>ERZ1645187.6-NODE-6-length-225811-cov-19.716034_pt1 | contig 225811 bp, 202 predicted proteins | sample MGYA00575352_ERZ1645187 | MGnify/ENA primary metagenome ERZ1645187 (study PRJEB40837, sample SAMN11349314) | freshwater sediment metagenome | isolation source: river sediment | host: Sediment | place: India: Wazaribad , New Delhi | collected 2017-02-21 ...
CGGCCGACGCCCTGGCCACCGCGCTGAACGTCCTGGGACCCCAGGCGGGCTACGCGCTCGCCGAGCGGGAAGGGATCGCGGCCTTCTTCATCACCCGGGAGGGGCAGGGCCTCGGGCATCGGGCCACGACGGCCTTCGCCCGCTACGGAGGGCCCCAGGCGGCAACGGGAGGACGACGGCCCGCGCGGTGATCCTCGGCGGAGGAGTCCCGGGGGTCTTGCCGCGGCCGGTCAGCCCGTTCCCCGCGGTACCCTGCGGCTCCGGCGGCACTTGTTGCAGCGCGGCTGGTTGCGGAACTCCAGGCGCCCGGTCCCCATCCGGCGCATGCCCACCTCCGGCATCGGCACCAGCTGTCCGCAGCCGGAGCACAGGACGAAGACGTTGCTGAGGACCAGCTTCACGCCGGACACGGGTTCCTCGTAGACGTAGCGCTTGCCCATGCGACCTTCTCCTGCAGGGCCCGGGACGTCGTCTAGCGCGTCTCGAGCGTGAACGCGAAAGCCTTTTGCTCCGATACGGACCGTGGGCCCGAACGGGCGACGACCCGGCGGGGGCCCGCGGGCGCCCACCCGTCGGGGGCCGCGTCCAGCCCGGCGAGGTCCTCGCGCCGCGCCAGCTCGACCCCGTTCAGGCTGACCGCGGTGACCCGGGTGCCGTCGAAGACCAGCTCGACCCGGTGATCCCGCTGCTCCGGGGCCCCGGCGTAGGTGCCCCTGGCGGCGGCGACGGTGACCGAGGCCCGCCGGCCCTCCGCCTCGAGGGCCTGGGAGATGTCGGTCTCGCGGACCTCGCCCCGCTGGTAGGCGACCGTCTCCCCGTCGTCCTCGTAGAGCGTGAACCGCGTCGGGTCCACTGCCGGATACACCCGGACCACGAGCTCGTCGCGGGTCGAGCCGTCGGCACGCTGGCCCGCGACGTTCAGCGTCTGCTCGTCCACCGTCATGCGCGGCACGATGGCGCCTGCGCGGGCGAAGACCGGCGCGCGCAGGAGGCCTGCCTGCCGCAGGGGGCGCTTCGGAAACGTCTGCCCCTCGCTCACGATCCGCTCGTCGGTCCAATAGTCGACCCATTCTCCCTCCGGGAGATAGACGTCCCGGTGCGCCGCGCCCGTCTCGGTGAGGGTGGCGACCAGGAGGTCCCGGCCGAGGAGCTTCTCGTCTCCGAGCTCCCGCACCCGGGGGTCCTCCGGGTAGTGGAACACCAGCGGCGGGACCAGCGGCTCGCCGGCCCGCCAGGCACGATGGGCGAGCGAATAGAGGTAGGGGGTGATCGCGACCCGCTCGCGCAGGTTCGCGAGGTTGCTCTCACGCTCACCGACCCGGTCGGGTGCCGTCTCCTTGCAGTTGCAGAGGTTCTCGGTGTGGGGGCGCAGCGGCACGTCGAGCCAGGCGTTGGTGGCGAACCAACGCGTGTAGAGGTCGTCCAGCGCCTCGCCGGTGAGGCCCCGGCGCAGGAAACCGCCCACGTCCGAGCCGAAGTAGTCGACGCCCGAGAACGACATGTGCAGCTGGGCGTTCAGGTGGGTCGCGAGGCTTTCGAGGTTGGAGGCGATGTCCCCGGAGGTCATGGCCACGCCGTGGCGCTGGATGCCGGCCGTGCCCGTGCGCGAGAGCACGAACGGGCGGCGCGCGACCCCGTTGCGCCGGTAGCCCCGCGCGATCCCCTCGGCCCACTTCAGGTTGTAGGCGTTGTGCCAGTCGGCGTGGGCATGGCCCCCGGGCTCCACCCCGTGGGCCCAGTCGGCGGGGTCACCGGGGGAGTCGATGGCGTCGTACATCTCGGGCTCGCCCAGGTCGACCCACTGCCCCAGCACGCCGTCCTCGATGAGGGGCTGGCGCTTCAGGTCGTGCCAGTAGTCGGCGGCCGCGTCCAGGGTCCAGTCGATCATCCCGCCGCGGCCCCACCAGTTGTGTGTGTTGATGTCGCTCACGCCGTCCAGGTAGACGGGGGGGCAGTCTGCGCAACCCGCGCGGACGAGGAAGCCCCGGGCGGCGAGGTCGGCGTGCTCCGGCAGTCCCCGGGCGACGTAGGACTCCTCGATCGGTAGGACCCCGACGCCATCCTGCTCGCGCAGGCGCGCGAGCCTTTCCCGCGCACCGGGGAAGTGGGCCGGGTCCCAGGTCGTGCGGCCCATGGGGCTGTCCTCGGCGTCGCGCACGACGCCGCCGAACCAGGGCAGGTCGAGCACGAAGCCGTCGACGGGGAACCGGCCGGCGCGCAGCGTCCGGAGCTTTCCCTCCAGCTCGCCCCAGTCGTCGTAGCCCCACTCCGAGACCCACAGGCCGAAGAGCTTGCGGGGCGGAACGGGCGGGCGCCCGGTCAGGTCCAGGTACGCCGCGCGGGTGGTCGGGAGGTCAGGACCCGCGAAGACGTACCCCCGCACGGTCCGGGCCGCCGTCTCGACCTTCCAGGGGACGCCGGTCAGGTCCCAGCGCTGACGATGGAGGTCGTCGAGGAACAGCGCGAACGCGCTGCCGCCCGGTCCGAGACCGTAGAGGACGGGGATCTGAACGTTGCCGACGGTTCCGCCGCCGAACTCCACCATCCGGTTGCCGTACTCGTTGCCCGGCTCGCGCACCCGCCCGGTCCAGTCCCCGTGGGCGCTGCCGAGGTCCACGAACTGCGCGCCGAGGCCGTAGGCGTGGCTCGCGGCGGTTGCGATGTCCAGGCCTCGCCCGACGCCCGAGGCCGGGCAGAGGGTGGCGAGCTCGGCGCCGGACCCGCGGTCGGTCACCCCGAGGCACAGCCTCGCCGTGTCCACCGTGTACCGGGTCGTGGGGGTCTCCAGCACCTCCCCGAAGGCGCCCGAGCGCTCCAGCCGGGCCGGGCCGGGGTAGTCCGTCCTGTCCACCTGGGGCGTGACGGGAATGGACATGGAGGGGTCAGGGAGGGTGTCCCCGGAGCCCCACTCGAAATGGGCGATCCGGTCGTTCAGCACCTCGACGACCAGATGCCGGCTCCCCGCGACGTAGGCGAAACGGGGGACTTCGGCCCGAGCACCCTCCGCGACGAGGCACGCAATCAGGAACGCCAACAGCGAGCCACCAGGGGGTCGTTTCATCGATACCTCGATGCCGAAGTGGCGTCCTCCGCCGACTCGGGGGCGGGTTCCCGGTGCGGTCCTGCGGGACCGTATGCCGCCTGGACGGCGGCATACGAGCCTACAGGGACGTATTCACGGCGTGTCCCGTGGGACCGCGCCGGGAGCCCGCGGCAGCACGCCCTGCCTACAGGGACGTATTCACGGCGTGTCCCGCGGGACCGTGCCGGGAGCCCGCGGCAGCACGCCCCGCCCGGCGACCTGCCTCCGTCGAGCCTCAGGACTCGACGATGTCCTCCAACCCCTTGCCCGGCTGCACCATCGGCAGAACGTTCTCGGCCTTGTCGATCCAGACGTCCACCAGCACCGGTCCGGCGATGGCGAGCGCCTGGCCCACCACGTCGTCGATCCGGTCGGGGGTGCGCAGGCGCAGGGTGCGGAGCCTGGGGTAAACGTACTGCAGCCCGTTCAGGTTCGGGATCTGCCGGCGGCAGTTCTTGAACATGTCGGTGCAATCGGGCTCGCAGTCGACGTTGCGGGCGAGGCAGGTCTCGTAGTGGTGGCCACCGTCCATCATGTCTTCCCACTGCCGGACCATGCCCAGGTAGCTGTTGTTCAGCACGAACATCTTCAGCGGCACCCGGTTCGCGACCACTGTCGCGAGCTCCTGGATGTTCATCTGGAAGCTGCCGTCGCCATCGATGAGCACCACCGGCCTGGTCGGGTCACCGTACCAGGCGCCGATGGCCGCGGGGAGGCCGAAGCCCATGGTGCCGAGGCCGCCGGAGCTGACCCACTGCCGGGGTCGCTGGAAGCGGTAGTACTGGGCGGCCCACATCTGGTGCTGGCCGACCCCGGTCACGACCGTGGCGTCACCGCCGGTTTGTCGCGACAGACTCTCGACCACCGCCTGGGGCTTGATGTACTCGGACTGCCCGTAGGGCGTCGGCATCCTCTGCCGCCACTCCCGGACCCGGGCCAGCCACTTGTCGTGCTGGGCCGAGGCACCCGAGTCCAGACAGAATCGCAGGAACTCCTTCAGGTCGGCGACCACCGCGAAATCCGTGCGCACGGTCTTGTCGATCTCCGAGGGGTCGACGTCGACGTGGGCGATCTGTTTGCCGCTTGCGAAGCCCTTCACCGCGACGCGGTCGTCGAAGCGCCCGCCCAGGGTCAGGATGAAGTCGGCGTCGCGCAGGGCGTAGTTCGCCGGGATGGTGCCGTGCATGCCCGGCATCCCCAGGTTGTGCGGGAGGTCGTAGGGCAGGGCCCCCAGGGCGTTGAAGGTGGTCGTGACGGGGACGTCGAAGCGTTCCGCGAACTGGCGCAGCTCGCCCGCCGCGTCCGCGATGATGACGCCGCCGCCGGCCTTCACCACGGGGCGCTTGGCCGCGACCAGGGCGTCCAGGATGGCCGAGGCCCGACCCGCCGCGAACGGGGTCTCCTCCCGGTGCCGCTTGCGGGCGCGGTTCGTCCGCACGCCCTGGGCGAGCTGGACGCTCTTGCAGATGTCCACCACCACGGGACCCGGGCGGCCGTGCGCGGCGATCGCGAACGCCTCGCGCAGCATCCAGTCCAGGTCCCGCACGTCCTTGACCAGGTAGTTGTGCTTGGAGATGGGCCGGGTGATGCCGACCATGTCCACTTCCTGGAAGGCGTCGGTCCCGATCGCGCCGCTCGCCACCTGCCCGGTGATGAATACCGTCGGGACCGAATCCTTGTAGGCATCGGCGATCGGGGTCACCAGGTTGGTCGAGCCCGGACCCGAGGTCGCCAGCGCGACGCCGGTGCGCCCGCTGACGCGCGCGTAACCCTCGGCGGCGTGACCTGCGCCCCCTTCCTGGCGGAACATGATGAAGCGCGGGACCTTCTCGCCGCGGCGCATGCGTTTGTTGAGCTCCACGTGCAGCGGGATGACTGCGCCGCCCGTGTGCCCGAAGATGTACTCGACCCCAAGCTCGAGGAGTACGTCGAAGAAGATGGCGGCCCCGGTTCGGGGCTGAGTCGTGCTGGTTGACATCGGACGCAAGGAATTGGAGCCTCGTATCATCATACCTGACTACCGCACTCGAAGAAGCGGTGCTGCCAGGACCCTCTCTCAACGCATCCGGGCCGTCCGAAGGGCGACCGGGACTCTTGCGGGGCAACCATGAGCGCCGGCCCGACGCTGCGCGAGACCTCCGAACGGCCGGGGCAGGCGCCCCGCGCATTCCTGCGCGACTTCTGGCGCCTCGCCGGCCCGTACTGGAGTGGTGGGGCAGGGCGCGCGGCCCGCTGGCTGACGCTGGCCGTGGCGGTCCTGACCGTTGCCCAGGTGGGTGTCCCGGTCGCCATCAACCTCTGGAGCGAGCGCCTCTTCGACACGCTGGAGCAGCGGGCGATGTCCGAGCTGTTCTGGCTGGTGGGAGCGCTCGGCGTCATCCTTCTCTCCAACGTCCTGATCACGACGGGGCACCTCTGGGTCAAGCGCCGGTTGCAGGTGGACTGGCGGGCGTGGGTCACGCAGCGGCTCACCGAAGAGTGGATGCGGGCGGGCAGACACTACGCGCTGACGCTCGTGCCGGGAGACCACGACAATCCCGACGGCCGGATCGCGGAGGACGTGCGCATCGCCACGGAGTACGCCGTCGATCTGGCCCACTCGCTGTTCTACTGCGTGCTGTTGCTCGCGAGCTTCACCCATATCCTCTGGTCCCTCTCCGGTCCGCCGCAGCTCGCGCTCGGCAGCGTGAGCGTCTATCTGCCCGGCCACCTCGTGTGGGTCGCCCTGGCGTACGCCGGGCTGGGCACCTCGGCCACGATTCTCCTGGGGCGCCCGCTGGTGCGGGCCGCTGGCCTGCGCCAAGTCCGGGAGGCCAGCTTCCGGTTCGGCCTCGCCCACGCGCGCGAGGGCAGCCTCACCATCGCGCAGTTGCACACCGAGAGGGCGGAGCGCCGCCGTCTGGGCGACCTCTTCCGGGACGCCGCCTGCGCCTGGGAGGGTCAGACGACGGCCCTCTGCAACCTGTTCGTCTTCTCCTCCGGGTGGTCGGTCCTCTCCCAGGCGTTTCCCATCCTGGTCGCGGCCCCGCGGTACATCTCCGGGAGCATCACGCTGGGGGTCCTGATGCAGTCGGCCCAGGCCTTTCAGCAGATGGTCGCAGCCCTTGCCTGGCCGATCGACAACCTGCCGAAGGTCGCCGAGTGGCGAGCCTCCGCCGGCCGGGTGCTGGGCCTGCACCGGGCCCTGGCCGAGCTCGGGGAGCGCGCGCGTAGCGCCGGTGCGGCGCTCGATGGGAGCGAGCCCGGTTCGGGGCCGGGTGACCCGTGATACCATGCCGTCCAATTGGCGAGGCCGGCGCCCGGCTGGCCCGATGAAGGCTCATGCGAGCGATCACGATTCTGGACTACGGCGCCGGCAACGTGCGGAGCGTTCGCAACGCCATCCGTCGGCTCGGCCACGAGGTGTGCGACGCCCAGGGCCCGGAGGACATCGCTCGTGCCGAGGTGTTGGTCTTCCCGGGTGTCGGCAGCTTCGGCAGCGCGATGGAGCGGCTGCACGCGGGCGGCTACGTGGAACCGCTGCGCCGGTATCTCCAGGAAGGACGCCCGTTCCTCGGGATCTGTCTCGGTCTGCAGACCCTGTTCGAGGGCAGCGAGGAGTTGCCGGGCGTTCCCGGTCTGGGGGTGATTCCCGGGCAGGTGCGGCGCTTCGACGCGCCCGGTTTGTCGGTCCCGCACATGGGCTGGAACGGCCTTCGCCTGTCCCGTGACTCTCCGCTCCTCTCCGATTGCGCTGGAGAGAAGCTCTACTTCGTGCACTCCTACCGGGCCCTTCGGGAGCCGGCCAACGCCGACTGGGTGCTGGCGCTCACGGACTACGGTGGCGAGTTCGTGAGCGCCGTCCAGCGTGGGGCCGTGGCCGCGGTCCAGTTCCATCCCGAGAAGAGCGGAGAAGCAGGACTGCGGGTCCTGCGACGATTTCTGTCCCGGGCACTCGGCGGGGGCACCGTGCCGGGGGGCATCGTGCCGGCATCGTCGCCGGGCGCTCCCACGCGCCTCGCCAGGCGCCTGATCGCGTGCCTCGACGTGCGCAACGACGACGAGGGCGAGCTGGTCGTCACCAAGGGTGACCGCTACGACGTCCGCGAGGGCGGGCGGGTGCGCGACGTGGGCAACCCGGTCGAGCTCGCACGCCGCTATTACGAGGAGGGCGCCGACGAGGTCACCTTCCTCAACATCACGGCCTTCCGGGACTCTCCCCTGGAAGACCAGCCCATGCTGGAGGTCCTGCGCCGGACTTCCGAGAACGTGTTCGTGCCGCTCACCATCGGCGGCGGGATCCGCGCGTACACCGACGCCGGGGGACGCCGCTACTCGGCCCTCGACGTGGCCTCGGAATATTTCCGTTCCGGGGCGGACAAGATCTCCATCGGCAGCGACGCCGTCTACGCGGTCGAGGCCCTGCGGCGTACGGGTCGGGGTGACGGCGGAAGCTCGCTCGAACAGATCGCCCGCGTCTACGGCAACCAGGCGGTGGTGGTCTCCATCGACCCGCGTCGGGTGTACGTCTCATCGCCAGCCGATACCCCCCACCGGACCGTGCGCACCGCGGAGCCCGGGCCGAACGGGGAGCGCTATTGCTGGTTCCAGTGCACGGTGAAGGGTGGGCGCGAGGGGCGGGAGCTGGACGCGGTGGAGTGTGCCCGCGGGGCCGAGGAGCTGGGGGCCGGCGAGGTTCTGCTCAACTCCATCGACCGGGACGGAACCGGGCTCGGTTTCGACCTCGAGCTCATCCAGGCGGTGCGCGAGGCGGTGTCGATTCCCGTCATCGCCTCGAGCGGTGCGGGGCGGGTCGAGCACTTCTCGGAGGTCTTCGAGCGCACCGGCGTGGAGGCCGCTCTCGCCGCCGGGGTCTTCCACCGGCGGGAGGTTCCCATCGCCGACGTCAAGGCGCACCTGAAGGCGCGCGGCGTCGACGTGCGCGCATAGTCGGAAGCCCACCGTTTCGTTCGCGGCGGGCGGCAGGGTCGGGCCCCCGATGATGGGGTCCGCGGGCAACTCGCGGGGAGAGCTCATATGCACATGCGCAAGAGGTTCTTCGGGTTGATTCTGGGTGCCGGCGTGCTGGCCGCCGGCTCCAGCTTCGCGGCCGATCCCATCCGGATCGGCACATTCCTCACCGTGACCGGTCCCGCCTCCTTTCTCGGCGACCCGGAGCTGCGCACGCTCCAGATGTACGTCGAGGAGCTGAACGCCCGGGGCGGCGTCCTCGGCCGCAAGCTCGAGCTCGTGCACTACGACACGGTCGGGCAGGCGAAGGAGGCGGTCACCTTCGTCAAGCGGCTCATCCAGAACGACAAGGTGGACGTCATCGTGGGTGGCTCGAGCACCGGTGACACCATGGCGGCCATACCGGAGGTGGAGAAGGCGGGGATTCCGCTCATCTCCCTCGCGGGCGGTGTCGAGATCGTCGAGCCTGTGAAGAAGTGGGTCTTCAAGACACCCCACACGGACCGCATGGCCGCCATCCGCATCTTCGAGGACATGAAGAAGCGCGGGATCCGCAAGTTCGCCCTGATCTCCGGTGACGGCGGGTACGACAAGTCGGGGCGCAAGCAGGTCTTGGAGCTCGCGCCTTCGCACGGACTGGAGGTGGTGGCCGACGAGTCCTACGGGAACAAGGACACGGACATGACCACCCAGCTCACCAAGATCCGCGCGACCGACGCCCAGGCCATCCTGAACTTCGGGTTCGGCGCCGCCCCGGCCATCGTGACCCGCAACGTCCGCCAGCTCGGCATCACGCTGCCGGTCTATCAGTCCCACGGGGTCGGATCCAAGAAGTTCATCGAGATGGCGGGCGAGGCGGCCGAGGGGGTGCGCCTGCCGGCCGCGGCGCTGGTGGTGGCCGAGCAGCTTGCGGACAGCGATCCCCAGAAGAAGGTGCTGCTCGACTACAAGGCGAAGTTCCAGGCGAAACACGGGGAGGTGTCCACCTTCGGCGGGCACGCCTACGACGGGTTCTTCATCGCGGTCGAGGCCATCCAGCGCGCCGGCGGCACCGACCCGGCGCGCGTGCGGGACGAGATCGAGAAGACCCGTGGCTTCGTGGGGACGGCGGGGGTGTTCCACATGTCACCCCAGGACCACATGGGACTCAGCGTGGACGCCTTCAAGATGGTCGAGGTGCGCAAGGGCAACTGGGTCATCATCGACTGACCGTTGCCGGAGGGGAGGGCGACGGGGACGGCGCCCTGCCGTCCCCGGAGGCTACGGTACATGCTGGACTCGCTCCTGCAATTCCTGATCACCGGGGTCACCGTGGGCTCGACCTATGCCCTGGTGGGGCTCGGGTTCGCCATCATCTACAACGCGTCCGACGTCGTGAACTTCGCCCAGGGCGAGTTCGTGATGATCGGTGCCATGGTCGCCATCAGCCTGCTGGGGGCCGGCACGCCCTTCCCCCTGGCGCTGCTGCTGGCGGTGATGGCGACGGTGGCAGTGGGTCTGGTGCTCGAAGCGCTCGCCGTGGAGCCGGCCCGGGGCGCCCCCGTGGTGACGCTGGTGATCATCACCATCGGGGCTTCCATCCTGCTGCGGGGAGTGGCCCTCCTCGTCTGGGGCAAGGACTTTCACGCCATGCCGCACTTCTCCGGTGACGCCCCCCTGCACCTGGGCAGCGCCACCCTGCTGCCGCAGAACCTGTGGGTGATGGGCGGCACCGCGGCGCTGGTGCTCGCGGTGCGGCAGTTCTTTCGGCGCACCAGCGCGGGCAAGGCGCTCCTCGCCTGTTCCTGCAACCGCACCGCGGCCCAGCTCATGGGGATCAACGTGCGCCGCATGATGCTGCTCGCCTACGGGCTCTCGGCGGCCCTCGGGGCGGTGGCGGGGCTGCTGGTCGCGCCGATCACCTTCACCTCGTACGACTCCGGCGTCATGCTGGGCCTGAAGGGCTTTTCCGCCGCCATCCTGGGGGGCATGGGCAACCCCATGGGCGCGGTCGCGGGGGGCCTGCTGCTCGGGGTCCTGGAGTCCCTTTCCGCCGGCCTGATCTCTTCCGGCTACAAGGACGCCATCGCCTTCGTGGTGGTCCTGCTGGTCCTGTTCCTGAGGCCGAGCGGGCTCTTCGGGAAGGGCGCGGTCGAGCGCGCGTGAAGGCGTCTGCCCTGGCCCTGGGCACGCGCGGGGGCTGGTCCCGCCTCGGTCGGGCGAGACTCGCGGGGCTCGGGCTGCTGGCGCTCGTGGTCTTCGCCCTGCCGCTGCTGTTCCCGGGTAACTACTTCGTCACCGTCGTCGGCGTCTCCGTCGGGTTTCACGTGATCCTCGCGGTCAGCCTGAATCTCCTCGTCGGCTACGCCGGGCAGATCTCCCTCGGCCACGCGGCTTTCTTCGGGATGGGAGCTTACGCCTCCGGCATCCTGACCACGCAGTACGGCTGGAGTCCCTGGCTCGCGCTCTCGGCGGGGCTGTTCGCCGTCTTCCTGGTGGCCAGCCTCCTCGCGCGGCCGGTGCTCAAGCTGAGGGGTCACTACCTGGCGATGGCGACGCTCGGCTTCGGGATCATCGTGCACATCGTGCTGGTGCAGGCGGTCGGGGTCACGGGGGGACCCGACGGGCTGTCGGGCATTCCGGGCCTCTCGCTGCTCGGCTGGCAGGTGGCGACCGACCAGGACTGGTACTGGGTCGTGGCGGTGGCGATGCTCGCCGTGATCGCGCTCTCGCTGAACGTCGTGGACTCCCGCGCGGGGCGGGCCCTGCGTGCGGTTCACGGCGCCGAGCTCGCGGCGCAGATGATGGGTATCGACAGCGCGCGCACGAAGAGCCAGGTCTTCGTGCTCTCCGCGGTGCTCAGCAGCTTCGCCGGGAGCCTCTTCGCCCACCAGCAGAGCTTCATCAGCCCCGACTCCTTCAGCTTCTACGTGTCCATCGAGCTGCTGACGATGGTGGTCCTCGGCGGGATGGCCTCCACCTTCGGCGCCGTCTTCGGCGCGGCGGCCCTCACGGTGCTGCGGGCGACACTGGTGGTGTTCCACGACTACGAGATGCTGGTCCTCGGCGCGGTGCTGATGACCGTCATGATCTTTCTGCCCCAGGGTCTGTTCGTGGGGCTCGCCCAGTTGTTCCGCCACGCCCTCGCGCGGCACCGCTCCCCGGAGGTCACCGGCGATGGCGCTGCTTGAGGTCTCCGGCCTGGAGAAGTCCTTCGGGGGCGTGACGGCACTGGCGGACGTGCGTTTCCGGGTGCCCGAGGGCGTGGTGTACGCGGTCATCGGACCGAACGGCGCGGGCAAGACCACGCTCTTCAACACGCTCTGCGGCTACGAGCGGCCGGACGGGGGCACCGTCCACCTCGCGGGCGAGCCCCTGGCCGGGCTGCCTCCCCACGCCGTCGCGGCTCGGGGCGTCTCGCGAACGTTCCAGAATCTCCAGGTGTTCTTCAACATGACCGCGTTGGAGAACGTCATGGTCGGCTGTCACCTGCGTTCCCGCTCGGGTCTGCTCGGCGCTGCCCTGCGCCTGCCCCACGTACGGGAGGAGGAGCGGCGCGTGCGGCAGTGGGCGCGGGAGGCCCTGGAGCTCTGCGCCCTCGGGGAGCTCGAGGGGCGCGAGGCGAGCTCCCTCGCCTACGGGGTGCTGAAACGACTCGAGGTGGCGAGGGCCCTGGCGGCCCGGCCGCGGCTCCTGTTGATGGACGAGCCGGCGGCCGGCCTGAACGACACGGAAACGGCGGAGATGGGCGGCCTCATCGGGCGCATCCGGGACTCCGGGGTCACCGTGCTGCTGGTGGAGCACAACATGGAGCTGGTGATGCAGATCGCGGACCGGGTCCTGGTGCTCGAATACGGCAGTGTCCTCGCGGAAGGAACGCCGTCGGAGGTGCAGTCGAACCGGCGGGTCATCGACGCCTACCTGGGCGGACAGGTGCAGTATGCCGTCGACTGAGGCCGCCCTGCTCCAGGTGGAGGGGCTTTGCAGCCACTACGGCCCCGTTCGCGTCCTCTCCCACGTCTCCCTCGCGGTCCGGGCGGGCGAGCTGGTGGCGATCGTGGGTGCCAACGGCGCCGGCAAGAGCACGCTGCTGCGCAGCCTCTCGGCCGTGCAGCCGAAGAGCGGGGGGACGGTGCGCTTCGACGGGCGGGACATCTCGCGGCTGCCCGCCCACCGCGTGGTGGCGGCCGGCGTTTGCCACGTCCCGGAGGGGCGCCAGGTCTTCGCGCCGCTCAGCGTCGAGGACAACCTGCGGCTCGGGGCGTATCTCCACCGGCAGGAACGGGCCTGGGTCGAGCGCGAGCTGGATCGCGTCTACACCCTGTTCCCGATCCTGGGCGAGCGCCGGGCGCAGCTGGCGGGGACCCTTTCCGGCGGCCAGCAGCAGATGCTCTCCATCGGCCGCGCCCTGCTCGGCCGGCCGCGCCTGCTGCTCCTGGACGAACCCTCCATGGGGCTGGCGCCGCTGCTCGTCGAGGAGATCTTCCGGGTGGTCCGGGAGCTGAACCGCAGCGGCGTGACCGTGCTCCTGGTGGAGCAGAACGCCCGCGCCGCGCTCGCCATCGCGGACCGCGGCTACGTGCTCGAGACGGGCCGGGTGGTGCTGTCGGCCGCGGCCTCGGAGCTCCTCGCCGACGAGGGGGTGCGCAGGGCGTACCTGGGGCGTTGACGGGGACGGACTCAGGCAGGGCCCCCGGCGGTCAACGGCGGGGCCGTGGGGAGTGAACAGGGGGTCGAAGAGAGGGGAGGGCAGGATATGTACGTCGAGCAGATCATGTCCCGCAACGTGGCGAAGTGCAGCGAGGACACCCGGGTCACCCACCTGTCCGGCATGATGCACGAGCACTGCATCCACCACCTCCCGGTGGTCCGCGGCGAGGACACGCTCGTGGGGCTCGTCTCCTTCCGCGACCTGCAGCGTCTCTCGCCCTCGCCGGCCACGACGCTCTCGGTCGGCGAGGCGAACTACCTCCTTGGCAAGCTCACCGCATCCAAGGTGATGCACACCCAGGTGGTGACTTGCTCGCCCGACACCCTGGTGGAGGACGCGGCCTACCTGATGCGGCGCGAGGGGGTGGGCTGCCTGCCGGTGACGCGCGACGGACGCCTGGTAGGTATCGTCACGGTCGAGGACATGCTGGACTTCTTTCTCGAGATCACCGGCTGTACCAGCGAGAGGACCGCCCGGATCGCGGTGCGCCTGCCGGACCGGACGGGCGAGTTGGCCAAGCTGCTGAGCTCGATCAACACCGCGGGGGGCTACATCGTCACCGTCGTCTCTCCCCAGCACCCGGACCGGAGCGGGATGCGCCTCGCCATCGTGCGCTACCGTGCCGACGAACCCCAGGCCGTGGACCGCAGGCTGCGGCAGCTCGGCTACGAGCTGATCACCGCGAGCCTGCCGCAGCCGCCCGGATGAGGTCCCGGTACCAGCGGTAGGAGCTCTTCGGGGTCCGGGCCTGGGTCGCGAAGTCCACGTGCACCAGGCCGAAGCGCGGGCCATAGCCCGAGCCCCACTCGAAGTTGTCGAGCACGCTCCACACGAAGTAGCCGCGCACGTCCGCGCCGGCGGCGATGGCGTCGTGCATGGAGCCGATGTGGGCCGCGAGGTAGCTCACCCGTTTCGGGTCCCGGACCCTGCCCGCGGCGTCTGGCCGGTCGTCACCACCAGCGCCGTTCTCGGTGACATAGACCGGTAGACGGTAGGCGCGGGAAAGGTCGAGCAGGAGGTCCCGGAAGGCCTCCGGGTAGATGGGCCAGCCGATCTCGGAGCGCGGCGCGTCGGCCGGCGGGCTGCCCCACCCGAACCCCCAGGGCAACGACGGGTCGGCCTTCGCGAAGATCGGTCCGTAGTGGTTCAGCCCGAACCAATCGAGGGGGCGGCAGATGCGCGCGAGGTCTCCTGCCCGAACGTAGGGCTCGATCACCTCGGCGATCCGTGGAGGATAGTGCCCCCGGAGCTGCGGGTCGGGGAACGCGTGGTTCCAGTGCTCGTCGAGCCACTGGGCCGCAGCGCGGTTTGGCTCGGTCTCGCCTTCGGGCCAGACGGGCTGCTGGTTGTGGATCGCCCCGATCGAGGCCCCCGGCACCAGGTCGCGCAGTACGTCCACCCCGGCCCCGTGGGCGAGGTTGACGTGGTGGATGGCGCGCAGGTGGGCGTCGCGGTCGCGCAGCCCCGGGGCGCCCCAGTCCATCGCGTAGCCGAACAGGGTGAAGACCGCGAATTCGTTGAACGTCGCCCAGTGTCTGACCCGGTCGCCACAGCGGCGGGCGACGACGGCGGCGTAGTCCGCGAACCAGCCGGCGCTGTCCCGGTGGGTCCACCCCCCGAGACCCTCGAGGGCCTGGGGCAGGTCCCAGTGGTAGAGGCAAACCCACGGCTCGATCCCCGCGGCGAGCACGGTGTCGACGAGCCGGTCGTAGAAGTCGAGTCCCTTGCCGTTGACGGCGCCGCGGCCCCGCGGCAGCACCCGGGGCCAGGCGACGGAGAAGCGGTAGGCGCCGATGCCCAGTTCCCGCATGAGCGCGACGTCCCCCGCGTAGCGGTGGTAGTGGTCACAGGCGACGTCGCCGGTGTCACCGTTCGCGACCTTGCCGGCCGTGCGGCAGCGGGTGTCCCAGATGCTGGGGAGGCGCCCGTCCTCGGCGGCGGCGCCCTCGATCTGGTAGCTGGAGGTGGAGACCCCCCAGAGGAACCCCTCGGGCCAGGCGGTGGGAAACGGCGGGGTAGGCATGATGACCTCGGGTCCCTTGCCGGCGTCCGGGCTACGGGGCTTGCTTCCGGCGTTCAGGCTACTCTTCCCCTCCAGGGGGCAGGCCGTCAAGCTGGAGCAGGAGGCACTCGGCCTCGTGCCGAAGGCCCGCTTCCAGGAGCTCCGCCACCCGCCGCTCCAGCAGCGCGCGGTCCGCTGCGAGCTCCGGTGGCACGGGGGGGCATTCCCCGTCCTCCATCCGATACCGGGTGGGTTCCCGCGCAAGGGGCGTCGGGGAAGCCCTGGGGGCGACCTCGAAGACCTCAGGGACGGACAGGGGGCGCGTGGCCTCCCGCTGGCGCCCCGTCTCGGACCGTGGAGGCGAGGCCTTCACGGCGGAGGGCAGGGCCTGTGCCTCTGGTGCGGCCGGTTCGTAGCGCGTCCGCGCGCGTCCGGCCCCCTTGTCCTGGACGCCTGGAAGCTCGAGCAGCAGGTTCACCGCGAGGACCAGCACCGCCGCCGTCGCCAGGGCGGGCAGCAGCCACTGGCGGCGCGGGCGCCGCAGCTCGGCGCGGGCGGCGGCACGGATGGCCGTGTCCAACCGCTGCGGAGGCTCCGGCCGCGGGGCCCGCCGGTAGAGGTCGAGGATGCGCTCGTCCCCGGGGTCGGGTCGCTCACTCATCGCAGTCCTCCAGGCCGGCCCGCAGCCGCCGCAGCGCGTAGCGCAAACGGCTCTTCACCGTCTCCCGGCCCGTGCCGGTCACCTCGGCGATCTGCTCGAGCGTCAGGCCGCCCTCGGTCTGCAGGAGGAAGGCGTCGCGCTGCTCCCGGGCGAGACCGGAGAGGAGCTTGAGCAGGCGCTCCACGCAGTCCCGCAGCAGGGTCCAGGCCTCGGGCCAAGGGAAGGACAGGTCGACGACGCTCTCGTCGATGGGCTCGCTCGCCGGTGGGCGCTGCCGCCAGTGGTCGGCGAGCAGGTTGCGGGCGATGCGAAAGAGCCAGGGGGCGAAGGCCGCCTGGGGACGCCAGCCCTGGCGGGCGCGGACCACCCGCAGCCAGGTCTCCTGGAAGAGCTCTTCCGCGGCACCGTCGCTCTCGCAGTGGCGCAGGAGATACCGGAAGAGGGGACCCCGGAAGCGCTCGTAGAGGGTGTCGAAGGCGTCCGCGTCGCCCGCCGCGTAGAGGGCCATCAGGTCCTCGTCGGCGGGCTCGCGGGGGGTGCCTTCGGCGGTGCTCACCGGGATAGGGTTCGGCAAGCTGGCGGCTCCGGGGTCCTCGGGGGGCCTCAATCCGGGGCTCGGTCCCCGGGGCCCGCGGGGGAGGCCGGCTCGAGCGAGTCGGCCAGCTTCACGAGCTTCAGGAACTCGGCCCGATGGCCCTCGGGGTCGTCTCCCCGGGCGCCCTGGGCGAGTTTCACAATGGCATCGTACCCGAAGCCCTCCAGGTACGTACCGCCCCGCAGCCGTTGGCCGAAGGCGGCCACCGCCGCCGCGAAGCGCAGATCGTCCGACGCCCCGCCCAGGTCGGCGCGCACGGTGGCGCGGGCGACCGGGCGCTCGATCAGGCTGCTCGCGGCCTCGTCGGTCTTCTTGTAACGCACCCGCACGAACGCGAGCTCCCGGGAGTGGCCCCCGGCGACCGCTTGGGACTGATAGCGCAGGGGCTCGACCCGCTCGCCGCCGCTCCCGGCGAGGGCGATCTCGTAGAGGGCCGTGACCGACTGCCCCGCCCCCACGTCACCGGCGTCCACCCGGTCGTTGGCGAAGTCCTCGCGGCGGAGCTGCCGGTTCTCGTAGCCGATGAGACGGTACTCCGAGACCGCGGAGGGATTGAATTCGACCTGCACCTTGGCGTCCCGGGCCACGGTGAGGAGGGTACCGCCCAGATTCTCCACCAGGACCTTGCGGGCCTCCTGGAGGTCGTCGATGTAGGCATAGGCGCCGTCGCCTTGGTCGGCGAGCTGTTCCATCAGGCGCTCGTTGTAGTTGCCGGTGCCGAAGCCGAGGGTGGTCAGCGCCACGCCGTGCGCCCGCTCGCGCTTGACGAGGTCTACGAGGGCGTCGTGGCCGACCACGCCCACGTTGAAGTCGCCGTCGGTGGCCAGCAGGACGCGATTGATACCCCCGGGGATGAAGCCCTCGCGGGCCTTGGCGTAGGCGAGCTGGATGCCGGCCGCTCCGTGGGTGGGGCCGCCGGCCTCGAGCTGGTCGATGGCCGCCTCGATGGTGGCCTTGCGGTCGCCGGGGGTCGGCTCCAGGACCACGCCGCTGGCCCCGGCGTACGCCACCAGGGCGACCCGGTCCCGGGCGCCGAGCCGCCGGACGAGGAGGTGCAGGGACTGTTTGACCAGGGGCAGCTTGTCCGGGGACTTCATGGAGCCGGAGACGTCCACCAGGAACACGAGGTTCGCGGGGGGCAGCCGCTCGGGCGGCGGCGCCCAGGTCTTCACCCCGATGCGCAGCAGGTGGGTCTTCGGGTTCCAGGGCGAGGGTGCGACCTCGGTGGTTACCGCGAAGGGGGCGTCACGGTTCGTGGGTGCGGCGTCGGAGTAGGCGAAGTAGTTGATCAGCTCCTCGGTGCGCACCGCGTCCGTCGGCGGCAGCCGGCCCTGGTGGAGGAACCGGCGCACGTTCGAATAACTGCCCGTGTCCACGTCGAGGGAGAAGGTGGACACCGGCAGCTCGGCGACCCGCTTGACGGGATTGTCGTCGAAGTGGGCGTACTGCTCCCGGTCGAGCGGCGCCGACGGGGTCCGGATGTCGAGCGGGGGGCTGTCCGCCATGGAGTAGGCGGCCGCGGGGGCGGACCCCTGCGGGGCGCCGGGGGCCATCCGGACCCTCGTCTTGCCTCTTTCCGCAGGTTCCGGGCTCGACCCGGTCCGTGCCTCATTCCGGGTGGACACGGGACCGGTCCCCTCCGCGTCCGGGGCCGAGGGCGGCGTGTGCAGGTTGCAGGCGCCGAGCGTGAGCAGGACGACGGGTGCGACGAGAAGGTGGCGCAGGGACATGGGGTTCACTCCTCCGGGGTGTGGTACGGACTCCAGAACGGGGAATCGGGCCGGATGGGGTTAAACCGGCCCGGGATGCCCGCCCGCCGGAGGGTCCCCGCTCGCCTCCGTCCCCCGATCAGAACAGCCGGTTCAGCCCGTTCAGCGCCGCCACGCGGTATGCCTCGGCCATGGTGGGGTAGTTGAAGGTCGTGTCGGCGAAGTAGGCGATGGAGTTGCCCGGTGGCTGTTGCGCCATGATGGCCTGGCCGATGTGCACGATCTCCGAGGCGCCCTCGCCGAAGCAGTGGATGCCGAGGAGTGCGAGCGTCTCGCGGTGGAAGAGAAGCTTCAGCATCCCCACGGTGCGACCCGTGATCTGGGCACGCGCGAGGCCCTGGAAGCGGGCCCGCCCGACCTCGTACGGCACCTGCTCGGCGGTGAGCTCGCGCTCGGTCCTGCCGAGGGAGCTGATCTCCGGGCTGGTGTAGATCCCGGTCGGTACCGACTCGACCATCCTCCGGTCGCAGGAGCCCCTGACGATGTGAGTGGCCGCGTAGCGGCCCTGGTCGAGGCTCGCGCTGGCCAGCGCGGGCGGGCCAATCACGTCGCCCACCGCGTAGACGTGGGGAAGTGCGGTTTGCAGCGAGCCGTTGACCTCCACCTGACCGCGGCCGTTGACCCGCACGCCGAGCTCCTCGAGCCCGAGGCCCGCCGTGTTTCCGGTGCGCCCGTTGGCCCAGAGCAGCACGTCGGCCCGGAACTTCTTGCCCGAGCGGCAGTGCAGCACGACCCCATCGTCCCGGGGCTCTACGCCCGAGGCCGTCTCGTCGTTGCGGATCACGACGCCGAGGTTGCGCAGGTGATAGCTGAGCGCGTCGGTGATCTCGTCGTCCAGGAAGTTCAGGAGACGGTCCCGCGTGTTGACCAGATTCACCTGCGCGTCGAGGTGCGCGAAGACCGAGGCGTACTCGCAGCCGATGATGCCCGCGCCGTAGATCGTGACCGAGCGGGGCGTGTAGTCGAGGTTGAGGACGCTGTCGCTGTCCCGCACCCGGGGGTGTGAGAAGTCCACGTCCTCGGGGTGATAGGGATGCGACCCCGCCGCGAGGACGAAGGCGTCGGCGTGATAGTGCTCCCGTCCACCCTTGGGCAGGGTCACCTCGACCGTGTGGGGGTCGACGAAGCGGGCGTTGCCCTCGATCAGGCTCACGCCGTTGCGCACGTAGTTGCGGTGGTGGGTGCGGACCTGCTCGGCGATGACCGAGTGGGCCCCCCGCAACAGGTCCGGGTAGGACACGCTGACGTGCCCCACCGCCCCCTGGAACAGGGGGCTGCGGCGAAAGTCGGCAAGCTGCTGAACGGCCTGACGCAGGGCCTTGCTCGGGATGGTCCCCCAGTGGGTACAGCCGCCGCCGACCCGGGGGTTGCGGTCGATCACGGCCACCCGGCGGCCGGACTTGCTGAGCTTCATGGCGGCGCCTTCGCCGCCCGGCCCGCTTCCGATGACGATGACGTCGAAAACCTGTTCGCTCCCCATGCTGGGCTCCTTCAGCCGCAGGCGCCGATGGCGCCGCAGGCCGTGCAGAAATCGCAGCCGTCCCGGCGGACGACCGTATACCCTCCGCACTCCTCGCAACGCCGGCCAGGCTGGGTTCCAGGATTGCCCCCGCTGCGGGGCCCGGCACCCTCCACGACGCCCATCGGCTCCACCGGGAAGCCTTCACCGTCGAGGATGCCGAGCATGGCGTAGCGGTGGAGGATGAGCGCGGCCAGGTAGGCCACCGTCGAGGGATAGCTCCGCTGGCGGTGCCGGCCGGGCTCCCAGGCGAGGAAGTCCCCGCGCGGCTCCTGGAAGTCGGCGATCTGGCGCAGCTTCGCCCCGACCCAGGCCGGGTCGATCACGCGCATGTCGTAGGAGAGGCTCTTGCAGAGTCCGTCCAGGACCCGCGGATAGGCGCCGGACAGCCAGACGGAGTAGGGCCGGCGCTTGCCGTCGGGGAGGACGAGCTCCTTCAGCCCCATCACGAAGTCGTCCCCGGTGGCCGGGTTCAGGATGTCCACGGTCCAGGACAGCGTGCCGTCCGTTCCCGTCTTGGGCTCCTTGGGGCTCATCAGGGCGTCCAGCACCGGGGTCGGCCCCAGGTCCTCGAACGCCCCGAGCTCCGTGCAGCGCAGGTGCACGAGGCGCGCGAAGCCCGCCACGAGGCTCGGGACGCGCACGGCCTCGCCGGAAGGCGGCATGGGCAGGTCGAAGGCATCGTCGCCGGAGGCCCGCATCAGGCTCTCGAGCTTGGTCCGCAGCCAGCCCCGGTCGTTCGAGCGCATGTCCATCGACAGGCTCTTGGCGAGCGCGCCGAGTCCCCGGGGTTGCTCTGCCCCGTTGACCCAGACCTCGAAGGGGTAGCTGCGCCCGCCGTCCTCGACGTGGCCGATGAACACCGCGAAGCTGCCGAGCGGGTGATCGATCAGGTAGGTCCAGGCGGGGTTTCCGTTGACCGGCCGCGGCCTGCGCTGCCAGCGCAGACTCGCGAGCGCTGGGCGGGGCACCCGGTCCAGGCGCAGCCGGCGGTCTGCATCGGAGAGGTCCAGGTCCTGGCGGTCCACCACGGGCCCCGGCCGTGGCTCCGGCGCGAGCGTCTCGGCGGGTGGCGGCTCGACCGAGAGCACCGAGCCCGTCACCGGATTGGGGCGGAAGGTCGCGAGTCCCTTCAGCCCCGCGCGCCAGGCGTGCAGGTAGAGGTCCCGGAAATCGGTGAAGGGGTAGTCGGCCGGCACGTTGACGGTCTTGGAGATGGCGGCGTCGACCCAGGGCTGCACCGCCTCGAGCATCCGCATGTGGTCGATGGCCGTGATCTCGAGCGCCGTGACCCAGTGCCCCGGGAGATGTGCGGTGTCGCCTCCGGTCTCGCGGTACTGGCGGTAGGCGTGGTCTTCGACCCGGTACTCGTCGTGCCCACCGTCGGCGCGACGCTTGCGCCGGGTGTATGTCCACGAGAAGGGGGGCTCGATCCCGTTGGATGCGTTGTCGGCGAACGCGAGACTGATGGTGCCCGTGGGCGCGACGGACAGCAGGTGGCTGTTGCGCAGCCCGTGCTCGCGGATGCGCTCGCGCAGGGGGGCCGGGAGCCTCGCGGCGAAGTCCGAAGCGAGATACCGCTCGGCGTCGAAGAGCGGGAAGGGGCCCTTCTCCCGGGCGAGGTCCACCGAGGCCCCGTAGGCCGCGTCGCGCATCGTCCGGGCGATGGCCGCAGCCCGGGCCCGCGCGTCGAGCGTGTCGTAGCGCAGGCCCAGCATGATCAGCGCGTCCCCGAGACCCGTGAAGCCGAGCCCCACCCGCCGCTTGGCGGTCGCTTCGGCGCGCTGCTGCGCGAGCGGCCAGAAGGTCGACTGCAGGACGTTGTCGAGCATGCGGATGGCGACCGCGCAGACCTCCGCCAGATGCGCCTCGTCGAAGCGGGCCGCGCCGGTGAAGGGCTCCTCCACGAATCGCGTCAGGTCGACGCTGCCGAGGCAGCAGCAGCCATAGTCGGGCAGGGGCTGCTCGCCGCAGGGATTGGTCGCCTCCAGCCGCTCGCAGTAGGCGAGGTTGTTCTCGGCATTGGCGCGGTCCACGAAGAAGACGCCCGGCTCCGCGTGGTCGTAGGTGCTCCGCGTGACGGTGTCGAAGAGCTCGCGGGCGCGCACCGTGCGGTAGACCCAGAGTCCGTCCGCACGCCGGTGGGCGCCGGCGGCGAGGAGGTCTCCGGAAGGCTCCGCGCGATGCACCAGCTCCCACGGCCCGTCGGCCTCCACCGCCCGCATGAAGGCGTCGGTGAGGGCGACCGAGAGGTTGAAGTTGGTGAGCTCGCCCTTGGCGTCCTTGGCGTGGACGAAGGCCTCCACGTCGGGGTGGTCGCAGCGCAGGATGCCCATCTGCGCACCGCGCCGGGCGCCTGCGCTCTCGACCGTCTCGCACATCCGGTCGAATACCCTCATGTACGAGACCGGTCCCGAGGCCTTGCTGGCGGTGCCGCGCACCAGCGCCCCCTGGGGACGGATGCGGGAGAAGTCGTAGCCTACGCCGCCTCCGCGGCGCATGGTCTCGGCGGCCTCCGAGAGTGCCACCATGATCCCGGGCTTGCCGTCCTCCTCCCCGAGGGTCGCGTCCCCGACCGGCTGCACGAAGCAGTTGATGAGGGTTGCCCGGATGTCGGTGCCCGCGGCGCTCATCACCCGCCCGGCGGGGATGAACCCCCCGCGCATCGCGTCGAGGAAACGGGGCTCCCAGGCGGCGGGCTCGCGCTCGACGGCCGCCAGCGCGCGGGCTACGCGGCGCTGGACTTCCTCCAGGGTCCGCTCCTCTCCCTTGGCGTACTTCTCCAGCAGGACATCGATCGAGATGGGTTGCGTGGTCATCCACGAAGTATGGGCCCGAAGGGCAGTGTTTGAGTATCCGGGGGATCATTGCCTGGGGGCCGAAGGACGATCCTTGAGCCCGCTCGGCTAGCCGTCCGATAATGAAAAATACGCGCGTCGCAATCCCCAGCGGTCGTACTCCTCTCCGTCAGCCGCGACGCGACGCCCGGGCTCGCGGGGCTCAAAGGCTCGCGGGCTGGGCCGGAACGGAGGGACGACGCGCATGCCTGAGCTCCTCTACCACCTCGCCGCCGCCCCCTTCGAGTCCGCCCGCCGGGTCGACATCCTTGACCCCGGGCACCGGGCGGCGCGTCTGCACGGCCACAGCTTCCTCGCCCGGGTGCGGGCCGAGCTGCCGGCGGGCTGGGCGGCGTTTCCCGGCGGGGAGACCGACGCCCTCGCCGCGGCGCTCGGGGCCTGCGTCGGGCAGCTCGACTACCGGGACCTGAACGAGGTCATCGCGGTGCCCACCGACGAGAACCTGGCCCGCTGGGTGCGTCGCTGCATCGAGGTCCCCGGTCTCGCCAGCGTCGGCGTCCAGAGCACCCGCGACCAGGGTGCGGAGCTCGACGCCGACGACCACGTCCACGTCTGGCGGCGCTTTCGCTTCGAGGCCGCCCACCGGCTGCCCAAGGTGCCCGAAGGCCACCCGTGCGGGCGGATGCACGGCCACGGCTTCGAGGTCATCCTGCACGCCGACCAGGACCTGGGGACGCGCGACCTGGGGGTGGACTTCGACCGGCTGGGGGCGCTCTGGGCGCCGTTCCAGGCCGAGCTCCACCACACCTGCCTGAACGACCTCCCGGGGCTCGAGAACCCGACCAGCGAGGGGCTCGCGGCGTGGCTCTGGCGCCGGCTGAAGCCGGCCCTCCCGGGGCTCTCGTGGGTCACCGTCTACGAGACCGCGACTGCGGGCTGCCACTACGACGGGTTGCATTACCGGATCTGGAAGGAGCTCCGGTTCGAGAGCGCCCTGCGCCTGGTGCGGGCCCCCGAGGGTGACGCCCGCCGGCACCTGCACGGGCACAGCTATCTCGTGCGCCTGCACCTGACCGCCCCGCTCGACCGGGTGATGGGCTGGACGGTGGACTACGGGGACGTGAAGGAGGTCTTCAAGCCGACCTACCAGGCGCTCGACCACCATCTGCTGAACGAGCTCCCGGGTCTCGCGGACGCCGACCCGGGCACGCTGACCCGCTGGATCCGGGGCCGGGTGGCTCCCAGCCTGCCGGTGCTCGACCGGGTCGACCTCTACGCGACGCCGGGTTGCGGGGCGATGCTCAGCTGGGGCGAGCAGGGGCCCGCGCTGCCCACGTGACCTATCGAGTCAAGGAGATCTACTACACCCTCCAGGGGGAAGGCGCCTGGACCGGCCGCGCGGCGGTGTTCTGTCGCTTCGCCGGCTGCAACCTGTGGTCAGGGCGGGAGGAGGAACGGTCCGGGGCGGCCTGCCGTTTCTGCGACACCGACTTCGTGGGAACCGACGGTCCGGGAGGGGGCCGGTTCGCCGATGCCCACGCCCTGGCCGAGGCGGTCGGCCACGCCTGGGGGACGGGCGCAGGCGCGGGCTCGGGAGGGCGCCCGCTCGTCGTCTGTACCGGCGGCGAGCCCCTGCTGCAGCTCGACGAGGCCCTGGTCGACGCCTTGCACGCCGAGGGCCTCGAGGTGGCGGTGGAGACCAACGGGACCCGGCCGGCCCCGCCCGGGCTCGACTGGGTCTGCGTCAGTCCCAAAGCCGGCGTGCCGCTGGTCCTCGACTCGGGCGACGAGTTGAAGCTCGTCTACCCCCAGGAAGACGCGCCGCCCGTGGCCTACGAGCACCTGGCATTCCGGCACTTCTTTCTGCAGCCGATGGACGGGCCCGAGCGTGAGCGGAACACTGCGCTTGCGGTCCGCTACTGCCTCGCCCACCCGCGCTGGCGGCTCTCGCTGCAGACTCACAAGCTCATCGGGGTACCGTGAGGGGAGGGGTGTGCTCGTGGCGCTGCTCGCGTGCGCGGCGCTCGATGTGCTGGAGGGCGAAGCCCAGCAATCCGAAGGAGGCCAGCGCACCGAAGAGGAACAGGGTTGCGGTCATGGGAACCTCTCTCGTGATGGATATCAGATACATAGGCGTGCCATGCCGGTTGCGCCAGGTCGAGGTTCACAGCTTGTGACGCAGTGCCCGGATATGGGGTCTTCCGGCTCGCCCCTCACGGGCTCGCCGGTTCCGGGGCCTTCGACGGCGTGGCTTCGCCCGGAGCACCTGCCGCGCGGGGCGTCAGCCACAGCAGGAGCAGGAGGCCGGGTATGGCGGCGACCGTGCTCGCCGCGAAGAAGGGGATCCAGCCGAGCCCCTGGGCCAGTGCGCCGCCAGCGGCGGACAGCGTGGTGCGCGCCACCGCCGCCAGGGAGGAGAGCAGGGCGTACTGGGTCGCGGTGTAGGCGAGGCTGCAGAGGCTCGAAAGGTACGCGACGAACGCCGCGGACCCCATGCCGCCGGTGAGGTTCTCCACGCCGATGGTCACCATGAGCATCGGGACCGAGTGACCCACCAGCGCCTGGGCTGCGAACATCAGGTTCGACAGCATCTGCAGGACCCCGGTGACGAGGAGCGCGCGCATCACCCCCAGCCGGTAGACGATGGCGCCTCCGGCCAGTACCCCCGCGATGGTGGCTGCGACGCCGAACACCTTGCTGACGTTGGCGATCTCGATCCGGCTGAATCCCATGTCCACGTAGAAGGCACTGGTCATGACCCCCGCCAGCGCGTCACCGAGCTTGAACAGGAGGATGAAGACCAGGATCGGCACCCAGTGCGCGCGCCTGGCGAGATCGACCAGTGGGTCGAGGAAGGCCGCCCGCAGCCACTGGGCGGGGGCCTGGGCACCCGCTCGCCCCGGCGAGACCGACGGTTCGGGGGTCGCCCAGACCACCGCCATGGCGGGGAGCAACAGCAGGGCCATCCCCGAATAGGCGACCGCCCATCCGAAGAACTCCGCCAGATACAGGGCCCCGGCGCCGGATGCGACCATGCCCAGGCGGTAGCCGACTTGCGTGGCGGCCGCGCCCGCACCCTGCTCCCGCTCGTCGAGGAGTTCCACGCGGAAGGCATCGATGACCACGTCCTGACTCGCGGAGAGGAAGGCCACGGTGACGGCGGCGATGGCGGTTGCGAGTGGTGCTCCGGCCGGGTCGCTGCCCGCGAGCACCAGGATCGCGGCGAAGAGGGCGGCCTGGACGAAGAGCGTCCAGCTCCGCCGGCGCCCCATGCGGCTTCCGAGCCACGGCAGCCGCACCTGGTCCAGGAGGGGTGCCCAGAGGAACTTGACGTTGTAGGCGAGCCCCACCAGCGCGAAGAGACCGATGGCCGTGAGTGACAGGCCGTCCTGGCGCATCCAGACGGCAAGCGTCGCGCCGGTCAGGGCGAGCGGCAGGCCGCTCGCGAACCCCATGACGAGGATCGCGAGCATTCGGGGGTCACGGTAGAGTCTCAGTGACGAGGACACGGACGCCGGCGGCCGCTGTCGGCCGCCGTGGGGAGAGGGTCAGGCGTCTCGTCGCGAAGGGCCGCGAGAGAGTGCCAGCTCCCCTCCGGCCCGCACGGTCCACGTGGCGAGCTTTCCGATCAGGAGGAGAAGCAGGATCGCGAGGGCCCAGGCGAGGAAGTACGAGAGCCGGAACGGCTCTTCCGGGGTTTGCTGCGCGGCCGAGGTGCCTGCTTTGCCCCCGCCCTCGCTGGCTGCGGGCGGGCGGGAAACGAGGAGCGAGTCCACGTGAGAGGCATGGTCGATGACGCGCGCCAGGCGGTCGATGGCCGCCGGCTGCTGGTACAGCCCCCAGGCCTCGAAGACCACCTTCACCCCGGCCCAGAGACCCACCAGGACGAGGGCGATGCCCACCAGGCGGACGAAGGCGTTGGTGGTCCTCGACGCGAGCAGGGAAAGGTCGACTCCCCTGGGTGCCGCCTCCCGCTCGCGGGCATCTTGGGGGGCTCTTTCGTCCCGGTCCTGGTAAGCCATGGCGGTCACCTCCTTCTCTCGGTCGTGTACGCAAGTGTACCAGCAGTCGCGCCCGCGCCACGCGTGCAGTCCGGTCGCCCGGCCGCGATCAGAAGAGCTCCTCGGTCACTCTCGACGGTGGGGCCCGGCGCAAGGGTGAATCCTCCGGGGACGTCTCCCCGAAGTCATAGCTCTCGGCCGGCTCCACGGGCGCGAGCTCGACCGGGAAGGTCTCGACGACCGCGTTCGCCTGGCCGGGGTACGCCAGCTCCCCCGTGTGCGGGTCGATGCGGGCGGTCACCATGTCGGGAGGCGTGGGGGGCAGCTCGTCGGGGACTCCGGCGAGAGCGGTGCGCATGAAGTCGACCCACATGGGCAGCGCGGCCTTGCCCCCGGTTTCTCCCCGCCCCAGGGGCTGCAACTGGTCGAATCCGACCCAGGCGACCGCCACCAGGGCGCGGTTGAAGCCCGCGAACCAGGCGTCCTGGAAGTCGTTGGTCGTTCCAGTCTTTCCCGCGAGGTCCTTGCGCTTGAGGGAGAGCGCGGCGCGCGCGGTTCCCCGCCGGATCACGTCACCCAGCATCGAGTACATCGTCCAGGCGTTGCGCGGGTCGAGCACACGCTGGGTGTTCGTCGAGGTGTCCGGGGGACGCGCACCCGAGACCGGCGTGGTGCGTGGGCTCGCACACTCGGGGCACGCCCGGGCCGGCGACGTGGCGAAGACGACGGTGCCCGCGCTGTCCTCGACCCGGTCGATGAAGTGGGGCTCCACCCGGAACCCGCCGTTGGCAAAGACCGCGTAGGCGCCCGCGAGCTCGAGCGGGGTCACGTCCCCGGTGCCGAGCGCGAGGGAGAGGTTGCGGGGGAGTCGGCCGGGGTCCAGCCCGAACAGCCGGCTGTGGCCGACCGTGAAGTCCACGCCAATCTGTTCCAGCAGCCTGATGGCCACGATGTTGCGCGAATGAGCGAGGGCCTCGCGCAGACGGGTCGGCCCGTGGAACTCGTTGTCGTAATTGGCCGGACGCCAGGTCTTGCCGGTGCCGGCGTCGAAATAGGAGATCGGCTCGTCCACGATGACGGTGCCGGCGGTCAGACCGCGCTCCAGCGCCGCGGAGTAGATGAAGGGCTTGAAGCTCGACCCCGGCTGGCGCTGCGCCTGGACCGCGCGGTTGAACTGGCTCTGGGCGAAGTCGAAGCCGCCGACGAGCGCGCGCACCGCGCCATCGTTGGGGTCCAGGGCCACCAGCGCCCCCTCCGCTGTGGGCAGCTGGGCCAGGCGCCACGCGTTTCCGGCTCGCCGAACCCGGACGATGTCGCCGGGCTGGACGACGTCGGATGCCCGCCGGGGAGCGGTGCCCCGCCGGTCGGCGTCCAGGTAACGACGGGCCCAAGACAGGCCTGCCCATTCCAGCCGGACCTCCCCCACGTCCCGGACATGGGTGGTGGCGCCGCGCTCCGTGACCGAGAGGACGAGCGCGGGCAGCAGGTCTCCTGTGGGAGCGGAATGGGCGAGCCTCTCCTCCCAATCCCGCCAGTCCCCTGCAGTCTCCGTCCGGCCCTCGGGACCGCGGTACCCGTGGCGCTCGTCGTAGGCCTCGAGGGCTCCGCGCAGGGCGGCCACGGCAGCCGCCTGCCAACCACTGTCCACCGTGGTGTACACCCGCAGGCCCGCCGCGTAGGCATCCTCGCCGAGTCGGCTCTCGAGAAAGGCCCGGGTCATCTCTGCCAGGTTGGGCGCGTCCACCTCGGCGACCACCCCCCGCAGACGCGCGCCGTCCGGGCTCTGGACCGCCGCGCGGAAGGTCTCCTGGTCGATCCAGCTCAGCTCGAACAGCCGGCGCAGGACGTAGTTGCGCCGTTGCACCGCCTGCGCGGGCGCCGTGATGGGGTTCAGGCGGGACGGGGCCTGGGGCAGCCCCGCGATCATGGCCACCTCGGCCAGCGTGAGGTCCCGGAGGTCCTTGCCGTAGTAGGCCTGGGCCGCCGCGGCGACGCCGTAGGCCCGCTGACCGAAGAAGGTCTTGTTCAGGTAGAGCTCGAGGATCTCTTCCTTGCTGAGGGTCTGCTCGATCCGCAGCGACAGGAGGATCTCGTTCAGCTTGCGCCCGAAGGTCTTCTCCCGGCCGAGGAAGAACTGCCGGGCCACCTGCATGGTGATGGTGCTGCCGCCCTGGCTCCGGTCGCCCGTCTTGACGAGATGCAGGGCCGCGCGGGCGATTCCGTGCCAGTCCACTCCGGGGTGGTCGAAGAAGTGCGCGTCCTCGGCGGCGAGCACGGCCCGCACCAGCATGGGTGGCACCTCGTCGAGGGTCACCGGGGCCCGGCGCTCGCTTCCGAACTCGGCCACCAGACGGCCGTCGCGAGAGTAGACGCGCAAGGGGACCGGTAGACGCACTTCCCGCAGGCTCTCGGGGGATGGCAACCCCGCTGCAAGGTACCCGAGCATCGCGGGCACGAGGACGAGCCCGCCGAGCCCGGCCAACAAGAGCACGTTGTAGGGAAAACGCAGAAACCTGATCACGGGGCGGTCCGGGTCGTGGGGCGGTGCGGACCTGCCCTGCAGGCCGCTTGCGGCGCGGCATAGTCTAGCAGCGGTGCCGGCCGCGGCAGCAGCGGGAGGCTCCGCGTCCCACCGTCCCGTGGCGAGCAGGCGGTTTCGGGTCGGGGCTGCGGGGCCCCGTTCGGCCGCCTCAGTACCGGGCCGGTGCGGGCCAGTCGGTCGGCCGGTATCCGATACAGCGCCAGGCGTAGAAGGTCCGCACCGGTTTGCCGTCACGGGTTTTCGCCGGGAGGGGGGCGAGCGCCGTGCAGGCGCTGAAGGCCCGGTCCAGAGTTTCCGGCGGTTTCGGCCGGAGGGAGACGAAGAGGCCCGTGCGGCCTGCCTCCCGCTCCGGCCCCGGCCAGAGGTCGTACTGGCTCATGCGCCGGCCGGACTCGCCGGCGAGGTAGACGGGCGGCCGCCCCGGCCAATAGAACGCGAGCTCGCTCGCCAGCGTGTAGCGCGGGGCGAGGAGGAAGTCGATCGGTCCGGCCCGCTCGGCGAGCTCGGCCAGGGGCGCGCGCCAGGCCTTCATCTCCGCGAACGGGTCGCGGGCACCCCGCAGGCCGGCGGTGCCGGGAAAATGAGCCAGGACGGTGAGGGCGAGCCCGAGGACCATCGTGGCGCGCAGGGTGTTCCGACCCGGCCGGGAAAGCCCGGGTGCCCGGGCGCCGAGAAGGAGCACCAGCCCGAGGTAACCCGGGGTGGGCCAGTTCATCTGGACCTTGCTCCAGGCCGCCTTCAGGGCGTTGAGTCCGAGGGTCGCTACCGACACGGCCCATAGCAGACGTGGCCCGTGTCCGGCCGGGGCCCTCCACAGCCTGGTCATGGCCACGCCCGCGACGAGGGGCAGGGCGGCAGCCGCCTGCCCGAGCAGGAGTTCCAGCAGATTGCCCCGCTCGTCCGGACCCAGGAGGTGGCCCTGGTCGTGGCGCAGCAGGACCCAATCGTGGCTTGCGTTCCAGGCGAGGACGGGGGCCGCGAGGGCCAGGGCGAGTGCCCCCCCTGCCCAGGGGTGCATCGTTCGGAGGGTGGGCCGGGCGCCCGGGCTGAGGAAGAGCAGTGGGGCCGCGAAGAGGGGCAGGAGCAGGATCGAGAGCTTCGTCAGCACACCCAGCCCCAGGGCCGTACCGAGCAGGTACCACCCGGCAGGCTCGCCCCGCTCCGCGACGCGCCATGCTCCCCAGAGGCCCAGCGTCCAGAGGGGCAGCAGCAGGGCGTCCGTGGTCATGACGCCGCCGAGCAGGAAGAGCAGGGGCGTCGAGAGTGCGAGGGACGTGGCCCACCAGGCGGCCCGCAGGGAGCCGGAGACCTCTCGGGTCGCCAGGAAGGTCACGACCAGGAAGCCGTCGAAGGCGAGCCAGGCCGGCAGCCGGACCTGCCACTCGCCGTCACCGAGCCATGCCGTGCTGGCCGCGATGAGCCAGGCGACCAGCGGGCCCTTGGAGTAGTAGCTCCAGTCGAGATGCCGGGACCAGCCCCAGTACTGGGCCTCGTCGAAGTGGAGCTCGAGGCCGGCAGCGTGCTGGAGTGCTGCGCGAACGAGCGGCTGGACGACGAGCAGCAGCAGGAAGGCGAGGCGGTGGGAGTGCGGGATGGCGTCGGCGGGGCGGGGAGGGTCGACGACCGCGCGGGACGCGGTGCGTTCCCCGATGCACAGCCGAAGCCGGCAGGCGACGGCCGCGCCGAGGATCCCGAGGAGCGCACCCACCGCGAGGCCGGCGAGGACCTGGCTGGGGTAGTGCCGGCCGAGGTACACGCGGGAGGTGGCGACCAGCCCGGTCGCCAGAGCGAGGGCCCGGTGCCAGCCGGTCCACGGCGTCGAGCGGGCGACCAGGACCGTGGCCAGGGCGAAGTTCAGGGTGTGATTGGAGACCGCCCCGTTCCCCACCACGGCGCAGGCGCGCCGTGCCCCGGCCCCCGGGCCTTCCTCGTACACCTCGAGGATGGAGCAGGGCCGCGGCTCGTGCACCACCCGCTTCAGGGCATTTCCGACCTGGTCTCCGAACGCCACCGCGAGGACCAGGAAGACCGCCAGGGCGAGGCCGCGCTTGCCCTCCCGGCGCGCTGAATCCAGCAGGAGCCATCCGGCCAGGGGAAAGGAGAAGGTCCAACGGTCCGAGAGCCAGACGAAGAAGGGGTCGAGGAGGGGAGAGGCCCACCTCTCGCTCAGCCAGAGCACGAGCGACTCGTCCAGGTTCATCGGGTGGGAGTGCCCTCCGGTGGCTGGGGGTGACTGCGTGACACGTGGGCCCGGCAGGCGAGGGTCCGTGCGCGGCGAGTGGAGCACAGACCCGCCAGGGAGTATAGGCCACGGTCCGAGCGCCTGGCCTCGGGGGAAGGGACAACGCCCGCGGGCGGTCTGTCGGTGCGGGTCCCGGGCCTCGCGCGCGGGACCCGCAGGGACAGGTCAGGGAACTGACGGAGGGGCGTCAGGGCGTGGCCCCTGCCGGCGGCGAAGCAACCCGAGGCTGCCCAGGGCGAAGGCCAGGAGCGCCATGCTCTGGGGAAGAGGGACCGAGGGTGGGGTGCCGCTGTGCCGGCCGAGGTCGCTGAAGGTGTCGACGGCGTAGGAGATCCAGCCGAGACCCACGTCGAAGGTCTCGGTCGGGAATCGGTCGCCGGTGAGGATTCCGGCCAGCCGACGCAGGGTCTGGTCCTTGGTGCTGGCGGTACCCGACACCCATGCGTCTCCCGGGTCCACTCCGACCTGCCCGATGCGGTCGACGGCGACGCCGTCCTGCCACAGGACGATCGCGTCGTCCCCGTTGAAGTTCAGGACTCCGCTGGTCATCTGCGCGTAGGCGAGGAGGGTCGGAGCCGCGGAGGGGTGCGTGATGACCAGCGTGCTGCTGCCCTCGACCGAGTGGCCCGCGAGGCTCAGGGTCCCCGACGGGGTCGCGCTGCCGTTGGTGAAGACCTTGACCTCGAATCCCGTGAGGTCGACGGGGAACGCGCCGGCGTTGAAGACCTCGAGTGCCTTGTTGCTCCCGCTGCCCTCGACGTATTCGGAAAAGAAGACGGCTCCGGTCGCGGCAGAAGGACCGGCGGCCAACGCGGCGGCGAGCGCGGCGCCGCCGAGCCGGTGAACGAGTCTCGTGTGCATGAAAACGGCCTCCCAGGGTGCGGTGTGGGAGGTGCCCGGGCCGTGGAGGGAGGGGGAAGCGCGGGCCGCCGACCTCTTCGGCCGACGGCCCGCAGTGGTGCTGTCGCCGCCAACCCTGGCCCGTCGCACCCCGGACCCGTTCCATCGGGTCCGGCGAAAAGTCTACGCCGGTCCGGTGGCTGCGGTGGATGGAGATTCCGCGACCGTGGCGTAGGAAGAATTTGACCGTTGCTCGGCCAATGGTCCGGGGGCTGCTTGCGCCCTCAGCAGATGCGGGGCAGCGGGTCGTCCTCGAGCTCGTCGAGCAGCCGCTCGCCGCCGAGCTCCGTCTCGAGGACGAGATGGGGCCTGGCCCCCGTTACGGTGCCAATCCTGCGCGCATCCCGGCCCTGGGGCAGCGCCTTCCAGGCCGAGAGGGCGTCAGCGGCGGCCTCCGGGGCGACGACGGCGACGACCCGCCCCTCGCAGGCGAGGTAATAGGGGTCGTAGCCGAGCATCTCGCAGACCGAGCGCACGGGGTCGCGCACCGGGATCTCGGGCTCGCGGACGCGTACCCCGCGGCCGGTTGCCTGGCAGATTTCGTGCAACACGGTGGCGAGCCCGCCGCGGGTCGGGTCGCGCATGAAACGCAGGCCGTCCAGGGGGAGGAGGGCCTGGGTCAGCGGCAGCACGCTCGCCGCGTCCGACTGCAGGTCCCCCCGCAGGCCGAACTGCTCCCGGGCGAGCATCACGGCGATGCCGTGGTCCCCGACCGGACCGCTGACCAGGATCGTGTCGCCCTCGCGGATGCGGTGCAGCCCCAGCTCCACGTGGCGCGGGCGCAGGCCGACGCCGGTCGTGGCCAGGTAGATCCCGCCGCCCTCGCCGCGGCGCACCACCTTGGTGTCGCCGGCGGCCACCCGCACGCCCACCTCGCGCGCGGCGCGGGCCAGACTCGCCACGACGCGTTCCAGCAGGGCGATCTCGGTCCCTTCCTCGATGAACGCGTTCAGGCTGAGATACAGCGGGGTCGCGCCGGAAACGGCCAGGTCGTTGGTGGTGCCGTGCACCGCGAGCATGCCGATGTCGCCGCCCGGGAATTCGATGGGCTGAACCGTGAAGCCGTCGGTGGTGAACATCAGCTGCCCGTCCCCCCGCGGCACGTCGATCGGCACCGCGTCGGCGTGCACGTCCAGATCGGGGTTGGCCAGGTGGCGGGCGAAGACCTCTTCGATCAACTCCCGCATGAATCGCCCACCGTTTCCGTGGGCCAGCGCGATGTGGGTGTCCTGCATGGTGGGAACCTTATCACAAGGGGCTCAGGGCCGTGCCCTGGCGCCGTATTCGATGACCTGGCCGAAGCTGATGCCGCCGTCGTTCGGGGGGACCTCGCGGTTCAGGTGCACGCGGAACCCCGCCTCGGTGAGGAAGAAGGCCGCCCGCTCCGTCAGCAGCCGGTTCTGGAAGACGCCGCCGCAAAGCCCCACGTCCGCCACCCCCGTCTCCTCGCGCACCGCGCGGGCGACGGCCGCCGCGACCCGTGCCAGGCTGTCGTGGAGCCCGCCGGCCCGCTCTTCCACCGGCCGCGCGTCGTCCGTCAGCCAGTCGACGAGCGGCGCCCAGTCGGCGACCCACGTGTCCCCCTGCCGCACGAGGGGCAGCTCCGGGCCCCGGGCCTCGGGGTCCGCGATTGCCTCGAGCCCCATGGGCCCCTGTCCCTCGTAGCTGGCCGTCAGGACGCGCCCGGTCAGGGCAGCGGCGGCGTCGAAGAGCCGGCCGACCGCCGAGGTCTCGGGGGCGTTGAGGCCCCGGGCCCAGGCGTCCCGTACGAGGTCGGCCCCGGCCGGGGCGCGTGGCCAGTCCCGGCCCGAGGTCCAGCAGAGGCTCGCGGCGCTGCGCCACGGCTCCCGCGCCGCCCGCTCGCCCCCCGGAAGCCGGAACCGGCGGAAGGTGGCGACGCGGCGCCAGGCGCCAGGGTGGCCCAGGAAGGACTCGCCGCCCCAGAGGGTGCCGTCCTCGCCGAGACCGACGCCGTCCCAGGTGAAGACCAGGCAGGGGCGATCGACCCCGGCCTCGGCCACCAGGGCCGAGGCGTGGGCGTGGTGGTGGAGGACCGCGGCCGACGGCAGTCCCTGGCGAGAGGCCCAGCGGGTCGTGGCGTACCCCGGGTGGGCGTCGTGGACGAGGACCTCGGCGCGAACCCCGTAGAGCTCCTGCAGATCGCCCGTCAACTGCTCGAGGACGGAGAGGCTGCGGGGTGTCCCCATGTCGCCGATGTGGGGTGACACCACGACGCGGTCCTCCCACGCCAGCGCCACCGTGTTCTTCATGTGGGCGCCGAGCGCCAGCAAAGGGCGCGCCAGACGAAGGGGGAGGTGGAGCTCGAGCGGGGCGGACCCGCGGCCGATGCGCAGCGGGCGCGGCGCCCCGGCGGCCGAGCGGAACACCGGGTCGTCGGCAGGGCGCAGGATGGGCCGGTCGTGGTGCAGGAAGGCGTCCGCGACCCTGGCGAGTCGCTCTTCCACCTCCTGACCCCGGGTGAGCACGGGCTCCCCGCTCAGGTTGGCCGAGGTGGCCACGAGGGGTCCGCCGAAGTCCCGCAGGAGGAGGTGGTGCAGCGGGCTGTAGGGGAGCATGACCCCGACCTCCGCGAGCCCCGGCGCGATCCCGGAGGACAGGGTGTCCCGGGCCCTGCGCCGGGCGAGGACGATGGGTCTCAGCGGACCGCGCAGGAGCTCGGTCTCCTGCGCCGTCAGCTCGACCGCCTCCCGCACCGCCGCCAGCCCGTCCGCCCCCTCGAGCGGAAACATCACCGCGAGGGGCTTGTGCGGGCGGGGTTTGCGTGCCCGGAGCCGGGCCACGGGTGCGTCGAGGCGGGCATCGCACATCAGGTGATAGCCCCCGATCCCCTTCACGGCGACGACCTGACCGGCGCGCAGGGCCTCGACGCAGGCCGAGAGGGCGGCGGCGGTGTCCGTCACGGAGGCCCCGTCGTGGGCGTGATAGGTCAGCCGCGGCCCGCAGACGGGACAGGCGACCGGCTCGGCGTGAAAACGCCGGTCCATGGGGTCTGCATATTCCCGCGCACAATCGGGGCAGAGCGGGAAGCCGGCCATCGAGGTGTGCGGGCGGTCGTAGGGCAGGCGCGCGATCAGCGTGTAGCGCGGCCCGCACTGGGTGCAGTTGATGAAGGGGTAGCGGTACCGGCGGTCTCCCGGGTCCTCCAGCTCCGCGAGGCAGGCGTCGCAGGTGAAGTAGTCCGGCGGCACGTGAATTCGCGTGTCCGCGGATTCCTCGCTCGGGAGGATGACGAAGGACTCCAGGGGGGCAGGGGACACGGGGATGCTCTCCCGTACCTCGGGCCGGGCGAGCGGTGGCGCCTGCCGGACCAGGTCGTGGCCGAAGGCCTCCAGATCGGGGCCGTTCCCCTGCGCCAGGACCTCCACCTGGCCGCGCTGGTTCTGGACCCAGCCGGTGAGGTGGTAGCGGTGGGCCAGACGATAGACGAACGGTCGGAAACCGACCCCCTGAACGCGCCCCGCCAGGACCCAGCGCCGCGCCTCCAGGGGAGATGGGCTGGGGGCTCGCTTCTTCAAGCCGCGGGGTTGTCCCGGACTCCGCCGGACCACCAGATCCGGCACGCGCCCTCGTCCGACACCATGCAGGGTCCGACGGGGGTCCGTGGCGTGCACGCCTTGCCGTACAGGCGGCACTCGTTGGGGTAGATGCGGCCCAGGACGACCTTCGCGCAGTCGCAGCCGGGGGGCATCTCGCCCGCGCGCTTCCGGCTCGCGTCGGCGTACGAGGGGAAGACCCGGCGGGCGTCGCGCGCGGCGAGCGCCGGGCGCAGCGCGTAGCCGGACGCGGGGATGACCCCGATCCCGCGCCAGGCCGCGTCGACCACCTCCATCGCCTCGGCCAGGTGGCGGCGGGCGGTCGGGTTGCCCCCCGGGCGAACGACCTCGGGGTAGCAGTTGTCCAGGAACCGCCGCCCGTCCAGGAGCTGGCGCAGGGTCGAGTACATCGCCGCCAGCAGGCTGGCCGGGGTGAACCCCGCGATGGCCGCCGGCAGGCCGTGCCGGTCGACGACGAACTGCCACTCCTCCGGCCCCATGACCGTCGCGACGTGTCCCGGGGCGATGAGGCCGTCGAACCCTGGCGTCCCGGAGTCGAGGAGCATCGCGACGGCCGGCCACGTGAGCCGTCCCGACAGGAGCATCAGCAGGTTTTCGGGTGCGCCCTGCACCAGCAGGGAGGCCACTGGCGCCATGGTGGTCTCGAACCCGGCGGCGAAGAACACCACCCGCCGGCCGGGGTTGGACGATGCGATGGCCGCGGCCTCCTGGGGCGAGGCGATGGGCCGGATGTCGGCGCCCGCCGCCTTGGCCTGCTCCAGCGAGCGGGCCTCGCCCCGGGGCACGTTGACCGGAACGCGCAGCATGTCGCCGAACGCCACCAGCGTGACGTCCTCGTGGAGCGCGACCTGAATGGCCTCGTAGACGTCCTCTTCGGGGCAGATGCACACCGGACAGCCGGGGCCGGGGATCAATTCGACGTCCCGCGGGAGCGCGGCGCGCAGCCCGGCCATGGTGATCGACCGCTCGTGGCCGCCGCAGACGTTCATGAGCCGCACGCGCCGGCGCAGCGGCAGGGCACGGATCCGCTCGAGCCAGAGCCGGGCCTCCTCGGCCACCGGGCCTAACCTCCGGGCCGGGGGGGCGGCGCCAGGCGCCCCGCGTGCCCGTGCCCCTGTTCGTGCGCCTGGTGCAGGTGTTCCCCGTCGGGTTGGATGGCGGGCCGCCGGGTCTCGCCGCGGGCGACCCGCTCCCGGTGCGCGGTGACCTCGGAGCGCAGCCAGCCGATCCAGCGGTCCATCCCCGGTCCCTTGCGGGCGGAGAGGGAGACGACGGGGGCCTCGCTCGCCAGCGCGCGAACGTGGCGCTCGGCGCGCTCGGGGGAGAAGTCGTCCAACACCGCGAGGAGATCGGTCTTGGTGAGCAGCACCAGGTCGGCTGCCCGGAACATCACGGGGTACTTCGCGGGCTTGTCGTCGCCCTCGGTCACCGAGAGGAGGATGACGTTGCGGTGCTGGCCCAGATCGAAGCTCGCCGGGCAGACGAGGTTGCCCACGTTCTCGATGAACAGGATGTCGAGACCGGGCAGATCGACCTGGTGCAGCGCGTCGTGGACCATGTGGGCGTCCAGGTGGCAGGCGCTCCCGGTGCAGATCTGGACCGCCGGCACGCCGCGGGCCCGGATCCGCTCGGCGTCGTTCTCGGTCTCCAGGTCCCCCTCGACCACCGCGATGCGCATCTCGCCGCTCAGGGCCGAAATGGTGGCCTCCAGGAGCGCGGTCTTGCCGGCCCCCGGCGAGGACATCAGGTTCACCGCGAGCACGCCGTGGCTGTCGAAGTGGGCGCGGTTGTGGGCCGCCAGGCGATCGTTCTCGGACAGCAGTCCCTGCAGCACGTGCACCGCGACGCGCCCGTCCGGCGCCCGGTAGAGCTTGCCCTCGGGCTCGAGCAGGTGCCGGTTGCCCGGCGTCACGTTGCAGCCACAGGTGTCACACATCGCGAGCTGTCCTCGGGGGTGGGTGAGAGACGGACTACGCGGGGGCGGCGGACGCGGTGATCAGCTCCACGCGCGCCAGCAGCATCTCGTCCCCGCTCCGCACCTCGGTTCGGTAATCGCCGCAGGCCGGGCAGACCAGGCGGTTGGGCGGGACCTCCGCCTCGTGGCCACAGGTCCGGCAGCGCACGGTGACCGGGGACCCCTCCACGTCGAGCCGCGCGCCCTCGGCGACGGTGCCGGCCGCAGCCATGGGGAAGGCCGTCGTCAGGAGGGCGGGCTCGACCCCCGAGAGGGGCCCGACCCGCAGCAGGATGCGCTCCACACCTGTGGCGCGGTGCTCGCGCGCGATGTCGACCACCTGCTCGATCAGGGCCTGACAGACCGAGAGCTCATGCATCCGCGGCGGCCAGCATCAGGTCGTACATCTCCCAGGCCGACCGCGCCTCCTCCTCGGTCATCTTCTGCAGCGCGTAGCCCACGTGGACCATGACGTGGTCGCCCGGCTCGACGGGCTCGTCCTGGAGCATGAAAAGGCTGACCTCGCGCTCGATGCCCTTGGCCTCGCAGCGAGCGTTGAAGCCGTCCACCTCGAGAACCTTCATGGGGATGCCCAGGCACATCGCGACCTCCGGTGGCCGTCACGGCGGTGAGAGTCTCTTTCCGGCGCTTCTTAACAAGGATTAATTCACTTGTGAAGCGGCTGGCGGCAATATTAGCACCTGCTGTTACGTCGGCCAAAATATCCCTTGGGCGGTTCCCAGCGGGCGGCGGAGACTCCGGTCTCTGCGCCGGGAGGGAGCGGGTGGGGAGTCTTGGGCGGAAGGGTGGCCGGCCCGGGGTGGCGGACGGCGCCGGGCGGGCGGGTCGGCGGGTCCATGCAGGGGTCAGGAGGTGAGGTGACGGAGGACGGGAGTCGCACAGGTCGTACGGTGGAGGGTGCTGGAACGCCAGCGCCGGGAATGCGCACGCTGGTGCTCGGGGTGGGCAACCGGCTTCTGACCGACGAGGGCACCGGGGTGCACGTGGTAGAGTTCCTGGCGCGGGAGCACCCGGGTCACGAGGACATCACCTACCTCGACGGCGGTACCCTCAGCTTCACCCTGGCAGGCCCCATCGAGGACCACGATGCGCTGGTCGTGGTGGATGCCGCGCAGCTGATGGCGGCGCCCGGCACCATTCAGGTGTTCGTCGGCGAGGACATGGACCGGTTCCTCGGCCGAGCGAAGCTCAGCGTGCACGAGGTAAGCCTGGTGGACCTGATGGACATCGCGCGGCTGACCGACCACCTGCCGGCCCGTCGTGCGCTGGTCGGGGTCCAGCCTGCGGCGATGGGGTGGGGGAACGACCCGACGCCGGTCGTGGCGAAGGCGGTCCCCGAGGCAGCGGCCCGGGTTCTCGAAATCATCCGGGGCTGGCAGGCCGAGGCAAGGCCCTCTCTTTGATCTGGGTCATGCTATGACCCGTGGGGGACGTCTATAAATGCGTATCTGTCTTAAGGCTAATATACCGTGAGTAGTCTCGACGCCATCGGCGTCCGGGTCGAAGGGCCGGACTTGAAGGCCCTTGCCCGGCGGAACGCCGAGCCGATCCTGCACGAAATCCGCCATGCGCTGGCGAGGCTCCTCGAATCCGGAGAGGAGACCGTCATCGACCTCCGTGGCCTGCCGCTGAGCGACTTCGACCAGGACTTCCTGGTCGGCGAGCTCGGTGTGGGCGAATTGGAGTGCCGGCTGGACGCGCTCGGCAAGAGCGTGATTCAGGAGACGGCTTACCATGGGGTCTGGCTGGTGACCCACTTCAACGCCGGTGAGCAGATCATCGGGCGGTTCGTCGAGGTCACCTTCGTCCCCGCCATTCTGAAGTCCGACCCGATCGACATCCGGTCCGACCTGGATCGGTTGACGGAACGCCTTGCGGCAGGCCTGGAAGAGGGGTCTGCCGGAGAGGTAGACAGCCAGTGACACGACTGGCGCGCGACAGCTAGGAGAACGCGTAGATGCCATCGAACATGACGTTAGGCGAACGCCTGAGAAAACAAGGGGTGAGCCGGCGCGGCTTCCTGAAGTTCTGTGCCGCGACGGCGTCCATGATGGCGCTGCCGCCGACTGCCGTGTCCGCATTGGCGGCCGGCCTGGAAAAGGCCCGCCGGCCATCGGTGATCTGGCTCTCGTTCCAGGAGTGCACGGGATGTGCGGAGGCCATCACGCGCTCCGAGGCCCCGACGCTCGAGAACCTGATCTTCGACTACATCTCCCTCGACTATCAGCACACGATCATGGCGGCCTCGGGCGACGCGGCGGAGGCGGCTCGTGAGAAGGCGATGCACGAGAACGAGGGCAAGTACATCGTCATCGTCGACGGGGCGATCCCGCTGAAGGACGACGGGATCTACTCGACCATCGCCGGGATGACCAACCTGCAGATCCTGAAGGACACGGTGAAGCACGCGGCGGCGGTGATCTCGCTCGGCACCTGCGCGGCCTACGGCGGCATTCCGAAGGCGAGCCCCAACCCGACCGGGGCGGCGGCGGTGTCCGAGATCATCAAGGACAAGCCGATCATCAACGTTCCGGGCTGCCCGCCCATCCCCGTGGTCATCACGGGCGTGATTGCCCAGTACCTCGCCTTTGGCAAGCTGCCGGAGCTCGACGCGCTGGGTCGCCCCAAGGCCTTCTACGGCCAGAACATCCACGACCGTTGCTACCGCCGCCCGTTCTACGAGCGCGGCCTGTTCGCGGAGACCTTCGACGACGAGGGCGCGAAGGCGGGCTGGTGCCTGTGGAAGCTCGGCTGCAAGGGCCCCATCACGTACAACGCCTGCGCCGTCACGAAGTGGAACTACGGCACGAGCTTCCCGATCCAGGCCGGCCACGGCTGCATCGGCTGCTCCGAGCCGGACTTCTGGGACAAGGGCGGCTTCTACGAGCCGTTGTCCGCGGGGACGTTCTCGGCCGGCGGGCGGTTGGCGGCGGCTGCGGCGGTCGGCGTGGCGGTGGGCGTGGGCTCGGCCGTGCTGGCCCGCAACAGTCAGAAAGCCCTGCATCATAAGGAGGGAGCATGAGCCTCTTGGACTTCGCCCGCGGCCCGGCGCTCGAGTGGTCGCTCATCATCTTCGTGATCGGTGTGGTCTGGCGGCTCGCCGGTACCTTCCTGTTCAAGGGTCAGAAATACCTCTCGAAGCCGAAGGGCACGAAGTTCGTGAGCGCCGGCCTCATGGCCATCGCGAACAAGTCGTTCCCCCCGCACGAGCTGGAGAAGCGCATCACCTTCCAGCACTACACGGGCTACCTGTTCCACATCATGCTGTTCATCGTGGTCTTCCTGTTCGAGCCGCACATCGCCTTCTTCGACTGGGCGCTGGGCATCTCTTGGCCGGGCCTGCCGACGAACGTGATCACGTTCTCCTCGGCCGTGACCGTCATCATCCTGATCGCCCTCGGCATCCGGCGCGCGACCGACCCGGTGATGAAGAAGCTCACGACCATCGACGACTGGATCAGCTGGTTCCTCACCATCACGCCGTTCATCACCGGAATGATGGCCTTCGCGCACCAGAACATCGGCGTGCGTTACGAGGACCTGCTGGCTTTGCACATCCTGAACGTCTGCCTGCTTCTGATCTGGATACCCTTCGGGAAGTTGATGCACATGTTCCTGCTCTTCCCGGGCCGCTATCAGATGGGTGAGAAGTTCGAGTACAGGGGGGTCAAGGCATGAGCATGAACCAGGAGATGGAACAGACGTTCCAAATGTTCATGGGTATGGTGAACGAGCTCGGCACGCTCGCCAAGCCGGTCGACCTGCCCGACTCCGAGCGCATCGCGCGCGCCAAGAAGGTCTTCATGGAGAAGACCACCTGGGACATCGCGGCCGAGCTCGAGGGTTGCATCCACTGCGGGATGTGCGCCGAGGCCTGCCACTTCCGGGTCTCCTCCGGCGACCCCAAGTACACGCCGGCGCGCAAGTTCGAGTTGATGCGCACGGTGTACCGGCGGGAGATGAGCCCGATGCGCTGGGTCAACCGCCTGGTGATGCCGGACATCACCATGAAGGACCTGCAGGAGTCCGTCGAGCTGGTGTACGACTCCTGCACCCTCTGCGCGCGCTGCAGCATGATCTGCCCGATGGGGATCCACATCGCCGAGCTGGTCGAGTACCACCGCGAGGCGCTCGCCGCCGCGGGCATGGTGCCCGACGAGATGCTGGCGCTCGACCAGGAGCAGGCGGAGACGGGCCACATCTTCAACGCCGACCGGGAGGTCCTGAAGTTCAAGGTGGAGGAGCTGTCGCAGCAGTACAACGTGCCGATCCCCCTGGACAAGGAAGGCCAGGTGGACGTCATGATCCTGACGAGCGGCCTCGACCTGCACCTGTTCAACGACGCCATCGTCGGCACGGCCAAGATCTGCAACCACGCGAAGCTGAACTGGTCGTACTTCACCGACTCCTACGAGGGGGCCAACTTCGGCTTCATGAGCGGTGATGCGGGCAACCACAGGCTGGAGGTGTCCCGCGTGTACGAGGCGGCGGTCAAGCACGGCGCGAAGTACGTGGTCGCCCCGGAGTGCGGGCACGCCTACCCGGCGCTGCGCTTCTATGCCGCCGAGGCGCTCGGCAAGCCGCTGCCCTTCGACGTGCTGGCACCCTCCGAGTTCATCGCGATGCTGTACAAGGAGGGCAAGCTCAAGCTGAAGAAGCCCGAGGACCGCACGGTGGTGACCTTCCACGACCCCTGCAAGGTCGGGCGCCACGGCGGTGTCTTCGAGGGGCCGCGCGAGGTCCTGAAGGCCATGGGCCTCGAGGTCCGCGAGACCGACAGCAACCGCATGGTCAACATATGCTGCGGCGGTGGCGCTGCGGTGTTCCTGCTCCAGAACGCCAACGAGCTGCGGCAGAAGACCTTCGAGCTCAAGTACGAGGAGGTCAAGAAGACCAAGGCCGAAGCGCTGGTCGTGTCCTGTGGAAGCTGCCGCCTGAATTTCGAGCGGGGCAAGATGAACGCCGGCGAGGGTATGCCGGTCGACAGCTTTGCCCAGATCGTCGGCGACAACCTGGTCAGCTAGGACGTGCGACGGTGGTGCGCGGGGGGCTCGACCCCCCCGTGAACCGCCGGGCACGGACACCGAACGGAACGAGATCGAGAACAAGCCATGACAGAACGAGTCGTTGTCGACCCGATCACGCGCATCGAAGGCCACCTTCGGATCGAGGCCAAGATGGACGGCGGCAAGATCGCCGAGGCCTATTCCTCCGGCACGATGGTGCGCGGGATCGAGACCATCCTCCTCGGCAGGGACCCGCGTGACGCCTGGGCCTTCGTCCAGCGCATCTGCGGTGTCTGCACCCTGGTCCACGGGATGGCGTCCATCCGCGCCGTGGAGGACGCCCTGAAGTACCCGATCCCGGCGAACGCGAACCTGATTCGCAACCTGATGATCGGGGCCCAGTACATTCACGACCACGTGATGCACTTCTACCACCTGCACGCGCTGGACTGGGTGGACGTGGTCTCCGCGCTCAAGGCCGACCCCAAGAAGACCTCGGAAATCGCCCAGACGGTCACGCCGAACTGGCCGAAGTCCTCGCCGGGGTATTTCTCCGACGTCAAGAAGCGCCTGACGAACTTCGTGGAGTCGGGGCAGCTCGGCATCTTCGCGAACGGCTACTGGGGCAGCGCGGTCTACAAGCTGCCGCCCGAGGTCAACCTGATGGCGGTTGCCCACTACCTCGAGGCCCTGCAGTGGCAGCGCGAGGCGGTGAAGCTGCACGCGATCTTCGGTGGCAAGAACCCCCACCCGATGTTCGTGGTGGGCGGCGTGCCGACGCCGATCGACCCGAACTCGGACTCGGCTATCAACAGCGAGCGCCTCTCGCAGGTCCAGAACATCATCAAGTCCATGAAGGACTTCGTGGACCAGGTGTACGTTCCGGACACCCTGGCGATCGCCGGCTTCTACAAGGACTGGTTCGGCCGCGGCGAGGGCCTGGGCAACTTCCTGTCGTTCGGCGACTTCCCGGAGAAGGGGATCAACGACGCCAAGAGTCTCCTGATCCCGGCGGGTGTCATCCTGAACCGCGACCTGACCAAGATCCACCCGGTCGACCCGAGGGATCCGAAGCAGATCCAGGAGTTCGTCTCTCACTCCTGGTACGACTACTCGGTCGGCAAGGAGAAGGGGCTGCACCCGTACGAAGGCGAGACCACCTTCAACTACAAGGGGCGTGGCGGTCCGAAGGCTCCGTTCAAACAGTTGAACGTCGAGGACGGCTACTCCTGGCTGAAGTCGCCGCGCTGGAACGGAAAGGCGGTGGAGGTTGGACCGCTGGCCCGCGTGCTGGTGATGTACGCCTCCGGCAACCCCCAGGCCAAGGAACTGGTCGACATGGCGTTGAAGAAGCTCGGCGCGGAGCCGCGGGCGCTGTTCTCGACCCTGGGCCGTACCGCGGCCCGGACGCTCGAGTCCGCGATCATCGCGAGCCACATGCAGACCTGGTACGACAACCTGGTGGCCAACATCAAGGCCGGCGACACCAAGACGTTCAACTCCGACCTGTGGGATCCCGCCACCTGGCCCAGCGAGGCGAAGGGTGTGGGCTTCATGGAGGCGCCGCGCGGTGGCCTCGCCCACTACATCGTCATCAAGGGCGGCAAGATCGACAACTACCAGGCCGTCGTGCCGAGCACCTGGAACGCCGGTCCGCGTGACGGGCAGGGCCAGGCCGGTGCCTACGAGGCCGCGCTTCAGGACAACCACGAACTGCTCGACCCGAAGCAGCCTGTGGAAATCCTGCGCACCATCCACAGCTTCGACCCCTGCCTGGCCTGTGCGGTGCACCTGGCGGGTGAGGACGGCGAGGAGTTGGTGAAGGTGAAGGTGCGGTAAGGTAGAAGCCGCAGACGGGAAGTAGGGCGCCCTGCCCCACCCGCGAAGGTGGGGCAGGGCGTTTCGTTTTCGGCCCCCTCACTCGCGAGGTGCCCCGACGTGACCCGAATCGACGTGTTCAATGGCGATGCGGACGGCATCTGCGCCCTGCAGCAGATCCGGCTGGCCGAGCCGGGGGAGAGCGTCCTGGTGACGGGTGTCAAACGGGACATCGCGTTGCTCGACCGGGTCACCGCCCGGCCCGGGGACGAGGTGACGGTCCTCGATGTGTCCCTCGACCGCAACCGTGACGCCCTGACTCGCCTGCTCGCGGCGGGAGCGAAGGTTCGCTATTTCGACCATCACTTTGCCGGGGAGGCGATCGAGCACCCCGCGCTTCTGCTGCGCATCGACCCGTCGCCCACCCGGGGGACCAGCCTGCTGGTGGACGAGTACCTCGGCGGTGCGCACCGGGCCTGGGCCGTGGTCGGGACCTTTGGTGACAATCTGGACGAGAGCGCGGTCCGCGCGGCCGCCCCGCTCGGTCTCAGTGCGCAGACGACGGGCCGGCTGCGCGAGCTGGGCGTGCTGCTCAACTACAACGCCTACGGCGAGCGCGTGGAGGACCTCCACGTGCATCCGGCCGAGGTCTTCCGCCGTCTCGCCCCCTACCCGGACCCCCTGACGTTTGTCGCGAAGGACCCGCTCTTCACCTTGCTGCGGGAAGGGTATGCGGCAGACCGGGATCGGGCGGCGGCCCTGCGGCCCGTGCTGGAAACCCCGAGGGTGGCCGTCTACGTCCTGCCTGCGGAGACCTGGGCACGGCGGGTGAGCGGGGTCTACGCGAACGACCTGGCGCGTGGGGCGCCCGGGCGCGCCCACGCGCTGGTGACGAGACGCCCGGAAGGGGGTGCAGTCGTGAGCGTTCGTGCCCCGCTCTCCCACAGCGTGGGTGCCGACGCCCTTTGCCGGCGGTTCCCGACCGGGGGGGGACGTCAGGGGGCTGCGGGCATCAACGACCTGCCCGAAGAGCGCTTCGACGACTTCGTGCGGGCCTTCGTGGAGGCGTTCGGTTAGCCCCCCGCGGGCGGGCGCCAGCCCTCCAGGATCTCGAGGCAGGCCCGATTCATCTCGCGGGCCCTCTCTTCGCTGTCCGCCTCGTTGTAGCAGCGCAATTCCGGCGCGTTCCCGGAGGGGCGCAGGTGTGCCACCTCGCCGCTGGCAAAGTTGACCCGCAGGCCGTCCGTGGCGTCCACGGCCGCCACGGGCCCGAACAGCCCCCGGAAGGCGCGCTCGATCGCGGCGTGGTCGCGGGCGGTGTTCCCGGTCTGAAGCGCACCCAATCGCTGGCGGCTCAGTTCGGTGGGGAAGTCCTTCAACCGGTCGCTGGCGGTGAAACGCGGGGGCAGGGAGTCCGCGAGGGCGGACACGGGCACCGCGCGCAGCCGGCTCGAGTGCAGCAGGGCGAGGACGACGACCAGGGCATCGCGCGTCGGCAGGGGTTCGAGGCGCCGACCGTCGGCCTCGAACGGGCTTGCCGTCAGGAATCCCCCGTTGGCCTCGTAGCCCACGACCCGGTCCTCGCCCTCGTCGACGGCGCGGAGCATGGCCTCGACGACGTAGGGTGACCCGATCCGGGTCCGGAGCACCCGACGGAAGCGCCCGCAACGCTCGGCGACCGTATTGCTGCTGACGGGTGTCACCACCACCCTGGCGCCCAGATACTCCGCGCAGAGGACCCCCGCGACGTCGCCCCGCAGCCAGTGTCCCCGTTCGTCGGCGAGGAGGGGGCGGTCTGCGTCACCATCGGTGGAGACGATGGCGTCCAGGCGGGCCTCCCGGGCCCAGCGGAGTGCGAGCTCCACGTCCTCGGCGCGCACCGCCTCGGTGTCCACCGGGACGAAGGTTTCGGAGCGGCCGAGGGGTACCGCCTCTGCCCCGAGTGCGGCCAGGACTTCGCCGAGCAGGTCCCGACCCACCGAGGAGTGCTCGTAGACACCGACGCGCAGCCCTTCGAGGCAACCGGGGGGAAAGAAGCCGAGATACCGCCCGACGTAGGCTCGCCGGGCGCCTTCCTCCACGGGCGGGATTGCGGCAGGGGCCCCCGTGAGCGCCCCGGCAGGGTCGAAACGCCCCTCCGGCACCTCGACTCTCTGGCCCCGGATCCCCTGCTCGTCGGCCTTGGAGATCTCGCCGTCGGCGCGGTTGAACTTGATCCCGTTGCGGTCGTCCGGGATGTGGCTACCGGTCACCATCACCGACGGGACCCCTTGTCGCAGTCCGTACCAGGCGAGTGCAGGGGAGGGAATGCGCCCGCAGTGCACGGGGCTCATGCCCGCGTCGCGGATGGCCTGGACGACGGCCGCCATGATTCGCCCCGTGCTCGGTCGCAGGTCCCCGGCCACGGCGACGCGGTCCATCGCGCCCCCGGACCCTCCGAGCTGTTGCAGGAAGGCGCGGGTGTACAGGTAGCAGACCTCGTCGGTCATCGCGCTCACCAGGCCGCGTGCCCCGCTGGTGCCGAAACCGACGCCGGACTGCTCCATGAGGTGGGCGATGGAAACCGCTCGAGCTGGATGGTTCATGGGACGGATCCCCGGCGTGGCTGCCCGGATTCTAGCAGCGGCAGTCCCGGCCGGCAGGCGGCGCTCAAAGCTTTGCCGGCCCTGCCGATAGCACGGGGGTATTCGACCACTCGCCACGTCGCGCCATGGATGCGTTGGTCCAGTCGGTAATCCTCGGGATTCGCTCAGACCTCGCAGCGGGCCGGCTCGTGCTCCCGTCGCTCCCGGAGATCACCTTCCAGGTGGCCAGGCTCCTCGACGACCCGAGCTCCAGTGGTGAGGCAATCGCGGCGCTGGTGGGGAAGGACCCGGCGCTGAGCGCCCGCTTCCTGCGCCTCGCGAACAGCGCCTACTTCCCCGGGATGCGGCCCGTGGCGGACCTTCGCCGGGCCATCGTGCGGCTCGGCCACAAGGTCATCAAGCACCTGATCACGACCCTCGCGGTCTCCAAGCTCTACGACGTGCGTGCGCATCCCGCGGCCAGACCGCACCTGGTGGAGCTCTGGCAGCAGAGCACCATGGTGGCCAGCCTTTCGGAGGTGATGGCCCGCCGGCTTGGTCACCTCGAGGCCGAGGTCGCGATGCTCGCGGGGCTCGTTCACCGCATCGGGGCGCTTCCCGTGATCGTACGAGCGGAGCGTACCCCGGAAGTCCTGGCCGACCGTGCCCGGGTGCGTGAGCTGCTCGGGCAGGTCCAGCGCGAGGTGGGAGCGGCGGTCGTCGCCCAGTGGCGTTTCCCGCCCGAGCTCGTCGCGGTCGTCGTGGAGCACGAGGACGCGACCCGCGAGAGCCCTGGCCTCGCGGACTACGTGGACCTCGTTCAGGTGGCCAGCCTGCTCACCTACCGCGGCACGGACCACCCCTGGGCGTCGCTGCCCTGGGCGAGCGTGCCGGCCACTCTGGCGGTCGGTCTCGAGGAGAATGAGGTGGAAAGCCTGCTGGGGTATGCGGGCGCGCGCGTCGGGGAGCTGCGCCGCCTCCTCGGGCCCCAGTCGGCGGCATCGGTCGCCGGCAGCCCGGTGCGCCGCCAGGCGGCCGGCTAGGAGAGGGACCGAATACCGTTTAGCGCAATCCAGTGACGATGTGAGGGTTGGTCCCCTCGGCAGGGCAAGGCGTAAAATCCCGCTGCATGGTGTACGGGATATGACGCCCCCTCCGGTTCGCGGTCCCCACTGGGTTCAGGGCCCCTGCAGGCCCCTCTGCGCATGGTGACGTCCCGGGATTGCACCCTCTTCGTCCTCAGGAGGCCCGGGGCGTTCCTGCTGCGGGCGCTGCTCGGCTTCAAGCGCAACCAGGGGCTGCTGCTCTCCGGGGCCGTCGCCTACTACACCCTGCTCTCCATCGTTCCCCTGTTTGCGCTGCTGCTCGTCGGGCTCTCGCATTTCGTCGAGGAGCAGACGCTGCTCGCGACCATGGGGCGCTACATGGAGCTCATGGCGCCCGGTTCGGCAGGGGCCGTGACGGAGCAGGTGCGCGCCTTCATCGCCAACCGGCACGTGGTTGGCACGGTCGGGATCGTGGTCCTGCTGTTCTTCAGTTCCGTCGCCTTCAGCGTGATGGAGAGCGCGATGAGCGTCATCTTCATGCACCGGGAAGGGGTTCGGAGCAGACACTTCCTGGTCTCGGCCATCATCCCCTATCTGTTCATCCTGCTCCTGGCGGTGGGGGTTTTGCTGGTCTCTTTGATCGCCGGGGCCCTGCAGACCCTGGAAGGGCGGGAACTGGTCTTGTTCGGCCAGCACTGGTCGCTCCAGGGCAGCGCGGCGCGTGTCCTGTATCTGCTGGGAATGGTCGGGCTCATCCTGATGCTCACGGCACTCTACGTGATCATGCCAGTGGGGCGGACGGCGTTTCGCCACGCCCTCGTCGGGGGCACTACCGCGGCCGTGCTCTGGGAGATCACCCGCCACGTGCTCGTCTGGTATTTCTCGAACCTCTCTCTGGTGAACGTGGTGTACGGGTCGCTCGCCACGTCGGTGGTCGCCCTCCTCAGCTTCGAGGTGGCAGCGATCATCCTGCTGTTCGGGGCGCAGGTCATCGCGGAATTCGAGTGCAGTGTGCGCGAGCGGTGCCTCACCGGCCGGCAGGGCGAGGAGACGGGCCAGGGGGGAACCCCTGCACCCTAGCAGGGTCGAAGCGGGCAAGCGCACCTCCCCCGAGCTGGGCTGTCCACCGTGTCGAGGGCGGCTACACTGCCCCGGCCTCCCGGGATATTCCCTAACCCACTGAATGAAAGAGCTTTCGGGCGAGAGCCGCCTACGGTTCGGCAGACCCGGCGTGATCCGTGTCACCACACGGGCCCCGTGCCGTGTCGGTCCGCTTGACAAGATCGATTTACGGTCTTGAGAAGATCGTACAAGACATTGATAGGGAAGGGTCTTTCAGGAGACTGGTGTGGAATCTGCAGAGGGCTGCGGGCCGGTGCAAAATGGGTTCCCGTCTCCGATGGCGCCCGGGCGCCGGCCGGGACAGCCCACTCCATCGGCACTCGCCCCCATGACAGAACTCGCCCGCTCAGCTCATCCCCACTCCCGGCTCAGGACGGCCGAGGCGGCAGGGCTGCGCCCGCATTGCGGTCCGGGGATTTCCGGGCGGGTGTTCCAGGGCCATGGCTGAGCCGCGCCTCATCCTGGTCGCCCTCGAGGCGTCCGCCGACCGGTCGCTGGCGGTGCTTGTGCTCCGCCAGGCCTTTCCGGAAGACCGGGTCGAGGAGGTCGCGGACCCCATCGCCTTCGGCGAGGCACTGGCGGGCCCGGCCCCTTCGGCATTGGTGACGGCCCTGGGTTTTTCGTGGGCCGAAGGACCGAGGGTCCTCGCGGCGGTTCGCAGGCGGCACCCCGGCGTGGTCTCCGTGGTCTTCGACCTCCCGCCTGCGGAGCACGTGGCTGCGCGATTGTCCGAGATGGGCGTCGACCGGTACGTGCGCCGCGACAGCGCGGGCTATCTGGAACTGCCCGTGGCGCTGCGCGAGGCCTGGGCGCGGGCGGAGGCCCGGCGCAGTGGCGACGATGCGGAACAGGTCTTCCGGCGCCTGGTGGAGGACGCGCCGATCGGTCTGTTCTCGGCCACTCCGAACGGCGTGCTCACCCGGGCCAATCCGTCGTTCGCCCGGGTCCTCGGGATGGCGCCCGGCACCCCCCTGCTGGGGAGGTCCCTGCGCGAGGTCCTGAGTGGCGCGCTGCCCGACCTCGCCCCGAGCCTGCCCGAGGACCTGCGCCGGGGGGTCCACGAGCCCGAGGTCCGCCTCGCGACGCAGACCGGTGACGTGCGCTGGGTCGGGGTGGATGTCTGGGGTGTGCGGGAGCAGGACGGTACCTTGCTGCGGCTGGACGGCGCCGTTCAGGACGTCACGTCGGCGCGTGCGGAGTCCGCGCGCTCCGCTGGGACGGGGGAGGCTGGGTGGGACTCCTCCCGGGCCGAGCTGGAGCAGTTGGCCTACGCCGTGTCCCACGACCTTCAGGAGCCGTTGCACGTGCTCTCACGCCATGCCCACATCCTGGCGGAGCGCTATGCAAAGCGGCTGGACGCCGAAGGGGAGCGCTTCCTCGGCAACCTGGTGGGCAGCTCCGACCGCATGCAGGCGATGCTCGACGGGATCCTCGAGTACGCCCGGGCCGGGCGGGAGGGCCGAGCCCTGGCGCCGGTCGACTTCAACCGGGCGCTGGAGGAGGCGCTGGAGAACCTGCGTGCCCGAATCGAGGAGACGGGTGCCGACGTCCGTCACACGACCCTCCCGGTCCTGCCGGGGGAGTATCGGCAGGTCGTGCAGCTGTTTCAGAATCTGGTCGGAAACGCATTAAAATTCCGGGGGACCGAGGCACCGAGGGTCATCGTCGGGGCGCGGGAGCGGGAGTCCGACTGGCGCTTCGCGGTCAAGGACAACGGCATCGGGATCGACCCCAAGTTTCAGCAGCGGATCTTCGGGATGTTTCAGCGCCTGCACACCGCAGAGGAGTACCCGGGCACGGGGGTCGGTCTCGCCCTGTGCAAGCGGATCGTCGAGCGCCACGGCGGGGAGATCTGGGTGCACTCCACCCCGGGGGAGGGGGCCACGTTCTTCTTCACGATTCCCAAGCAGGTGCCCGCTCCAGGCAAAGAGGAAGCGGACCCCTCATGACGACCGAGCGCCCCAACGCCCCCGGGAGTGCGATCCGGGTTCTGCTGGTGGAAGACAGCGCGGCAGAGGCGGACCTGGTTCGGGACATGCTCGGGCGGGAGGGTGCGGGCTCGTTCACCGTCACCCACGTCCAGCGGCTGGCCCTGGCAGTCCCTCACCTGCGTGCCGGTGGCGTGGACCTGGTCCTTCTCGACCTGAATCTGCCGGACAGCGTGGGGCTCTCGGGCTTCGAGGAGCTGCATCCGATTGCCCCCGCGACTCCCTTCATCATCCTCACGAACGTCCAGAACGAGTCCGTTGCGGCGCGCGCGGTGCGCATGGGCGCCCAGGACTACTTGATCAAGCGTGAAGTGAACGAGCGGACCCTGGCTCGCGCCATCCGGTACTCGGTGGAGCGTCAGCGGGCCGAAGAGGCGCTGCGCGCAAGCGAGGAGCGCTACGCCCTCGCAGTGAACGGCGCCAACGACGGGTTGTGGGATTGGAACCTCTCGCGCGACACCGTCTATTTCTCGCCCCGCTGGAAGGCCATCCTCGGGTATGGCGAGGCCGAGGTGGGGGACCGGGTGAACGAGTGGCTCGACCGGGTCCACCCGGAGGACCTGGAGCGGCTGCGCGCCGCACTGTCCGAGCACCTGGAGGGCCGGACGCCCCATTTCGAGTGCGAGCATCGGGTGCTCAACCGCACCGGTGAGGTCCGTTGGGTGCTGACCCGCGGCCTTGCGGTGCGCGACGCCGCGGGCGTCGCCTATCGGCTCGCCGGCTCGCTGTCGGACATCACGGCACGCAAGCTGGCCGAAGAGCAGTTGCTCCACGATGCGTTCCACGACGCCCTGACCGGGCTCGCCAACCGTGCGCTGTTCCTGGACCGGCTCGAGCAGACCTTGCGCCAGCACCGCCGCGACCCCGAGAGGGTCTTCGGGGTGCTGTTCTTCGACCTGGATCGGTTCAAGAACATCAACGACAGCCTGGGGCACAGCGTGGGCGACCAGTTGCTGGTGGAGGTCGCCAGGCGCCTCGAGCGCTTCCTGCGTCCCGGGGACACCGTGGCGCGGCTCGGCGGGGACGAGTTCGGGGTGATCCTCACGGACATCGCGGGCGTCGCCGGGGCGACCCACGTCGCCGAGCGCATCCACGAACTGCTCGGGCAGGTGTTCGTCATCGGAGACCAGGAGGTCTTCACCTCCGCGAGCATCGGCGTCGCGATGGTCTCGGAGAAGTACGAGCGGCCGGAGGAGCTCCTGCGGGACGCCGACCTCGCCATGTACCGCGCGAAGCAGGGGAGCGCGGGGTGCTGTGAGGTGTTCGACAGCAACATGTACGAGAGCGCCGTGGCGCTGCTCAAGCTCGAGACCGACCTGCGCCGGGCCGTCGAGCGCGAGGAATTCATGGTGCACTATCAGCCGATCGTGGCGGTCGACGATGGTCGCATCCTGGGGTTCGAGGCGCTGGTGCGCTGGCGCCACCCGGAGCGTGGGCTGGTGCTCCCCGACCAGTTCATTCCCGCCGCGGAGGAGACCGGGCTGGTGGTTCCCATCGGTTGGTGGGTGCTGCGCACGGCCTGCCGCCAGACGCACGAATGGCAGCAGATGTTTCCGCTCGACCCGCCCCTGTCCATCAGTGTGAACATCTCCGGCAAGTTGTTCCTCGCACCCAACATGTCCGGCCGCTTGCTGGCGATCCTGGAGGAGTCGCGGCTGCCGCCCGAGAGCCTGCGGCTCGAGATCACCGAGAGCGCGATCATGGACCACCGGGACGCCGCGGTAGCCGAGCTGACGCGGCTGCGGGCTGCCGGCGTGAAGCTGCACATCGATGACTTCGGTACGGGGTATTCTTCCCTGACCTACCTGCAGCGCTTCTCCTACGACTCGCTCAAGATCGATCGTTCCTTCGTGAGCGGAATGCGCCAGGAGGAGGAGGGGACCGAGCTCGTGAGGGCCATCGTCGCGTTGGGCAAGATGCTCAACATGAACGTCATCGCCGAAGGCGTGGAGACGCCCGAGCAATATCGCTGGCTGCTGGCCATGGAGTGCCCCGAGGCCCAGGGGTTCTGGTTCTCCAAGCCTCTCGATCGCACCGCGGTCGCGCGCCTCCTGCAGGCAAGACCGACCCTCGTCAACTGAGGTTCAGCGCACGCTCCGCGGCCGCGGCCGCGCGGAGGAGACATGGAACGGGGTACCCGCTGGACACTCGCGGTCGTCGGGGCGGCGGTCGGGTTCGGGTTCGGGCTCGCCCACCTGGTCTGGCGCGCCTCCTCGGTGGACGGGACGGGTGTGGGGGGGCGCGGGGCGGCCACGGACTGGCGTGCGCCCGGCCGGCACGGGGGAGTGGGGCTACCCATGATGCCGAGGGCGGGCGGCGGCTATCCGCTCGACGACCCCGGAGCAGCGTTCCCGGCCTATGGCTCGCGGCCGGAGCCTGGGCGGGGCTGGCCGGCTGCGCCGTCTGCCCCCTATCCCGCCTGGCGAGGAGCGCCCGAGGCGGCGTATGCCCCCGGTTGGGCCGAGCCCGGCGGTTGGGGGGGTGGATATCCCGTGTACCCCTCCGCCCCACAGCCTTCCTGGGCTCGGGAGGACCCGGCCGCCTGGTGGGCGCCAGGGCGCGGGGACGGGCCGCCGCCGCCCTCCCTGGAGGGCTCGCCTGCCCAGGCCACCACAGCCCCGGCCCCGGAGAGGGTCGAGGTGGCAGTGCCGCCCGCGCCGGAGATTCCGTCCCCACTGCCGGTGGTCACCGCCCCGGATTGACGGGGGCCCCGGCGGCGCGTGCCTCCCCCCCTCGCGCCCGCGAGTGGGGGGGCGCCGCATCGCCGTGAGTCCCCGAGGTGTCGCCAGGTCAGAGGCAGTGAGTCGTCCGGGCGCGCAGGGAAAGCCGCAGCACGGTTGCCATGATCACTACCAGGGTGAGGATGCCCGCAAGGGTCAGGTTGTCGATGTGCATGGCTACCTCCTCGTTCTCCGGCTTCCCGGGGACCGGGGCCGCCCGCAAGCGGCTCGGCCGAACGGGTCGCCACGTTTGCCCGCATCGTCGCCGAAGCGGGGTGGCGGGCGGCCGCTGACCGGGTGGTCTGGCGATGCCGTTTCCTGCCACGGGTACAAGTCTCCCGCGCAGGTGTTGCAGAAGGATTTCCCGTTGGAGCAGAGTTGTGACGAAGTGTTTCGCTTCCATATCAAGCCAGGTCCGCCGTCGGCAGGGGGAAAGAAACCGTGGAGAGCGAGAGCGCCCGTCTCCTCGTCGTGGACGACGATGCCGGTCTGCGCGCCCTCCTGACGAAGTACCTGACCAAGGAGGGATTCGTGGTCACGGCGGTCCCCGACGGGGCGGCCATGGATGCCTGGCTCGGGCGGGAATCGGCCGACCTCGTGATCCTCGACCTGATGCTGCCCGGGGAAGACGGCCTCTCGCTGGCCCGGCGGCTGCGGGCGGGCAGCGACGTGCCCATCGTCATTCTCTCGGCCCGGGGCGAGGACCTCGACCGGATCGTGGGCCTGGAGGTCGGCGCCGACGATTACCTCGCCAAGCCCTTCAACCCCCGGGAGTTGCTCGCCCGTATCCGGGCGGTGCTGCGGCGCAGGACAAAAGCCTGTCCCCCGGCGGACGCGGGGACGTCCGGGGAGGAGTTCCGTTTCGGTCCTTTCCGGCTCGACACGGCGGCCCAGCGCCTGACCCGGGACGGAGAGTCCGTTGACCTGACGACGGGCGAGTATGCGCTGCTGCGCATCTTCGTGGAGCGCCCCAACCGGGTTCTGAGCCGGGACACCCTGGTGGACCTGCTCAAGGGGTACGAGCGAGACCCCTTCGACCGCAGCGTGGACGTGAGGGTGGCCCGCCTGCGCAGCAAGGTCGAGGAGGACAGCCGGGAGCCCCGCTACATACGCACCGTGTGGGGGCAGGGGTATCTGTTCGCGCCGGACGGTGACGCCCGGTGAGGTGGGTGCCCGGGACCCTGTTCGGCAAGACCGCGGTCGCTCTGATGGTCGCGTTTCTCTATTTCGCGTTCTTCGCATTCGCCGCGGTCGTCCATTACGTCCAGGTGCCCGTCGCTCGGCAGGCTGCGGAGGACCTCGCCACCTTCCTGCTGCTGACCGGGCGCGCCTGGTCGTCGCTGCCGCCGGCGGACCGGGAGCACTACGCGGCCGAGGTCCTGAGGGGCCACGACGTGGCGGTTTCGGACGCATCCGTCCCTCTGCTCGAGCGCCCGGCTTACCGGCCCTTTCCGGCCCTCGTGGAGGCGGCCGTGCAGGCCCGTACCCGGGCGCCCACGGCCTTGCGGATGAGCACCGCCCAGGACGGGCGGCGCTGGTACTGGCTAGAGATGAATGAGCCCGCGGGTGGTGTTCGGGTGGGGTTTCCCGAGAACCGGACCGGGACGCACGTCCCGACCGCACTGATCAGCGTGCTCGCCGCGAGCGCCGGTCTCGTGCTGGTGACGGCGATGACCCTTGCCAGCCGGATCAGCCGGCCCCTGGAGCGGCTCTCGGCAGCCGTGGAGAGTCTCGGAAAAGGGCTGGAGCCCGAGCGGCTGCCCGAGCAGGGACCGACGGAGCTGGTGACGCTGATCCGGCAGTTCAACCGGATGACCCTCCAGGTGCGCGAACTGCTCGCCAACCGCACGACCCTGCTGGCGGGGATCAGTCACGACCTGCGCACCCCGCTCGCGCGCCTTCGCGTCGCCATCGAGATGTTGCCCGAGGAGGTGGATTCGGACCTCGTGCAGGGGATGACCAGGGACCTGGAGGAGATGAACCGCCTGATCGGCGTCGCGCTCGAGCTGGCGCACGACCTTGCGGCGGGCAAGCGCGAGGTCGTGGACCTGAACGAGGTGGTGCAGGCGGTGGTGGAGGGAGCGCGGCGGGTCGGAGGCGCTGTACGCTGGACTCCCGGGCCACCCTGCCGCCAGAACGTGAACGTCACGGCGCTCCGGCGGGTTCTCGACAATCTGATGGGGAACGCCCTGCGTTACGGCAGGGGGCTCATGGTCACGGTGGAGTTGGAGTGCGGCACCGACGGGGTTGTCGTGCGGGTCCTGGATCGGGGACCCGGAATCCCGGAGGAGGAGCGCGAAGCGGTCTTCCGGCCGTTTCACCGGCTCGAACGGTCGCGCAGTACCGACACCGGGGGGAGCGGGCTCGGCCTTGCGATCGCCCGCCAACTGTCGGAGGCGAATGGCTGGCGGCTGACGCTGGGTTCGAGGGATGGGGGAGGGACGGTCGCGGAGCTTGTCTTGCCTCGCCTTGCCCTCCCGAGTGGTTTGCCCGAGGAGGCGGGGTCCTGAGAGTGAGACAGGGAACGGATCGCTGGGGCGGGCGGTCGGGTGCGTGGCTGCTCAGCTTGCTCCTGCTCCTCGTGCCCGTGGGCTCGGCCCCCGCCACCGGGCTCGGTCCGCAGGAAATGGCGGCCATGCTGCAGGGCATGGTCACGATGATGAAGCTGTGGAGCGCGTTCACCGGTGGCACCGACTTCAACCTGGGAGGGGGGAGCCTCTCGCCCTACCCGGCTCCTGCGGGCTCGTGGGCACCAGACCCCTGGACCGGTGCCGCACCCCTCCGGGGTGGCCCGCCAGCCGCAGGGGTGCCCACGGCAGGTCGGGCGCCGGGGCCGCTCGAGGGACGCTGGATCGGGGAGTCCGGAGACACCCTGGAGTTTCGCGGCGAGAGGTTCCGCCTGTCCGCCCAGGGCCGCGGCCAGCTGACGGGGACGTTCCTCGTCCAGCAAGACCGCCTGGCCCTGTACGTGCCTCAAGAAGGTTCCACCCGCGTGTACCGTTTCGAGCGCCGGCGCGACCATCTCGCGCTCCAGGACGACGGGGGCGGGCTCCTGCTCTTCCGCGCGGCACGCTGACCGTCCCGGCCAGCGTCACCCGCAAGGGTCGGTAATTCCGCGACCCTCGAGAGGTCCTCGGGCGGGTACGTCCATCTCCCGCCCGAGTGGTGTCTCCCTTGATGTCTCCCCGCCACCGAACCGGGACGCGGTGGGCCGGGGAGGGGTGGTCATTCGACCTTGATGTTCCGCCGCCGGGCGACCTGCGCCTTGGGCAACGTCAGCTCCAGCAGCCCGTCCTTGAAGGAGGCCTGAGCCTTGTCGGCGTCGACCTCGACGGGAAGGGGGACCGTGCGCAGGAATTCCCCCTGCACGATCTCACTCCGATGGTAGTCGCCCCGGTCTTCCTTCGTCTCCTTGCGGGTCGCCGCCTTGATGGTCAGGGTCCCTTCCGTCATGGTGACGTCCAGGTCCTTCTTGTCGACGCCGGGCAGCTCAGCCCGGACGACCACCGCGTCGTCCCGCTCCACCACGTCCACCCGGGGCACGCGGTAGTCCAACTGTCGCTCCGCCTCTCCGGCCCACGGCCACCCCGTCCGCAACGGGTGCCCCCACCAGGGGCCCGCGCCCCGGAGCATGTGCTCGAACAGGCGATCCATGTCTTCGAACGGACTCAGGGCCTTGACGGCCCTGCGCGGCCTCACCGGAGCCGCAACGCCCTTCTTCTCCTCCTTTTTCTCTTCCTTCGCCTCTTCTTTCCTGGTTACGTCCACTCCGCTCGGCTTGTTCATGTCGCCCTCCGTTTGCCCGCGCTCCGGGGCGGGCATGACCCTCTATGAGAGGAAATATAGGGGCAACGACCCCGTTTCCAAGGTGCGGTGAAGGACAGCCCCGGCCTTCAGGGCTTGCCGAGGAAGGCTGCCACGGCGTCTGCGACTTCCTCCGCGTACAGATCCCGGAAGAAATGGTCGGCACCGTCGACCACGGCCACCTCCACCCGACCCGGGGCGAGCAGGGGTCGGAAGGCCTGTTCGAGGCCGGGTAAGACGTCGTCCGCGCCCCCCACCAGGACGAGCACCGGAACGTCCGTTTTCGCGACCAGCGCCGGAGTGTCGAAGTGGGGGTCGTGGGCGTGATAGGAGAGGAAGCTCTCCGCGGTGGCCGCGGTGCCTGCGCAGTACAGGATGTCCACCGGCTTCATCATCGCCTTGGGGTCGGAGGCGGCGAGCTTGCGTGCCGCCTCGACCAGCGGGCCGACGTCCTTCTTGAAGGCCCTCTGGTAACCGGCGGCGGTGGCGGCTGTGTCCTGGGTCATGGGCGCGATCAGGACCACCTTGTTCACCACCGGGTCACGGTGCTCGGCCGCGTACCAGGCCGTCTGGTTGCCACCGCGGGAGTGGCCGAGCACGGTGACGCTCGTGGCCCCCTTGGCCTTCAGCCAGCCGACCCAGGCCGCGATCTCGCTCACCGCGTCGGCGTGGCGGTGAGTGTGGGGGACGGAGCAGTCGTAGTTGCCCGCGCGTCTGTCGACCCCCAGCGAAAGGGTGATGGCGAGGCTGCTGACGCCCCGCTCCCGGAGCAGGTCCTGCAGGGACCGGGTGATCTCCATGCGCCCGTGGGCGAGCGTGCCGTGGGTGATGAGGACCACTCCGTCGGGGACGGTGCGGCCGTCGGCGAGCTCGAGATTCCCGTTGAGGGTGAGCCCGGCGTGGGGCAGCTCGACCTCCGCGGCTTGTGCCGGGAGGCCCAGCCCGAGCGCGAGCGTGAGGGGGAGGATCGCGAGGCAACGACGTGCAGGCATGTGCATGGCTCGACCTCCAATGTTCGGATGGACTGTAGCGCGAATCGGATCTAACGTGTGCGCGGCGGACGCTGTGCAGCGGGACGGGAGAGGCCTGGAGAGGGGCAAGCCATGACGGGAACGGGCAAGGGAACGCGAGTCTACATACTCCAGCTCGTCGAGCAGCTGGGGCTCGCCCTCATCGTCGTCGCCACACTGGTGGCGGTCGGCGAAGAGGTGGCGAAGATGGTGTCCGCGCGCACCGTAACCCTCGCCGACATCCTGATCCTCTTCATTTATCTCGAGGTCATCGCGATGGTGGCGATCTACTTCGAGTCCCACCGCCTGCCGGTCCGGTTCCCCATCTACATCGCGATCGTCGCCCTGGCCCGATACCTGATCCTCGACGCGAAGACCATGGGCCCGTGGGGCCTGCTGGCCGTCGGCGGCACGATCGTGCTGCTCGCGCTGGGGGTGCTGGTGCTCCGCTACGGGCACGTCAAGTTCCCCTACTCGGAGTGACCCTCCCCGGAGACCCGGAGCGAGCCGCGCCACGACTGCCCCTCCTTTTCGAAGAGGCGGCTCGCCTCGCGCGGGCCCCAGCTGCCGGCGGGGTAGGTCTGGATGAACTCGCGCTCCACGGACCAGACCTTGAGGATCGGGTCGACCACCTTCCAGGCACCCTGCACCTCGTCGTAGCGCAGGAACAGGGAACGGTCGCCGTGGAGGATATCCAGTAGCAGCGTCTCGTAGGCCTCCAGCCGGTAGTCCCCGACGGCGCAGGAACCCGTGTCCAGCTGGGTGGTGCGGGTGCGCATCTCGAGGCCCGCCTGTTTGACCTGGATCTCGGCTCGCAGGCATTGCTCGGGTTGGATCCCCACGAGCAGCCAGTTCGGGGTGAGCTCCTCGATCGGGGTCTCCCGGAAGAGTTGCTGCGGCGGGTGGCGGAAGCGGATGGCGATCATGGAGATGTTCCTGGCCATGCGCTTGCCCGTGCGCAGGTAGAACGGCACCCCGCGCCAACGCCAGTTGTCGATGTAGATCCGGGCTGCGGCGTAGGTCTCGGTCGCGCTGTCACCCGGGACACCGGGCTCTTCGAGGTAGCCGCGGACCTTCTCCCCGTCGATCAGCCCGCGCCCGTACTGGGCCCGGAAGGCGTGGGCGTGGACCGAGCCCGCGGCGATGGGCCGGATGGAGCGCAGGACCTTCACCTTCTCGTCCCGCAGGCTCTCCGCCTCCAGGGACGCCGGGGGCTCCATGGCGACCAGGGTCAGCAGCTGCAGCAGGTGGCTCTGGATCATGTCGCGCAGGGCACCCGTGCCGTCGTAGAAGCCGGCGCGGTCTTCGATGCCGCGCTGTTCGGCGTGGGTGATCTGGACGTGGTCGATGTAGTTGCGGTTCCAGAGCGGCTCCAGCATGAGATTCGCGAAGCGGAACACGAGGACGTTCTGGACGGTTTCTTTCCCGAGGTAGTGGTCGATCCGATAGATCTGATGCTCGGCGAAGTCCCGCTGCAGGGCCCGGTCCAGCGCCTGCGCGCTCTCCAGGTCGTACCCGAACGGCTTCTCGACCACCAGGCGGCGCCAGCCGCCGTCCTCCCGGTTCAGGCCCACCCCGGCGAGCGCCCGAGCGGTCGGCCCGTACTCCGCGGGCGGGATGGAGAGATAGAAGACCACGTTGTCGGGCAGTCCCGGTTTTTCGGTGAGCGCCCGCGCCAGGTCCCGGAACGACTGTTCATCCCTCAGGTCCCCCCGGAAGTAGCGCAGCCGCTGCCGGAAGCGCTCGAGCACCGCCGGGTCCAGGCCGTCGCGCACCCGCGGCACGAGTGCCTGCTCGACCTCGGCGGCCCATCGCTCGGTGTCCCAGGGGCGCCGGCCGAAGGCCACGATCACCGAGCCCTCGGTGAGCTTGCCCACGGCCTCCAGGTGGTACAGCGCGGGCAGCAGTTTGTTGCGGGCCAGATTGCCGGCCGCGCCGAAGATGATGAGCGTGAAGGGTTCGTCCATGGCCTATTTCTTTTCCACCGCGTGCCCGCCGAAGGCGTTGCGCATCATGGCCAGCAGGCGGTTGGCGTAGTCGCCCCGACCCTGGCTCGCGAAGCGCATGGCGAGCGCGAGGTTGATGACCGGGGTGGGGGTGCCCTGGTCGATGGACTCCACGGCGGTCCACCGCCCCTCGCCGGAGTCCGCCACGACGGGCGCGACGCCCTCCAGGGACGGGTCCTCGGAGAGCACATCGGCCGTGAGGTCCAGGAGCCAGCTCCGCACCACCGACCCGTGCTGCCACACCTCGGCGACGCGGGCGAGGTCGATCCCGAACTCCGTCTTGCCCTTCAGCAGCGCGAAACCCTCCGCCATGGCCTGCATCATGCCGTACTCGATCCCGTTGTGGACCATCTTGGTGAAGTGGCCCGCCCCGACCGGACCCACCCGGGCCCACCCGCGGTCGGGCGCCGGCGCCAGGACCTTCAAGGCGGGCTCCAGGACGGCGACCGCCTCGGGGTCCCCCCCCACCATCAGGCTGTAGCCGTTCTCCAGCCCCCAGACTCCCCCGGAGGTGCCGGCGTCGACGTAGCGCAGACCGTGGCCAGCGACGCGTGCGGCGCGGCGTTGGGTGTCGTGATAGTTGGAGTTGCCGCCGTCCACGAGGATGTCGCCCGGGTCCAGCAGGTCCACGAGCGTCTCCACGTGTTCCTCCGTGACGCGGCCTGCCGGCAGCATCAGCCACACGACCCGCGGGCTGGCGAGCCTGGACACGGCGTCCGCAGGGGAGAGGGCCGGGATCAGGCCCTCTTCGCGCGCGAGCTCGTCCACCACCGCGGCGGAGCGGTTGTGGCCAACCACCTCGATTCCGCCGCGGAGCAGACGCCGCGCCATGTTGCCGCCCATCCGGCCGAGGCCGAGCATCGCAAGTCTCATGAAGTGTCTCCTCTCTCCTCGATGGGGCTAGCAGCGCTGCCGCTCGCCCAGACCTCTGACCCGGCGCCACAGGTGCCCGCAAGCCAGCTGCTCGCCTGTCATCACGTAGGCGAGGCTGGTGCAATAGGTGCAAGTCCAGCTCATCCGGTCCGGGACGCCCCATCCGCCAGCGAACAGAACCTCCTGTCCCTCGTGAAGTCTCGTCTGCGGGTCGGGCACGAGCTCGAGGGCCCCGTCCTGACTCAGCATCAGCGGGACGGCCGCCAGCTCCTGGCCCCGGTCCCTGGGGTCGCGCAGCAGGTGTGCCAGGCGCAGGTCCTTGCCCTGACGAAGGGCCGCCATGAGGGCGGGGCTGGTCTCGTCCGCGACGCGGACCGACCAGATGTCCGGCACCACGGACCCGATCAGACTGGCGAGACGTTCCACCAGGGCTTCGGCCCACGCCCGCGGCTGGCTGCGGGCGAGCACCAGGAAACGGGATAGCAGCGGCGTCGTGACGAGGGCCAGGACTTCGTGGCCCATGATGAGCCCACGCTGCATGACCAGGTCCGTGCGCGCCGCCTGGAACACCCCGTCGTTGGCCCGGCGATTCTGGCGTGCGACCAGGAACAGCTTCGGGTTCAGGGCCTGCGCCGTCATCAGGATCGACAGGTTGTCGGCATCGTCGTCCGTCCCCGCCACGATTCCCGCGGCCTCTCTCACGCCCGCCTCGAGCAGCGTGCCGGCCTCGGTACCGCGCCCGCGCACGCAGTCCCCGCAACCGGTCTTCTCGGGCTCGGCCTCGACGATGCGCGTGGTGACCCCTTCGCCCTCCAGGCGGTGGCGCAACGCCTTTCCGAATCGCCCGTAGCCACAGAGGATCCAGGTCCCGTGGGGTGGGTAGATGACCGGCTCGAGGTGCGAGCGGGGGACGCCGGTGAGCCACTCGAAGAGCACGTGGGTCTCCGGCGAGTAGAGCGCCATCGCCAGTCGCTCGGCGAAGGCCTCGAAGGGATTGACGATGAAGTTGGTGCCGAAGGAGGCCATGTTGGCTGCGGTGTCTGGCGATTCGGCGCGGCAGATCACCGGGGTCTTCGGGGCCATCAGCTTCGCCGTGATGGCGACCGTCAGGTTGACCCGGTCGCGGTTGGTGAGGGCGAGGACCGCGGCGCAGTGTGCGTGGCGCAGCCCGCCCTCCACGAGGTGGCGCGGCACGCCCGCGTCGGCGGCCAGGGCAGGTACGTCGACGCCGAGCTCGTCGACCCGCAGCGCGCTGATGCGATCGGGGTCCACGTCGATCACGACGGCGCGCAGCCCGCGCTCCACCAGGCTGCGCACCAGCAGGCTGCCGGTGTCGCCGTAGCCGCAGACGAGATAGAACGGCTCGCGCAGCCGGCGCACTGCGCGTGTGAACCTCGTCTCGCGGAAGGCGCGCTGCAACGCGGGGTCCTGCATCAGTGCGACGATGCTGCCGAGGGCGTAGAACCAGGTGATGACCGTGATGTACACGGAAAAGGTCATCCACATCCGCTGTCCCGGCGTGAAGAGGTACGGCAGCTCGCCAAAGCCGATGGTGGTCGCGGTGTAGGTGACGACGTAGAAGGCGGAGAGGAAATCCATGCGCCACGGATTTCCCTTGTCGTCCAGACCGGGGATCAGGACGAAGCCCAGTATCGCGATTGCGCAGGTGACGATGAGCGCCAGCAGCGGCGCCCGCAGACGCCGCAGGACCAACGCAGTTACACGGGTCACGGTACCAACCCCCTCAGCGCCGCAGCATCACCGTCTCGATGATCAGCAGCACGACCGAGATGACGTTGGCGATCACGGCCCCCCCGGCGAGGGCGACCACGCTCGCGACGGCTTCCGGCGCGGCGGCGTCGGCCGCGACGTTTACCGAATAGCCCCAGGCAATGGCCGCCGCCACCAGGCCGAGGTCGGCCACGAGGCTGGTCGCCAGCATCACGGCCCCCACCTGCGTGCGGTCCCCGAACTTCAGTACGGTGGCGATCAGGCTCACGACGATCGCCGCGAAGAGCTCGTAGACGTTGTGGTGGGCGGGGTTGTCGATATCGCCCATCACGAACCCGAAATTCAATGACAGGGCCAGGATGACGAAGAAGCCGAAGGCGACCTTTTCCTGATTCATGGTTGGGGCTCTCCCTGAAGGTATTGGGGCTCTCGCTGGAGTTGGGGGGTGAGGCCGGTCTCGCCGGCGAAGCCGCAGCGCGCGGTGCGCCCGGAGTGGCGAGACCCGGTCGCCGCGGTCGAGTGTCTGAGGTCGCGCGGATTCATGGCGGTCGAGGGAGGACCCTTCGATTCTAGCAGCCCCACGGCGCGGACCCGCAGCCGTACCGCCTGGTCCCCAGGCCGGCTGGGCTTGCTAGAATCCCGGGACGGCTCATCCAGGGGAACCGGCGGGGGAGGGGAGCGACGTGCAGCAGAAGACCATGTCCGACTCGGAGCTCTGGGGCCCACTGCACCGGCTGACCATGACCACCATGGTCCGGCTGAACGGCCTGGCCCACCTGTTCATCGGGCTGGGTCTGGCCGGCGCGGTGGTGATGTTCACCTGGCTGTTCGTCGTGGACGTGGAGCGCGCGTTCCGCGCCGCCAGTCTGGCCCAGGGTTTTCTGCACGCCCTGGGCACCCTGCTGCTGTTGTGGACGGTCTCGGCGCTCATCTCGGCCGAGATCCGCTACCTGCGCGGGAACCCGCTGACGGTGGACACCTTCGTCGAGGTGGCCCTGGTCGTGATCGTGCGGAAACTGATCTCGCTGCCCGTGCAGGAGGTCGCCCCGGCGCCCCTGGACTACCTGGCGTGGGTCGGGGCCGCGCTGCTGCTGGGTGTGCTCTACCTGGTGGTTCGCCTCGGGCAAGGCCTGGCCCAGGGCAACTCGTCCACCTGAGCGCGGGGCCTGGCGTGTCAGCGCGCAGCGTCCCCCGCGAGGGCCGTCGATGAGGTTGCTGCTCATCGTCCTCATCCCCCTCCTCGGGGCGTGGCTCCCGGCGCTCGCGGGACGCTGGGGGCGTGACGCGAGTGCCTGGACGGCCGCGGGTCTCGCCGCCACGGCGTTGGGGCTGACCGCGAGCGCCGGACCCGGGGTGTTCGACGGCCAGGCGCCGGCCGCCGCCTGGCCGTGGCTCCCGGCCCTCGGACTCGAAGTGGCCCTGCGCATGGACGGGCTTGCGCTGCTCTTCGCCCTGCTCATTCCCGGGATCGGCCTGCTGGTGGTGCTGTACGCCCGCTACTACCTGGCCGAGGACGAGCCCATGGGCCGCTTCTACGCCCAGCTCTCGCTGTTCATGGGGGCCATGCTGGGCGTCGTGCTCGCGGACAACCTGCTCCTGCTCCTGGTCTTCTGGGAGCTGACGAGCCTGAGCTCTTTCCTCCTCATCGGCTTCTGGCATCACCGGGACGACGCCCGCCAGGGCGCGCGGATGGCGTTGATCGTCACCGGGGGTGGAGGCCTGGCGCTACTCGCCGGCTTCCTTCTGCTCGGGGAGATGACGGGGAGCTACTCCCTCAGCGAGGTGCTCGCTTCCGGCGACGCCGTGAGGACCCACCCGCTCTATCCCGCGGCGTTGGTGCTGATCCTGCTCGGTGCCTTCACCAAGTCCGCGCAGTTTCCTTTCCATTTCTGGCTGCCCCAGGCCATGGCGGCGCCGACCCCGGTCAGCGCGTACCTGCATTCGGCCACGATGGTCAAGGCCGGGGTGTTCCTGCTCGCGCGCCTGTTCCCGGTCCTCTCGGGCACCGACCTCTGGCTGTTCCTCGTGGCCGGCACCGGTCTCGCGACCCTGCTCTTTGGAGCCTACACCTCGCTCTTCCAGCACGACGTGAAGGGCCTGCTGGCCTACTCGACCATCAGCCACCTGGGGCTCATCACCCTGTTGTTCGGCATGGGGACCCCCCTGGGGGCCGTGGCCGGGGTGTTCCACGTCCTGAACCACGCCACGTTCAAGGCCTCGCTCTTCATGGCGGCGGGCATCATCGACCACGAGACCGGCACCCGCGACATGCGCAGGCTGAACGGCCTGTGGAGGTACATGCCCCACACGGCCAGCCTGGCCACGGTCGCCGCGGCGGCGATGGCCGGTGTGCCGCTGCTGAACGGGTTCCTCAGCAAGGAGATGTTCTTCACCGAGATCCTGGTCCTCGAGGCGCACCCGGCGGTGGACTGGCTGTTGCCGGGGGCCGCGCTCCTGGCCGGGGTGTTCGCCGTCGCCTATTCGGCCCGGTTCGTTCACGACGTGTTCTTCAATGGCGAGCCTGTGGACCTGCCGAGGGTTCCCCACGAGCCGCCCGCGTACATGAAGGTGCCGGTGGAGGTCCTGGTGGCCACCTGCCTCCTGGTGGGGGTGTTCCCTGCGGGCACGGTGGCACCCCTGCTGGCCGTGGCCGCGACCGCCTCGGTGGGGGCGCCCCTGCCGGAGTACAGCCTGCAGGTCTGGCACGGGCTCTCCGTACCGTTCGCCATGAGCGTGGCGGCGCTCGTCGGGGGCATCGCCGTCTACGCCGCTCGTCGCCATCTCTTCCGGCTCCACGACACCCTGTTCCCGCGCGTCGACGCCCGGGCGTGGTTCGAACGCTCCGTGCGTCTCGCCGCCTGGCAGGCGCGCCGCCTCACCGCGGCCCTCGAGAACGGGTCCCTGCAGGGCTACCTGGCGTGGCTCCTCGCAGGCGCGGTCGTCGCGGTCGCCACGGCCCTGGGCGCGGACGGTGGTCCGCTGGCGGGTCCGCTGCGTGTCGCACCGGTGGACCCGGTGACGGGTATCGGTGCGCTCGCGATCATCGTGGCGGCCGTCGTGACCGTGGTGCGCCACCGGGAGCGTCTCGTGGCCCTCGTGCACCTGAGCGTCGTGGGGCTCCTGGTCGCGCTGGGGTTCGCCCGGTTTTCCGGCCCCGACCTGGCGCTGACGCAGCTCTCGGTGGAGGTCGTGACGACCGTGCTCCTCCTGCTGGCCCTGTACTTCCTGCCGTCGTCCACGCCGCGCGAGTCCTCGCGCCTGCGGCGGGTCCGTGACCTGCTCGTTGCCGCGGGGGTGGGCGGGGGGGTCGGGTCGCTGACGTGGGCGGTGCTGACCCGTCCCTCCGAGACCCTGTCCGGCTTCTATGTGGACCAGAGCGTCCCGGGGGGCGGCGGAACGAACGTGGTCAACGTCATCCTGGTGGATTTCCGCGGGTTCGACACGCTGGGGGAGATCACCGTGCTCGGGGTGGCTGCACTCGGTGTGTACGCCCTGCTCGAGCGCCTCGTGCTGAGGCCGCCGGCGCGCGACGCGGCCGGCCGTGCCTGGGACCGGGACCCTTACCCACTGGTCGCGGCGATCCTGTCGCGGGTCCTCCTGCCGATGGCTCTCATGGTGTCCCTGTTCCTCCTGCTCCGAGGCCACAACGAGCCGGGCGGGGGGTTCATCGCGGGCCTGGTCACGGCCGCCGCCATCGTCCTGCAGTTCCTGGCGAGCGGAGTGGCCTGGACCCGGGAGCGCCTGCGGGGCGACGGCGCGGCGCTCATCGGCTGGGGCGTGTCGGTCGCAGCCCTGACGGGACTGGCGAGCTGGGCCTTCGGGCGGCCGTTCCTCACCTCGGCGCACGGTTACCTCCACCTGCCCCTCGTGGGGGAGGTCCCGCTCGCGAGCGCCATGGTCTTCGACCTGGGTGTCTACCTGACCGTGGTGGGGGCGACGGTCCTGATCCTGGCCCGTCTGGGCAGGGTCGCAGTCCTCGGCCGCGCTGCGGAGGGGGAGGGTTGATGGAGGCCCTGGTCGCGCTCGTTGCCGGTGTCCTCGCCGCGTGCGGCGTCTACCTCCTGCTGCGGGCCCGCACCTATCCGGTGGTGCTCGGCCTCACCCTGCTTTCGTACGCCGTGAACGTCCTGTTGTTCGCGATGGGCCGGCTCTCCACCGGTGCCCCGCCCCTCATCGACGCCGCCGCGCCCGGCTATGTCGATCCCCTGCCGCAGGCCCTGGTCCTGACGGCGATCGTCATCGGTTTCGCCATGACGGCGTTCGTGGTGGTCCTCGCCCTGCGGGCGCTCGCGGACCTCGGCGGGGACCATGTGGACGGGCGCCGCTGCCGGGGGCGGGAGAGGGAGCGGCCGTGAGCCACCTGGTGATCTACCCCGTCCTGCTGCCGCTCTTCGCGGGCGTGGTCCTGCTGCTCGGGGCCGGATGGCCGCTGGCCTGGCAGCGGGCGGTGGGCCTGACCGCCGCCGCCGCACTGGTGCCGCTCTCCCTCCTGCTTCTCGGCACGACGCTCGACGGAGGCTACGGGGTCTACGCCCTGGGGGACTGGCCCAGTCCCTTCGCAATCGTCCTGGTGGCCGATCGTCTGAGCGCGACGCTGGTCGCGCTCACCTCCGTCCTGGCCCTTTTCGCCCTGCTGCACGCCAGCCGGGGCACGGACACCGAGGGACGCCACTTCCACGCCCTCTTTCAGTTCCAGTTGTTCGGGGTCGAAGGGGCTTTCCTCACCGGTGACCTGTTCAACCTGTTCGTGTTCTTCGAGGTCCTCCTCATCGCCTCCTACACGCTCCTGCTCCACGGGGGAGGGCGGGTCCGGACTCGCGCCGCGGTCCACTACGTGGTCCTCAACCTGGTGGGATCGAGCCTCTTCCTCATCGCCGCGGGGGTGCTCTACGGCGTTGCGGGAACCCTGAATCTGGCGGAGCTGGCGGTACGGGTCGCCGCCCTGCCCCCGGAAGACGTGGGCCTCGCGCGGGCGGGCGGTCTGCTCCTGCTGGTGGTCTTCGGGTTGAAGGCCGCGCTGCTGCCGTTCCACCTGTGGTTGCCGGCCACCTACGCCGGTGCGGCGGCGCCCGTCGCCGCCCTGTTCGCGATCATGACCAAGGTGGGTGTGTACGCCATCGTCCGGGTGTTCAACCTGGTGTTCGGCAGCGCGGCGGGCAGCCTTGCGGGCCTGGGGGAGGCCTGGCTCTGGCCGCTTGCCCTGGCGACGGTCGTGGTGGGTGCCATCGGTGCGCTCGGCAGCAGGAGCCTGCGCCGACTCGTCGCGTATCTCGTGGTGGTGTCGGTGGGCACCCTGCTCGCGGGGGTTGCCCTCGGCAGCGGAGCTGCGCTGGCGGCGAGCCTCTTCTACCTGGTGCACAGCACCCTGGTGACCGGGGGCCTCTTCCTGCTGGCCGACGTCATCGGCCGGCGCCGGGGGCATGCGTCCGACTCGCTGGTCCCGGGCGCGCCATTCCCTCGGCCGCTCGTCCCCGGTGTCCTCTTCCTCTTGCTGGCGGTGGGGATGGCCGGGCTGCCGCCGTTGGGGGGATTCCTCGGCAAGCTGCTCCTCCTGCAGGCAGCGGTGTCCTCCCCCCGGGCCCCGTGGCTGTTCACGGTGGTGTTGGGGGCGGGGATCCTCAGCCTGGTCGCGCTCGGTCGCGCCGGCAGCACCCTGTTCTGGCGCCGGAGCGAGCCCCCTGAGCAGGAGGCGGTGGCCCGCGAGCGCCCCGGTGCGCTTGCTCCCGTGGTGGCCCTGGCCTCCGGTGCCCTCCTGTTCGTGGTGCTGGCGGGCCCGGTCGCGGAGCTCACCCGGGCGACAGCAGCGCAACTGGCCGAGCCGGCGGGTTTCGTGGACGCGGTGCTCGGGCCGCGGTCCGGGGAGAGGCTCCGGTGAGCCGGTGGCACTTCAGGCCTGTCCTCTCGAGCACCTTGCTGGTGCTGTGGTTGCTTCTCGTCAACAGCACCTCCCCTGGCCAGATCGTGCTGGGCGGGTCGTTCGCCGTGGTCATTTCCTGGTGGGTGGAGCCCTTCTGGCCCCCCCACCGGCGGACCTGCCGGGTGCGGCGCCTGGTGGGTTTCGCGGGGCTCGTGCTGGCGGACATCGTGCGGGCGAATTTCAGGGTCGCGGCGCTGATCCTGGGGGCCCCCGAGAGGCTGCGGCCGGCCTTCGTCGAGGTCCCTCTCGACCTGACCGACGAGCTCGCCATCGCGACCCTGGCCAGCATCATCTCGCTGGCGCCGGGCACCGTGTCCGCCAGGGTCAGCGCAGACCGGCGGAAGATCCTGGTGCACGGGCTGGATGTCGCCGACGGTCCCGCCCTCGTGGCGGAGCTCAAGGAGCGCTACGAGGCGCCCCTGAAGGAGATCCTGGAATGCTCGATCTAGCGGTGGCGTTGTCCTTCGGTATGCTGGGGGTTGCCCTCCTGCTCAATCTCTGGCGGCTCGTGCGCGGTCCCGAGCTCCCCGACCGGGTACTGGCCCTCGACACCCTGTACGTCAATGCCATTGGGCTGATCCTGTTGCTCGACGTGCACCTGGACCGGGCGGTCAACTTCGAGGCCGCGCTCGTCATCGCGATGATGGGCTTCGTCGGGACCCTGGCGTTCTCGAAGTTCCTGCTGCGCGGCGACATCATCGAGTAGGGGGAGAGAGGATCGGGTCGCAGGCAGATCCAGTACGCGGGGGGACCGGGGGATGGAATCGGCGATGTGGGGAGTGGAGGTTCTGGTATCGGTGCTGCTGTTGGCGGGGGCCGGCTTCGCCCTGGTGGGCTCGATCGGCCTTGCGCGGTTGCCGGACTTCTTCATGCGCCTGCACGCCCCCACCAAGGCCACGACCCTCGGCGTCGGGGCGATGATGCTGGGCTCGGCGGTCCACTTCGGTGTCCGTGGAGATGGCCTGAGCCTTCACGAGCTTCTGCTGAGCGTCTTCCTCTTCGTTACCGCGCCCGTCAGTGCCCACCTCCTGGCCAAGGCGGCGCTGCATCTGAAGATCTCCACGCGATCCAGGCCCGTCAGCGAATCACGTACAGCAGCACCGCCATGAAGTGAAAGACGCTCCCGGCGAGCACCCACAGGTGCCAGACGGCGTGCATGTACTTGATTCTCTCGAGCACGTAGAACACGACGCCGACGGTGTAGGCGAGGCCGCCGGCCACGAGAAGCCAGAGCCCGCCGGCCTCGAGCCGCTCCGACAGCGGTCCGAACGACACCACGATGAGCCACCCCATCGCCAGGTACACGAGGGCCGAGAGCCAGCGAGGGCGATAGGTCCAGAACGCCTCCATCGCGATGCCAACCACGGCGAATCCCCAGACGATCCCGAACAGCCACCAGCCGTTCGCATCGCGCAGCGTCACCAGGCAGAACGGGGTGTAGGTCCCGGCGATCAGCAGGTAGATGCTGCAGTGGTCCAGGACCTTGAAGACGTGCTTGGCCCCGGGGTGGGGGATGCTGTGGTAGAGCGTCGACGTCGTGTAGGCGAGGATCAGGGAAACGCCGAGCACGATGGCGCTGGCGAGCTTGTGCCCGTCGTTCGCCAGGACGGCGAACACGGTGAGGATGACCAGGGCGGCGACCGCGAGCCCGACCCCGATGCCGTGGGTGGCGCCGTTCGCAATCTCTTCGCCCAGCGTGTAACCGCGCCGGATTCGCAGCGCCTGCGCCTCGGCTGCCTGACCGCTCACGAGGGCGTACCCCCGCCGCCGTACCCATCCCGGCCGGCGGGCAGCAGGACGATGCCGCCCAGGGGCGGGACGGTGACGCTGAGGGACCAGTCACGGCCCAGCCACTGCCGGGGCTCCGCCTGGAGCCGCGTCATTCCGTTGCCCGTGTTGCTCCCGGCGTAGTATTGGGAGTCGGAGTTGAACACCTCCTCGTAGACCCCCTCGCTGGGCACGCCGATCCGGTAGCCGTGGTGCGGGATCGGTGTGAAGTTGATCACCACGACCGCGAAGTCCTCCCCGGACTTGCGCAGGAAGCTCAGTACCGACCGCTGCGCGTCGTTGCAGTCGAGCCACTCGAAGCCTTCCCATTCGAATTCGTGCGCGTGGAGCTCCGGCCGGGACTGATACAGGCGATTGAGGTCCTTCACGAGCCGCTGGACGCCCGCGTGGTATGGATACTGCAACATCCACCAGTCGAGCACGCTGGCGCTGTTCCACTCCGTGCCCTGGCCGAACTCGGTGCCCATGAAGAGCAGCTTCTTGCCGGGGTGGGTGAACATGTACGTGTAGACGAGACGCAGGTTGGCAAAGCGCTGCCACTCGTCGCCGGGCATCTTGGTGAGCATCGAGCCCTTGCCGTGCACGACCTCGTCGTGGGAGAAGGGCAGCATGAAGTTCTCGGTGAAGGCGTACAGCATGCTGAACGTCAGCATGTCGTGGTGGTACTTGCGGTAGATGGGGTCCTTCGCGAAATAGCGCAGGGTGTCGTTCATCCACCCCATGTTCCATTTCAGGTCGAAGCCGAGGCCGCCCAGGTGGACGGGACGGGTCACCTGGGGCCAGGCCGTGGACTCTTCCGCGATCAGCAGGCACCCCGGGACCTGGGCGTGGGTGACGGTGTTCATTTCGCGCAGGAACTCGATCGCCTCGAGGTTCTCGCGGCCCCCTTGCTCGTTCGGAACCCACTCCGAGCGCGAGTAGTCGAGGTAGAGCATCGAAGCCACGGCGTCGACCCGCAGGCCGTCGACGTGGAACTCCTCGAGCCAGAACAGGGCGCTCGAAAGCAGGAAATTCTTCACCTCGTGGCGCCCGTAATTGAAGATGAGCGTGGACCAGTCGAGGTGCTCGCCTTTGCGGGGGTCGGCGTGCTCGTAGAGCGCGGTGCCGTCGAAGCGCGCGAGGCCGTGGGCGTCCTTCGGGAAATGCGCAGGCACCCAGTCGAGGATCACGCCGATGCCGTTGCGGTGGCAGTGATCGATGAAGAAGCGGAGATCGTCGGGCGCCCCGAAGCGTGACGTGGCAGCGTAGTACCCCGTGGTCTGGTAGCCCCAGGAGAGATCGAACGGGTGTTCGGTGATGGGCAGGAGCTCGATGTAATTGAAGCCCATCTCCCGAACGTACTCGACGAGCCGGGTCGCGTACTCCCGGTAGTCGAGGAATTCCCCCTCGACGCCCCGCTGCCATGACCCCAGGTGCACCTCGTACACCGACATGGGCGCGTGTAGCCAGTCGCGGCGCGCGCGCTGCTCGAGCCACGGCCGGTCCTGCCACACATGGGCCGATGGGCCGGCGACGACGGAGGCGGTGTTCGGGCGCAGCTCGAAGCGTTGCCCGTAGGGGTCGCTCTTCAGGAACACCTCACGGGTGACGCGGGTCCGGATCTCGTACTTGTAGACGACGCCTGCCGCGAGGTCGGGCAGGAACAACTCCCACACGCCCTTGCCCTCGCGCAGCCGCATGGGGTGGCGCCGGCCGTCCCACTGGTTGAAGTCACCGACGACGCTCACGCGCTCGGCGTTCGGCGCCCAGACGGCGAACAGCACCCCGGTGACGCCGTCGACCTCGTGCTCGTGGGCGCCGAGGAACCGGTAGGCGTGCCAGTGCTTGCCCTCCCCGAAGAGGTGCAGGTCGAAGTCGGAGAGTTGCGGACCGTAGGTGTAGGGGTCGTGGGCGACGTGCTCCCGGTGGTCCGTGTCGCGCCAGGCGAGGCGGTAGTGATCGGGGACGCGCTTCGCCTCGCCGCGCCACTCGAAGACGTCCGTGTCCGGTACCCGCTGCATGGGGAGCAGGCCTTCCGCGATGGTCACCTCCGCGGCGTGGGGGATGTAGGCCCGCACCAGCGCTTCACCGTTCTCCACCCGGCGCCCGAGGACACGGAAGGGGTCGTGGTGCCGGGCCTCCAGGAGGCGCGCCAGATCGTCGTCCAGGTTCGCTCCCGCCGTCTGGGGGGCCGGTGCCGCGACCGGGGTCGTCGCTCGTGCGGCAATTGCCGTGGTTTCGGATGGGTTGCTGTCGGTCACGGGGTCTCTTTCCGCGAATGGCCCAGGGCAGCCGCAATCCCTACCCTGGTGGTACGGGAAGTATCGCACGGAACGCCGGGAGATGAGGTCGGGCCCCGGGCGAGGCGTCACCCAGGGAAATCGCCTGCGTCATGACCCGGTAGACCGCCGTGTTGTCCACGTAGTCCCCGGCGAACCCACGGGCGGTTGGCCCGTAGGCGTCCACTGCCCGGGCGTCGCGTGCGAGCACGAGGGCGGAGAAGCGCTCGCTGCCCAGGCCCCTGGCGAACAGGGGGACCAGGGCCCCGGTGTGCCCCCGGGAGGCGAACTGGTGGCCCGGGACGTGGCCGGGCCCCCGGTCCTCGAGGGGACGATAGCCGTGGAAGACGTCCGGGCCGGCGGGATCGTACACGCCGTTGCGGTTGTGGTCGCTGTAGGTGCCGGGTCCCCAGAGGTGCCCCGTCTCGTGGTCTCCGGTCACGATCACGAGGTTGCGATGCCAACCGCCAGCCGGGTTGTCCGGGGCCTCGATCCAGTCCACCACGGCCTGCACGGCGGCGTCGAATTCGGCCTGCTCCTCGATGAGACGCGGCAGGTCGTGCGCGTGGGCGGCCCAGTCGACGGCGCCTCCCTCGACGAGCAGGGCGAAGCCGCTGGCGCCGCGCTCGAGCACGCGGATCCCTGCCTGCACCAGGGTGGCCAGCGAGGGCACCCCGGGGTTGGGGGCAACGCCCGAGGGGCGGTTGGGGTCGGCGCCGCGGCGCCGGTCCGCCTGAAGGGTGGTACCGGCGCGGGCGACGCCGAGCAGCCTGGTGGGGGCCGGCACGCGGCCGCCAGCGATGGCCTCGAAGTCCTCGCGCGCCTCGACCAGGGACCACCCCTCACCGCCGGCGGTCTGCAGGGCCTGCCAGGTGGAGAATCCGCCGACGTGGTCGTAATGGCCGGGCTCCGGCTGCCGGGGCTCGCCATTGACGTCGTGCCCGGGGTGGCCTGCGCCGATCAGGACGTCGAGCCAGTCCCCCAGGATCCCTTCCCGGGCGATCGCGGGGTAGTCGTTGCGGGACATCGAATGGGCATACGCGGCCGCCGGCGTGGCGTGGGCGAAGGGCACCGAGGAGATGGCCCCCGTGGCCATGCCGAGCCGCGAAGCGTCCTCGAAGAAGGTCCTGAGCGGTCGACCGTCCGGCGACCGGTTGAGCTGTCCGTCCCGGACCTTGATGCCGCTGACCATGGCGGTCGCCGCTGCCGCGGAGTCGGTGGCGCCCCGGAGGGCCCAGCCGAAGTCCGACCACATGCGCCCGGGGTCGTAGCCCGCGGGCTGGCTGGCGGAATGGGTCTGCACGGCGACCTTGACGGGGAAGTCCTGGTAGACGGGCGGCGCTCCCCTGTAGAGGGTGGTGGCCCCCACGGCGTGAAAGCCCTGGCCGTCGCTCACCATCAGGAAGACGTTGACCGGACCATGCGCCGCCGCGGGTGCCGTGAGCCATGCCGCCAGGATCCCGGCGCCCAGGCTGCGCAGGGTGTGGTCCCGGGCTCGCGGCATGGGGTCTCCGGCGGCGGGTGGTGCGTCAGGCGACCTGGGTCCAGGGCCTGTGCTTACCGGCAGGCCCCGAGGGACCCGGCAGCGCAGCGCCGGCGGTCGACCCAGCGGGCGCGGTCGAGGACGGCGCCCTCGAGGCGCGCGTCGCTCAGGTCCGCCTTCACCAGCACCGCGTCGCTCAGGTCCGCACCGGTGAGGTCGGCGGAGAGCAGTTGCGCCTCTTCCAGGTTGGCGTGCCGCAGCACGGCGCCGGTGAGTGTGGCCTCTTCGAGGGAGACCCGCTTGCAGTTCGCCCCCTCGAGGTTGGCGTGCGTGAGCCGGGCCCCCCGCAGACGGGCCTGGAGCAGGTTGGCCCTGGGCATCTGGGTGTCGCCGAGGTCAGCCCCGGCCGCCTCGGCCTGGTAGAGCCCTGCTCCGCGCAGGCTGGCCCCGGTCAGGTTGGCTCCCGTCAGCTTGGCCCTGTCGAGGCTCGCCCCGTCGAGGACCGCTCCCTGCAGCTGGGCACCGGAAAGGTCCGCACTGACGAAGCGTGCATCCCCGGCCTTGACGTCCCGCAGCGTCGCCCCTCGGAGCGTGGTGAGCGTCAGGTCCGCGCCGCTCAGTCGAGTGCCCGTCAGATCGGCGCCCGAGAGGTCGGTGCGCAGCAGCACCGCCCCGCGCAGGTCGAGCCCGGTGAGCTCGGCGTTCCGCTTGTCGCAGCCGGTCCAGATGACACCGGGTCCCGGGGGGCTGTCGCAGGCGGCGAGCGCCGGGCCTCCCGCAAGCAGCGGCAGTGCGAGCATCAGGAGCAGTGTGACCTGCCGGGGGGGCTGCCGGAGGGGTGAAGTCCGCCGGGGCCGTCGGGTGTCTTCGGTCGCGTCGCGCATGTCGGCCCAAGCATACCGCCGGTGCCGGTCCTGCGCACGGTTCCCCGCCCTGCGGGGCGCTTGACCTGGCTGCCTCGCCACGGGTATCAAGCGGGCCGGCATCCCCGCTCTGGTCCGCCCATGTCCCACGCCTTCCCTGCAGGCCTGCGCGAAGGAAGCCTGGTCCTGTACAAGTCCCGCCCGGCGCGGGTGGCAGCGCTCGCCGAGAAGATCGAGATCTCCCTCCCGGGGGGAGAGTCGCAGCGGGTGCGCCCGAAGGACGTGACCCTCCTGCACCCCGGGCCGCTGCGCTCGCTCGCGGACCTCCAGCCCCTCGAAGGGGAGGTGGACGCCGCATGGGAGCTCCTGGCGGGCGAGACGACCCATCTCGCCGAGCTCGCCGAGCTCGTTTTCGGGGGTTACACGCCGCAGACCGCGTGGGCTGCGTGGTCCCTGGTCGGAGACGGGCTGTTGTTCTCCGGCGCCCCCGACGCCATCGAAGCCCGCAGCCGCGAGACCGTGGAGGCCGAGCGGACGCGGCGGGAGGCCCGCCTCGCGGAGGAGCGGGCCCGGGCGGACTTCTTCGCGCGGGCTCGTTCGGGAGGGGGCAAGGAGCCCGGGGACGCCCGCTTCCTCGCCGACGTGGAGCGGCTCGCGGAGGGGCGGGCCGAGCACAGCCGCGTACTGCAGGAACTCGGCAAGGAGGAGTCGGCCGAATCGGCCCACCGGTTTCTGCTGCGCGTCGGGCACTGGGACGAGACCGTCAATCCGTACCCCCGGCGACATGCGCTATCGCTCGAGCCTCCAATCCAGGAGGCGCCCGCTCTGCCCGATGAGGCCCGGGTCGACCTGACGAGGCTCGCCGCCTACGCGATCGACGACGAGGACAGCCGGGACCCCGACGATGCCCTCAGCCTGGATGGGGACCGCGTCTGGGTGCACGTCGCCGACGTCGCGGCGCTGGTCTCGCCGGACAGCCCGCTGGACCTGGAGGCCCGGGGACGGGCGGCCAACCTGTACCTGCCGGAGCGGACCGTCCCGATGCTGCCCTGGGCCGTCACCGAGCGCCTGGGGCTCGGTCTGCAGCCGGTCTCCCCAGCGCTCTCCCTCGGGTTCCACCTGGCAGGAGACGGGACACCGACGGGACTCGAAGTGGTGCGAAGCTGGGTGCGGGTGAGCCGGTTGTCGTACGCGGAGGCGGAAGGGCGTCTGCAGGAGGAGCCCTTTCGCACCCTCTACGCCGCTGCCCTGCGGTTCCAGGCCCGGCGGCGCGCGGCCGGGGCGGCTCCGATCGTGTTGCCCGAGGCGAAGGTGCGCGCCGAAGGCGGCGCGGTTACCGTCAAGCCCATACCCCGACTGCGCAGCCGCGACCTGGTCGCGGAGGTCATGCTCATGGCCGGCGAGGCCGCCGGCCGGCTGGCGCTGGAGCAGGGTCTCGCCTTCCCGTTCGCGACCCAGTCGGGCCCGGACGAAGCCGTACCCGCCCCCGAGGGGCTCGCCGCCAGCTTCGCGTACCGGCGCCTCCTCAAGCGTACCCAGATGCGTACCGCCCCGGACCGGCACGCGGGGCTGGGGCTCGCGGTCTATTCCCAGGTGACGAGCCCCCTGCGCCGGTATCTGGATCTGGTTGCCCACCAGCAATTGCGGGCCTGGGTCACCGGTCAACCGCTGCTGGGGCAGGAGGAGATCCTGGAGCGGATCGGGGCTGCCGATGCACTGACCGGCAGCCTGCGCCAGGCCGAGCGAGCCTCCAACCGGCACTGGACCCTCGTGCACCTGAGCCGGCAGCCCGGGTGGCGCGGCACCGGCGTTCTCGTCGAGTCGCGCGGGGGCCGAGGGACCGTGGTCCTGCCGGAGCTCGCCTTCGAGGCGCCGCTCCATCTCCCGCAGGAGATGGAGCTGGACGCCGCCGTCGATCTTCAGTTGAGCGGGGTGGATCTCCCGTCTCTTTCCGCGTACTTCAATGGCGTGCCCCGGGAGACGTGACCCGGCCGCTTCAGTCCTTCTTCATGCGCTCGTCGATCTGGCGCTCGGCCTCGAGCCAATCCTGGGCCGGGTCTCCGCCGAGGAACCCGCGTTTCTCGGCGATGTAGTAGGCCGCGTCCGAGATCATCTTCCAGCGCTCCTCGGGCGTCGGTGCGAGGCTGGGGGCAGGGGTCGCCGCCTTTGCCCGGGTGGTCTTCGGCGCCGCGCCCTTTCCACCAGCCGGCTTCGCCCCGGATGTCTTCCTCGTGCTGTTCATGGTGCTGCCTCCCCTGTCGGTAACCACGCCGCTGCGCGGCTTGACGCTCGAGCCTATGAGACACTGACCCGGCGGCCGTGTCCAGCGAAGGACCGGCACCATGGCGCCTGCCGAGACCTGGAGGAAGTGGAAGTGCGGCCCTCGCCCGGGGCGTTCCCGGCCGGCCGGTGAATCGGAGGGGCCGGCAGCGGCCCCTCCGGGACACGGATGAAGTGTGCCTGTCGGACGCCTACTTGCGGGCGTCCTGCAGCGCCTTGTATCCGGCGCTGAATCCCTTCAGCGAGACCGGGAAGGTCACGGGCTTCTGGGGATTCGCGTAGAAGGTGAGCTTCGCCTGGCTGCCGCTGCGCAGGGCCTTCAGAAGGTCGTCGTTGGTGGCGAGCGCGGCGCGGCAGCCGTCCGGCACGCACACCTCCACCGGGAAGCGCTTGGCTTCGCCTTCGTCCACCTGGAGGCTGAGGCCCTGGGGCAGGAAGAACCCCAGAGGCAGGGCGAAGATCATCCCGGACTCGCCGGTGTTGGTGATGACCGTCTCCACCCTCATCAGGGGCCGCTCCTTGTCGGACTCCTTGTCCTTGCTGACCAGCGTCTGAACGAGCACGCACACGTCCTTGTCCGCCTTCTCGGGCTTCTGGCAGACCAGCGTCCAGTCCTGGAAGTTCTTCTGGGTGGGCTTCTTGGGCTCGTCCTTGGCGTGAGCGGCCGTTGCGAGCAGCGGCAGCGTGAGCGCCGCAGCGAGGGCGTGGCGCGCGAGGCGGTCCCAGCCGCCCGAAACGGGTGAGTGCATCACTTCCTCCTGGCGAGACAGTCTGCCGCGGGACACCCCGCGTGTCCCCAATGGTACCTGAAAACGGCCCGGGACGGTCCGTGGCCCCCACCAGCACGCGTAGAATCCGGTCCTGCCGGGCAACCGGACGCTGCGCGCCGGCGTTGCCCGAAACGATGCCGAAGGGAGAAGATTGGCCGGTGACGTTTGCGGGCCGGTGGGGCGAGGTTCCTGGCCCAAAGGAGTCCGTAACCCGTGGTGGGGAGGGGCATCGCCGTGGAGACTGGCGTGACGGAGGGGCGGGTCGCCCTGCCGGATGGGCGTACCCTCGCCTGGGCGGAGTTCGGTGACCCGCGCGGCCGGCCGGTGGTCTACTGCCACGGGTTCCCGGGCTCTCGGCTCGAGCCCCGAGTGGCGGACGAGTTGGCCAGCCGGTTGGAGGTGCACCTGATCGGAGTGGACCGCCCGGGCTATGGCCAATCCACGCCCGCGTCGGGCCGCCGGATCCGCGAGTGGCCGCGCGACGTCGAGGCGGTGGCCGACGCCCTCGGCCTGGAGCGGTTCGCAGTGATCGGGGTGTCCGCGGGTGGCCCCTACGCCGCGGCCTGCGGCTGCGAACTGCCGGAGCGCGTGTCGCGGGTGGCCATCGTCTGCGGGCTCGGGCCCCCGGAGTCGATGGGGCGGGGGGCGCAGATGCACTGGTACGCCCGGTGGGGTCTGCGTGTCGCGGCGGGTTTCAGTCCGGTCTCCCGGTGGCTCCTCGCGCTCTTTGCGCTCGGGGTGCGCTCGGTCGGCGAGAGGGGCTACGAGCTCTGGGTCAGACGCTACTCGGCTGCCGACCGCGAGGTACTCCAGCGCCCGGAGGTTCGCTCATTGCTGCTCGCGGCGTTCCGCGAGGGTGCCCGTAACGGTGGGGCCGCCCTGGCGGAGGACCTGGCGCTGCTGGCGAGGCCGTGGGATTTTCCGCTGGACGGCGTCCAGGTACCTGTCGACCTCTGGCACGGGGAGGCCGACGCCGTCGTCCCGCCCGAGATGGGGCGGTACGTCGCCTCACGGCTCAAGAACTGCCGCGCCCGCTTCCTGCCCGGCGAGGGTCACTTCTCGCTGCCCCTTGCCCACATGGACGTCATCCTTTCCGCCCTGGTTCGCTGAGCGCGGCAGGGTGGAGGGCAGGGTGCCGCACGAAACCACCCTTCGCGGGGCCAGATGCGCTGCCACACCTCCCCGCGCCCGCCCGGGTCGCTGACGGCTTCGAGGAGTGGCCCGGACGGCGGTGCGACGAGGAAGGCCGAAACGGCGGCCAGATAGGCGGCGAGCGTCGCGGCCGGTCCCCGGCGCGACCAGAGCTTGAGCGCGCTCCCGAGGGAGCGGCGGGTGCGGGCCCCGAAGAGATTGACGCTGTAGACCTCGTCGAGCAGCAGGTGGACCAGGTAACCGAGTGTGACGAAGGCCCCGGCCGTCCAGGCTGCAACGGCGGGTGTCCCGGCGCCCCGGTGCGCGGCTGCGGCTGCGGCGAGGCCGAAGAAGACGGCGGCCGGGACCGAGTGCAGCATCCCCCGGTGCACCGTCACCCGGGTCAGCAGGGCGAAGAGGGCCCAGCGCGCGAACAGGAACGCGGCGACCCAGAGAAGCACCAGTTCGGCGACCGTCGGGAAACGCTCCGCCAGCAGGAACATGGCCAGGAAGGCGAGTGCCGCGGCGGCCAGCGTGAAGCTCGCGCGCACGGGCGCCGACCCGTCCGCGTCCAGGTCCGGCAGGAGCGAGCCGAGTGTCCCGAGTGCCAGGTAGGCGAGGGTCTCCCCGGGCGTGGCGAGCCCCCCCACCAGGGCGGTGGTCGCGGCCAGGCCGCTCGCGGCGAGACCGACCGAGAGATGCACGGAGAAGGCGGCCAGGGCCAGGTCTCCCGAGACTGACGTTTCTCTCGAGAGCAGGCTCCCGAGGCAAGTTCTACATGTAGTTATCGCAGAAAAATCTAGCACAACATCATGAGGGATGCCGAGCGGGGCCCGCAGGTTGCACTGGCGGCGTGTCTTCGCGGCCGGGCCGGGGCTATGATGGTGGCGTGGGGCGGGACGCCCCGCGGGAAGCGAGCCCACTGGAGGGGGCGACGATGGAGACTGCGCGCAAGGATGCCCGGGCCTTCGAGGTCCACATTCCGCTGACCGTCAAGACCTACGACGTCGACTTTTCGGGGGTCGTGAGCCACATCACGTACCTCCGATGGCTCGAGGACTTGCGGTTGCAGATGCTGGCGAGCCACCCGCCGCTGCAGTGGCAGGTGGACGGGGGAGGTGTCCCGGTGGTGGCCCGTACCTCGGTGCACTACCGCGCCCCGGTCAGCCTCGGCCAGGCCCTCCGGGGAAGCCTCTGGGTGAGTCGCGCGGGATTCTCCCGCTGGACCCTGTCGGCGGAGTTCAGTTCGGGCGGGCTTGTCGTCGCCGAGGCGCTGCAGTCCGGTTGCTTCCTCGACCGGGACACGCGGCGCCCCGTCGCCTTGCGCCAGGAGATCCGGGAGCGGGTGGCTGCCCCGCGGCGGACCGCGCCCCCGCCGGTCTCCTGTGACGAGGCCGGCCCGCCCGGGCGGCGTGGCTGGCGCGAGTTGATGGCTGTGCGCGCCGGTGCCGTTGCGGCGGGGCGCTGAGTCGGGGCGGAAGGAAGATGGGAGGTCCCGGATGGTCGACTTTGACAGCAGGGCGCGGCAGTGGGACTCCAACCCCGTCTTCCTGGAGCGAGCGCTCCGCGTGGCGGATGGCATCCGCGCCCGCGTGCCGCTCGGCCCCTCCACGCGGGCCCTCGACTTCGGCTGCGGGACGGGACTGCTGAGCTTCGCCCTGAAGGACCACGTGGGGCACATCACGCTCCAGGACAGCTCTGCCGGAATGCTCGAAGTCCTGCGGGAGAAGATCGCCCTTCAGGGCACGAGGAACATGACGGTGCTCGAGGGCGAGCAGCTGGTCGACCTGCCGCCCGAGGAACGCTACACGCTCGTCTACACCTCCATGACCCTGCACCACATCCCCGACACCGACGCCACGCTCCGCGCATTTCACGGGGCGCTCCGACCGGGAGGGTTCCTCTGCGTCGCCGACCTGGACGCCGAGGACGGCACCTTTCACGGCCCGGAGGTCGAGGTCCACCGCGGCTTCGAGCGCGGGGAGCTCGCCCGGCGCGCCGCCCGGGCCGGCTTCGCGGACGTGAGCTTCGACACGGTCTTCGAGATGCGCAGGGAGATCGCGGGGGAGGACCGTCGCTACCCCGTGTTCCTCATGGTCGCCCGCAGGGTCTGAAGCCCGGTCCTTCTTCGCGGTGTCGCGGCGCGCCCGGCCAGGCGCTCGAGCCTGTGCCGGTGATCGGGGCTCTCCGGCTCCAGGGCGACGAGCCGCTCGGTGAGCACGCGCGCCCCCTCGAGGTCACGCTCGGCGTGCTCGGCGTGCTTGGCCAGGGCCTCGATGGCCCGGGGGTTGCCCTGCGCGGCCAACTCACGCCAGATCTCGACGGCTCCCTGCAGGTCCCCCTGGCGGCGGTCGAGACGGGCAAGCTCCAGCAGCCCCTGCGCGTCGAGCCGCTCCCGGTCGGAAGCCAGCAGGTCGCGGGCGGACGCCAGGCCCTCCCGGGCGTGGCGGTGGCGCGCTACCCCGAGGGGGTTGGCCCCGTGCGCCCGCGGCGCGGCATAGGCGGCGGACAGCGCCGGGACCAGGGCGACCAGGGAGACCAGGTCCCAGCGGTTGTGCTCGAGGACGGCCGGCAGGCGTCCCACGTCGCGGTGGCGCAGCCAGTGCAGCCAGACCGCGGGCACCTCGGCGCTCGGCAGGTCCGCGGGCCGGGCGAAGCCAAGCAAACGGCGCTCCGCGGTCCCCAGCCGGCAATCCGACCACTCGCGCCCGAAGGCCCGGCGGACCGGGGGCAGCAGGTCCGCGTGGGGCCAGCCCCGGAAGGGGTCCGGCAGGCCTGCGAGACGGTAGCGCGTGGCGAGAAGGGGCAGGTCGAAGCACTTGCCGTTGAAGCTCACCAGCGTGCGGGCCGTGGCGGCGAAATCGGCTACTGCGCGCAGCAGGGCGGGCTCGCCGCCGAAGCGTGTGATCAGGTACTGACGGACGACCAGTGCGTCGTTCGTGAGCCTCGCGAGGCCCACCAGGAAGGCCGTGGTGCCGGTTCCACCGGCGAGCCCCGTGGTCTCGGTGTCGACGAACAGCGGCTCGGCTCCCGGCAGGTCCAGGGCGCAGAGGTGCTTGGACGTCTCCCCGCCGACGCTCCAGTGGCCGTGCCGCGCGGGTAGCGGCACGCGGTGCTCCACGGAGACGAGGCCGTCCTCGGCCAGTTGACCGCCCAGCCGTTCGGCGAGCTCGGCATCGCTCGGTCCTCCGCGGGGGGGGCGCGCGCCGGCGCCCCGCACGGCGAGGAGGCGCTCGATCCCCTGGGGCAGAGGGTCCGACCGGGGCGCTGGCGGCGCGTCCGCGCCGGACGGGGACCGGCCCTGCCCGGTTTCCCCGGTGGGCATCGCAGAGGGTCCGGGCGCGCCCCCGGCCTGACGGCGCAGGTTGCCGAGCCGGTCGCGGAGCCCGCTCACGCCGGGGGTCCCTCGCTCGCGAGCAGGTCGAGCACCGTCAACGCGGTCGCCTTGGGGGAGAAGCCCCGGCTCTCGTCCGTGGCGAGGATCGGTCCGACGCAAGCGGGGCAGCCGGACCGGCAGGGACATCCCGCGACCAGCGACCGGGCGCGATTCACGATTTCCCCGGCCTGTTGGAAGAGCGGGGCGGACAGGCCGATCCCGCCGGGGTAGTTGTCGTACAGGAACACGGTGGGGCGGAAGGGTGCCGCCGGGACCTCTCCCTGAGCGGTCGGGTCGCCCGTCGCGAAGGCCCGCAGCTCCCCCCGGCCGCCCGTGCCCACCGTCGCGAACCACGTGGACTCGCTGTCCCCGACGGCGCGCCCCAGGTCCCTCGGCTCGGACATGCTCAGGACGGCGGCCACGAAGTGCATGGCGTGGGCCGCGCCGAGGAACCCGTCCAGGGCCTGCTGGCGCGAGGGGAAGGCCACCTCCAGGGCGTCGGGTGAGACGGTCCACCAGACCGCGGTCGTGTGCAGCTCCTGGTCCGGCAGGTTGACGTTGCCGTACCCGACGTTCTCATGGGTGTAGTAGCGGATCTTCTTGTAGCCGGCGACCCGCCGCACCAGATGGACCTCTCCGTGGGCCGTCCGGGCCCGGGTGCCGGGGTGGCCCTCGAACTCCTCCAGGACCTTGAGCCGGGTGTAGTCGATCGCGTCGGTGTAATAGTCGGCCTCGGTCCTGCGCACGAAGGCCTTGCGACCCACCCAGTCGAGCCGCTCGACCTGCCAGGGCTGGGCCTGGACCATGTAGATCGCGCCCTCGTAGAGCGTCATCGCGGCCCCCGAGTAGTCGACCTCCGCGATGACCTTCTTGCCCCCGTCGGTCACGTCGACGACCACGAAATTGCCCTCGGCCACCGAGCGCAGGCTGACGGCGTTGGCAGGATAGCTGTCGGCCATCCAGTGCCAGCGCCCCCCTTCGTGATGCAGCACCTGCTGTTCGGCGAGGTACGCGAGCAGCGCGCCCACGTCCCGGCCCCCGAAGGCCTCCCCGTCGGCGAACGGCAGCTCGAAGGCCGCGCAGCGCACGTGGTCGAGCAGGATGAGCAGTTGGTCGGGGTCGATGCGGGCGTGCTCGGGGGATGCGCCGAGGAGGAACTCGGGCTCGCGCACCAGGAACTGGTCCAGGGGCTGGCTCGAAGCGACGAGCACCCCGAGCGACGGACGGTTGCGGCGCCCGGCCCGCCCCAGGCGCTGCCAGGTGCCGGCGATCGTCCCCGGATACCCGTTCAGGACGCAGACGTCGAGCGCGCCGATGTCCACCCCGAGCTCCAGCGCCGAGGTAGCGACCACGCAGTCGACCGTGCCCGCCCGCAGGTCCTTCTCCGTCGCCCGCCGTTCGGTGGGCAGGTAGCCCCCGCGATAGGCGCGCACCCGCGGGGGGCGGCGGGGGTCGCGGTCGAAGGTGTCCTTCAGGTACTTGGTCAGCACCTCCACCATCAGGCGCGTCTGGGCGAAGACGATGGTCTTGAGCCCGGATTTCACGGCCATGCGTGCGATGCGCGCGGTCTGGGAGCGGGCCGAGGCGCGGATCCCCAGGTCGGGGTTCACCACCGGGGGATTCCACAGCAGCACGTGCCGGCGCCCCCGGGGCGCGCCGCTCTCGGTGACGCTCGCCACCGCGGCCCCGACGAGGCGCTCGGCGAGCTCCTGGGGGTTCGCGATGGTCGCGGAGGTCAGCACGAAGATCGGCTCACTGCCGTAGAACCGGCAGACCCGGGTGAGCCGGCGCAGCACGTTCGCCACGTGGGCGCCGAACACCCCCCGGTAGGTGTGCAGCTCGTCGACCACCACGTAACGCAGCTGCTCGAAGAACTGCGCCCACTTGGTATGGTGGGGGAGGATCCCCTGGTGCAGCATGTCGGGGTTGGTGACGACCACGTCGCCGCGCGTGCGCACGGCCTTGCGCGCGTCGCCCGGCGTGTCCCCGTCGAAGGTGAAGGCGCGCACGCCGAGCCCGCCGGCCCGACTCAGCTCGGTCAGCTCGGCGACCTGATCCTGGGAGAGGGCCTTGGTGGGGAACAGGTACAGAGCCTTCGCGCCCTCGGTGAGGGCGGCGTGCAGGGCCGGGAGGTTGTAGCAGAGGGTCTTGCCCGAAGCGGTGGGTGTGACGACCACCGTGTGGTGGCCGGCCCGCACGTGGTCCCACGCCTCGCGCTGGTGACTGTAGAGCCGACTGACGCCACGCTCCCTCAGGGCCGCTGCAAGGCGTGGCTCCAGCTCCGGAGGCAGGTCCGCGTAACGCCCGGCTGCTTCGGGCTGCACCTGCTCGCCCGTGATTCGGGCCCGGTAGCGGCGCTTGAGCCCGGCGACCAGGGAGTCCACGTCGCCTGCCGGGAGCGGGCCTTCGTCCTCGGGGTCCGCCGGCTCTTCCAACAAGGCGTCGAGCATGACGGGTTTCCGATTCGTTCTCCCTGCCCGGCACGAGTGTAGTGAAGGGCTTGCGGGCCCGCAAGCGCCGGAATCGGCTGCCTTGCCGGGGGTCCCTGGGTTATCCTGCGACATCACCGCGCCGCGGTCCGGTGCGGCGGCAGCGACCGTGGGGGACAGCTTGGGAGGCGAGGGGACGGAGGTCGTGCTGCTGGAGCACCCGGACAGCCCCCCCGGCCCGGTGCAGGGGCTGCGGGCCCGGGTGCTCGTGCAAGGCGGGCGCCGGCTCGGTCTGGTGTTCCGGCTCGAGGGAGCCCTGGAAGGGCTGCGCCTGCCCCCGCCCGGTCTCGCGCGGCGGGGCGACCGCCTCTGGGAACACACCTGCTTCGAGGTCTTCCTGGCGCCCGCGGGGTCTGCCGCGTACCACGAGGTCAATCTCTCGCCTTCGGGGGAATGGGCCGAGTACCCGTTCCTGAGCTATCGCGAGCGTGGTCCGGCGGGGCCGCCCCTGGCCCCGGGGCTCGAGACTTCCACGGTGCCGGGGTGCCTCGAGCTGGCGGTCTCCCTGGACCTCGGCCGGCTGCCCCTGCTGGCGGGGGCCTCGTCCCTGCGGGTGGGCCTTTCCGCGGTGACGGAGGACGCCGCGGGGCGACTGTCCCACTGGGCGCTGCGCCACCCGCCCGGGAGACCGGACTTTCACCGGATGGAGGCCTTCGCGCTGGCACTGGACGTCGGCCAGCCCGTACCCGCCACGGGTCCCGGGGCAGGGAGGGGAGGATGAGGTTCGGCATCGACCGTCTGCTGGAGGAGCCGGCGCTGCGCGCTCCGCTCGCGAATCGCCGGGTTGCCCTGCTCGCCCACCCGGCCTCGGTCACGCGGGACCTGCGGCACTCCTTCGACGCCCTCGCCGCGCTGGGCGACCTGCGCGTCACTGTCGCCTTCGGTCCGCAGCACGGCCTGCGCGGCGACAAGCAGGACAACATGGTGGAGTCCCCGGACTTCACCGACCCCGTGCACGGCGTGCCCGTGTTCAGCCTCTACGGCGAGGTGCGGCGCCCCACGCCCGAGATGATGGACGCATTCGACGTGCTCCTGGTGGACCTCCAGGACCTGGGCTGCCGCGTCTACACCTTCGTCACCACCCTGCGTTACGTGCTCGAGGCCGCTGCCCGGCACGGAAAGGCCGTTTGGGTCCTGGACCGGCCGAATCCGGTGGGGCGCCGGGTCGAAGGGTTGCGCCTGCGCCCCGGGTGGGAGAGCTTCGTCGGCGCCGGGGCGCTGCCCATGCGCCACGGCCTGACCCTGGGAGAGCTGGGGCGTTGGCTCGTCGCCGAGCTGGGACTGGACGTGGAGTACGAGGTCGTGACCCTGGAGGGGTGGGACCCCGGCGGGGGCCCCGGCTTCGGCTGGCCCCTGGGGGAGAGGGTCTGGGTCAACCCGAGCCCCAACGCCCCCAACCTCTGGATGGCGCGCTGCTACCCGGGGACCGTCCTCCTGGAGGGGACGACCCTCTCGGAGGGGAGGGGCACGACACGCCCGCTGGAACTCCTGGGGGCACCGGACCTCGTCCCGCGCCAGCTGATCGGCGCGATGCACGCCCTGGCCCCCCAGTGGCTGCGGGGCTGCCGGCTGCGCGAATGCTGGTTCGAGCCGACCTTCCACAAGCACTCCGGCAGGCTGTGCGCCGGTGTCCAGATCCACGTGGACGACGGCGCCTACGTGCCCGGGGACTTCCGGCCGTGGCGTTTGGTGGCCCTGGCGCTGAAGGCGGTTCGAGCCCTGCGGGGCGACCGGGAGCTCTGGCGCCGGTTTGCCTACGAGTACGAGTACGAGCGCCTCGCCATCGACGTGATCAACGGCGGCGAGACCCTGCGGGAATGGGTGGAGGACCCGGCCAGCTCCCCGGGCGACCTGGAGGCCCTGGCGCGGGCCGACGAGGCCTCCTGGCTCGAGGAGCGCGAGGCCGTGCTCCTCTACCGCTGACGCCGAGGCTCGAAGGGGCTTGCGCGGGTCAGACTCGGCGCGCCGTTGCGGCCGTATGCCTCGCGAGGGGGGTGCGGACCCTTCGAGTCCGGGGTGCGTGCTCCCGGTGGTCTCCGGCGAGGAGGGTGACCCCCAGGAGCAGCGTTCCCACCAGCACTGCCGCCTGGTAGAGGCCTCCGACGTCCGTACAGTGGGTATCGCTGCAGACCACCCGGGCGAGGTCGTCCCCGGTGCCCCCGAGTCCCCATAGGCCTGCGCTGAGGATTCCGGTGCCGAGGCCGCCCAGGGCGAATCTGACCGTTGCGCCGATGCCTCGCGTTCTCATGCCGCTACCTCCTGCGTGGATACGCAGGTTATCGGCAGGGCCCGCCGGGACCGGAGGGCTTGTGTCAACGCTCCGCGAAGATCAGGCCGTAGGGCCGGTCCAGCCCCGAGCGGATCTCTTCGAGCCCGACGCTGCGTCCCCAGCGCCGCCACTCACGACCCTCGAAGAACCCGATCATCGTCGGGACCGAGAACACCTGGTATTGCCCTGCCGCGTCCGGCAGGGCGGCGCAGTCGACGTAAAGGCCGGAGAGGCGGGGGAAATCCCGCGCCAGCAGCTCGGCGACCTTGGGGCGCAGCGCCTGGCAGACCCGGCAGTCCGGGGTGCTGAAGTAGACGAGCACGGCCGGTTGCGCCGCGAGGAGCGCGTGCAGCTCGGCGAGGCTGCCGACGGGGAGCAGGTCACCCGCGGGGGTCATGCGCGCCGCCCGGGGCGCAGGACCCTCATCCGTGCACCAGCCGTTGCTCGGCCTGGGCGAGGTCCTCGGCCGGGCCCTGCAGGACCACCGCGTCTCCAGCGCGAAGGGTCATCCCGGGACTGGGCTCTTCGCCGCGGATGTCGCCCCGGCGCACGGCGAACACGGTGACCGGGCCTCCCGGAACGCCAAAATCCGCCAGGGTGCGCCCGACGGCGGGGCTCTCGGCCGGAATCACGACAGTGTGCAACTGGTGGGGGTCGGGGTGCTCGACGCTGCGCGGCTCGTCTCCGTGGAACACCCCCCGCAGGCGCCGGTAGTGGTCGTGGCGGGCGGCCTCCACCAGACGCAGGACCTCCTCCGGCGCGACACCGAGCCTCTGCAGGAGATGGGTGGCCAGCATCATGCTTGCCTCGACCGACTCCGGCACCACCACGGACGCACCTGCCAGCTCGAGCTCCTCCATGTGGGAGTCGTCGTGGGTGCGCACCACGACCGGCAGACTGGGCTGCAGCGCCCGGCAGGCGTGGATGATGCGGGTGGAGGTCTGGGCGTCGTCGAACGTGACGACCACGGCTCGGGCTCGGGAGATGCCTGCGGCCTCCAGGACTTCCCGGTGCGTGCTGTCACCGAAGAAGACCTGCTCGCCGGCCTCCCAGGCCTCGCGAATCAGCGTCGCGTCGAGGTCGAGACCCACGTACGGGATGTCCTCCTGGCGCAGGAAGGCCGCCAGGTTCTGGCCGATGCGTCCGAACCCGCAGATCACCACGTGCCCGCTCACGTCCCGCAGGGCCTCGGTGATCTGTCGTGAGGTGACTGCCCGGCCCTGCAGGTAGGAGACGGCGCAGAATCGATCGGCAAGGGGGCCGTTCTGCCGGATGAGGAACGGGGCGAGCAGCATGCTGAACAGCATCGCGGCCAGCACGGGCTGGGTCTGTTCGGCGGAGAGCACCTGCTGGCCGACGGCGAGCGTGAGCAGGGCAAACCCGAATTCTCCTCCCTGAGCGAGCACCACCCCCGTGCGCAGGGCGACCCCGGGCTCGTAGCCGACAAGGCGCGTGAGCAGGGCGATCAGGAGGCCCTTGCCCACGACCAGGCCGAAGAGGATCACGGCGGTGGCCTTCCAGACCCCGGGCAGCGCCACGGGGTTGAGCTGGGCCCCTACGGTGATGAAGAAGATGGCGAGCAGTACGTCCCGGAAGGGCCGGATGTCCGCCTCCACCTGATGACGGTACTCGGTCTCGCCCAGCATCATCCCGGCGAGGAAGGCGCCGAGGGCGAGGGAGAGGCCGGCCAGGCCGGTGCCCCAGGCGGCGGCGAGCGCCAGCAGGACCACGGCCAGGGTGAAGATCTCGGCCGAGTGTGCGCTGGCGACGGCGTGGAGCAGCGGCCGCAGCATCCATCGTCCGAGGGCCCACATCACCACCAGGGCGGCCACCCCCTTCAGCAAGGCGATCCCCAGGACCCCCGCCAACGAGTCGGCCGTCCCGCCGGCGAGCAGCGGAATCGCCACGAGAAACGGCACTGCCGCCAGGTCCTGGGACAGGAGTACCGCCAGGGCGACCCGCCCGTGGCGGGACTGCATCTCGAGCTGGTCCCGCAACTGGCGGACGACGAGTGCGGTGGACGACATGGCGAGCGCGCCGCCCACCACCAACGCACCCTCCCAGGGGAGTCCCAGGAGCCAGGAGGCCACACCGAACAGGGTGGTGGACAGGAGCACCTGTGCGGTTCCGAGCCCGAAGACCTCGCGCCGCAGGGTCAGCAGACGGGGAATCGAGATCTCGAGGCCGATCGTGAAGAGCAGGAACACCACGCCGACCTCCGCCATGAAGGCGATCACGTCGCTCGCCGGGATCCAGCCGAGGGCGTGAGGCCCGGCGACGAGGCCGACGATCAGGTACCCGAGCAGTGGCGGCAGATGCAACCGACGCACCGCCCATGCGGTGGGCAGGGACAGGGTCAGGAGCACCATCATGTCCCGGAGCAGGTCGTGGGTCACTTCAGGGCTCCGTGCCTTGGACTACGAAAGGGAGGCGCACGCAGGCGAGACGGACCGGCCGCGGTCTCCGGCTCCCCGAGGCTCACGGGGAGCACGGCCGTCAGGCCGGTTCGGTCTGCAAGGACAGGGGCGAGCCGTTGCCGAAGACGCCCCGTGAGGCGAAGAGGGCGTACTCCATGCTGTCCGAGAGCGCCTGCCAACTCGCCTCGATGATGTTCGGGCTCGCCCCGACCGTGGTCCAGGTGTCCTCGCCGCTCTGGAAGTCGATCAGCACCCGCACCGTCGCGGCGGTGCCGCGGTCGCTGTTGAGGATGCGGACCTTGTAGTCGGTCAGGCGGACGTCCCGCAGTTCGGGGTAGACGTCCGACAGGGCGTCGTGCAAGGCGCTGCCGAGCGCGTCCACCGGCCCGCTGCCTTCGGCGGCCGTGAGCTTGACCCGGTCGCCGATGCGAACCTTCACGGTCGCCTCGGCGAGGAGTCCGCGCCCGAGGCGGTGCTCGGTCACCACCATGAAGTCGACCAGCTCGAAGGGTGCCCGGTACTCCTGGCGGGTGCGGTAGAGCATCAGGTCGACCGATGCCTCCGCCGCCTCGAAGGTGAAGCCGCGGTGCTCCAGTTCCTTGATCTGGTGCAGCACGCGCTGGGCATCCTCGCGATTGACCTGCAGCCCGTGGGCGCGCGCCTGGTAGAGCAGATTGCCGCGGCCGGAGAGTTCGGAGACGACCGCCCGGGGCTCGTTGCCCACCAGGGCGGGGTCCACGTGCTGATAGCTTTCGACACGCTTCAGGACGGCCGCCACGTGGATGCCGCCCTTGTGGGCGAAGGCGCTCTCCCCCACGTAGGGGGCGTGATCGTCGTGCTTGAGGTTGGCGACCTCCGCCACGTAGCGGGACAAACGCGTTAGCCCGCGCAGCTGTTCCGGGCTCATCACCTCGAGGCCCATCTTGAGCTGCAGGTCGGGAATGATGGCGGAGAGATCGGCGTTGCCGACGCGCTCCCCGTAGCCGTTGATCGTGCCCTGCACCTGCACACAGCCGGCGCGCACCGCCGCGAGCGAATTCGCGACCGCGCACCCGCCGTCGTTGTGCACGTGGATGGCGAGCGGCGTGTCGAAGCGCTCGCGCACCGCGCGGACGATGTCCTCGACCTCCCACGGCAGGCTGCCCCCGTTGGTGTCGCAGAGCACCAGGAAGTCCGCGCCCGCCTCCGCCGCCGCGGCGAGGGTCCGCAGGGCGTATTCCGGATTGGCCTTGTAGCCGTCGAAGAAGTGCTCGGCGTCGAACATGACCTCCTTGCCGAAGCCCTTCATGTGGGCGACGCTCTCGCCGATCATCGCGAGGTTCTCTTCGTGCGTCGTCTCCAGCACCTCGTTCACCTGGAAGTCCCAGCTCTTTCCGACCAGCGTGACCACGGGCGTTCCGGCGTCGAGGAGGGCCTTGAGGTTGGCGTCTTCGGCGCAGCGGATGCCCTTGCGGCGGGTGCTCCCGAACGCTGCCACGCGGGCCTGGGTCAGCCCGAGCTCGCCCAACCGCGAGAAGAACTCGGCGTCCTTCGGGTTCGAGCCGGGCCAGCCGCCTTCGATGTAGTGCACGCCGAACTGGTCGAGGCGGCGTGCGACGGCCAGCTTGTCGTCGCAGGACAGGGAAACGTCCGCGCGTTGGGTGCCATCGCGCAGGGTGGTGTCGTAGATCAGGATGCGGGTCATCGATCGGTCAGCCTGTCACCGGGAGCTCTTTTCCTGGATGACCTGGCCGCCTTTCTCGATGTCCCTCCCGAGCCCTGCCATGGTGTTGCAGCCCGTGACGGCGACCGTCACCAGCCCGGCGAGAACGAGAGCGATTGCACGCCTCAGCATGAGTGGTCCTCCTCGGGTCGTCAGTTTGCGCAGACGCGCGACCGCCATCACGGATGGCGCCCCTGGTCCAGGTTGGCCGGGCAGAGCACGTCACGCATGGTGTTGATGAGCATCAGGAGCTGGTCGTTCCGGATGCGGTAGAAGACCTTGTTCGCCTCCTTGCGCGCGAGAACGATGTGCTTGTCCCGCAGTTGCTCGAGGTGCTGGGAGATGTTGCTCTGGGTCGTTCCGGCCCTTTCGACGATTTCTCCCACCGACAGCTCGCGATCGCCCAGGGTGCAGATGATCTTCCAGCGCAACGGGTGCGCCATGGCCTTGAGGGCATTCGCGGTGAGGACGGTGTCCTCACTGGGAGGGGAGGGCTCGAGTAAGGGCTTGCTCATACGCGCTCCGTCTGGGCGATCTCGCTGGTCATTGCCGCCTGGTCTCCTTCATCGAGTTCCCGCACGTATCCGGTCATGTCCTTCGCCACGCAGATGATGTCCGTCATGTTGCCTTCGCTGTCCGTGATGGCGGTCCGCGAAAACAGGATGGGGACCCTCCGGCGGTCGCTGGCGATGAATCGCGCGTCGATGGCGCTCAGCGCGCCCGTCCGGATGAGCGCCTCGAGCCACGTCCCCATGAAGGCGCCCGCCTGTTCCTGGTCCGCCTCCTCGAACACGTCGCCGATCGACATCCCGACCAGTTGCGGCTCGCTGTAGCCGAGCATGCGACAGGCGGCCGGGTTGACCCACTTGATGCAGCCGTCGGGCGAGAGCACCAGGAGCGCCTCGCCCATCGTGTTGATGATGTTCTGCAGGTACTGGCGGGCCTGATCGAGCTCGCGCGTACGTTCGGCAACCTTCGCCTCCAGCACCCGATTGAGGTCGCGCTCCTTCTGGATCACGCGAAAATAGGTGCTGATCTTGTTGAGGAGCAGGTTGTCGTCGATGGGCTTCAAGAGGTAGTCGGCCGCCCCGAGGGCGTAGCCCCGCTTCTGGAACTCGTCGGTCTTGAACGCCGCGGTGAGGAAGATGATGGGGATCTCGCGGGTCTTCCTGCGGATCTTCAGCATCGAGGCCGTCTGGAACCCGTCCATCTCCGGCATCTGGATGTCGAGGATGATCAAGTCGATGTCCGGCTCGCGCACGGCGATGTCGATCGCGTCCTTGCCCGAGCTCGCCTCGAGCACGGTGACGTCCATGTGTTTCTGGATGAGTGTGCGCAGCGCGAACAGATTGTTCGCGTTGTCGTCGACGATGAGGACCTTGAATCCGGCGTAGCGGTTCACGCGGGCTCCCGGGGCTGATGTGCGGGTTCCGTGGGCAGCGCGCGCGCGAGTGCGTCCCGGAGCTCCTGGGGATCCACCGGCTTGCCCAGGAGCTCGCTCGCCCCCGCGGCCAGGGTCCGGGCCCGGGCGTCGGGGTCGGTTCTGGCGGTCAGCGCCACGACGGGTAATTCTCGAAAACGGGTGTCGGCCTTGATTTGCTTAATCATATCATTGCCGTCCCGGCCGGGCAGCATGATGTCCATGAGCACCACGTCCACCGGCTCGTCGCGCAGGACCTCCATGGCCTCCTGACCGTCGCCCGCGGCCAGCACCGTCAGCTTCCAGCGCTCCAGCAGGGGCGTGATGGCGAGCAGGTCACGCACGTCGTCGTCCACCAGCAGTACCCTTCGACCGCCGAAGTCTGCGCTCGGCAGGGCAACGACCCGGTTGGGCGCACCCCTCACGCGCGGCGGGGTCGGCTCCACGTCCAGTCCGCTTCGCTCGGGCTCCAGGGGCAGGCAGAGGCAGAAGCGGGAGCCCTTGCCCACCTCGCTCTGCAGCGTGATCCGCGCCCCCAGCAGGTCCGCGAGCCCGCGGCTGATGGCGAGACCGAGACCGCTGCCGCCGTAACGGCGGCTGGTGGACCCATCGGCCTGCTTGAAGGCCTCGAAGATGACCTCGTGCTTGTCCTCCGGGATGCCGATGCCGGTGTCGGTAACCTCGATCCGGGCCGGACGCGCCGCCGCATCGTCTGCGGTGCTGGCGGTGAGAGCCACACGGATGCCGCCGTGGTCGGTGAACTTCACGGCGTTGCCGAGGAAGTTCTTGATGATCTGCCGGAGCTTGTCAGAGTCCGTGACCACGGTGGTGGGGGCCTCGGGGTCGACCTCGAGCCGCAGGCTCAGGCCCTTCGCGTCGGTCTGGGGGCGCACCAGGTCGAGGAGGCTCTCCAGCAGGGTGGGCAGGTGGGTCTCCTCGAGGTTCACGGTCGCCCGTCGAGCCTCGATCCGCGCCAGGTCGAGGATGTTGTCGATCAGGCCCGAGAGGTCCTGGCCCGCGTCGTGGATGACCCTCGCCTGGCGGCCCTGCTCCGCCGACAGGTCCTGCCCGCAGCTCTCGGCGAGGAGCTTCGAGAGGAGCAGGATGGAGTTGAGGGGCGTGCGCAGCTCGTGGCTGACGTTCGCCAGGAACTCCGACTTGTAGCGGTTCGACTCCTCGAGCTCCCTGGCATGTTGCCGCAGGGCCTCGCTGTTCGCGGCGTGGGTCTCGGCGAGGCGGGTCAGGTTGGCGGCGAGCGCCTGCAGCTCCTGGGGGCCCTGGGGGGCGAAGCGCACGGGCTCTCCGGTCTGGAGCACGCCGGCGATGCCGTCGGTCAGTTCCCGGCCATAGCGTTCCGCGCGCCCGGCGAACCACCGGGCGAGCAGCAGGATGAGCGCGATGAAGGGCAGCACGATGGCGCCGACGCGCACCTGGAGCGCGTCCCGGAACTGGGCGAGTGGCGAGGCGTCGACCTGGCGCCCCACCCACAGGGGGCCCGAGCGCTCGGTCGAGAGCAGGGGAACCCAGATGACCTGCTCGTTTCCGGCCCCTTTCCAGAGCGCGAGCTCGCCCTTGCGGAAGATCTCCTCCAGGCCCGGGAACTCCGTGAAGGCCGCCGACTGGGGGCCCGCGGTCCCGCCATACCGCAGAAAGCTGCCGTCGCTCAGCACCCAGTAGGTCTTCGGGTAGGCCTCGGCGAGCCCTCCCACGTCGATGTCGATCACCGCGACTCCGGGCGGGAGGGCAGGGGTGCCCTGGGCCCCGGCCTGCAGGCCGGCGAGCGGACTGATGAGCCGCAGGACCATGAATCGGGTCGGGTCGCGGGCCCCGGCCTCCGGGTTCACGCTGATGGGGCTGATGAGGACGCCGCCGGCCTCCAGGCGCAGACCGGCCTCGAAGAAGGTGGTCTGGGGCAGGTCGAGCAGCGTGGGCTCGGGCTCCAGCCGGCGCGTGGCGGGGTTGCGCTCGAGCCAGTAGCCGGGCTTTCCCTCCCGGTCCATGAACAGGACCTGCACGATGTCACGCTGGTCGTAGAGGATGCGGTTGACCGAGTCGACGAAGCGCTGCTCGATCCTCTGGCGAACGCCCGGGTCGATGCGCGAGGGGTCGGCGATGAGCTGCTCGCCGTCCGGGAGCTTGGCGAGCAGGCGCACCATCTCGACGCGGCTGGCGATGTGCTGGTCGAGGTCGCGGAAGTCGGCCCGCAGGTTCTGCAGGTGGGCCTTGTGATAGAACAGCTCCAGGCTGTTGAAGACCAGGGGAATGTTGATGGCGAACGCGAGCAGCAGCGGTGCCAGGCCGAACAGCAGCAGGAAGATCAGGATCTGGGTGCGCAGCCGCATGACCGGAAGCGTAGCGTGAATCCAGGCCCTGCGGGGAGTCCACCCACCCGGGGGGGAGTGGTCAACGGCCGGTCGTGGCCCGGGTCCAGGCGCGCGTGCGCAGGCGCTGGGTCTCCGCCGGCGGCGATTCCGTCGTCACCAGGCGGGCCCGAAGTTCCCGGGGCGGATAGATCCCCGGGTCCTCCCGGATCTCCTCGTCCACGAGCTTCGTGGCGGCCTGGTTGGCGTTGGCGTACGAAATGAAATTGCTGACGTCCGCGATGATGTCGGGGCGGAGCAGGAAGTCGATGAACGCGTGCGCGTTGTCCGGGCGCGGGGCGTCCTTCGGGATCGCCATGACGTCGACCCAGAGCAGCGCGCCCTCCTTCGGGATGCTGAAGCTGACCTCCACGCCGTTGTCCGCCTCCTCGGCGCGGTCGCGGGCCCGCAGGACGTCGCCGGAGTGCCCCAGGGAGACGCAGACGCTCCCATCGGCGAGGTCGTCGATGTACCGGGAGGAGTGGAAGTATCGTACGTGCGGCCGCGCCTGGGCGACGACCTCGGCCGCTGCCTCGATGTCCTTTTCGTTCGTGGTGTTGGGGTCCTTCCCGAGATAGAGGAGCGCGGCGCCGAGGCCCTGCCCCTCGTCGTCCAGGACGGTGACGCCACAACGGGCGAGTCTGGAGACGACCTCCGGGTCGAACAGCATGCGCAGGCTGTCGACGGGGGCTGCGTCGCCCAGCACCTCCCGCACCTTCGCCGCGTTGTAGCCGATTCCCGTGGTCCCCCACATGTAGGGGACCAGGTGCCGGTTGCCCGGGTCGACCTTCTCCAGGGCCTTCAGGATGGCGGGGTCGAGGTTCTTGAAGCGGGGGAGCTTCGCCCGATCGACGGGACGGTACACGCCGCGCGCGACGTGCTGCTGGGCGAAGGGCTGGGCGGGGGAGAAGACCACGTCGTAGCCGCTCCCGCCCGCCAGGAGCTTCCTGTCGAAGGTCTCGTAGGCATCGTAGACGTCGTAGGTGACGTGGATGCCCGTCGCGTGCGTGAAGTTCTCGACCGTGTCTTCGGCGACGTAGTCCGGGGAGTTGTAGACGCTGAGGGTCCTGGGCTCGGCAGCGCTCGCGAGAGACACGCACAGCAAGAGCCCGGCGGCGGCCTGGGCGCGCGAAAGGCTCGGCATGGAAAGAGTCCCCCGGGGTGAGTTACGGGACCCGCCACCCCGCCCGTCGGAGTCTCCCCGGCGGGTCCGCGCCGCTCAATGTTCCGGCGCTGCGGGCACCCTGTCAACGGCGTGATTCGCGCCGGACCCCGGGCCGCCCGGCGGAGCGTCCCAGGAGCTTTCGTCCTCCTCGGGCTCGACGTGGATCGTGGCGTGCGCGTTGGGCAGGCGTGCCCCGATGGCGGCCTCGATGGTGTTGCAGAGGTCGTGGGCTGCCTGAACCGTCGTGGCCCCCGGAACCGTGAGGTGCAGGTCGATGAACCGGCGGGAGCCCGACTTGCGGGTTCGCAGGTTGTGCCAGGACGCGTCCGGGCCGCAGGCCTCTCGCAGGGCCTCTTCGATCCGGGCCCGCTCCCCGGCGGGCAGGGAGAGGTCCATCAGCCCGTGGACGGACCGGGTCACCAGGTCTACCCCCGTGTACACGATGCGGACGGCGACGACGCACGCGATGAGCGGGTCGAGCACGGCCCATTCGGGGAAGAACATCACGACCAGGAGCCCTGCGATGACCCCTCCGGACGTCCAGACGTCCGTCATCAGGTGGTGGGCGTCGGCCTCGATGGTGATGCTGTCGTACTGCTGCCCGACCCGGAGCATGACCGTGGCGACGACCCAGTTGACCCCGGCCGCGGCGGCGGCCACCAGCAGGCCGGGGCCGAGGTCGGTGAGGGGGCTGGGGGCCAGGAAGCGGCCGACCGCCGCATAGACGATCGTGGCGGCCGCCACCAGGATGAGGGTGCCCTCCGCGCCGCTCGAGAAGTACTCGGCCTTGTAGTGCCCGTAGGCGTGGTCGTCGTCCGCAGGCCGATGGGCGATGGTGACCGCGGCGAGCGCGATGAGGCCGGCCAGGAGGTTGACCGAGGACTCGGCGGCGTCGGAGAAGAGGCTGACCGAGTCGGTGAGCCAGTAGGCGAGAAACTTCAGGCCCATGGTCACGAGCGCGGCCGTGACCGAAAGGTAGGCCATGCGCCGCAGTTCCGCCATGCGTGTTCCCTCTCTCCTCGCGCTGTCCGCGCGCAGATCTCCCTCTCGGCCCCCTTCAGGCGAGCGGGAGCGGGGCCACCGGCTCGACCCCCCAGATGTCGCTCGCGTATTCGGCGATGGTGCGGTCGGAGGAGAACCGCCCGCTGGCCGCCGTATTGGCAACGCTCATCCGCGTCCAACGCCCGCGGTCGCGGTAGGCCTCCGACGCCCGCTGATGTGCCTCGGCGTACGCGCGGAAGTCGGCGGCGACCATCCAGGGGTCGTGGGGGCTGGTGACGGCGGCGACGATGGGGTCGAAGAGGCCGGGCTCGAACCGGTTGAAGTGTCCCGACCGCACCAGGTCCAGCACCCGGCGCAGGGCCGGGTCGCCCGCGACGATGCCCTCCGGGTCGTAGCGTCCCCGCAGGGACTCGACTTCCTCGGCGGTGAGCCCGAAGAGAAAGAAGTTCCGGTCTCCGACCGCTTCGCGGATCTCGATGTTGGCGCCGTCCAGGGTGCCGATGGTGACCGCCCCGTTCATCATGAACTTCATGTTCCCGGTCCCCGACGCCTCCTTGCCGGCGGTGGAGATCTGCTCCGAGAGGTCGGTGCCCGGGGCAATCACCTCCATGCCCGACACGCGGTAGTCCGGCAGGAACGCCGCGCGCAGGAACGGGGCGACCGCCGGGTCGTCGTTCAGCACCCGGGCGACGTTGTTGATGAGCTTGACGATGAGCTTCGCCATCGCGTAGCCGGGGGCGGCCTTGCCCCCGAAGATCACCGTACGCGGCGTCCAGTCGCCGGTCTCGCCGTCCTTGACCCGCAGGTAGAGGTGGATCAGGTGCAGGACGTTCAGGAGCTGGCGTTTGTATTCGTGGACCCGCTTGACCTGGACGTCGAACAGGGCGGCCGGGTCGACCGACACGCCACTCTCATGCCGGACGAATTCGGCAAGCCGTTGTTTGTTCGCCTCCCGGACCTTCACCCAGCGGTCGCGGAAGACGGCGTCTCCGGCGAGCGGTGCCAGGCGCGCGAGCTGGCTCAGGTCGGTCACCCAGCCATCGCCGATCGCCTCGCTGACCAGCCTGGCCAGGCCGGGATTGGCGGCTGCCAGCCAGCGGCGCTGCGTGACCCCGTTGGTCTTGTTATTGAACTTCGCCGGCCACAGCTCGTGGAAGTCCCGGAACAGCCCTTCGCGCAGCAGGCGTGAGTGCAGCTCGGCGACCCCGTTGACGGAGTGGCTTCCCACGATGGCCAGATAAGCCATGCGCACCTGCGGGTCACCGGTCTCCTCGATGATCGACATGCGCCGCAGCCGGGCGGGGTCCTCGGGCCAGCGCTGGGCGACCTGGGCCAGGAACCGGGCGTTGATCTCGTAGATGATCTCGAGAAGGCGGGGCAGAAGGTGCTGGAACAGGCGCACGGGCCAGCGCTCGAGGGCCTCGGGCAGCAGCGTGTGGTTGGTGTAGGCCATGGTCCGGCTGGTGATGCCCCACGCCTCGCTCCAGCCCATGTCGTAGACGTCCATCAGCAGGCGCATCAGCTCGGCGACCGCGATCGCGGGGTGGGTGTCGTTCAGCTGAAAGCAATTCTTTTCCGCGAAGTCGCTGAAGTCCTTGCCGTGAAAGCGCTGCCACTGGCGGATCACGTCCTGCAGCGTGGCCGAGGCGAGGAAGTACTGCTGGCGCAGCCGCAGCTCCTTGCCGTTCTCGCTGGCGTCGTTCGGATAGAGCACCATCGTGATGTGCTCCGCGGCGTTCTTCGCCGCGACCGACTCCGGATAGCTCCCGGCGTTGAACTCGCCGAGGTTGAACTCGTCGGTTGCCGCCGCCTTCCAGAGTCGCAGCGTGTTCACCGTGCCGTTGCGGTACCCGGGGATGGGGATGTCGTAGGGCACGGCGAGAACGTCCTGGCTGTCGACCCAGCGCACGCGCCACTCGCCCCCCTCGTCGTGGTAGGTCTCCGTGCGTCCGCCGTACTGGACCCGGCGGGTGTACTCGGGGCGCTCCAGCTCCCAGGGGTTGCCGTCGCGCAGCCAGTGGTCGGGCTCCTCGAGCTGGAAGCCGTTTTCGATCCGCTGGCGGAACATCCCGTACTCGTAGCGGATGCCGTAGCCCGTCACGGGCAGCTGGAGCGCCGCGCAGCTGTCGAGGAAGCAGGCCGCCAGTCGCCCGAGGCCGCCGTTGCCGAGCCCTGCGTCGTGCTCGGCGTCCACGAGCTCCTCGAGCGAGATGCCGAGGTCGTAGAGCGCGCGGTGCACGGCGTCGGTGATGCCCAGGCTCAACATCGCGTTGCTCAGGCTGCGGCCCATCAGGAACTCGAGCGACAGGTAGTGCACCCGCCGCGAGTCCTCTGCGTAGTAGGCCTCGAAGGTGCCCTTCCAGCGCTGCATCAGGCGGTCGCGGATGGCCATGGCGATCGCCTCGAAGGGGTAGTGCACCGAGCGGCAGTGCCGGTCCCTGCCCAGCGTGTGGCTGAAGTACCGGCGGAAGTCGAGGGAGAGGCTCGCGGCGTCGAGGCCGAGGGCCGGCAGCTCGGTGAGGCCGGGCACGGGGTGGCTACTGCGAAGCGATTTGCTGCGGGGTGGCATGGGTCGGGTCGTTTCCTTCGGGGGCGCGCGGCGGGATTCGGGCGCATCGTTCGGGCGCATTATAGACAGTGCGGACGCCTGGCGAGGACGCTGGTGCCCCCGGCGGCGATCGGCAGGCATGGCAATCAGGCGGAAAGTGTGCTTTCATAAGGGGGCCTGCAGTTACGTCCCGTCGGTCGTTTCGGAAAATCCCGCTGGGCCTACCCCGTGACATCCCCGCCGAGAGCCTGCAAGCAAGGCACACTCTGAATGATTCTTTGAGGAAAGGCAGTTACTTATGCGTACTGGAACAGTGAAGTGGTTTAACGACGCCAAGGGTTTCGGCTTCATCGCGCCTGCTGACGGCGGCGAGGACGTGTTCGTGCACTACAGCGCGATCGCGGGCTCCGGCTTCCGTTCTCTGGCCGAGGGGCAGCGGGTCAACTTCGAGGTGGAGAAGGGACCCAAGGGCCTTCAGGCCCGGCAGGTCACCCCCGCCTGACGTAACGTCGAGCCACTTCGACGCGAAGCCCCGCCCCGTGCGGGGCTTCGTCTCTCTGACCCCCCGTGTCCACCCACATCGACGAAACCTCCCGCCGCCGCACCTTCGCCATCGTCTCTCACCCCGACGCCGGCAAGACGACCCTGACCGAGCAGCTCCTGCTGTTCGGGGGCGCGATCCAGATGGCCGGGACGGTAAAGGCGCGCAAGGCTGCGCGTCACGCCACCTCGGACTGGATGCAGATGGAAAAGGAGCGGGGGATCTCCATCACCTCCTCGGTGATGCAGTTCCCGTACCGGGGGCGGGTGGTGAACCTCCTGGACACCCCGGGTCACGCGGACTTCTCGGAGGACACCTACCGCACGCTGACCGCCGTCGACGCCGCGCTGATGGTCATCGACGCGGCCAAGGGCGTCGAGGAGCGTACCGTCAAGCTGATGGAGGTCTGCCGGCTGCGGGACACTCCGATCGTGACCTTCGTGAACAAGCTGGACCGGGACGGGCGCGAGCCGCTGGAGCTCCTCGACGAGATCGAGCGGGTGCTGCGCATCCGCGGGGCGCCCGTCACCTGGCCCATCGGCATGGGCCGCGAGCTGCGGGGCATCTATCACATCCTGAACGACACCGTTCACCTCTACGCCCCGAATGCTGACCACCGCTGGAGCGGGGGCGGGGTGCTGCACGGCATCGACAACCCGCTGCTCGACGAGGCCCTCGGGCCCTACGCCGCGGAGCTGCGCGAGCAGATGGAGCTCGTGCGGGGCGCGAGCCACCCCTTCGACCTCGCGGCCTATCGATCGGGCGCCCTGACCCCCGTGTTCTTCGGTACCGCGTTGAACAATTTCGGGGTCGACGAGCTGATGGACGCCTTCGTGGAGTGGGCCCCCCCCCCGCAGCCGTACGCGACCGAGACCCGGGAGGTCCGACCGGAGGAAGAGGTCTTCAGCGGCTTCGTCTTCAAGATCCAGGCGAACATGGACCCGGCGCACCGGGACCGCATCGCCTTCCTGCGAGTGTGCTCGGGCGTCTACCGCAAGGGGATGAGGCTCTTCCACGTGCGCGCCGGCAAAGAGGTCCGGGTCTCCGACGCCCTGACCTTCCTCGCCTCCGACCGGGCGCACCTGGAAGAGGCGTATCCCGGGGACATCATCGGTCTGCACAACCACGGGACGATCCGGATCGGCGACACCTTCACCGAAGGCGAGCCCCTGAAGTTCACCGGTATCCCGAATTTCGCCCCCGAGATCTTCCGCCGGGTCCGACTGCGCGATCCCCTCAAGGCGAAGGCCCTTCAGAAGGGCCTGGATCAGCTCTGCGAGGAGGGAGCCACCCAGGTCTTCCGGCCCCTCGTGGGCAATGACGTGGTGCTGGGCGCGGTGGGGATCCTGCAGTTCGACGTGGTCGCCTATCGCCTGCGCGACGAGTACCGGGTGGACTGTGCCTTCGAGCCGGTCCCGGTCGCGACCGCCCGCTGGGTCGTCTGCGACGACAGGCGCAAGCTCGAGGAGTTTCGCGACCGCAATGCAGGGAACCTGGGCACGGACCATGCCGGCGAGCTGGTCTATCTGGCGCCGACCCAGGTCAACCTGAACCTGACCCGGGAGCGGTGGCCGGACGTGCGATTCCTGGCGACCCGCGAACAGCTCGGCTGAGGTTCAGCCCTTCAGCAGCAGGTCCTTGGCCCGGTTGATCAGGGCGGCCACGTAGTCCGAGCCACCCCGGTCGGGGTGCACCTTCTGCATCAGCCGCCGGTGAGCCTCGCGAATCTCCTCGACGGTCGCGTCGGGCTTCAGCCCGAGGATTTCGTAGGCCTGCGCACGGGTCATGGGCCCCTGGGTGCGGGCCGTGGGCCCCTGGTCACCGCTCGCGGTCCCCTGGGGGTCCGCCTGGCCCTTCCACGTCGCCATCAGGCGTTGCAGGAGCGGGGCGATCTGGAGGAGGGAGGCCAGGCGCTGCACCAGCGGCACGGCGGCGGCCAGCGCGGCGAATACCCAGTTCAGGCGCCCGGTGGCCGCCAGGAGGACGGCGCCGCCCACCAGGACGCCCATTGCGATCCGTCGCAGAAGACGCGTCACCTGGCGGGGTGGGGTGTGGGTGAACCAGCGCAGGGCGAGCAGGACACCCACCACCAGGCCCAGCAGGACGACGAGCTTCGCGAGCACGTCCGGTCAGGCCGGGCCGGGGCCGGTGTTCGCGGGAGGGTTTCCCTGGGGATGCACGTGGTTCGCCACAATCGCGGGTCCGACGGTGACTATACCCTATCCCTTGACGCAGACGAGCGGCCTCAGCCGGGCCACCTTGCGGGCGAGGCCCGCGGACTCCGACGCGTCCACCACTGCGGAGACGTCCTTGTACGCGCCCGGCGCCTCCTCGGCGATCCCGCGCAGGGACGGACTCCGCACGACGACCCCGTCGCGGGCGAGGCGCTCCACGACGTCCCGCCCCTGCCACTGCCGGGTGGCCTGGTGGCGGCTCATCGCGCGCCCCGCGCCGTGGCAGGCGGAGCTGAAGGAACGCCGCTCGCCCTCGGTGGTGCCCACCAGCACGTAGGAGGACGTGCCCATGGTGCCGCCGACGAGGACCGGCTGTCCGGCGTCGCGCAGGGCCGTGGGCAGCTCCGGGTGGCCGGGGCCGTACGCGCGGGTGGCGCCCTTGCGGTGCACGAAGAGCTGCCGCCTGCGTCCCTCGACCTCGTGCTCTTCGACCTTGCAGGTGTTGTGCGAGACGTCGTAGAGAAGCCTGAGGTCTGCGCGGGGGAAGCGCTGGGCGAACGCGAGCCGGGTCAGGTGGGTCAGGACCTCGCGATTGGCGAGTGCGCAGTTGATGCCGGCGCGCATGGCTCCGAGGTAGGACTGGCCGAGCTCCGAATCGATGGGTGCACAGGCCAGCTCCCGGTCGGGCAGCGAGAGCCCGTGCCGGGGTGCCTCGACGGTCATGCGCTTGAGAAAATCCGTGCCGATCTGGTGTCCGAGGCCCCGGGACCCGCAGTGGATGCTCACGAGGATGTCCCCCGGGCGCAGACCGAAGGCGGCCGCGGTCTGCTGGTCGTAGACCTCGACCACCTCCTGGACCTCGGCGTAGTGATTGCCGGACCCGAGCGTGCCCATCTCCGCCCGTTGACGCTTCTTCGCCTGCTCGGAGACCTGGTCCGGGCGGGCTCCGCGCATCCGACCGTGCTCCTCGATGCGCTCCAGGTCCTCGTGCCGGCCCCAACCCTGCTCGACGGCCCACCGGGCGCCGCCCGCGAGCATGGCGTCCATCTGCCGGGCATCGAGGCGGACCGCCCCGGTGCTGCCGAGTCCGGCGGGGATGAAGGCGTACAGGTCATCGGCGAGCTCGCGCTTCAGCGGCTCCACGTCCTCGCGGGTGAGCCCCGTGTGGAGCGAGCGGACCCCGCAGGAGATGTCGAAGCCGACACCGCCGGCCGAGACGACCCCGCCTTCGGCCGGGTCGAACGCGGCCACGCCACCGATGGGAAACCCGTAGCCCCAGTGGGCGTCGGGCATCGCGTAGGACGCCTGGACGATCCCGGGCAGGCTCGCGACGTTGCAGACCTGCTCGACGACCTTTTCGTCCATGTCGCGCAGGAGCGCCTCGCTGGCATAGAGGACGCCCGGCACGCGCATCGCGCCCCGCGGGGCGATGCGCCACTCGATCTCGCTGACACGGGTGAGGCGGGAGGTGTCCATGGGTCGCTCGGGGCGGCGGCGCTGTCCGGGGTGGTGGGGGTTCCCGTAAGGGTAGGATACCGCGGGCTCTCAGACGTCCACGACCGCCTGGGCCACCCAGGCCCCGTCGGGCTCCCGGGCGACCCGCAGCGCGGTGTACGTGGCGCCCTTCACCTCCACGGCCGGACGGTGGCGGTCCCGGTCGACGGGCTCGCCCCAGGCGGTGGCCTGCAGCCGGGTCCCTTCGATGCGGACCTCGAAGCGCCCGAACAGCATCTGGCGGGTCGCCATCTCGAAGACGAGGGCGTTCAGCCAATCGGCGAAGAGCAACTCCAGGTCGGGCGCCTCGCAGGCGACCTCGACGGGATGCTTCGCCGCCACCTCCGCGGGGGGCACGATGACCGCCGTCAGGGCCAGGGCACCCTGCACGAAGGCCTCGGCGGGCGTCGGTCCACGGCCGCGGACCCCGATGTCGGCCTGGTGGGGGAAGTGCTCCCAAGTGCTTCCCGGTCGGGTGGCGTCCATCGTCCCCCTGATCTCGACCGCCCATGACCGCGACGCGGTCGCCGCGCAAGGACCCCGGCAGTTAGAATACAACGCACGTTCAGGGGCCGCGGGCCGTGCGCCGCGAGAGACGGTCCTGCACGGACATCGGCGACCAGTTCCAGGGCTGCAGAGGCAGCGGTATGGCTGGGGCGCACTAACCAAGACGGAGGAGAGCACCATGTCGGTCGGCGAGATCTGCAACCGGGAAGTCGTGACCATCGAGAAGAGCGCGCCGGTCGTGCGGGCTGCGAAGCTCATGCGCCAGTTCCACGTCGGCTGTGTCGTCGTCGTCGCCGACGGCGTTCAGCCCCTGCAACCCGTCGGGGTCGTCACGGACCGGGACCTGGCCATCGAGATCCTCGCCCAGGAGGTCCCGGCGGAGACCGTGATCGTGGGGGACGTGATGGGCGCGGAGCTGCTGACGGCCCGCGAGGAAGACGGGATCTGGGAGACCATCATGCGCATGCGCGCCGTGGGGGTGCGCAGGCTGCCCATCGTAAGTCGCCACGGCGAGCTGGTGGGGATCCTGACCATGGACGACCTGCTCCAGTTCATCGTGGGTGAGCTCTCCGACCTGGTGAAGCTGGTGCGCCGGGAGCAGAAACGCGAGGAGGTGGCACGCCACGCACCCGTCTAGCCGCGAGACCGAGGCGGAGCGCATGCTCCGCGACATCGAGCGTGAGGTCGAGCTGACGCACGGCCTCACCGGGCGGGCCCGGATCTCGGACCGGGTCCTCGACGCGCTCCGCTGTGTCCCGAGGCACGCCTTCGTGGACGAGGGGATGCGCCGGCACGCCTACGACGACGGTCCCCTGCCCATCGGGCACGGGCAGACGATCTCCCAGCCGTTCATCGTCGGGCTGATGACCGACCTGCTGGACCCCGAGCCGGGGGACAGGGTCCTCGAGGTCGGCACGGGCTCCGGATACCAGGCGGCGGTCCTCTCGCGCGTGGTGTCGCGGGTGTATTCGGTCGAGATCATCGAGGCCCTGGCGGTGCGGGCCTCGGAGCGGCTGGCGGCGCTCGGTTACCACAATGTCGAGACGCAGGTCGGCGACGGCTACCACGGGTGGGTGGAGCACTCGCCCTACGACGGGATCCTGGTGACTGCGGCTGCGCGGGCCGTTCCTCCCGCCCTGGTGGAGCAGTTGAAGCCCGGGGCCCGCCTCGTGATCCCGGTGGGCGAGCCCTATCTGCCCCAGCGCCTCCTGCTGCTCCAGAAGGAGGAGGGGGGGCTCGTGTCGGAGACCGAGGTGCTCCCGGTGGCGTTCGTGCCCCTGACCGGGGGCCACTGAGTCCCCGTCAGCGCGCGATGATGACCGGGCACCCGACGCGCTCGAGCAGCGCGGCGAAGGCGGTTGCCTCGCAGAGCGGGTGACCGGCCGGCAGAACCAGCAGGCGGCCGCCCGCGGCACGGACCTCCGCGGCGAGGGCCCCGGGGCTTTCCGAGGGGACCTCGTGGACTCTCGCCTGCAGGCCCTGGGTGCGCAGGCTCGTCTCGACCTCCGAAGTGAGGCCCGGTGCTCGCCCCCGGGGCCTGGAGGGCACCAGGGCGACGAGGTTGCGCCCGTCCTCGCGCGCGAGCCGGCCGGCCAACGCCAGGGCCCGCAGGGCGGCCCCGGAGCCATCGCAGAGGACGGCGACGGGGCGGCCCGGGACGGTGCCGGGCCTGAGGAAGGCCACGCTGCTCGGCGAGAGCTGCGCCACGGCGCGGGCCGTGGACCCGAGGTTGCCCCCGACCGCGGGGTTGCGCCCCGCCGAGCCCATGACCACCAGGTCGACACGCTCCGCGGCCTCGACGAGCTCCCGGGCGACGGTCCCGCGCGTCACCCGGAACGACCACCTCAGGTGCAGGCGCTCGGCCTCCCGGGCGAGGAGCTCGCGCAAGAGGGCCGCCTCCGCGCGCAGGGCCCGTGCCATCGTCTCCTCGTTGCGGGCCTCCTCGGCCGCAGGCCCCCAGGCGCTCCGCGCGCTGAAGGGGAGGGAGGCGAGCCGCAGCAGGTTGGCGTCCTCGACGAAGAGACCGAGCAGCTCGGCCTGAAGCTCGGCCGCCAGGGCCGCGGCACCGGCCAGGGCCGCGCGGCCGCTGGCCGAGGCGTCCAGTGCCACCAGGATCCGTGCAAGGCCCCGCTCAGTCGGGCTCATCTTCCTCGGAAACGCCCCGCAGCGCCGTGGCGTAGGTCTGGGCGAGCACCGTGAGCTCCGCCAGCCTGCCCTGCACCCGCCCGTTCACCGTGTCCGGCGGGTAGAGGCCATCGCCGTCGGGCTCGCCCGCGGGCAGGCCGGTCAGGAGCTCGACCGCCTCGTCCACGGTACTCACCGGGTACACGGAGAATTGGCCGGCCGCGGCCGCCTCCACGACGTTGCGCCGCAGCATCAGGTGCTTGACGTTGGCGGCCGGGACCAGGACTCCCTGCCGGGAGTCGAGGCCCTGCAGGCGGCAGACCTCGAAGAAGCCTTCGATCTTCTCGTTGACGCTGCCGACGGCCTGCACGTCGCCGCGCTGGTTCACCGACCCCGTCACCGCGAGGGACTGGCGGACCGGGAGGCCCGCGAGAGCCGAGAGAAGCGCGCACGCCTCGGCGAGCGAGGCGCTGTCGCCCTCCACCATGGCGTAGGACTGCTCGAAGGCGAGGCTCGCGGAAAAGGACAGCGGCTGGTTGCGCCCGAAGCGGTGAGCGAGGAAGTGGGAGAGGATGAGCACCCCTTTGGAGTGGATGGCCCCGCCCAGCTCGACCTCACGCTCGATGTCGACGACCTTCCCGTCGCCGAGCCGGGCGGTGGCGGTGATCCGGGAGGGCTGGCCAAAGGCGTAGTCGCCCAGCTGGATGACCGAGAGGCCGTTCACCTGGGCAACGGCGCTGCCCCGCGTGTCGATGACGAGAGTCCCCCGCCGGATGTCGTCCTGAACCCTTTCCCGCACCCGGCTCGATCGGTGCTCCCGGGCGTCCACCGCGCGCTGCACATCGTCGGCGCGGACCCGGTCGCGGCCGGCCTCCCCGGCCCAGTAGTCCGCCTCCCGCAACAGGTCGGCGACCCGTTGCAGGGCGGTCGTGAACCTCTCGCTGTCCGCCGCCAGCCGCCCGCTCTCCTCGAGGACCCGGGCCACGGCCTCGCGCCCGAGAGGCCGCAGGCCCTCGTGCCGGGCCACCGAGGCGAGCAGTCGCGCGTACTCGAGCTGGGTGTCGTCCGTGCGCTCGGTCTCCTCGTCGAAATCCGCGACGACCTTGAAGAGCTCTGCGAGCTCGGGGTCGAGGTATTGCAGCGCATAGAAGAGGGCGCGGTCCCCCACCAGCACCACCTTCGCGTCGAGGGGGATGGGCTCGGGCTCGATCGACACCGTGCTGATGAGGCTCAGGACCTCGCCGAGGGACTCGATCCGGATGCTGCGCGCGGACAGCGCGCGCTTCAGCCCCTCCCATGCGTAGGGGGCCATCAGCACCTTGCGCGCGTCCAGCACCAGATACCCGCCGTTGGCCCAGTGCAGTGCCCCGGGCTTGACCAGCGTGAAGTCCGTGGCGAGGGTTCCCATCTGCGCGACGTGCTCGGCGCGTCCGATCAGGTTCTGGTAGATGGGATTGTCCTCCACGACCACGGGAGCCCCGGGGCTGCGGCCGTGGTCCACGAGGAGATTCACCCGGTAGCGCCGGAAGGAGGGGCCCCCGCCGCCGCCGAAGACGAGAAACGCCGGGCGCTCCTCGTCCGACTTGCGAAAATCGTCCACGTTCTCGACGACGTCCTGCCCCACGGCGTCGAGATAGGCGAGGACCTGGGGCAGCTCCGCGTAGGCCTTGCGCAGCTCGTCGATGAGGTGGCCGACGGCGAAGCGGGCCACCTCCCGATTGAGCTCCTTCAGCTTGGACCGGGTCTCCTTCTGCCAACCGGGCAGCCGCGCGAGCAGGCGCTTGAGCTTCTCCTGCAGCGCCGCCACCGCCTGCTCGACCCGACCCTGTTCGTCCTTCGGCAGTTTCTCGAACTCGGCGGGTGAGAGCACCTCCCCGTCCCTCACGGGACCGAAGGCGAAGCCCGTCGGGGTGTGGATGAGGGCGATGCCCTGTTGGCTCGCCTCGTGCCCGAGCTCGCTGAAGGCCTGGCTCTGCCGCTCCTTGAGCTCTTCCTCGATCTCCTGTACCCGCGTCCGATACGGGTCGCTCTCGAAGGCGGAAGGGACCGCGCTGCGCAGGTCCTCGAGCAGTTGCACCATGTCCTGGCGCAGGGCCGCCCCCCGCCCCGGGGGCAGGCGCAGGGCGACGGGCCGGTGGGGTTGCTCGAAGTTGTGCACGTAGCACCAGTCGGAGGGCACCGGCGCCGTGCGGGCGCGCTCTTCGAGGACCCGGCGGACGACCTCGTGCTTGCCCAGGCCCGGTGGCCCCAGCACGAACAGGTTGAAGCCGGGCTGCCGGATCCCGGTGCCGAAGCGCAAGGCGTCCATGGCGCGCTTCTGACCCACGACCGACTCCGGGTCCGGCAGCTCGTCGGTGGACTCGAACGGCAGGGATTCGGGGTCGCAGCGGCGGTGAAGCCGCTCGGGAGGAAGGGGACCTGGGGCGGTCATGGTCTGGTCTGCCGCAATCGCGTGGCCCTCAATGTACCACGGGGCCCGGAGTCGGACGCCGGCCCCGCCGGGGCGAAGCTTGGCGGGGCGGGGGAGGGAGGGGCGCAGGGTGGCCGGGCGGCGGGGGGCTCAACGGGGCCGGGCGTAGTGCCGGCGCAGGACCTCTCGCGTGAAGGCGGTTCTCAGATAGAAACCGCGCGGGTTCGTCCAGACAGGGGCCCCGTCCTCGCCGACGCCTCGACAGAGGGTGCGCGAGCTCGCGGCCTTGGGACGCACTTGCAGGAAAGTACCGGTTCGTGCGGACAGCTCGCCGAGACGACCGAGACAGACCATCTCCATCAGCTCTTCCCAGTCGGCGCGCAGCGTTTCCTCCAGGTCCGGCTCCAGGGACCAGAGGAGGGGGCTGCCGATTCGGCGCGCCCCCACGGGGATCCCGCGGTCGGCCTCGATGGGCACCCAGAGCACCCGGGCCAGCTTGCGCCGGACCCAGCTGGCCTTCCACGTCTCGGCACACGCGCCCTCGAGAGGGACGGTGCAGACGTAGGTGGACTCGAGCGGTCCGCCGTCCCGTCCCACGGGCAGCGTCTTCAATTCGATCCCCAGGGCCCGGAAATCGGGCTCGGCGAGGGAGCCCGCGTCCGCGCCGAGCCAGGCCTCGACCAGCTGCCCCGCCCAGCCCTTGGCGCGGCGCAGGTCCGGGGGTGCCTCGAGCCCGAATGCCCGGCCGAGCTCCTCGAGCCGCAGACCGGCCAGCCCCTCGGCCCGCTTCAGGAGCTCCCCCTCGGTGCGTGGCGCGGGTGCCGGGGCCGGGGCCGAGCCCTCCGTCGCTCGTGGGCGGCGCTCGCGGGAAGCGCCGTCACGCCGCGGGACCCAGCCCTGGACGTGTACCGTGACGGACGCGGGGCCGGCGGTGGTGTCTCCGCCCACCAGCTCGAGCCCGGCCTGTGCCGCGAGCTCGAGGAGGGTTCCGCTGAAGGCCTCGACCCAGGCCACGTCCGGGGTTGGGAGGGTGATCGCCAGCGTGAGCCACGCGGGTGTCCCGCCGGCTGCCGCGAGCCCGGCGAGGACCTCCTCGAGCACCCCGTGGGCCCACTCGGAGGCGGGCGGCAGCCCGGAGTCCTGAGTCTCGACCGACCGGCTCGCCCCCGCGACCACCGCCTCGGTGCCGGGAGGAAGCGTCAGGACCGCGGCATCGTCCCCGATCCCGACGCGCACGTCCGCCCGCCGCCGGGACCGGTCGAAGTACCGCTCGATCAGGGCAAATTCGCTGAGGGACACGCGGCTACGCGGGCCCGATGCCGTCGCGCGCGTTGGGGGCTCAGTGGCTCTCGTGACAGAAGACCGAGCGCATCGCGACCATCAACGACAGGACGCGCCGGTCGCGAATGCGGTACAGCACCTGGTTGCCCCGTTTGCGGTTTCCGAGCACCCCCCGTTCCAGCATTTGCGCCAGATGCTGGGAGACGTTGCTCTGGGACGTCTGGTCCACCCGGTTCGTGAGGTCCTGCACCGAGACCTCGCCGGTGCCAATGAGGCAGAGGAGCCGCAGGCGCAGGGGGTGCGCCATGGCCTTGACGGCGTGCGCCGTGCGGTGGAGCTCCCATTCCTCCATGTCGAGCCCTCTCCCGACGTCCAGAGCCGGCAATGGCAAGGACTCCGTTTCGGACTCCTGCGTCCCCATGGTCTACGCCCCCGTGGCCTCGGGCCGGGCGCCCGGGCCCAAATTAACTTTTAATAAATTTCTACAGGGCTGTGTAAGGGAATGCTTGCACGCTGTCAAGGACGGGAGCGCGGGGTATCGCGTTCCGGCCTCGTGTCGGGGGCGGAGCCCAGGCCAGGGACCCGGGATGGGCGCGGCTGGCGCGCCGAGGGGCGCGTCAGCCGTCTCGATCGAGATTGCGAAAGAAGAGCCCCATGACGCGCTGCACGTAGGTCTGGGTCTCCTGGTAGGGAGGGACCTGGTTTCCGTGCTGTTCCACCGCACCCTCCCCGGCGTTGTAGGCGGCGAGGGCGAGCTTCAGGTTCTGGAAACGGTCCAGCAGTTCGCGCAGGTAGCGCACACCGCCGTGGACGTTCTGTTCCGGGTCCCAGGGGTCTGCCACCCCGAAGCGCCGTGCGGTCCCGGGCATGAGCTGCATGAGGCCCATGGCCCCAGCCCGCGACAGGGCCTCCGGGTCGTAGTTGGACTCCGCGGTGATCACGGCGTGGACCAGTGCAGGGCTCACGCCCCAGCGCTCGGAGGCCTCGTGCACGAGCGGCGAGAATTCCCTGGAGCCGGACGAGCGCTTGCTCGCCGGGCGGGCCCGCAGGGCCGCGCGCGCCTCCGCCAGCCCCGTGGGCGCGGCGGGCTGTGCCTCCGATCGCATGAAGAGCTTGTACCCCGGGTGCGACGGCTTGTCCGTGAAGTGGACCGTGCCGCGCGGGTCCACGTAACGGTAGATGTCGGCCCGAGCCGGGGACGAGAAGAGAAAAAGGGCCACGGCGCAGCCGAAACCGGTCAGCGCGGCGGTGCGGAGAAGCCGGTTATCCACCATTCGTGATCCACCCCCCGATGGCTCACGGAAACCTCAGCCAGTGCGCGCAAGAGTGTAGTACGAAAGCGCCCCGGTTTCTCGCCGCGCTTCCCCGGGAGGCACGAGCCGTGGTCCCCGTCGTTCCTGGTCTATCCGTCTGTAGCGGCCTGTGGATCGAAAGCTCGAGGTCCGGCTCACTCCCGACGGGGTGAAGCCGGTCCGGGTTTGAAGTGCTCGTAACCGTGGGGCACGGCCAGCGGTGCGCCGTCCGGGCCGTGACAGGCAAGGCCGGGCGTGACGACGATACGGCCGATCCGCGTCACCGGCACGCCGGCCTCTCGTGCCGCCCGGGCGACCTCATCCCCGCGCCCCGCGGGTGCCGTGAAGAGCAGTTCGTAGTCGTCGCCGCCCCCCAGTGCCAACCGCCAGCCGCTCACGGGGTCCAGCGCCGCGCGGAGGGTTTCGGAGAGCGGCAGGCGGGCGGCCTCGATCTCGGCCCCCACCCCGCTCGCGGCCAGCACGTGCCCCAGGTCTGCGGCCAGCCCGTCGGAGACGTCGATCGCCGCGCTCGCCAGCCCACGCAGTGCCAGGCCCAACGCGACACGCGGCTCCGGGCGGTCCAGCCGGTCCCGCACCCGCGCGAGGACTGCGGGGGCGTGCGGGTGTCGGCCCGAGAGGACCTCGAGGGCAAAGGCCGCGTCGCCCACGGTGCCGGACACGTACACATCGTCTCCCGCCTGCGCGCCCCGGCGCAGGATGGCTGCGTCGGCCGACACCTGGCCGTAGACCTCCACGGTGACCCGCACAGGGCCCTCGACGCGATGTTCGGCGACCTGGCGTACCCCGTAGCGGTCCGCCAGCCCTTGCAGCCCCCCCCGGAATTCCTCGAGCCACCGGGCGGAGGAAACGCCGGGCGGAAGTCCCTCGGACCCGCGGGGCGCCGTGTCGCCGGCAGCCACGGCTCCTCCCGAAGACCGCCGGGCCGGCGCCGGTAGGCTCAGCGCGACGCTGCAGGCCAGGGGGCCCGCACCCATCGCGGCCAGATCACTCAGGTTCACGGCGAGGGCCTTGTGGCCGACGGCGGCCGGGGCGGTGTCGAGGGGAAAGTGGACGCCCGCCACCAGCGTGTCCACGGCGACGACCAGCGCGGCACCCGGGGGCAGGCGGATGGTCCCCCAGGGGCGGGGCGCCTTCCGGCCGGCACCCGCCTCCGTCCCCTTTCGCGCGCCAGGTCCCCGGGGCCGGGTCACTCCGGCAGGGGACCTCCGGCCTCGAGCGGGCGCAGGTGACGTGCCAGCCGGTCGAGGGTCGCGTTGACGTAGCGGTGACCCTGCTCGGCGCCGAAGAGGCGTGCGATGTCCACCGCCTCGTTGAGGACCACGCGATAGGGCACCTCGGGGCGTTGCGCCAGCTCGTAGGCCGCGAGTCGCAGGATCGCCCGTTCCACGGGGTCGACCTGGGCGAGCGGACGGTCGAGGAGAGGGGCGAGGTAGGCATCCAGCTCGCCGACGCGGGCCGGCACCCCGTGAACGAGCTCGTGAAAGTACTCGGTGTCCACCCGAGCCATGTCCTGCTCTTCCCGGAACTGGCGCTCGATGTCCGCCGGCTCCTGGGCCGTCATCTGCCACTGGTAGACCGCCTGGAGCGCCGCGCGCCGGGCGTGTCGGCGGGCCTGGTGGCCGCGCCCGGCGGGAGACGTCATGGGGCGATCTTGCGCAGGAGGCTCACCATCTCCATCGCGGAGAGCGCGGCCTCGGCACCCTTGTTGCCGGCCTTGGTGCCCGCGCGCTCGATGGCCTGCTCGATGCTGTCCACCGTGAGCACGCCGAACCCGATCGGGACGCCGTGGGCCAGGGTGACCTGGGCGAGCCCCTTGACCGTCTCACCCGCCACGTACTCGAAGTGCGGCGTGCCCCCGCGGATGACCGCCCCGACGGCCACGATGGCGTCGAAGCGCCGGGTCGCCGCCAGGCGCTGGGCCGTGAGGGGGATCTCCCACGCTCCCGGCACGCGCACGACGGTGATGTCGGAGCGGGCGACCCCGTGGCGGGTGAGGGCGTCCATGGCGCCGGTGAGCAGGTTCTCCACCACGAAGCTGTTGAACCGGCTCACGACGACCGCGAAGCGCGCACCCTCCGCGCGGAATTCGCCTTCCAGCATGGTCACGTCCGTCATCGTCCTCCCTCCCGCCTCACTCAGGTTGACCGGTCACGTACCCCACCACCTCCAGACCGAAGCCCGAGATGGCGTGCATCTTCTTCGGGGCGGACAGAACCCGCATCTGCCGCACGCCCAGGTCCAGCAGGATCTGGGCCCCGACACCGTAGGTCCGGAGATTCTCTCCCGGCTCGCGGCGCGCGGTCTCCTCGCCGTGGTCCCGGTCCCGGTAATGGAGCACCCGCTGCAGCAGGTCCTCGGAATCCTCGTGCTGGCGCAGGATCACCACGATGCCGGAGCCGGCCTCGGAGATGTGGTGCATCACGTCGCTCAGCGGCCAGCCGCACTCCTCGCGCTGGCTGTCGAACAGGTCGCAGAGGCTGTCCTGGATGTGCACGCGCACCAGGGCCGGCTCCTTGGGCGAGACCTGTCCCATGGCGAGGGCGAAGTGCGCCACGCCGGTCCCCGTCTCGCGATAGGCCACCAGGCGGTAGCGGCCGAACTTCGTCGGCATGTCGCACTCGGCCACGCGCTGGACGGTCTTCTCGTTCATCATCCGGTAGCGGATCAGGTCGGCGATGGTCCCGATCTTGATCCCGTGCACGCGGGCGAACTCCTCCAGGTCGGCCCGGCGCGCCATCGTCCCGTCTTCCTTCATGACCTCCACGATCACCGCCGCCGGCTCGAGCCCGGCGAGACGCGTCAGGTCGCAGCCCGCCTCGGTGTGCCCCGCGCGGGTCAGGACCCCGCCCGGCTGGGCCATGATGGGGAAGACGTGGCCGGGATGGACCAGGTCGCTCGGGCGGGCGTCCGGGGCCACCGCCGCGCGAACGGTCGTCGCCCGGTCGGCCGCCGAGATGCCGGTGGTCACGCCGCGGGCCGCCTCGATGGTGACGGTGAAGTTCGTGCGGTGCGCGTCCGAGGTCTCGCGCACCATCAGCGGGAGCCGCAGTTGCTCGCAGCGCTCGCGGGTGAGCGTGAGGCAGATGAGCCCGCGCCCGTGCCGGGCCATGAAGTTGATGTCCTCGGGCCGGACGAGGGAGGCCGCCATGATCAGGTCGCCCTCGTTCTCCCGGTCCTCGTCGTCCATGATGAGCACCATGCGGCCGGCGCGGATGTCTTCGATGATGTCTTCGATGGTGTTGAAATCCATGGTTTGCGGATCCGTGCTCGGGTGTGCTGTCGGCGGCGCCGCGTCTACTTCACGAAGCCGTGGCGGGCCAGCAGTTCCAGGGTCACGCCGCCCGCGGACTCCGCGGCGGCGTCTCCCAGGAGGAGGCGCTCCAGGTGGCGGGCGATCACGTCGACCTCGAGGTTCACCGGGCGCCCCGGCTGGTACTGGTCGATCGTGGTCCCCTGGAGCGTGTGGGGAACGATGTTGAGATCGAATCGGGCGCCTTCGACGCGGTTCACGGTCAGGCTGACCCCGTCGACCGCGATCGATCCCTTCTCGGCAATGTAACGGGCGAGCTCCCGGGGGGCCTCGATCACGAAGCGCACCGAGCGCGCCTCGGGGCGGCGCTCCAGGACCCGACCGACGCCGTCCACGTGGCCCGCGACCATGTGACCCCCGAGACGACTGGTGGGCGTCAGGGCCTTTTCCAGGTTGACCGGGTCGCCCGGCCGCAGCGCCCCGAGGGTCGTGCGGGACAGGGACTCGGCCGACACGTCCGCCCAGAACCCGTCGCCGGGAAGCTCGACCGCGGTGAGGCACACGCCGTTGACGGCGATGCTGTCGCCGACCCGCACGTCGCCGAGGTCGAGGCCGCCGGAGGCCACCCGCAGACGTGCGTCGCCCCGGCGGTCCTCCCGCGCGAGCACCCTGCCGACCGCCTCGATGATGCCGGTGAACATGCCTCGCGCTACGGGATGGAGGGCCGGGCCGTGACGCGCCAGTCGTTGCCGATGGCGCGAACCTCCAGGATCTCCAGTCCGACCGCCTCCTCCATCCGCTCCAGCCCGGGCAAGCGGAACAGGCCGCGGGCGTCCGATCCCAGGATCTTCGGTGCCACGTACAGGACCAGCTCGTCGACCAACCCGGCCCGCAGCATGGACCCGCTCAGCGTTGCGCCCGCCTCCAGCAGCAGCTCGTTGACCTCCTCCTCCTGCGCCAGGTAGTGGAGCAGGGCCGTCAGGTCGATGCCGTCGGCGTGACCCGGGAATCGTATCACCTCGGCCGTGCCGTCGATAATCGCCTCGGGGAGCTCCTCGTCGGGGCAGCAGGTCGCGATCAGGGTGCGGCCCGGGGCCGTGAGCATCCTTGCGCTCGGGGGCGTGCTGAGGCGGGGGTCGAGGACCACTCGCAGGGGTTGGCGCCAGCCCCCCGGGGGCGGAGGCTCGCCGAGCTCCGCGGCCCGTACGGTCAGCGACGGGTCGTCGGCGAGCACGGTGCCAATCCCGGTCAGGATCGCAGCGCTGCGCGCGCGCAGGCGCTGGACGTCCCGGCGAGCCTCGGGTCCCGTGATCCAGCGGCTCTCGCCCGAGGCCATGGCGGTGCGCGCGTCGAGGCTCATGCCGAGCTTGGCCCGGACGTACGGCCGGCCCTGCGTCATCCGCATCACGAAACCGGGGTTGAGGGCGTGGGCCTGGGCCTCGAGCAGGCCGCACTCCACGGCGACCCCGGCGGCCCGCAGCCGGGAGAGCCCCGCACCCCGGACGAGGGGATTGGGGTCCTCCATGGCGACCACCACCCGTGAGACCCCCGCCGCCGCCAGGGCGTCGGCACAGGGGGGCGTGCGGCCGTGGTGCGCGCAGGGCTCGAGCGTCACGTAGGCGGTAGCCCCTGCGGCGTGTGGGCCGGCGGCGCGGAGCGCCACCACCTCCGCGTGGGGCTCGCCTGCGCGCTCGTGCCAGCCTTCGCCCACCACCTCACCGTGCCGCACCAGCACGCAGCCGACGCGGGGGTTGGGGTCGGTCGTGTAGAGGCCGCGCTCCGCCAGGCGCAGGGCCCGACCCATGTGGCCGTGGTCGTCACCGGAGAACATGGGCGCGGGGCTAACGCCCCTCCGGCAGCAGGGGTAGCTGTTGCTTGCGCTCCTCGGGGGAGAGGGTGTGCTGGAGGCGCTCGACCTCGTCCCGGAAGTCCTGCAGGTCCTGGAACTTGCGGTAGACCGAGGCGAAGCGGACGTACGCCACCTGGTCGAGGCCGCGCAGCTCGTCCATGACCCATTCGCCGATGGTGCGGCTCGCGATCTCCCGTTCCGGGTGGGCGATCAGGCGTTTCTTGATGCGGCTCACCGCCCGCTCCAGGTCGTCGGCCCCCACCGGCCGCTTCTCCAGGGCGCGCGCCATGCCGGCCCGAAGCTTCTCCTCCAGGAACGGTTGGCGGCTGCCGTCCGACTTCACGACCCGCGGCAGGCTCAGCTCGACGGTCTCATAGGTGGTGAAGCGCTCCTTGCACTCCAGACACTCGCGCCGGCGCCGCACCGAGTCGCCCTCGCCCCCGAGGCGCGAATCCACCACGCGGGTATCGGGCGCTCCGCAGAAAGGGCAGCGCACCGCGCCTTACGCCGGGTAGACGGGAAATCTCCCGCAGAGGTCGAGCGCCTGCTGCCGGACCCGGCCGATGACCGCCTCGTTGCGGACGTCGCCCAGGATGTCGCACATCCAGCCGGCCAGCTCCCGGCACTCCGCCTCGCGGAACCCCCGGGTCGTCACGGCGGGCGTGCCCGCGCGGATCCCGCTCGTCACCATCGGCGGCTGCGGGTCCCCGGGAATGGCGTTCTTGTTGACCGTGATGTTGGCCCGCCCCAGGGCCGCGTCGGCCTCCTTCCCGGTGATCCCCTGGGCCACCAGGTCGAGCAGGAACAGGTGGTTGTCCGTGCCTCCCGAGACCACCTTGAGCCCGCGCTCCAGGAACACCCCCGCCATGGCGCGGGCGTTGCTCACCACCTGCCGCGAGTACTCGCGGAATTCCGGCTGCAGGGCCTCCTGGAGGGCCACCGCCTTGGCGGCGATCACGTGCATCAGGGGCCCACCCTGGGTCCCGGGGAAGACCAGCGAGTTGAACCTCTTCTCCAGGTCCGGGTTCGAGCGGGCGAGGATCAGGCCCCCGCGGGGCCCCCGCAGGGTCTTGTGGGTGGTGGTGGTCACCACGTCCGCCACCGGGATCGGGCTCGGGTAGAGGCCGCTCGCCACGAGGCCCGCCACGTGCGCCATGTCGACGAAGAGGTACGCGCCGACCGCGTCGGCGATCGCGCGGAAGCGCCCCCAGTCCACGATGCGGGAGTAGGCCGAGAACCCGGCCACGATCATCTTCGGCCGGTGCTCGAGCGCGAGGCGCTCCACCTCGGCGTAGTCGATGAGGCCGGTGTCCCGCTCCACCCCGTACTGGACGGCGCGGTAGATCTTGCCGGAGAAATTCGGCCTGGCGCCGTGGGTGAGGTGGCCGCCCGCGTCGAGGCTCATCCCCAGGATGGTGTCGCCGGGGTTGAGCAGCGCCATGTAGACGGCGGCGTTGGCCTGGGAGCCGGAGTGGGGCTGGACGTTGGCGTAGGCCGCACCGAAGAGGCTCTTGGCCCGCTCGATGGCGAGGCGCTCCGCGACGTCCACGAACTCGCAGCCACCGTAATAACGCTTCCCGGGGTAGCCCTCCGCGTACTTGTTGGTCAGCACCGAGCCCTGGGCTTCGAGCACCCGGGGGCTGGCGTAGTTCTCGGAGGCGATGAGCTCGATGTGCTCCTCCTGGCGCCGGCGCTCGGCCGTGATGGCGGCAGCGAGCTCGTCATCGAAGCCCGCGATGGTCATGTCGCTCGAAAACATGGTTATCCCTCGATTGCCAGGCGCCAGGACGGCGAGATCGTGAGCCTCGAAGTCTACCAGAGCGCCACCACCCCCCGCAGCGGGAGCGTCCCCCACGAGGCGCCCGGCCCAGGGGGACAGTCCTGGCGGTCTGTGCGATCATGGGTCCCGAATCCAGCGTGGCTCGGCGATCCCATGGCGCAATTCATCTACACCATGAACCGGGTGGGCAAGGTCGTGCCCCCCAAGCGGGAAATCCTGAAGGACATCTCGCTCTCCTTCTTCCCCGGGGCGAAGATCGGGGTGCTCGGTCTGAACGGCTCGGGCAAGTCCACCCTGCTGCGGATCATGGCGGGGGTCGACACGGAGATCCTCGGCGAGGCCCGGCCCCAGCCGGGGATCCGGATCGGGTACCTGCCCCAGGAGCCGCAGCTCGACCCGGCCAAGGACGTGCGCGGGAACGTGGAGGAGGCGCTTGCGGCGCTCAAGCAGGCGCAGGAGCGGCTGGAAGCGGTGTACGCGGCCTACGCCGAGCCGGACGCCGACTTCGAGGCCCTGGCCGCGGAGCAGGCCCAGCTCGAGAACCTGATCCACGCGGCCGACGCGCACGACCTGGACCGCCGCCTCGAGGTGGCCGCCGACGCCCTGCGCCTGCCGCCGTGGGACGCCGACGTCGCCAGACTCTCCGGCGGCGAGCGGCGGCGCGTGGCGCTCTGCCGGCTGCTCCTGTCCAGCCCGGACATGCTCCTGTTGGACGAGCCCACGAACCATCTGGACGCCGAATCGGTCGCCTGGCTCGAGCGGTTTCTCCAGGAGTACCCGGGGACCGTCGTGGCGGTCACCCACGACCGGTATTTCCTCGACAACGTGGCCGGCTGGATCCTGGAGCTCGACCGGGGCCGCGGGATCCCCTGGGAGGGCAACTATTCCTCCTGGCTCGAGCAGAAGGAGCGCCGGCTCGAGGTCGAGGAGAAGCAGGAGACCGCCCGCCAGAAGGCGATGCAGTCCGAGCTCGAGTGGGTGCGCGCGAACCCCAAGGGCCGGCATGCCAAGAGCCGGGCCCGGATCGCGCGGTTCGAGGAGCTGTCCTCCCAGGAGTACCAGGCCCGAAGCGAGACGAAGGAGATCTACATTCCGCCGGGGCCGCGACTGGGTGACCTGGTGGTGGAGGCGGTCGACCTGAAGAAGGGCTTCGGGGACCGGCTTCTCATCGACGGGCTCTCGTTCAACCTGCCGCGCGGGGGCATCGTCGGGGTCATCGGTCCGAACGGGGCCGGCAAGACCACGCTCTTCCGGATGATCACCGGGCGCGAGGCGCCCGACGGCGGCGAGCTGCGGGTGGGACCCACCGTGCAGATCGCCTACGTGGACCAGAGCCGCGACTCCCTGGACGGGAGCAAGACGGTGTGGGAGGAGATCTCCGACGGCCAGGACATCATCGTCGTCGGCAAGTACGAGGTGCCTTCCCGCGCCTACGTGGGGCGCTTCAACTTCAAGGGTCCGGACCAGCAGAAGCGGGTCGGCGACCTCTCCGGGGGGGAGCGCAACCGCGTCCACCTCGCGAAGCTGCTGAAGAGCGGCGGCAACGTCCTGCTGCTGGACGAGCCTACCAACGACCTCGACGTGGAGACCCTGCGGGCGCTCGAGGAGGCGTTGCTGGCGTTTCCGGGCTGCGCCGTGGTCATCTCCCACGACCGCTGGTTCCTCGACCGAATCGCGACCCACATCCTGGCCTTCGAGGGTGAGAGCCAGGTCGTGTGGTTCGAGGGCAACTACGCCGACTACCACGCCGAGCTCCGGCGGCGCAAAGGCGAGGACGCGGACCAGCCGCACCGGCTCAAGTACCGGCGCCTGGTCCCGTGAGCGCGCCCGACTGGGCGGGGGTCCTGACGGCCCTGGACGGACTGGTGGCGAGGCTCGAGCGTCTGCTGCCCGGCCCGCCGCCCCCGGTGGACTGGGACCGGTATCGGGCGTTCCGGTGGCGGCGCGAGAGGGGGCGCGGGTTCCTCGAGGCGGTTCGCCACCCCCACCGGGTGCGACTCGAGGACTTGCGGGGCGTGGATGCCCAGAAGTCGGTGCTCCTGCGTAACACCCGGCAGTTCCTCGCCGGGCTGCCCGCGAACAACGCGCTGCTCTGGGGCGCCCGGGGTACGGGCAAGTCTTCGCTCGTCAAGGCGCTGCTCGAAGAGCTCTCGGGCGAGGGGCTGAGGCTCGTCGAGGTGGACGCCCACGCGCTCGTCGACCTGCCGGACGTCGTGGCGGCCCTGGACGGCCGGCCCGAGCACTTCATCCTCTTCAGTGACGACCTCTCGTTCGAGGCGGGCGACCCGAGCTACAAGGCGCTCAAAGCTGCGCTCGACGGCTCGGTCGCGGGGCTGCCCGAAAACGTCTTGATCTACGCCACGTCCAACCGCCGGCACCTGATGCCGGAGTACTTCCAGGACAACCTGGAGGCGCGCACGGTCGACGGCGAGATCCACCCCGGAGAGGGGGTGGAGGAGAAGGTCTCGCTCTCCGAGCGGTTCGGCGTCTGGCTGTCCTTCTACCCCTTCGACCAGGAGGCCTACCTCGAGATCGCGACCGCCTGGGTTGCCCGTCTGGGCGGCGTGGAGGAGGAGCCGGATGACCCGGAGGACCTGCGCCGGGAGGCCCTGCGGTGGGCGCTGGCCCACGGGTCGCGCAGCGGACGCTCCGCCTGGCAGTTTGCCCGGGACCGCGTGGGGCGCCGCGGTCTCGCCGACCCTGGTGGCGGCCGGGCCGAAGAGGGAGGGTGAGCCATGGCGAGTCCCTTGCCCAATCCCGAAGAGGTTCGCCGCGTCCAGCAGGAGGCGGACCTTCTGCATTCGGAACGGGAGGTGGAAGCGGCCCTCGACGGGATGGCCGCCGCGATGACCGGGCGCCTGGCCGAGCTCGACCCCTTGCTCCTGGGGGTGATGGTGGGGGGCATGGCCCCGCTCGGCTGCCTGCTCCGGCGGCTTCCCTTTCCACTGCAGGTGGATTACCTGCACGCGACGCGTTATCGCGGCGGGGTCCGGGGCGGGGGGCTCGAGTGGCGGGCAAGACCCGTGACGCCCCTCTCGGGCCGGGTGGTGGTGGTGGTGGACGACATCCTGGACGAGGGGCTCACCCTCACGGAGATCCTGGACTGGTGTCGGGGGGCCGGTGCCGCCCGGGTCTACAGCGCGGTTCTGGTGCACAAGCGGCACGACCGCAAGCCAGGGTTGCGCCGGGCCGATTTCACCGGACTCGAGGTGCCCGACCGCTACGTCTTCGGGTACGGGATGGATTACCGCGGCTACCTGCGTAACGCCCCCGGCATCTTCGCCGTCCGGGGGCTGTGACCGCTCGGGGGGAGGAGGGCGCGTGACGGCCGTGGCACTCATCGGTGGCACCGGGCTGACGGTCCTGGAGGGGCTCGAGGTCCTGCGCCGGGACACGGTGGATACGCCCTGGGGAGCGCCCTCTGCGCCGCTGGTGCACGGCCTCGTTCACGGCTGCCCGGTGGTGTTCCTGGCCCGTCACGGGCCGGCGGGAACCATACCGCCCCACCGGGTGAACTATCGCGCGAATCTCTCGGCGCTGCAGGAGGCGGGTGCCCGCCGGGTGATCGCGGTGAACGCGGTCGGCGGCATCCGCCCGGGACTCGACGTGCCCGGACGGTTGGTGGTCCCCCACCAGATCGTCGACTACACCTACGGGCGGGCGCACACGTTCTTCGAGGACGACCTCGAGCATGTGATGCACGTGGATTTCACCGAGCCCTACTGCCAGCCCCTGCGCGAGACCCTGATCGAGGCCGGACGGCGAGCCGGGCTCGAGGTCGTCGGGCGCGGCGTCTACGGCGCGACGCAGGGGCCGCGCCTGGAGACCGCGGCGGAGGTGGACCGTCTGGAGCGGGACGGCTGCGACATCGTGGGGATGACGGGGATGCCCGAGGCGTCCCTCGCGCGCGAGCTGGGTCTGTGCTACGCGGCCATCGCCCTCGTCGCCAACGCGGCGGCCGGCCGGGGGCCGGGCGTCCTCTCGATGGAGGAGATCGAACGCAACCTGCGAGAGGGCATGCGCTCCGTGCGTTCCCTGCTGGAGCAGGCGATCCCGCTGGCCTGAAGCGCGCCGGAGCCCCCTGGCTCAGGGCCGGGGTGGGTCGGCCGCGACGGTCGGTCGGGTGATCCGCCCGTCCAGGGTCACCGAGACCGCGCCCCGTTCCCGAAAGGCCTCCATCACCAGGTCCGAGATGAGGCGCCCCGTGGCCACCCGGTCTTCCATCGCCTTCAGCATGAGGTAGTTGTCGCCCCCCTCCGCGAGGAAGTCCGGAAGCACGACGCGATAGCGGGCGGCGGGGGCGAGCGGTTCGCCGGCCGCGGTGACGGCCCGGGCCGTGCCGTTCGTGATGGCGTAGCGAAGGCCCGAGACCTGCAGGAAGCCTCCCGGGTTGTCCTGGGGGTCCAGGGAGGCCGAGCGGTCGAGCGCCGCCTGGATCTGGGCGCCGGTCAGGGTGCCCGTGACGAGCTCGTTGCCGAAGGGAAACGCCTGGTAGACGTCCTTGACCCGGACCTCGCCTGCGGGTATCGAAGCCCGGAAGCCGCCGCCGTTGAACAGGGCGACGTCGGTGGCGGTGAGCTCGCGCGCGAGGTCGGCCAGGAAGTTCCCGAAGTTGCTCTCCCCGCGCCGGATCCTCTCCCGGCTGGCGTCCAGCTCCACGGCGTTGCGCCCCACCACGACCGCGACCTCTTGCTCCAGTCGGGCGGCGAGGGCCCGCACTTCCGCGGCGAGCCTCGCGTCCTCCGGGACGCCCTCGTCCATCGGCAAGAGTCGGTAGGCGGTGACCTCGGCCCGGCCATCACGCACCCGCAGGTCCAGGCGCCCCAGGTGGGTTCCGCGGTCGCCCGCCTGGAGGACCGGAACGCCGTTCTCGATGAGGGGTTCCGGGAAGAGGTGGTGGTTGTGGCCGCCCACCACCAGGTCCACCCCCGGGACCTCCCGCGCCAGCCGGCGGTCCTCCGCCACGCCCAGGTGCGAGAGCACGACCACCAGCTCGGCTTCCCTCTCCAACCGGGGTACCAGTCGGCGGGCCGCCGCCACGGGGTCCTCGACGCGGATCCCGGCGATGTTCCGGGGGTGCGTGGTCGAGGTCAGCTCGTCGGTGACGAGACCGAGTACCGCCACCCGGGGCCCGCCGGGCGGGGCCAGGACGACGGCGTCACGGACCGGGAAGGGGCTCGGCTCGGCTTGCAGGTTGGCGGCCAGGATGGGGAAGCGGGCCTCCCCCAGGAGGTCGCGGAAGTGCGCCTGCCCGTAGTCGAGCTCGTGGTTTCCCACCACCGCGGCGTCCACCCCGATGTCACCCAGGAAGCCCAGGTCGGGCAGACCGAGGAACACCGTGGAGGTCACCGTGCCCTGCAGGAGGTCCCCTGCGAACAACAGCAGCACGGGGCGCTGCGGGTCCTCGGCGCGGACCGCGCGCGCTGCCGCGGCGAGGCGGGCGATGCCGCCGAGGGTCCGGCCGCTCGCGGGGTCGGCGACCGGCTCGAGCTGCCCGTGAAGGTCGTTGAAGTGCAGAATCGTGAGGGCCTGTCCGTCCTCCGCGTGGCCGGGCGCCGTGGCGCCGAGGACCAGGGTGAGCGCCAGCAGGCAGCGCGCCAGCAGGTCCCGCAGCGCCCTGCCCATGACCCGTCAGACCTCCCGAGCCAGGCGGACCGCGATCCCCGTGTAGGCGGCCGGTGTCAGGTCGAGCAGGGTGCGTTTGGCCCCCGCGGGGATTTCCAGCTTCTCGATGAGGGCGACGAGCGCCGCGCGGTCGACCTCCTGCCCCCGGGTGAGTGCCTTGAGCTTCTCGTAGGGCTGTTCCACCCCGTAGCGGCGCATCACGGTCTGCACGGCCTCGGCGAGCACCTCCCAGTGCCCGTCCAGGTCCTCCGCCAGTCGGGCAGGATTCACCTCGAGCTTGCCGAGGCCGGTCAGCGTCGCCTGGTAGGCGAGCACCGAGTGGGCGATCGCCACGCCCAGGTTTCGCAGCACGGTCGAGTCGGAGAGGTCGCGCTGCCAGCGCGATACGGGCAGTTTCCCCGCGAGGTGATCCAGCAGCGCGTTGGCGATCCCGAGGTTGCCTTCCGCGTTCTCGAAGTCGATGGGGTTGACCTTGTGCGGCATGGTCGAGGACCCCACCTCGCCGGCCTTGGTCTTCTGCTTGAAATAGGCGAGGGAGACGTAGCCCCAGAGGTCGCGGCAGAGATCGACCAGGACCGTGTTGAAACGGAACACCGAGTGGAAGAGCTCGGCGATGAAATCGTGGGGCTCGACCTGCGTGGTGTAGGGGTTCCACACGAGGCCGAGGTTCACCACGAAGTCCCGCGCCAGAGGCTCCCAGTCCACCTCGGGATAGGCGGCCCGGTGGGCGTTGAAGTTGCCCACGGCGCCGTTCATCTTGCCGAGCAACGGGATGCCGACCACCTGCTCGCGCTGCCTGCGTAGCCGGTGAACGAAGTTCGCCAGCTCCTTGCCGACGGTCGTGGGCGAGGCAGGCTGGCCGTGGGTGCGGGCGAGCATCGGGCGGTCCGCGAGGTCGTGGGCCAGCCCGTTGAGCGCCTGGACGAGGTCGTCCATCGCGGGCAGCAGCGCCTGGGTACGGGCCTCGCGCAGCATCAGCGCGTAGGCGAGATTGTTCACGTCCTCCGACGTGCAGCCGAAGTGGATGAACTCCGAGACCGCGGCCAGCTCGGGGTTGCCCGCGATCTTCTCCTTCAGGAAGTACTCGACCGCCTTGACGTCGTGGTTGGTCGTGCGCTCGATGTTCTTGACCCGCTGGGCATCCTCGACGCCGAATTGCTCCACGATGCTCCCGAGCAGATTGCGTGCCCGCTCGCCGAGCGGGGGCACCTCGGCGATCTCGCTCCGGCTGGCCAGGTGCTCGAGCCAGCGAACCTCGACCTCGACCCGGTGGCGGATCAGGCCGTACTCGCTGAAGATGGGCCGCAGGTCGGCGGTCTTTCCGGCATATCGGCCGTCGATGGGAGAGACGGCGGTGAGCGGTGTCAGGTCCATGGTGCCTCCGCGGGCTCGTGCAGAGACCGGCAGTATAGGGGCGTCGCCCCCGACCGGGGCCGGTGGGTCGTCAGCCCGTGACCGGTCCCGTGGATTGGCTGTAGTAGTAGCCCAGCAGCAGCGCGCCGAAGATGATCCGGTACCAGGCGAAGGCCGCGAAGCTGTGGTGGGATACGTAGCGCACGAAGAGCTTGACCACGAGGAGCGCGCTGAAGAAGGAGGTCACGAATCCCACCGCGAACAGCGGCAGGTCGGCGGGGGAGAGCGCCGACTGGCTCTTGGCCAGGTCGAAGGTGGTCGCGGCCAGCATGATCGGGATGGCGAGGAAGAAGGAGAACTCCGTCGCCGCGGTGCGCGACAGGCCGAGGATCAGGCCGCCCATGATGGTCGCACCCGAGCGCGAGACCCCGGGGACGAGCGACAGACACTGGGCGACACCGATGCCGAGTGCCGTGCGGGGAGGGATGTCGTCCATCGTCGGCACGCGTAGCCGCACCTGCAGGGCCTCGATGGCGAGGATCGCGACACCCCCGAGCACGAGGGCCGTGGCCACGACCCAGGGCGTGAAGAGGTAGGCCTTGATCCAGTGATGGGTCAGAAAGCCGACCGCCGCGGCCGGCACGAACGCGAGCAGGAGGTTGACGGCGAGCCGGCGGTCTTCGGGCGCCTCTCCCCACACCCTGGCGAGGCGCGCCACCCGGTGCCGGTATAGCCACGCCACCGCGAGGATCGCCCCCAGCTGGATGAAGATGTCGAAGGTCTTGGCGCGCTCGTCGTTGAACCCGAGCCAGTCGCCCACCAGGATCAGGTGGCCCGTGGAGGACACCGGGATGAACTCCGTCGCCCCCTCGACGAGGCCGAGGATGGTGGCCTGGAGGTAGGAATTGCCGAGCAACTCGGAGACGAGCTCGCCCATCGGGTGCCTCGAGAAGGAGAAGGGTGGCAGGTTGGTCCGGGCGGGAGTATACCTGCGCGCTGGATCCCGTACCGGCTGGTGGACCGGCCGTGGCCTGGCGTGGCCCGGATACGGCACTCGACGGTCGCGCGGTAGCGCTTTCTGACCCCGTAGGCCATCGGCTCCGAGGAGGTTCGGCCGTGCAAACGAAGATCCTGCTGGAAGAGAACGACATCCCGACCCACTGGTACAACGTGGTGGCCGACATGCCGAGCCCCCCGTACCCGTCGTTCGGGCCCGACGGCAAGCCGCTGAAGCCGGAGATGATGCTGGCGATCTTCCCCGGAAACCTCCTGGAGCAGGAGGCGTCCCGGGAGCGCTGGGTCCCCATCCCCGAGGCGGTGCGGGAGATCTACCGCATCTGGCGCCCTTCGCCCCTGGTGCGGGCGCACCGCCTGGAGCGGATGCTCGGCACCCCGGCCAAAATCTACTTCAAGAACGAGTCGGTCTCCCCGGCCGGGTCCCACAAGCCCAACTCGGCCGTGGCCCAGGCCTATTTCAACAAGATGGCGGGCTTCAATCGCCTCACCACGGAGACCGGCGCCGGCCAGTGGGGCAGCGCGCTCTCCATGGCTGCCGAGATGCTCGGGATGGAGGCGCGGGTCTTCATGGTGAGGGTGAGCTACGACCAGAAGCCCTTCCGCCGCTCCATGATGAAGACCTGGGGCGCGGAGGTCTTCGCCAGTCCCTCGGAGCTCACGCAGGCAGGGCGCGCGGTGCTCGCGAAGGACCCGAACAGCCCGGGCAGCCTGGGCATCGCGATCTCGGAAGCGGTGGAGGAGGCGGCCTCGCGCAAGGACACCAACTACACGCTCGGCTCCGTGCTGAACCACGTGCTGCTGCACCAGACCGTGATCGGTCTGGAGGCCAGGAAGCAATTCGAGAAGGTCGGCGACTATCCGGACGTGATCTTCGCCCCCTGCGGCGGTGGCTGTAACCTGGCTGGCCTGAGCTTCCCGTTCTTCGCGGACAAGGCCGCCGGCGACAAGAGGGCGCGAAATCTGCGGATCGTCGCGGTCGAGCCCTCCTCCTGCCCGACCCTGACCAAGGGGGTGTTCGCCTACGACTTCGGCGACGCCTCTGGCTACACGCCCCTGATGAAGATGTATACCCTGGGCCACGACTTCATGCCCCCCGGGATCCACGCGGGAGGTCTGCGCTACCACGGCGCCGCGCCCCTCGTCTCCCAGTTGGTCCACGAGAAGCTGCTGGAGGCGGTGGCGGTGCCCCAGCTGGCGACCTTCGAGGCGGGCGTGATGTTCGCGCGCGCCGAGGGCATCATCCCCGCCCCCGAGTCCTCACACGCGATCCGCGCCTGCATCGAGGAGGCGCTGCGCTGCAAGGAGACCGGAGAGCCCAAGACGCTCCTGTTCAACCTGTCCGGGCACGGCCATTTCGACATGGCCTCGTACGACAAGTACTTCGCCGGGGCGCTCGAGGACTATGAGTACCCGGAGAGCGCCATCCACGAGGCGCTCCAGCGGCTACCCAAGGTCCCGGAGTGAGGAAGGCCCGAGGCCGAGCGCGCGGCGGTAGAAGGCGAGCTCGGCCTCGAGGCAGCGGCGGATGGTCTCGGCCTGGCGGAAGCCGTGCTGCTCCCCCGGGAAGGCGAGGTACTCCGCCGTGATGCCTCGCTCGCGCAGGGCGGCGACCATGCGCTCGGTCTGGTCGGGGGGAACGACGCGGTCCTCGAGGCCCTGAAAGAAGATCACCGGCTCGGTAATCCGGTCGGCGTGGTACAGGGGAGAGCGCGCCCGGTAGGTCTCGGCGGCGTCCGGGTAGGGACCGACCAGGCGGTCCAGGTAGTGGGACTCGAACTTGTGCGTGTCGCGCGCGAGGGTCTCCAGGTCGCTCACCCCGTAGTAGACCGCGCCCGCCCGGAACGTCTCCCCGGAGGCGAGGGTCGCGAGGACGGTGAAGCCGCCCGCGCTCGAGCCGCGTATGGCGATCCGCCGCGGGTCGACCTCCCCGCGCTCTGCGAGATGCTGTGCCGCCGCCACGCAGTCCGCCACGTCCACCAGCCCCCAGCGCCCCTCCAGACGTCGGCGGTACGCCCTTCCGTAGCCGCTGCTGCCCCCGTAATTGACGTCAACGAAGGCGAATCCACGGGTCGTCCAGAACTGTACGACCGCGTCGAAGGCCGGGGTCGCGGCCCCCGTCGGCCCCCCGTGGCAGCGGACCAGCAGCGGCGGCCGCTCGCCGCTGGGACCGGTCGCCTCGGGATTGCGGGGGCGGTAGAAGAGCGCGTGGGCGTGCGCGCCACCCGCGGTGGGGAAGGTGATCGCGCGGGGCCGGGAGAGCCAGTCGGGCGCGAGGGGGACCGAGCCCCCCTGGCGCAAAACGTCGAGTTGTCCCGTGGCGGGGTCCAGACGCAGCACGGCGGTGTCGCTGTCCGGGCTCGCCCCGGTGAAGACGACGCCGTCGCCGTCCGGCCACAGGTCCGCGATCAGGGTGAAGGGGGTGGGGAGGGTCTCCAGGGCGGAGCCGGGGGCCGCGATGCGACCGAGATGCCAGCTGCCGTCGCGGGCAAAGGCGCAGACTACGGACCGGTCACCGAGGACTGCGTAGGTGCTCATGCCGAACAGCCACTGGGGCAGCCCGAACTCCGCCTCGGCCGGAGCCAGCGCCTCCAGCCGGCCTCGTGTCCAGCGGTACAGGTTCCACCACCCGCTGCGGTCGGAGACGAAGTACAGGCTCCCGTCCGGGCCCCACTCGGGCTGGAACACCGACTCCCCGGGGCCGCCGGCCACCGTCACGGTCCGTTCCGGGACTCCGTCCGCGCCGAGCCCCGCCACCCTCAACCGGGTGCCGTCCCAGGGCATGTCCGGGTGGTCCCACTCGAGCCAGGCGAGACTTGCGCCGTCGGGAGAGGCGCGGGGCGAGGCGAGAAAGTCCGGTCCTGTCACGAGCGTGCGCGCCGGGCTGCCCCGTCCCGCAACGAGTCCGAAGGCCACCACTGAGGAGCGGGGTTCGGCCCCGGACGTGGGGTCCTCGCGCACACAGAGCAGACGTCCCCGCGCCGGGTCCAGCGTCAGATCCGCGTGCCGCCAGGGGCCGGGTTGCCCGAGCAATTCCGGGTCGGCCCCGGGCGCCTGCCGATAGACCTGCTGGTCGTGGAGATTGACGAAGTACGCCGTCCCCGCGCGGACGGCGTAGGCACCCCCGCCGTACTCGTGGACCCGGCTGCGCACGCTGTAGGCGGGCGGCGTCAGGTCGCTCGCCGCACCACCCGCAGGGCGCCGCACCAGTACGCTACGTCCCCCTTCGGAAGGGCGGGTCTCGGTCCAGTAGCCGACGTCCTCGTCCACCCGGGGTGACCCGAGGCGAACCGAGGCCGCGGCCACGTCGGCCGGTCCCAGGGGGGAGGCCCAACCTCCGTACGGAACCTCTCGCGTCATGGGTCTCGCAACGCCGTCCGCCCGCGCCGGCGCGCCTCCGGAGGACGGCTGCCTGCAGCGGCTACCGGCCCGCGATCTGCCGGAGTACGTAGGGCAGGATGCCGTCCTGCAGGTAGTACTCCCACTCCTTGGGCGTGTCGATCCGGACCCGCACCTTGAAGCGGGTCACGTCCCCAGCGGGTGACGTGGCGAGCACGGCGATCTGCCGGACGCCACTCTCCAAACCCTCCAGGTCGAAGGTCTCGCGCCCCGTGAGGCCCAGGGTGCCCGCGTCCTGGTCGTCGAGGAACTGCAGCGGCAGCACCCCCATCCCCACGAGGTTGGAGCGGTGGATGCGCTCGTAGCTGCTGGCGATGACGGCGCGCACCCCGAGCAGGCGCGGCCCCTTGCCGGCCCAGTCCCGGGAGGAGCCGCTGCCGTACTCCTTCCCGGCGAGGATGACGAGCGGCACCCCCTCGGACTGATAGCGCATCGCCGCGTCGTAGATAGCGAGCGTCTCACCCGAGGGTTGGTGCACCGTCCAGCCGCCCTCCGTGCCCGGCGCCATCAGGTTGCGCAGGCGGATGTTCGCAAAGGTCCCGCGCACCATCACCTCGTGATTGCCGCGCCGGGCCCCGTAGGAATTGAAGTCCTTCGGCGCCACGCCGTGGGCGATGAGGTAGCGCCCGGCGGGGCTGTCCGCCTTGATGGAACCGGCGGGCGAGATGTGGTCGGTGGTGATGCTGTCACCGAGGATGGCGAGGGCCCGCGCGCCCCGGACCTCCTGGATCCCCCGCGGGCCGGCCGCCTCGAAGTAGGGGGGGGCGCGGACGTAGGTCGACTCCGGGTCCCAGGGGAAACGGTCCGTCGCCGGGGCGTCCAGCGCGTTCCAGCGGGTGTCTCCGGCAAAGACGTCGCGGTACACGCGCCGGTACATGTCCGCGTCGATGGCCTCGGCCAGCACGTCCTGCACCTCGCGCTGGGTCGGCCAGACGTCGCGCAGGAACACCGGCAGGCCGTCGGAGCCCGTGCCCAGGGGCTCGGTCGTGAGGTCCACGTCCAGGGTGCCCACCAGGGCGTAGGCCACCACCAGCGGGGGCGAGGCGAGGTAGTTCATCTTCACCTCGGCGTGCACCCGCCCCTCGAAGTTGCGGTTTCCGGAGAGCACGGAGCAGGCGGTGATGTCCTTCTCGCGCAGGGCGTGGCTTACCGCCTCGGGGAGCGGGCCGGAATTCCCGATGCAGGTGGTGCACCCATACCCCACGACCGCGAAGCCCTGCTGCTCCAGGGGCGCGAGGAGCCCGGCCCGGCGCAGGTATTCGGTCACCACCCGCGAGCCGGGTGCCAGGCTCGTCTTCACCCACGGCCTCACCTTGAGCCCGCGCTCGCCCGCCTTCTTTGCGACCAGCCCCGCCGCGACCATGGCCGCGGGGTTGGAGGTGTTGGTGCAACTGGTGATCGCCGCGATCACCACCGCGCCGTCCCGGAGCTCCACCTGGCCCTCACCGATCCAGACCCGGGCGCTGCCGCCACCGGTACGGTCTCGCGTGGCGGAAGCCAGGGCCTCCCGGAACGAGGCCTGGGCGGCTGCCAGGGGGACACGGTCCTGGGGCCGTTTGGGACCGGCCAGGCACGGCTGCACGGTGGACAGGTCCAACTCGAGCCGGTCGCTGTACTGGGGCACCGGCACGCCCGGCTCCCGGAACAGGCCCTGGTGTCGGGCATAGGCCTCGACCAGCGCCACCTGCTCGGGTGAGCGCCCGGTCAGCGCCAGGAATCTCAAGGTCTCCGCGTCGATCGGGAATACGCCGCAGGTGGCCCCGTACTCGGGGGCCATGTTGGCCAGCGTGGCGCGGTCCGCAAGCGGGAGTGCGTCGAGGCCGTCCCCGCAGAACTCGACGAATTTCCCTACGACCCCCTTGCGGCGCAGCATCTGGGTGACGGTGAGGACCAGGTCGGTCGCCGTTGCTCCTTCCGGAAGGCGCCCGATCAGGCGAAATCCGACCACCGGGGGGATCAACATGCTGATCGGCTGGCCCAGCATCGCCGCCTCGGCCTCGATGCCGCCGACTCCCCAGCCGAGGACGCCGAGGCCGTTGACCATGGTGGTGTGCGAGTCGGTGCCGACGACCGTGTCGGGATAGGCGCGCCACAGGCCGTCCCTCTCGACCGCGAACACCACCCGGGCGAGGTGCTCCAGGTTGACCTGGTGAACGATGCCCGTGTCCGGCGGGACCACGCGGAAGTTGGCGAAGGCCTGCTGGCCCCAGCGCAGGAACGCGTAGCGCTCGCGGTTGCGCTCCAACTCGAGGCGCGCGTTCTGCTCGAAGGCCTCGGGTGTCCCGTAGTGGTCCACCATCACGGAGTGGTCCACGACCAGCTCGGCCGGTGTCAGGGGACTGATGCGCCGGGGGTCGCCGCCGAGGGCGGCCATCGCGTCGCGCATGGCCGCGAGGTCGACGATCGCCGGGACCCCCGTGAAGTCCTGGAGCAGCACCCGGGCGGGGGTGAAGACCGTCTCGCGCTCGGCGTCTTTGCCGGGGGACCACTCGGCGAGCGCCCGGATGTCCTCGGCGCCGATGTTGACCCCGTCCTCGTGGCGCAGCAGGTTCTCGAGCAGGACCTTGAGGGAGAACGGCAGCCGCGTCAGGTCGAAGCGCTGGCCGAGGCGGGCGAGGCTGAAGACCTCGTAGTCGCGTCCGCCGACCGTCAGGGTCGTGCGGGTCTGAAAGCTGTCGCTCATCGCGGGGGGTGGCTCCGGTCCTGGAGGCAATGGGGCGGATTATACGGCCAGGGCCTCGAATCCCGGGCAGTATACGTTGCCAGGGTCGCCGGCCGTGGTTTACCCTTCCGCCCCTGCCCGCGCCCTGACGGGCGCGTCAGCCTTGCGGACTCCAGGACGGGGTCGGCAGGCGAGATGGGCAGCCGCCGGAGAGGTGGCCGAGTGGTTGAAGGCGCACGCCTGGAAAGCGTGTATACGCTAAAACCGTATCGTGGGTTCGAATCCCACCCTCTCCGCCAACCCCCTGCCCCCCGTAACAGGTGTGTAACCATGGCTGACCCGACCGTCGCGAGTCGTTCCCGCAGGCTGTCCGTGCGCTTTGCGGCCGTCCTCCTGACTGCGCTGCTCGGGACGAGCGGGTGTTCCACCGCACCCCCCGAGGGCGTCTCCGCCGTCACGCCCTTCGACGTCGACCGCTATGTCGGCAAGTGGTACGAAATCGCGCGTCTCGATCACTCGTTCGAGAGGGGTCTCACCGACGTCAGCGCGACCTACCGTCTGCAGGCGGACGGCAGTGTCCAGGTCGTGAATCGGGGCTTCGACCCCACGCGGGGGAGCTGGCGGGAAGCGGTCGGGCGGGCGGTCTTCACGGGCGATTCCGGCCGCGGCTCGCTGAAGGTCTCTTTCTTCGGGCCTTTCTACGGCGGCTACCACGTGGTGGCGCTGGACCAGAAGGGGTACGCGTGGTCCCTGGTGATGGGTCCCGACCGGGACTACCTCTGGATCCTGGCCCGTGAGAAGCGGTTGCCCGAGGACGTTCGGGCGCGGCTCCTGGAGCAGGCCCGGGGTTACGGCATCGACGTCGGCCGGCTGATCTGGGTCGAGCAGTCGCGCGGCGACAGTTGATCTGGGTCGAGCAGTCGCGCGGCGACAGTTGATCTGGGGCGCGATGCCGGGCGGCGCTCGCGCTCAGGCGCTGGCTCAGGAGGCGCCGCGGACGTACTCCAGGCCCCTGCGGTAGGCCGTCAGATTCAGCTCCCGGGTGGTCTGCGGCACGGATTCCCCCACCGCCTTCTCCAGGGCCTGCGGCGAGACGACCGACGTGAGGCCCGCGAACACCCCCACCATCACGGCGTTCAGGATGATGCGCCGCCCCAGTTCTTCGGCAAGGCGCGCGGCAGGGACCCCGAACGCCCGCGCCCCCTGGGGCAGGGGCCGGTCGAGCGTGATGAGCTCGCTCTCGTAGATGAGGAGCCCTCCCGGCTTCAACGTCGCCCCGAATTGCCGGTACGCGTCGGGCGACATCAGGATCAGGATGTCCGCGTGCTTGACGTAGGGGTAGCCGATGGGGGTGTCGTCGATGGTGACCTGGGCGCTCGACGCGCTCCCCCGGGCCTCGGGTCCGAAGGACTGGAGGACGGTCGCGTGCCTCCCGTCGTAGATGGACGCGGCCATCCCGATGATCATCCCGCAGCGGATGACACCCTGACCGCCGAGGCCGCTGACCCGGATCTCCGTCTTCATCGCACACCCCAGGGCCGGTACTGCTCGCCGATGACCTTCGCGTGATGGCCGTTCATCGCATCGAGCCAGGTCGGCCGCTCCCGATCGACGAACTTGCCTACCCCGATCTCCCCCTGGAACCCGATGTCGAGCTCCGCCGTGGGGGCGCCGTGCTTGAGGACGCTGTTCTCCTTGTAGTACTTCAGCTGCTCCACGCCGTTCCCCAGACGGTTTCTCCGGGAGTAGAGGGTGGGGCAGGGCGCCAGGACCTCGACGAAGGAAAACCCTCTCTTGTTCATGGCCTCCTTCATGGCGCGGGTCAGCTGCTTCACGTGGTACACCGTCCAGCGGGCCACGTACACCGCGCCGCAGGCGTCGGCCAGGTGAGGGAGGTTGAAGGACGGCTCGTGATTGCCGAAGGGCATCGTGGTCTGGATGGCCCCCGGAGGCGTGGTCGGGGCCACCTGGCCTCCCGTCATGCCGTAGGTGAAGTTGTTCACGCAGATGACGGTGAGGTCCATGTTGCGGCGGGCGGCGTGGATGAAGTGGTTTCCGCCGATCGCGAAGAGGTCCCCGTCCCCCGAGAAGACCACGACCTTGAGCTCTGGATTCGCGAGCTTCATGCCCGTTGCGAACGGGATCGCCCGGCCGTGGGTCGTGTGGAAGGAGTCGAGATTCACGTAACCGGCGACGCGGCCGGTGCAGCCGATTCCGCTCACGAGCGTCGTCTTGTCGAGATCCAGGCCCGACTCGCCCAGCGCGCGGCCGAAGCAGTTGACGGCCGTCCCGATCCCACAGCCCGGGCACCACATGTGGGGCATGCGGTCCTTGCGCAGGTAGGAGAGGACCGCGTGCTCCGGCATTTCCTCGGTCTCGCAGACAGGCTCCAGTTCCATGGGGTTCATCGGACGGCCTCCAGGATCGTCGCAACGATCGCCTCGGGCTCGTGCACTGAGCCACCCGCGTGGGGCATGGGGACGACCCTCGCCCGCCCGGCGACGGCCCGCTCGACCTCGTGCACGATCTGGCCCATGTTCAGCTCCGGGACGACGAAGGCCTTCGTATGGGCGGCGAGGGCGGCGATGTGCTCCGCAGGGAAGGGCCAGACGATGACGAGGCGCAGGTGCCCCACCTTGACGCCCTGGCCCCGGGCCTCTTCCACCGCCGCTGCGGCAACGCGCGAGGTGATCCCGAAGGACACGACCACGACGTCCGCCCCCTCGACCCCGTCCTCGCGCACGTCGAGGAGTTTGTCGCAGTTCTGGCGGACCTTGCCGACCAGGCGCTCGATGAGCTTCTTCTGGGTCCCGGGGTTCATGACCGGATAACCCCGGTCGTCGTGGGTGAGGCCCGTCACGTGGATCCGGTAGCCGTCCCCGGTCTTCGCCATGTCCGGCACGAGGTCCGCACCGGCCTCGAAGACCCGGTACTCCCCGGGCTTCTTCTTCGTCCATCGCCGCTGGACGACGTCGATCTCCGAGGCCTGCGGGATGGTCACCCGCTCCGTCATGTGGCCCACCACCTCGTCCATCATGAAGAACACGGGCACGCGGTAGGTCTCGGCCAGGTTGAAGGCCTGGATCATCAGGTCGAAGCACTCCTGGGGGGACTGGGGGGAGAGCGCGATCACCTCGTAGTCCCCGTGGGAGCCCCACTTCACCTGCATCATGTCGGCCTGGGCCGGCAGGGTGGGAAGCCCCGTCGAAGGGCCCCCGCGCTGCACGTCGACGATGACCAGGGGTGTCTCGGTGATCGCCGCGTATCCCACGTGCTCCATCATGAGGGAGAGGCCCGGACCGGAGGTGACGGTCATGGCCTTGAGCCCCGCCCACACCGCTCCCTGGATGGCGATGGAGGAGGCCAACTCGTCCTCGAGCTGGATGAAGACCCCGCCCACCAGGGGGATGCGGCTCGCAAAGCGCTCCACGACCTCCGTCGAGGGGGTGATGGGATAGCCGGCCACGAAACGGCACCCGGCGGCCAGCGCCCCTTCGCAGGCCGCGTGGTCTCCGTCGATGAAGTGGTCGCCGGTCAGAACGCCACGAGGGTCGGCTTTCAAGGCTTCACCCCCCCTGCGCTCGCGGGAGAGGACTCGGCCGCCGGCGCCGCGCCGCGCCGCTTCTCGAGGTCCTTGTGGCGCATGCCGAAGATGGCGAAGTCGGGGCAATACAGCCCGCAGAGGTCGCACCCCGTGCACTCGTCGGGGCGTGCCAGGACGGGGAAGAAGTAACCCTTCGCGTTGAATTCCTTGGAGAGCTCGAGGCAGTGTGGGGGACAGAAGTCCACGCAATACGAGCAGCCCTTGCAGACCTCCCGTAAAACGAAAACAGTCCCCTTGCCCCGCTTGCCGGCGTGGCCCTCACTCATTCCTGCCTCTCCCCAGAGACGAAACCGCAAACTGTAAGGCCCTCATCGGCAGAGTCAACCCATTGACGGAGGGAGCTTTCCGTGCTCGGGCTCCACTTCCGGCCCCGCTTCCTGGCATTCTGGACGCTCGCCGACATCCCGCCCGCGCGGTCCCAGCGCCTCGCCCTCCGGCGGCTCGGCCCAACTCAGGTGCCCTCGTCCATGCTGCCCGAAGTCCTTCTTCTCCTGCTGCTCGTCTCCCTGAACGGACTGTTCGCCATGTCCGAGCTCGCGATCGTCTCCTCGCGCCGCGTGCGTCTGCAGCACATGGCGGAGGACGGCCGGCCGGGGGCCGCCCGCGCGCTCGAGTTGGCCGGTGAGCCGACGCGCTTCCTGTCGACCGTCCAGGTGGGGATCACCGGTATCGGGGTCCTGCTCGGTGCCATCGGTGAGGCGAGCCTCGCCGAGTCCTTCCGGAATTGGCTGGAGCGCTGGTCGCTCACCGCGCCGCACGCCGAGGGCATCGCTCTCGCGCTGATGGTGGTGGTCGTCACGTACGTCTCCCTGATCGTGGGCGAGCTGGTGCCGAAGCGCATCGCGATGCTGAACCCGGAGCCCATTGCGGTCCGGGTCGCCCGGCCGATGCACTGGCTCTCGCTGCTCTCGCAGCCCCTGGTGCGCTTGCTGAGCCTGTCCACGGAAGGGGTCCTGCGGCTCCTCGGGGTGCGGCGACCGAGCGAGCCGTCGGTGACGGAGGAGGAGATCAAGATCCTGATGGAGCAGGGAACCGAGGAGGGGGTGTTCGAGCGAACGGAACTGGAGCTCGTGGAGAACATCCTGCGGCTCGACATCCGCCGGGTGGGGGCGGTGATGACGCCCCGCATGGAAATCGTCTGCGTGGACACGACCGAGGCCTTCGCCGTCAACCGCGACCGTCTCCTGGAGCAGACCTACTCGGAGTTCCCCGTGTGCACGGGGGGGCTCGAGCACGTGGTGGGTTTCGTCACCGCCAAGGCGCTGCTGCGCAGCCTGCTGGCGGGGGAGGAGGTGGACTTCGCCGCGGTCGCCGCGCCGCCTCTGTTCGTGCCGAAGACGGTGACGCTCATCCAACTGCTCGAGCAATTCAAGCGCAGCCAGCTGCACACGGCCCTGGTGGTCGACGAGTACGGCGAGATTTCGGGGCTGGTGTCGCTCAGGGACGTCCTCGAGGCGATCGTGGGCGCGTTGCCCTCCGGAGCTGCCGAGGAGGCCCCGGAGGCGGTCGAGCGCGAGGACGGCAGCTGGCTCGTGGACGGGATGATGGACCTGCACGAGTTGAAGCAGCGTTTCGACCTGGATGCGCTGCCCGGGGAGGACTTCCTCAAGGTCCATACCGTCGGCGGCTACGTCATGCTGAGCCTCGGTCGCGTGCCGGCCGCCGCGGAGGTGTTCGAGGCGGCGGGGCTACGGTTCGAGGTGGTGGACATGGACGGGCGCCGGGTGGACAAGGTTCTGGTGAGGCGCATGGCGTATACTGGCGGCGCGACTGCCGAGGCGGTCGCACCCCATGGCGGCTCGCCCGGGTCCCCCCGCAACGATAGGCTGTGAACCCCGTCAGGCCCGGAAGGGAGCAGCGGCAGCAGCGGATGCGTGTGCCGGGGTGTGGCCGGGGTGAGCCGCCGCTCCCTCGTGTCGGCCCGGAGCGATGAGTTACCAGGCACTGGCCCGCAAGTGGCGCCCGCGCGTCTTCGAGGACGTGGTCGGTCAGGCTCACGTCGTGACCGCGCTCGCGAACGCGCTCGAGAGCCAGCGCCTGCACCATGCCTTCCTCTTCAGCGGCACGCGTGGCGTCGGCAAGACGACCATCGCCCGGATCCTGGCCAAGTGCCTGAACTGCGAGCGGGGGGTGACCGCCCACCCGTGCGGCGAGTGTGCGGCGTGCCGCGAGATCGACGAGGGGCGGTTCGTGGACCTCATCGAGGTGGACGCCGCGTCCAAGACCAAGGTCGAGGACACCCGTGACCTCCTCGAGAACGTCCCCTACGCCCCGACGCGGGGGCGCTACAAGGTGTACCTCATCGACGAGGTGCACATGCTCTCGGCCCACAGCTTCAACGCGCTGCTGAAGACCCTCGAGGAGCCGCCGCCCCACGTCAAGTTCCTGCTCGCGACCACCGATCCCCAGCGTCTGCCCGCGACGGTCCTCTCGCGCTGCCTGCAGTTCAGCCTGAAGCGCCTCGGGGCGGGCCGGATCGCGGCCCATCTGGGGCGGGTGGCGGCCGCGGAGGGTGTGTCCGCCGAGCCTGCCGCGCTCGAGGCCCTCGGGGCCGCGGCCGACGGGAGCGTGCGCGACGGCCTCAGCCTTCTCGACCAGGCGATCGCCTTCGGTGGCGGGGTCCTGCGGGAGGACGCGGTCCGGGAGATGCTGGGGACGCTGGACCGCGGGGCGCTCCTCGCCCTGGCGGAGGCGCTGGCGGCCGGGGACCCCGGAGAGGTCTTGAGAAGGGCGGGGGACCTCGCCGAGGGCGCGCCCGACCTCGAGGAGGTCCTGGTGCGGCTGGCGGCGTTGCTGCATCAGGTGGCGCTCACGCAGTTGCTCGGCGAGGCCCCACCGGGGGGCGAAGACCCCGCCCGGGTGGCGGCCCTGGCGGGCGCGCTGGCCCCCGGAGACGTGCAGCTCTGGTATCAGTTCGCGCTGCTCGGGCGCCGGGACCTGCCTCTGGCGCCGGACCCGAAGACGGCGCTCGAGATGACCGTCCTGCGAATGCTGGCGTTCCGGCCGGCGGGATCGCCGCAGGCTGCGCGGGCGCCGCTTCCCCCACCCGGCGGCGACGCGCCCCTGGACTGGCCGGCCACGGTCGCCGCGCTGCCGCTCCAGGGCATGGCCCGGGAACTCGCCATGAACAGCGTCCTGCTGGGGTGGGAGGCGGACCGGCTGCGCCTGCGCGTGGACGCGGCGCACGCCCAGATGCGCGGAGCGGCGCGCGAGGGTCAGTTGGAGCGGGCGCTTTCCGTTCATCTGGGGAGGGCCGTGCGGTTGTCCATTGAGGTCGGCCCGCTCGATGGGGCGGAGAGTCCGACGCAGCGGGTGAGGCGGGAGCTTGCCGAGCGGCGCGGAGTGGCCGCCAGGGCCCTCGACCAGGACCCCACGGTGCAGCACTTGCGCGCAGTGTTCTCTGCGGCCGTGGTCGAGGAATCGGTGCGGGCCGGCGGTGAGAACGACGTTGAAACGTGAGGCGCGGGCGGGTGACCGGCCGCAGCGAGAGGAGCGGACGCGATGAAGGGTGGCTTGGGCAACATCATGAAGCAGGCGCAGCAACTCCAGGCCAATCTGCAGAAGGCCCAGGACGAGCTCGCCTCCCTCGAGATCACCGGCGAGTCCGGGGCGGGGTTGGTGCGGGTGGTCATGAACGGGCGCCACGACGTGCGGCGCGTCAGCATTGACCCGAGTCTCCTCGCCGAGGACCGGGAGATGCTCGAAGACCTGGTGGCCGCGGCGGTGAACGACGCGGTCCGCAAGGTCGAGCGGACGACCCAGGAGCGGATGGCGGGGCTCACGAGCGGTCTCGGCCTGCCCCCGGGCATGAAGCTCCCCTTCTGAGGTCCCACGGCCCCATGGCCGGCACCGGCAGCCGGTTGCTGGACCAGTTGATGGACGCCCTGCGTTGTCTGCCGGGCGTCGGTCCGCGGTCGGCGCAGCGCATCGCCTACCACCTCCTGCAGCGCGACCGGGAGGGGGGGCGGAGGCTTGCCCGGGCCCTGGACGACGCCATGGCTCGGATCGGCCACTGCCGCCGCTGCCGGACCTACACCGAGGGTGAGCTCTGCGCGACCTGCGCGAGCCCGCACCGCGACCCGGCCCTGCTCTGCGTGGTCGAGAGCCCGGCCGACGTGGGCGCGCTGGAGCAGGCGACCGACTACCGAGGTCAATACTTCGTCCTGCTCGGCCACCTCTCGCCCATCGACGGAGTGGGTCCCGTCGACCTGGGTCTCGACGTCCTCGATGGCCGCCTGGCGCAAGGGGGGGTGCGCGAGCTGGTCCTGGCCACCAACCCCACCGTCGAGGGCGAGGCAACCGCCCACTACATCGCGGAGTTGGCGCGCGAGCACGGGGTGCGGGCGACGCGTATCGCTCACGGCGTGCCCGTCGGGGGCGAGCTCGAGTTCGTCGACAGCGGGACCCTTGCGCACGCCTTCCTCGGGCGCCGGGAGGTCTGACCCGGGGACCGGCCCATGCCACCCGGGTGCGCCGCGGGCAGGGCCCGGCCGGGGAGCTCGGGCCGGTCGGTGGGATATCTGCTAACATCTTGACTGCGAAGGCATTGTTCGGGGAGGCACGATGACGAGGGACGTGGGTGACCTGGTCTGGATCGACCTCGAGATGACCGGGCTCGACCCCGTGCGGGACCGGATCATCGAGGTGGCCACGGTGGTAACCGACGTCGCGCTCCGCGTCATCGCCGAGGGCCCCGTGCTGGCCGTGTACCAGCCGGAGGACGTGCTTTCGGCGATGGACGAGTGGAACGTCCAGCAGCACGGGCGGTCGGGCCTGCTCGAGCGCGTCCGGCGGAGCTCCCTGCGCGAGGCCGACGCCGAGCGCCTGACGATCGACTTCCTCTCGGCCCACGTGCCCCCCGGCCGCTCGCCCATGTGCGGCAACAGCGTGTGTCAGGACCGCCGGTTCCTCGCCCGCTGGATGCCGGCGCTCGAGCGCCACTTCCACTATCGGGCGGTGGACGTCAGCACGCTGAAGGAGCTGGCCCTGCGCTGGCGTCCGGAGCTCGCCGCCGCACTGACGAAGCAATCGAGCCACCGGGCCGCCGACGATATCCGTGAGTCGATCCGGGAGCTTGCCTTTTACCGGGACCACTTCCTGCGCCTGAGCTGAGCGATGGGCGGCCCATTCTCCCCCGACCCGACCGCCCGCCTGCCCTCGGGCCTGTACCGGGCGGCGCAGGTGAGGGGATTCGACCGCGCGGCCATCGAGGGATTCGGGATCCCGGGCGCCACCCTGATGGCGCGGGCCGGGGAAGCGGCATTCCGCGCCCTGCGGGCACGCTGGCCGGAGGCGCGGGCGCTGGCAGTCGTCTGCGGCGCGGGCAACAACGGGGGGGATGGGTACGTCGTGGCCCGGCTCGCCCACGAGGCCGGTCTGGCGGCGCGCGCGGTGGCGGTCTCGGACCCTCTCAGGCTCCGCGGGGATGCCGCCGGGGCGGCGGAGGCGGCCCGGGCGGCCGGGGTCCCGTTGGAGCCGTTTCGACCCGAGGGGCTTCGCGGTGCCGACGTCCTGGTCGACGCCCTCTTCGGAACGGGTCTCGACCGCCCCCTGGAAGGGGAGTGGGCCGCCGCCGTGCAGGCGGTCCGGTCGGTCGGCCGGCCGGTGCTGGCCCTCGACATCCCCTCGGGGCTCCACGCGGACACGGGGCAGGTGCTCGGTGCGGCGGTGCGAGCCTCGGTCACGGTCACGTTTCTCGGTCTCAAGCCGGGGCTCTTCACCGGTGCGGGTCCGGCCTGCTGTGGACGGGTGCTGTTCCACGACCTCGGGGTACCTCGTGCGGTCCTCGAGGGAGAGGAGCCCGCGGCCCTGCGCCTCGACGGCGAGGCCCTGAGGCGGGTCTGGCTGGCGCCCAGGCGCCGCGACGCCCACAAGGGCCGTTTCGGCCACGTCCTCGTCATCGGTGGCGATCACGGGTACGGTGGGGCCGCAAGGTTGGCGGGCGAGGCGGCGGCGCGCTGCGGGGCTGGTCTCGTGACCGTGGCCACGCGCCCCGAGCACGTGGGGGCGATGATCGCCGCACGGCCCGAGTTGATGGCCCGGGGGGTCGAGCGGGCCTCGGACCTGGCGCCGCTGCTCGCGCGGGCCACGGTCGTGGCCCTGGGACCGGGTCTCGGTCAGGGTCGCTGGGGCCGGGAGCTGGCGGACGCCGCACTGGGGTGTGGACTGCCTCAGGTGGTAGACGCCGACGCCCTCACCTTCGTGCCGCAGGGGTTGGCCGGGGAGCCCCCCCGCGTTCTGACGCCGCATCCCGGCGAGGCCGCCCGTATGCTCGGCATTTCGACCGCGCAGGTGCAGGACGATCGGCTCCTGGCGGCGGCGAGCCTGCGGGAGCGCTTCGGCGCGGTCGTGGTGCTGAAGGGCAACGGAACCGTGGTCGACGACCGGCAGGGTCCGCCGGCGATCTGCTCGCAGGGAAACCCCGGCATGGCGACCGGCGGCATGGGAGACCTCCTGACCGGTGTCGTGGCCGCGCTCCTGGCGCAGGGCGTCCCACCGGGCGCGGCCGCGCGTCTCGGGGTGTGGCTGCACGCCGAGGCCGCGGACGCGGCGGCGCGCGGGGGCGAGCGCGGTCTTCTCCCGGGTGACCTCTTCGGCCACCTGACGAGTCTGGTGAACCCGCGCCTCCCGGGGCCCCCCGGTGGGCCCTGAAGACGCCTCCCCATCACCGGGGCAGGCCCCGGCGGCCGCGGGGGAGGCCTCGGGCGCGCGGATCGAGCACGCCCCCGACGAGCAGGCCATGACGGCGCTCGGCGAGCGGTTGGGGCGTGCCTGCTCGGGCGGGGCGATCATCTACCTGACCGGCGACCTCGGGACCGGCAAGACCACCCTGGTGCGAGGGGTGTTGCGGGGGCTCGGGCACCGGGGGCCGGTGCGCAGCCCCACCTTCACGCTGGTGGAGCCTTACGCCGTGGGCCCGGTTCCCGTGTACCACCTCGACCTCTACCGGCTCGGCGACCCGGAAGAACTGGAATACCTCGGTCTGCGCGACTACCTGGAGCCGGGGGTCGTCTGGCTGGTGGAGTGGCCGGAGCGGGGGGTGGGGCATCTTCCCCGGCCGGACTTGCGGGTCACCATCGAGTACCGGGGCACGGGGCGCCGGCTGGAACTGACGGCGGAGACCGCCACTGGTCGGCGGCTCCTTGATCAAATCTCGATGCAGGCTTAGATTTAACTGGCATCCATTTAATAATTGAACGGAAAGCATCTGGGATGGGGCTGCGGGAACGGGTTCGGCGGCTGGCCTGGGGGCTGGGACTCCTGGTCCTCGCGGCCTCTGCCGGAGGCGCTTGGGGCGCCCCGGCAGAGGTGCGGGTGGGGGGGCTCCGCGTCCAGGAGTCGGCCGAGCGGGTCCGGGTCACCGTGGAGCTGTCCGGTCCCGTGGACCATCAGGTCTTCAACCTGAAGTCCCCCGACCGGGTCGTGGTCGACCTGCGCAACGCCCAGACCTCGCGACGTCTGGACTCGCCGCCGGAGGGCCGCATCCTCTCCGGCGTCCGCTCCGCCGAGCGCGGCAACGGGGACCTGCGTCTGGTGCTCGACCTCAAGGAGCCGGCGCGGGCCCGAACCTTCCTGCTGCGCCCCGAGGGTTCCGCCGGGCATCGCCTGGCCGTGGAGCTCGAGCCCCTGCAGGCCCCCGCCCGGGCCTCCTTTCCCCCTGTCCGGCCCGCCGAGCCCCCGCCGCGCAACGTGGTCGTCGTCATCGACGCGGGGCACGGTGGCGTGGACCCCGGCGCCATCGGACCGACGGGCGTCCAGGAGAAACGGGTCGTCCTCGGGATTGCCCGGGAGCTGCAGCAGCTCGTGCGCCAGGAGCGCGGGATGCGGGCGGTCATGACGCGGACCCGGGACGTGTTCCTGCCCTTGCGGACCCGGGTGGCGATGGCCCGCAGGCACAAGGCCGACCTGTTCGTATCCATCCACGCCGACGCCTACGAAGACCGCAAGGTGAGCGGGTCCTCGGTCTACGCCCTCTCTCCGCGGGGGGCGACCAACGAGGCGGCCCGCTGGCTGGCGGAGCGCGAGAACGCCGCGGACCTGGTCGGTGGGGTGAAGCTCGACGACAAGGACGACCTGTTGGCGTCGGTGCTGCTCGACCTGTCCCAGACCGGCACCATCGAGGCGAGCCTGAACGTCGGCGACCGGGTCCTCCGCGAGCTCCGCGGGGTCGGGGAGTTGCACCGTACTTCGGTCCTGCAGGCGGGCTTCATGGTCCTGAAGTCGCCCGACGTCCCCTCGATCCTGGTGGAGACCGCCTTCATCTCGAACCCTGACGACGAGCGGCGTCTGACCAATGCCCGCCACCAGAAGTCCGTCGCCCGGGCGATCCTCGCGGGGATACGGCGTTACTTCGACGATTACGCGCCCCCGGGCACCTTGCTCGCGGCCCGGCGGCACGTGATCGGGCAGGGCGAAAGCCTGGCCGCCGTGGCCGCGCGTTATCAGGTGACTCCGGATGCCCTGCGCGCCGCGAACGGGCTGCGCAGCGAGTCCCTGCCGGTGGGAAGGGTGCTCAGGATCCCGGCCGACCGCGGCTCCTGATCAGAGCAGCTCCCTCGCCGCCCTCAGGATGCGCTGCCGTCCGAGGAGCAAGCCGAGGCGAGACCCTCCGCATTGCCTCCAGAGCACCGCGGCCCGGACTCCGGCGAGCAGCAGCGCACGGATCCGGCTCGCATTCTCCGGGCGCGCGAGAAGGGTCGGTTCCCCGTGGACCATGATCCTCGGGCCAAGCGTGGCGATCGTCGCCAGATAGATCTGGGCCAGCCGCTCGATCGTCTCGGACGCCCCCGGGGCGGGGGCACCGGGACCGGCACGCAGGGCCTCCAGTCCTTCTCGAATCCGGCGCAGCAGGTCCTGGCGGCGGGACAGCTTGCGCTCCAGGTGCAGGATCCCGATGACGTAACGGGTGAGTTCCAGATTGCGGGCGCCGGTTCCCGGGGACAACTGCTGGAGCAGTGTCGTGAGCCCCTCGGCGACCCCCGCCGTGCCGCCGAATACGGCCTCCACGGATGCGGCGTCGAGCTCGAGGACGCTCGCCAGGCTGGCCTCGAGGGGGCCCCTGGGTGCGTCTCCGTGACGCGCGACGCGGGTCACCAGGTAGGCGGCCTGGAAGACGCCGGCGAGCGCGGCGGCGCGCTCCCGGTCGGTGTGGCGGTGCGTGCGGCTCATCCGGATCCCCTGGCCTCGATGCCGGCGGGGTCGGACGGCTCGATGACGCCGCCGCCGAGGCATTCGTCGCCGTCGTAGAAGACGACGGACTGACCGGGTGTGGCGGCCCACTGGGGGCGGGCGAACTCCACCCGGCAGCGGTCTTCAGAGAGGGGGGTCGCGCGGCAGGGCTGGTCCTTCTGCCGGTACCGGATGCGCGCGGTACAGTCGAGCCGACCCGCCGGCGCGCTCCCTGCTACCCAGTGAATCTCCCGCAGGGTGAGGACCTTGCTCAGCAGAGCCGGGTGCTCGTGGTCCTGGGCGACCACGAGCACGTTGCGCCCCAGGTCTTTGGCGAGCACGAACCAGGGCGCCGCCCGGGCGCCCCGGCGGCCACCGATGCCCAGCCCGCGCCGCTGCCCGAGGGTGTAGAAGGCGAGCCCCTCGTGGTGCCCGACGACTTCTCCCTCCAGGGTGCGGATCTCACCCGGGCTCAGCGGCAGGAATCGCGCCAGGAAGGGGCGGAAGCGCCGCTCACCGATGAAGCAGATCCCGGTACTGCCCTTGCGCGCGTGGTTGGGCAGCCCGGCCTCGGCCGCCAGCCGGCGCACCTCCGGCTTGGTCAGGTGTCCCACGGGGAACTCGACCCGCCCCAGCACGCCCTGGCCGAGGGTGTAGAGAAAGTACGACTGGTCCTTTTCGGGGTCCGCGCCCCGCAGGAGCCGGAACCGCCCCCCTGCGTGCTCGACCCGGGCGTAGTGGCCGGTCGCGATGCGGTCGGCGCCGCGGTTCAGGGCGTGCTCGAGGAAGGCGTGGAATTTGATCTCCTGATTGCAGAGCACGTCCGGATTGGGCGTGAGCCCGGCCCGGTGGTCCGCGAGGAAACGCTCGAAAACCCGGTCCCAGTAGGCGTCGGAGAAATTGACCGCTTCCAGCGCCACCCCCAGACGTTCGCATACGGCCTGCGCGTCCGCCAGGTCCTGGGCCGCGGCGCAGTACCCCTCGCGGTCGTCCGCCTCCCAGTTCTTCATGAACACGGCAGAAACGCGGGCGCCCCGGCGCTGGAGGAGGAGGGCGGAGACCGCCGAGTCGACCCCGCCGGACAGGCCGACAGTGACCGCAGGCTCGGTGGGTCGGGGGGAAGGGCTCATTCTCGGGTGGGACCTGCTCCGGCGCCGACCCGTTCCACGACGGGATCCTTCCAGGGACCCTTCACCGTGTACTCGACCTGTGCCACGCGGTCAATCTGGTCCTTGAAGACCTGCCCCGCGACGAGGCCGGCGACAGCGCCGATCGGTCCTCCGGCCAGCACCCCGGCGATGGGCAGCGTGGTGGAGAGCCGGGGCAGGACCGTCACGCGCTGGTCGTAGTCCTCGGCGGTGAGCCCGACCCGGCCCCGGATGTCGATGCGCGCGGCGTTCCCGTCGACCACCAGGTCCTCCGTGTGGGCGTTGCCGCCGTCGAGCCGGAACGTCCCGTCGATGCTGCGGTAGCGGAAGCCCTTTCCGAAGAGGTCACGAAAGTCGAGCGTCAAGCGGCGGGGGAGCGCCTGGACGCTCAGCAGGCCGAAGATCCGTCCGGCCCCAGGGCTGACGTCGGTGAGGGCGCCGTCCCGAACCTTCAGGGACACCTCCCCCCGGACGGCCGAGAGCGCGAAGGCCGCGGGATTGCCCGGCCAACGGGCCTGCAGCTGCAGGCGCGTCCGACCACCCTCGACCCCGGACTCGTCGTAGCCGAGTGTGCGCAGGAAACGGCCGAGGTCGGGACTCTTCAGGCTCGCGTCCAGGCGCGAGCTCTGCCGGTTGCCTGCACCGGTCCAGTCCCCCGTGGCCTCAGCGAGGAGCTCCGGTCCCTCCAGGCGCAGCGTGCGCAGGGCGACGCCCCCGGGCGTGGGCCCGGTGGCGAGCACCAGGGACCCGAGGGCCCGCCCGTCGACACGGAGGTCCTTGCAGCTGGCGTCGATGGCGGGAAGGCCCTGAGGGTCCGGGAGCTGCACCGATGGGCCCTTGACGCTCGAGGTCTGGAGGGCCAGGCGCTCGAGGGAGACCGCATAAGGCGCGTTGCTCCCGGGTGCCGGGACGGTCAAGGTGCCGGCGGCCCCTTTGCCCTCCAGGGTGACCTGCCAACCCCCTCGGGGTTGCCTCTGGACGCCGAGCCGCGTCTTCTCCACCTCGAAGTCGCCGAGTATCAGCCGCCCGGCGGTCAGGTCGATGCCCTCGAGGGCGAGGCCGTCCACCGCAGGGCGGGGGGAGCCCTTGCGCTGTGCCCTGGGCGCGCCGACGGCCCCGGCCAGCTCGAGCCAGGGGGCGACCGTGAGCTCGGGCAGGCTGCCGGACACCCGCAGACCGGGGGAGACCCGGTCCGTGGGGGTCCCCGCGTCAGGGCCCACGCGGACGTCCACGCCCTGAACGCCCGGCCGCTCCCCGGAAGAGATCAGGGCGAGGGCAACGCTCAGCTGGTCGCCGAGCCGCATTCGCACGGTCTGGGTCGCCAGCGGGCCGAGGGTCGTCTCGAGGCGCAGGGCACGGCGTTCCTGCGCGCCCTTCTTCAAGGGTGCCGGAAGCGAGACCTCGAGCCCCCGGAGATCGCTCTCGAGCACGAGGCGTACCGTACCGGACCCCCTGTCGGCCGCCGCGGCGACATCGGCCGTGGCCTCCCACCTGGCAGAGCCGCGCAGCCGGGGACGGACGACCGACCAGAGGCCTTCGGCGGCGCCCTGCGCGGCGAGGACCTTGCCGAGCTGCTCCACGCTCACGGAGCCGGCCACTCGCAGGCGCGTCGTGGGCTGGCCGTTGGCCGCCCCCGGTTCCAAGGAGAGGGTCACCGGGACCTCCGCGAGCTGAGCGCGCAGCTCCCGTGCGGAAAAGCGCTGCCGTGTGAAGGTAAGGTCTCCGGACGCACCGGTGAAGGTCACGTCGCGCAGGACGGCCCGGTTGCCCCGGAACGTGACGCTCCCCTCGAACCGTGTGTCCAGGGGGTCGTCGTGGGCGAGGGGAATGTCGAGCGTCAGGCTCAGCCCCAGCGTCCCGTCGACCGTCAGACCCCGAAACCGGTTCTTGGCCTCGGGGTCCAGGGGGCTCTCCCGGATGAAGCGCGATGCGTCGGCCCCGCTCGGCTCGCCCCGGGCCTCCACGTGCAGCCAGGGGAACTCGCTGGTGAGGTCGTCGATCTCGCCCCAGGCGGAAGTCACCGGCGAGTCGTACACCCTGGCCCCGGCCAGGTCGATGCGGATTCGCGGTCCCTCGAAGCCCACGCGGCCGCGGCACTGGGTGAGCACCGGCCAGCGGGGTTCGTAGCGCAGCGCGACGCCGTCGACCTCCACCCTCGCCTCGAACCGCCCCTCGCCCTGGCCGTAGGGGAACCGCGCGAGCGGTCCGTGGAGAAGAAGCTCCACCCGGCGTGCGTCCCCCTGCTCGAAGGCCTGGGAGAGCCACTGGAGGGTCCGCGCCTTCATCACGCGGTCCGGCAGATACGCCGCGAGCTTCGGGAGCGGCAGCCCATCGGAGGAAGCGACGAGACTCAGGTACGGTCCGCCGGACCCGGCCCCCGTGTCTCGGGCGGAGCCGGCCAGCGCGAACCCGAAGTCCTTGGTCCGCAGGGTGAGGCCCGGGGTACCCACACGCCACCCGCCCCCTGGAGCCACGTTCCACTCCAGGGGCCCCGCGACGGTCTCGAGGACCAGGGGCTTGGTGTACCCGGCGGGCCATTCGAGCACCACCGGTCCGGCTGCGAGTTGCACCTCTCCGCGTCCGTCCCAGAGGCGTGCGAGTCCCGCCAGCCCGCGCACGCCCGGCAGGCGGTCGGTCGGTTGCAGGCTGGCGGCCTGGAATTGCCACGACGCGCTCCACGCGGCGCCGTCGGGGCGCATGGGGTCGCGCCGAACCCACAGGTCGCGCAGCCCCGCTCGCGGGGAGGCCGAGAGCAGCCACTGGAGGGCCCTCGCGACGTCCGGGCTGGGGGTATCGTCGGCCGGAGGTGGTCCGGCCGGAAGGTCCGGGGTGGGTACCGACCCGACCGCGGGAATATCCGGGCGCGCCGGCCCGACCGTGGCCGACGGTGCGTGCACCAGGACCCGCCAGTCCGGCCATCGTCCATCCACCCGGGCTTCGATGGCGCCCCCGGTCAGGGTGAGGCGATCCGTCTGCAGGGAATAGTCCGCCAGCGCCGCGTGCCAACCGTCTTCCACGCGCTCCAACCGTACACGCCCGCGGGCCTCCTGGAGATGGACGGGCGGCCCGCCCCACTCGAGGGCGGTGCTGTGCACGGCGAACGAGCCCGATGCGTTCTGGGGACGCGCGTCCTTCCACTGTGTCCAGAGCTCGAACTGGGCGGACCCGCCGTGGGTGACCAAGGGAGCGAGGGACCTCCCGACCCAACGGGCGAGGTAGAGCCCCTGCGCCTCCACGTGGGAGTGACCCTGCCACTGGCTCCCCAGAAGGTCCCCGCGGGCGTCCAGTGCCAGAAGGACGCGGCCGCTGGGGAGGTCGGCGCTCGCCCGGACGCTGTGGTGGTCGCCGTCGTTCTGGACCCTGAGCTGGACACCGGTCAGGCGCACCGGCGCCAGACTGCGGCCCTCGTCCACCCAGGTGACCTCGCTGTCGCGAAGCTCCACCACGGCCTCGGATCGAAGGAGGATGGCGGCAAGTCCCGGGTCTTCACCCCCGCCCCCGAGGCCGCGCAGGACCAGTGCGCCGTCCGGGTTGCGCACGATGGTGAGACCGAGTCCGTCGACCGCGGCAGAGCCGAGCCGGGGGGCCCACTCGCGCAGGCTGCGAAGCAGGTCGAGCCGCAGCCCCACCCGCGCGAGTCCCAGTACCTTGTCGCCGGAGGTGCCGAATACCGTGAGTCCGTCCAGGCAGAGCTCCGGGTTCCAGCCAGACCAGCCGAAGCGCATCCGGTCCACGGTGAGGCGATGACCGATCTGCTCGCTCGCCCAGGCCTCGAGCCGGGCGTGCTGGGCTGGCAACAGGCCCACCAGCCCGCGGACTGCCCCCAGGCCGGCAGCGAACAGGACGACCCCGACCGCGGCATAGGGCGCCGCGGCTCGGGAAGCCGCGAGAGCCCACCTTGCGAGCAGGCGGGGATGGTGCAGCAGGCGCCGGAAGGTCATGGGCGGGGGCTCGCGCCGGCGAGGGGGCGGCTCACATCAGGACGACGTCGTACTGCTCCTGGGAGTAGAGCGGCTCGACCTGGATCTCGATGGGCTTGCGAATCAGGGACTCGAGCTCGGCGACTGTGGCCGACTCTTCCTCGAGCAGGCGGTCGGAGACCTCCCGTGACACCAGGACCAGCAGCTTTTCCGCCTCGAACTGCCGCGCCTGGCGGATGATCTCGCGGAAGATCTCGTAGGAGACGGTCTCCGCGGTCTTCACCGACGCGCGGCCCCCGCACAGCGGGCAGGGCTCGCAGAGCAGGTGCTGCAGGCTCTCGCGGGTCCGCTTGCGGGTCATCTGCACCAGGCCGAGCGGGGAGACCTCGCTCACGTGGGTGCGGGTGTGGTCTCGCTCCAGGCTCTTCTCCAGCGCCCGGAGCACCTGCCGCTTGTGCTCCTCGCTGCACATGTCGATGAAGTCGATGATGATGATTCCGCCCAGGTTGCGCAGGCGCAGTTGGCGTGCGATCGCCTGGGTGGCCTCCAGGTTCGTGCGGAAGATCGTCTCCTCCAGATTGCGGTGGCCGACGAAGGCGCCCGTGTTGACGTCGATGGTCGTCATCGCCTCGGTCTGGTCGATGACGAGGTGTCCTCCCGACTTGAGCGGCACCTTGCGCTCGAGGGCCCGCTGGATCTCGTCTTCGACCCCGTAGATGTCGAAGATCGGTCGGTCGCCCATGTAGGGCTCGATGCGTACCAGCATGTCCGGCATGAACTGGCCGGCGAACGCCACCAGGCGGTCGTAGGCCTCCTGGGAGTCGATGCGCACGCGCTCCACCTCCTTGGCGGCGATCTCCCGCAGGGCCCGCATGAGGAGCGGGATGTCTTCGTGCACGATGCCGGGTGCGGCGACCCCCTCGGCCCGGCGCTGCAGCGAGCGCCACAGCTTCTGCACGAACTCCATGTCGGCGAGCAGGGTCTCGGCCGGCAGTCCCTCGGCCGCGGTGCGGATGATGTACCCGCCCGGACCGAGCGACTCGGCACTCCCGTGCTCGCCGTTGGCCAGGGCCGCGCGGACGAGCTCGCGCAATCGGCTGCGCTCGACCTCGTCTTCGATCCTCTGCGAGACCCCGACGGTCGGTGTGTCCGGCATGTACACGACGTAGCGCGAGGGCAGGGAGATCTGCGTCGTCAGGCGCGCGCCCTTGCTGCCGAGGGGGTCCTTGATGACCTGGACCAGCAGTTCCTGGCCCTCGTGCACGAGCATCGTGATGTCCTCCACGACCGGGACCTCACCCTCGGTCAGCGTCGTCGAGGACTCCACCGGCTCCGCGCGGTCCGGGCACTCCAGGCGGCGGTCCTCCGCGCCCGGCTCGGTGTGGGTGATGACCGGGCGCGGACCCCCGATGTCCGATGCGTGCAGGAAGGCGGCGCGCTCCAGACCGATGTCGACGAATGCCGCCTGCATTCCGGGCAGCACCCGGGACACCCGGCCGCGATAGACGTTCCCGACCAGGCCGCGGCAGCTCGCGCGGTCGACGAAGACCTCCTGCAGCACCCCGTTCTCCACGAGGGCCACCCGGGTCTCACGGGGTGTGACATTGATGAGAAGCTCGGTGCTCATGGTCTCGGGACGGTACTCGGCGCGGGTGGGTCACGCAAGACCGTGGCGGGCTGCGGCGGTGCTGGAACCTCCGGAAGAGGAGTGCGGGGGGAGGCGGTCGGCACCGGTACCGGGGAAGCGGGGCGCCGGGACGTGTGGGACAATCCACCCCATGGGCGAGGCCACGAAAGCAGAGTCGGGCGCATCCACGTCCCCGGCCGGTGCCGTGCCGGCCCCGGTGCCGCCCGACCTTCTCGAGCGCCGTGCCCCGGAACAGGCCCGGCTCATCGATCGCGCCTGGGCCGAGGGGTGCGGCATCCTGCCTGAGCCCGCCCGCGAGGAAGGCCTCGAAGCGGCCCGCGTGCTGCTGGGTCTGAACCTGGATCACGAAAGCGTCGCCGCGGTCCTGCTCCACCCCGCCGTCATCGGCGGCACCCTGGACCTCGAGGCGGTGCGCAGGCGCTTCGGCGAGTCGGTCGGCCGACTCGTCGAGGGCGCGAGCCGCATGGACGCCATCCGCGAATACCGGGCGCGAGCGCCGGAGACGGCGCGCGGCGCGGAGCTCGCCCGCCTCGAGGGCCTGCGCAAGCTTCTGCTCGCCATGGCCGAGGACCTGCGCGCCATCCTCATCCGCCTGGCCGAGCAGGTGGTGTTGCTGCGAAGCCTTCGCGAGGCGCCCGGGGAGGAACGCGTGGCGATCGCGCGCGAGACGCTCGACATCTATGCCCCCCTTGCCAACCGCCTGGGCATCTGGCAGCTCAAATGGGAACTGGAAGACCTCTCGTTCCGCTACCTGGAGCCGGAGCGCTACCAGGACATCGCCCGGCGCCTGGACGAGCGCCGGGTGGACCGGGAGCGGTACATCGGCGACGTGGTGGACCGGCTGCGCGGGGCGCTGGGGGCCGAGGGGATCGTGGCCGAGGTGAGCGGTCGGCCCAAACACATCTTCAGCATCTGGCGCAAGATGCAGGCCAAGGGGCTCGATTTCGATCAGCTCTTCGACGTGCGCGCGGTGCGCGTACTGGTCGACAGCGTGAGGGACTGTTACGCGGCCCTCGGCGTGGTGCACGGACTCTGGCAACACATCCCGAAGGAATTCGACGACTACATCGCCAACCCCAAGGGGAACCACTACCAGTCTCTGCACACGGCCGTCGTGGGACCCGGAGGTCGGGCCCTCGAGGTCCAGATCCGGACCCACGCCATGCACCGGCACGCGGAGCTCGGGGTCGCGGCCCACTGGCAATACAAGGAGGGAACGCGGGCGGACGCAGCGTTCGCGGACAAGGTGGCCTGGGTCCGCCAGCTCCTGGAGCCGGGGGGCGAGGGCGTCGGGTCGGCGGACTTCCTGGATCGCTTCCGCACGGAGGTGTTCCACGACCGGGTGTATGCGCTGACCCCGAAGGGTCAGGTCGTCGACCTTCCGCGGGGGGCGACGCCGCTCGACTTTGCCTACGCGGTGCACACGGACATCGGCCACCGGTGCCGCGGGGCCAAGGTGGGCGGGTCGATCGTGCCGCTCACCTACGAGCTGCGCAACGGCGACCAGGTGGAGGTCCTGACCACCCGCCAGGGCGGCCCGAGCCGGGACTGGCTGAACCAGGGGCTCGGCTTCCTGAAGACCTCGCGGGCGCGCGCCAAGGTCCGGCAGTGGTTCAAGCAGCAGGACTACGACAAGTGCGTGGCCGCCGGCCGGGACCAGCTCGAGCGCGAGCTGAGGCGCCTGGGTGTCAGCGAGGTCGGGCTGGAGAAGCTTGCCCAGCGCCTGAAGCTCGGCAAGACGGAAGACCTCTGCGCTGCCGTGGGGCGGGGCGAGGTCGGGCCCGCCCAGCTCGCGGGCGCCCTCCAGGAGGAGGTCCTGCCGCGCGTCAGTCCGCTCGAGCGCCCCTTGAAGCCCGCGCGGGCGACGGGCGGGGGGGACGTGACCATCGAGGGGGTGGGAAACCTGATGACCCACCTGGCCCGCTGCTGTAGGCCGGTGCCCCCGGACCCCATCACGGGCTACATCACTCACGGCCGCGGCGTCAGCATCCATCGACAGGACTGTTCGAGTGCGCTGAGGCTTGCCGCCGCGGACCCGAGCCGGGTGATCGACGTGAGCTGGAGCACCGGCTCGGTGAGCACCTATCCCGTCGACGTGCAGATCGAGGCCTACGACCGTCAGGGCCTGCTACGGGACGTCTCCCAGGTGCTGGCCAACGAGAAGCTCAACGTCACCAGCGTGAACGTCTTCACGGACCGGGACACCTCCGTGGCCCACATGCGGCTCACGGTCGAGGTCCCTGACGCAGGCCGGCTGTCCCAGTTGCTCGCCCGACTGAGCCAGCTGCACAACGTGGTGGACGCGCGCCGGCGCAGGTGACGCGCGCCGGGCGGTGAGGCGCGGGGGGCCGGCGTGGGAAACCCGCCGGGCTGCGGACGCGCCTCGTGCGCTGGCGTCGATCCCTCCCACGGGAGGTGGCGGCCCCTCCCCGACGGGAGGACATGCCCCGTTTTTGATCCCCGTCATAGGACTGGGAGGGGGCGGTCCCAATGATAAGCTCAGCGTTATATGCCCATTAGGCTGACCCCGGGGTCCCCGCGCCTGCGTGCAGAGGGGCAGGGGATCCGACACCGCGGGAGACGAGCATGTCCGAACCGAGCACCCTGACCCTGGACGGCAACGAGGCGGCGGCGACGATCGCGCACCTGACCAGCGAAGTCATCGCGATCTACCCCATCACCCCGTCCTCGCCCATGGGAGAGCTCGCCGAGCAGTGGACCGAAGAGGGCCGCGAGAACCTCTGGGGCGTGGTGCCCCAGGTGGTCGAGATGCAGAGCGAGGGGGGGGCGGCCGGGGCCGTTCACGGCGCGCTCCAGGCAGGGACTCTGAGCACCACCTTCACGGCGTCCCAGGGCCTGCTGCTGATGATCCCCAATATGTACAAGATCGCCGGGGAGCTGACCCCCATGGTGATGCACGTGGCCGCGCGCACCGTGGCGGCTCACGCCCTGTCGATCTTCGCCGACCACAGCGACGTGATGGCGGTGCGGCAGACCGGTTTCGCCATGATCGCCTCCAATTCGGTTCAGGAGGTCATGGACATCGCCGCCATCGCTTCCGCCGCCACGCTCGAGGGCCGGGTGCCGGTGGTGCATTTCTTCGACGGCTTCCGCACCTCGCACGAGGTGAGCAAGGTCCACGCGGTGGGACGCGAGACCGTGCGGGCGATGATCGACGACCAGTGGGTCGCCGCCCATCGGGACCGGGCGCTGTCGCCCGATCGCCCCGTGATCCGCGGCACGGCCCAGAACCCCGACGTCTTCTTCCAGGGGCGGGAGGGCGTCAATCCCTTCTATGATGCGTTCCCCGGGGTCGTCCAGGGCGCGATGGACCGGTTTGCCGCCCTGACCGGGCGCCGGTACCAGTTGTTCGACTACGTCGGGGCGCCTGACGCCGAACGGGTCCTGGTCGCCATGGGCTCCGGCGCGGAGACCTGTCAGGAGGCCGTGGAATTCCTCGTTCGCCGGGGCGAGCGGGTCGGGCTGGTGAAGGTGCGCCTGTACCGTCCGTTCGTCGGCGAGAAATTGGTCCAGGCACTGCCGCGCACCGTGCGCCGGATCGCCGTTCTGGACCGGACCAAGGAGCCGGGCTCGGACGGCGAGCCGCTCTACAAGGACGTGGTGACGGCGATCGCCCAGCACATGGGTAACGGTGGCACCTGGCTGCCGGCGATGCCCCGGATTCTCGGGGGGCGCTACGGGCTCTCCTCCAAGGAATTCACCCCGGGCATGGTCAAGGCCGTGCTCGACGAGCTCTCGAAGGCCAAGCCGAAGAACGGTTTCACGGTCGGGATCTACGACGACGTCTCCCACAGCAGTCTCGCGTGGGACCCGGATTTCGCCACGGACGCCCACGCGGGACAGGTGCAGGCGCTGTTCTATGGCCTGGGCAGCGACGGCACGGTGAGCGCCAACAAGAACACGATCAAGATCATCGGCGAGGAGACCGACCTCAACGCCCAGGGGTACTTCGTCTACGACTCCAAGAAGTCCGGCGCGATCACGGTCTCGCACCTGCGGTTCGGCCCCAAACCGACCGTGTCGCCCTATCTGATCGGGGACGGTGAGGCGAGCTTCGTCGCCTGCCACCAGCCCATCTTCCTCGAGCGCTACGACATGCTGGAAAAGGCGCGCGCGGGCGCGGTGTTCCTGCTGAACTCCCCGGTCCCGGCGGACCGCGTCTGGGAGAGCCTGCCGCGCAAGATGCAGCGCCAGCTCATCGACAAGAAGCTGCGGTTCTACGTCATCGACGCCTACCGCGTGGCGGGCGAGACGGGCATGGGGCGCAGGATCAACACGATCATGCAGACCTGCTTCTTCGCCATCTCCGATGTCCTGCCGCGCGAGGAGGCCATCTCCCGGATCAAGTACGCGGTGGAGAAGACCTACGGCAAGAAGGGGCCGGAGGTCGTGCAGAAGAACTTCCAGGCAATCGACACGACGCTCGCGAATCTGTTCGAGGTTCCGGTTCCGGCGGAGGTCACCAGTGCATGGGACCGGCCGCCGCCGGTGTCGCCGGCGGCCCCCGTGTTCGTGCGCGAGGTGATCGGCGAGATGATCGCCGGGCGCGGCGACCAGCTCCCGGTGAGCGTGTTCCCGGCCGACGGCTCCTGGCCCATGGGCTCGGCGAAGTGGGAGAAGCGCAATCTCGCGCTCGAGATCCCGGTGTGGGACGAGCAGCTCTGCACCCAGTGCGGAAAGTGCCCGCTCGTCTGTCCCCATGCCGCCATCCGCAGCAAGGTGATCGCCCCTGAGGCGCTGGCCGGCGCGCCGGACACCTTCAAGCACGTCGCGGTGAAGGGCAAGGACTTCCCCGCGGGCTATCACATCGCCTATCAGGTGTCACCGGAGGACTGCACGGGGTGCAGCCTTTGCGTGGACGTCTGTCCCATCCGGGACAAGGCGAATCCGGGGCACAAGGCGCTCAACATGGGTCCCCAGCCGCCCCTGCGCGAGCAGGAGCGTGCCAACTGGGAGTTCTTCCTGGCGCTGCCCGCGCTGGACCGCCGTGAAGTCAAGTGGACCACCATCAAGGGCTGCATGTTGAGCGAGCCGCTCTTCGAGTTCTCGGGCGCGTGCGTCGGCTGCGGCGAGACCCCCTACGTAAAGCTCGCGAGCCAGCTCTTTGGAGACCGGATGCTGGTGGCGAACGCGACCGGCTGCTCCTCCATCTACGGCGGCAACCTGCCCACCACTCCGTGGACCACCAATGCGGAGGGACGGGGCCCCGCGTGGGCGAACTCGCTCTTCGAGGACAACGCGGAGTTCGGCCTCGGCTTCCGCCTGGCGGTGGATCAGCTGGCAGCCTACGCCGGGTCGCTTCTTCGCCGGCTGAGTGACGCCATCGGTGCCGAGCAGGTTCGGGCCATCCTCGAGGCCGACCAGAGCGACGAGGCGGGCATTTACGACCAGCGCGAGCGGGTCGCCGACCTGCGCCGCCGGCTCGCGGCGCTGGACTCGCCCCTGGCGCGCGAGTTGGAGAGGGTCGCCGAGTACTTCGTGCGGCGCAGCGTCTGGATCATGGGGGGCGACGGCTGGGCCTACGACATCGGGTTCGGGGGCCTGGACCACGTGCTCGCCTCCGACAAGGACGTGAACCTGCTCGTCCTCGACACCGAGGTGTACTCGAACACCGGCGGACAGATGTCCAAGGCCACCCCCCGCGGGGCCATCGCGAAGTTTGCCGCGGGCGGAAAGGCGACCGGAAAGAAGGACCTGGCCATGATGGCCATGACGTACGGGCACGCCTACGTTGCCCAGGTGGCGCTGGGGGCGAAGGACGTCCAGACGGTGCGCGCCTTCCTGGAGGCCGAATCCTATCGCGGCCCGTCGCTCATCCTGGCCTACAGCCCGTGCATCGCCCAGGGGGTCGACCTGGAGCAGGCCCTGCAGCGTGAAGAGCTCGCGGTGCGCAGCGGGCACTGGCCGCTCTTCCGTTACGACCCGCGGCGGATTGCCGAGGGCAAGAGCCCCCTGCAGCTCGACTCGAAGCGGCCGGACATCCCCTACTCGGAGTTCACCCGAGCCGAGACTCGCTTCAGCGCGCTCGGGCGCAGGCATCCAGAGGCCGCCGAGCAGTTTGCGAAGGCCTCGCAGGAGGAGGTGAACGAGCGCTTCCACCACTACGAGCAGCTGGCCGGGCTCTCCGTGGAGGACGCAGCCGCACACCAGGCGCTGCACCCTTCCGGCGGGCACTGACCTCGTCCTGCCTGCCCTGCGGGGAACTCCTCGGTGTCACTGGCCGAGGCGGGCGACTTGCGGCTATATTGAAAGGTGAAGTGTCACGCGGGATGCGCTGATGCAAAGGGTCTTTCCTTATCTCACCGATGAGGAAGAGCGCGCGCTGCTCGAGAAGAGTGGTGTCTCACGGTTCACCCCCGGCGCGCCCATCGTGCGCGAGGGCGACCACCACAACGCGCTCTACGTGCTGCGGGCAGGGCATGTGCGGGTGGAGAAGAACAGCGCCGGGTTCCCTCTCGAGCTGGCCCGGCTCGGGCCCGGGGAGATCTTCGGGGAGATGTCGTTCATCGATGGCTCGCCGGCGAGCGCCGACATCATCGCCAACGACCCCGTGGAGGCCTACGTGGTCGACGGGCAGATCCTGGACCCGCTGCTGCGCAAGTACCCCAGCATCTACGGCCGGTTGTTCCGATCGCTTGCGGCGATCCTGGCGCGGCGCCTGCGCGAGACGGCCTCGCTGGTCAACCTCATCGAGGCCTCCACCCCCCAGTGGCAGCCCGAATGAGCAAGGGCAGCGGTCCGGTCGCCGACCAGACCATCCGCTTCACGGTATCGCTGCCGGAGGAGCTGCTCGCGGCGCTCGACCGCCGCGTGCAGACGAGGGGCTACGAGTCACGCTCGGGGCTGGTGCGCGACCTGATCCGGGAGAAACTCGTCGAGGACCGCTGGCAGGACGAGGGCAAGGACGTGGTCGGTGTGCTCACCATCAGCTACGACCACCACCAGCGCGACCTGACACACAAGATCATGGAGATCCAGCACAACCAGTACGTGCACATCCTGTGCTCCACGCACGTGCACCTGGATCACCACAACTGCCTGGAGACCATCATCATCTCGGGGCACCCGCCGGAGATCGAGCGGATCAGCGACGAGATCCGCACCCTGCGCGGGGTGCGCTTCGCCGAGCTGACTCGCGCTGCGAAGGTGGACCTCTAGGGCAGGCGAGCCCGCCCGTCGACGAGAGGTGGCCGGTCGCGATGGCAACCGGCCACCGGAACGGGACTCAATCCGTCGTGGCTCTTTCTGCGCAGGCCCGGGCCTGGGACACGCAGTCGTTCAGGCCGATGCCGTAGTAGGCGTTCGCGGTCAGGTGAAGCCCGGGGAGACCCCGTACGCGCTCGAAGATCGCGTCGACGTTCGCCAGGTGCCCCACGGGGTAGTTGGGAATGCCCCGGGACCAGCGTTGCACGAAGGTCGCCGAGGGTGTCTCCGTCACGCCCATCGTTTCCGCCACGCCACGGCGGGCGAGGGCCAGCAGGGCCTCCTCGCTCCCAGCGCTGAGCTCGGTGTCGCGCTGGCCGCCGATCATGACGCGCAGTGACTTCTTCCCCGGAGGTGCGCGGTCCGGGAAGATCGAGCTGTCCCAGAGCACGCCCAGGATCGGTTTGCGGGCCGAGGTCGTGGTGAGCAGTCCGAAGCCGTTGAGCGGGTGGGCGAGCCGCTCGTAGCCCAGGCCGATGACCGCGATGGGGGAGTACTCGATGCGGTCCAGGCGCTCGGATGCCTCCGCGTCGAGGGGAGCGAGCAGGCGCGACGTGACGTAGGCCGGCGTGGTCAGGATCACCCGGTCCGCCGTCACCTCGAGGCCAGGGCCCGTCAGGCGCCAGAGGGCACCGTCGCGGGCGAGTCCGGTCACCTCGGCCCCGAGCCGCACATCGGCCTGAATCGCCCGGCCCAGGTGCTCGGTGAAGGTGCTCACCCCGCGCACGAAGCTCATGAGCACTCCACCGGGGCCTGCCTCCTTCTTGCGTTTCTTCAGCATCCCCTTGAACAGGCCGCCGTATTCGCGCTCCAGGCGCACCACCAGGGGGAAGGCGGCGTTCACGGAGATGCGGTCGGGGGTCGATGCGTAGATCCCGGCGACCATCGCGTCGAGGAAGACGTCGGTGAACTCGCGCCCCACGCGGCGGTAGCCGAACTGCTGCAACGTCTCTTCGCTGCCCTCGCGCCGCGCCGGCACCAGCACTTCGCCCAGCACGCGGAGCTTGCCCCCGAGGCTGAGCAGGGGCGTGCGCACGAAGCTCATGGCGTCCTCGGGCAGCCGGTGCAGGGCATCGCTGTAGACGTAACGCAGCCGGGCGGCGTCGTTGCTGCGCATGAGCAGAGGTTCGGCCCCGCTCTCCCGCACGAGCTCGAGCGTGTCGGGCTTGTTGCTGAGGAATCCGTTGCTCCCCGCCTCGAACCGGAAACCGTCGACCTCCACGGTCTGCATCGTCCCGCCGAGCTTCGCGTCGCGCTCGAGCAACACCACCTCGGCCTCGGGCCGACGGCGTTTCACATAGAAGGCGGCCGAAAGACCGCTGATACCCCCACCGACGACCGCGATGCGCACTGGCTCTTCTCCTCACGTGATCCCGGGGCGGATCATCGGGGAGTTTCGTGGGGCCCGTCAAACGTGGGGCCCGTCAAACGCAAAGACCGGCCTCGGGGCCGGTCTTGCGCGAAGCGCGGGGGGGCTGGGACGCGGCGTTATGCGGACGGCTTACTGTCGCCCTCGGCGCCAAAGTCGGTGGAACAGGTCAGGGACTTGCACGACGCGCCGAAGGAGCCGGGCATCAGCCGGCAGAGGCGGCAGGGGAGCCGACTGCAGCAGGCCAGCAGGATCCCGCTCACGATGAGCCACCAGAGAATGAAATCGGCCTGAAGGAGGGCGCCGGGTCTGTCGTGAACGAAGAGCCAGAGGACCGCCGTGAGGCCCAAGCCATAAACGAAGTAGACCATCGTTTTCGACCTCTCGAGCCCTGGTTCGTCGCTCGCGGCGGGGTGGCGACGGGGCGCCACGGGGGTGCGGCGAGCGTCCGGTACGTCTCCTTCCAGAGCAAACGCTGTGCCGGTCTCCGAATCACCGCCCCGACGGTGCATCCAACGCTGACCGGGTTCCGTAGCCGCTGATTATATTAGCGGTTACGAATGGACTTGTCTTCAGTTCAGTCCCGGGACGACCGGGAAAACCCATGGTGGGTGACAAAAGTGACATAATGCATCCCGCGAGCCTGCCGTTATTGTCGGTAGGCGCGGCGAGCGCAGTGGGGGGGTAGACGGATGGCGGTGACGAACGAAAGCCTTCTGGAGTGCTTCGAGGGGCCCGCGGCGCTGCTCGACCCGGACTACGGCATCGTCGCCGCCAATGAGGCCTACCGCCGCGACTATGCCCCCGGGGGGATTCGGCCCGGCGCGCGCTGCTATGAGGTGTCGCACGGGTACCACGTCCCCTGCGACATGGCGGGGGAGAGTTGCCCCTTGCAGCGGTCTTTCGAGGCGGGCCAGCGCCAGCGCGTGCTGCACGTCCACTCGACCCCCCGGGGCGACGAGCACGTGGACGTGGAGACGCTGCCGGTGCGCGACGAGTCGGGAAGGGTGGCGTGGGTGGTGGAGCACGTCCGCCGGCCCCAGGTGTCGATGGCGCGGGCGAGCACCCACCCGATGGTAGGACGCTCACCCACGTTCAACCGGATGCTCGAGCGCATCAACCGGGTGGCCCCGAGCCGGACCCCCGTGCTGCTGCAGGGCGAGTCCGGGACCGGCAAGGAGCTGGCGGCCTGGGCGATCCACGCGGCGAGCCTGTGCGCGCACGGCCCATTCGTCCCCGTGGAGTGCTCGGGCCTCTCCGAAACACTCTTCGAGAGCGAGCTCTTCGGCCACGAGCGCGGGGCCTTCACTGGTGCCGTGTCCCGCAAACAGGGGCTCATCGAGGCCGCGCGCGACGGGACGCTCTTCCTGGACGAGGTGGGGGACATCCCGCTCGCCCAGCAGGTCAAGCTGCTCAGGCTGCTCGAGACGGGCACCTACCGCCCGGTCGGCAGTGCCGTATCCCTGCACGCGGACTTCCGCCTCGTCTGCGCCACGAACCGGGACCTGAAGCGGATGATCGCGGAGGGCACGTTCCGCCAGGACCTGTACTATCGCATCAGCGCCTTTCCGGTGGACCTCCCGGCGCTGCGTGACCGGCCCGAGGACCTGCCCCTGCTCATCGAGTCGCTCCTGCACCGGATCGCGGGGGACCGACGGCTGCGCCTGGACGAAGCGGCGATGGATGCGCTGCGCCGCCACGCGTTCCCCGGCAACGTGCGGGAACTCCGCAACGTCCTGGAGCACGCGGCGCTGCTCGCCGACGGGGACACCATCTCCGTGGAGCACCTGCCCCGGGACTGCGCCTGCGCGGCGGTCAGCGGGGCGGGGCAGGTGCCGGACGACTGCGGCATCCTGCCGCTCGAGGTGGCGGAGCGCCGGTACCTGCTGCAGACCCTGCGCAGTTTCCGCGGGGACCGCCGCGAGCTCGCGGCCCGCCTGGGAATCAGCGAGCGCACGCTGTACCGCAAGCTCGAGGCCATCCACTCGGCAGGAGAATTTGGCTGCGCCGAGAGGGCGCGGCCCTCCGTCCCGGGCTGAGCCCGCAGCCCTCTCCATCCTCCCTGCCATGTCGTACCATGGGTCCCTGACCCAGGGTGGAGGAGAAGAACATGCTCGGTGAGTCCCACGACCTGCTGCACGAGTTCCCGCAGTTCGCCCGGGAGATCGCGGAACTACAGGGGAGCGATGACGGCTTCTCCCGGACGATGCGCGAGTACGACGAGCTCGACGCGGACATCCGCCGCCTGGAGGAGCTCGGCCAGCCGGTCGCCGACGTGACGATCGAGGCCCTCAAGACCCACCGGGTGTTCCTCAAGGATCGGCTCTACACGCGCCTGATGGCTTCGCTCGCGGGCGGCTAGCCGCCAGGCTTTCGCCCGCCCCGGGCAGCGAGCCAGCCGAGGGGGTCTGCAGGGTCGACGTCCGCCATGAAGGGCAGGCGCCGGCTGTGGTTGGTGACCTGATACACGGCACCGATCCAGTTGCCCACCACCGCCTCCGCCGTGTCGTGCCACGTGTTGTGCAGGCTCGAGGCAATCCGGTCTTCCGGCAGGTCCGGCGGGTCGTCGCCCCTCTCCATGGCGGCGAGGATGCGGTCCCGGTGCTCCTCCAGGATCGCCCGGGTCTGCAGGCCGAAGTAGTGGTCGGGAAAGGGGGGGTAGTCGGGTCGCTCGGACCGCCCGAAACGGGTCACCTCCCGTTTGTACTCCTTCAGCAGGCTGATCGTGTCGTACTCGGGGTGGCCCTGGAAGTACACCACCCGAAGCCCGTCCGCGCTCACGGCGAGGTGCACGCCCGCCACGGGGCTTTCGGCCAGCACGTGCAGCCCGCTCGCCTCGAACTGCTCCCGGCTGACCTCGTTGAATCGGGAGTGGGGGACGTCGAAGAGGGTATTCACGTCGTTCACCAGGGGGTGAGTCCGGTCGACGACCTCGTGGGTGAAGACGCCCCACCGCTTGAAGCCGAGGGGACGCCGCCTCTGGCCGTGCTGGAACTCCATCATCGCGTGGGTGGCCAGGCACGAGCACAACACGGACGTGACGTTCTCCAGCGCCCACTCCGTGACCCGGCGCAGGGGCTCCCAGAAAGGTTCCTGGGACAGGTCGGGATGGGTGACGTTCGCGCCGGTGATGATGAGCGCGTCGAGCCCATCCTCCTTCAGCTTCTCGAACGGCTCGTAGTGTCGCTGCACGTGCTCGAGTCCCTGGGGGCTGCGCGGCAGCTCGCTCAGGGTGAAGGGGTGCAGGTAGAACTGGGCGATCGGGTTCGCCTCGCCCACCAGCCGGAAGAACTGACGCTCGGTCGCTGCGAGCGCGGCGTCGGGCATCATGTTGAGGAGTCCGATGTGGAGCTCGCGGATGTCCTGGTGCACCGCCCAGTCGGCGGGGATGACGTGCATGCCTTCCGCGCGCAGGCGCTGGAAGGTCGGCAGTGCGGAGTGGGCAACCAGGGGCATGGGAATCCTCCGTCGTGGACCCGGTGGCTCACCGGCCCCGGGAGATCGCCTCTTCCAGCAGGGCGAGGAAATGCGACTCGTCGGCCACGGCGGCGACCTCGTCGCTCGTCACGGCGTATCCGCGCGCCGTCGCGATCGCCTCGTAGCGGGGGATGCGGGAGCGGAAGAGCTTGGGGAACACCCACCGCGCGAACGCATCGGGGTCGACCTCGGCAACGTACTGCAGGCCCTCGTCCCGCAGGTACGCCGCGACCTCTTCGTCGAGAAAGGCCTCACGGTAATAGAGCGGCTTCGGGTCCGTGCGGGCGCGGAGCAGGAGCTGCTCCTCGTCGTGCTCGGTGGCCTGGATGTACAGGATGAGGGTGTGGCGGTCCAGGAGCTCGACGACCGAGTCGTCCTCGAGGTCGCACAGGCTGCCCCCGGCGTCATTCACGAAGTGTCGGTACCCGTAGAGGTCGCGCGCCTTGCGGATGAACTCCGGGACGTCGCTCATCGCCAGGATCTCCGCGTGCCGGTGCAGTGCCTGGCGGCGCTTGAACTCGTGCAGCGACAGGCCGCCCAGTTCCGGGTTGCCCAGCTTGCCGACGAAGCTCGACACGGGCTGCAGGTTGTCGACCGTGATGTTGTTGCGTACGTAGATCGAGTCCGAGCGCAGCAGGTCCCGCAGGAAGGGCACCTGCATCGCCTGCTGCTTGATGTTGTCCAGGATGGCCTCGTCGAGGTACCGGGTGCCGATCCGGTAGTCCCCCGAGTAGTGGAACCAGTTCTGGCGGCGCAGGAGGGTCGCGAGGCGTGTCTTGCCGACTCCCGACATCCCGAGCAACGTGACGCACTTGTTGTCCCAGGCCCTGAATTCCCGCAGCGTGAGTCTCACGGCGTGTCTCGCAAGGTGACCTCGAGCAGCGCCATTCTACGGCGAGCCCCCTCGGGACGCAGCCGCCCCTGCCCGAAACCGGGGACCGGCCGACGCGAGTGGGGTTTCAGGGAGGGATTGGTCGGGGTGAGAGGATTTGAACCTCCGACCACACGGTCCCGAACCGTGTGCTCTACCAGGCTGAGCTACACCCCGAATTCACGTTCACAGGCTCCGGCAGGGGAGACCTGCCGGGGCGCACCCTCCGCGTTCCGCGGGAACGCAAGGTCAGTGCGTGCGTCGGACCGAGAACTCGGCCAGCGCTCGCAGGGCCTCTTTATAGGGAGAATCTGGGATCTCCTCGAGGGCGGCGATCGCGCGATCCGCATGCTCCCGCGCGACGCGCAGAGTGTACGCGAGGGCCCCTGTGGATTCAATCGCTTCCAGGATGGGCCCGATCTGTTCGCGGCCGCCTTCCTCGATGGCCCGGCGCACGAGCGCGGCCTGCCCGGGTGTCCCGGCGCGCATCGCGTGGATGAGGGGCAGGGTCGGCTTGCCCTCGGCCAGGTCGTCGCCGATGTTCTTGCCCGTCTCCTCCGGGGAGGAGCGGTAATCCAGCATGTCGTCCACCAACTGGAAGGCGGTGCCGAGACGCATGCCGTAGGTGGCCATCGCCCGCTCCGCGGAGGGCGCGGCGCCGGCGAGCACGGGCCCGAGCCGGGAGCCGGCCTCGAAGAGCTTCGCCGTCTTGGCCTCCACGACCTCCAGGTAGCGCGCCTCCGTGACCTCCGGGTCGTGGCAGTTCAGGAGCTGACGGACCTCGCCCTCGGCGATGACGTTGGTGGTTTCGGCGAGGATGTCCATCACCGGCAGGCTCCCCACCTCGACCATCATCTGGAAGGCCCGGGTATACAGGAAGTCCCCCACCAGGACGCTCGCCTCGTTGCCCCAGACCGCGTTGGCGGTCTCCTGGCCGCGGCGCAGCTCGGATGCGTCCACCACGTCGTCGTGCAGCAGGGTGGCGGTGTGGATGAATTCGATCACCGCCGCGAGGTTGATGTGGAAGGGCCCCGCGTACCCGAGCGCGCGGGCGCTGAGCAGCACGAGCAGCGGGCGCAGCCGCTTGCCGCCGCTGTCGATGATGTAGTGGCCCAGCCGGTTGACGAGGGTGACCTGGGACCGCAGGCGCTCGAGGATCAGGTCGTTCACGACAGACATGTCGCGTGCGACCAGCGCGCGTACCTCGTCGATCTGCATGGTGGGAACCCGAGCGAAGCAGCGCGGGATGCTAGGAGCGGCGCTCTCCGGCTGTCAAGGCCGGGAAACGGGGCGCTTGAGCCGACTGGGGGAATCGCCTAAACTTTCGGGCTTCGTGAAGGCGCGCCGTTTTGCGGGGGTCCCCGGCAATCGGCCTCGGCAGGGAGAATGGTGGCATGTACGCGGTGATCACGACGGGCGGCAAGCAATACCGGGTCGCGCAAGGGGATAAGTTGCGCGTCGAGCGGCTTGCCGCGGAACCGGGCGAGCAGGTCGACTTCGACCAGGTCCTGATGGTGGGTGAGGAAGGTGCGGTTCGGGTCGGCACGCCGTACGTAGAGGGCGGGCGCGTGACGGCGCAGGTGAAGGCCCATGGCCGGGCCGACAAGGTCCGCATCATGAAGATGCGCCGGCGCAAGCACTACATGAAGCGGCAGGGTCACCGGCAGGACTACACCGAGATCGAGGTCACCGGCATCACTGCCGGTTGATTCCGCGGGAGAAGGTGAGATGGCTCATAAAAAGGCAGGCGGCAGCAGCCGCAACGGTCGCGACTCCCAATCCAAGCGTCTGGGCGTCAAGTGCTTCGGTGGCGAGCTCGTGACGGCGGGCAACATCATCGTCCGTCAGCGGGGCACCCACTTCCACCCCGGCCCGAACGTCGGCTGTGGCCGTGACCACACGCTGTTCGCCACGGCCGACGGGCGCGTGGTGTTCGAGGAGAAGGGCCCGAAGAACCGCAAGCACGTGCGCGTCGAGCCGGTCTGAGCGCCCCCGGTGGGTGCCAGTCTGAGGAGCCCCGTCGCCGCGGGGCTCTTCTGTTTCTGAGGTCGATTCGGTGAAGTTCGTCGACGAGGCGATCATCGAGGTGGAGGCCGGTCGGGGCGGCAACGGCTGCCTCAGCTTCCGTCGCGAGAAATTCATCCCCCGGGGCGGTCCCGACGGCGGGGACGGTGGCGACGGGGGCAGCGTGCTGCTGGTTGCGGAACAGAGCCTCAACACGCTGGTGGACCTGCGCTTCCAGCGCCGCCATCGCGCCGAGTCCGGCCAGTCGGGCGCCGGGGCCGAGCGCACCGGGCGCAGCGGCGAGGACTGCCGGGTTCGGGTTCCCGTGGGGTCGCTCGTCTACGACGACGACACGGGCGAGCGGCTGGGCGACCTGGTCGCTCCGGGCCAGGAGCTCCTCGTGGCCCGCGGCGGGCGGCACGGCGTCGGCAACGTCCGCTTCAAGAGCAGCACCAATCGGGCCCCGCGGCAGACCACGCCGGGCGAGCCGGGCGAGGCCCGGAGGCTGCGGATCGAGCTGCAGCTCCTGGCCGACGTCGGTCTGCTCGGTCTGCCGAACGCCGGCAAGTCCACCCTGATCCGGGCTGTCTCCGCCGCGCGGCCCAAGGTCGCGGACTACCCCTTCACGACCCTCTACCCGCAGCTCGGGGTCGTGCGGGTGGGCGCGGACCGCAGCTTCGTGGTGGCGGACATCCCGGGGCTGGTGGAGGGCGCCTCCGAGGGGGCCGGCCTCGGCACCCGCTTCCTGCGCCACCTCTCGCGCACCCGCCTGCTCTGGCACGTGGTCGACGTGGCCCCGCTCGTCCCCGAGGCGGACCCTGTGAAGGACGCCCGGACGATCGCGGCCGAGCTTCGCCGGTTCAGCCCGGAGCTCGCGGCGCGCCCCCGCTGGCTCGTGCTGAACAAGGTCGACCTGCTCCCCCCGGAGGATCGGGAGCGCCACTGCCGGGACATCCTCCGGCGGCTGCGCTGGAAGGGTCCGCACTTCCGTGTGTCCGGTCTGACCGGTGAGGGCTGCGAGGCGCTCACCCAACGGGCGATGGACTTCCTGCAGTCCCAGCCGGCGGGGCAGGCACCGGCTGCCGAGCAGTCGGAGAGCTCATGAGCAACCGCAAACGGGTCGGCGGCGCGCGCCGTTGGGTCATCAAGATTGGCAGCGCCCTCATCACCAACGACGGCCGGGCGCTCGCGCGAGAGGCGATCAGCGGGTGGGTGGCCCAGATGGCCGCCCTGCGCGAGCGGGGCACCGAGGTCGTGCTCGTCTCTTCGGGAGCGGTCGCGGAGGGCATGCGGCGGCTCGGCTGGGCGAGCCGGCCCAAGGCCGTGCACGAGCTCCAGGCCGCCGCGGCGGTGGGGCAGATGGGGCTGGTTCAGGTCTGGGAGTCCCGGTTCAAGGAGCACGGCCTGCACACGGCCCAGGTGCTCCTGACCCACGACGACGTCGCCCGCCGTGACCGCTACCTGAATGCCCGCAGCGCGTTGCGCACGCTGCTCGGCCTGGGCGTCGTCCCGGTCATCAACGAGAACGACACCGTGGCCACCGACGAGATCCGTCTCGGCGACAACGACACGCTGGGCGCGATGGTCGCGAACCTGGTGGAGGCCCAGTTGCTGGTGATCCTGACCGACCAGGGCGGGCTCTACGAGGCGGACCCGCGGACCCACCCCGGGGTGCCCCTGGTCCGCGAGGGAAGGGCCGGCGACCCGGCGCTCCTGGCGATGGCGGGCGGTGGCGGCTCGCTCGGCCGCGGCGGGATGCAGACCAAGCTGCGTGCGGCGAGCCTGGCCGCGCACTCCGGGACCGCCACCGTCATCGCCCCCGGTCGGCGGGACGGCGTGCTGCTCGACATCGCCGCCGGCGAGGAGGTGGGCACTCTGCTGCTACCGAGTCAGGCGGCGGTCGGCGCCCGCAAGCAGTGGCTCGCCGGGCAGCTGCGCTCGAAGGGGCGCCTGCATCTGGACGAGGGGGCGGCCCGCGTGGTGCGGGAATCCGGACGCAGCCTGCTCGCGGTGGGGGTGCGGGAGGTCGAGGGGCGCTTCGGCCGCGGCGAGCTCGTCTCCTGCATCGGACCGGATGGGCGCGAGGTCGCCCGCGGTCTCGTCAACTACGGCAGCGACGAGGCCCGGCGGATCGCGGGCAAGCCGAGCAGCCAGATCGAGGAGTTGCTGGGCTACGTCTACGAGCCGGAGATCATCCACCGCGACAATCTCGTCGTCACGGAGTGACTGGGCGACGCGAACCGCTCGGAGGGCAAGCCCTCCGCGCGGGTCAGGTGTTCGATCCGGCCTTCTGCCCCAGTCGGGATCAGGAAGCGGGCTGCATCGCCCGGATGCGGGCGTTCAAGCGGCTCTTGTGGCGGGCTGCCTTGTTCTTGTGGATGATGCCCTTGTCGGCCATCCGGTCCACGACCGGCACCGCTGCCTGGTACGCCGCCTTGGCGGCCTCGGCGTCACCGCCGGCGATCGCCGCGACCACCTTCTTCACATACGTGCGCAGCATGGAGCGCTGGGAGGTGTTCTGCTGGCGGCGGTCTTCGGCCTGCCGGGCCCGCTTCAGGGCCTGGGAATTGTTGGCCAAGCGTTCTCTCCTGAATCCGTTAAGCTCAAATCAAGGCGCGAAATCATGCCGCGGCGGAGGCTGCGTGTCAATCTGCGGACGGGGCCCCGGCTCTGCGATAATCACCTCGTTCACCCCCGTCCACGCCACCCCGCGCCCCTGACCGAGGTTCCCCCCTGAGCCCGCGACTCCTCCGCTCGACCGCCCTCGTCGGACTGCTCACGACCGCGTCCAGGGTCCTCGGCTACGTCCGTGACGTCTTCATCGCCACGCTCGGTGGCGCCGGCATCGGCACCGACGCGTTCTTCGTCGCCTTCCGCATCCCCAACCTGCTGCGCCGCCTGTTCGCCGAGGGGGCGTTCTCCCAGGCCTTCGTGCCCGTGATCTCGGAGTACCGGACCCGGCAACCGGAGCTGGCGGTGCGCGAGCTCGTCGCGAGCGTATCCGGCACCCTGGGGCTGGTGGTGCTCCTGGTCTCGGTCGCGGGGGCCATCGCAGCGCCGCTCCTCGTCCTCGCCTTCGCGCCGGGCTTCCTCGACCAGCCGGAGAAGTTCTCCCTGGCCTCGGAGATGCTCCGCATCACCTTCCCGTACCTCTTCTTCGTGTCGCTGACCGCGCTTGCGGGCGGCGTCCTGAATACCTACGACCGCTTCGGGGTGCCGGCCGTGACGCCGGCCTTCCTCAACCTCGCGATGATCGGGGCGGCGCTCTGGCTCGCCCCGCGCATGGACGAGCCCGTGGTCGCCCTCGCCTGGGGGGTGTTCGCGGGCGGGCTCGCCCAGCTCCTGTTCCAGTTGCCGTTCCTCTGGCGCCGCGGCTTCCTGGTCCGCCCGCGCCTCGGGTTCCGGCATGAGGGCGTGCGCCGGGTGATGCGCCTGATGCTGCCGGCGATCTTCGGGGTCTCGGTGGCCCAGGTGAGCCTGCTGCTCGACACGCTCCTCGCCTCCTTCCTCGAGACCGGGAGCGTGTCGTGGCTCTACTACTCGGACCGCCTGCTGGAATTTCCCCTCGGGATCTTCGGCATCGCGCTCGGCACGGTGATCCTGCCGAGCCTCTCCCGGCGTTTCGCGGAAGGCGCGCACGAGTCCTTCTCGGCGACGGTCGACTGGGCGCTGCGCTCCGTGCTGCTTCTCGGCTTGCCGGCCACCATCGGTCTCGCCCTGCTCGCGGGGCCGCTCCTCGCGACGCTCTTCCAGCACGGGGAATTCCGCTCGGCCGACGTCTACATGGCTCAGCTCAGCCTGGTGGCGTTCTCTGCGGGGCTGGTGGGCTTCATGGCGGTGAAGGTCCTGGCGCCCGCCTTCTATTCGCGCCAGGACACCCGCACGCCGGTGCGCGTGGCGGTGGTGGCGCTGGCGGCGAACATGGTCATGAACCTGATGCTCATCTTCCCCCTCGCGCACGCGGGCCTGGCGCTGGCGACCTCTCTCGCGGGGTTCGTCAACTCGGGGCTCCTGTACCGGCTTCTGCGTGCCCAGGGTGTCTACCAGCCGGCGCCCGGCTGGCCGGCATTCCTCGCGCGGGTCCTCGTCGCCAACGCGGTGCTCGCGACGCTGCTGCTCTTCGGCCCTGCCGAGACCTCGGTCTGGACCCACCTGACGGCCCGGTCCCGGCTGATCGAGCTCGGGCTGTGGGTCCTCGCGGGGGTCGCCGCCTATCTCGGTGCCCTCGCGCTGCTCGGCTTCCGCAAGCGCGACCTGCTGCCGAGTGCTCGTGTCTGACGTGCGGGGGGCCCTATAATCGCACCCTTGCGCGGCCGCCGGCCGCGGCCCCTGGCTCCGATGCGGACCCTCCGGTGGAACTGATACGAGGACTGCAGAACCTGCGCCCACGGCACCGTGGCTGCGTCGTGACCATCGGGAATTTCGACGGCGTGCACCGGGGTCACCGCGCGGTCATGGACCAGTTGGCGGCCCGCAGGGCCCAGTTCGGGCTGCCTTCGGTGGTCATGATCTTCGAGCCCCAGCCCCTCGAGTTCTTCCGGCCTGACCGATCGCCCCCGCGGCTCACCCGCCTGCGCGAGAAGCTGAGCGCCCTCAACCTCGACATCGTGGACCGTGTGCTCTGCGTGCGTTTCGACGAGGAGTTCGCCGCCATCACGGCCGAGGAGTTCGTCGACCGCATTCTCGTGGACGGGCTCGCCGCGCGCTTCGTGCTGGTGGGCGACGACTTCCGCTTCGGGCAGGGGCGCTCGGGGGACTACGAGTCGCTGCAGGCCGCCGGGCGCCGGCACGGCTTCGACGTGGGTCAGCAGGCGACCTTCGTGATCGACGGGAAGCGGGTCAGCAGCACCGCGGTGCGCGAGGCCCTGGGCGGCGGCGACCTGGAGCGGGCGGCGACCCTGCTGGGGTACCCCTTCGCGATCCACGGCCGTGTGGCACACGGTGACCAACGGGGCCGCACGCTCGGTTACCCCACGGCGAACATTCACCTGCTGCGGCGCGTGGTTCCCCTGCTGGGGGTCTTCGCCTGTCAGGTGCGGGGCGTGACGAAGCAGCCCGCGCCGGCCGTCGCCAACCTCGGCTACCGGCCCACCATCGCGGGCGGACTGGCCGTGCCCATCCTGGAAGTTCACCTGCTCGATTTCTCCGGGAACCTGTACGGGCGCCACGTCCGGGTCGAGTTCCTGTACCGGATCCGCGAGGAGCGCAAGTTCGACTCGTACGAAGAGTTGCGGGCCCAGATCGAGCGCGACGAGGCGCAGGCACGCGCCTTTTTCGACAGCCCCGGCCGAGAGGGCCCTGGCGCAGCGGGAGAGACGACGGCGTGGCCGACTACAAGAACACCCTGAACCTGCCCCAGACGGCCTTTCCCATGCGGGCCAACCTGGCCCAGCGGGAGCCCGAGGCGGTCCGGCGCTGGACCGAGCGCGGACTCTACCAACGCCTGCGTGAGGCCCGTGCCGGTCGGCCCCGCTACGTCCTGCACGACGGCCCTCCGTACGCGAACGGCGACATCCACATCGGTCACGCCGTCAACAAGGTGCTGAAGGACATCATCGTCAAGGCCCGCTCGCTCGACGGCCTGGATGCGCCCTACGTTCCCGGCTGGGATTGCCACGGGCTGCCCATCGAACTGCAGGTGGAGAAGAAGGTCGGCAAGCCCGGGGAGCGGGTCGACGCTGCGGCCTTCCGCCGGGCCGCGCGGGCCTATGCCCGGGAGCAGGTGGAGCGTCAGCGCGCGGACTTCGTGCGCCTCGGTGTCCTCGGCGACTGGGAGAATCCCTACCTCACCATGGATTTCGCGGTCGAGGCGGACATCATCCGCGCCCTCGGCCGGATCGTCGCGAATGGCCACCTGGACCGCGGCTACAAGCCGGTGCACTGGTGTACCGAGTGCGGCTCGGCGCTCGCCGAGGCCGAGGTCGAATACGAGGACCGCACCTCGCCCGCCATCGACGTGCGCTTCCGCGTCATCGACGAAGGCTCCTTCCTGGACCGCCTGGAGCTGAACGCGGACGCCGGGCGGGGGCCGATCTCGGTGCCCATCTGGACCACCACCCCCTGGACGCTTCCGGCCAACCAGGCAGTCGCGCTCAACCCGGACCTGGAGTACGTGCTGGTGCAGGTCACCACGCCGGCGGGGCCGGAGCGGCTGGTGCTCGCCGAGGGACTCCTGGAGGCGTCGCTCGCCCGCTACGGCGCGGAGGACTACGCGACCCTCGCCTTCGCGAAGGGCGCGGCCCTCGAGGGCGCCGCGCTTCGCCACCCCTTCTACGAGCGGCCCGTGCCCGTCATCCTCGGTGAGCACGTCACCCTCGATGCCGGCACCGGCGCGGTGCACACCGCCCCCGGACATGGTCAGGAGGACTTCGTGGTGGGCGCCCGCTACGGGCTCGCGGTGGACAACCCCGTGGACGGCGAGGGCCGCTTCGTCCCCGGGACCCCAATCTTCGCCGGCGAGCACGTGCTCGCCGCGAACGACCACGTGGTCGCGGTGCTGCGTGAGCGCGGCGCGCTCCTGCACGTGGAGCCGTTCCGGCACAGCTACCCGCACTGCTGGCGGCACAAGACGCCCATCATCTTCCGCGCCACCCCCCAGTGGTTCATCAGCATGGACCAGGCAGGGCTGCGCCGGCAGGCGCTGGAGGCGATCCGCGCCGTGGCGTGGGAGCCCGCGTGGGGCGAGGCCCGGATCACGGGGATGATCGAGAACCGCCCCGACTGGTGCATCTCGCGCCAGCGGACCTGGGGTGTGCCGATCCCGCTGCTGGTGCGGCGCGACACCGGGGCGCTGCACCCCGAGACCCCGAGGCTCATCGAGGAGGTGGCCCGCCGCGTCGCGGGGCAGGGGATCGAGGCCTGGTTCGAGCTCGACCCGACGGAACTGCTGGGCGCGGAGGCGGGCGATTACGAGAAGGTGCGCGACACCCTGGACGTCTGGTTCGACTCGGGGGTCACCCACTTCACGGTGCTCGAGCGCCGGGCGGGGCTCGCCTTCCCGGCGGACCTGTACCTGGAAGGCTCGGACCAGCACCGGGGTTGGTTCCAGTCCTCGCTGCTCAGCTCCGTCGCGATGCGGGGCGTCGCGCCCTACCGGGCGGTGCTGACCCACGGCTTCACCGTGGACGCCGAGGGCATGAAGATGTCCAAGTCCCGCGGCAACGTCGTCGCGCCCCAGGAGGTGGTCAACACGCTCGGCGCCGACGTGCTCCGGCTGTGGGTGGCCGCGACCGACTACCGTGCCGAGATGAGCGTGTCCGACGAGATCCTGAAGCGGATGTCGGACTCCTATCGGCGGCTGCGCAACACCGCGCGCTTCCTGCTGGCCAACCTGAACGGCTTCGACCCCGCGCGAGACACGGTACCTCCCGCCCGGATGCTGCCGCTCGACCGCTGGGCCGTGGACCGCGCCTGGCGCCTGCAGGAGCGGGTGCGCAAGGCCTACGAGGAGAACCAGTTCCACCTCATCTACCAGATGCTGCACAACTTCAGCACCGTGGACCTGGGGGCGTTCTACCTGGACGTCATCAAGGACCGGCAGTACACGACGCGCGCGGACAGCCTGGCGCGCCGCTCGGCCCAGACCGCGATGTTCCACATCGCCGAGGCCCTCGTGCGCTGGCTCGCGCCCGTCCTGAGCTTCACCGCCGAGGAGGTCTGGCAGCACCTGCCCGGTGCGCGCGAGGAGTCCGTCTTCCTGGCCACTTGGTACGAGGGACTCTACCCGCTCGAGGACGCCGAGATGGGGCCCGCCTTCTGGGACACGGTGATCGCGGTGCGCGAGACGGCGCTGCGCGCCCTCGAGCCCCTGCGCGCGGGCGGTGGGATCGGGTCCTCGCTCGATGCGGACGTGAGCCTCTACGCCGAGCCCGGACTGCGGCGGGAGCTTGCGAAGCTCGGCGACGAGCTGCGTTTCGTGCTGATCACCTCGAGCGCCCGCGTGTTTCCCCTGGAGGAGAAGCCCGAGGACGCGGCCATCCACGTCCTGCCGGGGACCGGGGAGATCGGTGTCTCGGCCAGCCGGTCGCCCCACGGGAAGTGCGTGCGCTGCTGGCACCACCGGGAGGACGTGGGCAGTCACCCGGAGCACCCGGAGCTCTGCGGGCGCTGCGTGGAGAACGTCGCCGGCGACGGCGAGAAGCGCCGGTTCGCCTGAGTGCGCTGGCTCTGGCTCTCCGCGGCCGTCGTCGCGCTCGACCAGCTGAGCAAGTGGCTCGCGAGCGCGCTGCTCGTGTTCCACGAGCCGCTGCCCCTCGTGCCGTTCGTGAACCTGACGCTCACCCACAATACGGGCGCGGCGTTCAGCTTCCTCAGCGAGGCCGGGGGCTGGCAGCGGTGGTTCTTTGCCGCGGTGGCCGCCGGGGTCAGCGTGGCCGTCGTGCTCTGGATGCGCCGCGTGCCTCGCGGTGAGTGGTGGGTTTCCGCGGCCCTCGCGCTGGTGCTCGGCGGGGCCATCGGCAACCTCGGCGACCGGCTGGTCCTCGGCCACGTGGTGGACTTCATCGACGTGTTCTACGGGCGCTGGCACTGGCCGGCGTTCAATCTGGCGGACTCGGCGATCACCGTGGGCGTCGCGGTGCTGCTGGTGGACGCCCTGCGCGGGCAGGGGCAGGGGCGGCGCACGTGACTCCGGTCGACTACGGCGCCCGGGTGGTCCTGCGGTACCGGCTGTCGCTTGCCGACGGGACACTGGTGGACGCGAGCGAGGAGGGTGACCCGCTCGTCCTCACGGTTGGCGACGGGACCCTCGAAGAGGGTCTCGAGGCGCTCCTGCTGGGCCTCGGGGCCGGCGCCCGCGCCACCTTCCACCTGGCCCCCGGGCAGGCGTTCGGTCTGCCGGACCCCGAGGCCGTGCACCTCCTGCCACGGGCGGACTTCCCGGAGGGAATGGCGCTCGAGGCCGGGACGGTGGTGGCCTTCACGGCCCCCTCGGGCCTCGAGGTGGCGGGCACGGTCCTGGAGGCCGGGGAGGGCGGGGTCCGGGTCGACTTCAGCCACCCGCTCGCGGGACGCTCCCTCGTCTTCGAGGTGGAGGTTCTGGAGGTCCACGCGAAGGACCGCGGCAGCCCGGGCGGATGAAGACGTTCGCCAACGCCGGTTCTGCGCCCGCAGCCACGAACGACTCGCGACAGAACGCCATGCAAGTGACTCTCGCCAACCCCCGCGGCTTCTGCGCTGGTGTCGACCGGGCCATCGCCATCGTGGAGCGCGCGCTCGACCGCTTCGGGCCCCCGGTGTACGTCCGCCACGAGGTGGTCCACAACCGCTACGTGGTGGACAGCCTGCGGGCCCGGGGGGCGGTGTTCGTGGACGACCTCGCCGAGGTCCCCGAGGGGGCCACCCTCATCTTCAGCGCCCACGGGGTGCCGCTCGGGGTGCAGGAGGAGGCCGCGCGGCGCAACCTGCGGGTCTTCGACGCCACCTGCCCCCTGGTGACCAAGGTCCACAACGAGGTCGTCCGGTATCTGCGGGAAGGCTTCGAGGTCGTGCTGATCGGCCACGCCGGCCACCCGGAGGTGGAGGGCACGCTCGGGCAGGCCGCGGGCGCGGGGGAGGGGGCGGGCGCGATGCACCTGGTGGAGACCCCCGCCGACGTGGCGCGAGTCCACGTTCGCGACCCCCAGCAGGTCGCCTACGTGACCCAGACCACCCTCTCGGTGGACGACACCGCAGAGGTCATCCGGGCGCTGCGCGAGCGCTTCCCCGCCATCGTGGGACCGCGCAAGGACGACATCTGTTACGCGACCCAGAATCGCCAGAACGCCGTGCGCGACTTGGCCCGGCAGGCCGACGTGGTGCTGGTGGTCGGCTCGCGCAACAGCTCGAACTCCAATCGGCTGCGGGAGATCGCCGAGAAGGCGGGCAAGGCTGCCTACCTGGTGGACGGTCCCGAGGACGTGCGTCCGGAGTGGGTGGCGGGGTGCGCGGTGGTTGGCATCACCGCCGGGGCCTCCGCCCCGGAGAGCCTGGTGCAGGGGGTGGTCGCCCGCCTGCGCGCCTGGGGCACGGGGCAGGTCGTCGAGGTGGATGCAGAGCCGGAGGACGTCTCCTTCGGGCTGCCGCGGGAGCTGCTGTAGGCGGAACCTTCCTCCGCGTCTCTGTGTCTCTGCGGTTCACAACCCCCTGCCGGCGCAGCGATGCCCGTGGCCTGCAGGCTAGCGCTCCCAGGTGTCTTCGCCCTCCTCGTATTTGACTTCGCCGTCGTGGTTCCGAGCCCAGCCTCGCCGGCCGGCGGAGTCGAGCTCCAGGATTCCGGTGCCGGCCACGACGGTCTCTGCACGCGGCGTAGCGCGCAGCCTGTAGTAAGTGCCGTTCGCCTCCTCGATTCTCAGGCGGTAGTAGAGTTTCGTCTCGGGCTCGTCGACGGGTGACCACATCGGATACAAGGTGCCCCCATCGGGCGGAAAGCCCTCGTAGGTGTTGTGGTCCGAGAACCACTGCTCCATCACCGCCGCCAGGCCGGTGAGCGCCCCCTGGGCGTCGGCGCGCGCCGCGCGGCGCACGTACTCCGTGTAGGACGGGTAGGCGATGGCCGCGAGGATCCCGACGATGGCCACCACGATCATCAGCTCGATCAGGGTGAAGCCCGCAGGGAGGCGCCCTTTCATCCGCCTTCCAGGCTCGTGCGGCTTCCCGACGAGGGCGCGGTGCTGCCGGGTGGTGTTCGACACGCGGATCACTCCTGGAACCAGTAGGTCGGGACGGGTCCGATGGAGAGCTCGGGGTTGACTGCCTCCACGCCGCCGCCTACGCCGATGAGCAGGGTTACCCCCTCTTTCTGGAAGATGGGCACCGCACCCGAAGGAATGCCAGCGGCCAACCCGTACACACGGTCCTTGACGGTGACCTCGCTCAGGGTGTCCCAGTTGAACTTCGGCTCCGCGTTGAGGACGTCGAGGCCGTAGAGGCGTCCCCCGCCCTCCATCAACTGACACACGTCCCCCAGTTGTGTGGGCTGCGGGGTGAAGGTCGTGAGGAAGAGTTTGCCGGCCAGCACGACCGGCGACGAAAGCCCCTTCTCGCCGGGCTCGGTCAAGCGCAGATACCACCCCGCCGCGCTGCGCAAGCGGGAAAGATTCGTCGTGCCTCCGGCCTCGACATCGGCCACCTGGGTCGCGTCGAAGAGGTCGCCGGCAACGGTTGGTGGACCATCCAGGGGACCCTGCAAAGGAGCGCCCGAAACCAAGGAGCCTGGCGAAGAGTCTCCCACGAGCTTCCTGGGGTACCCATCGGCCATCCCGTCCCCGTTGCCGTCGTCCATGCGGTTGGAGACGAAATCGCGGAAGGTAAAGAGCCGATCGGTCACCACCTCGCTCAAGGGGTGCTCCCTGTCCCCGCTCGCAATCGCGACCAGGTCGTAGCGCGAAACCCCCGAATACTTGCTGTCCAGCACCTGCACGACATCCGGCGGATAGAAGAACTTGCGCTTGTCCTTCGGACTCTCGCTGCTGGAAACCGTTGCGAGCTTCCCAACGACCGCCTGGATGCCTCCGTCGGTGCCTGGCGTAGGCGACAGGTCCACGCGCCACACCTGGCCCCCGGTGTCCCCAACGTAGATCCGGTCGGTGGCGCCGTCGCCGTCGGAGTCCATGAGCGTCAGGTCGGACGGGATCGGGTACTGCATGTCCGGGACCTCGACGCCCGGCGGGGAGTGAGCGGTGCCGCTGATCCAGTACTTGCGCTCGCCGGTCTCCGGGTCTGCGATGTAGATCGCATTGCCCAGGGGACTCGGGCCGAAGGCGGTGTCCTGGGACTCGTGGTACCCCCCACCGAAAAGCAGGTACTCCTTGACCTTGCTCCCGCCCTCCCCGCTGCTGCCCACTCGCAACTTCGTGACCAACGGCTGCGACCAGGTCTGGCCCAGGCTCGGGTAGTGGGCGCTTCCGCCGTCGATGCGCCAGAGGAACGTGGGATAGGTGGGGCCGATGACGCCCGGTTGGGTTATGGGGCTGCCTGGCGTCACGTCGAGGGCGTAGTAATGACTCCCCCCGCGCCGCATGCCGAAGAGGACACGAACGAAGTCGCCGCTCGAGTCTCCGATGGTCCCGTCACCGTCTCCGTCCCGTCTCCACGCCGTGGGGGTGCCGTCGATGCCGTACTCGTGTGGACCATTCGGGTTCGCGCGAAGCCGGGCCTGCATCGAGAGGGTCTCCGGCGGGTAGAAGATCCATTCCTCCTCGCCGTTCTCCGCGTCGATCATCCGCAACCCCCCATCGTTCGTGCCAACGAAGAGTTTGACCACGGGCGCCTTGTCCGTGCCGCCGTAGGTCACGGCGAGCGGGCTCGAGTGCAGGGGGTCGGCGAAGCTGTAGCGGTCCTCCACCCTGTCTTCGTCGCCATCCTCGTCGTCCACGTCGACGCCGCGCACCCAATCGATCATCGCCTTGCGGTCGGCCGTGTCCGCATCCGCGTCGAGCCCCAGCATCTCGCGCGTGATCGAGGAGTTGGAGACGGTCACCCCGTGAGTGAGACCGGAGAGACTGTAGGAAGGTGGCGAGGTGACCACGTAAGTCAGGACACGACGGTCACCGCTGGGCGGGCCGGCGCGGCCGGCCCCGCCTTCCTGGATCTCATTCCCGTCCCCGGAGCTCCAGAAACTGCTGATGCCAACCTTGATGCGGCCATCAGGCCCGATGGCCTCCACGCCTTCACGGTCGAGGATCTCGCCGAGACTGCACTCCCTGGTGAAGAACCCACCGGGGCATTCGGACGGATCCGTGCGCAACTGGTATTTCTTGAGATTGCCGACCCAGCGGATGCGGTCCGAAGGCTCGAACAGAGACAGGTACACGTCGTTGCGGTGGTAGAGCTTGTTGAAGGTGTTTACCGAGACACTCGGCGCAGCGTAGGACGTGCTGCGATTCAGAATGTCGAGAAAGAACGACTTGAAAGTCTCGGTCAGGTCGGCCGCCGTGGTGGCCGTGCGGAACTGTCCGCCAGACTCCTTTGCCAGGTCCTTGAGGAATTGGATGGCGTGCACCTGTGCCGGATCGGTGGCGTCCAGGTTGAAGCCGATGGTGTAGGTCGAGACGGTCTGGTGGCCAGCCAGGGACGACAGTTGATCCTTCTCGTGGAGGAAACGCCCGAGGTCGATGCCGCACTCCTCGGACGACTCCGGAGGCGCGCCTCTGGTGACGGCCGTCCCATCGGAGAGCTTGGTCTCACAGGAAGACGCGCCGATCATGCTGCGCACGAGGTCTGCCGAATGGTTACTGTTCGCCTCACCATCGGTCAGGAGGATCACGTAGTTCGAGCCGCACAGCTCCTCGATGGGGGAGACGTAACGGGCATTGCCCTCGATTCTCTCGGTACGGCAGGCCTCAGCGCCGAGATTGGCGTCTGTGCACCCCTTCTCGCGGACCACCGTGCCACCCTTGTAAGAAGACGGGTGACTCACCCGAGTGTTGAGGGTGGCCGCCTCGCCGTCCGTGCCATCTCCCCTGAGGGCACCGTGGACGACTCCCTCTGCCCGGTAATAGCGTGCTGCCTCGTAGAGCGTGTCGACGATCGGAGTCCAGCCACCGTGCTGGAGTTCCGTGACCGTTTGCTTCAACAGTTGTCGGACGCTGGCCGAAGATCCGCCGGAGGATCCCTGCCTGGCCTTGTAAGTGATCCTCAGTATGGGCGCCTGGGCCGGACTGTCGTCGAAGCTGTAGGCCTTTCGCTGTCCCGCACCGCCCCTGAGGATGAAGGAAAGCGCATTCCTGGATTTCCAGCCGCTACGATTGACGACGTCCTGTACGATGGACTTCAGGTTCGGTGTCTCATGAACCTCGTTCATTCTCCACGCTTGGAGAGGAGCGTCTTGCGAGGAGGCATCCCAGGTCACCGAAGCCGTGGTTTTCGCCCGCTGGGCCAGGTCACGCTCCTCGGCTGTGAAGGGTGCCGCATTGTCGGACGCTTCGCCGTAGATGACGATCGAGGTTCCAGACTCCCTGGAGTTGCGGCTCGTGAAAACGAGACGAGCGTCGAGAACCTCGGAACCCTGCTCGATCGGGATGTCCTGGAATCGAATCCCGACCGTCTGGGCGGTCTTCTCCGCGTTCGGCATGTCCAGGATCTTGTCGACCAGCTGCATCGTTCCACTTTCGTCGGCCTGCTCGGCATCATCGTTGCCGGCCCTGACCTGGCGCTGAAGGGTCTGGAGGGAGCAGCCCGTTCCCTTGCTCGCAGCCTTGTCAAAGGTGTAATTCACTTTGAGCACGGGAGCGAAGTCCGGCTTGCCGTCATGGCTGTAGACTGACCTCCAGCCAGTTCCGTCGGCCTTCTCCATGAGGAGAACCAGGTCATTCCCTCCGCACCAATCGTCTCGGCCGACGACATCCTGGAGGATGGCGGAGAGATCGGGGGATCTCTGCGCCTGTCCCTGGCTGCTCCTCGCTACCCATTCGGCAGTCATCGGCCAGGCCACCGACGTGGACGTCTTGCGCGTGAATTTCTCTTTCAGGGACTGTTTGCTGGTGTCGAAGGGCTCGGCGTCCCCGACGCTTTCGCCGTAGATGCGCAAGGTCACGGGGTCCGAAAGGGTCCGGGAAGGGGAGACTTCCAGGACCGCGCTGTCGATGGTGGCGCCCTGGGGGATCCCCAGATTTCGGAAACGCAGGCCCACCCGCTGTTCACCCGGCTTGCCGCTGCCGTAGACCACGGCGAGCTTCGGGGCGTCACCGCCGCTGTCATACGTCTTCGCCTGCCGCAGCCCGGTTCCCGTCACCAGGATGCCAAGACCGTTTCCCTCCGCCCAACCCGGGCGGTCGACAATCTCCTGCACGACGGGCGAGAGGTCGGCGGTGACGTATCGTTGCCCACTGGTCCAGGGCGCAACGCCAGACATCACGACCTTCGCAGTCGTCTGTGTCAGGGCTGCAGTGGAGGGCTTGAGCTTATCCGAAAATACGCCAGCATCGTCCGCCGCCCAGCCCCTGAACTCGAGAGTCGTGTCCGCTGCGTCGTTCTGGGCAGCCGTGAGCTCCAACTCGGCTGCCGTCACGTACGCGCCCTTCGGGATGGCGACTCCTCGAAACACGATCCCGTCGCGCCGTGTCCCGTCACCGTCCCTGACCATCTCGAGCTCGGGGCTCGTGAGGTCGAGGCGGCCGGCGCCTACGATGCCGCCGATATAGATCTCCTCCGCGTCGTCCGCGCTCGCCCCGACGCTCCTGGTGAACGCGGTCTCACGGCCGAAGGCGGGGGTGTCCACCAACTCCAGCCGGCTGCTGAAAAAGTCCATCTCTCCCGTAGACTTCAGCTCCTCCACGTCGTCGGCCCCATCCGAGATCCGGGCGAGAACGTCTGCCTGGCCGGACTTGAAGGCGTCCGACGCGTCGGCGTCGATGGGAGCGACGGGCAGCAGGACCGGGCCCCCGGGGTTGCTGAAGCGCATCAAGCCGATGTTGACGTTGTTCAGACCGTCGAGAAGAGAGTGCAGGGCCTCCTTCATGTTCTCCAGGCGCGTCTTGCCTGTGCCCGGCACCTGCTCGCTCATGCTCCCCGAGGTGTCGAGTATGATCAGTACGTTGGGCCGGATCCCCTGGGACTGGGCGAGCTCCTCGGAGCCGACATAGACCTCGGTGTCGTCCGCCAGAGACGCCGCGGGTACGCCGGAGCAGACGCCTGCGGCGAAGGCCAGAAAGAAGGGGACCAACGTGCGGCGTTTCATGCCTGTGTCTCCTGGAGACCCCGGGGGGCGCGCCCTAGTTCTGGAAGTTGGGGATGATCTGATAAGCGCCGGCGTGATGAACGGAGCGAACGGGAGTGGCCTCGTCCCCGCTCCAGGTCTTCCCCGTGCTCTCGACGTCGAAGTGTTGTGAGCGGAAGAGCTTGGCGCTGAACAGGGATCCCACGGGAGGGAGGTATTCTCCGTTCCGGCGTATCGCATAGGTGACTTCTCCCACCTTCCGCTGCGAATCGGAGAGCTTGATCGTTTCTTCGGGGAGCGGGGAGACCTCGGAAAGCGTCTTCGTTCCGAATGCGCGGGCAAGCCCGGTCTCCGCGATCTGAAATGCCCGGGTGCTCTCCTGCGTGTTCGCCGCCATCTTCTCCTCCAGGGAGGTGGTGCTCATCGTGCTCAGGCCGAGCAGTGTGAGCACCGCGAGAAGGATGAGAGAGACGATCAAAACGGCGCCGCGCTGGGCGGAGGGACGGCGCGGGCGCGGGCAGGCCGCTCTGGTTCTGGGGTTGGCGATCATGTACGGTTCCGCAGATAGACCGTGGTGGTGAACACGCGGCGCCGGACGCGCAGGTCGGGTGGATCCACGCAGCCGGAACCCTTGGCGCATTTATCGAGACTCGCGAAGGACCCGCCTGAAAAGACGTCGTACACCCGAGTGTCCGGCTGCGCTCCCTGCTCGTCCACGGTTCGCAGGAGCAGCCCCAGCCGGACGCTCACGACGCTCCGCCACTCCTCGGGGGTGTCGAGCTTCTGGGCCCCGGCACCGACGTATTCCTCCGGGGCGTCCCCGCTGGCGATGCCATAGAGGATCTGCATGTCCTCGACGCCCGAAGCGAGCTCGTCGTCCACGACGAAGACCTCGCCGGGGTCGTGCGCGCCGTTCCCGTTTCTGTCCTCCCATCGCAACGTCTGGCGGTAGAGCGAACGGTGGCCGGGACCCCCGCTGCCGACTCCCACGTAATAGCGGGCGGCGTGCAGGGGGAACAGCCGGGGATAGAAGTCGTTCGTCGCCGTCGTTTGGAAATAACGAGAGGCGGAAGCGTACTTCGGCGACGCCGTGGTTACCGCAGTTCCGGAGGCCTGCGAAACCTTGAACAGGACGCCAGCAGTGCAATCCACGACACCGGCGTATCCTTCAGCGACGACAAGGGGTGTGCCTTCGACCGAGAGGCTCGCGACCGTTCCCTCGGCGCTCTGTCCGAGACCCCCGAGGTAGCGGACTGTCACTGCGTCGGTGCCTGCGATGATGCGGGAAGTGTCTTCCGGGGACCCCTTCGTCACCGAAGGGCTCGCCCAGGCGGACCAGAGCGAGGTGCCCGGCTGGACGTTGTCCAGCCCCTCCAACCCGACTCCGGGCTCTGCGCCCGGCAGCGATTCGGGGACGCCGAGGTCCCAGAGGACCCCTCGCGGGTCGCCGGCGGTCATGGCGATGTTCGAGACCGACCCGACGTTGTCGACGCAGCCGACCCCCCCCGCCATTCGCAGGTCCCGCAGCATGGTCTCGAGCGCGAAGCGGGCGTTCTCCTGGAGCCTGGAGAGGCCGCTGGTGACTTCGTGCGTGCTCTTGTTGGACAGAAAGACGGAGATGGCCCCGGCGGTCAGCAGGAGACCGACCACGAGTGCCACCATCAGCTCCACCAGGCTCAGGCCGCGCGCGAAGCGGGTGCGGGACGTCGGGCCCATCGTCAGGGTCTCCAGACCTGGTCGAAGGTCCAGGTCTGCTGCTTTTCGAGGGGGTCCTTCGAGCCACGGTCCTGCCAGCGGATGGTGACCTCGAACCGATCGTCGTTGTAGTCGTGGGGCGTCCCCTTTCCGTTCGGTTGCGTAAGGTCCGCGTTGCCGGACGGCAGGGCAGCGTCCAGGGCCTTGGTCCAACAACACATGTCGTTGGCCACGTCCGTGGATACGCCTGGGTTGCAGGCGCAGACCTTCGGGTCGGGTTCCTGGTCAACGTACTGGGGCGCTCTCGCCCGATTGGCCCGCATGAGGTCCATGATCTCGTACGCGAGGTAGGTCGCCTGGCTCCGGGCGTAGGCGTCGTGGTTGAACTTGACCCCGCGCGTCTGCAGCGCCGCGAGGCCCAGCAGGCCGATGGCGAGGACGAGGAGGGCGACGAGTACCTCCAGCAGGCTGAAGCCTCGGAGGCCGGGCCGTGGGTAGGGAGTGCCCGATGCCCTGCCGTCACCGCAACGGTGGCCGGAGCCTGGGGCGGTGCGAGTCATGGCGTGCAGTCCTCGAGGGGCGGTCTGGTCACCTGGGCCCGGCCGACACCGGCGACCTCGACCTGGCGGCCCCTGGCCGGTCCCCGCTCGTCACAGAGGGCCAGGGCGAATGACGCACCCCCCGTGGTGCTGCCGTCTGACGAAAAGGAGAGTGTGCCGCCGCTCGCGCGAACGCTCACCGCCGCCGGGACCGAGCCGTTTCGGCGGAGGATGTCCCCCTCGCTGTCCGGTTCCCTGTTCCCGTTCTCGTCCGTGAATACCACCCAGCCCCCGCCCCAGTCGGTGCCGCCGTCACAGGTGGGCACGGCCGCGCCGGGTGCAGCGGAACTGCAGACGGCGACCGGAAAGCGCCGCTTGACCGCCTCGCTCCTGGCCAGACTCAGATGCGCCACCAGGTTATTGGCCTCGGTCACGAGCCGGTTGTTGCGCACCAGGTCCTGGAGGGCCGGGACGCCGATGACGAGCAGGATGGCCGCCACCGTGACGACGATGACGAGCTCGACCAGCGTGAATCCCTGGGCCCGGCCCATGACCGGCCTCATGGGACGGCAGGACGCGGCGGCGCCGTGCGGCACGCATAGGCGGCGGCGTTGTCCACGGTCCAGTCGGGCCGGCAGCTGCGGCCCAGGTGGTCGGCCACGATGCAGAGGCTGCGGGGCGACTCCGCGACCACGATGCTCGCCCTGCTGCCGTCGCTGCAGGCGACGGTGTAGTAGTGCTTGCCGTCCCTGCCCAGGTCGGTCACGCGGGTCACGGTCGCCCCGCTGGCCGACAACGCCGGAAGGAGGGTGAGGAAGAGGGCGAGCGGTTGCAGTGTCCTCAGCTTCATCGGGTACCCCAGGCGTCTGCCCTGAGCGTTCGGTCGGTCTCCGCCGTCGTTTCGGCGGATCCATCGGGCACGGCGGCGAGGGCAGGCGCGCAGCCAAGCCGTGTCCGGGGAGGGAATTAGCAAGAGGAGGGTATTCTGTCAGTCGGCATCCGACGAACGGTCAGCCGGGGCCGACGGGGGGCATCAAGCCCGGCAGCAGAAAAGTCGGTGGCAGGGCCACTGAGCCAGCTCTCGGCAAAGGGGCTTAACCGCACCGCGACCGGCCGCTATACTCTGTCGCCAGCGTGCCGGTGTAGCTCAGTCGGTAGAGCAACTGATTCGTAATTAGTAGGTCGGGGGTTCGACTCCCTCCACCGGCACCAATAAAAACAAATGGTTAGAAGAAGCGAAGGGCGGCGGGGAAAGGACAAAGACCTGGACCTGGTTGGTCGCTGCTTCGCCGCCAGACGGGGCCGCCGGGACCCGCCCGGGCGTCCCCTCGATGACCGGCCCTCTCCGAGCCCCCGCTCGCGCCAATCGCTCCGAGGGGGCGCCATCGCGCTGCTCGTTTTCTGGTCCGCCGGCCTGGCGACGGCGGACGAGCTTGAGCATCAGGACTCCTGGCTCAGTCTGGTCCCTGGGCGCTTCGTATTGGTCGGCCGGGAACCGGACAACGGGGCGGCTTATGCGGGGTCCGCAGTGATCACGCAGACCGGCAATGCCTTTTCTCTCGAGAGAACGATTGGAGCGAGAAGAGTGATTGCCCGCGGCAGCATCGAGGTATCAAGCCCTCCCGGCGAGGGGAACGTGTTGCGCTTTCGCTGGAAGGACCAGGACGAACACCTGATGACTTGCCTCGTTCAGGGCGATCTCGACAACTACGCGCGGTTGACCTGTCACTGGGTGCTCGAGGGAAAGAAGCACGGTGCACCGGGGTTGGAGGCGTATTTTTCCACCGAGGCCTGGTCTGACGATTGACAAGGCACGCCCCTGCACCTGACACCTGCGTAAGCGATGCGTGAACCCTTCGCTTGCAGTCCGCGTTCGTAGCGGAGGGGGCATCACGGGGCCGGCCCTCAGTCCTTCTGGTACTCGGGCGCGCGTGGGCCATACAGAATCCCGTTTGGGCGGCCCGCCGACAGCAAGCGGTTCGCGGTTACGCCGGCGGTCGCGTGGCCCTGGCTCATGACGTTCTCGAGGACTTGCGAGAGGAGGGCCTCTACGAGCATGCCCACCAGGCCACCACCGGAACTGCCGCGGCCTTCTGCGCTGGAGGCGGTGGCCTCGCCTGCCCACAGGACTTCGCCGGACCTCAGGTCGACGAGCCGGGCCGCGGCTGTCACCCGCGTTTCACTGGAGACCACGGCGTAGCTGGTGCCGTACTGCTTCACCTCGATATACAGCACCGCGTCTGCGCCGAAGATCTCCCTCAGCTTGACGAGCCCGACATCGTGCATCTCGGCCGGGTTGACCAGCCCATTCTGCCGAAACGTCTCGTCCACCAGCGCCACCGGGAGGACGTAATAGCCGGCCTCGGAAAGGGGCATCGTCACCTGCGACAGCACGCTATAGGTCGCCCTGACGTCCGGCGAGGCGTTCAGCGGAGGCAGCACCAGGATCGAGGCCGGACGGCTCTGCTTGTATTGGTAATAGTCGTAGGGTTTCGGGGTGGAGACTGCGCATCCTGCTCCGAGCGTGGCCAGCGTCAGGGCGAAGAGGCCGCTCGTGCAGCGAGTGACACGCATCGCACCCCCTTATTTTCCGGGCTGGCCCGACTTGAACTTATGCAGGAGGAAATCCATGTAGGCGGAAGACTCGGGGAACTGTGTCTTCTCCATCTCGAGCTGTTGGCGGAACTGATCGTCCCGGGCGACCCCGCCGTACAACAACCCCAGGTGGGCGTTGAATCCGGGGGGCAGGGCCAGCCCTTTGCTGCGCGCCTTCTCCACTTCGGACTCGAGGGCCAGGATCTGAGCCTCGGGGCCCTTTTCGCCCTTGAAATACTCGTAGAGCTGTGGCTGGTAGCCGCCCCAGTGATACAGCGGTTGGCGCTGTGCGGCGCACCCGGCGAGCAAGACGGCGGCGGCAACCGAGGACGCCCGGGTCATCCCCCTGACTGCGATGAGCGACATCCGCGCCCCTGGCCGCACACCCCGCTTCATTGGGACGGCCGCCACGAGCCGGCTTCGATGCCCGCCACCAGATTGTTGACCGCCTCACGGATGGCCAGGTCCAGCACCTTGCCGTTCAGTGTCGAATCGTAGCTCGCGGTGCCCCCGAACCCGATGACCTCACGATTGGAAAGGCTGTACTCGCCAGCCCCCTGCACCGAGAAGACCACCTGGGAGGTCTGCACGCTGACGATGTTCAGGCCCACTTTGGCGTAGGCGACCTGGGACTTCCCGCGCCCGAGGATGCCGAACAACTGCTGGTCCCCCACCTCCTTGCGCCCGAACTCCGTCACGTCACCGGTCACCACATAGTCGGCCCCCATCAGGCCCAACCCCTTCTTGCGGATGGTCGCTTCCTGCTTCAGTTCCGGCAGATTGTCCCGATCGAGCACGTTGAACCGCCCGGTCTGCTGGAGGTGGCTGACGAGGATGGTCTTGGCCTGGCTTCCAAGACGGTCCACCCCGTCCGAGAAGATCCCCCGCATGAAGCTCGAGCGGTTGTCGAACTTGCCCACGGCAATCGGGGTGCGCGAACCGCTGTAGGGTGTGCCGGCGGTATGGACCCTGGGCACGTCGAGGGTTCGCGACTCTTCGGTGGCACAGCCCGCCACACTGCCCAGAAGCGCCAGCACCAAGACGGCACGGATGCCCTTCACGAACAGACCCTTCATGCTAAATTCCCCCGGGCGGATAGGAGAGCCCCGAAATCGCTGTCAGCCTGAGGGTATTGTAGACAAGGATGACACTCTCGCAGGACCTCCGGCGGTCGTTGCTCGCGCTCTTCTTCTTCGGGGGACTCGCCGGGTGGATGGCGTGGTCGGCCTACGGCAGCGCGGTCGATTACGAGACCCGGGCGACCCTGCTCGCCGCCCAGGCAGAGCCCAACGCCCAGCTCCGGCGGGCGGTCAAGCGGTGGCTCGGCGAGCTTCCGGTCTTCCCCCTCGAGGGCTACGGGGACGAGCTTCGCGCCCTCGATGCCCAGCGCAAGGCCGCGGCTGGCGCGCGCCGCGACGCCCACGTCAAGTTCCTGGGGTTCGTCGCCGCCGCGACCGCCGGCGTCCTGCTCGCGTACGCAGCCCGTCGGCGCCGCAGCACGATCGTCGTCGGTCTCCTCGTCGCGTCGCTCATCGCCCTCGTCGTGGGTCTCCTGGCCCCGGCGATGGCCCTGACTGCCGCGCAGGAGGTCCCGGCTGTCGGCAAGGTCGTGCTGTACTTCGAGTCCCGCGGCATCCTCTCCACCATCCTGGCGCTCCTCGGCCCCCACGGCAGTTACGCCATCGGCATCCCGATCCTTCTGTTCAGCGTGCTCCTGCCGCTGGCCAAGACCGCGGTCATGGGAGTGGCGGCCGTGTCCTCGGGGCGGCTCGGCAGCGGCGTCCTGTCGCTGGTGCACCGCATCGGCAAGTGGTCCATGGCCGACGTGTGCCTCACTGGCTGGATCCTCGCCTTCCTCGCGAGCGAGCACCAGAGATTCATGAGCGCCGAGCTCCAGGTGGGGACGCTCTTTTTCGCGTGCTACGCGGTCCTGTCCATTCTGGCCGGGCAATGGCTGGAGCGCCCCCCACGACCCGCCAGCGTCCCGGCCGAACCCCCCGAACGCTGAACGGGCCCGCCCTGCGGGGAAGGCTTGCAGGGGGCGTGTATCAGGAGTACGTTCCTACTTGCGTATCCTCCGCAACTGGGAGAAGCATCCGCGGATGGTCGATGACCTCGAGGTCAGGAGACGGCTCGAGCGTTTCCAGTCGGTGGCGAGGGAGGCAGGCGTCAAGCTCACGCACCAGCGCCTCGTGATCTTTCGGGCGGTCGCCGGGAGCGTGGAGCACCCGACGGCGGAGACCGTCTACAACGCCGTGCGCCCGGAGATGCCGACGGTGTCGCTGGACACCGTGTACCGCACCCTCTGGCTGCTCACCGACCTCGGACTCCTGACCACCCTCGGGCCCCGACAGGGGAGCGTCCGGTTCGAGGCCAACCTGGAAAAGCACCACCACTATCTCTGCGTGCGCTGCGGCGCGTTGCGGGACTTCGACAGCGCCGAGCTCGACGCGCTGCCGATCCCGAGCGCCGCGAGCCGCTTCGGTCGGGTGGTGAGCTCCCACGTGGAGGTGCGGGGCATCTGTGCGGCTTGCATGCAGGCGGGCGGGGAGAGTCGCCGCCCGGAGGCATGACACGCCACGAGTTGGGACGTCGCAACGTGAAGCGCCGCAAGGCACGAGAGAGGAGAGGCTGATGAGTGAGAAGAAGCTGACCACCACAGGGGGCGCCCCGGTCGCCGACAACCAGAACGTCATGACCGCGGGGCCGCGGGGTCCGATGCTGCTGCAGGACGTCTGGTACCTGGAGAAGCTGGCGCACTTCGATCGCGAGGTGATCCCCGAGCGGCGCATGCACGCCAAGGGCTCGGGTGCCTACGGGACGTTCACCGTCACCCACGACATCACGAAGTACACCAAGGCCAAGATCTTCTCCCAGGTGGGCAAGAAGACGGACCTGTTCGTGCGCTTCTCCACGGTCGCGGGCGAGCGCGGCGCGGCGGACGCCGAGCGCGACATCCGCGGGTTCGCCATCAAGTTCTACACCGAGGAGGGGAACTGGGACCTCGTGGGCAACAACACCCCGGTGTTCTTCCTCCGTGACCCGCTGAAGTTCCCGGATCTGAACCACGCGGTGAAGCGCGACCCGCGCACCAACCTGCGTTGCGCCCAGACGAACTGGGACTTCTGGACCCTGCTGCCCGAGGCGCTGCACCAGGTCACCGTCGTCATGAGCGACCGCGGCATTCCGCGCACCTACCGCCACATGCACGGTTTCGGCAGCCACACCTTCAGCTTCATCAATGCCGAGAACGAGCGGTTCTGGGTCAAGTTCCACCTGCGCTGCCAGCAGGGGATCCAGAACCTGACCAACGCCGAGGCCGAGGCGATCGTCGCGAAAGACCGCGAGAGCCACCAGCGCGACCTCTACCAGTCCATCGAGCGGGGCGAGTTCCCGCGCTGGGAGCTCAAGGTCCAGATCATGCCGGAGAAGGACGCGGCCACGTACCGCTTCCACCCCTTCGATCTGACCAAGGTCTGGCGGCACTCCGACTACCCCCTGATCGACGTCGGGGTGCTCGAGCTGAACCGAAACCCGGAGAACTACTTCGCCGATGTGGAGCAGTCGGCCTTCAATCCGGCCAACATCGTCCCGGGTATCGGGTTCTCGCCGGACAAGATGCTGCAGGGGCGCCTCTTCTCCTACGGCGATGCGCAGCGCTACCGCCTCGGCGTCAACCACGGGCAGATCCCCGTGAACCGCCCGCGCTGCCCGGTGAACAGCTACCATCGCGACGGCCAGATGCGGGTCGACGGGAACTACGGGAGCACCAAGGGGTACGAGCCCAACAGCCTGGGGCTCTGGCAGTCGAGCCCGGAGGTGATGGAGCCGCCGCTCGCGCTCGAGGGTGCGGCCTACCACTGGGACTTCCGCAAGGACGACGACGACTATTTCACCCAGCCGGGGCTGCTCTTCCGCCTCATGACGCCGGCGCAGCAGCAGGTGCTGTTCGCGAACACCGCGGCGGAGATGGCGATGGTCGACGAGAAGGTCAGGATGCGCCACATCGGCAACTGCCTGAAGGCCGACCCGGCCTATGGCAAGGGCGTGGCGGACGCGCTCGGCATACCCCTCGGGGACGTGCGGTCCTGATTCCCGCCTGGTCGGCGCCGGGGCCCGTGACGGGCCAGCGTCTCGTGGTCCTGGTCGAGGACCGCGCCGGGCCTCCCTGCGAGGCCGCTCACGGGTTGAGCCTGTGGCTCGAATCCGGCGGCGCGGTCCTGCTCGTGGACACCGGCCCCGACCCGGGCGTGCTCACTCGCAACGCGGCGCGCCTCGGGCTCGACCTGGGGCGAGTGGAAGCGGTGCTCCTGAGCCACGGGCACTACGACCACACGGGGGGGCTGCCGGCGGTGGTGGCGGCCCGCGGGGGGCGCCCCCTGCGGGTCTTCATGCACCCCTCGGCCGTCCGCGAGCGCTTCAGCCTGCGGACCGGCTCCCCACGCTCTATCGGGATGCCGGTGGCGAGCCGCGAGGCGCTGGCCGCGCCGGGGGTGAGCGTCACGCTGGCTCCGGGGCCCACCACCGTGGGCCCCGGGGTCTGGGTGACCGGCACCATTCCCCGCCGTCACCCGGGCAACGGGGACGCCTTTCTCGTGCTGGACCCCGACGGTCGGACTCCGGACCGCTTCGAGGACGACCAGGCGGTGGTGGTGGAGGGCACTGGCGGGCTGACGGTGATCTGCGGCTGCGCCCACTCGGGGGTCGTGAACATCCTCGACCACGTGGCGCGGCTGCGCCCTGGTGTGCCGCTCGCCCGGCTGGTGGGCGGGCTGCACCTGGGGGGGAGCCCCGCGGGGGCCGTCGGGAAGGTCGTCGACGAGGTGGCCGACCGGGGGCTGCGCCAGTGCGCGGTGGGGCACTGCACCGGCGAACGCGCCGAGGAGGTCTTCTCGGCACGTTTCCCCGGCGCCGTTCGCCTCGTCTGCGGGGCCGAGCTGTCCAGTCCCTGACCGCTTCGGTGGCCAGGCCGGGGCTCGGCCCCGGTGTTCAGTGCTCAGGCCACGGTCACGTCGGGCGAGAGGTACACGTCCTGGATCGCGTGCAGCAGCTCGACGCCCTGGGCCATGGGCTTCTGGAACGCCTTGCGGCCCGAGATCAGCCCCATTCCGCCGGCGCGTTTGTTGATGACGGCCGTGCGCACGGCCTGGCCGAGGTCGTTCTGGCCTGACCCGCCGCCCGAGTTGATCAGGCCGGTGCGGCCCATGAAGGTGCTCGCCACCTGATAGCGCACCAGGTCGATCGGGTGGTCCGTGGTGAGCTCGGAGTAGACCTTGGCGTGGGTCTTGCCGAATTTCAGCGCGGTGTAGCCGCCGTTGTTCTCGGCCTGCTTCTGCTTGACGATGTCGGCCTCGATGGTGGCGGCCAGGTGGTTGGCCTGGCCCGTCAGGTCGGCCGACACGTGGTAGTCGGTGCCCGCCTGCTGGAACGCCGGGTTGCGCAGGTAGGCCCAGAGCACCGTGACCATCCCGAGCTCGTGGGCCTGCTGGAAGGCCTCCGAGATCTCCTGGATCTGCCGGCGGCACTCGGGGGACCCGTAGTAGACGGTGGCGCCGACGGCCACGGCGCCCATGTCGAAGGCCTGCTCGACCGACGCGAACAGGGTCTGGTCGTGGATCGCCGGGTAGGTGAGCAGCTCGTTGTGGTTGATCTTGAGGATGAACGGGATCTTGTGCGCGTACTTGCGCGCGACCGCGTTCAACACCCCCACGGTCGAGGCCACGGCGTTGCACCCGCCCTCGATCGCGAGCCGCACGATGTTTTCCGGGTCGAAGTAGATCGGGGCCGGTGCGAAGGAGGCGCCCGCGGAGTGCTCGATCCCCTGGTCGACCGGCAGGATGGAGAGGTAGCCCGTGCCCGCGAGACGGCCCTGGGAGAAGAGTCCCTGCAGGCTCCGCATGACCCTGGGGCTGCGGTTCTTCGGGGAGACCACGCGGTCGACGTAGTCCGGTCCGGGCAGGTGCAGGGACTCGCGCGATATCGTCCGGCAGGTGTGGGAGAGGAGCGACTCGGCCTCGGCGCCGAGCAGTCCAACGATGTCGGTCATGGAAAGCCCCCTGTCAGAGTGAAGTGGCGGCGGGCAACGGCCCTGAAACGCGTCGGCGCCGAGGCCGCGAGAGGCCGTCGGCGCGGCCTAGAGTCTAGCCCCTGGGCGGACCCGCTGCACCCCGGAGCGCGGGGGACCCGACCGGCGATACCCCGGTCCGGGCGAGCGACTCCCGCCCCGGGCCGAGCGCTCGCAGCTACCCTCGCGGCGACCTTCCCAGCCCCAGCAGGTCGAGCGTTTGCCCGCGCTGCGGGAGGACGGCCCTGACGCCGTGGTCGGTGGCCAGGCGGGCGGCGAGGGCTTCCTGGGCGGCGGGCTCTCCGTGCACCAGGGCGACCGGTGGTCGACCCTCGAATCCCGCGTACCACTGGAGCAGGCCGTCCTGGCCGGCGTGGGCCGAGAGTCCCCCGATGGTGTGTACGCGGGCGGCGACGCGCACCCGCTCGCCCCAGAGGTTGATGTGCTTCGCGCCGTCCACGAGGGCGCGCCCCGTGGTTCCCTCGGCCTGAAATCCCACGATGACGACGTGGCAGCCGTCGCGCCAGACGTTGTGCTTGAGGTGGTGGCGGATGCGCCCGCCATTGCACATGCCGCTGCCCGCGATGATGATGGCGCCGGTGCGCACGCGGTTCAGTGCCATGGACTGCAGGGCCGTGTGTACGAGGTGCAGGTTTGGCAAGGCAGTCTCGCGCCGGCGCCAGATGGCGCTCGCCTCCCGGTCGTAGAGGTCGCTGTGCCGCGCGTAGATCGCCGTGGCCTCGATGGCGAGCGGGCTGTCGAGGAAGATCTGCCAGTTCCCGACGTCCCACTCCTGGTAGTGACGGGCCATCAGGTAGAGCAGATCCTGGGTGCGGCCCACCGCGAAGGCGGGAATGAGGACGTTGCCCTGGTCCTCCCGGGCCCCCTTCAGCACGGCGCCCAACTCCGCGAGTGTCGCCTCGCGGGACTGGTGTGCCCGGTCGCCGTAGGTGCTCTCGAGGAGCACCAGGTCCGCCTGCCGGATGGGCGTGGGGTCGCGGAGGATCGGCATCTCCTGCTGGCCCAGGTCGCCGCTGAAGACGACCTTTCGCTCGTCGCCCCTCTCGAGGAGCATCAGCTCGACGATGGCCGAGCCCAGGATGTGGCCGGCGTCGCGCAGGCAAAGGCGTACTCCGGGCAGGATCTCCCGGGGCTCGTCGTAGCCGAGCGGGCGGATGCGCCGCACCGCCCGCTGGGCGTCCTGCAGGTCGTAGAGCGGGTCCACCGCGGGCAGGTGCTTGCGCTCGCGCTTGCGGTTCTCCCACTCGGCCTCGCGCTCGTTCAGGTAGGCGGCGTCCTGCAGCATGATGCGGCAGAGGTCGCGCGAGGCCCGGTGGGTGTAGATGGGGCCGTTGAAGCCGGCCTTGACCAGCAAGGGGAGGCGCCCCGAGTGGTCGATGTGGGCGTGGCTCAGCACGAGGGCGTCGATGCTGGCCGGGTCGAACGGGAACGGGGCCCGGTTGCGCTCCTCCTCCCTTCGCGAGCCCTGGACGAGCCCGCAGTCGAGCAGCAGCCGCCGCCCGTTTGCCTCGATCAGGTGACAGGAGCCGGTGACCTCACCCGCGCCGCCGTGGAAGGTGATCTGCATGGGCGAACGACTCCTCCAGTGCCCGGTGCGCGAGGCGCCTTCACCGGTCCCGCGGGTGTTTCACTTCCTGGTAGCGGGCCATCACGTCCCACACGTCGTGATAGGCGTGCAGGCGCCCGGCGTCGCGCACGGTGGCCTTGAAGTTGGGGTAGTCGATGGCCCGGACCTGGGCGGCGAGGGCCCTGGCGACCTCTTCGGCGGAGATCTCCGCGCGGTAGCGATAGTCGGCCGTGGGCGTCTCGGAGACCTTCACGTCGGGGAACACCCGCTCGATGTCCCCCGCGCTGCGGGCACGGACGAGCAGGGTCCCGGGCTGGGACCGCTGGGCGACGATGGACAGCATGGCGTTGTTCAGAAAGACCCACATATGCGGTGTTCCTCCCAAAGGGGGTGATGGAAGATCGAGCATCGCGCCAGGCAATGCCGTCGGGCACGGGATGCAGCGCGAGGGTCCCACGAACCTCGATGGTGGAGCATGGACCGGCCCGAGGGGCACGGCAAGGGGATGGCGGGCGTCGCCTCGCGAGGCCCGGGGCGCGAGGACGGGCTGGGCCGCCCTCTTGCCCGGATGCGTCGCCCGCCCGGGAGCGCCGGGCCGGGTTTCTTGTCTATAGTCGATGATGAAGGGGCAGGCGCGCGAGGTCTGTCCCGTGATGGGCTGGTGTCCGGAGGGAGCGAAGGGTGAAGCAACCGTGGGTGTACTGGAGCCTGTTGGCCACTCAGCTTGCCCTGGTGGGCTGCGCGGGGCCGCGTTACCAGACCGTGTTCCACTACGACCCGCCCGCGGACCCGCAGGGCCGTGCCTGTGTGGAGCGCTGTCCCCGGGTTCTCCAGGCCTGTCAGGACCGCTGCCGGGTCTCCCATCAGGCCTGTCTGGTGGACGCGGAGCCTGCGGCGCAGGCGCACGCCGACCGCCTGGTGGACCGTTACGAGGCCGACCTCTCACGCTACCGCTCGGCAGCCTGGGGCTGTGGCCCGACCATCGGCCTGGGGTGGGGCTATTACGGTGGGCACCACCACGGTCACGACCTCTGGTCGGTGGGCTCGAGCTGGTATCTGCCCTGGGGCGGCCCCTGGTACGACCCCTGGTACGGCTGCTACGCCGGGCCGCCGCCCCGGGCGCCCGACCGCGCGGAGGAGGTCCGCCGCTACCTGTGGCGCGCGTGTGCCCAGGACTGTGGCTGCCAGCTCGAGTACGACGGCTGCTTCCTCGCCTGCGGGGGCCGGAAGACGGTGGAGTGGGAATGCGTCGCGAACTGCCCCCGGGCGGGCGATTGAGCGGTGTCGACCCCGCGTCAGCGGTTCCGAAGCAGGTCTTTCAGGGCGGCGAACGGCTGATGGGTGGCGGCCTTGCCGGGTCCGGCCCCGGTGCCAGGCGCCGCGAGCCCCTGTGCCTCGAGCTGGCGCTGGTGCTCGTTGTCGTGGCAGTAGAGGCAGAGCAGCTCCCAGTTGCTGCCGTCCGCAGGGTTGTGATCGTGGTCGTGGTTCTTGTGGTGGACGGTGAGCTCGCTCAGGTTCTGGCGGTCGAAGGTCCGCCCGCACCGGGCACAGACCCAGGGGTAGAGCTTCAGGGCCTGTTCGCGGTAGTCGCGCTCGCGCACCGCCTGGGCCTTGCGCGCCTGGGCCACCACCTGATCCAGCTTGCTCGTGTCCACCCGTTCCCCCACGGTTGGCGTTGCGGTCCGGCTGCCCGGCCCTCTATGCTGCACCTATGATAACCCGCCTCGGCCGAACCGGCCGCGCCCGCGGCCCTCTGGGCCTGCACCCGCGTCTTCCAACGAGAACCCATCCGTGAGCGAAAGAGAACGAACCCAGAACCTGGCCCTCTTCTGCGACTTCGAGAACGTGGCCCTCGGTGTGCGTGATGCCAAGTACGCCAAGTTCGACATGCAGAAGGTGCTCGAGCGCCTGCTCCTGAAGGGCAGCATCGTCGTGAAGAAGGCCTACTGCGACTGGGAGCGGTACAAGGAGTTCAAGGCCTCGATGCACGAGGCCTCCTTCGAGCTGATCGAGATCCCGCACGTGCGCATGTCGGGCAAGAACTCCGCCGACATCCGGCTCGTGGTGGACGCGCTCGACCTCTGCTACACGAAGTCCCACGTCGACACGTTCGTGATCATCAGCGGGGATTCGGATTTCTCGCCCCTCGTGAGCAAGCTGCGGGAGAACAACAAGGCCGTCATCGGTGTGGGGGTGAAGAAGTCGACCTCCGACCTGCTCATCGCCAACTGCGACGAGTTCATCTACTACGACGACCTGGTGCGCGAGAGCGAGAAGCAGCGCAGGACACGCAAGAGACCCCCGGCGAAGGCCGTGCCCACCGAGGCGGCCCCGGTCCCCAGCGAGGAGGACAAGCAGCAACAGGCGCTCGACCTGGTCATGGAGATCGTCGAGTCGCTCTTCGAGGAGAGGGGAGACGAGGAGAAGGTCTGGGGCTCCATGGTCAAGCAGACCCTCAAGCGCCGGCGGCCGGGGTTCAACGAGGCCTATCACGGCTTCCGGACTTTCGGCAAGCTGCTGGAGGAGGCCCAGGCGCGGGGTCTGCTCGGCCTCGAGCTCGACGAGAAGTCCGGGGGCTACATCATCCGGCGCCCCAGTCAGGGCGACTGACGTATAATCCGGGTCTGGGCCGCCCGCGACCGCGATCCCCTGCGAAAGTGGCGGAATCGGTAGACGCGCTGGATTTAGGTTCCAGTGGGGCAACCCGTGAGAGTTCGAGTCTCTCCTTTCGCACCAAGCTCCTGCCCCTGGTGCGTCCGGGGCGGGCGGTCCGCGCCCTGGCGCGCGCGGGTTGGCGGCTCTCCGGTTACCATCCCTCCCCAGGGTTGAAGGGCCCCGGGAACGGGGCGAATCTCGCGGGGCGCGGGGGCGCCCTGCGTCCAGTCACGTGGAAGTGTCTCTGAGGTAGCGACATGCAGGTCACAGTGGAAGCGACGGGAAGCCTAGAGCGGCGGATGACGGTCCAGGTGCCGGAGGAGCGGATTGCCTCGGAGGTGGAGAGCCGGTTGCGAAGACTGGGCAAGACGGCCCGGATCCACGGCTTCCGGCCGGGCAAGGCGCCACCGCAGGTCGTGCAGCGCAGCTACGGGCGGCAGGTTCGGGACGAGGTCGTGGGGGAGGTCCTGCGCTCGAGCTTCGCCGACGCCGTTGCCCAGAACTCCCTGGCGCCCGCCGGCGGGCCGACCATCCGCGAGCTCACCGCCGCGCCCGGGCAGGGACTCTCGTACACCGCGGTGTTCGAGGTGTACCCGAAGCTGAGCTTGCCGGACCTGAAGGAGCTCAAGGTCAGCCGTCCCGTTGCCGAGGTAATGGAGCAGGACGTGGACCAGATGATCCTGACCCTGCGCCGGCAGCGCCAGACCTGGCAAGTGGTCGACCGCGGGGCCCGGACGGGCGACCGCGTGGTGCTGGACTACGAGGGCTCGGTGGGCGGGGAGCCTCTGGAGGGCAACACGGGCAAGCAGGTGCCCGTGGAGCTGGGCACCCACCGGCTGGTGGGGGAGCTCGAGGAGCGCCTGGTCGGGATCCGGGCGGGCGAGGAGCGAGAGGTCACCGTGGACTTTCCGGCCGACCATCGCAACGCCTCTGCGGCCGGCAAGGCGGTGACCTTCAAGATCACCGCACACCGGGTCGAGGAGCCCCATCTGCCGGAGATGGACGAGGGCTTCTTCGCCAGCTTCGGGGTCGCCGAGGGGGGTGAGGCCGGCCTGCGCCGCGAGGTGCGGGAAAACATGGAGCGCGAGCTGCGCGAGAACCTCCAGGGCCGGGTCAAGACTGCGGTCATGGACGGCCTGCTGGCCGCCATTCCGCTGGATGTCCCCAGGACGCTGGTGGACTCCGAGGCCCAGGCCCTTCGGCGCCAGGCCCAGGAAGGGCTGGTTCAGGGCCGCAGCGGGGCGGCGGCCCTGGAACTGCCGCTGACGTTGTTCGAGGACCAGGCGAGACGGCGGGTCGCGCTCGGCATGATCCTGTCGGAGGTCGTGCGTGCGAACCAGCTCAAGGTCGACCCCGAGCGGGTTCGCGCCCGGGTCGCGTCCATTGCCTCGACCTACCAGGAGCCCGAGGAAGTGGTGCGGTGGTATTATTCCGACAAGCGCCGTCTGGCCGACGCAGAGAACGTCGTGCTGGAGGACCAGGTGGTCGACTGGATCCTCGAGCGGGCACAGGTCACGGATTCGCCCACGACGTTTGACGCCGTGATGAAGCCTGGGCAGACTCCCGGCGGAGGCTGAACGCGAAATGCCACACTTTGGTGACCGCGCCAGCGGTCCGGAAGAGCGGGCGCTGAACCTCGTCCCGATCGTCGTCGAGCAGTCGGCGCGGGGCGAGCGTGCCTACGACATCTACTCCCGCCTCCTCAAGGAGCGCGTGGTCTTCCTGGTCGGGCCCGTGGAAGACCACGTGGCGAACGTGATCATCGCCCAACTCCTGTTCCTGGAGTCGGACAATCCGGACAAGGACATCCACCTCTACATCAACTCCCCCGGCGGGCTGGTGAGTGCGGGTCTCGCGATCTACGACACCATGCAGTTCATCAAGCCGGACGTGAGCACGATGTGCGTCGGGCAGGCGGCCAGCATGGGCGCGCTGCTCCTGGCGGGTGGCGCCAAGGGAAAGCGCTACGCGCTGCCGCACTCGAGGATCATGATTCACCAGCCGCTCGGTGGTTTTCAGGGCCAGGCGACGGACGTCGACATTCACGCGCGGGAGATCCTCAAGACCCGCGAGCGCCTGAACGAGATCCTTTCCCGTCACACGGGCCAGCCCCTGGAGCGGATTCGGCAGGACACCGACCGCGACTTCTTCATGGGTGGAACCGAGGCGGTGGAGTACGGTCTCATCGACGGGGTCCTGAGTCGGCGTGAGTCACCGGTGAAGTAGGGCAGCCAGGATGCGCGGGTTCGGTCGCCGACGTCTGGAAGCGAGGTAGCGTATGAGCAGCGACAAGCAGGGCAGGAACGGAGACAGCGACCGGCTGCTCTACTGCTCGTTCTGCGGCAAGAGCCAGCACGAGGTCCGCAAGCTCATCGCGGGCCCGTCGGTGTTCATCTGTGACGAGTGCGTCGAGCTCTGCAACGACATCATCCGGGAGGAGGTCCAGGACAAGTCCGGGACCTCGAAGGGAAGCAAGCTGCCGACCCCGCGGGAGATCAACGACATCCTGGACGACTACGTGGTCGGCCAGAATCACGCGAAGAAGGTCTTGTCCGTCGCCGTATACAATCACTACAAGCGGCTGGACCACGGCGGCAAGAACGACGACGTCGAGCTGTCGAAGAGCAACATCCTCCTGATCGGCCCCACGGGCTGCGGCAAGACGCTGCTCGCGGAGACGCTGGCTCGTCTCTTGAACGTGCCGTTCACGATCGCCGATGCGACGACCCTCACGGAGGCGGGCTACGTCGGCGAGGACGTCGAGAACATCATCCAGAAGCTGCTGCAGAAGTGCGATTACGATGTGGAGAAGGCCCAGACGGGCATCGTCTACATCGACGAGATTGACAAGATCTCGCGCAAGTCCGAGAACCCCTCGATCACGAGGGACGTATCCGGAGAGGGCGTGCAGCAGGCCCTGCTGAAGCTGATCGAGGGGACGATCGCCTCGGTGCCGCCGCAGGGTGGGCGCAAGCATCCCCAGCAGGAGTTCCTGCAGGTCAACACGTCGAACATCCTGTTCATCTGCGGTGGCGCCTTCGACGGTCTCGACAGAATCGTGAAGGCGAGGTCCTCGAAGAAGGGCGGAATCGGCTTCGCGGCCGAAGTGAAGGGCAAGGCCGAACAGAAGTCGGTGAGTCAGCTGCTCGAGGACGTGGAGCCCGAGGACCTGATCAAGTTTGGACTCATCCCCGAGTTCGTGGGGCGGTTGGCTGTCTTCGCGACGCTGCACGAGCTCGACGCGGACCAGCTGATCAAGATCCTCACCGAGCCCAAGAACGCGGTGGTGAAGCAGTACCAGAAGCTCTTCCAGATGGAGGGAGTGGACCTGGAGTTCCGGGAGGAGGCCCTGAGGGCGGTCTCCCGGCGCGCGATGGAGCGCAAGACCGGTGCGCGGGGATTGCGCTCGATCCTGGAGCACGTCCTGCTGGACATCATGTACGACCTGCCGTCTCTGGAGAACGTCGCGAAGGTCGTGGTGGACGACGCGGTGATCAGCGGCGAGACCAAGCCACTCATCATGTATCGGGGTGACAAGCAGCAGCGGGCTGCGGGCGACTGAGAGGCACGTTTCCGTGGTCGAATCCGACAGGCCGTCCGAGGTGGTGGAGCCGACACTGGGGAGTCCGGTACTGCCCCTGCGGGACGTCGTCGTCTACCCGCACATGGTCATCCCCCTGTTCGTGGGGCGCGACAAGTCCATCCGGGCCCTCGAGCGGGCGATGGAGGACAACAAGCAGATCCTGCTGGTTGCCCAGAAGAGCGCGGCACAGGACAACCCGACCCCCGACGACATCTACCGAATCGGAACGCTGTCGACGATCCTTCAGCTGCTGAAGCTCCCCGACGGCACGGTCAAGGTGCTCGTGGAGGGGGTCAAACGGGCGCGGATCGTGCAATTCCTCGGGGAGGACGAGTACTTCTTCGCGCAGGTTCGGGTCCTGGAGCCGCAGGAGACGGAGGGGCGGGAGGGTGAGGCCCTCAGCCGCTCGGTGCTCACGCAGTTCGAGCAGTACGTGAAGCTGAACCGGAAGGTTCCGCCCGAGATCCTGGCGTCCCTCTCGTCCATCGAGTCGCCGGGGCGGTTGGCGGACACGGTGGCCGCGCACCTGGCGGTGAAGCTCGATCAGAAGCAGAAGATCCTCGAGATCGAGGATACGCGCGAGCGGATGGAAGCTCTGATCGGACTGCTCGAGACCGAGATCGACCTGCTGCAGGTGGAAAAGCGCATCCGTGGCCGCGTGAAGAAGCAGATGGAGAAGAGCCAACGCGAGTACTACCTGAACGAGCAGATGAAGGCCATCCAGAAGGAACTGGGGGATCTGGACGAGGCTCCGAACGAGATCGAGGAGCTCGGCAAGAAGATCGAGCAGGCGGGTATGACCCGCGAGGCCAGGGACAAGGCCATGGGCGAGCTGAACAAGCTGAAGATGATGTCCCCGATGTCGGCCGAGGCGACCGTCGTCCGGAACTACATCGATTGGCTCGTGAACGTGCCCTGGAAGAAGAGGAGCAAGATCCGCTTCGACCTCGGCGCGGCCGAGGCGGTGCTGAACGAGGACCACTACGGACTGGAGAAGGTGAAGGAGCGCATTCTCGAGTACCTGGCGGTGCAGCAGCGCGTCAAGAAGCTCAAGGGGCCGATCCTCTGCCTGGTCGGGCCACCGGGGGTGGGCAAGACGTCCATCGGACGCTCGATCGCGCGCGCCACCAATCGCAAGTTCGTGCGCATGTCGTTGGGGGGCGTGCGGGACGAGGCGGAGATCCGTGGCCACCGGCGCACGTACATTGGGGCGCTTCCGGGGAAGATCGTCCAGAACCTGGCGAAGTCGGGTGTCCGCAACCCCCTCTATCTGCTCGACGAAGTCGACAAGATGTCGATGGATTTTCGGGGAGACCCCGCCTCGGCGCTGCTGGAGGTCCTGGATCCGGAGCAGAACAATTCCTTCAACGACCATTACCTGGAGGTCGACTACGACCTGTCCGAGGTGATGTTCGTCACCACGGCGAACACGCTCAACATCCCGTCGCCGCTGCTCGACCGGATGGAGGTCATCCGGCTCTCGGGCTACACGGAGGACGAGAAGCTCAACATCGCCACCCGTTATCTCATCCCGAAGCAGATCAAGAACAACGGCCTTACGGAGGCCGAGCTCAGGATCAGCGACAGCGCGATCCGCGACATCGTGCGCTTCTATACGCGAGAGGCGGGGGTGCGCAACCTGGAGCGCGAGATCGCGAAGATCGCGCGCAAGGTGGTGAAGGAGCTGGTGCGGACCCCCGGTCGGCGCAAGGTCACGGTGAGTGCGCGCAATCTCGAGACCTATCTCGGGGTCAAGCGCTACCGTTACGGGAAGGTGGAGGCGCAGGACCGGATCGGTGAAGTGACGGGGCTCGCCTGGACCGAGGTCGGTGGGGACCTCCTGACCATCGAGGCCGCCGTGATGCCCGGAAAGGGCAAGCTGATCCACACGGGCCAGTTGGGCGACGTGATGCAGGAGTCGATCCAGGCGGCGATGACGGTGGTGCGGAGCCGCTGCAAGAGCCTCGGCGTGGACCCGGACTTCTACCAGAAGCACGACATCCACATCCACGTGCCGGAGGGTGCGACCCCGAAGGACGGCCCGAGCGCGGGTATCGGCATGTGCACGGCCCTGGTGTCCGTGCTGACCGGCATCCCCGTGCGCTCGGACGTGGCGATGACGGGCGAGATCACGCTGCGTGGAGAGGTCCTGCCTATCGGGGGGTTGAAGGAGAAGCTCCTGGCCGCCCTGCGGGGGGGACTGCGGACCGTCCTGATACCGGAGGAAAACCGTCGGGATCTGGCGGAGATCCCCGGCAACATCAAGCAGCACCTGGAGATCAAGCCGGTCAAGTGGATCGACGAGGTGCTGGGGATGGCGTTGCTCCGTCTGCCTCAGCCCATGGAGGCGGAGAAGCCGGAGCCTCCCCCCGAGGCGCCCGTGGCGAAGCGCGGGGCCAAGGCGGCCAGCAGAAAGCGTGGGGGGTTGGCGACGACGCATTGAGTCGGCGCCGGCGGCAGCGCCTCCCCCGGCGGCGCGGGTCACGCGGGCCGGGAAGGGGGCGTTTCTTGACACTCTCGGAAGGCTGTTGGTATAAGCGCGGCTCGTCCAGGGTGATAGTCCAGAGTCCCGGGGACGGTCGAAGAGCCAGCAGCTGCCATAACGAACGATGGGGGATCCCAATGAATAAGGCAGAACTGATTGACGCGGTGGCGGTCGACGCGGACATTTCGAAGGCCTCCGCCGCCCGGGCCGTCGACTCCCTGGTTGCCGCCATCACCAGCTCCCTCAAGTCCGGGGAGAGCGTGACGCTGGTAGGTTTCGGGACCTTTTCGGTGCGGGAACGGCCCGCACGGTCGGGCCGCAATCCGCGGACGGGGGAGACGATCCAGATCGATGCCTCCTCGATGCCTGTATTCAAGGCTGGCAAGGCCCTCAAGGATGCGGTAAATTGACGCCATGCCTTGGGGTGCTTAGCTCAGCTGGGAGAGCATCGCCCTTACAAGGCGAGGGTCGGGGGTTCGAGCCCCTCAGCACCCACCAGCCTGTCTCGGAGTGGTAGTTCAGCTGGTTAGAATACCGGCCTGTCACGCCGGGGGTCGCGGGTTCGAATCCCGTCCACTCCGCCAATACCTAACCGGGGGTGTGCCAGAACGGCACACCCCTTTTGGTTTGGGGGTCCAGCCGCCGGGGAGCCGTGGGCCACTCCGGCAGCGGGACCGCCAGGCCGCCGTTCCACAGGGGTCTTGCCATGCTGCTAGAGGACATCCGGAGCTGGGCCCACTCCTGGCTCATGACGATCCTGCTGGTGATGATCATCGTCCCCTTCGCCTTCTGGGGCATCAACCAATATTTCCACGGTGGCGGCTCGATGGTCGTGGCCGAGGTGGACGACACCCCGATCGGGGTGAGGGAGTTCCAGCAGGCCCTGCAGCAACAGCGTTATCGCCTTCAGGCCGTCATGGGCAGTGGTCTCGAGTTGGACGAGGCCGCCGAGGACCGCCTGAAGCGCGAGACCCTGAACCGAATGATCGAGGAGTCGGTGCTGGTCGACCGGGCGACCGACAAGGGAATGACGGTGGGTGACGAGCAGCTCGCCACGCTCATCCACGCGCAGCAGGCGTTTCAGTCCAACGGGCAGTTCTCGCGCGACCGGTACGAAGCCTGGCTCCACCGGCAGGGCTATGCCCCCGGGGGGTTCGAGCAGAGCTTCCGGCGCTCGCTGGTCATCCGTCAACTGCAACTGGGTGTCGTAGAATCCGCGTTCCTGACGGGGGCCGAGCGCGAGCGGCTCGAGCGCCTCCAGGGGCAGCGGCGTACCTTTGCGTACCTGACCATCCCGGCCGCGCGCTATCGGGCCCAGGTGCAGGTCAGCGACGAGCAGGTGCAGTCCTTCTTCCGCGAACACCAGGCGGATTTCCTCTCGCCGGAGCAGGTCGACGCCGAGTACGTGGAGGTGTCGCGCGAGGCCCTGGCCGCCAGCGTGGAAGTCTCCGAAGAGGAGCTTCGGCAACGTTACGACTCCCAGCGTGCCACCTTCGGCGAACGCTCGTTCGAGGACGTCCGGGCCACGCTTCTGCGCGAGGTCCAGCTCGAGCGCTCGGAGGCGCCCTATTTCGAGCAGGGGGAGCGGCTCGCAAACCTTGCCTTCGAGCACCCGGACTCGCTGGAGCCCGCGGCCAAGGCGCTGGGGCTGGAGGTTCGCAGTACCGGTTTCTTCCCCCGCAAGGGCGGGGAGGGCATCGCTGCGGAGCCTCGCTTCGTTTCCGCTGCCTTCGGTGAGGAGGTGTTCCAGCAGGGGCACAACTCGGAGCCGGTGGAGTTGTCCGGGGGGCGTGTCGTCGTATTGCGCGCCCGGGACGTCCGGCCGGCGGTCCAGCGCTCCCTGGACGAGGTCCGCGCGGAGGTCGTCGAGCGGCTGAGCTCTCGGGCGGCGACGGAACAGGCCGAGGCGGCCGCACGAGCCGTGGTGCAGGAGCTGCAAGGGGGCCTCGACCGCGCCGAGCTGGCGCGGCGCGAGGGCCTGGAGTGGGTGGAGGTGGTCGAGGGCAAACGTCGCGCGAGCGGTATCGACCCGGCGATCACTGCCCGGGTCTTCCAGCTGCCGAAGCCGGTCGCGGAGCAACGGGTCTTCGGCGCCGCATCGGTCGCCAACGGGGACGCCGCGGTGATTGCGCTGCAGTCGGTCCTTGACGGAGAGCCTGCCGCGAAGACGGCGGGCGCGCCCGCGGACCGCATCCTCGACCAGGCCTATGGCCAGGCGATGTACGATTCCCTGGTCGAGACCCTGCGCGCGGGCGCGAGCGTCGAGGTCTACAACGACCGGCTCTGAGGTCTGCGGCAGCGCGGGACACCGAGCCCCAGACCGGGGGGCTCCAGACCGGGCTCGAAAACCCGGCTCTGGAGCGTGGTTCCAGCGGGCGTCAGAGCGGGCCTGAGCCCATCGCCGTGACGTGGAATCCGCTGTCCACGTAAACGACGTCGCCGGTCACGCCGGCGGCCAGGTCCGAGCAAAGGAATGCGGCGACGTTTCCGACCTCTTCGATCGTCACGTTGCGGCGCAACGGGGTGTTGCGCTCGCTGTAGTCCAGGAGGCGCCGGAAATCACTGATCCCGGCGGCGGCCAGCGTGCGGATGGGGCCGGCGGAGACGGCGTTCACCCGGATCCCTTCGGGCCCCAGGTTGTCCGCCATGTAGCGCACGGTGGCCTCCAGGCTCGCCTTGGCGATCCCCATGACGTTGTAATGCGGCACGGCGCGTACCGCGCCGAGATAGGTCATGGCGACGATGGCGGCCTTGCGCCCGCGCATGAGCGGGCGCGCGGCCTTCGCCAGCGCCGCGAGGCTGTAGGCACTGACGTCCTGGGCGGTGCGGAACCCGTCGCGGGTCACGGTGTCGAGGAAGTTGCCCTCGAGCTGTTCCTTCGGCGCGTAGGCCACCGAGTGCACCAGGATGTCGAGTGAGCCCCACTCGTGGCCGAGCCGGTCGAAGAGAACCCGGATCTCCTCGTCGCTCGACACGTCACAGGGCAGGCACAGGCTCGAGCCGACCTCCGGCGCGAGGCTTTCGACCCGGTCCTTCAGCTTCTCGTTCTGGTAGGTGAACGCCAGGGTAGCCCCCTCACGGTGCATCGCTTGCGCGATCCCCCAGGCAATGGAGCGGTTGCTCGCAAGTCCGACGATCAGGCCGCGTTTCCCTTCGAGAAAACCCATGGCGTCAGCCCTCGAGTGTGTGACCCTTGCGGCGAGTTATAATCGGTCGGCCACCCAAAGGCAAACCCGCTTGGCGCCTCGTTTGCGCAGCTTTTTCGCTCTCTCCCCGCGGTGCCTGCGCCTGCTCACGGGAGCGTGTGCCGCTGCCCTCGTGGGGTGCGGACCGCAGCCCTGGAACCATCCTTACCCGCGGGCGCAGGCCGGCGGAAGCGTCCTTTACAGCTCGTTCTCCGAGCGCCCGAAACATCTGGACCCGGTGCGCTCCTACAGCGAGAACGAGTATGCCTTCATCGGCCAGATCTACGAGCCGCCCCTCCAGTACCACTACCTGAAGCGGCCGTATCAACTGGTCCCGCTCACGGCCCGGACAATCCCCGAGCCGCTCTATCGGGACGCGCAGGGGCGGACGCTTCCCCCGGACGCACCGGCCGCGGCCGTCGCGCTCTCCGTATACGAGGTTCGGATCCAGTCCGGCATCCTCTACCAGCCGCACCCGGCCTTCGCGCGTGACGAGGAGGGAAGGGCGCTGTATCTCGACCTGCCCCCCGGGGCGCTCGATCGGGTGCGCGGGCTGGGCGACTTTCCCCGCACCGGCACGCGCGAGCTGGTCGCTGAGGACTACGTCTATCAGATCAAACGCATGGCCCACCCGCGGCTGCACTCGCCCATTGCCGGTGTCATGGGTGAGCACATCGTGGGCCTCACCGGGTACGGCGAGTCCCTGCGCGCGGCCCTCGCGGGGCGAGAGGAAAGAGCGGGCGAGGATCGCTTTCTCGACCTGCGGGAGTTTCCGCTCCCGGGCGCGGAGGTGGTGGACCGCTACACCTTCCGGGTCACCGTGCGCGGAAAGTATCCCCAGTTCCTGTACTGGCTGGCGATGCCGTTCTTCGCCCCGATGCCCTGGGAGGTCGATCGGTTCTACGCGCAGCCCGGAATGGCGGAGCGCAACCTCGTGCTGGACTGGTATCCCGTCGGCACGGGCCCCTACATGCTGGTGGAGAACAACCCGAACCGGCGCATGGTGCTCGTGCGCAACCCGAATTTTCGGGGTGAGCCGTACCCGGCAGAGGGCGAGCCCGAAGACCGGTCTCTTGGTCTGCTGGCGGACGCCGGCAAACCCATGCCGTTCATCGACCGCGCCGTGTACAGCCTGGAGAAGGAGGACATCCCCTATTGGAGCAAGTTCCTCCAGGGGTACTACGACGCGTCCGGCATCACCTCGGACAGCTTCGACCAGGCGGTACGTCTCGGCAGCCAGGGCGACCCCCAGGTGACCGAGCGCCTGAGCGGGCAGGGTGTGCGTCTGGTCACGGCAGTGCAGGTCTCGATCTCCTACACCGGCTTCAACATGCTCGACCCCGTCGTCGGCGGCTACGACGAGCCCGCGCGCCTCCTGCGGCGGGCGTTGTCCATCGCCGTCGACTTCGAGGAATTCATCTCCATCTTCGCCAACGGGCGGGGAGTCGCGGCGCAGGGGCCCGTTCCACCCGGGATCTTCGGACAGCGCGAGGGCGAGGCCGGCGCCAACCCCTATGTCTATTTGTGGCGCGACGGCGCGGCGGCGCGTAGGGGCGTCGAGGAGGCGAAAAGGCTGCTGGCGCAGGCGGGCTTTCCCAACGGCCGCGACCAGGCGACCGGCAAGCCCCTGGTGCTGAATCTCGACACGACGGCCTCGGGGCCCGACGACAAGGCGCGGCTCGACTGGATGCGCAAGCAGTTCGCGAAGATCGGGGTGCAACTGGCGGTGCGTGCGACGGACTACAACCGGTTCCAGGAAAAGATGCGCAAGGGCACGGCGCAGATCTACCAGTGGGGATGGAACGCCGACTACCCCGACCCCGAGAATTTCCTCTTCCTGCTCTACGGCGCCAACGGCAAGGTGGAGCATGGGGGTGAGAATGCCTCCAATTACGCGAGCCCCGAGTTCGACCGCCTGTTCGAGGCGCTCAAGGACCTGGAGGACGGCCCCGAGCGCCAGGCCCTCATCGACCGGGCCGTCGAGGTCGCGCGCCGCGACGCACCCTGGATGTGGGGGTTTCACCCGAAGGCCTACTCCCTGCACCATGGCTGGTACTCGAACGTGAAGGTCAACCTGATGGCGAACAACACGCTGAAGTACCGCCGGGTCGACCCGGACCTGCGGGCCCTCCGGCTGGCCGAGTGGAACCGGCCCGTTCTCTGGCCGGTCGTGGCGATCGGCGCCGTGGTGCTCCTGTCACTCGTGCCGGCCATCGCGGGGCACCGGCGTCGCCAGCAGCGGGGTGCGCTGTGATCGCGTACCTGGCTCGCCGGTTGCTCTATGCGCTGCCCATCCTGGTCGGCGTGAACGTGCTGACGTTCTTCCTTTTCTTCGTCGTCAACAGCCCGGACGACATGGCGCGCCTGCACCTCGGGGTGAAGCGCGTGACCCCGGATGCCATCGAGAAGTGGAAGGTCGAGCGGGGCTATGACCGCCCGCTGTTCTGGAACGCCCCCAGGCCGGGGCTTGCCGCGCTGACCGACACGATCTTCTTTCAGAAGTCCGTGCGGCTGTTCACCTTCGACTTCGGGCGTTCGGACGAGGGTCGGGAGATCTCCCGCGACATCGCCGAGCGCATGGGGCCGAGTCTGGCCATCGCGGTGCCGGCGCTTCTGGTGGGGCTGCTGGTCAACGTCACGCTGGCCATGACCCTCGCGTTCTTCCGCGGCACGTACCTCGACGCCTGGGGGGTCGTCTTCGCCGTGGTCCTGATGTCGGTGTCCAGCCTTTTCTACATCATCGGCGGGCAGTACCTCGTGGGGAAACTGCTCCGTCTCGTTCCCATCTCCGGTTACGAGGGGGGGCTGGACGCGGTGAAATTCATCGTCCTGCCCGTGCTGGTCAGCCTGGCGGCCGGTGTGGGGTCCGGCACGCGCTGGTATCGCACGCTCTTTCTGGAAGAGTTGGGCCGGGACTACGTGCGGACCGCCCGCGCCAAGGGGCTCGCCGAGCGCGCCGTGCTCTTCAAGCACGTTCTGCGCAATGCCCTCATCCCGATCCTCACGGGCGTGGTCGTCGTGCTGCCGCTGCTGTTCCTGGGCAGCCTGATCACGGAGGCCTTCTTCGGCATCCCCGGCCTCGGCAGCTACACCATCGACGCCATCCACCAGCAGGATTTCGCGGTGGTTCGCGCCATGGTGTTCCTCGGGTCGGTGCTCTACATCTTGGGGCTCCTCCTGACCGACATCTCCTACACGCTCGTCGACCCACGGGTGCGGCTCGAGTGATTTCGCCGGTCGTCCTCTGGACGGATGCCCTGGTCTTCACCCTCGTCGGTGTGGCGGTGGTCTTCGGCCTCTACGCGCGCCGCCGCGAGCACCTGCGCGAGCCCTGGCGGCGCGTGGCACGCAGCCCCAAAGGGGTCTCCGCAGGGACGGTGCTCGCAGCCTTCGTCGCCATCGGCCTGTTGGATTCACTCCACTTCCACCCCCGGCTCGAGGGGGCGGAGGCGGGGGGCAGCGCCGAGCACTACTCCACGGAGGTCGCGAGTGTCTTCGACCTTCTGGTCTGGCCCCTGCGCGAGCGGGTCGAGAAGACGTACTCCGCCCCGTTCGCAACCCACGCCTACGCGAAGGAGACCATCGATCTCGGGGGAGGGCGGCAGGCGAGGGAGTATCCCCGGCTGGTCCATGGCGGGGCGCATCTGAGCGACGCGGGTACGAGAGGGGCGGACATCGCGCTCCGGTCCCTTGCGGGACTCGGTGCGGGCATCGCCCTCTGGCTTGCCCTGGTGGGCCTCTTCGTCGCGGTCCCAGCCGCCCGGCGGGGAGAGCGGTTCGGGCGTCTCTGGCGGGCCCTCTGGGCCGGGCATTGGCAGTGGCCCTGGCGGACGTTCCTGGTGACCGCAGGGGTGCTGCTCACGCTGGTGACCCTCGGTGTCACCCTCGCGGGAACCTACCACGTTCTCGGCACCGACAAGGTGGGTCAGGACGTCCTGTACCAGGCCCTGAAGAGCGTTCGCACCGGTCTCGTCATCGGCACGGTCTCGACCCTGGTGATGCTTCCGTTCGCCATCGCCCTCGGGATCTCGGCCGGATACTTCCGGGGGCTCGTCGACGACGTGGTGCAGTATCTCTACACCACGCTGAGCTCGATTCCGGGGGTGCTGCTGATTGCGGCGGCGGTCCTGATGCTCCAGGTCTACGTGGCCAACCACCCCGACGACTTCGAGAGCCTTGCCGAGAGCGCGGACCTGCGCCTGTTGTTCCTCAGCATCATCCTGGGGGTGACCAGTTGGACGGGCCTGGCCCGGCTGCTTCGCGCGGAGACGCTCAAGCTGAGCCAGGTGGAGTTCGTGCTGGCGGCTCAGGCCCTCGGTGTGGCGGGCGGGCGCATCCTGGTCCGCCACATCCTGCCGAACGTGATGCACATCGTCCTGATCACGGTGGTGCTCGACTTCAGTGGGCTCGTCCTGGCCGAGGCCGTGCTGTCCTACGTGAGCATCGGCGTCGACCCGACCACCATCAGCTGGGGCAACATGATCAACAGTGCGCGCCTCGAGCTCGCCCGCGAGCCGGTCGTCTGGTGGTCCCTCGCGGCGGCCTTCTTCTTCATGTTCTCCCTGGTGCTCTCCGCCAACCTCTTCGCCGACGTGGTGCGTGACGCCTTCGACCCGCGCCTGCGGGGCAGCGAGCGTCCCGCGTGACGGCCTCTCCGAGGGCCCTCCTGGAGGTCCGTGACCTGCGGGTGTCGCTGAGCGTGCCGGGCGGGACGGTGCGCGCGGTCGACGGCGTGGACCTGACGGTGATGCCCGGGGAGACGCACGCCATCCTCGGGGAGTCGGGGTGCGGGAAGTCCATGACGGCGCTCTCGATCCTGCGCTTGCTCCCCGCGGCCGGGCGGGTCGTGGACGGCAGCGTACGGCTCGACGGGACCGACCTGCTGCGGCTGCCCGAGGACGCCATGCGCGCCGTTCGGGGCCGGCGCGTCGCCATGATCTTTCAGGAGCCCCAGTCCTCGCTGAACCCGGTGCTCACCGTGGGTGACCAGATCGCCGAGGGTGTGCGCCGGCACCAGGGACTGTCGCGTCGGGCGGCGCTGCGTCGGGCCGTGGAGCTGCTGGAGGCGGTCGGCATCCCGGACCCGTCCCGGCGGGCGAGCGAGTATCCGCACCAGCTCTCCGGCGGCATGAAGCAGCGTGTGATGATCGCCACCGCTCTGGCCGGTGAGCCGGACCTCCTGATTGCCGACGAGCCGACCACCGCGCTCGACGTCACCATTCAGGCCCAGGTGCTGGAACTGCTGGACCAGCTGCGTCGGGAACGAGGCATGGCGGTCCTGCTGATCACGCACGACCTCGGGGTCGTGGCAGAGTCGGCGCAGCGGGTGGCGGTCATGTACGCCGGGCAGGTGGTCGAGGAGGGTGTGACGGCCGACCTGTTCGCCCGCCCCCTGCACCCGTACACGCGGAAACTCTTCGCGGCCCTGCCTGCCGTAGGCAAGCGAGGCGGGGCGCTGGAGGTCATCCCGGGGACGGTGCCGTCGTTGACCGCGCACGTTCCGGGGTGTCGCTTCGCGCCACGCTGCGACCAGGCGTGGGCGCTGTGCCGCGCCGCGGCGCCTGGCTGGCACCCGCTCGGGAGAGGGCAAGGGGTGCGTTGTCATCTGTACGCGGAAGGCCGGGACAGGGCGCGCAGCCTGCCTCCCGGCCCCGCCGTGGTCCCGGCGTCCATGGCCGTTCCCCGGGACGTGACCCCGACACCCCTGCTGAGGGTACGCGGGCTGCAGGTGCATTTCCCCATACGCCGCGGGCTGTTGCAGCGGGTCGTGGGGCAGGTGCGGGCCGTCGACGGGGTGGACCTGGACCTGGCGGCCGGGCGAACGCTCGCCCTGGTGGGGGAGTCGGGCTGCGGGAAGACCACGGTCGGCCACGCGGTTCTCCAGCTCCTGCGCCCCACCGCGGGGTCGGTACGTTTCGACGGTGAGGAGTTGACCCGCCTCTCCGGGCCGAGACTGAGACAGCGCCGGCGCGAGCTGCAGATCGTCTTCCAGGACCCGTACGCCTCGATGAACCCCCGCATGCTGGTCGGCGACATCGTGGAGGAGGGGATGCTCGCCCAGGGCACCCTGCCGGACCGAACTGCACGCCGCAGCCGGGTGGCAGACCTGCTGGCGCAGGTGGGGCTCGACCCCGGTGCGACGGACCGCTACCCCCACGAGTTCTCGGGCGGTCAGCGCCAGCGCGTCGCAATCGCCCGCGCCCTGGCCGTCGAGCCGAGGTTGGTGGTGTGCGACGAGCCCACCAGCGCGCTCGACGTGTCGGTGCAGGCGCAGATCCTGAATCTGCTTCGAAACCTGCAGGACCATCTGGGGCTGGCCTACCTGTTCATCACCCACAACCTGGCGGTCGTGGAATATCTCGCCCACGAGGTCGCGGTGATGTATCTGGGCCGGATTGTGGAGCGCGGCCCGGTGGGCGCGGTGCTTCGCGGCCCCGCTCATCCCTACACGCGGGCGCTGCTCTCGGCGGTTCCGGTCCCCGACCCGGCGGGCGGGCGCGCGGTGATCCACCTGGAGGGCGAGCTGCCGTCTCCTTCCCAGCCCCCCCGTGGCTGCCACTTCCACCCGCGCTGCCCGGAGGCCCGGGACCTGTGCCGTGAGAGCTATCCGGAGACGGTCGGGGTCGGCACGGGCCACCGGGTCGCCTGCCACCTGCACCCGCCGTCGTAAAGCGGGCGTGGGCGCGGGGGAAGACGGGCGCATCGCGCCCGAGGCTCAGGCGCGCGCGAGGCTCTCGCTGGTCTTGCCGAGCCGGGATACCAAGGTCTGCACGAAGGCGCGCAGGAATCGGAGCTGGGCCCCGGCCGAGACCTGTTCCACGTGGCTCGCGCCGATCCGGAGTGCGGAGACGTCGTTCAGGGCGACGATGTTGGCGCTGCGGGGCACCTTTCCGAAGTAGCCCATCTCTCCGAAGCAGTCTCCGGCGGCGAGCGAGCTCAGGACCCGGGACCCCTTCTTCACCATGACGTCACCCGACACGATGATGTAGAAGAAATCCTCGATCGCGCCCTCGCTCACGATCCGGTCGCCGCCGGTGAAACGATGGCCGCTGGCCGCGCGCACCACCTCCCACAGCTCCGCGTCCGAGAATTCGGCGAAGAACGCCAGTTTGCGGGCGCTCTCGAACCGCTCCTGCTCGTCGACATGGGCTTCGACACCGTCCAGGTGGTCGAATGCCTCCGAAAGGTCGGCCGCCATCTCGTTGCCCATCGCGTAACGCTGGGCGCGGTCGCGCGCCAGCGCCTTCATGACGATGGCCTCCAGTTCCGGGGGGACGTCCGCGCGCAGGGCTCGCACCGGCGGTGGGGCGTCGTGGACGATGCGGTAGATGAGCCTCGAGAGGTTTTCCGCCTGGAATGGCGTGCGCCCGGCGAGGAGCTCGTAGAGCACGACGCCGAGCGAGTAGAGGTCCGTCTGGTGGGTCAGCTCCTCTTCCTGGGCCTGTTCGGGAGACATGTACCGCGGTGACCCGACCATCCCCATGACCTGCGTGGTATCCGAGTGCAGCCTGCGGGCGATGCCGAAGTCCGCGATTTTTACGTCGCCGCTGGGTGTCAGCAGGATGTTGCTCGACTTGATGTCCCGGTGGATGACGCCCGCCCGGTGCGCGTAGTCCAGCGCGCGCGCACACTTGAAGGCGATTTCCACCACGCGCCGCAGTGGCAGGAGGGAGTCAGCCTGGCAGTGGTCCTTGAGCGTGCGCGAGCCATCCACGTACTCCATGACGATGTATGGCCGCCCGTCCTCCTCGCCGGCATCGTAGACGGACAGGATGTTCGGATGTTTCAGCAGCCCGGCGAGCCGCGCCTCGTTGAAGAAGATTCGGTGCGAGAGCCGGGCGGCCTCGGCGGAGGTGGGGATGCTCCCCAACTTGATGGCGACCGGACGTTCCGCGAAGGGGTCGTGGGCGAGATAGACCACCCCCATCGCACCTCGCCCGATGGGCGCGAGCAATTCGTATTTGCCGAGCTTGCGTGGAGCGTCAGCGGGGCTGCGTTCGGGCAGGGTTCCGTCTGGGCCGGAGCTCATGCAGTGAGCGGACAGCTATGAAGCACGGAGGGCGCCAGGGCCGGCCCGGCGACAGGAAGTCTGTACGGAAATGGGGTCAACCGGCTCGCGCGACGCGCATGTCTTCGCGGTAGACGTTCAACTGCTGGCCGGCCTGTACTCCCTGATTCTCCCCGAGCTTGTTCCAGCGTCGGAGCATGGCCGGGCTGACGCCGAACCGTTGGGAGATCGCCCAGAGCGTTTCGCCCGGCTTCACCTTGTAACGGATCAACTCGGGCGTCGCCGTCTTCGCCGTCTTCGCCGTCGCGGCGGATGCCTTCCCGGTGTTCGGCTTTCCAGCGCCAGGTTTGGCAGAGGCCGCGACACTGGCCACCTGTGCGGGGGGTGCCTTCTTCGCTGTGGAGGAGGCGGCAGCCTCGGGCTTTCTCGCCTTCTCCGCCTCGGCCTTGCCCCGGTTCTGGCCCGCGTCGGCCCTGGCGGGTGTCCCGCCTGCGCTGGCCACTACGGTCCGGTCGTTCTGTACCTTCACCGTCAGGGCCTGGCCCACCTTCACGCCAGCCTTGGACGAGATGCCGTTCATGCTGGCCAGCGCCTGGGGCGTCACGCCGTAGCGGCGAGCCAGCGAGTAGAGCGTCTCGCCGGGACGGACGACGAACTTCTGGGTGACCGCCGCCGGCTCGCTCACCTTGAGAGCCACAGGGGCAGGGGTCTTCCTTCCCCTGTTCTCGTCCTCGCCGGTGGAGCGGGACGCGGGCTGGGCAACGGCCTCGGATGCATCGGCCACTAGGACGGCCGCGTTCGCGGTCCTGGCGCCGAGCGGCACGCGGACGACGTTTCCGGGGCGGACCCGGTTGCCGTCCAGCTGGTTCACCTCACGCAACGTGTCCGGCGTCGTGCCGAAGCGGTTTGCCAACATCGCGAGCGTCTCGCCGCGGCGCACCACATGGCGCTTCCACGGCAGCCGCTCGTGCTCGGGCATCTCACTCAGGCGCGCAGTGAAGGAGTCCGCCTTGTGGATCGGCAGCACCAGGTGGTGTGGCCCGTCGGGGTCCGTCGCCCAGCGCGAACAGCCGGGGTTCAGGTGGCGCAGGTCCGCCAGCGGGATCCCTGCGGCCGAAGCGGCGACGTTCAGGTCGACCGGACCCTGGAGCCCGATCCGGGTGAGATACGGCTCGTTCGGAATGGCGGCGAGCTGCACCCCGTATGCGCGCGGGCTCGCGACGACGCGCGCCAGCGCGAGGAGCCGTGGCACGTAGCTACGGGTCTCTTCCGGAAGGGACAGGCTCCAGAAATCGGTCGGAAGCCCGGCCCGCTGGTTTTCCTGAATCGCCCGCCCCACGGCGCCTTCGCCGCAGTTGTACGCGGCGACCGCCAGTTGCCAATCGCCGCCGAACTGATCGCGCAAGGCCGTCAGATAATCCAGGGCCGCGCGGGTCGAGGCGAGGATGTCCCGGCGCCCGTCGTACCACCAGTTCTGCCGTAACCCGAAACGCCGTCCCGTCTCGGGAATGAACTGCCAGATCCCGGACGCCCGGGCCGGTGAATAGGCAAACGGCTGGAACGCGCTCTCGACGATGGGGAGGAGCGCGATCTCGCTCGGCACGCCCCGCGACTCGACCTGCTCCACGATATAGTGCAGGTAGGGCCTTGCGCGCTGGGCCGTGCGGTCCAGGAAGCTCTGGTTGCGCACGTACCGATCGATCTCGGCATCGATCGCCGGCTGATCCGGCGAAGGTATGCTGAATCCGCTGCGGATCCGCGCCCACAGGTCGGGGGAATCCTTGCTCCCGGGCTCCGGTTTGAAGCGGCCGCGCGGGGCGCTCCGATACGCCTTTCCGTCGGACACGACCGAGCCTTTGCCCGAGTCGGTCACGGGACGTCCATCGCTCGAGGTTACCTGGCCGAAGTCCCACCCTTCCGCATCCCCGCCGAAACCGGAGCGCGCGGGCTGGAGCCCGCAGCCAGAAGAGAGAGATACAATACCGACCAGAAGCCCCGGGACGAACAGGCGCCGGGTGGCTCTTATTATCATGGTGCTGGTAGCGTAGGAGGTTGCGTGCGGTCGGTCAAGCGCCTTCGGAGATATCGGTGAGCACCGACAGTGGCTCCCGGGCTCATCAGGGTGGCGAGCGCCGTGGCACGGCCCCGGTGACGGAGGGGGCCCGGCTGAGGGCCTGGTCTACTGCCTGGCCGGGCCGCGCCGTTCTTGCCGCGGAGCGCGTGGCGCTCGAGGAATTCCTTCCGAATCTCTTTGGTTACTACCTGTTGCAGGTGGGTAGCCTCTGCGACCCACAGGCCGTCAGCGCCAGCCGTATCCGCAGCCGCGTCTGCGTGACGGACGCGCAGCCGAGGTTCGATGAGGAGTGTCCATCGGTCGTGGGGTCAGCCCAGTCGCTGCCGTTCGCGGCCGACAGCGTCGACGTCGTCGTGCTGCAGCACGTACTGGAGTTCCAGGACTCCCCGCACGAGGCTCTGCGCGAGGCGGAGAGGGTGCTGGTCCCCGAAGGACACCTCGTGCTGGCTGGCTTCAACCCGTTCAGCCTCGTCGGGCTCTGGCGAGCCGCGGAGCGGCGACGCGCGGGTCCGCCCTGGTCAGGGCGCTTCGTCAGTCCGACGCGGGTCAAGGACTGGCTCGCGCTGCTCGGACTCGAGGCGACGGAAGTGCGTATGTTGTTCTTTCGCCCGCCGTTCTCCCGTCCGGCGCTGCTGCGGCGGCTTCGTCGACTGGAGTCCCTCGGTGCCCGGCTGTGGCCCTATGCCGGCGGTGTCTACGTGATCGTCGCGCGCAAGCGCGTCGCTACGCTGACGCCGATCAAGCCGCGCTGGCTGCCGCGCCGGGGCCTGGTGGGAGTCCGCCTGGCCGAGCCGTCGGCCCGTTGGGACACTGGACTGGAGATGCCACCGACCCGGCGCGGGGGGGACCTGGCGGCGTGACGCGGGACAGGGTGGAGGCATTCACCGATGGCGCCTGTCGCGGCAACCCCGGGCCGGGCGGGTGGGCGGCGCTGCTGCGTTACAATGGCCACGAGAAGCTGCTCTCGGGGGGCGATCCCCACACCACCAACAACCGGATGGAACTGCTTGGCGCCATCCACGCCCTCGAGGCGCTGAAGCGCCCGTGCCACGTTCGCCTGCACACGGACTCCGAGTACGTGCGGCGAGGCATCACGGAGTGGCTCGCCGGCTGGAAGCGCAAGGGCTGGAAGACATCGGCAGGGCAGCCGGTGAAGAACGTCGACCTCTGGGAGCGGCTCGACCGGGCGCGCTCTGCGCACGCGGTCGACTGGCAATGGGTGCGCGGCCACGCCGGCCACCCGGAAAACGAGCGTGTGGACGCCGCGGCTCGCGAAGCGGCGGCCCGTCAGCGTTCGACCTAGAGGGGCGTCCATGCGACAGGTCGTTCTCGACACCGAGACCACCGGGCTCGACCCCGCGCAGGGCCACCGGATCATCGAGGTGGGGTGCGTGGAGATCGTGAATCGCCGGGTGACCGACCGCACCTTTCATTATTATCTGAACCCCGAGCGGGAGGTCGACGCAGGCGCCCTCCAGGTCCACGGGATCAGTAACGAGTTCCTGGCCGACAAGCCTCGGTTCGCGGACGTGGCGCGGGAGATGCTCGAGTTCCTGGCCGGGGCGGAGCTTCTCATTCACAACGCGGCCTTCGACGTCTCGTTCCTGAACCACGAGCTCGCGCAACTTTCCCAGGGCCTCGAGCCGCTGGAGCGCCACTGCACGGTGACGGACACCCTGGCGCTCGCCCGCGAGCGCCACCCCGGGAAGAAGAACAGTCTGGACGCGCTCTGCCGGAACTATGGCGTGGACAATTCGCGCCGGGACCTGCACGGGGCCCTGCTCGATGCGCAGTTGCTGGCAGAGGTTTACCTTGCGATGACGGGGGGCCAGGTCACCCTGTCCCTGGTCCCCAGGGCTGCCGCGGGGAAGGGGAAGCGGGCTGGCGAGGGTGGGGCGTGGAGCGGGAATCGGGAGCGGCTGGCAATCCACCGCGCGGACGGGCAGGAGGCCGCTGCGCACGAGGCCCGGCTGGCCGCCCTGGACCGGGCGAGCGGGGGCCGTTGCCTCTGGCGCGAGCTTGGCTGGTAGACCGAGGGCGGTCGGGCCTCAGGCTGCGGCGGACTGCAGCTCCCGGTAGCGGTGCAACCGGTGTTCACACCCCGTGCTCTTCCGTCATCGACGTTCCCGGCGCGGCCTTCACGCCGTCCGGGCGGAGCCGCAGGCGCCTTGAATCGCCCGGGCAGCGTGTCTAGACTCGCTCCACTTCGGGCGGGGTGAGCCTGCGCCGCCCCCCGTTGTCTCGTGCGCGGCAGGCATCCGCTCCGCCCCCATCCAGCCAGTCGACCAGAGGAGAACCCCCATGGCCTTCGAGCTTCCGCCCCTCCCGTATGCAAAGAACGCTCTGGCCCCGACCATCTCCGAGGAGACGATCGAGTACCACTACGGCAAGCACCACCAGACCTACGTCACCAACCTGAACAATCTCGTCAAGGGCAGCGAGTTCGAGGCCATGGGGCTCGAGGACATCGTGCGCGAGTCCTCGGGGGGTGTCTTCAACAACGCGGCCCAGGTGTGGAACCACACGTTCTACTGGAATTGCCTGAAGCCGGGCGGCGGTGGCGCGCCGACCGGGGCACTGGCCGCGGCCATCGACAAGGCCTTCGGCTCCTTCGCGGCCTTCAAGGAAAAGTTCTCCAGCTCGGCCGTCGGCAATTTCGGCTCCGGCTGGACCTGGTTGGTGAAGAATGCAGACGGCAGTCTCGAGGTGCTGAACACCAGCAACGCGGGCACGCCGATGACGAGTGGGAAGACGGCGCTGCTCACGTGCGACGTGTGGGAGCACGCCTACTACGTGGACTACCGCAACGCCCGGGCAAAGTACGTGGAGTCCTTCTGGGGGCTGGTGAACTGGGACTTCGTGGCGAAGAACTTCGCCGGCTGAGGACAGGCCGGGCGCCAGCCGCGGGTTGCCTCCTTGCGTTCAGGACGTGCGTGATGACAGATTCCCTGATGCGGACGTACGCCCGCCAACCGATCACCTTCGATCGGGGGGAAGGCGTCTGGCTGTGGGACCAGGAGGGACGCCGGTACCTCGATGCCGTCGCTGGCATCGCGGTGTGCGGTCTCGGTCACGCCCACCCTGCGGTGACGAAGGCCCTCTGCGACCAGGCGGGCCGCCTCGTGCACACCTCGAACCTGTACCGGATCGCCGCCCAGGAAGAGTTGGCGGACACGCTCAGGCGGGTCTCGGGGATGAGCCGGGCATTCTTCTGCAATTCCGGTGCAGAGGCGAACGAGGCGGCGATCAAGCTTGCCCGCCTGCACGGGCACGGCCTCCAGGTGGACGTCCCGGTGGTCGTCGTCATGGAAGGCAGCTTCCACGGCCGCACCCTCGCCACCCTCAGCGCGACGGCGAACCGCAAGGTGCAGGCGGGTTTCGAGCCGCTGGTCCAGGGCTTCCTGCGGGTTCCGTACGACGACCTCGAGGCCCTCGAGCGGGTTGCGCGCGAGCGCAAGGACGTGGTGGCGGTTCTCGTGGAGCCGGTGCAGGGCGAAGGTGGGGTCATCGTGCCCCGTGCCGGCTACCTCGCGGGTGTCCGGCGGGTCTGTGACGCGCACGGTTGGTTGATGATGCTGGACGAGATCCAGACCGGCCTCGGCCGCACGGGCCGCTGGTTCGCCCATCAGCACGATGGGGTCCTGCCTGACGTCATGACCCTCGCCAAGGGGCTCGGGAACGGCGTCCCCATCGGCGCCTGTCTCGCGCGCGGTGCCGCGGCGGAACTGATGGGACCAGGCAGCCACGGCTCCACCTTCGGCGGCAACCCGCTCGCTTGCCGGGCTGCGCTTGCCGTGCTCGAGACGGTGGAGTCGGAGAGGCTGGCGGAGCGGGCGGAGGACACGGGCGCCTACCTGCGCGAGCGCCTGGCCGGCGCGCTGCAGGGGCTCGAGTGCGTGCGCGCCGTGCGGGGCAGGGGACTGATGATCGGGGTCGAGCTCGCGCGCCCCTGCGGAGATCTGGTCGCGCAGGCCCGTGAGCGCGGGCTGCTGATCAACGTGACGGCCGAGAGAGTGGTGCGGCTTCTTCCACCGCTCATTCTGACGCGCGCGGACGCCGCCCTCCTGGCGGACACCCTCGTCGAATTGATCCGCGAATTCTGTTCGCGGGTGTGAGGCTTCCATGGCAATCCGGCACTTCCTCACGTTGCTCGACCTGACCTCCGAGGAGATCGTCGCCCTGATCGACCGTGCCACGGAGCTCAAGGCGCGACTTCGCGACGGCGTGATCGACGAGCCCCTGAAGAATCGGACGCTCGCTCTGGTCTTCGAGAAGTCCTCCACGCGTACCCGAGTCTCCTTCGAGGCCGCGATGGTCCAGTTCGGTGGGGCGACCCTGTTTCTCTCTCCGCGGGACACCCAGCTCGGCCGGGGCGAGCCCATCGAGGACACTGCACGCGTCCTCTCGCGCATGGTGGACGTCGTGGCGATCCGCACCTTCGAGCACGAGAAGATCGAGCGCTTCGCCGCCTACTCCGGCGTGCCCGTCATCAACGCGCTCACCGACCGTCACCACCCCTGCCAGCTGCTGGCCGACATGCAGACCTTCTTCGAGCACCGGGGCTCGATCGCCGGGCGCACGGTGGCCTGGGTCGGTGACGGAAACAACATGTGCCACTCGTACATCGACGCCGCCCGGCAGCTGGAATTCCGGCTGCGGGTGGCGTCGCCCGAGGGATACGAGCCGGACCCGCAACTGGTGGCGGCCGGATCGGGCTGGGTCGAGGTGATGCGAGACCCCAGGGAGGCCGTGGCGGGGGCCCACCTGGTGGTCACCGACGTGTGGGCGAGCATGGGTCAGGAGTCCGAGCAGGCGCAGCGCCTCGAGCGTTTCTCCGCCTACCAGGTCAATCGGGACCTGATGCGGCTCGCTGCGCCGGACGCCCTGTTCATGCATTGTCTCCCCGCGCACCGGGGCGAAGAGGTCACCGAGGACGTCCTGCTCGGCCCCCAGAGCGTCGTGTGGGACGAGGCGGAGAACCGACTGCATGCTCAGAAGGCGTTGCTGGAGCTCCTGCTGCGTCGCTGAGTGCCCGGACCGGTTCGTCGCGTGCGCATCCTGATCAGCAACGACGACGGCTACCAGGCTCCGGGCATCGTCTGTCTCGCGCGACGTCTCGGCGAGGTCGGCGAGATCTCGGTCGTTGCGCCGGAGCGGGAGCGCAGCGGCGCAAGCAATTCGCTCACCCTGCGCAACCCTGTGCGCGCGCGGCGCGCCGAGAACGGATTCATCTATGTGGACGGAACGCCCACGGACTGCGTGCACCTCGCCATCACCGGGTTGCTCGACCCCGAGCCGGACCTCGTGGTGGCGGGCATCAACGCCGGGGCCAATCTCGGCGACGACGTGCTCTACTCCGGCACGGTGGCCGCGGCGATGGAAGGGCGTTTCCTCGGATTGCCGGCGATCGCGGTGTCGCTGGTGGGGGACCGGTTCCAGCACTACGAAACGGCGGCCGGCGTGGTGGTGTCCCTCGTGGCGAGCCTCCAGACCTCGCCTATCCCCCCGGCGACGATCCTCAACGTGAACGTGCCGGACGTTCCTGCGCAGGCGCTGTCGGGATTCCGGGTCACCCGCCTGGGGCAGAGGCATCGCTCGGAGCCCGTCGTGCGCACCCATGACCCTCGAGGCCGGGAGATCTTCTGGATCGGGCCGGCCGGGCCGGGACAGGATGCGGGACCGGGCACCGACTTTCACGCGGTCGCGGAGGGCTACGTGTCCATCACGCCCCTGCACGTGGACCTCACTCGGCACGCGGCGATCGCGGACCTCTCGCGCTGGGTCGGAGGCCTGCGGGTCCGGTGACCACGCGATTCGACGGCATCGGCATGACCTCCCAGCGCACGCGGGACCGGCTGATCGAACGCCTGCGCGCGCAGGGGATCGGCAACCCTACGGTGCTCGAGGTGATCCGGCGCACTCCGCGGCACCTCTTCGTGGACGAGGCGCTCGCAAGCCGCGCCTACGAAGACACTGCGTTGCCGATCGGTCACGGTCAGACGATCTCCCAGCCCTACATCGTCGCACGCATGACGGAGCTGCTGATCGGGGAGGGGTCTCCCCGGCGGGTGCTGGAGATCGGCACCGGCTGTGCCTATCAGACGGCGGTACTGGCGCAGCTCGTGCCCAACGTGTTCAGCGTGGAGCGGATCCAGGCGTTGCTGCACCAGGCCCGGGAGCGCCTCTATCAGCTCCGAATCAACAACGCGCGCCTGCGGTTGGCCGACGGCTCGCTCGGCTGGCCCGAGCATGCCCCCTATGACGGCATCCTGGTGGCCGCTGCCGCTCCGTCGGTCCCCCAGGCGCTCTGTGATCAACTGGCTCCAGGTGGGCGCCTGGTCGCCCCCGTGGGCACAAGGGGCTCGCAACGCCTCGTGCTCATGGTGCGCGAGGCGGAAGGCTTTCAACAGCGCACTCTCGAGGCGGTGAGCTTCGTGCCGTTGGTTGCCGGGACCGGGTGACGTTGCGTGAGGACCCGCGCCTGGACCTGGAGATGTGCGCTCGGTTCAGTGGTCGTGCTCACCCTGGCCGGCTGTGGCTCCGGTGGTGTCAGGGCCCCGGTCGAGGAGCGCACAGTCGTTGGCTCCATCTCGATCCCTGACGCTCCCCGCCTCCGGAGCGCCGGCAGGCCTCAGGAACCGGCAAGGCGCGAGGCTGCGATGGAGGTGCCGCACCCGGCGGGGCCGCAGGTCGAGACGAAGCCCCGGGCTCCGGTGAAGCGGACCCCGGCGAAATCCGTCGAATCGCTCAAAAAACAGCAGCCCGAAGCGCTCGCGTGGGTCTGGCCCGCCACCGGCCGCGTGTTGCGCGGGTTCTCCGAAGGGGGCAACAAGGGCCTCGACATCAGCGGTCGAACGGGTTCGCCCGTGCGCGCTGCGGCGCGGGGCCGAGTGGTGTATTCGGGCAGTGGACTGGTCGGATACGGCAAGCTTATCATCGTCAAACATAACAAGAGCTATCTGAGTGCGTACGCGCACAACGACAGGCTCCTGGTCAAGGAAGGTGACTCGGTGAGGGGCGGTCAGCGCATCGCCCAGATGGGTCAGACCGGTACACAGGAGGTGAAGCTGCACTTCGAGATCCGTCGGGACGGCAGGCCGGTCGATCCGCTGATTTACCTTCCGCGCCGGGACCTGCGCCAGGAGGATTCGGATGCTTGAGCGGGACGAGGAGCGAGAGGAATTCCTCGAACAGAACCGCGAGCCGAGCGAGGACGCGCTCGGCGAAGACGAGCTGATCGATCCGGCAATCGGCGAGGGGCTCGTCGAGAACCTTGCGGAGGAACTCGAGGAGGACCCCGCGCTGACCGGGACGGACACCGTCTCCTTTCCCCGGGACATCCCGGAAGGGGAGATGGACGCCACCCGCCTGTACCTCAGCGAGATCGGCTACTCCCCCCTGTTGACCGCGGAAGAAGAAGTCCGGTTCGCCCGCGCGGGGCAGCGGGGCGACAAAGAGGCGCGCAAGCGCATGATCACCAGCAATCTGCGGCTGGTGGTGAAGATAGCCCGCCGGTACATGAACCGGGGCCTTGCACTGCTCGACCTCATCGAAGAGGGCAACCTCGGCCTCATCCGGGCGGTCGAGAAGTTCGACCCCGAGCGCGGCTTCCGCTTCTCCACGTATGCCACCTGGTGGATCCGTCAGACCATCGAGCGGGCGCTGATGAACCAGACCCGCACCATTCGTCTGCCCATCCACGTGGTGAAGGAGATCAACGTCTACCTGCGTGCCGCGCGCAAGCTGGCCCAGTCTCTCGATCGGGAGCCGAGTCCGGAGGACGTGGCCGGGATGCTCGACAAGCCCATCGAGGAGGTGAAGCGCATGCTGGGCCTGAACGAGCGTGTCGCTTCGGTGGACGTCCCGAGGACGCAAGACACCGAGAAGTCCCTCATCGACTCCATCCCCGACGAGCAGAATACCGACCCTTCCCTGCTGCTCCAGGACCGGGACGTGCAGCTCCACATCGACCTCTGGCTGTCGAAGCTGAACGACAAGCAGCGAGCCGTGGTGGAGCGCCGGTACGGTCTGCACGGCCATGAGAGCTCGACGCTCGAGGAGGTGGGCAACGAGCTCGGCGTGACCCGGGAGCGCGTGCGTCAGATCCAGATCGAGGCCCTGCGCCGCCTGCGGGAGATCCTGGAGCGGGAGGGTTTTTCCGTAGACACCGTGTTCGAGGGCTAGCCTCGCGGCATCGGCACGGCGAGTACCACACCAGGAGGGAACGCGAGATGAGACTCATCCTTTTGGGCCCACCGGGCGCCGGCAAG
>ERZ1645187.7-NODE-7-length-217058-cov-42.907891_pt1 | contig 217058 bp, 207 predicted proteins | sample MGYA00575352_ERZ1645187 | MGnify/ENA primary metagenome ERZ1645187 (study PRJEB40837, sample SAMN11349314) | freshwater sediment metagenome | isolation source: river sediment | host: Sediment | place: India: Wazaribad , New Delhi | collected 2017-02-21 ...
GGTTCCGCTGGTCGTGCGCCTCGAAGGCACCAATGTCGAGGCCGGCAAGAAGATCGTCAAGGAATCCGGCCTCAACGTCATCCCTGCCGACGATCTCGACGACGCCGCGCAGAAAATCGTCGCCGCCGTGAAGAAGGCCTGATCAACAATGTCCATTCTCATCAGCAAAGACACGAAGGTCATCTGCCAGGGCTTCACCGGCAAGAACGGCACCTTCCACTCCGAACAGGCCATCGCCTATGGCACCAAGATGGTCGGCGGCACCTCGCCCGGCAAAGGCGGCGCGCTGCATCTCGGCCTGCCCGTGTTCGACACGGTGAAGGAAGCGCGCGAGAAGACCGGCGCCGACGCGTCCGTCGTCTACGTGCCGCCGCCGGGCGCCGCTGACGCGATCTGCGAGGCGATCGAGGCGGAAATCCCGCTCATCGTCTGCATCACCGAGGGCATTCCAGTGCTCGACATGGTGAAGGTGAAGCGCTCGCTCGTCGGCTCGAAGTCGCGCCTCATCGGCCCGAACTGCCCGGGCGTCGTCACCGCCGGCGAATCGAAGATCGGCATCATGCCGGCCAATATCTTCCGCCCCGGCAACGTCGGCATCGTCTCGCGCTCCGGCACGCTGACCTATGAAGCCGTGTTCCAGACCTCGCAGGAAGGCCTCGGCCAGACGACGGCGGTCGGCATCGGCGGCGACCCGGTCAAGGGCACCGAGTTCATCGACATGCTGGAGATGTTCCTCGCCGACCCGAAGACCGAGTCGATCATCATGATCGGCGAGATCGGCGGCTCCGCCGAGGAAGATGCGGCGCAGTTCATCAAGGACGAAGCCAAGCGCGGCCGCAAGAAGCCGATGGTCGGCTTCATCGCGGGCCGCACCGCTCCTCCCGGCCGCCGCATGGGCCACGCCGGCGCGATCATCGCCGGCGGCAAGGGCGGCGCTGAAGACAAGATCGCGGCGATGGAAGCCGCGGGCATCCGCGTTTCCCCCTCGCCCGCGCGCCTCGGCAAGACGCTGGTCGAAGTGCTGAAGGGCTAAAGCCCTCGATCCGGGGCGGACGCGTTGCGCGCCCGCCCCGTTCCTGGAATGGAATCATCGCGCGCCGGGGCGGGCGTCGCGAAGGAAATGTTCGACCGCGCCAATGCGGACGAGCGCCTGGCAAACTCGAAAATTCGCAGCGGCGCAGATTTAACGCGCCCTTTCGCGACGCGGAGGATATTTCATGGCGGACAATGGTCGCTCGGCAGGCAACGACGCCTTCGCCCGAACCTCGTTCCTCTATGGCGGCAACGCCGCCTATGTCGAGCAATTGCACGAAGCCTATCGCAAGAATCCGGCCTCGGTCGACGCGGAATGGCGCGAGTTTTTCGAGGCCCTGAACGACGACCCGACCGCCATCGAACAATCCGCCAAGGGACCGGACTGGAAGCGCGCCAACTGGCCGCTGCCCGCCAATGGCGAACTCGTCTCCGCCCTCGACGGCAATTGGCAGGCGACTGAAAAGGCGCTTGGCGACAAGCTGAAGGGCAAGGCCGCCGCCAAGGGCGCGCAGCTCTCCGACGCCGATCTGCAGCGCGCCACGCGCGATTCGATCCGCGCGCTGATGATGATCCGCGCCTATCGCATGCGCGGCCATCTGCACGCCAATCTCGATCCGCTCGGCATCGCCGCGCTCAAGGATCACGAGGAGCTGCACCCCTCCTCCTACGGTTTCACCGAAGCCGATTACGACCGCAAGATTTTCATCGATCACGTGCTCGGGCTCGACTACGCCACGATCCCCGAGATGCTGCACATCCTGCGCCGCACCTATTGCGACACGATCGGCTACGAGTTCATGCACATCTCGGACCCGGCCGAGAAATCCTGGCTGCAGGAGCGCATCGAAGGCCCCGGCAAGGAAATTCACTTCACCAAGGAAGGCAAGCGCGCCATCCTGTCGAAGCTGGTCGAAGCGGAAGGCTTCGAGAAGTTCATCGACGTCAAATACACCGGCACCAAGCGCTTCGGCCTCGACGGCGGCGAAGCGGCGATCCCGGCGCTTGAGCAGATCATCAAGCGCGGCGGCGCGCTGGGCGTGAAGGAAATCGTGCTCGGCATGGCCCACCGCGGCCGCCTCAACGTGCTCTCCCAGGTCATGGGCAAGCCGCACCGCGCGATCTTCCACGAATTCAAGGGCGGCTCTTTCGCGCCCGACGAAGTGGAAGGCTCCGGCGACGTCAAATACCACCTCGGCGCCTCGTCGGACCGTGAGTTCGACAACAACAAGGTTCACCTGTCGCTCACCGCCAACCCGTCGCATCTCGAGATCGTCGATCCGGTCGTGCTCGGCAAGGTTCGCGCCAAGCAGGACCAGCACAAGGACATCGTCGAGCGCATCACCGTCCTGCCGTTGCTGATCCACGGCGACGCGGCTTTCGCCGGTCAGGGCGTGGTGGCCGAGTGCTTCGGCATGTCGGGCATCAAGGGCCATCGCACCGGCGGCTCGCTGCACTTCATCATCAACAACCAGATCGGCTTCACCACCTATCCGCGTTATTCGCGCTCGACGCCCTATCCCTCCGATATGGCGAAGATGATCGAGGCGCCGATCCTGCACGTGAATGGCGACGATCCGGAGGCTGTGACCTACGCCGCCAAGATCGCGGTCGAGTTCCGGCAGAAGTTCCACAAGCCTGTCGTCATCGACATGTTCTGCTATCGCCGCTTCGGCCATAACGAAGGCGACGAGCCGGCGTTCACCCAGCCGCTGATGTACAAGCGCATCCGCGCCCACAAGTCGACGCTGGAAATCTACGCCGAGAAGCTCATCGCCGAAGGCGTGGTGACGCAGGGCGAAGTCGACAAGATGAAGGACGACTGGCGTCAGCGGCTCGAGGCCGAATACGACGCCGGCCAGGCCTTCAAGCCGAACAAGGCCGACTGGCTCGACGGCCGCTGGTCGGGCCTGCGCCCCGCGCAGGACATGGAAGACGATCGCCGCGGCCATTCCGGCGTCGAGCGCGCCAAACTCGAAGAGATCGGCCGCAAGATCACCACGGCGCCGGAGGGCTTCAACACCCACCGCACCATCCAGCGTTTCCTCGACAATCGTCGCAAGATGATCGACACGGGCGCCGGAATCGATTGGGCCATGGCCGAAGCGTTGGCTTTCGGTTCGCTGGTCGACGAAGGCCACCCGGTTCGCCTCTCCGGTCAGGATTGCGAACGCGGCACCTTCTCGCAGCGCCATTCCGTTCTGATCGATCAGGAAACGGAAGCGCGCCATGTGCCGCTGAACAACATCCGCGACGGTCAGGGCCGCTACGAGGTCATCAATTCGATGCTCTCGGAAGAAGCGGTGCTGGGTTTCGAATACGGCTATTCGCTCGCCGAGCCGAATTGCCTGACATTGTGGGAAGCCCAGTTCGGCGACTTCGCCAACGGCGCGCAGGTCATCTTCGACCAGTTCATCTCGTCGGGCGAACGCAAGTGGCTGCGCATGTCCGGCCTCGTCTGCCTGCTGCCGCATGGCTATGAGGGTCAGGGGCCTGAACATTCGTCGGCGCGTCTCGAGCGCTACCTGCAGCTTTGCGCCGAAGACAATATGCAGGTCGCCAATTGCACGACGCCGGCGAACTACTTCCATATCCTGCGTCGCCAGATCTGGCGCGACATCCGCAAGCCGCTCATCCTGATGACGCCGAAGTCGCTGCTGCGCCACAAGCGCGCCGTGTCGCGCCTCGACGAACTCGTGGCCGGCACGCATTTCAACCGCATCCTGCCGGATGACGCGGAGACGCTCAAGGGCGAGAAGATCAAGCTGGTCAAGGACGACAAGATCCGTCGCGTCGTGCTTTGCTCCGGCAAGGTCTATTACGACCTTTACGAGGAGCGCGAGCAGCGCGGCGTCGACGACGTCTACCTGCTGCGCGTCGAGCAGCTCTATCCCTTCCCGCTCAAGGCGCTCGTCCACGAGTTGCAGCGCTTCAAGAAGGCCGATGTGGTGTGGTGCCAGGAAGAGCCCAAGAACATGGGGTCGTGGACCTTCGTCGAGCCCTATCTTGAATGGGTTATGGCGCAGGCCGGCGGCAAGACCAAACGTCCGCGCTACGCCGGCCGTCCGGCCGCCGCGGCCACTGCGACGGGCCTGATGTCCAAACATCTCGCGCAGTTGAAGGCCTTCCTCGAAGAGGCCCTCGGCGCCTGATCCAGAGATTGCGCGGCGGCTTGAGCCCGCCGCGTCCGCAGCAAAGCGCGGCTAGCAAGCGACGCGCGAACCGATACAGGGGATGACATCCATGGCCACTGAAATCCGCGTGCCCACCCTGGGCGAATCCGTGACCGAAGCCACCATCGGCAAGTGGTTCAAGAAGCCGGGCGACGCCGTCAAGCAGGATGAGCCGCTCGTCGAGCTCGAAACCGACAAGGTGACGCTTGAAGTCAACGCGCCGGCCTCCGGCACGCTCGCCGAAATCGTCGCCAAGGACGGCGACACGGTTGGCGTCGGCGCCCTGCTCGGCCAGATCGCCGAAGGCGCGGCTGGCGCTGCGGCCGCTCCGAAGGCTGCCGCTCCCGCCGCTCCGGCTGCGGCGCCCGCCCCGGCCGCCAAGAGCGGCGCGGCCATGCCGCCCTCGCCCGCCGCAGCCAAGGTCGCCGCCGACGCCGGCCTCAGCGCCGGCGATATCGCCGGCTCCGGCAAGCGCGGTCAGGTGCTCAAGGGCGACGTGCTCGCCGCCATCGCCAATCCGCCGGCCGCTGCGGCCGCGGCCCCGGTTGCGGTGCGCGCGCCGTCCGCCCCGACCGACGCCGCCCGCGAAGAGCGCGTGCGCATGACCAAGCTGCGCCAGACCATCGCGCGCCGCCTGAAGGACGCGCAGAACACCGCCGCCATGCTGACGACCTTCAACGAGGTCGACATGGGGCCGCTGATGGCGCTGCGCAGCCAGTACAAGGATCTCTTCGAGAAGAAGCACGCCACGAAGCTTGGCTTCATGGGCTTCTTCGTGAAGGCCTGCACCCAGGCGCTCAAGGAAATCCCGGCCGTCAACGCCGAGATCGACGGCACGGACCTGATCTACAAGAACTATTGCCATGTCGGCGTCGCCGTCGGCACCGACAAGGGTCTTGTCGTTCCGGTCATTCGCGACGCCGAGACGCTGTCGATCGCCGGCATCGAGAAGACCATCGCCGATTTCGGCAAGCGCGCCCGTGACGGCCAGCTCAAGATCGACGAAATGCAGGGCGGCACCTTCACCATCTCGAACGGCGGCGTCTATGGCTCGCTGATGTCGACGCCGATCCTCAACGCGCCGCAGTCGGGCATTCTCGGCATGCACAAGATTCAGGATCGCCCGATGGTCGTCGGCGGCAAGATCGAAATCCGCCCGATGATGTATCTGGCGCTGTCCTACGATCACCGCATCGTCGACGGCAAGGAGGCCGTGACCTTCCTCGTCCGCGTCAAGGAAGCGTTGGAAGATCCGGCGCGCCTCGTGCTCGACCTCTGATCGCCAATCTCGCTTTCAACACCATGGCCGGGCTTGTCCCGGCCATCTCATGAGGCTGCCCAGCAGACCTTGTCGGAGTTTTCCATGTCCTACGATCTCGTCGTCATCGGCGCCGGCCCCGGCGGTTACGTCTGCGCCATCCGCGCCGCGCAGCTCGGAATGAAAGTCGCCATCGTCGAAAAGCGCAAGACGCATGGCGGCACCTGCCTCAACGTCGGCTGCATTCCCTCGAAGGCGCTGCTGCACGCCTCTGAAATGTTCGAACAGGCCGGTCACGACTTCGCCAATCTCGGCGTCGTCGTCGGCAAGCCGAAGCTCGACCACGCAGCCCTGATGAAGCACAAGGACGACACGGTCGGCGCCAATGTGCAGGGCGTCGCCTTCCTGCTCAAGAAGAACAAGGTCACGGCGGTCTTCGGCGCCGGCGTCGTCCAGGGCGCGGGCAAGGTCGAGGTGACTGCGGACGATGGTTCGAAGCAGGTGCTCGAGACGAAGAACATCGTCATCGCCACCGGCTCGGACGTCGCCGCCCCTCCCGGCGTCAAGGTCGATTTCGACGAGAAGGTCATCTGCTCGTCGACGGGCGCGCTGTCGCTTGAAAAGGTTCCGGGCAAGCTGCTCGTCATCGGCGCCGGCGTCATCGGCCTCGAACTCGGCTCGGTCTGGCGCCGTCTCGGCGCGGACGTGACGGTCGTCGAATATCTCGACCGCATCCTGCCCGGCATGGATGGCGAGATCGCCAAGACCGTCCAGCGCATGCTGGAAAAGCAGGGCGTGAAGTTCAGCCTCTCTTCGAAGGTCACGATGATCGAGAAGGCCAAGAAGGGCGGCAAGGTCGTGCTGGAGCCGGTGGCCGGCGGCGACGCCCAGACGCTCGAAGCCGATGTCGTGCTCGTCGCCACGGGCCGCCGTCCCTATACCGATGGTCTCGGCCTTGAAGCCGCCGGCGTCGCCACAGAGCGCGGCCGCGTGACCATCGACAACCATTTCCGCACCAATGTCGCCGGAATCTACGCCATCGGCGACGTCGTGCGTGGGCCCATGCTCGCTCACAAGGCCGAGGACGAAGGCGTCGCGGTCGCCGAGATCATCGCTGGCCAGCACGGCCATGTAAATTACGACGTCATTCCCGGCGTCGTCTACACGAACCCCGAAATCGCCGCCGTCGGCGCGACCGAAGAGGATCTGAAGGCCAAGGGCGTCGCCTACAAGGCCGGCAAGTTCAACTTCACCGCCAACGGCCGCGCCCGCGCCATGCGCGCCACCGACGGCTTCGTCAAGGTGCTGGCCGACGCGGCGACCGACCGCGTGCTCGGCGTCCACATCATCGGCCATGCCGCCGGCGAATTGATCGCCGAAGCCGCAGTGTTGATGGAGTTCGGCGGCTCGGCCGAAGACCTCGCCCGCACCTGTCACGCCCATCCGACGCTATCGGAAGCCGTGAAGGAAGCGGCGATGGCCGTCGACAAGCGCCAGATTCACAGCTGAGCTTGACCCTATGGGCTTCACGCGGGCGGCTTCGGCCGCCCGTTTGCTTTTGAACGCCTGAAAAGGTCATGATCGCTTTCCATATTGCCCGCGATGCTCCGGGCGGGAGGCGCTTATGCGCGTTCTGAAGAAAATATTCTGGTACGCGCTGGCTCTCGCCTTCCTGATCGAGGCCTGGCTGTGGGACAAGTCGGTCGCGCTCGGTCATTGGGTCGTCGACCGCATCCCGCTGGAGCCGCTGAAAGAGGCCCTGGCGCGCGGAATCGAGCGCCTGCCGCCGATGGCCGTTTTGCCGATCTTCCTGCTGCCGGTGATCGTCCTGCTGCCGTTCAAGCTGGCGGCCCTGTGGCTTCTCGCCCACGGCGCGTTCGTGCTCGGCGGCGCGGCTTTCCTGCTGGCGAAACTGGCCAGCGTCGGCCTCGCCGCCTTCATTTTCGACCTGACGCGCGACAAGCTTCTGTCGATGCCGTGGTTCTTACGGCTGTATCGACGCGTGCTGTCGTGGCGCGACTGGGCCCACGCGATTGTCGATCCCTACAAGGCGCGCATTCGCGAGGCGGTCGCGCCGCTGCGCGCTGAAATCCGCGCGCGGTTCGCCGCGATGTCGCAGGGAAACGGCGTCTTCGCACGCAAGATCGCGCTGCTGCGCGAGCGCGCCAAACGTAAATTGTCAGGCTGAGCGCGCGCGCGGATGCGCGGCCTGATAGGCCGCCAGCAGATTGGCGCCGTCGATGGCGGTATAGATCTGCGTCGTCGACAAGGACGCGTGGCCAAGCAATTCCTGAATCGAGCGCAGATCGCCGCCGCGCCCCAGCAAATGCGTGGCGAAGGAATGGCGTAACGCATGCGGCGTTGCGCTGTCGGGCAGCCCCAAAGCGCCGCGCATGCGCTCAACCGCCAGCTGGATGATGCGCGGGCTGAGCGGTCCGCCTTTCGCGCCGACGAACAGCGGCCCCTCGGCCGGCAGCGCATAGGGGCAGAGATCGAGATAGGCCTCGACGCCTTCGCGCACCGGTTTGATGATCGGAACCATGCGCGCCTTGCCGCCCTTGCCGACGATTGTCAGCGCGTCGCGCCCGCCCGTCGGCGCATCGGCGCGCGTGATCCCCAAAGCCTCGGAAATGCGCAGACCAGCGCCATAAAGCAGGCCGATGACGGCTGCGTCGCGCGCCAGCACCCATTGCGGTCGCGCCTCCTCGCCCCGCGTCTCGGCTTGCGTCAGCGCCCGCGCGTCGCGCGCCGCCATCGCCTTGGGCAGGCTGCGCGCCAGTTTCGGCGAGCGGACGGCCGAAAAGGCCGAGGCCTTGCCAAGCCCGTTGCGCTCCAGATGCCTTGCGAAAGACCGAACGCCGGCAAGCTGGCGTAGCAATGAACGATTGCCGACGCCGGCTGTGCGCCGCTGCGCCATGAAAGCGCGCAAATCGGCCGTCGTCAGATCGGTAAACTGCGCCAGATCAGGCGCCTGTCCGAAATGCTCGGCCAGAAAGCGGATGAATTGCCGAAGATCGCGCCCATAGGCCTCGATGGTTAGGGCCGAGGCGCGCCGTTCTCCTGCAAGATGCGCCAGCCAGCCTTGCGCGGCGCGCGCCAGATCGCTTCGCGCCGGGGCGAAGGCCGGATGTTCCGAACGGGAAACGGGCGTCGAATCAAAAGCCATGCCCGGCATCATCGCCGGTCATGGCTAATTTTGTTTTGCGTTGGCGTTGAGAGCGCTTAGCCGGACGCCTTCACCTCGGCCACCGCCTTGGCGAGAAGCTCGTCCATCTCGCGGCGAATCTGGTGATCGGACTGCTGCACGCCGGCCGCGTCGAAATCCTTGCGGATCTTGCGGAACACGTCCTCATCGCCCGCCTCTTCCAGATCGGCGACGACAACGGTCTTGGCGTAGGCTTCGGCGTCCGCGCCGCTCTTGCCGAGCTTTTCGGCGGCCCACAGGCCGAGCATCTTGTTACGGCGCGCATTGGCCTTGAACAGCAGCTCCTCGTCATGCGCGAATTTCTTTTCGAAACCCTCTTCGCGCTTGTCGAAAGTGCTCATGCCCGATCTCCCTCGATGCGGCGCGTCGCGCCGTGATGTTGGCTCACGCCCATATAAGGCCGGCGCTCGCAATTGCATAGTCTTGCCCGCGCGCCGCGTCGCCCCGGCATATCGTTCCTTTGTCGTATCGACGCGGACGCAATTCAAAACAGGCCTTCGATATGGCCATCCGCATCGACGAAAATACGCTCGGCCGCAGGCGCGCGCGGCAGGCCGGGCATACGCGTGATTTCGCCGCACACGGCGACGAGGAAACCGGCGCCGGCCGAAAGCGACACGTCGCGGATATGCACGACATGGCCGCTCGGCGCGCCGCGCGCCTCGGGGTCCGTCGAGAACGAATATTGCGTCTTGGCGATGCACACCGGCAGACCGCCATAGCCCGCCTTTTCGTAGTCCGCGAGACGCTGGAGCACGGGGGGCTCTGCGGCGATGTCCGAAGCGCCATAGATGCGCGTCGCCACGACGCGCATCTTTTCCCACAACGACGCCGCGTCGCCGTAAAGCAGCCGGAGCGCCGGCGCGGGCTTCTCCGCCAGCGCCGCCACCCTGCGCGCAAGTTCTTCGGCGCCCGCGCCGCCTTGCGCCCAATGCCGGCAAAGAATCGCCTCGATGCCCAACTCGTCGCGGCAGCATCGACGGATCGCCTCAATCTCGGCCGGCGCGTCGCCGTCGAAAGCGTTGATCGCGACCACGACCGGCACGCCGAATTGCCGCAGATTGGCGACATGCCGGCGCAGGTTTTCAAGACCGCGCGCCACCGCCTCGACATTGGCGGACCCCAGAGCGTCGCGCGCGACGCCGCCGTGCATTTTCAGCGCCCGCACCGTGGCGACCAGCACGGCGACCGATGGCGCGAGGCCCGCCTTGCGGCATTTGATGTTGAAAAATTTCTCCGCGCCGAGATCGGCGCCGAAGCCCGCCTCCGTGACGACGATGTCGGCGAGCTTCAAGGCGGCGCGCGTCGCAATGGTGGAATTGCAGCCGTGGGCGATATTGGCGAAGGGGCCGCCATGCACGAAAGCCGGCGTGCCTTCGAGCGTCTGGACGAGATTGGGCGCGAGCGCGTCGCGCAGCAGCGCGGTCATCGCCCCCTGCGCCTTGAGGTCGCGCGCATGGATGGCGCTACGGTCGCGGCGATGTCCGACGATCATCGCGCCAAGACGCCGCTCGAGATCGGGCAACGTCTCGGCGAGGCAGAAGGCCGCCATCACCTCCGAGGCGACGGTGATGTCGAACCCGTCGTCGCGCGGAAAGCCGTTGGGAACGCCGCCAAGCGAAGAAACGATGGAGCGCAGGGCCCGGTCGTTCATATCGACGGCGCGCCGCCAGACGACGCGGCGCAGATCGAAGCCAAGTTCGTTGCCCCAATAGATGTGATTGTCGACCATCGCCGCGAGCAGATTATGCGCGGCGGTGATGGCGTGGAAATCGCCGGTGAAATGCAGATTGATCTCGGTCATCGGCACGACCTGCGCATAGCCGCCGCCGGCGGCGCCGCCTTTCATGCCGAAACAGGGGCCGAGCGAGGGTTCGCGCAACGCAATCGCCGTTTTGTGACCCAGCCGGCTCAGCGCGTCGCCCAGACCGACCGTCGTCGTCGTCTTGCCCTCGCCCGCAGGCGTCGGGCTGATGGCGGTGACCAGCACGAGCTTGCCGTCCGGGCGGTCGCCAAGGCGGGCGAGATGCCCCAGATCGACCTTGGCGATATGTCGGCCATAAAGATGCAAGGCGTCTTCGGGAACGCCGATCCTGTCGGCGATGGCCGCGATCGGCTCCAGCCGCGCCGAACGCGCGATATCGATGTCGCTTTGCACGAATGCCCCTTCCGGCTGGATGAATGCCCCGGCGTTTCTAGCGCCGACCGGCCTGAAAGCTCAAGACGACAGAACCGCGCGACTTGTAACGCTCTCGGGAAAAGGCTAGGACCGGGCGAGGAGTCGCGTCGCAGACGCGCCGGCTCAAAGAGGCTTGCCCCGCATCTGCCGGAGCGCCGAAGAGCCGCCGCCGGAGCCACGGACTGAATGGATTCTCTCAAGCCACGGTTGATCCCCATGAACCGCCGTCGTCGCATTTATGAAGGCAAGGCCAAGGTGCTCTACGAAGGCCCGGAGCCGGGCACGCTCGTTCAGCACTTCAAGGACGACGCCACCGCCTTCAACGCCAAGAAGCATGAAGTCATCGACGGCAAGGGCGTTCTCAACAACCGCATCTCGGAATTCGTTTTCCAGAATCTCAACGCCATTGGCGTGCCGACGCATTTCATCCGTCGCCTCAACATGCGCGAGCAGTTGATCCGCGAAGTCGAAATCGTGCCGCTGGAAGTCGTGGTGCGCAATGTCGCGGCAGGCTCGCTCGCCCAGCGCCTCGGCATTGAGGAAGGCACACAGCTGCCGCGCTCGATCATCGAGTTTTACTACAAGAACGACGCGCTCAACGACCCGATGGTGTCCGAAGAGCACATCACCGCTTTCGGCTGGGCGAGCCCGCAGGAAATCGACGACATCATGGCGCTGGCCATCCGCGTTAACGATTTCCTGACCGGCCTGTTCCTCGGCGTCGGCATCCGCCTCGTCGATTTCAAGATGGAATGCGGCCGCCTCTGGGAAGGCGACATGATGCGCATCGTCGTCGCCGACGAAATCTCCCCCGATTCCTGCCGGCTGTGGGACATCAAGTCCAACGACAAGCTCGACAAGGACCGTTTCCGCCGCGACATGGGCGGCCTCGTCGAGGCCTATACCGAAGTCGCCCGCCGCCTTGGCGTCATGCAGGAAAACGAGCCGCCGCGCACCGGCGGCCCCAAGCTGGTCCAGTGACCGGCGCCGCAATCTGGAGCGCGTCATGAAAGCCCGCGTTTATGTCACTTTGAAAAACGGCGTCCTCGATCCGCAGGGCAAGGCGATCGAAGGCGCCCTGCGATCGCTCGACATCGACGGCGTCGCCAGCGTCCGCCAGGGCAAGGTGTTCGACATCGAACTCGCCGACGCCGACAAGGCCAAAGCCGACGCCATATTGAAAGCCGCCTCCGAGAAGCTGCTCGCCAATACGGTGGTTGAAAACTACCGCATCGAACTCCTCTGATCGCCCCACGAGGATCGCCCCCATGAAAGCCGCCGTCGTTCTTTTCCCGGGCTCCAATCGCGAGGGCGACGCCGCGCGCGCCTTGCGCCAGGCCGGCGCGACGACATCGATCGTCTGGCACTCCGACCACGAGCTGCCGCAGGGCACGGATCTCGTCGTTCTGCCGGGCGGCTTTTCCTATGGCGATTATCTGCGCTGCGGCGCCATCGCCGGGCGCGCCCATATCATGGACGCCGTGCGCGCCCATGCGGCGCGCGGCGGCTATGTGCTCGGCATCTGCAATGGGTTCCAGATTCTTGTGGAATCCGGCCTTCTGCCGGGCGTGCTGATGCGCAACCGCGACCTGCGCTTCATCTGCAAGATGCAGCATCTGCGCGTCGAGCGGAACGATACGGTTTTCACGCGCGGCTACGCCAAAGGGCAGGCGATCAAGGTCGCCATCGCTCACGGCGAAGGCAATTACGAAGCGCATGAAGAGACGATCCGCGCGCTCGAAGCCGAAGGCCGCGTCGCCTTCCGCTATTGCGACGAAAACGGCCATGTCGGCGGCGCCGCCAATCCGAACGGCTCCACCAACGACATCGCCGGGATCTATTCGGAAAAGTTCAACGTGCTCGGCCTGATGCCGCACCCGGAAAATCTGATCGACCCGCTGGTCGGGGGGCTCGACGGCGCGCCGATGTTCGAATCGCTCGCCAAATTCGGCCGCGCCGCCTGACCCGGCAGGCCTTTTCACCTGCGACAGAAAATTCAGCCGCGCCTGTTTCCAAGGCGCGGCTTTTTTGCGCCTGAACGACCGATTTCGCCAAAAATCGAAAAGCCCGGCGCGAGGCCGGGCTTCCCAATCAGACCTGAGTGGCTTTTGGCCGATCTCAGTACTTGGCGACGACCGCCGACGGACCGCCGAAGCGATAGGTCACGCCCACGCCGATGATCCACGGATTGATCTTGGCCTTGCCGGCCGCGTTCAAAGTACCGGTAGTCGTGTTGTACGACGAGAACTTCGGCTCCATGAGGATGCGCTTGACGTCGACGTTGATGCCCCAGTTGCGGTTGAGCATGTAGTCGAAGCCGACCTGACCGGCGACGCCCCAAGTATCCTTCAACTTAAGATCGCCCAAGAAGGGGGCAGCAGCCAGTGCGCCTTTTGCCTTGGTATCAAAGAAGTGCGTGTAGTTCACGCCAACGCCAACGTACGGCTTGAAGGCGCCGAAGTTGGTGAAGTGATACTGCAGCATGACGGTCGGCGGGAACACCCAGGTGCGGCCGATCGTGCCGAGAGCGGCGCCAGCAGCGGTCGTGCCGCGGATGTTGTGGACGCTGACGCAGCAGATCGCCTCAACGGCGATGTTCTTCGTGAAGAAGTAGGTCAGGTCGAGCTCAGGAACATAGTTTTCCTTGACCTTGACGCTGCCGCCGACGAGGGCGCCGCCCGTGATGTTGCCCTTGCCGGAATCCGGCAGCACGGCGATGCCGCGGATGCGGATCATGAAGGGATCGAAAGCTTCCATATAGGTCGGCGCAACAGCCGGACCCTTGGCGGTCGGCAGGTCGGCGGCGACGGCCGGCAGAGCGGCGGCGATGGCGGCGGCGGCGAAAGCGCCACGAACGATGTTTTTCATATTGAGAGACCCCGTATTCCGTAATTTCTTTTTGGCCGCGATGCGCGTGCAAGCCGCCGTGTCGCTGGTCGCCAAGAGCTTTGCGGGGAATTTGCTTTCAGTGTTTTGATTTGGGTCAATCCGCTGTCGCCCGGAAATCACTTGATAAAAGCCTGTTGCACGATTGCAACAAAACGCGCGCGCCCATCTCGCGCATTGCCTTGCCGGCGCGGTGCGTTTATGCGGTTGCTCACTCGCTGTCGCGCCGCGGGCGCCCGCTGAAACGGAACTTCCGCCTTGATTCGCCACGAACCCGCCATCACGCCCGAACTCGTCGCCTCGCACGGTCTCAAGCCGGACGAATATGAGCGCATTCTGGCGCTCATCGGCCGCCAGCCGACTTTCACCGAGCTCGGCATTTTCTCGGCCATGTGGAACGAGCATTGTTCCTACAAATCGTCGCGCCTGCATCTGCGCAAGCTGCCGACAAAAGCGCCGTGGGTCATTCAGGGCCCGGGCGAAAACGCCGGCGTCATCGACATCGGCGACGGCGAGGCCTGCATCTTCAAGATGGAGAGCCATAACCACCCCTCCTATATCGAGCCTTATCAGGGCGCCGCCACCGGCGTTGGCGGCATTCTGCGCGACGTTTTCACCATGGGCGCGCGGCCCGTCGCTTGCTTGAATTTGCTGCGTTTCGGCTCGCCCGAGCACGCCAAGACCCGGCATCTCGTCGCCGGCGTCGTCGCCGGCATCGGCGGCTACGGCAATTCATTCGGCGTCCCGACGGTCGGCGGCTCAACCAATTTCCATACGCGTTACGACGGCAATATTCTCGTCAACGCCATGGCGGTCGGCATCGCGCGCGCCAATGAAATCTTCTACGCCAAGGCGACTGGCGTCGGCCGCCCGATCGTCTATCTCGGCTCCAAGACCGGCCGCGACGGCATCCATGGCGCGACCATGGCCTCGGCCTCCTTCGAGGCGGATGCGGAGGAGAAGCGCCCCACCGTTCAGGTCGGCGACCCCTTCTCCGAGAAGCTGCTGCTCGAAGCCTGCCTCGAAATCATGAAGAAGGGCTGCGTCATCGCCATTCAGGACATGGGCGCGGCGGGTCTGACTTCTTCGGCCGTCGAAATGGGCGCGAAGGGCAACCTCGGCATCGAGCTTGATCTCGACAAGGTGCCCTGCCGCGAAGAAGGCATGAGCGCCTATGAAATGATGCTGTCGGAAAGCCAGGAGCGCATGCTCATGGTGCTCGACCCCGCCAAGGAGGAAGAGGCCGAGGACATCTTCCGCAAATGGGGCCTCGACTTCGCCGTCATCGGCAAGACGACGGACACCCTGCGTTTCGTCATCAAGCACGGCGGCGAAATCAAGGCGGATTTGCCGATCAAGGAGCTCGGCGACGAAGCCCCGCTCTACGACCGGCCGCATGTCGCCACGCCGAAAAAGCCGGAATTGCGCGCTGAAAGCCTCGCCGCGCCGGTTTCGAACGCCGAAGCGCTGAAGCGCCTCGTCGCGACGCCGGACCTCGCCTCGAAGCGCTGGGTCTGGGAGCAATATGATCACCTGATTCTGGGCAATACGGTGCAGTCGCCCGGTGGCGACGCCGCCGTCATCCGCCTCGGCGACGGCCCCAAGGGCCTCGCCATGACGACGGACGTCTCGCAACTCTATTGCGAGGCCGACCCGCACGAAGGCGGCAAACAGGCGGTGGCGGAAGCCTGGCGCAATCTCTCCGCCGTCGGCGCGCTGCCGCTCGCCGTCACCGACAATCTCAATTTCGGCAATCCCGAACGGCCCGAGATCATGGGCCAGTTCGTCGGCTGCGTGAACGGCATTGGCGAAGCCTGCGCCGCGCTCGACTTCCCCATCGTGTCGGGCAACGTCTCGCTCTACAACGAGACGCAGGGACGCGGCATTCTGCCGACCCCCGCCATCGGCGGCGTCGGCGTCGTCGCGGACGTGACCAAAACGGCCTCGATCCCGTTCAAGGCCGCCGGCGACGATATTCTGCTCGTCGGCGAAACCAAGGGCTGGCTCGGTCAGTCGGCCTATTTGCGCGAAATCTGCGCCCGCGAGGAGGGCGCGCCGCCGCCGGTCGATCTGGCCCTCGAGCGCCGCAACGGCGATTTCGTCCGCAGCCTCATTCAGACCGGCCGGGTCAAGACGGCGCACGACCTCTCCGAAGGCGGCCTCGCCGTCGCGCTGGCGGAAATGGCGATGGCGTCGGGAATCGGCGCGACGATCGAAATGATCCCCGCCGGCCCCGCCCATGCCGCGCTTTTCGGCGAGGATCAGGCGCGCTATCTCGTCGCCGTCGATCCGATGCAATCCGCCGCCATTGTCGCCGAAGCCAAAGCGGCCGGCGTCGCTGTCGTTCGCATCGGCGCAACGGGCGGCGACGCCCTGCGTCTCCCCGGCGAAGCCCCGCTGTCCGTGGCGGAACTCGCCAAGGCCCACGAATCCTGGCTGCCCGACTATATGGCCGCCGGCGTCCCCTGAACTGACGACCCTGAGCCGACAAGGAGCTTGACCCATGCCGATGCAGGCCAATGACATCGAAGCCTTGATCAAGGAGGCGCTGCCCGACGCCGAGGTCTTCATCAAAGACCTCGCCGGCGACGGCGATCATTATTCCGCGCAGGTGATTTCGGCCGCTTTTCGCGGCAAATCGCGCGTGCAGCAGCACCAGATGGTCTATGCGGCGCTGAAAGGCCGCATGGGCGGCGAACTGCACGCGCTGGCGCTTGAAACCGCCGCGCCGCTCGTCGAGGAATAGGATTTCTCGGCGCATTCGCCTATATTTCCAATCGCCGAAGCGGACCCTTGACCTCCGCCAAACGAAGGACCGGCCATGTCGATTCAGGACCAGATCAAGCAGGAAGTTGAAAGCAACGACGTTGTGCTTTTCATGAAGGGCACGCCGGATTTTCCGATGTGCGGCTTCTCCGGTCAGGTCGCGCAGATCCTCAATTATCTGCAGATCCCGTATAAGGGCGTGAACGTCCTCGACGACGGCGAAATCCGCGAGGGGATCAAGGCCTATTCCAACTGGCCGACGATTCCGCAGCTCTATATCAAGGGCGAATTCATGGGCGGCTGCGACATCGTGCGCGAGATGTTTCAGTCGGGCGAACTGACCAATCATCTCGCCGCTTGCGGCGTGCCGTTCAAGGCGCCCCAGAAAGCCTGAAGACCTGAATTTCGCATGATGGCCGGGCTTGTCCCGGCCATTGTTTTTGGCGGAGCCCGCGATGATCGACCGTCTCCTCCACAACGGCGTCGGCATCGAAATCATCGTCGCCGACATCACGACATTGCAAGTCGGCGCCATCGTCAACGCCGCCAACGAAAGCCTACTCGGCGGCGGCGGCGTCGACGGGGCGATCCACAGCGCCGCCGGCCCCGACTTGCTGGCGGAATGCCGGAAGCTTGGCGGCTGCCCCACCGGCGAAGCCAAAATCACCCGCGGCTATCGCTTGCCGGCCGAATTCGTCATCCACACGGTCGGCCCGATCTGGCGCGGCGGCGGCGCCAATGAGCCGGCCCTGCTCGCCGCATGCTATCGTCGTTCGCTCGAAATCGCGCGCCAGACCGGACTGGACGGCGTAGCTTTTCCGGCGATCTCGACCGGCGTCTATGGCTATCCCGCCGCCCCGGCCGCACGGGTCGCCGTCAAGACCGTGCTGGAGGCGGCGGGCGCGCCGCTGACGCGCGTCGTGTTCTGCTGTTTCTCGGAAGCCTCGGCCGCGCAGCATCGCGCCGCGCTCGAAGAATTCACCCCCCGATAGCCGCCTTCACCAAAGCCAGCGCCTCGGGCGAATCCCATTCCGCCGGACCGGACATGACGCCGATCTCGCAGCCGTCCGCGCCGATCAGCAGCGTCGTCGGCAGGCCCACCGCCTTGCCCGAGCGCTTGAGAACCTGAAACACGTCGGCGCTCGAATCGGCGTAGCGCGTCAAAGACTTGACGCCAATCTCGTCGAGAAAGGCCCTGGGCTTGTCGAGACGCGTCGTGTCGATATTGATGGCGACCACCTCGAAATCTTTCGAACCGGCCTTTTCCTGCAGCCGGTCGAGCGCCGGCATTTCCTGACGGCAGGGCACGCACCACGTCGCCCAGAGATTGACAAGCGTCGTGCGGCCCTTGAAATCGGCGAGTTGAACCACCGAGCCGTCGGGCCTCTTGAACGAAATCGTGTCGGCGGGTTTGGGCGTATTGCGCACGTTGAGCGCCGCGACAGGCCCGTTCGCCAGCGGCGCGACCCGCGCGGCGGCGGCGAGCGAAGCCGTGCAGGCTTGCGGCGCGCCTGCGGTTTCCTTGCCTTCGCGGCCCTTGTTCAAATATACGACCACCCAGACAGCGGCCGCCGCCGCAATGGCGACGATGAACACATGCGGCAGAATCAGCCGCCGGACGATGCGCCGCGCTTCTTCCGGGGTGATTTGCGGCGGGGTTTCCTCGGTCATCGGCAGTTCCGGCATCAGGGCCGCGCGCGCGGCGAAAGGGCGACAATGAGCAACAAAATGTGGGGCGGACGCTTCGAAAGCGGTCCCGACGCCATCATGGAGGAGATTAACGCCTCCATCGGCTTCGACTACAAGCTCGCGCGCCAGGACATCGCCGGCTCGAAAGCCCATGTCGCGATGCTCGCCGCGCGGGATATCGTGTCGAAAGACGACGCCGCCGCCATTACGCGAGGTCTAGACGAGGTCGCCGGCGAAATCGAGAGCGGAAATTTCACGTTCTCGCGCGCCCTCGAAGACATCCATATGAATGTCGAGTCGCGCCTCGCCGCCCTGATCGGCCCTGCCGCCGGGCGCCTGCATACGGCGCGGTCACGCAATGATCAGGTCGCCGTCGATTTCCGCCTCTGGGTGCGCGACACGATCGACGCGCTCGACGCCCAGATGCGCGAATTGCAGCTGGCGCTGGTGGACAAGGCGCAAGAATACGCCGGCGCGGTCATGCCGGGCTTCACCCATCTGCAATCGGCCCAGCCGGTGACGTTTGGCCATCACATGCTGGCCTATGTCGAAATGCTCGGCCGCGACCGCTCGCGCCTGCGCGACGCCCGCGCCCGTCTCAACGAATGCCCGCTCGGCGCGGCCGCCCTCGCCGGCACGTCGTTCCCGATCGACCGGCATATGACGGCCAGGGCGCTGGGCTTCGAGCGCCCGACTGCCAATTCGCTCGATTCCGTGTCCGATCGCGATTTCGCGCTGGAAACCATGTCGGCGGCGGCGATCTGCGCCATGCACCTGTCGCGCTTCGCCGAGGAGATCGTGCTCTGGGCGACGCCGCAATTCGGCTTCGCCCAGCTCTCCGACAAATTCACCACCGGCTCCTCGATCATGCCGCAGAAGCGCAATCCGGACGCCGCCGAGCTGGTGCGCGGCAAGTCCGGCCGCATCATCGCCGCCCTCAACGGCCTGTTGATCGTCATGAAGGGCCTGCCGTTGACCTATTCCAAGGATATGCAGGAAGACAAGGAAGGCGCCTTCGACGCGCTCCAGAGCCTGTCGCTCTGCATCGCCGCCATGACCGGCATGGTGCGCGACATCGCGCCCGATCTGAAACGCATGAAAACGGCCGCCGGCGCAGGCTACGCCACCGCAACCGACCTCGCCGACTGGTTGGTGCGGACGCTCAACATGCCCTTCCGCGAGGCCCATCACGTCACCGGCCGCCTCGTCGCCGCCGCCAGCGCGAAAAAGATCGGCCTCGAAAAACTCACACTCGCAGAGATGCAGGCCGTCGAACCGCGCATCACGGATGCGGTCTATAAGGTCCTCGGCGTCGACAATTCGGTGAAGAGCCGCGTCAGCTATGGCGGCACCGCTCCCGCCAATGTCCGCGCCCAGGCCAAGACGTGGGCGAAAAAGCTGGCGAAGGAAAAACCCGCCGCCGGCGTCTGAGCCTTAGACAGAAGCGCAGGTTTCGCTATAGTGCGCGCGCATCAGAGACGTGACATGACTTCGACGTTCAGGATCATCGCCAGCGCAAGCCTCGCGCTTCTCATCGCCGCCTCGATCGGCGGCTGCGGCCGGCGCGGCGCGCTCGAAGCCCCGCCGGACTCCAAAGCCGCGGCCGCGCGCGTCGGCGCCAACGCCGCCGTCGAGGACGCCGACGAGGACGAAGCGCCGAAAATGCCGAAAACCGGCCTCATCCAGGACTTCACGCCCGGCGCTGCGCCCTCGCTAAAGCAAAACAAGCGCAAGAAAGAAAAAACGCCGCAGCAGCAAACGCCGAGCGGAGGCGAGTCGAAGCCCTTCGTCCTCGATTTCCTGCTCTGACCGGCGACAGGCCCGATGCATCATTTCGCTTACCGCAACGGCTCGCTCCACGCCGAAGACGTTGATCTGGCCGCGCTCGCCCGCGACGTCGGAACGCCCTTTTATTGCTATTCGGCAGCGACCCTGCGCCGGCACTTCGAAGTCTTTCGCAACGCTTTCGCCGGCGACGACGCGCTGGTCTGCTACGCGCTGAAGGCCAATTCGAATCAGGCCGTGCTGCGCGTTCTCGCCGGCCTTGGCGCCGGCATGGACGTTGTTTCCGAAGGCGAGCTGCGCCGCGCGCTCGCCGCCGGCGTGCCGGGCGATCGCATCACCTTTTCGGGCGTCGGCAAAACCAAAGCGGAAATGAAACTGGCGCTGGAAGCCGGCATTCTCTGTTTTAACGTCGAGTCCGAGCCGGAACTGCGCGCCTTGTCCGAGGTGGCGACCGCGCTTGGCCGCACGGCCCATATCGCCCTGCGCGTCAATCCGGACGTCGACGCCAAAACCCACGCCAAGATTTCGACCGGCAAATCGGCCAACAAATTCGGCATTCCGATCTCCAAGGCCCGCGCCGCCTACGCCGAGGCCGCCAAACTTCCGGGAATCAAGGTCTCCGGCGTCGATATGCATATCGGCTCGCAGATCACGCAATTACAGCCCTTCGACGACGCCTTCGCGCTGCTCGCCGGTTTCGTGCGCGACCTGCGCGCCGACGGCCATGCGATCGATCATCTCGACCTCGGCGGCGGTCTGGGCATTCCCTATAACGAGAGCGAGAATCCGGAATCTTATCACCCGGACCGCTACGCCGCGATCGTGCGCAAGCACACCCACAACCTCGGTTGCAAACTGGTCTTCGAGCCGGGCCGGCTCATCGTCGGCAACGCCGGCGTTTTGGTGACGCAGGTGATTTACGTGAAGCAGGGCGAAGGCAAGACCTTCGTCATCGCCGACGCGGCTATGAACGATCTCGTCCGCCCGACGCTCTACGAGGCGCATCACGATATCAAGCCGGTCCGTGAGCCAAAAGCCGACGCGCAACGCGTTGTCGCCGACCTTGTCGGTCCCGTCTGCGAAACCGGCGATTATCTGGCGCTTGGCCGCGATATGGTCCAACCGCAGGCGGGCGATCTCATCGCAATCATGTCCGCCGGCGCCTATGGCGCCGTGCAGGCCGGGACCTACAACACCCGGCTCCTCATCCCCGAAGTGCTGGTCGACGGCGCGCGTTGGTCTGTGGTGCGGCCCCGTTCGACCTATGACGAGCTGATCGGTCTCGACAAAATTCCGGCGTGGTTGGCGTAAGGCGCGCGCGCCCCCATATGGGACGCGGACGCACACCCCGTGTTAGCCTGAAGCGGCGACGCGGCCCAACGCGTCGCGGGAGACGCGCGTGACGCAAAGCTCGACGCCAGAGACGCCGCCCGGAAGCCGCCGCGATCCGCTGATCGAGCGGCTTATCCTGCGCGCCCGCGCCGCGCTGGTCTGGGAGCGTCTGTGGCGCAGCTGCGCTCCGGCGCTCGGAATTCTCGGCCTGTTTCTGCTCGCCTCGTTTCTTGGCCTTTGGCAACTCGCATCGCGCTTTGGCCGCATGGCGGGCGTCGGCGTTTTTGCTGCGGCTTTCGTCATAAGCCTCTGGCCGTTGAAGAGCTTCCGCTGGCCATCGCGCGCGGAGGCTCTCGCGCGCGTCGATGCGGCTTCCGGTCTGGCCCATCGCCCCGCCGCCGTCTTGTCCGACGCGCCGGCGAACGCGGGCGATCCGCTCACGCGCGCTCTTTGGACCGCCCATCGGCGCCGCGCCGAAGCCCTGCGGGCGCGCATGCGCGCCGGCTGGCCCCAGCCGCTTCTGATCGCGCGCGATCCGCTCGCGCTGCGCGTCGCAATCGTCATCGCCATCGTCGCAGCGGCCTTTGTCGCTGGCCCGGAGCGCTACGCCCGCCTTGCCGCCGCTTTCGACTGGCGCGGCGGAAGCGCGGCGGAGGCGAACCGCCGCATCGACGCATGGATCGACCCGCCGCCCTATACCGGCCGCGCGCCGATCCTGCTCGATCTTACGGCGACGCTGTTCTCAAGTCCGCCGAAGATCGAAGCGCCTGTCGGCTCGATCTTGATCGTCAGGGCGCCGGGCGGCGGAGTCGAAGTGAAGATTGAAGGCGGTCTTGCGCCCGTCGAAACGGAAAAAACCGCCGCGCGCGCCGATGCGGAACAAGCCGCGACGCCGCCCGTCCGGCCGGACGAAACGCGACTGAAGCTGACAGGCGACGCGCGCGCAACGATCGGCGGCGGCGCGAGCCGCGCCATCGTCGACATCGCCGCTATTCCCGACAAGCCGCCCGTCATCGCCCATCGCGAGCCGCCGCAGCGCAATCATCGCGGCTCGCTGACGCTGTTCTACAAGCTCGAAGACGATTACGGCGTCGCGGCCGCCGAAGCCGTTTTTGCAAACCCGGGCCTTGAAGGCCAACCCGCCGCGCGCCGGCCTCTTGGCGACCCCCCACGCGCGGCTTTGACCTTGGGCGCCAACCCCGGCGGCCTTGGCGAGGCGCAATCCATCGTCGACCTCGCCGATCACCCATGGGGCGGCGCCGAGATCGACCTGACGCTTGTCGCCCGCGACGAGGGCGGCAATGAAGGCCGCAGTGAAACCATCCGCCTTGTCGCGCCGCAACGCGCTTTCCAGAAGCCGCTCGCCCGCGCGCTGGTCGAACAACGCCGCAAGCTCGTCCTCGCCCCCGATGAAAAGGCGCGCGTCGTCGCCGCGCTGGAAGCGTTGCTGATCGCGCCCGATCGCTTCCAAACCGGCGCCAGCGTCTATCTGGGTTTGCGCGCCATCGCCCGGCGCCTTACGCGCGCTAGGTCCAGCGTCGATCTTCTCGACGCCGCCGATCTCATGTGGGAAATGGCGCTTCGCCTCGAAGACGGCGATCTCGGCGACGCCGAGCGTGACCTGCGCGCCGCTCAACAGGCGCTGCGCGAAGCCTTGCAGCGCGGCGCCCCACCGGAGGAAATCGCCAAGCTGACGCAGGATTTGCGCGCCGCCATGGATAAATTCCTGCGCGAACTGGCTGAACAGCAGGCGCGCGACTCGAAGACCGGCGATCAGTCGAGGGCCGATCGCGCGCAACGACGCAACAGCCGCAGCGTCACCCCCGAACAACTCGCCAAAATGATCGAGGAGCTTGAACAACGCGCCCGCTCGGGCGACCGCGCAGAAGCGCAAAAGGCGCTCGACGATTTGCAAAACCTTCTCGACAATCTGCGCACCGGCAAGAAAAAGCCGCCGAGCGAGACCGCCCGCGATATGAATCAGGCGCTCGACGAACTCGATCATATGGCCCGCGATCAGCAGGAATTGCGCGACGAAACCTACGCCAAGGGGCAGGAGGAGGAACGCCAGGCCCGCTCCGACCGCCGCAAGCAGCCAAACCGGCGCCCGCCTGCGGACGACGACGAAGATGAAGGCGACGACGGCGCGGGACCGAACGGCGAAAAGCCGCGCGCCGGCGGACAGGCGAACCGGCAGGATTTGCAAAAGCGTCAGAACGACCTGCGTAACCAGCTCGACGCGACGCGGCGCAAATTGCGCAAGCACGGACAGGACGGCGACAAGACCCTTGAGGAAGCCGAAGGCGCCATGCAGGAAGCCGAAAAGCAGATCGGCCGCGGCCAGCAAGGTCAGGACCGCGCCGTCGACGCGCAAGGCCGCGCCGCCCAAGCCCTGCGCAAGGGCGCGCAGGCGCTCGCCGACAAGATGAAGGGACAGGGAGAAGGCGACGAAGACGGCGGCGAGGGCGAGGGCGAGCAGGCCAACGGCGATGATCCGCTTGGCCGCGAGCCCGGCAACGGGCGACGCGACAACGGCCGCGCCAAATATGATCCGCTCGGCCAACCGGCGGCCCAGCGCGCCCAGCGCGTGTTGGAGGAATTGCGGCGGCGCCTTTCGGAGTCCGGCCGCCCGCGCGACGAGGTCGATTATCTGGAGCGCCTGCTCAAGCGCTACTGACCGGCGCGTCTTGCCGCGTCGCGACCGCGCCTGTAGGCAGGCAGGACATTCTCGGATGGAAGGAAGCGATGCAGAACGGCAATGTGCTTGTGGCGGTCGCAATCGGCGCGGTAGCGATTGTTCTGGTGTTCGGCCTCGTCAACATGCTGCGCGGCGGCAGCGCCAACACGTCGCAGAAACTGATGCGCTGGCGCGTCGGTCTGCAATTCGTTGCGCTCGTGGTCATCATGGCCGTTCTTTGGCTGCGGGGATAAACGGCGATGGTGAAACTCAACAAGATTTACACGCGCACCGGCGACGACGGCACAACAGGGCTCGCCAGCGGTCCGCGCCGCCGCAAGGACGATTTGCGCGTCGAGGCCTACGGCGCTGTGGACGAAGCCAATAGCGCGGTCGGCCTGGCGCGCCTCTCGACGCATGAAGAACCTGTTCTCGACGCGATGCTCGCCCGCATCCAGAACGAATTGTTCGATCTTGGCGCCGATCTGTCGACGCCCGAGATCGGCGAAAAACTCGACTATGAGCCCCTGCGCATCCTGCAAACGCAGGTCGAACGGCTGGAGCGCGAAATCGACGCGCTCAACGCCGATCTGCAACCGTTGCGCTCGTTCATCCTTCCCGGCGGATCGCCCGCGGCCGCGCATCTTCATCTCGCCCGCACCGTCGCCCGGCGCGCCGAACGCATCATGGTGTCGCTCGCCGCCACGCCGGGAGAGACAGTCAGCCAGCCCGCGCTGCGCTACGTCAATCGTCTGTCCGACTTCCTGTTCGTGGCGTCCCGCTGGGCCAACCAGAAAGGGCAGGCGGATATTCTCTGGGTTCCCGGCCAGACGCGTTGAGGTCCATCAGGAGAAGCGCGCATGTTTCTGCCCCTGCATGACGGCGTGCCGCTTCGCCATCTGAAGCGCCCTTATGTCACTTATGGCCTCATCGCGCTGAACGTCCTGATTTTCATGGCGGTTGCGGCGGGTCTGTTCGGCGCGCCCGCAAAAGTCGAAACGGGACTCGGCGTCATTCCGGCCGTCGTCTGGGGCAAGGCGGAGCTTGCTGCGGGCCTTGCCCTCGCGCCGACCTGGGCGACCTTTGTCACGGCCATGTTTCTGCACGGCGGCGTCGGCCATCTCGTCGGAAACATGCTGTTTCTCTGGGTCTTCGGCGACAATGTCGAGGACGCGATGGGGCATGGGCGCTTTCTCGCCTTCTATCTCGCCTGCGGCCTCGCAGGGTCATTGCTGTTCTGCATGATCAAGCCCGATGTGCAGGCGCCGCTGATCGGCGCATCCGGCGCGGTGTCGGGCGTCGTCACCGCTTACGTGATGCTCTATCCGCGCGTGTCGGTTTTCGGTCTTGTCTTCAACTGGCTGCCGCTGACGATTCCGGCGCTGTATTGCATCGGCGCGTGGATTTTGTTGCAGATCGGCTCCGCTTTGTTCGGCGCAGACGCTCAGGTCGGCTGGTGGGCGCATGTCGGCGGCATCTTCGCCGCGCTGGCGCTGACGCCGATCAGCAAGCGCCGCGACGTCGCGCTCTTCGACGATCCGATCACCTGAGACTGTAGTTCCGCGCGTTGACTTGGGCGCGAGCCGCGATTACCAAAATTCCCGCACGGCTACATGAGAGCCGGGATGGGAGTTCATCGATGAAAATCCTCGTCCCCGTTAAACGGGTTGTTGATTACAACGTGAAGATCCGCGTTAAGGCGGACGGGTCTGGCGTCGAGCTTGCGAACGTCAAGATGTCGATGAACCCGTTCGACGAGATTGCGGTTGAGGAAGCGCTTCGACTGAAGGAAGCAGGCAAGGCGAGCGAAGTCGTCGTCGTGTCGATCGGTCCGGCCCAGGCGGCCGAGACGATCCGTACGGGTCTGGCGATGGGCGCCGACCGCGGCGTTCTGGTCAAGACCGACGAAACGGTCGAGCCTCTGGCCGTGGCCAAGCTGCTCAAGGGCGTGGCGGACGCCGAACAGCCCGGTCTGATCATTCTGGGCAAGCAGGCGATCGACGACGATTGCAACCAGACCGGCCAGATGCTGGCCGCGCTTCTGGGCTGGGCGCAGGGCGCTTTCGCCTCGAAAGTGACGGTCGGCGAGGGCTCGCTCGAAGTGATCCGCGAAGTCGACGGCGGCTTGCAGACGATCGAGCTGAAAATGCCGGCGATCGTGACGACGGACCTGCGCCTCAACGAGCCGCGCTACGCCTCGCTGCCCAATATCATGAAGGCGAAGAAAAAACCGCTCGATGAGAAGTCGCCGGCCGATTACGGCGTCGACGTCGCGCCGCGTCTGAAGGTTTTGAAGACGGCGGAGCCGGCTGGCCGCTCGGCTGGCGTCAAGGTGGGTTCGGTGGCCGAACTCGTGTCCAAGCTCAAGAACGAAGCCGGGGTGATCTGATGACGACGCTGCTTCTCGCCGAAATCCAGTCCGGCAAGCTCAACGACGCGACCGCCAAGGCGCTGACCGCCGCGCGCGCCCTCGGCGCTCCGGTGCATGTTCTGTGCGCGGGCGCGGGCGCCGCAGCGGCGGCTCAGGACGCCGCGAAGCTTGAAGGCGTGGAGAAGGTTCTCGTCTGCGAGGACGCCTCTATCGCCCATGGCCTCGCCGAACCGACGGCTGCGCTGATCGTATCGCTGGCGGGCGCCTATTCGGCCATCGTCGGCCCCGCGACGACGAGCGCCAAGAACATCCTGCCGCGCGTCGCCGCTTTGCTCGACGTGATGCAGCTGTCGGAGATCACCAAGGTGGTCTCGCCCGACACGTTCGAGCGTCCGATTTACGCCGGCAACGCCATCCAGACGGTTCAGTCTGGCGACGCCAAGAAGGTGATCACCGTGCGCACGGCCTCGTTCCAGGCGACGGGCGCGGGCGGCTCGGCCGCTATCGAGAGCGTTGCGGCTGCGTCCGATCCGGGCGTGTCGACCTTCAAGTCGGAGGCGCTGGCGAAGTCCGATCGCCCCGAGCTGACCTCGGCCAAGATCATCATCTCGGGCGGCCGCGCCATGCAAAACGCCGAGAACTTCACCAAATACATCGAGCCGGTGGCCGACAGGCTCGGCGCGGCGATGGGCGCCTCGCGCGCGGCGGTGGACGCGGGCTATGCGCCCAATGATTGGCAGGTTGGCCAGACCGGCAAGGTTGTCGCGCCCGAGCTTTATATCGCGGTCGGCATCTCCGGCGCGATCCAGCATCTGGCCGGCATGAAGGACTCCAAGGTCATCGTCGCCATCAACAAGGACGAGGAAGCCCCTATCTTCCAGGTCGCCGATTACGGCCTCGTCGCGGACCTCTATCAGGCCCTGCCTGAGCTCGATCAGGAACTTGCTAAAGTCGGCAAGTAAGAAACCCGGCGGCGCTGCGCGACAAACGCAGCGCCGTTGTCATAAAGACAGGGTCGACGCTGGCGTTTCGCGCCCTATGATGCCTCGCCCTGAAATGAGAATTGGATCGCGGGAATGTCGGAAATTCGCAAAATTGGCGTCATCGGCGCAGGACAGATGGGCGCAGGCATCGCCCAGGTTGCAGCGCGCGCCGGCTTTGACGTCGTTCTGAATGACATTTCCTCCGAGCGTCTTGGCGACGCCATCGCCACGATCGGTCAGAATTTCGACCGTCAGATGGAAAAGGGCTCGATGGATGCGGCGGCCCGCGCGGCCGCCGGCGCCCGTCTGCACGGCGCGACGAGCCCCGAGGGCTTCGGCGATTGCGATCTCGTCATCGAGGCGGCGACCGAAAACGAAGACGTGAAGCGCAAGATTTTCGCCAGCCTGCTGCCGCATCTGCGCGCCGACGCGCTGATCGCCTCCAACACCTCCTCGATCTCGATCACCCGGCTGGCTTCCTGCACCGACCGGCCGGAGCGTTTCATCGGCATCCATTTCATGAACCCGGTGCCGAAAATGCAGCTCGTCGAGCTGATTCGCGGCATCGCCACCGAAGATCCGACGTTTGAAGCCGCCAAGGTTTTCATCGCGGCGCTCGGCAAGACGGTGACGACGTCCGAGGACTTCCCGGCCTTCATCGTCAACCGCATCCTGCTGCCGATGATCAACGAGGCGATTTACACGCTCTACGAGGGCGTCGGCTCGGTGACTTCGATCGACACGGCCATGCGGCTCGGCGCCAATCATCCCATGGGTCCGCTGCAACTGGCTGATTTCATTGGCCTCGACACCTGCCTGTCGGTGATGCAGGTACTGTACGATGGTCTGGCGGATTCAAAATATCGTCCCTGCCCGCTGCTGGTGAAATATGTCGAGGCCGGCTGGCTCGGCCGCAAGACGCAGCGCGGCTTCTACGATTACCGCTCGGGCGAGCCGGTTCCCACCCGCTGATCCAACCCGCCTTCACAAATCCGTCGCAGCGCCTGTAGACTATCCAAGCGGCGCATGAATCACGCCTTGGCGTGATTCGCAGGCGGAGACGGCGGTTTTGACTGTTCACGTCCAGCCCATGGTCTCGCCGGACTCCTGTCCGGCGCTCGTGCTCAATGCCGACTTCCGGCCTCTGAGCTATTACCCTCTGTCGCTCTGGTGCTGGCAGGACGCGATCAAGGCGGTCTTTCTCGACCGCGTGAACATCGTCTCGTTTTACGACCGAAAAGTGCGAAGTCCGACCTTCGAGATGCGCCTTCCGTCCGTCGTCTCGCTCAAGACCTATGTTCAGCCGTCGCGCTTCCCGGCTTTCACCCGCTTCAACGTTTTCCTGCGCGACCGGTTCACCTGCCAATATTGCGGTAAGCGGGAAGACCTCACCTTTGATCACGTGATCCCGCGCTCGCGCGGCGGGTTGACGACGTGGGAGAATGTGGTCGCAGCCTGCTCCTGCTGCAATCTGCGCAAAGCTGACCGCATGCCGGCCGACGCGCATATGTTTCCGGCGCGCGCGCCCTACCAGCCAAGCGTCATGGACCTGCACGCCAACGGCCGGCAGTTTCCGCCCAATTATCTGCATCAAAGCTGGATGGATTATCTCTACTGGGACTCGGAACTCGAGCCGTAGAATCAAAAAACCGCGGCGTGGAGCCGCGGTTTTCACTTTCGCAAGGGTGGAAGATCTCAGTTGCCGCCTTCGAGCAGACGGCGCGCGATGACCTGCGCCTGAATTTCCGCCGCGCCCTCGAAAATGTTGAGGATGCGCGCGTCGCAAAGCACGCGCGACACCGGATATTCGAGCGCGAAGCCGTTGCCGCCATGCACCTGAAGCGCGTTGTCGGCGGAAGCCCAGGCGACGCGGGCGGCGAGCAACTTCGCCTGACCGGCCTCAAGATCGCAGCGTCGGCCCTCGTCCTTGGCGCGGGCGGCGTAATAGGTGATCTGGCGGGCGATATGCACTTCCACCGCCATCATCGCGATCTTGTCGGCGACGCGCGGGAAGTTGATCAGCGCCTTGCCGAACTGCACGCGCTCCTTGGCGTAACGCAAAGCCAGCTCCATCGCGCATTGCGCGACGCCGACGGCGCGGGCCGCCGTCTGGATGCGCGCGGCCTCGAAGGTCTGCATGAGCTGCTTGAAACCCTCGCCTTCCACGCCGCCCAGCAGGTTCTTGGACGGAACCTCGAAGCCGTCGAAGGCGATCTCGTATTCCTTCATGCCGCGATAGCCGAGCACCTCGATCTCGCCGCCCGACATGCCCTTGGCCGGAAACGGATTAGCGTCGTCGCCGCGCGGTTTCTCGGCCAGCAGGATCGACAGGCCCTTGTAGCCCGGCTCGTTCGGATTGGTGCGGGCGAGCAAGGTCATCAGATCGGCGCGCACCGGATGGGTGATCCAGGTCTTGTTGCCGTTGACGACATATTTGTCGCCCTCGCGCGTCGCGCGCGTGCGCAGCGAGGCGAGGTCGGAGCCGGTGTTGGGCTCGGTGAACACCGCCGTCGGCAGGATTTCGGCCGCAGCGATCTTGGGCAGGTAATGCGCCTTCTGCTCCGGCGTGCCGCCGCCCAGAATAAGTTCGCCGGCGATTTCGGAGCGCGTGCCAAGCGAGCCGACGCCGATATAGGCGCGAGACAATTCTTCCGTCACGACGCACATGGCGATCTTGCCAAGGCCCATGCCGCCGAATTCCTCCGGGATCGTCAGACCGAAAACGCCGAGGTCGGCGAGGCCCTTAACCACCGAAAGCGGGATATATTCGTTCTTGAGGTGCCATTCATGCGCATAGGGAATGACCTCGGATTCCGCGAACTTGCGGATTTCCGTGCGCATCGCCTCCATCGTCTCATCGAGGCCGGGATCGCCAACCGTCGCCGAGGCCGCGGCATGATCGATGAGATCGACCAGACGGGCCCGGTTTTCACGCGTGTTGCCTGAGGCGATCAGTCGCTCGACGGCGTCGGTGCGCCGCGCGGCGATCTGAGAAGCCGAAAGGCCGAAATCCTCCGGGCGCACCATTTCGCCCTGACTCATCGGAATGCCGCCGAAGACCTGCGCGAGATATTCGCCAAGGCCGATGCGGGTCAGCAATTCCTCGGTTTCGCCGAAACGGCCTTCGCCGGCGACACGCTCGGCGTAATGCGCCATCTCGCGGATCGATTCAGCATAAGTCGCAAACCAGGCGAGGCCATGCGCGGCATGCTGCTCGCGCTCGATCAGGCCGGCGGACAGCTTGCCGTCCTTGGAGACGGTGGCGCGCACGGACGAGGCCGCCTCGGCGAACAGCGCGTCGATGCTTGCGGATGCGGCTTCAGCGTCTGCGATAAGATTTTTCAGGGCGGCAGCGGTCATGGAAACGATCCTCGGGCCGTCGAAAGGGAAAGACGCCTGTCTATGGCAAGGATCGTTTCGCAGCGCAACAGGCGCGCGCGGATCATGGTTTCGGCCGCGTCGCCATGGCCACGCCCGCTGCGGTCACGATCATGCCGGCGATCTGCGCAGGCGACAGCTTTTCGCCGAATAACGCATAGGCCTGCAAGGCGGCCGTCGGCGGCACGAGATAGATCAATTGCGCCGACCGCGACACCTCGCCGCGGCGGATCAACAGCAGCAACAGGGCGATGGCGCCGATGGACACGGCGAAAACCGACCACGCCAGCACGGCGAACATGGTCGCGTTCCACTCGATCTTCATCGGCTCCAAAGCCCAGGCGAGCGGCAGCGTAACGGCGATGGCGCCGACATATTGCAGCACGGTCACCGTCCGCAGATCGCCGGAATGGATCGCGCGCTTCTGATAGAACGCGCCGAACGTGATCGAAAACATCGCGACCACATTCACCACGATAGGCGCGAGCGCCGAAGCCAGCGCGCCGGGCGCGACGCTGGCGAGCTTTGGCGACAGAACCAGCGCAATGCCGAAGAAACCCAGCACGACGCCAAGCCATTGCATCGGCTTCACGCGTTCACCGACGAGCCACGGCGCGAACAACGCCGTCAATATCGGCTGCAAAGCCGCGATCAGCGCCGAAATCGAAGCCGGCAACCCGTGACGCACCGCCCACCAGACGCCGCCGAGATAGATCGCGTGCAGAAGAACGCCCGTCGCCAGCGCATGACCCCATTCGGCCGGCGATTTCGGCCAGCTTGCGCCGGCTGCAAGCGCATAGACGAACAGGACTGCGCCGGCGCTGAGATAGCGCACGAGGAGAAACGTCAGCGGATCGGCGTAATCGGCCGAATAGCGCGCGATGATCCAGCCCGTCGACCAGAGGAAGACGAAAACAAGCGGCGAGAGGCGGTTGGCCAGCGCCGAAGCGCTGAAAGGCGGGGACATGGGCGGAGCTAACCGCAGCCGTTGGCCCCGCGCAACCCGATGCTTGTGTTTTCTCCATATTCGTTTGAAATCGGCGTCAGATGAAACAGGCATGGCGCATCGCCGCCGAAGCTTTCCGGCGGTTCAATGAAGACGATGGCTGGGCGATCGCCAGCCACATCGCTTTGTCGATTCTGACGTCGCTGTTTCCCTTCCTGATCTTCGTGACGGCGCTCGCCGGCGTGTTCGGAACGAAGGAACTGGCCGACGAGGCGGCGCGCATCCTTCTCGATGCCTGGCCGGAGCAGGTCGCGACGCCGCTGGCGCAAGAGATCCATAACGTCCTGACGCAAACGCGCGGCGGCCTGATCACCATCGGCATCGTGCTGGCGATCTATTTCTCGACAAGCGCCGTGGAAGCTCTGCGCGTCGCCTTGACGCGCGCCTACGAGGTGCGGGAGCGCCGAGGCTGGGGCCTGCTGCGTTTGGAATCGGCGCTGTATGTTCTGGTGGGAGCCTTCGGCCTGCTGGCCCTCGCCTTTCTCGTGGTGCTGGCGCCCTTGTTCTGGCGCGCGGCGGTGCGGTTTGCGCCGGCCATCGAGCCGCTGCACGACGCTGTGACATTGCTGCGCTTTCTCGTGGCTGCGGTCCTGTTGTTGTTGCCGCTCGTCACGGCGCACAAATTCCTGCCGCCGGGAAAACGCGCCTGGCGCGACATCTGGCCGGGCATTGTTTTCACCTTCGTGTTCTGGATCGGGGCGGGCGTCGCTTTCGGCTATTATCTCGCCGAATTCGCGGCCAATTACGTCGTCACTTACGCAGGTCTCGCCTCGGTGATGATCGCGCTGTTGTTTCTTTACATGCTGGGCGCGATCTTCATTTACGGCGGCGAACTCAACGCCGCCGTCATGCACGCGCGTGGTCAGGCGGCCCCGTGCGAAAATCCACCGTCCGAACAACAAAAAAGCCCGGAGCGAGACGCCGCTCCGGGCCCGATTTCCGATGCCTAGAAAGGCTTAGGCCTTCTTCGACAATTCCTGCACGTCCTCGAAGCTGCGCAGACCCGGCTGCTGGGCGTTGACCAGAACGGCCATGTTGCCCGGCGCATGCTGGTTCTTCCACATCTTGGTGTGGGCCAACGGAATCTTGTCCCACGGGAAGACTTCCGACATGCACGGATCGACGCGGCGGTCGAGCACGAACTTGTTGGCGGCCGACGCCTGCTTTAGATGCGCGAAATGCGATCCCTGAATGCGCTTCTGGCGCATCCAGACGTAACGCGCGTCGAAGGTGAGGTTGAAACCGGTCGTGCCGGCGCAGAACACCACCATGCCGCCGCGCTTCACCACGAGGCAGGACAGCGGGAAAGTCTGCTCGCCGGGATGTTCGAAGACCGTATCGACGTCCTTCTTGCCAGTGATATCCCAGATCGCCTTGCCGAAGCCGCGCGCCGCCTTGGTCCAGGCGTTGAACTCCGGCGTGTTGACCTTGGGCAGCTGACCCCAGCAGCCGTCAAAATCCTTGCGGTTGATCACACCCTTCGCGCCGAGGCTCATGACGTAGTCGCGCTTGGATTCGTCGGAGATGACGCCGATGGCGTTGGCGCCGGCCGCAGCGCAGAGCTGAATGCCGAACACGCCGAGACCGCCCGAGGCGCCCCAGACGAGCACGTTATCGCCCGGCTTCAGGCGGTGCGGCTCATGGCCGAACAACATGCGGTAGGCGGTGGCCAGCGTCAAAGTGTAGCAGGCCGCCTCTTCCCAGGTCAGATGCTTCGGGCGCTCCATCAGCTGACGGTCCTGCACGCGGCAGAACTGGGCGAAAGAGCCGTCCGGCGTCTCGTAGCCCCAGATGCGCTGCGAGGACGAGAACATCGGGTCGCCGCCGTTGCACTCCTCGTCGTCGCCGTCATCCTGGTTGCAATGAACCACGACTTCGTCGCCGACTTTCCAGCGCTTCACCTTGGAGCCAACCGCCCAGACGATGCCAGAGGCGTCGGAACCGGCAATATGATAGGGCTGCTTATGCGCGTCGAGCACCGAAATCGGCTCGCCGAGAGCGGCCCAGACGCCATTGTAATTGACGCCGGCGGCCATCACGAGGACGAGCACGTCGTGGCTGTCGAGCTCCCAGGTCGGCAGAACCTCAAGCTGCATCGCCGATTCCGGCGGCCCGTGGCGCTCTTTGCGCACGGCCCAGGCGTACATGTTCTTCGGCACATGTCCGAGCGGCGGGATCTCGCCGATCTCGTACAGATCCTTGAGAGCGCCGCTCTCAGGGGTCTTGGCGATTGTCAAAGCACGTCTCCTCTTCGCCCCGCCCGCCGCGACACCGCGTCAGGCCTGAATTCGCGCCGGAACCTACCATTTTCGTTGCGTCGCACCATAGTCAAAAATTCGTCTTGGTCGGATCGGCGTCAAAACAGGCCATAAAGCGTTAACTTGCGATGGCTTAAAGTTGGATTGCTCAACAGGTTAAATGGTTTAGCCTTAGCTGGAAACGAAACGCCAGCGCTTCGCCAAAGCACGCCGGCCCAAAAGGAGGAAAGCCGTGCTTGACTATCTTGGCCTGGCCGAGGTCTCGGGAGGCACGCTCTCCCTGATTTTCGTCGCCGTCGGCCTTTTTGGCATCCTTGCCGGCGGCGTGACCGACGCGATCATGGGCGATCGCGGTTTCGGCATGTTCGGCAACGGCCTTCTGATCGTCATGGGGTGCCTGACCGGCCTTTACGCCGAACGTTTCTTCTTCGGCGTGGTCTACCCGCGCGACATTGTGCTGACCGGCATCTGCGCCGCCTGCGGCGCAACTGCAATCCTTCTCATTTTTGGCGTCGCCAAGCATTGGGTTCGCGACTGAACCTTTTTCGGACTTGCGCCTTGCGCCTCTCGCGCGCGGCGACGGGTTCGTGCTATTGAGCGCCCGCAATCGATCAAGGCGGCCCAGGCCGCGGCGGAGAAGGGCAAGACGATGACGGGCGATTCCAGCAACGCAGCGCGCGGCCAGACGGTGAAGCGCGACAAGCCGTGGATTTTCCGCACCTACGCCGGCCATTCGACGGCGGCCGAGTCCAACAAGCTTTACCGCGGCAATCTGGCCAAGGGTCAGACCGGTCTTTCCATCGCTTTCGATCTTCCGACCCAAACGGGCTACGATTCCGATCACGTGCTGGCGCGCGGCGAAGTTGGCAAGGTCGGCGTGCCGATTTCGCATCTCGGCGACATGCGGACGCTCTTCGAAGGCATTCCGATCGCCCAGATGAATACGTCGATGACGATCAACGCCACCGCCGCCTGGCTGATGTCGCTGTATATCGCGGCCGCCGATGAGCAGGGGGCCCCGCGCGGCGTTCTTCAGGGCACCACGCAGAACGACATCATCAAGGAATATCTCTCGCGCGGCACTTACGTTTTTCCGCCCGGGCCGTCGCTGCGACTGACCAAGGACGTGATCCTGTTCACGACGCGCGAGGTTCCCAAATGGAACCCGATGAACGTCTGTTCCTACCATCTGCAGGAAGCCGGCGCGACGCCGGTGCAGGAACTGTCCTACGCCCTCGCCACCTCCATCGCCATTCTCGACACGGTCAAGAAGTCGGGCGAGGTGTCCGACGAGGATTTCGGCGATGTCGTCGGGCGCATCTCCTTTTTCGTCAACGCCGGCATGCGTTTCGTCACCGAACTCTGCAAGATGCGCGCCTTCGCCGAATTGTGGGAAGAGATCACCCGCGAACGCTATGGCGTGAAGGACGAGAAATTCCGCCGCTTCCGTTACGGCGTGCAAGTCAATTCGCTCGGCCTCACCGAACAGCAGCCGGAAAACAACGTCTATCGCATTCTCATCGAGATGCTGGCCGTCGTCCTGTCGAAGAACGCCCGCGCCCGCGCCGTGCAGCTTCCCGCGTGGAACGAGGCGCTCGGCCTGCCGCGGCCTTTCGATCAGCAATGGTCGCTGCGCATGCAGCAGATCATGGCCTATGAGACCGACCTGCTCGAATATGGCGATCTTTTCGACGGCAGCCGCGAAGTCGCTCGCAAGGTCGAGGAATTGAAAGCCGAAGCGCGCGCCGAACTGGCCGCCATCGACGCGATGGGCGGCGCGGTTGCCGCCGTCGAAACCGGCTATATGAAATCGAAGCTGGTGGAAGCCAACACCCGCCGCCTCGAAGGCATCGAGGCGGGCGAGCAGATCGTCGTCGGCGTCAACAAATTCATCGAGGCCGAAGCCTCGCCGCTCACCGCCGGCGACGGCGCGATCATGGTCGTGCCGCATCACGTCGAAGAGCAGCAGGTCGCCCGCCTCAAGGTGTGGCGCGAACAGCGCGACGCCAAGGCTGTCGCCAAGGCGCTCGCCGATCTGCGCGCTGCGGCGCAGGAAGGCCGCAACGTCATGGAGCCGTCGATTGCCGCCGCCAAAGCCGGCGTCACCACGGGCGAATGGGGTCAGACCCTGCGCGAGGTCTTCGGCGAGTTCCGCGCGCCCACCGGCGTCGGCCGCGCCGCGCGTCAGGCGGGCGGCAATCTTGACGCCGTGCGCGCTGACGTCGATCGCGTCTCCAAGAAGCTGGGTCGGCGCATAAAATTCCTCGTCGGCAAGCCCGGCCTCGACGGCCATTCCAACGGCGCCGAACAGATCGCCGTGCGCGCCCGCGACGCCGGCATGGAAGTCGTCTACGAGGGCATCCGCCTGACGCCGGCCGAAATCGTCAACGCCGCGCTGGAAGAGGGCGTGCATTGCATCGGCCTGTCGATCCTCTCGGGCTCGCATGTGCCGCTGGTGCGCGACGTGCTGGCGCGCATGAAGACCGAAGGCCTGTCCGACGTGCCGGTCGTCGTCGGCGGCATCATTCCGCCGGAGGACGAGAAACTCCTGCGCGCCGAAGGCGTCGCCGCCGTCTACACGCCGAAGGATTACGAGCTCAACGCCATCATGGCCGACATCGTCCGCATCGTCGAAGGCGAGGCCAAAGCGGCCTGAGGCCGCAAGCCCGTTGATCCTTACGCCCCCCCTGTGGGACACAGATTGTCGCCCGCGCGTTTGATTCGCGCGGGCGATTTTGCAAGGAATCGATTATGGCCGGCGGCTGCACGCAAGGATTGGACACAGGCTTCGTCGATCTGGGCTACGCCAAAGTGGCCGTGCTCGGCGTCGTTCAGGGCATCACCGAACTGCTGCCGATTTCCTCGACGGCGCACATGCGCATCGTGCCGGCCTTCCTCGGTTGGCAGGATCCCGGATCAGCCTTTTCGGCAGCCATGCAATTGGCGGCTTTGGCCGCCGTCATTTCCTATTTCTGGTCGGACGTGCGCGGGCTCGTCTTCGGCTCGCTTGGCGCGATCGTGCGGCGCGATTTCCGCAACTGGGATTTTCGCTTCGCCATGTGGATCGTGCTGGCGACGCTGCCCATCGTCATCGGTGGGCTGTTGTTCAAGAAGTCGCTCAACGCTTGCGGTTCGCCTTTACGCACGCTGACTGTCATCGGCATCTCCTGCATCGTCATGTCGGTGCTGATGGCTGTCGCCGAACGCTGGTGCCAGCATCGCCGCACCATCGACAACGTGTCGCTGTGGGACACGATGATCGTCGGCCTTGCCCAGGTGGGCGCGCTCATTCCCGGCATTTCGCGCTCCGGCTCAACGCTGACCGCCGCCATGTTCCTCAACATGAAGCGCGAGGAAGCCGCCCGCTTCTCCTTCCTGCTCGGCCTTCCGGCCATTTCGGCTGCCGGCTTTCTCGAACTTTACGAACTCTGGAAAGCCGGCCTCTCGGCGCATGGCTGGTCGGTGCTGCTTTTCGGCCTCTTCATCGCCTCCATCGCTGCTTTCGCTGCGATCTGGGGCTTGTTGCGCGTGCTGGAAAAATTCTCCGCCTGGCCTTTTGTCCTCTATCGTTTCCTGATGGGCTGCTTCCTGCTCCTCGCCGTCTGGATGAGCTGGCTGCCGAACTGAAAACGGCGGCGCATCGCTGCGCCGCCGCCTGTATTCGATATCGCGCGAGCGTCAGTGCACGCTCTTGGGGAAATTGACGACCGTCGAATTTCCGCTCGGCGCGTCATCCGTCGCAACCGGCTTGCCGCCGATCACAAGGCCGGCTGGCCCGGCGCCGATCTTCACCGTTTCGCCATCGGCGATCTCGCCCGACAGGATCAGCTCCGCCAGCGGATCCTGCACGCTTTTCTGGATCGTGCGCTTCAGCGGCCGCGCGCCGTAGGACGGATCGTAGCCCTTGTCGGCGAGCCAGGTCCGCGCCTTGTCGTCGAGCTGGATCGTGATCTTGCGATCTTCCAGAAGGCGGCAGAGACGTTTCATCTGGATATCGACGATCGCGCCCATATCCTCGCGCCGCAGGCGGTGGAACAGGATGATCTCGTCGACGCGGTTGAGGAACTCGGGCCTGAAATGCGACCGCACCACGCCCATCACCTCGGCCTGAACGGCTGAGGAATCCTCGCCGTCCTTCTGGCTGACGAGATATTCCGCGCCGAGATTCGACGTCATGATGATCAGCACGTTGCGGAAATCGACCGTGCGGCCCTGCCCGTCGGTCAACCGCCCGTCATCGAGCACCTGCAACAGGACATTGAACACGTCCGGATGCGCCTTCTCGATCTCGTCGAACAGCACGACCTGATAAGGCCGCCGCCGCACCGCTTCGGTCAGCGCGCCGCCCTCCTCGTAGCCGACATAGCCGGGAGGCGCGCCGATGAGCCGCGAGACCGAATGCTTCTCCATATATTCGGACATATCGAGACGAACCATGGCGCTCTCGTCGTCGAACAGGAACGAGGCGAGCGCCTTGGTCAGTTCCGTCTTGCCCACGCCCGTCGGCCCGAGGAACATGAAGGAGCCGATCGGCCGGTTGGGGTCCTGCAAACCGGCGCGGGCGCGGCGCACCGCCGTCGAAACGGCGTGAACCGCCTCCTTCTGGCCGATGACGCGCCGGGCCAATTCCTGCTCCATCTTGAGGAGCTTGTCGCGCTCGCCTTCGAGCATCTTGTCGACCGGCACGCCCGTCCAGCGCGAGACGACCTGCGCGACATGGTCGGCCGTCACCGCCTCTTCGACCAGCGCGCCGCCTGTGGCGTTCTCCGTGGCGGCAAGCTGCTTTTCGAGATCGGGGATGACGCCATAGGTCAATTCGCCCGCGCGCTGATATTCGCCGCGCCGTTGCGCCTGCGACAATTCGTTGCGCGCGGCCTCAAGCTGCTCCTTGATCTTCTGCGCCGAGCCGAGCTTGTCCTTCTCCGCCTTCCAGCGCGCCGTCAGCGAGGCCGACTTTTCCTCGACTTCCGCCAGTTCGGATTCGAGTTTGCCGAGCCGATCCTTCGAGGCGCGGTCCGTCTCCTTTTTCAACGCCTCCTGCTCGATCTTCAACTGCACGATGCGGCGGTCGAGCTCATCGAGTTCTTCCGGCTTCGAATCGACCTGCATGCGCAGCCGCGCAGCCGCCTCGTCGACAAGGTCGATCGCCTTGTCGGGCAGGAAGCGGTCGGTGATGTAGCGGTTCGAAAGGGTCGCCGCCGCGACGATCGCCGCGTCGGTGACGCGCACGCCGTGATGCAGCTCGTATTTTTCCTTCAGCCCGCGCAAAATCGAGATCGTGTCCTCGACCGTGGGCTCGGAAACGAAGACAGGCTGGAAGCGCCGCGCCAGCGCCGCGTCCTTCTCGACATGCTTGCGATATTCGTCGAGCGTCGTCGCGCCGACGCAATGCAATTCGCCGCGCGCCAAAGCGGGCTTCAGCAGGTTCGAGGCGTCCATCGCCCCGTCCGCCTTGCCCGCGCCCACAAGCGTATGCATCTCGTCGATGAACAACACGACGCCGCCGGCAGCCGCCTGCACTTCCGTCAGAACCGCCTTCAGCCGCTCCTCGAACTCGCCGCGATATTTCGCGCCGGCGATCAGCGCGCCCATGTCGAGAGCGAGCAGCTTCTTGTCCTTGAGCGATTCCGGCACGTCGCCATTGACGATGCGCAGCGCGAGGCCTTCGACGATAGCCGTCTTGCCGACGCCCGGCTCGCCGATCAGCACCGGATTGTTCTTGGTGCGCCGCGACAGCACCTGCACCGTGCGGCGGATTTCCTCGTCGCGGCCGATGACCGGATCGAGCTTGCCGCTGCGCGCCGCCTCCGTCAGATCGCGGGCGTATTTCTTCAAGGCGTCATAGGCGTTTTCCGCCGTGGCGTTGTCGGCGGTGCGACCCTTGCGCAATTCCTCGATGGCGGCGTTGAGATTCTGCGGAGTCACGCCCGCCTTTTCCAGAATCTTGCCGGCTTCCGCGCTTTTCTCCATGGCGAGCGCCAGCAACAGGCGCTCCACGGTGACGTAGGAATCGCCCGCTTTCTGCGCAATCTTTTCAGCGGAGTCGAAAATGCGCGCTGTCGTCGGCGCGAGATAGAGCTGGCCTGCGCCCGCGCCCTGCACCTTCGGCAATTTGCTCAGCGCAAGTTCGGTCTGCACCAGCGCCTGCCGCGACGATCCGCCGGCGCGATCGATCAGACCGGCCGCGAGTCCTTCCTCGTCGTCGAGCAATACTTTCAGAAGATGCTCGGGGGTGAATTGCTGATGGCCTTCGCGGATCGCCAGCGATTGCGCCGACTGCACGAAGCCGCGCGCGCGTTCGGTGAATTTCTCGAAATTCATGGTCTTCTCCTTGCCCGCAGGCCGGCCCCGAAGCGGCGCGGCGCGCGTCATCGATTTACGAATCGGCCCCTTGCGGCGACCTTTGCGCATGAATATGGGAGCAGGATCGGATGTCGCAAAGGGGTCGGCGCGGGATTCTCATTCCGCCGATCGCGACGCCGACGGAGGCATGCCGATGCGGCTCGCGCGTCTTTATCGTTATCCCGTCAAAGGCCTGTCGCCTGAGCCGCTGGGCGCCACGCGGCTGGAGAAAGACGCCCATTTTCCCGGCGACCGGCTTTTCGCCATCGAGAATGGCCCCGCCGGGTTCGATCCAGCCGCGCCTGTCCACCAGCCGAAAATCAAGTTTCTGATGCTGATGCGGCAGGCGCGCCTCGCCACGCTCGCGACGCGTTATGACGATGCTCACGCTGAACTGGCGATCACCCGCGACGGCGTCGAGCGGATGCGCGCCCGGCTCGATACGGTCGAGGGCCGGCGCGCCGTCGCAGCCTTTTTCGCCGAATATTGCGCCGAGGAGACGCAGAACCAGCTCAATGTTCTGACCGCGCCGGTGGGTTTTCGCTTCGTCGATTCGAAATCGGGCTTCGTATCGCTCGTCAATCTGGCGAGCGTCGCCGATCTCGGCCGCGCAATGGGCCGTGCGCTCGATCCCCTCCGCTTTCGCGCCAATCTCTATTTCGATGGCGCTCCGGCATGGATCGAATCGTCATGGCCCGGACAACGCCTGCGCGTCGGATCCGCCGTGCTCGAAATTCTGAAAACGATTGACCGCTGCCCTGCGACCGGCGTCGATCCGGCCAACGGTGAGCGCGATTGCGACGTCGTCGCGGCGTTGCGCGCCAATTACGGCCATATCGACTGCGGCGTTTACGCGCGCGTCATCTCTGGTGGACACATAGCGACAAGCGACGCCCTAAGCCTCGAAAACTGAAAAAGGGGCCGAATGGCCCCCTCTTCTTGAGCTTATTCGCCAACCGGCGCGTCTTGCGTCGCGACGGGAAAGCTTTCGCCTTCCTCAACGGGACGGCGACGCCGACGACGCGGCCGCAAATGGAAGCCCGCGCCCTCGCCAGCGTCGCCGACGGTCTCGGGATTGAACGTCGCCGGCGCTTCGTCGGCCACCTGATCACTGACGGCGACGGGGCGCGGCGGCGCTGTGATGAAAGCGGGAAGCCCCGGAGCCGCAGCCTCCTCGGCGAGGCGCTCACGCGGCGGCTGTTCGGCGCGCGGCTCGCGCGGTCCGCGCTCCTGTCGCGATTGCCAGCGGTCGCGACCATTATTGCGGTCGAACTGACGCGGCGGCCGATCCTGGCGCTCTTGGCGCTCTTGCCCCTGTCGCTCGCCACGCTCCTGCCGGGGCTCGCCATTGCCACGCTCCTGCTGCGGCGGGCGCTCGGCGTAGGGCTGGGGCTGATTCGGTTGATAGGGCTGGGGTTGATACGGCTGCGGCTGTTGCTGCGGCTGAACGCGCTCAAGCGGCGAAGCAAAACGATCGAGCGGCGAGCCCACCTCGTCGTCTTCATCCTCGTCAGGCTCAGCCTCGCCAGCCGGGCGCTGATAGCCAAGCTGAGCCTGGGCCTGGGCTTGCTGCGCCGCGGCGATGAGACGGAAATAATGCTCGGCGTGCTGGAGATAGCTCTCCGCCATGACCGGATCGCCGGATGAATGCGCGTCGCGCGCCAGTTGCAGGTATTTCTCGGCGATATGATGAGCCGTACCGCGAATCTTCACGTCCGGTCCGTTGGACTCATAAGAGCGCGTCAGCGGATTCGGCCCTTTGCGATTATTATTGCGGCCGCGCATGCGCTTGTTCTGACCTGGTCTCATCGCTCATCCTGTGTGGCGTAGGCGCGCTCCGCTGCCGGGCGTCCGATTCGCGTTTCCGCGAGTTCTGACAATGCAATAGAAGCGCGATAGGTCCGGAAATTTCTCCAGAACATCCGGCCAACGGTCTTTGGACCGCAGCGTCGTGCTTCCGGCTCGCACGCCTGAAGCGCCGAAGCGATTGCTTTTCGTCTTGAAACGACGCTTTCGACGGCGTCATCGCGAGCGGCGCAATGACAAACCTACCGGGCGCGCACAAAGCAATTTGGCTACCTGCGGGCACACTAGCCGCTTTTTACGCATTCTCCAAGCGAAATTGCGAAAATTCACATACAGCTTAGCTTCGCGCCGCCCGACGCTCCGCGGCGGGCGATGATGACGCGGGCGCGCCCGGCCAGATCATGCGCGAAGCCATTCACGACGAGCCCGCCCTCGGTCAGGATCGCTGCAACGTCATTTTCCTGCCCCGCGCCGAATTCGAGTAGGGCGAAACCGCCATCCACGAGCCGGCGCGCGATAACAGGCGCCAATGCGCGATAGGCGTCCAGCCCATCCGCGCCGCCGTCGAGCGCCAGATGCGGATCGTGCCCGCGCACCTCCACAGCAAGCGTCTCGATATCGCTGCGCACGATATAAGGGGGATTGGAGACGATAAGCTCGAACAACCCGTCAACGGCTGCGTCCCAATCGCCGCGCATGACGCGCGACCGCGCCTCCAGTCCGCAGCGGCGCAGGTTGTCCTGCGTCGTCGCGCAAGCAGCCGGCGACAGATCGACGGCGACGCCCTGCGCATGCGGCCACTCGCTCAACAGCGCGCAAAGGATCGCGCCGGAACCGGAACCGAGATCGAGAATCCGCCCTGGCGGCGGGACGCAACGGCGCAACGCCTCTTCCACCAGCGTTTCGGTGTCGGCGCGCGGGTCGAGCACCCCGGGCGTCACCGCAAGATCGAACCCCCAGAACTCCCGCCGACCGAGAATGCGCGAGACAGGCTCGCCGGCCAGCCGTCGCGCCGCCAATCGGGCGAGCAGCTTGGCGGCTTCGTCTCCAACCGGCGAATCGGCCTCACGCACGAGGCCGGCGTGATCGAGCCCGCTTGCGGCGCCGACCAGCAGCCGTGCGTCGAGATCGGGCGTGTCCAGACCGGCCTCCGCGAAGGCGCGCGTCAGCGCCCGCCGCGCCGTCGCGCAACTCGTGAGGGCGTTTATCCCGAAAGCGTCCGTCACGCGCCCGGCCCGGCGACGCGCGTCAGCACGCGCGTCAGACGAGCGGCGAATGCGGCGGCATCCGCCGGCTTGTCGCCGTCGAGCAACCGCGCCTCGTCATGCAGCAGCCAGATCATGTCGTCGAGCAACGCATCGTCGCCGTCCTTGCGTTGCGCCAGAGCGGCGACCAACGGGTGGACGGGATTGATTTCAAGCACGGGCTTCGACAGGGCGTCGGCGCGCCCGGCCTCGGCCAGCATCTTTTCGAGACGCCGATCCAAGGCGTGGTCGGCAGCGACAAGACAGGCGGGGCTCTCCGACAGCCGGTCTGAGACGCGCACGTCCGACACGGCGCCTTCCAGCGTCTGCTTCATCCGCGCAAACAGCGCCGCAACCGCTCCGCTCGTTTCAGCCGGCTTATCGTCGCCGCCATCGACGAGCGGGATGGCCTTGATGTCGGCGCCGCCCTGAGTGACCGATTTGAAGGGTTTGCCTTCGTAGCCAAGCGCCGTCGTCACCCAGAAAGCGTCGACCGGATCGGCAAGCAACAGAACCTCGACGCCGCGCGCGCGGAAACCTTCAAGTTGCGGCGAAGCGGCGAGCCGCTTGGCGTCCTCGCCGACGAGATAATAGATCGCCGTCTGGTTCGGTTTCAGCGCGGCGATGTAATCGGCGAGGCTGCGCCCGCCTTGCGGATGCGTCGAGGTGACGAACCGCGCGATCTTGAACAGGCCGTCGCGGCGCTCGGGATCTTCGTAGAGCCCTTCCTTGAGCACCGCGCTAAAATTGTCCCAGATAGCAGAGAATTTTTCGGGTTCGGCCTCGGCGAATTTCGACAGTTCCTGCATGACGCGGTTGGTCACGCCCTTGCGGATCGCCGCGAAAACCGGGCTTTCCTGAATCATCTCGCGCGAAACGTTGAGCGGCAGATCGGCGGAATCGACGACAAGCCGCACGAAGCGCAGCCAGCCGGGCAGAACATCGGCTTCATGGGTGATCAGCACGCGCCGCACATACAGCTTCGAATGGCCCTTGCGCTCGGGCGCAAACAGATCGAGCGGGCGCGAACCCGGAACAAAGGCGAGAACGCGATAATCGTGACGGCCTTCGGCGTGCCAGTGCACGGTCAAGGCCGGTTCGTCCCACTGGCCAGTCAGGCCGCGATAAAATTCGGCGTAATCCTCGGGCGAAATCTCCGATTTAGGTTTGGCCCACAGCGCCGCGCCATCGGTGACCCGAAGCGCTTCGCCGCCGTTCTCGACGATCTCGATGGGCGTCGCCACGCCGCCGGAATGTTCGCGTAGAATGCGCTCGACCCGCCCCGGTTCGAGCAAATCCTTGGCGCTTTCCAGCAAGCGCAAGGTGACGCGCGCGCCGCGCGCTGGCGCATCGGCGCCATCAAGGCTTTCGATCGAATATTCGCCCTTGCCGTCCGAACGCCAGCGCCAGGCTTGCGCCTCGCCGGCGCGGCGGGTGTCGACCACGACTTCCTCGGCGACCATGAAGGCGGAATAGAAGCCGATGCCGAATTGTCCGATCAACTCGGCGCCGGCTTTCGCCTCGTCCTTGCGTTCGACCGCAATGCGTTCGAGGAAAGCGCGCGTGCCCGAATTGGCGATCGTGCCGAGAGCGGCGACGAGATCGTCGCGCGACATGCCGACGCCGTTATCGATGACCCTGATTTCCCCCTTGTCCTTGTCGATCACGACGCGAATGAGGAAAGCGGGATCGGCTTGCGTCAGAGCCGGATTGGCGATCGCCTCATAGCGCAGCTTTTCGCAGGCGTCGGCGGCGTTGGACGCCAGTTCGCGCAGAAAGATATCGCGGTCCGAATAGACCGAATGCACCATCAGATGCAGCAGCCGGGAGACATCCGCCTGAAAGGCGTGCGTGGCGGAAACATGCGGCGCGGCGTCCGTCGCGGTCACGGCTGAACTCCCCTTGTCAGGTCTGGAAACGGGCGGCCCGGCGCGCCGGGCTCGCGCTTCATATCGCGGCTTGAGTGGGGAAGTTCAAGCCATTGTCGGCGCGGATAAGGAAAGGCCGGCTGAAGCGGGGGCTTCAGCCGGCCGATGTCTGTCTCATACGCGATCGGAACTCTGCCGTTGCGAACGGACCGGAGGGCTGGGGGGCTGACGAAATCCAGAACCGTCCGCGCAAACCCGACCTTGAGACGACAGCGCTCAGATTTGACGGCCAAAGGGGCGGGCGAAGGGCGGGATGACGGCGGAAGTGTGATGAGGCGGAAACTTGCCGGTTCGGGCGGATCGCGCAATCATTCGATTCATCAAGGAGCACGCCGCCATGACCGAATCGGAGCTTACGCCGCCGGATCATTCAGTCGATCGGGACCAGACCGCCGTCGTCCGCGCCTTTCCGACATCGCAAATCGTGTCTTTCGACCGTCGTGAGTTGCAGACGATTCTCAATGTCTACGGCCGCAAGGTCGCCGAAGGCGAATGGCGCGACTACGCCATCGATTTCTCGATTCATAAAGCGGTCTTTTCCATCTTTCGCCGCGCCTGCGAGACGCCGCTCTACCGCATCGAGAAAGACCCGAAACTGGCCCGTCGTCAGGGCGCTTTTTCGGTCGTCGCCGCAACGGGCCTGATTCTCAAGCGCGGCCATGATCTCGCGCGCGTCGTCGCCGTGCTCGACAGGAAGCTGCGCCTCGTCCCGGCCTGACCGTCAAAAGCAAAGGCCCCGCTTGCGCGGGGCCTCGCCATGTTTCGGGTTCATCCGATCAGTCGTTGCGCGAACCGGTCAGGCTGAGCAGCGACTGGAAGATGTTGATGAAGTCGAGATAGAGCATCAGCGCGCCGTTCACCGATTTTTTCACGGCGACGTCAACGCTGTCGGACTCGTAATACATCTCCTTGATCGACTGGGTGTCCCAGGCGGTCAGACCGGCGAAAATGCCGACCGACAGGATCGACAGGACGAACTGCATCGTCGTCGAGCCGAGGAAGATGTTGACGATCGAAGCGATGATCAGGCCGAAGAGGCCCATGATCAGGAACGAGCCCATCGCCGACAGGTCTTTCTTCGTCGTGTAGCCATAGAGGCTCAACGCGCCGAAAGCGGCGGCGGTGATGAAGAACGCGCGAACGATCGACGCGCCGGTGAAGACGATCAGCGCCGAGGACAGCGACACGCCCATCACCGCCGCGAAGGCGAAGAACATCGTGCGCGCCGCGCTCGCCGACATGCGCTCGACGCGGAACGAGAAGAACAGGATGAACGCGAGCGGCGCGAAGATGACCACCCATTTCAGGGGGCTCGTGTAGAGCATCTGGCCAAACGGCGTCAGCGCCATCTTGCCGGTAGCGGTCTTGGCCACGGCCATCATATTGACGCCGAGTGCGGCAAGACCGGTGATGCCAAGGCCGAGCGTCATGTAATTATAGACGCCGAGCATGAACGTGCGCAGGCCCTGATCGATCTCAGCTTGGCCGGCCCGCTCGACGCTCTGGCCCCAGCGGGCGGTCGCGTTACGGTCGAAGTCGGTCATTTTTCCCTCTCTGATGGGGCGAAAGCGCCCCGGCCGCCCCCTTTTTGGAGGCATTGGCGTCAAATATGGGCCGAGAAACGCGTCAAAACAAGGGCGGATCGCCGATCAGAGTGAATCGCGCCGTCAAAAATCAGAGATCGCGCAAATAGCTGGCGGGTTTTTGTCCAAGCGCCCGCCAGGCGCCGACAAGGCCGAGACCGACCGTCACGACAAGCGCGCCGGCGGCGACCGCCAACGTCTGCGGCCACAGCCAGATGAAATCGAGCTTCATCACCTGCGTCACCACGCCCCGCGCCGCAGCGCCGCCGGCGAGAACGGCGAAGAGACCCGTCGCGGCGCCAAGCAAGGCGTATTCGATGACAAGCGCCGACAGCAGCCGCCCGCGCGTCGCCCCCAAAGTCTTCAGCACGACGGAATCGTAGATGCGCGCGCGCTGCCCGGCGGCGAGCGCCCCCGCGAGCACCAGAATCGAGGCGATGAGCGCGACGCTGGAGGCCCCGCGCACCGCGACCGCAAGCTGCGCCACGACGGCGTTGAGCGCATCGAGCGCGTCGCGCACGCGCACGCTGGTGACCGCCGGAAACTCGCGCGCCGCATCGGCCAATAAGGCCAGTTCGCGCGGCGTATCGGCGGCGCCGGGAAAAGTCACCGTCGCCAGCGACGTATGCGGCGCGCCGGCAAATGTGTTGGGTGAAAAGACCAGCACGAAATTGATGCCAAAGGAGCGCCAGTTCACATTACGTAGATTGGCCAGACGCGCCTCGATCGTGCGCCCGAGCACATTGACGGCGATCGTATCGCCGATCCGCAGGCCAAGGCCGTCGGCGACTTCCGCCTCCATCGAGACGAGCGGCGGGCCTTTGTAATCGGCGGACCACCATTCGCCTTGGGCGATCCGAGAGCCTTCCGGAACTTTCGCCGAAAATGTCACGCCCCGATCGCCTTCAAGCGCCCAGGCGACGTTCTCTCGGGCTTTCACGTCTTCGGCGCGCTGGTTCTTCACCCGCACGATGCGCCCGCGCATCATCGGCACGCTGTCGAGTTTGGCGTCGGGGGCCCGCGCGCGCAGAAAATCGTCGAACGCCTTGGCTTGCGCGCTCTGGATATCGACAAAGAAAAAGCTCGGCGTCTGGCCGGGCAGCGATTCGCGTAATTGATTGCGGATATTGCCGTCGATCAGCGTCAGCGCAGCCAGCAGCGCCAGACCAAGTCCGAGCGACAAGACGACCGATGGCGTCAGCGCGCCGGGACGATGGATGTTGCCGATGGCGAGCCGCCACTCGACCCGCCGCGCGCGCGGCAGCCGTCGCGCCAGCGCCATAAGCCCCAGCGCGACCAGACGCAGAACGACGAAGCCGGCGGCGGTTGCGCCCAGATAGATCGCCGTCAGGCGCGGATCGGACGCGAAATAGAACAAGGCGGCCAGAAGCAGGGCGCCCGCCGCCGCCGCCGCAACGAGATAACGTGCGCGCACACGCGCCTCTGCCGGCTCGATATGATCGCGAAACAAAGCCGAAACCGGCGCGTCATGCGCACGCCCAAGCGGCGTCAACGCAAAAACCAGCGCCGTGGCCAAGCCGTAAAGCAAACCCTTGCCGATCTCGCCGGGGTAGAGCGCCGGAGCCATCGGAAATGGAATAACGTCTCCAAAGACCGAAACGGCGAGATAAGGCGCAAGCGCTCCCACACCCGCGCCCAGAACGACGCCCGACAGCGCGACGACCATGACCTGCACGAGGCTGAGCGCGAAGACATAGCCGCCGGTGGCGCCAAGCGACTTCAACGTCGCCAGATCGGGTTTCTTGCGTTCGACAAAGCCGCGCACCGCATTGGCCACGCCGACGCCGCCGACGATCAGCGCCGTCAGACCCACCAACGTCAGAAACTGCGAAAAACGATCGAGATTGCGAGAGAATTGCGGGGAAATATTCGCCCTTGTGCGGATTTCCCAGCCCGCCTCCGGAAAGGCTGCTTTTACGTCCTCGACGAAACGCTCGACCTCTGCGAGCGCAGGTTGCCCGGACGGCGCGCCAGAGCCAAGCGACACGCGATAAAGCCAGCGCACCAGCGATCCCGGCTGGATGAGGCCGGTGGCGCGAAACGCCTCTTCGCTCATCAGCACGCGCGGTCCGAAACCGACGCCGCCGGCAAGTTTGTCCGGTTCGGAGTCGAGCTGCGCCATCAGCAGCAATCGCGCATCGCCGATCTGTATCGCGTCGCCAATTTTCAGACCAAGACGCGCCGGCAAGGCCGCATCGGCGACAATGCCGAAGCCGCCGTCGCGCGCCGCCAGCGCATCGCGGAGCGACATGGGCCGATCGAGCCGCACGGCGCCAGACGCAGGATAACCCGGCCCCGCCGCCTTGATTTCGACCAGGGCGGACGCGCCGTTGTCGCGCCGCGCCATCGCCCGCATCAATGCGACGCTGGACACGCGTCCACGCGCTGCGAGAAACGCCCGTTCCGCAGGCGCCAATTCGCGATGCGCGAGCGCAAAAGAAGCGTCGCCGCCGAGAATGGTGCGGCCTTCGCGCGCCAAACCTTCGACCAGCGCCCGCGACGTCGAGCCAACGGCGGTGATCGCCGCGACGCCGAGCGCGATACAGGCCAGAAAAATGCCGAAGCCGCGCAACGAGGCGCGCAGATCGCGAAGCGCATAGCGCAGAACGAGCGGCATTCGCATCACGATATCGCCCGCTCCGCCTCGGCTTCGACGCGCCCGGAACGCAAACGAATGGTCCGGTCGCACCGCGCGGCGAGCCCTGAATCATGCGTGACCAGCACAAGCGTCGCGCCGCGCTCGCGCTTCAGGCTGAACATGAGTTCGACAATGCTCTGGCCCGTCGCCTCATCGAGATTGCCGGTCGGCTCATCGGCGACGAGGATGGCCGGATGAGGCGCAATGGCGCGGGCCAGCGCCACCCTCTGTTGCTCGCCGCCCGACAATTGCGATGGATAATGCGACAGCCGCGCGCCAAGCCCGACCTGTTCAAGCTCGGCCCGCGCCCGCGCAAACGCGTCCGAAGCGCCGGCAAGCTCCAGCGGAATGGCGACGTTTTCAAGCGCCGTCATCGTCGGGATCAAATGGAAGGACTGGAAGACGATGCCGATGTTGCGGCCGCGAAACCGCGCCAGATCGTCCTCGCCCATCGCGTCGATGCGCGCGCCGGCGACGCGAATCGCGCCGCTGTCGGGCCGCTCGAGCCCGGCCATCGCCATCAGCAGCGTCGATTTTCCCGAGCCCGACGGGCCGATGAGGCCAACCGCCTCGCCTGTGCCTATATTGAGCGACACGCCCTGTAGAATGTGAACGCGCGCCGCGCCGCGTCCGAGGCTCAAATGCACATTGTCGAATTCGATCGCCGTTTCACTCATTTGTCGTCCGTCGCAACCGCTCTCCTGCGCCGCGCGAGTCGGATGACAGGATTGAAACCGCTTTTATATGGGCGCTTTCGCCGGTTGGTCCAAGCCCTGCTCGTCGCGCTTGCCGCTCTCACCCCGGCGGCCGACGGCCAGACGGCTGAAAGGACTTTGCGTCTGCTCGCTCTCGGCGACAGCCTGACTGCGGGCTATCTCCTGCCGGCGAACGACGGATTCACCGCCGTTCTCGAAAAGGCGTTGCGAGCCAAAGGCCGCAATGTCGAGGTCGTCAACGCTGGCGTTTCCGGCGACACGTCGACCGGCGCGCTGGAGCGGCTCGACTGGGCGATGGGAGACGGGGTCGACGCGGCGATCGTCGAAATCGGCGCCAACGACATGCTTCGCGGCATGGACCCAAAGATCACCGAAAAGGCGATCGACGCGATTCTGACGCGCCTGCGAGAGAAAAATGTCAAAATCCTGCTGGCCGGCATGCTGGCGACGCCAAGCCTTGGAACGGAATATAAAACGGCTTTCGATCGGATTTATCCCGATCTGGCGACGCGTCATGGCGTTCCGCTCTATCCGTTCTTTCTCGACGGGGTCGCCGGACAAAAAGACATGCAGATGACCGACGGGCTTCACCCGACCCGCGCTGGGGTCGAGCGCATCGTGGCCGGCATTCTGCCCTTCGTCGAGAAAGCGTTGGACGCCGCGTCGGCGAAATAGCGCCGGCTGGCCCAGCGTCCAAACTGCGCTAGGTTTGGATCGTCGATTCGTTGCGACGGGAGTGCGCGATGCCGCGTCTGTTCACGGGCCTCGAAATCCCCGCGCCGGTCGTCGCCGATTTGGCCATGCTGCGCGGCGGATTGTCGGGCGCACGTTGGCTCGACGCCGACCTTTATCACCTCACCTTGCGATTCATCGGCGACATCGACGCCGCGACCGCCGACGCGGTGGCCGAGGCGCTCGATGACGTCGAGCGCGAGGCATTTACGGTGACGCTCGACGGCCTCGATTCCTTCGGCGGCGACCGGCCCCGCGCCCTCATCGCCCGCGTCAGGCAGAACGAAGCGCTCGTCGAATTGCAGGCCCAGCACGAGCGTCTGCTGCGCCGCCTCGGCCTTGCGCCGGAAACCCGCAAATTCGCGCCGCATGTCACGCTGGCGCGATTGCGTCAGACCTCGCCGCTGGCGGTCGCCGGCTTTCTCGAATCGCGGGGTGGGTTCGTGCGCAGCTTCGATGTCGCGCGTTTCGTGCTCTATTCCGCGCGGGAGCAAACGGGCGGCGGCCCTTATCTCGTCGAAGCTGCCTACCCTTTGGCCTGATCAGAGCGGAACGCCGTCGAGCGCCGCGAACAGATCGCGCGCCAGATCGTCTGGCGATTCGAGCCCAACAGACAGACGCAGCAGATCATCAGGACACGGCGATCCCGGCCCTTCGATCGAGGCGCGATGCTCGATCAGACTTTCAACGCCGCCAAGCGACGTCGCCCGCTTCCACAATTTCACCCGCGCCGCCGCCGCAATCGCGCGCGCGCCGCCGCCCGCGACCCTGATCGACAACATGCCGCCGAAACCGCCGCGCATCTGCCGCGCCGCAAGCGCGTGGCCCGGGTGATCCGGCAAGCCGGGGTAAAGCGTTGCGACAATGTCGGCGCGCGCCGCGCAGGCCTGCGCCAGTTTGAGCGCCGATTCGCTTTGCGTGCGCAAGCGCACGTCGAGCGTTCGCATGCCGCGAATGAGCAGATAGGCCTCGAAAGGCCCGAGAATTTTGCCCTGCGCGGCGCGGATACGGCCGATTTTCGTCCAGAATTCATCTGCATGGGCGCAGGCCAAAGCGCCGGCGATCACGTCGGAATGGCCGTTGAGATATTTCGTCGCCGAATGCATGACGATATCGGCCCCCAGCGCCAGCGGTTGCGTCAGCAGGGGCGTCGCCACCGTCGAATCAACAGCGAGGCGCGCGCCGGCGGCGTGCGCGGTCTCTGCGGCGGCGTGAATGTCCGAAATCGTCCATAGCGGATTGGACGGCGTCTCCAGCCAGACGAGTTGCGTCGCGCCGGGACGGATCGCCGCGCGCAAAGCGGCGGCGTCGGCCGTATCGACAAAATCGACTGCGAGGCCGGAGTCGTGGGCCAGCCAATGACGCAAGGCCCAATACATGACCGTCGGCGCAACGATATGCGCGCCGGGCGCCAGCGCCTGAAAGACTGATGTCGCCGCCGACATGCCCGAGCCGAAGACCATCGCCGCCGATGCGCCTTCGAGCATCGCCAGAATCGATTCGGCTTCCCGGACCGTGGCGTTATCTGGCCGGCCGTAAACATAGCCGCGCGGATAGGTGTTGTCGGGCGCGCGTTCATAGGTGCTGGAAAGATGCAGCGGCGGCGTCACGGCGCCGGTCGGAGCGTCGATATGGCCAAGCGCTTGCGCGAGTCGGCTGCGCCGGCTCCAATGGTCGAAAAGATCTGTCATTTGGGAAATCGGGATCAAAAGCTCGCGTTCATGCGTCTATTAAGGGCACGGTCGCAAGAGGGAGACAATATGCAATCGACGACGGCAACCGCTTCACCGATCCCCATATGGATCGCCATTATTCTGGCTGTCGTTCCCGTAGCAGCGACGGCCGCGCTCGGAAATATCGCCACGCTCCCGAACATTCCGACCTGGTACGCCGGCTTGGCCAAGCCTTCGTTCAATCCGCCGAATTGGATTTTCGCGCCTGTCTGGACAACGCTTTACGCCATTATGGCCTATGCTTTTTTCCGCGTGTTGAGAACGCCAGTCGAACAAAGCCGTCGCAAGTCGGCGATTATCGCCTTCTTCACGCAGATCGCGCTCAACGCCGCATGGTCATGGGCTTTTTTCGCCGGCCACAGCCCGCTTGGCGGGTTGATCGTCATCGCCCCTCTGTGGCTCGCCATCGTCGCGACAATGGCTGCTTTTGCGCATATCGATCGCGCGGCGGCATGGCTTCTCGCGCCCTATCTGGCCTGGGTCAGCTTCGCCAGCCTGCTCAACGCCGCAATCTATTGGCTCAACCGCTGAGCCGTTCTCCCGCGTAATGGAGAAGACTTTTATCGGCTGGCCACCCGCGTCGGCTTGGCGAAGGCGACAAGGACGTCGTGGCCTTCTTCAGGCGGCGCCGCCAACCGGGCTCGGAAACTGATCGTTTCAAAGCCATCGAGTTTCGATTTCGGCGCGCCGGTCGTCCAACTGTAAATCGTGCGGCCTTTGGCGTCGCGGACGGTGATCTCAAGTTGCGGCACGTCGTTGCGCGCTTCGCGCAGATTGGCGATTTGCCCCTCGACGCCCAGCATTTTTTGACCGCTCGCATCGACGATCATCGATGTGACGTTACTGAACGCGAGCCCGCGCGCGTTCACAGGAAAGCCGGCGGCCGAATAGAGCGCGGCGGTTTGAGGCGTAGTTTTGACGATCATGTTTTTTCCGCCAAGCAGCGCCATCGCGAGCGCAAGCCCCCCGACAGCGAACAGAACCGGGGCCGGCGCGCGCGCGCCGCGCGCCTGCGGCGGCATGGCGGCGGTCGGACGGGCGTTCGTTTCGTAAAGCTCTTCGTAGCTCGGCGGCTGCGCCTTTTCGCTCGTCGCCTCGGCGTCGATGACGGTCGGATCGGCCGCCGGATCGTCAGCCGCAGCGACTCGCCATGAGGCGTCGCAATGCGAGCAACGCACTTTCTGGCCGGGCTTGGCCACAATGCTGCGATAAACGGCGGCGCAAGTCGGGCAGGTGACGGTCATCGAATCGTTCCGGCGCGCATCCGCGAAGGTGCGAACGCGCTTGAGCGCATGGCGAGGCCTATTCCTGTCCTGCTATGGTTAAACCTGCGTTAAACGCGCGATTCGCGGCAGCGAGGCCAAACTTGATTCGTTTCGAGAACATCGGCCTGAGATACGGCGTCGGCCCGGAGATTCTCACCGACATCAGCTTCACCATTGAGCCGCAATCATTTCAGTTCCTTACTGGGCCGTCCGGCGCCGGCAAAACCACCCTGCTGCGCCTCATCCTGTTGTCCCTGCGGCCGACGCGCGGCCTCATCACGCTCTTCGGGCAGGATGCCGCCAGCCTCGGCAAGGACGCCATCACCGATCTGCGGCGTCGAATCGGCGTCGTTTTTCAGGATTTTCGTCTTCTCGATCATCTGACGACCTATGAAAACGTCGCCCTGCCCTTGCGCGTTCAGGGTAGAGAAGAGACGAGCTATCGCGCAGAAGTTCTCGAATTGCTGCGGTGGGTCGGCCTTGGCGAGCGCATTCACGTTCTGCCCCCGGTGCTCAGCGGCGGCGAGAAACAGCGCGCCGCCATCGCGCGCGCGCTCATCATGCGCCCTGAACTGCTGTTGGCCGACGAGCCGACAGGCAACGTCGATCCAAGTCTCGCCCGCCGCCTGTTGCGGCTTTTCGCCGAGCTGCATCGCTCCGGCACCTCTGTCGTCATCGCGACGCACGATCTCGGCCTGATGGACCAGTTCGACGGCGCCCGCCGTCTCGTGCTCGGCGACGGTCGACTGCATATTTACGAGTGAGCAGCCATGCGCTTGGGCAGACGCGACGTCCCGATAGAGCCAGCGCCGGCGGAAGATGGCGCGGCGCCGGCCTTGCGCGGCGACGCGCCCCTCGTGCCTGCGGCTTCGATCGCCGGGCGCGCGCTCGTCACCGTCATCGCCATCATGACGTTTCTCGCAGCCCTGACCGCTGGCGCCGCCATGCTCGTCGCCGACGCCTCAAAAGGCTGGAGCGATCAGGTGTCGCGCGAAGCGACGGTCCAGATACGCCCTGCGGCCGGCCGCGATCTCGACGCCGAAGCCGCCAAGGTGGCTGACATCCTGCGCGGCGTTTCCGGCGTCGCCTCCGTGCGTGTTTTTTCCAAGACGGAGTCGGAGCGCCTTCTCGAACCGTGGCTTGGCTCCGGACTCGACCTGAGCGAATTGCCGGTGCCCCGGTTGTTGCTCATCGAGCGCGCCGGCGGCGCCCAGATCGACGTCGCCGCCTTGCGCAAGTTGCTGGCGGAAAAAGCGCCCGCCGCTTCGCTCGACGATCATAGGCTGTGGCTTGAGCGGCTTGTCGCCATGGCCCGAACGGCCGTCATTCTGGCGATGACGATCTTTGCGTTGGTGCTGATCGCCATGGGCATGGCGGTGGCCTTCGCCACCCGCGGCGCAATGGACGGCAACCGACATATCATTGAAGTTCTCCACTTCGTCGGCGCGCGCGACAATTACATCGCCCGGGAGTTCCAGCGGCATTTTCTCATACTTGGCGCGCGCGGCGGATTGATCGGCGGCGGCGCGGCGATTCTCGCCTTCCTGTTCGGCGGGCTGGCGACCCGATGGCTGGGCAAAGCGCCGAGTTCCGATCAGATCGAGGCGTTGTTTGGCGGTTTTGCGCTCGGCGCAAGCGGATATGCCGTAATTTTATGTATCGCGATCAGCATCGCGATTCTGACCGGAATCGTTTCGAAACTTATCGTTTTTCGCCATTTGCAACGCTTGCAATAGAGCCTATGCCGACGACTCGGCATTGTTCGGATCAGGGAAGGCATGAGCGACCCAGCGACAGAGGCGCCGCGACGCACGAGGCCGCCATGGCGTTTCCTCGTCAATATGCTTGTCGTTGGCGCGATCGCATTTCTGGCGGGAGGGTTCGGCTATTTTGTCGCAAGTCTGGAAAACCGCGATCCTGCCGTTCTGCCGCGCGGCGAGGCGGCCGTCGCCCTGACGGGCGGCGCCGAACGAATTTCGGACGCGCTCGAATTATTGGGCGAAGGCAATGTCAAACGCCTGCTCATCACCGGGCTCAACCAATCGACGACCGGCGCGGAAATCGCCCGCCTGACGCCGCGCTTCCAGAACTGGATGCAATGTTGCGTCGACCTGGGCTACGAGGCGCTGAACACGCGCGGCAACGCGCTTGAAACGCGCGACTGGATACGTAAACGCGGCCTGAGCGGGCCGATCGTTGTCGTCACGTCGACCTACCACATGCCGCGCGCCCTGCTCGAATTGCGCCATGCCGCGCCGGACATGGCTTTCACCCCTTACAACGTCGTGACGGAGCGCCAACGCAGCGGCGACTGGTGGCGAAGCGCCCGCGGCGTTCGATTGCTCATTGTCGAATATTTCAAATTCCTCGCCGCCATTCTTCGCACCGGCCTTGCATCGGCGCCGCCCGTTTGACACGCCCACGCTTTTCTTTTGAGCCGCAATCGGGCATTGAAAGCAGATGATTTACGTCCGCTCGCTGCTCTTCAACATCCTTTTCTATGCGCATCTTATCGGCTTGCTGGTTTTCGGCCTGCCGCTGCTTGCGACCAATCGATACGCCGTCTTCTGGCTGGCGCGGCAGTGGGGACGCGGCTCCATATGGCTGCTCGACAAGATTTGCAGAACGAAAGTCGAGTTTCGCGGCCTGAACAATATCCCTCACGGCGGCTACATCATCGCGCCGAAACATCAGTCCATCTGGGAGACTTTCGCACTGCTTCTGCACGCCCCGGATTTTTCCTACGTGCTGAAGCGCGAGCTGACCTGGTTGCCGCTGTTCGGACAATATCTCTGGCGCGCCGAACAGATCGCGATCAATCGATCGAGCGGCAAGTCGGCGCTGAATCAGGTCGTCGAGCGCGCGCGCGCGCTTCTGGCGGACAACCGGCAATTGTTCATCTTCCCCGAAGGCACGCGTCGCCCGGTTGGCGCGCCCCCAAGCTATAAATTCGGCGTCGCTCAGGTTTATTCCGAATGCCGTGCGACCTGTTTGCCGGTCGCGCTCAATTCCGGCCTGTTCTGGCCGCGGCGCAGCTTTCTGCGTCGACCCGGAACGATCGTCGTCGAATATCTCGAACCGATCGCGCCCGGGCTCGATCGCCAACAATTCCTGACCCTGTTGCAGGACCGGATAGAAACGCGCACCAACGCCCTGGTCGCAGATGCGATCGCGCGCGACCCCTCGCTTCAGGATGTCGTCACGCGCGCCGCTTCCGAATAAAATAGCGCGGTTCGCTTGACGTTGTTCTAATTATGTTCTATTCATGTTCCTGCCTTGTGCGGGAGATGGAACATGTTGGACGTTGAGGCGCAGAGCGAAATCAGGCGACCAAAAATCCTTGGCGCCGTCGGAGCGCCTCTTGCCGCGCTTGATGGCGATGGGTTGTCCTCACGCTTTCACGTCTGGCGAACGTTAAAAGGCGCGCGCGTCACCTGCACGATCTTGCCTGCAGACGGCGAGGAATTGGCGGGATGGCTGGAAGGGGCCGAGGCGGCGCTTGTCATCGGCGTCGACATCGATCGCTTTGGCCTGCGGCGTATGCGGTTCGTCCTCGGGCCGCGCGAGAATGCGCGCCTCGACGCAACAGCGTTCGATCGCCTGCGCGTCGACGAATGGCACGTCCACCTACTCGCCGATTCAGAAACGGCCGCAGGTGTGCTTGCGGACGAATTGCGCACGCCGATGACGCAGCTTGCGACATGAACGCGAGCGACGCGGAAACCTGAAACGAAACGGCTGCAATCTTTACAGACGCGCGACGATCCAGGCGAGCCCCTCGTCCTCAAGGCCGATCGCGGCCAAGTGCTCATAAGTGGACCGGACATAATCAGGATTCGAGCCCGACTGGCCGCAGCCCTGGCGCACGATGTCCAAAGTGTCTTCGCGACTGAGATAACGCGCATATTGCGAATGCGCGCGGTCGGCGACATAGGCCAGCGCCGCAACATCGCGGCCGTCGGCAAGCCTCGCCCGCACCATGACTTCGCGATAGACGAAGGTGATCTGCTCCCGCTCGCGCAGATAGGCGATCGTTTGCTCGCGATGCGCGCCGGGCACCCGAAACGCGACGCCGGTGCAGGCCCCACCGTAATCAAGGCCAAGCACAAGTCCTGGCCGTTCCGGCGTGCCCCGGTGCACATGCGAATAAATGCAAAGCGCGCGGTGATAGCCTGTCACCTCGGCGATTTGTCTCTCTTCGTAATCGAAGCCCGGCCGCCACATCAGCGAACCGTAGCCGAACACCCACAGATCGCCCGTCGTCATTCGTCTGCCCCGGATCGCTCGAACGCGCTATAAGCAACCAACGCGCGCGATGAAACCCCTCATGCGCAACGACCATCATATTTCGAGACGTCCGTCATGCAGGATACGCCCTCGTCACAGACCCGCCGCAACAACTCCCGCTATGTCTTGCTTGCCGGCGCTCTGGTTTTCCTGAGCCTCGGCTGGACCGCCTTCTGGTTTTTTGCCGCCAATCGCGTCGGAACGACGCTCGACGATTGGACAATGCGCGAGGCGAGCCACGGCCGCATCTGGACCTGCCCGCAACGCCGGACCGCCGGCTATCCCTTCCGCATCGAAGTCTCTTGCGCCGCGCCGACTTTTTCCGGTCCGGCTGGCAAAAGCGACGTCAAAGGCGCGGTGGGACGACTGAACGCATTCGCCCAAGTCTATCAGCCCAATCTCGTGCTCGCAGATATCGACGGCCCGCTGGTCGTTGAACGCGGCGACGGCGCCAAACTGGAGATGAACTGGTCGCGTCTGCGCCTCAGCCTGCGCGGTCGGCCACAGACGCTTGAGCGCGCGTCCCTGCAAGGCGCCGACGGCAAGTTGACGATGAGCATCGACAGCGCGGCGCTTGCAGAATTCAGCGCGGCCGAGTTTGAAGCCCATGCGCGCCTGACGCCCGAACGCCAGGACAACGCCTATGATCTGGCTCTGAACCTGCGCCGCGCCATCATCCCGGCGTTCGATCGCCTGACGGGGATGCCTGAGCCGACGGATTTGGATTTCTCCGGCACGTCCAGCCACCTTGTTTTCGCCAAGACCGGCAATTTTGTCGAACGGCTGGAACTCTGGCGCGCGGCGGGCGGCAAGCTCGACCCGGCGACGTTTGAAATCCGCAAAGGGAGCGCGCGGTTGCGAATCGATGGACGTCTCGGCCTTGACGCCGCCCACCGCCCGGAAGGAAGGTTGAATATCGACGGCGACGGCCTCCAGCCTTTGCTCAAGCGCTTCGGACTGGAAATGGTCGCAGCCGGCAATCTTCTCGACGGCCTGCTTGGCGGCAAACCGCGAAAGGACGGCGAAACAGCCAAGCCGGCTTTGAAAGCGACAGTCACGCTCGAGCGTGGCCGCGTTGCGCTCGGCCCCTTGCCGCTTCCGGTCATTTTGCCGCCGCTTTACTGATCGGCGTCCACGCTTGCAGCCTGACGACCAAAGTCGGGCGCGGCGGTTTCCTGTCCCTGCTCGATGATGCCGCGCCGGATCGCCCGCGTGCGGGTGAAGAGTTCAAACAAACCCTGCCCGTCCCCCCAGCGGATCATGCGTTGCAACGCGGCAAGATCCTCGTTGAACCGGCCGAGCATCTCGAGCACCGCATCCTTGTTGTTCAGAAACACGTCGCGCCACATGGTCGGGTCGGAGGCGGCGATGCGGGTGAAATCGCGAAAGCCGCCAGCCGAAAATTTGATGACTTCCGACTGCGTCACTTCCTCAAGGTCGGCGGCGGTGCCGACGATATTGTAGGCGATCAGATGCGGCACATGGCTGGTGATCGCCAGCACCAGATCGTGATGCGCCGGCGACATGATCTCGACATTCGAGCCGACCGCGCGCCAGAACGCGCTGACGCGATCGACCGCGCGTTCATCCGCGCCCTCGGTCGGCGTGACAATGCACCAGCGGTTGTGAAACAGCGTGGCGAAGCCGGCGTCCGGACCTGAATATTCCGTGCCCGCCACCGGATGCGCCGGAATGAGATGAATATCCGGTGAAAGATGCGGCGCAAGCGCCGCCACAACCGACCCTTTGACGGAGCCGACATCCGAAACGATCGCGCCGGATTTGAGCGCGGGGCCGATGAGCGCGCCGACATCCGCCATCGCGCCGACCGGCACGCAGAGAATGACGAGATCGCAATCTGATACCGCTTCGGGAAGATCCGTCGTCGCATGATCGACAAGCCCGAGTTCGCGCACGCGTGCGCAAACGGCGTCCGATGCGTCGCCTGCGACAATCGCGCCCGCAAGTCCCGTGCGCCGCGCCGCGCGCGCCAGCGACGAACCGATCAATCCAAGACCGATCAGCGCGATGCGGTTGAAGAGCGGTTCAGCGAGCTTCGGACCGAGACGATCAGGCATGGCCCTCGCCCTTCTGCGCCAGAAAATCCTTCAATGCCGCAACGACGAGCCGGTTCGCCTCCTCGCCGCCTACGGACAGGCGCAGCGCCTGCGGCAGGCCATAGGCGCCGACGGCGCGCAGGATGAGGCCGCGCGCCGTGAGAAAGGCGTCGGCGTCTTTCGCCGTGCGCCCGGCCTCTTGCGGAAAGTGGATGAGAAGAAAATTGGCGACGCTCGGCGTCACGGCAAGCCCAAGCGCGCGGATTTCGGCAATGAGCCAATCGAGCCATTTCTGATTATGCGCCGCTGCGGCGGCGACATGCTCGACATCGCCGATGGCGGCGACGCCCGCCTCCATCGCAGGTCCATTGACGTTGAAAGGGCCGCGAATGCGATTGAGCGCATCGGCGATATGGGCCGGCGCGTAACCCCAGCCGACGCGCAGGTTGGCGAGTCCGTAGATTTTCGAGAAGGTCCGGGTCATCACGACATTTTCAGACGTCGAGACAAGCTCGACGCCGGCGGAATAATCATTGCGCGTCACATATTCGGCATAGGCGCCGTCAAGCACCAGCAGGACCTGCGGCGGCAATGAGGTCGCCAACCGCTTCACCTCTTCGAACGGCAGATAGGTGCCGGTCGGATTGTTCGGATTGGCGATGAAAACAATCTTCGTGCGCGGCGTCACGCACGCCAGAATGGCGTCGACATCACTCGTGTAATCACGCTCCGGCGCGACGACCGGAACGCCGCCCGACGCCAGAATCGCGATGCGATAGACGAGAAAACCGTGCTCGGTGAAAATCCCCTCGTCGCCCGGCCCTACATAGGCATGAGCCAGCAGATTGAGAATGTCGTCGGACCCCGCGCCGCAAACAATGCAATTGGCGTCGAGGCCATAACGCGCCGCGATCGCCTCGCGCAATTTGCGCGCCGTGCCTTCGGGATAGGCCTCAAGCTTGCCGGCAAGCGCATGGAAAGCCTCGACGGCGCGCGGCGAAGGTCCAAGCGGCGTTTCGTTCGACGATAATTTGTAGATTTTGGCGACGCCTGCGGCTGCGCTCTTGCCGGGCGCGTAGGCATCGATGGCGAGAACGCCGGGACGCGGAACGGGGCGATTGGGATTTTCGGCGGTCATGTTCAGGGAAACTCCGGAAACGGCGCATGGCTTTGACGACGATCAGGCTGTCGAGCCCGAATGTCGCTGTCCGGCGAAGGAATATCGCGGCGCGTGGCTTCCCGCTTCGGCCACGCGCGCGACGCCAGCGCCAGCCCTCTCAAGAGCCTCCGTAAGCGCCGAAATGCTGACCGCGCCGGGCACGGTGACGAGGAGCGAGAGGCCAACGCCGTCCGGCGCATTGCCGATGATTTCGCCGCCGAGAGCGCCGACCGCCGACGGCAGCCCGCCACTCCAGCGCTCCAGCGCGACGGCGTAAAGAACAAGCTCGCGCGCCGCAGCTTCGGCCAAAGGTTGCGCGACAAGAAAAACCGGCAGTCCGGCCGGATGATCCGGCCGTTCAACGAAGGGCAGCCGGGCGATGATTTTCGGCGCCTGCGGCGCGGTGAGCGCCGTCCACCAGGCTCCGGCCGACGAGCCGGCGTCGACGCGCACCATGCCGAGATCGCCGTTGGAGCGCGCCACCGCCTCGATCACGCCGCGCGCGCCGTGATGGGTCAGATAAGGCACGGTGAAGCCGAAATGGAAGCGCACGCTGTCGCGCATGGCGGCGTCGCCGGCGCAATCGTCGGCGTGAACCGAGTAATTCGCCTGCACATAGGTGAAGGTCGAAATGATGATGCGCCAGATGCTCTCGACCGTATCGACCGGCAAAAGGCCGCGATGGCGCTCGACCAAGGCGCGCATCATGGACGCTTCGCGGCCGGGACGGAAGGCGGAGCCGCCGCCCTGGCGCGCCTTCACCGCGATCAGTCGATTGATGATCTCGCCGCGCTCCATCAAAAGCGCATGCATCGCCGCATCGATACGGTCGATATCGACGCGCAGATCGGCAAGCGTTTCCAGCTTTTGCGGCTCGGTCATTGAAAAATCTTCGTTCCGAAGGGCGATGGCATGTCTATTAGCCGCGCCTGCGCCACATGGCAAAGGAAAGCCGAAGGACCGGCTTGACTTGCCTTCTGGCCCGCTCCTAAATACCGGACAAGATGTTCGGAAAATCGAACGATCGAAGACGACGATCGGAAAGACCGTGACGCCGACACGAATTGCCGCCGCCCGGCAGGCTGAAGAGCCGGAAAGCCTCAGCGTCCGGTTCCCGGTCGATCAACCTCTGCGAATGGACTCGGGCGCCCTGATCGCCCCGCTGACGATCGCCTATCAAACCTATGGCGCTCTGAACGCGGAGAAATCCAACGCCATCCTCGTCTGTCACGCCCTCACGGGCGACCAGCACGTCGCCAATCTCCACCCGGTCACGGGTAAGCCCGGCTGGTGGGAAACGATGGTCGGCCCAGGCCGGCCCATCGACACCGACCGGTTCTTTGTCATCTGTTCGAATGTCGTCGGCGGCTGCATGGGCACGACAGGCCCGATGTCGACAAATCCCGAGACCGGCAAAGCCTATGGGCTCGATCTGCCCATCGTCACGATCCGCGACATGGTGCGGGCGCAAGCGATGCTGATCGATCATTTCGGCATCGACAGCCTGTTTTGCGTCATCGGCGGCTCGATGGGCGGCATGCAGGTGCTGCAATGGGCCGCGAGCTACCCGGAACGGGTGTTCGCGGCCATGCCGGTTGCGACCGCCCCGCGTCACTCCTCGCAAAACATCGCCTTTCACGAAGTGGGGCGCCAGGCGATCATGGCCGATCCGAACTGGCGCAGCGGGCGTTATCTCGACGAAGGAGTGCAGCCGTCAAAGGGCCTCGCCGTGGCGCGCATGGCTGCGCACATCACCTATCTCTCGGATGAGGCGCTGCACCGCAAATTCGGGCGCAATCTGCAAGACCGCGACGCGCATACGTTTTCCTTCGACGCCGATTTTCAGATCGAGAATTATCTGCGCCATCAAGGCATGACCTTCGTCGATCGCTTCGACGCCAATTCCTATCTCTATGTGACGCGCGCCTGCGACTATTTCGATCTCGCGGCCGATTATGGCGGCTCGCTCGCCGCCGCGTTCAGAGGCGCGAAGACCCGTTTCTGCGTCGTCTCCTTTTCGTCCGACTGGCTCTATCCGACCAGCGCCTCCCGCGCCATCGTTCACGCCCTCAACGCGTCAGGCGCCTCGGTTTCGTTTGTCGACGTCGAAACCGACAAGGGCCATGACGCCTTCCTGCTCGATGTGCCGGATTTCATGGCCACGTCGCGCGGCTTCATCGACGCCGCCGCCCGCGCCCGCGGCCTGCCGCCAACGGCCTGAGGAGGCGCATGTGACCGACGCGCAAATCGCGAAACATTCCTCGATCGACCCGCCGAATGCGACGACGCGCGTCGATCTTCTGCTGATTGCCGGCATGGTCGAGCCGGGCGCGCGCGTGCTTGACATCGGCTGTGGCGACGGCGCGCTGCTGCGTCTGCTCGCCGATCAGCGCGGCGTCGACGCGCGCGGCATGGAATTGTCGCAACGCGGCGTCAACGATTGCGTCGCCAAGGGCTTGTCGGTGATTCAGGGCGACGCCGACGTGGACCTGTCGGATTATCCGACCGACGCCTTCGATTACGTCATTCTCTCGCAGACGATACAGGCCACCCGACGGCCGAAACAGGTGCTTGAGAACATGCTGCGCGTCGGCCGGCGCGCCATCGTCTCATTCCCGAATTTCGGGCACTGGCGTATCCGAACCCAGATCGGTTTTCGCGGCCGCATGCCGGTGACCAACAACCTGTCTTACTCTTGGTACGACACGCCCAACATCCACTTCTGCACCATCCGCGATTTCGTCGCGTTGGTTGAGGAAGCGGGAGCCACCATCGAACGCGCCGTCGCCCTTGATCGCTTTGGCGCGCCTGTGCGCGTCAATGCGCCTTGGTGGTTCTGGAATTTCTTCGGCGAGCAGGCAGTCTTCCTGCTCCGGCGCAAGACGTGAAAAACCCCTCGCGCGCCAACGCGAGGGGCTAAAATATTGCTGATTCTGAGCCGCTCAGCCTTTTTTGGCTTTGGCGCGCTCGATGGCCTCGACAATGATGCGCTGGGCTTCCGCCGCATCGCCCCAGCCATCGAGCTTCACCCATTTGCCCGGCTCGAGATCCTTGTAATGCACGAAGAAGTGCTCGATCTGCCTCCAGGTGATCTCGGGCAGATCGGTGTAATTCTGGACATGCGCGTAGCGCTGCGTCAGCTTCGGCGACGGCACCGCGATGATTTTCTCGTCGCCGCCGCCCTCGTCGACCATCTTCAGCACGCCGATCGGCCGCACGTTGATGATCGAGCCCGGAATGATCGGGCGGGTGTTGGCGACGATCACGTCGCACGGATCGCCATCATCCGACAACGTATTGGGAATGAAGCCGTAATTCCCCGGATATTGCATCGGCGTATAGAGAAACCGGTCGACGACCAGCGTGCCGACGTCCTTGTCCATTTCATACTTGATCGGTTCGCCGCCGATCGGAACTTCGATGACGACATTGACGTCATGAGGCGGATTCTTGCCGATGGAAATGGCGTCGAGGCGCATGAATCTCTCCAAGGGGCCGAAATGACCCGCGTTGCGTGTTTAAGCGGGCGCAGCGAGACGCCGCAAGCCAGACTTTTGAGTCAGGTGAACGAGCCGTTTGCAGGCAATTCGAATTCATAGCCAATCCGGTCGAGGAACGCCTCGCCGAAACGTTCCTGGACCTTGCGCCGCAACGCCCCGCCAAGCTTTTCATAGAACCTGACGGCGCGATGATTATCGGCCAGAACCCAGACCAGACAATTGGCGAAACCGTGACTGGCGAGATCCCGGCTGGCCGCATTGAATAATCGGCGGCCAAAGCCCAGACCCTGAAATTCGGGCGCAAGATAAAGCTCGAATATCTCGCCTTCGGTTTCAGCGTCGCCGAGACGATTGCGGCCATAACTGACATAGCCTGCAACCGACTCGTCGAAATCGACGACGGCGATGCGCGTGCCGCGCGTGATGGCGCCCCGCCACCAGCGCGGCCCGCGACGCGCGATCATTTTCTCGAGCTCACGCCCGGGAATAACGCCGCGATAAGCTTCGCGCCATGCGCAATCGTGCACTTCGGCGATTTCCGCCGCATCGGCCAAGCGCGCGCGCCGCAGAGTGATGACGGTGCTGACCATGCAGCCATCGTTGCGCGCTTTGATGCGAAGGGCAAGAGTCCTTCCGAAAGCCCGCCGCCTAGCCGCCGCGGCGGCCGTGCTGACCGCCGCGCGCAACGCCTTTTCTTCCGCGCGGTTGCGGCTTGTCTCCCGACGCCTTCTGGCCCGGCGGGCCATTGCGGCGCGGCGCGGCGGCGGCTTGCGGTTTCGGGCGTTGCGCGGCGCGCGCGGGCTGCTGGCGCGGAGCCTCCGGCGCAGCGGAAGACTGTTCCGCATCCGGCCCAAGCGGATTTTCGACCACGTCGACGCGTTTGCGCGTCAGACGCTCGATATCGCGCAGATAAGCGCGCTCCTCCCGATCGCAGAAGGAAATCGCGATCCCCTCGCTGCCGGCCCGGGCCGTCCGACCAATCCGGTGAACATAGGATTCCGGCACGTTGGGAAGATCGAAATTGATCACATGCGTCACGCCGTCGACGTCGATGCCGCGAGCTGCGATATCCGTGGCGACAAGCAACCGCGCCCGCCCTTCGCGAAACGCCGCGAGCGCTCGCTCGCGCTGGCTCTGCGACTTGTTGCCGTGAATGGCGTCAGCCGCGACGCCAGCCGCCGCAAGATTTTTCACGACGCGATTGGCCCCATGTTTCGTGCGTGTGAAAACGAGCGCGCGGGCGATGCTCCGGTCGGCAAGCAGATGCTCGAGCAGACGCTGTTTTGCCCGCGTCTCGCAGAAAATGACTTTCTGCTCGATGCGTTCGGCGGTCGACGCCACGGGCGTCACGGCGACATGCGCGGGATTTGTCAGAAGTCGCCCGGCCAGATCGGCAATTTCGCGCGGCATGGTCGCCGAGAAAAACAGGCTGCGGCGCTTCGTCGGCAAATGCGTGACCAACCGGCGAATGTCGTGAATGAATCCCATGTCGAGCATTTGATCGGCTTCGTCGAGCACGAAAACTTCGACATCGGCCAGACTGAGCGCCTTCTGCGTCACGAGATCGAGCAGGCGGCCCGGCGTCGCCACGACCACGTCGAGACCGGCGGCGCAGGCGCGGATCTGTCGGCCCAGCGGCACGCCGCCGAAAATGACCGTTGAAGTCAGCGGCAGATGACGGCCGTATGTCCGGAAGCTGTCTTCAATCTGCGACGCAAGTTCGCGCGTCGGCGACAGCACCAGCGCCCGGCAGGCGCGCGGCTTCGCGCGCTTTTGATGATGCGACAGATAGTGCAGGATCGGCAAAGCGAAAGCCGCCGTTTTGCCCGTCCCCGTCTGGGCGACGCCCAACAGATCGCGCCCGGCCATGATGTGAGGAATGGCCTGCGCCTGAATCGGCGTCGGCGTGACATAATTTTCTTCGGCAAGAGCGCGCAGAATGGCGGCGCTGAGGCCGAGCTGAGTGAATTGCGGCAAGATCGATCTTTCTGAAGGCTGACGACGCGTCAGCGCGAGCTGCGCCCCATCTGCGGCTCAGCTTGTGTGAGAAATGACGAATCGCGCGAAATGTTTCGTCGGAAGCCGCACAAGGCAGGGCGAAGCGAATTCGCTCCTTCACGCATCCTGAGCGCCTTGAGGCGACCCTGTGCGCGCCGTTTATCTTTGCGATTGGTCCATATGTCAAATCACGACAGCGTCGCATCCGCGAAGACGGGCGTGACGCATCTCTTTTATCGCACGAGCCAGGACACGAAGATCGGGACGATTGCGGCGGTCAGCAACGCATTCAGTCCGATCGCCACGCCCGCGAATGCTCCCGCCACGGGATTGACCTGAAAGGCGCGCGCCGTGCCGATGCCGTGCGAGGCCAGCCCGACGGCGAACCCCCGCGCGCGAAAATCCGTGATGCGCAGCGCGTTCATCAGCGGCGTCACGATGATCGCTCCGATGACGCCCGTCAGAATCACAAGCACCGCCGTCAGCGACGGATCGCCGCCAAGCCCTTCCGAAATCGACATGGCGACGCCGGCTGTCACGGATTTCGGCGCGATGGAGACGAGAGCGACGCGCGAGGCGCCGAAGAAGCCGGCAATTGCGACGGCCGAAACGCAGGCGACGACGGAGCCGCAGATCAAGGCTGCGGTCATCGGCAGCAGCGAGCGCAGCACCAGACGCCGGTTTTCATATAGCGGCACAGCCAAGGCGACCGTCGCCGGGCCGAGCAGGAAATGGATGAATTGCGCGCCTTCGAAATAGCTTTGGTAGTCCGTTCCGGTGGCGACGAGCAAAGTTCCCACAATCGCCACCGCCATCAAGACCGGATTGGCGAGCGGGTGACGACCGAGCGCCCGCGAAACCGCATCGACCAACAGATAGACGACGATCGTCACCGTTAGCCAGAGCAGCGGCGTTTTCGACAGATAGACCCAGAGGCTGAAATCGCGCGCCATCGCTTACGTCTCCCCAAGCAGGCGGGAGACAACTCGAAACGCGGCGACGGACACCAGCAACGTGATGATCGTCGAAACGAAAAGCGCGACGAAAAGCCCGACGCCCTGCGCCGACAGAACGCTCATGTTCTTGACGAGACCGACCCCCGCCGGAACGAACATCAGCGACAAATGCGCGAGCAGGCCTTTCCCCGTCGATTCGACGTGCTGAAAATAACCGCCGACCCAGGCGCTCACCCCATATCGATCACGCAGCGCAAGAAATACGAACAGCAGCGCCATGCCAAGCACAGGACCGGGAGCCGGCGCGGCGAAATGGCGCACAACGACTTCGCCGACCAATTGGCAGACAAGGATCAGTCCGAGACTTTCGAGCATTCGTTCCTCGCGCATTCGATATGCGGCGACATGTTCAGGCGCATGGCGAGCGCGCCAACGCGCCGCAGCCTTTCGGCTGCGTCGTGCGACGCAATAACAGATATCTGGAAAAATGGAGCGGGCGAAGGGATTCGAACCCTCGACCCCAACCTTGGCAAGGTTGTGCTCTACCCCTGAGCTACACCCGCATCCGTGGGGCCGGCTTGCGGCCGGCAGCGGGTATATGCCGCAATCCGTTCGCGATTGCAACAGGGCTTGGCGATCTTTTCCGCCTCTGTCTTTCGCTTGATGGCGCGCGCGCCGCCGGCTAACGGACGCAGAGGATTGAAGGAGACAAACCATGCCGGCGACAGCCGAGGAACTTTGCGCCTATCTGACGCAACGCGGGATCGTTTTCACGCTGCATCGCCATGCGCCGCTCCACACAGTCGCCGAATCGCAGGCGCTGCGCGGCGCGATCGCGGGGCTGCATACGAAAAATCTTTTCTTGCGCGATCGCGCCGGCGCGCTGTTTTTGCTCTCCGCCGCCGAGGATGCGGCGATCGATCTCAAGACCTTGCACGAGAAACTTGGCGCGAAGGGCCGCTTTTCCTTCGCCCGCGCCGATCAGCTCGAAGCCTTTTGGGGCGTCAAACCCGGCGCAGTGACGCCGTTCGGCGCGCTCAACGATACAGAGGGGCGGGTGAGCGTCGCTCTGGACGCATCGTTGCTCGACGCCGAAATCGTGAATTTCCATCCGCTGACCAACGATATGACGCTGGGGCTCTCGCCTGCCGATCTCATTCGGTTTCTGGAGGCGACGTCCCATCCGCCGCAGCGCGTAAGACTCTCGTTCGAAACGCCCGACGCCTGACATGGTTGCGAAACCGGAGGCGAGACCGCATCTTGTGGGCAATGATCGCGCTGAAATGGCGCTGACGACCCAAATGGAGCAACGAGAATGAACGGGGCCAACGCGAGCGCAGGCGCGCCGCAAGCCGGCGCTGACGGCGCGCTGATCAAGGACGTGACCACGGCGTCCTTCCGGACGGATGTGATCGCCGCCTCGATGCACGGGCCGGTTCTGGTCGATTTCTGGGCCCCATGGTGCGGGCCGTGCAAGCAATTGACGCCTGTGATCGAAAAGGCCGTCCGCGCCGCCGGCGGCAAGGTCAAGCTCGCCAAGATGAACATCGACGATCATCCAGAGATCGCCGGCAATCTCGGTATTCAATCGATTCCCGCCGTCATCGCATTCGATCGCGGTCGGCCGGTGGACGGTTTCATGGGCGCCTTGCCGGAGAGCAAGGTCGCCGCCTTCATCGAGAAGCTCGTCGGCCCCATCGTCGATGAAACGACCGAGTTGCTGACGCATGGCGAGGCTTTGCTCGTCGAGGGCGATGCTGCTGGCGCAGCCGAAATGTTCGCCGCCGTTCTGGAAGCCAAACCTGATGATCTGAAGGCGCGCGCTGGTCTCATCCGCGCTTTTCTCGAATTGGGCGAAGTCGAACAGGCCAAGGGCCTGCTTGCCGACGCGCCTAAGGACGCTGAAAAGGATCAGGCCATCGCCGCCGCGCGCGCCGCTATCGACGTTGCCGATCAGGCTGCCGGGCTTGGCGACATCAAGGATCTTGCCGGCCGCGTCGCCGCCAATGCCGAAGATCACGAAGCGCGTTTCGACCTCGCCGTCGCCCTTGCCGGGCTTGGCAAACGTGAGGAGGCTGCCGGCGCCTTGCTCGAAATCGTCAAACGGGACCGCGCCTGGGAAGACGGCAGGGCCCGCAAACAATTGCTGCAATTTTTCGACGCCTGGGGACCGATGGACGCCGCCACCGTTCAGGCGCGCCGGCGTTTGTCCGCCCTGTTGTTCTCGTGACGGCATGAGCGCGGCGTGAGCATCAACCGGCCCTATCGCTCGGCAATGGACCTGCCAACGGAAATTCCGATCTTTCCGTTGCAGGCGCTGCTGTTGCCACGCGGACAGTTGCCGCTCAATATTTTCGAACCGCGCTATATGCAGATGATTGACGACGCCCTGGCGACGCATCGCGTCATCGGCATGATCCAGCCGCATGTCACTGAGCCGCCGCCGGCCCTGGAACATGTCGGCTGCGCCGGACGCATCACCCAGCTCGCCGAAACCGGCGATGGCCGTTATGTCATCGCCTTGACCGGCATTGCGCGATTCAGGCTTGGGCCGGAGAAAGGCGTGGCCAAACCCTATCGGGTGGCGGAGGTGGATTTTTCGCCTTACGCGCTGGATTTTGATCCGGAACCCGACATGGCCCAGGTTGACCGCGCCGGCGTTGTTCGCGCCTTGCGCGAATTCGCCGAAGCCAATGAACTCGGCATCGATTGGAAAAGCGTCGAAAAGGCCGAGACCGAATCGCTCGTCAATGCCCTGTCGATGATGAGCCCCTATGGGGTGAAGGAGAAACAGGCGCTGCTCGAGGCCTATGACGTCAAAAGCCGCGCCGATATGCTGATTGCGATCACCGAAACCGAACTCGCGCGCGCCGCCAAAACGCCCCGCGCGCCGCTGCAATAATGCGTCACTACAATAAAAGGCCGCCATTTCATGCCTGACGACCAGAATAAATCACCCGCCGCCGACCATGCGCGCATTGATCCGCGCCTACTGGAAATTCTCGTCTGTCCCCTGACCAAAGCAACGCTGGAATATGACGTGGCCCGGCAGGAATTGATCTCCCGCCCCGCCAAGCTCGCCTATCCGATTCGTGACGGCATTCCGATCATGTTGCCGGAAGAAGCGCGGCAACTCGAAGGCTGAGAGCGCTTTATAATGTCTGGCCGCGCAGCAACCGCGGCGCCGCGCCCATGACGCCCGCCGCTTCGCGGATGAAAAACCGCTTGAGCCCCGGTAGCCTGTCGACAAGGCCGAGACCAAGGTCGCGGACCAGCCGCAACGGCCCGATGTCGTTCGAAAACAGCCGGTTCAAACCTTCCATCGCGCCCGCCGTCGTCAGCGTGTCGAAGCGCCGGGCCTGCTGATACCGCTCAAGCGTTTCGGCATGGCCGGCGTCCAGACCAAGACGCATCGCCTCGACCACGCATTCGGCAAGCGCCGCCACGTCGCGCAGACCGAGATTGATGCCTTGGCCGGCGATGGGATGGATGAGATGCGCCGCATCGCCCACCAGCGCGAAACGATCGGCGACGAAGCTGCGCGATACGTAAAGACCAAGCTGCCAGGCGCGCGGCGTATCGAGCACGTCGAGCGCGCCGAGATGATGGCCGAAACGGCGCTCAAGCTCGCGCAGGAAGTCGATTTTATCGAGAGAAACGAGAGCGTCCGCATCGGCGTTGCGCTCGGTCCAGACGATGGAGGAACGCTTGCCGCTCAGCGGCAGGATGGCGAAGGGGCCCGCAGGCAGAAAATGCTCCTCGGCGCGGCCATTATGCTCGCGCTCATGGCCGATCGTGGCGACGATGCCCGATTGGCCGTAACTCCAGCCGACCTGCTTGATGCCGGCGAGATCGCGCAAACGCGACCGCGCCCCGTCGGCGGCGACGACAAGCGAGGCGATTCGCGTCTCGCCATTGCTCAAGACGGCCGTGGCGCCGCCCGGCTGGACTGAAAAATCCTTGAGTCCGGCCGCGAGGCATTCGACGCCCAGCTCGCGACACACCGCTTCAAGCGACAGCACGAGCTCGTCATTCATGATCATATGGGCGAAGGGCTCGCCGGGTTCGAGTTCGCCCGCAAAACTGAGATAGACGGGACGCACGGGATCGTTGGTGCGCGAGTCGCTGACGATCATGTCGAGGATCGGCTGCGCCTTGCCAGCCATGTCGCCCCACGCGCCGAGCGTTTCCAGCATGCGCCGCGGCCCGGCGGCGATAGCCGAAGCCTTGCCCGTGCCTTTGAAGGCGCCGAAGGTCGGGTCGCAAACGGTGACGCGCGCGTCCTCGCCCAAGGCGCCTTTGATGGCCGCCGCCAGGGAAAGTCCGGCGATGCCTCCGCCGCCGATGATCACATCCGTTCGCGCCTGCACGATCCCGCCTCCTGAAAACGGCGGCATATTGCGCCGCCGCCCCCCATCTGACAACGCGCCATCGCGACGCATAAAAATGCACACAAATTAGGCATTATGATCGCGTATTGGCTCCCACGGCGCCTATCGAACAACCATCGCGGCGGGCGCCATAGCGCTAAGCCGCGCAAAATGCGTCTCTGCGCGGAATTTGGGCGATTGGCATGAAAATTGAGGACGAATCGGGCGGCCTGCCTCTCTTCTCGCCATCGCAAAGGTTTCGAACATGAAAATCGTCAGCGCTGTCATCAAACCGTTCAAGCTTGAAGAGGTCCGCGACGCGTTGACCGCGATCAACGTTTTCGGAATGACCGTCTCCGAAGTGAAAGGCTATGGCCGGCAGAAAGGCCACACCGAAATCTATCGCGGCGCGGAATATGTCGTGAGCTTCCTGCCCAAGATCAAAATCGAAGTGGCCGTGGCCGACGATCTCGTTGAGACCGCCATCTCGGCCATTCAGAAGGCCGCCCATACGGGCCAGATCGGCGACGGCAAGATTTTCGTCAGCCCGCTTGAGCGCGCTGTCCGCATCCGCACGGGCGAGAACGGCGACGACGCTCTCTGAGATCGCCAGCCGAATATTCCTACATTTCCGGATCACGCCCATGATTTCAAATTTCCCCCTGCGCGCCGCCGCTATCGTCGCCGCGCTTTGCTCAACCGTCGCGCCGGCCTTCGCAGAGGACGCGATCTCGGCCGCCGACACCGGTTTCATGATCGCCGCGACGGCGTTTGTGCTGATGATGACCTTGCCCGGTCTGGCGCTGTTCTATTCCGGCATGGTGCGCAAGAAGAATGTGCTGGCCACGATGGCCCAGAGCGCCGCCGCGACCGCCGTCGTTTCGCTGCTTTGGTTCGGCATCGCCTACAGCCTGACGTTCAGCGGCGACGGCCAATGGCTCGGCAATCTCGACCGCCTGTTCCTGCGCGGCATCGGCATGGACACAGTGAGTCCGCTCGCCAAGACGATCCCGGAAATGCTGTTCATGGCCTATCAGATGACCTTCGCCGTCATCACCTGCGCGCTCGTCGGCGGCGCCGTCGCCGACCGCATGAAATTCTCGGCCTTCTTGCTGTTCTGCGTGTTCTGGTTATTCGTGGTCTACGTCCCGAGCGCTCATTGGGTCTGGGGCGGCGGCTTCCTGCAGAGCTGGGGCGTCGTCGATTTCGCCGGCGGCACCGTGGTCCACATCAATGCCGGCGTGGCGGGTCTTGTCGCCGCGCTGGTCATGGGCGCCCGTCAGGGCTTCGGCCGTGAAAATCTCGCTCCGTTCGATCTGACGCTTGCCGTCATCGGGACGGGCCTGCTGTGGGTCGGCTGGTTCGGCTTCAACGGCGGTTCGGCGCTCGGCGCCGGCTCGCGCGCGGTTTACGCCATTGTCGCCACGCATCTGGCGGCCTGCGCCGGCGCGATCGTCTGGACCGCGCTCGAATGGGCGCAACGCGGCAAACCGTCGGTCCTCGGCGTGATTTCGGGCGCTGTCGCCGGCCTCGGCACCGTGACGCCGGCCTCCGGCTTCATCCTGCCATGGCATGGGGTCGTCATCGGAATCGTCGCTGGCGGCGTTTGCTATTGGGCCTCGACAATCCTCAAGCACCGCCTGCGCTACGACGATTCGCTCGATGTGTTCGGCGTCCACGGCGTCGGCGGCGTGATCGGCACTTTGATGGCCGGCGTTTTCGCCACGGCCGCGATCAGCGCGTCAGGGTCTGACCCAGGCGTCTCGGGCCTGATCGAGGGCAACGCCAAGCAGCTTGGCGTTCAGGCGATCGGCGTTGTTGTGACCACGCTTTGGTGCGTCATTGGCACTTTCGTCGTTCTGAAGGTTGTGGATGCGCTCGTCGGCCTGCGCGTCAGCCCCGATCAGGAGCGCGAGGGTCTCGACATCACCCAGCACGGCGAAGCCCTGCATCTGCAATAAGCCTGACGCCGGCGCGGCCTTGACGGGCGCGCGCCGGCGCCTATTCGTTGGCGCAAGACCTTAATGTGGAATGCGCCAATGTCGGATCCCGTCGCCAATCTTCTCGCTCTTCTGGACCTTGAGCCAATCGAGAAGGACATTTTTCGCGGCCATTCTCCCAAGGAAGGCTGGCAGCGCGTTTTTGGCGGTTTGGTGATCTCGCAGGCGCTTGTCGCCGCAGCGCGTACGGTTGGCGACCGCCCGCCCCATTCGCTGCATGGCTATTTTATCCTTCCGGGCGACCCGAGCGTGCCGATCGTCTATCAGGTCGATCGCATTCGCGACGGCAAGAGCTTCGCCACCCGCCGCTGCATCGCCATTCAGCATGGCAAGGCGATCTTTTCCCTCGGCGCGTCTTTCCAGATTGAAGAAGAAGGCCTGGATCACGCCTTCTCCATGCCGCAGGCGCCTGATCCTGAAACGCTTCCCAGCGAAAAGGAATTGCTGGAGCGCTATGGCGCCATGATGCCGGAAAACGTCCGCGCCTATTTCGAGCGCGAGCGGCCGATCGAGATTCGCGCCGTCGATCTGTCGCGCTACGCCCGCCGCAAGCCAATGGAGCCTTTCCAAAATGTCTGGGTGCGCGCCGTTGGTCGTCTGCCGGACGATCCCGCCATCCATCGCGCCGTTCTCGCCTATTTGTCCGACATGACGCTGCTCGACACCGCGCTCATCGCCCATGGGCGTTCGGTATTCAATCGCGACATGCAGGTGGCGAGCCTCGACCATGCGCTGTGGTTCCACCGCCCATTCCGCGCCGACGAATGGCTGCTTTATGTGCAGGACAGCCCCAATACGAGCGGCGCGCGCGGCCTGACCCGAGGTTCGATCTACTCTCGTGATGGACGGCTTGTCGCATCCGTCGCGCAGGAAGGCCTCATCCGCCTGCGACCACGTGAGACTGGGGCAAAAGCCTAAATTTTAATCAGAGATCGAAGCTTCAAGGAGCGTCGCCTGTTTTTGCGGCGCCGCATCGATGCGCTGCGCGTGCGGCATAAAATTCTATAACGTATTATAAATCAATAAATTAAATGACGCGCCCCATTTGGCACGCGGCTTGAAAGCATCGTCGCGAGCGGCCGGTCGCACTTGAGCGATCGGCAGGCCCAATCCGCGATCGACGAAGGCTGCGGCCTTCTGGCCGCAAACAGGGGACGTGAGATGAAAATTGTGATGGCGATTATCAAGCCGTTCAAGCTGGACGAGGTGCGCGATGCGCTCACCGCTGTCGGCGTGCATGGCCTGACGGTGACCGAAGTGAAAGGCTACGGCCGCCAGAAGGGTCACACCGAGATTTATCGCGGCGCTGAATATGCCGTGAGCTTCCTGCCGAAACTGAAAGTCGAAGTCGCCGTCGGCGCCGAACTTGTCGATCAGGTCGTCGAGGCCATCGGCGCGGCCGCGCGCACCGGTCAAATCGGCGACGGCAAGATTTTCGTGAGCGGACTCGATCGGGCTGTTCGCATCCGCACCGGCGAGCGCGATTCCGACGCACTCTGACATCACCAGCAACTGGGGTTAGCTATGATCAATCTCTCTTTCCGGCCCTCGCCAAAGGCGATCGGTCTCGGTCTGGCCGGGATCGTCGCAAGCGTCGGGCTTGCTTTCGCGGAACAGGCCGCCGCTGCGCCGGTTCCCAACAAGGGCGACACAGCCTGGATGCTCATCTCGACCGCTCTGGTTCTGATGATGTCCATCCCGGGCCTGGCTTTGTTCTACGGCGGTCTTGTTCGCTCGAAGAACATGTTGTCGATCCTGACTCAGGTTTTCATGATCGTGTCGCTCGTGGCGGTGCTGTGGGTGCTCTACGGCTACTCGCTCGCCTTCACCAATGGCGGCTCGCTCAACGCCTTCATCGGCGGGTTCGACAAGGTGTTCCTCAAGGGCGTGGACGTGAATTCGACGGCGGCGACCTTCTCGAACGGCGTCGTCATCCCTGAATATGTCTACATGGCGTTCCAGATGACCTTCGCCTGCATCACGCCGGCGCTGATCGTCGGCGCTTTCGCCGAACGCATTCGCTTCTCGGCCGTGGTGCTTTTCGTGCTGCTCTGGGTGACGGTGATCTATTTCCCGATCGCTCACATGGTTTGGTACTGGGCCGGCCCGGATGCGATCGCCGCCGCCGCCAAGGCTGTCGCCGCGGCCGGCGACGCCGCCGCGAAGACTGCCGCGCAGGCCAAGCTTGACGAAGTGACCGCCGACGCCGGCATGCTCTACCAGTGGGGCGCGCTCGACTTCGCCGGCGGCACGGTCGTGCACATCAACGCGGGCGTCGCCGGTCTCGTCGGCGCCATCATGATCGGCAAGCGCACCGGTTATCCGCGCGAAGCCATGATGCCGCACTCCCTGACCATGACCATGATCGGCGCTTCGCTGCTCTGGGTCGGCTGGTTCGGCTTCAACGCCGGCTCCAATCTCGAAGCGAACGGCACGACGGCGCTAGCTTTCGTCAACACCTTCGTCGCCACGGCGGCGGCGGCTCTGGCCTGGTTGTTCGCGGAATGGAGCATCAAGGGCCACCCCTCGCTGCTCGGTATGGTTTCGGGCGCCGTCGCCGGCCTCGTCGCCATCACCCCGGCTTCGGGCTACGCCGGCCCCATGGGCTCGCTCGTGCTCGGCCTGCTCGCCGGAGCGGTCTGCTTCTTCTTCGTCGCTTATGTGAAGAACAAATTCGGCTATGACGACTCGCTCGACGTCTTCGGCATCCACTGCGTCGGCGGCATTCTCGGCGCCATCGCCACGGGCGTTCTGGTTGCGCCCTATCTCGGCGGCGTCGGCCTCACCGACTACGTGGCCAAGCCCGGCGAAGGCGCCCCCGGCGATTATGTGATGGCGACTCAGGTCTTCACGCAAATCAAGGCGGTGCTTGTCACGATCGTCTGGTCGGGCGTCGGCTCGGCGATCCTCTACAAGCTCGTTGATCTGATTGTCGGTCTGCGCGTGCCGGTTGACGCTGAACGCGAGGGCCTCGACCTCGCCGAACACGGCGAACGCGCCTACAACCACTAAATACGGGGCGCGCGGCCAACCGCCGCAAATTCCGAACTGTGAGGCGGCGGCGTCAAAAGACGCCGCCGTCTTCTTTCAGAAAGCCTCAAGGTTAAGCGGGCGTTAACCGGGCCTCTTTAGCGTGACGGGCGAAAAGCCGATATGCGCCCACATTTCGGGCGGTCGGCGGATATCGGTTCGGACGATGCGCGCCTCGACTTTTTCAGCGGTTGATTATGTTCCCGAAGCCGTGCGCGATTTCGCCAATCGCCGGCTGCGCGAGGCTATTGGCCTCATTCTCATCGGCGGATGCGCCGCGCTCGCGCTGGCGCTGACCACATGGTCGGTTCAGGATCCGAGCTGGAACAATGCTTCGGACGGACAGGTCCGCAATCTGCTGGGTCCTTATGGCGCCATTATCGCCGATCTGCTGATGCAATCGCTCGGCGTCGCTGTGATCGCCCTGCTCGCGCCAATCGCGATCTGGGGCTGGCGACTTGTGACGCGCCATCGTTTCGAGCGTCCGGCCTTGCGCATCCTGCTGTTGCTTCTCGGCGGGCTGGCGGCCGCTGGCCTTGCCTCCCTTCTGCCCGCCACGGACCGCTGGCCATTGCCGACAGGGCTCGGCGGAATGTTTGGCGACGCGGTGCTGGCGCTGCCGCGCAGATTTTCCGGCAATCATGCGCTGACCATGCTGGTTGTCGCGATTGTGCTGGCCGCCAGTGCGATTCTGGCTCTGACGGCGGCGGCCGGATTTGGCTTGCAGGACGATCCGGCCGAGCCAATCGAGGAAAAACCTGTCCGCAAAACCCCGTCTCGACCCGCGCCCGAAGAAACCGACGCTGACGGTGAACCCGGCATGGGCCTCGTATCCCTCGGCGCAGTGATTCACGCGGCGCTCAGCCTCAAATCCGCTATTGCGCGCAAATTGAGGCCGCGTCGTGCGGAGAAACCCTCGCGCGCACCTTGGCGTCGCGCCGATGTCGAGGAGAATTTCGAACACGTCAGCGGCAGACGCGAGCCATCGTTCGGCCCCCCGCCCTTCGACGCTGCGGATTATGCGCCCCTCGCCCATCGTGACGCGCATCCGCGCGAAGCTGCGCCGCCTGCGCCCGTCGCGCGCATGGAGCAAACGTCCCCGCAGGCGTCTACGCCGAACCAGACAAGCCGTGTTGCGGCGCCCGCCGCCGAGATCAAACCCGGCAAACGCGTCAAGGCGGAAGTTCAGCCGTCGATGTTCGACAGAATCGACCGCAGCGCCTATCAGCCGCCTGCGCTGATGCTGCTGGCCGAGACCAAGAAACAGCAGACCAAGATTTCCGAGGACGCTCTCGAACAGAATGCGCGCCTGCTTGAAGGCGTTCTCGACGACTTCGGCGTGAAGGGCGAAATCTTCAAGGTGCATCCCGGTCCGGTCGTGACGCTTTACGAGCTTGAACCGGCGCCGGGCATCAAATCCTCGCGCGTCATCGGACTCGCCGACGATATCGCCCGCTCGATGTCGGCGATTTCCGCCCGAGTCGCCGTCGTTCAGGGCAGGAACGCCATCGGCATCGAATTGCCGAATCAGAAACGCGAGACCGTCTATCTGCGTGAACTGCTCTCATCGCAAGATTTCGAAAAATCGAAGCACAAGCTGGCGATCGCCCTCGGCAAGACCATCGGCGGCGAGCCGGTGATCGTCGATCTTGCTCGTATGCCGCATCTGTTGGTCGCCGGCACCACCGGCTCCGGCAAGTCGGTCGCCATCAACACCATGATCCTGTCGCTGCTCTACCGGCTCAAGCCGGAGGAATGCCGCCTGATCATGGTCGACCCCAAGATGCTCGAACTCTCCGTCTACGACGGCATTCCGCATCTGCTGACGCCGGTCGTCACCGATCCGAAGAAGGCTGTCGTCGCACTGAAATGGGCGGTCCGCGAAATGGAGGACCGCTACAAGAAGATGTCGAAAGTCGGCGTGCGCAATATCGACGGCTTCAACGCGCGTGTCGGCGAGGCTTGCGCCAAGGGCGAGGTCATCACGCGCACGGTGCAGACCGGCTTCGATCGCGAAACCGGCGAGGCTGTCTACGAACAGGAGGAGATGGACCTCAAGCCGTTGCCCTATATCGTCGTGATCGTCGACGAAATGGCTGACCTGATGATGGTCGCCGGCAAAGATATCGAAGGCGCCATCCAGCGTCTCGCCCAGATGGCCCGCGCCGCCGGCATCCATCTCATCATGGCGACGCAACGCCCGTCCGTTGACGTTATCACCGGCACGATCAAGGCGAATTTCCCGACGCGCATTTCATTTCAGGTCACGTCCAAGATCGATTCGCGCACCATTCTTGGCGAGCAGGGCGCCGAACAACTACTCGGCCAGGGCGACATGCTCTACATGGCCGGCGGCGGCCGCATTTCGCGCGTGCATGGCCCCTTCGTGTCCGATGGCGAAGTCGAAAAAGTCGTCGCCCATCTCAAGACGCAAGGACAGCCCGACTATCTCGACGCCATCACGGCCGAGGAGGAGCCTGACGGCGATGACGCACCCACGCCGGGCTCGATGGACGCCGAGGAATCCGGCGATCTCTACGACCGTGCCGTCAATATCGTGCTGCGTGACCGCAAGTGCTCGACAAGCTACATCCAGCGTCGCCTGTCGGTCGGCTACAACAAGGCGGCCTCTCTGGTCGAGCGCATGGAGAAGGAAGGCGTCGTCGGCCCGGCCAACCATGCCGGCAAACGCGAAATTCTGGTCGGCGGCGGCGTTGATCGCGGCGCTTTTGATCCGGGCGCCGACGATTAAGACGGCGAGGGCTCGAACCGGGCGTTGCCCAATCCTAATATCGACACCATTTCCGGCATGATGGGCCGCGTCGCAGTTTTCGAGGACTTCATGAACCGCTCTCTGATTCGAACCGCCTTTTGCGGCGCGCTGATCGCTTGCGCTGCGCCGTCGCTGGCGCAGGGGCCGATGGATATTCAGCCCAAAGCGACGGCCGGCGGCGGAAAGCCGGCTGCTGCGGCCCCGACCGTCGATCGCGATGCGGCCGTCCAGCGCGCCAACGAATATTTCAATTCTTCCGATACAATGGTCGCCGATTTCACCCAGACCGGCGCCGATGGTCGACGCTCGCAGGGCAAACTGTATGTTCAGCGTCCCGGCAAGATGCGGTTTGAATACGCCAGCCCGGCCACGCTTGAGGTGGTCTCCGACGGCACGTCGGTTGCGGTGCGCGACCGTAAACTCAACACGCAGGATCTCTATCTGATCGGCCAGACACCCCTGAAATTTCTGGTGAAACGCCAGATCGACATTTCGCGCGACACGCGCGTTCTGAAAGTTTCGGCCGAAGGCGGCAATACCGCGATCCTGATCGAGGACAAGGCCACGATCGGCGGATCGTCGAAGATCAAGCTGGTTTTCGACGGCAACTTCACCCTGAAGCAATGGCAAGTCACCGACCCGCAGGGCTACGACACCCGCGTCGCCCTGCATAATATCGATTTTAACCGCCGTCCGGATTCAGGCCTGTTCAAGATCAATCAGGAGCGCATTCTGGAGCCGAATTAATCGGCAAAGGCGCATCTTGAAACCGCGTCGGGTCGCAGCCACATCCAGATTACGTGAGGCTTCCGGTCCATACGCTGCGTGAGTATTGCAAGCGGGATCGATGGCTGCTGGCGCCCCCTCCCGGCGGCCTTTCCTCGCGAGCGCCCGGCCTAAACGGCCGGGCGCTTTGTTTTGGGGAGCGTTGTTTTGACGAGCGCTTGCGCGGGACGGCCCGCCATGGTCAATCGAAGAACGCCTCATTTAAGGAACGTCTCATTGCGCCTTCGCCTCGCCACCTGGAATATCAATTCGGTTCGCTTGCGCATGCCGCTGGTCGAGAAATTCCTCACCGCCGAACAGCCCGACGTCCTGTGTTTGCAGGAGACGAAATGCCCCGACGCGGAATTTCCGTCGGCTCCGTTGCGCAAGCTTGGCTATGAACATTTCGCCATCGCCGGCCAGAAGGGCTATCACGGCGTCGCTATCGCCTCGCGGCTGCCTCTCGCCGACATCGAACGCGGATCGTTCTGCGGCCGAGGCCACGCCCGCCACGTCTCCGCGCGTCTGATGATGCAACGCCCGGTCGAAGTGCATAATTTCTATGTTCCGGCCGGCGGCGATATTCCCGATCCGGAAGCGAACGACAAATTCGCTCACAAGCTCGAGTTCGTCGACGCTATCCGCGACTGGACGGCGACAAGCGGCGTCGCAGCGCGCGATTCGATTCTTGTCGGCGACCTCAATATCGCGCCGTTGGAGCACGATGTCTGGAGTCATAAAGCCCTGCTATCGGTCGTCAGCCACACCCCGATCGAAGTCGAGAAACTCAACAGTGCACTGTCCGCCGGCCCGTGGGTCGATGTGATGCGGCGGCATGTGCCCCATCCCGAAAAGCTCTACACTTGGTGGAGCTATCGTTCGCCCGACTGGGAAAAGGCCGACAAGGGCCGCCGCCTCGACCACGTCTGGGTTGGCGAAACTCTGGCGCCCGCCTTCCAGTCCATGCGTGTCCTGAAGGACGCGCGCGGCTGGGAACGCCCGTCTGATCACGCGCCGGTCATTGTCGAATTTGTATTTTAGCCTTCGGGCGCGCCAACGCGGCTGCGAAAAGCGGCAAGTTCGCCGACAAAAGACGTCAGGCGGTTCGCCATCACAGCCCTGACCCGCGCGGCGCTGCGCGGAAATTCCTGCAACACGCGGTGGAAAAGGCTGCGCGGCACCTTCAGCACGGTCGAAGCTTCGTTCGCGACCGCTGTGACAGGCCGATGCGTATCGGTGATCAGGGCTATCTCGCCGACAAGACCCTCCGGCCCGATGATCGCGTCGGCAAAGCCGCTCGCCGCATCGTTATGGAGAGCGATCGCGCCTGACAGGACGATGAATCCGCCGTCCGATGGTTCGCCGCGCCGAAACAGAATGTCGCCGGCGCGCAAAATGCGCGTCTCAGCTGAAAACGCAATCAGCCGCAGCGCTTCGGGCTCCAGCTCGGAGAACAAGGCGATACGCGACAGCCTGCGAAACCCTTCATCGATCAACATTCATGATCCTCACGGCGCGACCCTCACGGAATGAGTTTATAGCCGCCGGCTTCCGTCACCAGCAGCTTGGCGTTAGCGGGATCGTCTTCGATTTTCTGCCGCAGCCGATAGATATGCGTCTCCAGCGTATGCGTCGTCACCTGCGCGTTATAGCCCCAGACTTCGCGTAGCAGAATGTCGCGCGTCACGACATTCTGCCCGGCGCGATACAGAAATCGCAGAATCGCCGTTTCCTTTTCCGTCAACCGCAACCGGCTGCCGCGCTCGTTGACGAGATGCTTCGAGGCGGGATGAAACACATAGGCGCCGATGCGGAATTGCGCGTCGTCACTCGCCTCGTTCTGGCGCAATTGTGCACGAATGCGCGCCAGAAGAACCGCAAAGCGAAACGGCTTGTTGACGTAATCGTTTGCACCCGATTCAAGCCCGAGAATCGTGTCGGCGTCGGAATCATGTCCTGTCAGCATGATGATGGGATTGCGAAAGCCATGGGCTCGCAGCTCCCGGACAACGTCGCGTCCATCCATGTCGGGAAGCCCGATATCCATCAACGTCAGATCCGGCGCTTCATCGCGCGCCACGGCCAAGGCCGCTGCGCCGGCCTCAGCCTGCACAACCTGAAATTCCGGATGCAGCGCCAATTGCTCGACCAGCGCTGAACGCAAATCGACGTCGTCGTCGACGATCAGGATTTTATGGAACGCAGACATGAGTCTCTCTTTCGGGCGGCGCAAGAGGATATTGCCGCGCGAAGCTCAGCCACGCAAACTGGCGGCAGAATGTCTTCGACAACATCAACGTGACCGCACGAACCTGCCCGATATGAGCCGCCATCTCGATTGCCTTGTTGTTCATACGGTCAACGCGCGGGCGACGCGCGGATGGCTTCGCGCCGGCGCGACGCTCATCCGTTGCGCCATCGGCCGCTCCGGCGTCACGCGTTTCAAGCGCGAAGGAGACGGCGCGACGCCCGCAGGCGGCTTCAGGCTGCTCGATATGCGTTTTCGCGCTGACAGGCTGGGGGCTTCGATCTCAATCCTCCCGCGTCGGGCGATTCGACGCGACGATGGCTGGTGCGATGATGCGCAGGCGGCGAATTACAACCGGGCCGTAAAACTGCCCTCGCGCTCCAGTCATGAGAAAATGTGGCGAGACGACGGACTTTATGATGTCGTGATCGTGCTCGACTACAACCTCGCGCCACGTCGCAAGGGAGCCGGCAGCGCGATCTTCTTCCATTGCGCCCGGACGGATTATGCGCCGACCGAAGGTTGCATAGCCATTTCGCGCGCCGACATGCGCCGCCTGCTGCCGCGACTGTCGCGGCGAACAGTCATGCGCATTGGTTAGCGCGCGCCGAAAATGGCGCTGCCGACGCGCACATGCGTCGCGCCAAGCTGAATGGCGAGTTCGTAATCGGCGCTCATGCCCATCGACAGCGTCTTGAGCCCGTTGCGCCGGGCGATCTGGGCCAACAAAGCAAAATGCGGCGACGCCTGCTCGTCGACCGGCGGAATGCACATCAAACCGTCGATTTCCAGACCAAGCTCGCGGCAATAACCGAGAAAGGCGTCAGCCTCCTGCGGCGCGACGCCTGCCTTTTGCGTCTCATCGCCTGTGTTGACCTGAACAAGCAGGCGAGGCCTGCGTCCCGCGCGCTGTATCTCGCGCGCAAGGGCCTCGGCGATTTTTGGTCGATCGACCGTCTCGATCACATCGAACAATTCGACCGCCTCGCGCGCCTTGTTTGATTGCAACGGGCCGATCAGGTGCAATTCGATATCCGGATGAACGTTTTTCAATGCCGGCCATTTGGAGTTGGCCTCCTGCACGCGGTTCTCGCCAAAAATGCGCTGCCCGGTGGTGATGAGCGGCGCGACATCCTCGACCGGAAACGTCTTAGACACGGCGACGAGCGCGACCTCGCCCGGTTTGCGGCCGACATCGCGCGCGGCGCGGCCGATGTCGGTCGTAACCTCACGCCATTGATTGATGATTTGCGCCGCTCTGTCGGGATTCGCCGTCACCTGGTTTCTCCTGCTTTGGCCGGGCTCTAGGACCAGATGGGCGCCGGCGCAAGACGTGAGCCTAAAATCATTGACCGCTCCCTGGAAATCATGCTCTTTGCCGCCAAATTCAGCTGTTTTTTAGGATCAGGAACGGGCGGTTTGACGATGGAACTGGAGCGCTACAACGCCCGCGAGGCCGAACCCAAATGGCGCAGGATTTGGGACGAGCGTCAGACCTTCAAGACCAGCAATGACGATCCGCGCCCGAAATATTACGTCCTTGAGATGTTTCCCTACCCGTCCGGGCGCATCCATATGGGTCATGTGCGCAATTACACGATGGGCGACGTTGTGGCGCGCTACAAGCGCGCGCGGGGTTTTAACGTTCTGCACCCGATGGGCTGGGACGCTTTCGGCATGCCGGCGGAAAACGCCGCAATGCAGAACAACACCCATCCCGCCAAATGGACCTACGCCAATATCGACACGATGCGCGCCCAGCTGAAAAGCATGGGTCTTTCGCTCGACTGGTCGCGTGAAATCGCCACCTGCGATCCGAGCTATTACAAGCATCAGCAGCGCATGTTCCTCGATTTTCTCAAGGCGGGGCTTGTTGCGCGCAAGCAGTCGAAAGTGAACTGGGATCCGGTCGATCACACCGTGCTCGCCAACGAGCAGGTGATCGACGGCCGCGGCTGGCGTTCCGGCGCTCTGGTCGAGCAGCGCGAACTGACGCAATGGTTCTTCAAGATCACCGATTTTGCGCAGGATCTGTCTGACGCGCTCGATACGCTCGATCGCTGGCCCGAGAAGGTGCGCACCATGCAGCGCAACTGGATCGGCCGCTCGGAAGGCATGCTCGTGCGCTGGGGTCTTGCGCCCAATGCGGCTGGCTCAGAGATCGAAGTTTACACCACCCGCCCCGACACTTTGTTCGGCGCGAAATTCATCGCGCTGGCGCCCGATCATCCCTTGGCGGCGAAAGTCGCCGCGAATAACCCCGCTCTCGCCGAGTTCATCCAGGAATGCCGGCGCATGGGCACCTCCGTGGCGACGCTTGAGACGGCGGAAAAGAAGGGTTTCGACACCGGTCTGCGCGCCGTTCATCCCTTTGATCCCAATTGGACCGTTCCGGTCTATGTCGCCAATTTCATTCTGATGGATTACGGCACGGGCGCGATTTTCGGCTGCCCGGCGCATGACCAGCGCGACCTCGATTTCGTCAACGCCTATGGACTTGGCAATATTCCCGTCGTCTGCCCGGCGGATGCCGATCCAGCCAGCTTTGTCATCACCGACGTGGCCTATGACGGCGACGGAAAGCTGATCAATTCGCGATTCCTCGACGGGATGCCGATCGACGCGGCGAAAGAGGAGATGGCGCGACGGCTTGAGGCGCAAATGCTCGACGGTCGTCCGCAAGGCAAGCGTCAGGTCAATTTCAAGCTGCGCGATTGGGGCATTTCCCGCCAGCGCTATTGGGGCTGCCCGATTCCGGTCATCCATTGCGACACATGCGGCCCCGTCGGCGTGCCGGTCGCCGATCTGCCGGTGAAACTGCCGGAGGACGTCAGTTTCGATCAGCCCGGCAATCCGCTGGACCGGCATCCGACCTGGAAACACGTCGCCTGCCCGCAATGCGGCAAGCCGGCGCGGCGCGAAACCGACACGATGGATACGTTCGTCGATTCGTCCTGGTATTTCGCCCGCTTCACCGATCCGTGGAACGAAACCGCGCCGACAAGCCGTGCGGTCGTCGATCGCTGGCTTCCGGTCGATCAATATATCGGTGGCATCGAACACGCGATTCTGCACCTGCTCTATTCGCGCTTCTACGCCCGCGCCATGCAGGCGACCGGCCATTGCGACGTGAAGGAGCCCTTCGCCGGCCTGTTCACGCAAGGCATGGTGGTGCACGAAACCTATCGCGACCGCGACGGCAAATGGGTGGCGCCGGCCGAGATCCGCATCGAGGGCGGCGGCGCGAGCCGCAAGGCTTTCGCACTCTCCGATGGGTCGACTGTTGAAATCGGCGCCATCGAAAAAATGTCGAAGTCGAAGCGCAATACGGTCGACCCGGACGATATTATCGCCAGCTATGGCGCCGACACGGCCCGCTGGTTCATGCTGTCGGACTCCCCGCCCGAACGCGACGTGATCTGGACGGAAGAAGGCGTGCAGGGCGCATCGCGTCTCGTGCAACGTCTGTGGCGTCTCGTCGGCGAGATGGCGCGGATTGCCGCTGGCGCGCCAGCAAATGCGCCTGCGGAATGGTCCGAAGCCGCCCAGACGGTGCGCAAGGCCGCCCACGGCGCGCTGATCAAGATCGAGAACGACGTGGAGCGCCTGCGTTTCAACGTCTGCGTGGCGCATCTCAACGTGCTGGTGAACAGCCTGTCTTCCGCTGTCGGCGCGATCGAGAGCGACGAAATCGCGCCGGACTTGCGCGCGGCCTTCAAGGAGGCGGCCGAAATTCTGGTTCAGCTTTTTGCGCCGATGATGCCGCATCTCGCCGAGGAATGCTGGGCGCTGCTTGGTCACAAATCCCCGGTCGCCGAGGCGTCTTGGCCTATTGCCGACCGCGCGCTTGTCGTTGAAGATGCCATCAGCCTGCCGGTGCAGGTCAACGGCAAGAAACGCGGCGACGTCACCGTGCCGCGCGACGCCGATGCCAAAACCGTCGAGGCGGCGGCCTTGGCTCTTGAAGCCGTTCAGCGCGCGCTGGAAGGCCGCGCGCCGAAGAAAGTGATCGTGGTGCCGCAGAGGATCGTCAATGTCGTTGCCTGATTTGAAGCCGATCGCGCGCCGCGCTTTCCTTGGCCTTGCGTTTGCTGGCGGCGCGACTGCGCTCGCCGGCTGCCAGCCGCTTTATGGCCCCACAGCAACGGGCCTGTCGCTCGAAAGCGAATTGCAGGCCATCGCCGTCAACCCGATTCAGGGACGCGTCGGTCACTTCATCGAAAGCGAGCTCACTTTCCTTCTGAACGGAACCGGCGCGAAGATTTCTCCGAAATATCGCCTGACCATTCTTGTCAAAGAGCGCTCGCAATCGCCGCTCGTCGATACGGTCGCAGGTCGCAATACGTCGGCGACAATTCTTGTCGACGCCTATTACCATCTGACCCGACCCGGTCAGGACGAACCGGTGACCAAGGGCATGGTGTTTGTCACCCAGAGCTACGACCGCACCAGCCAGCGGCTGTCGAATCTGCAGGCTGCGCGCGACGCCGAAGCGCGCGACGCAAAGGAACTGGCGCGACAGATCAAGGACCGGTTGGCGCTCGCGCTTGCCGGACGCTGAGGCAACGGCTTCGTGGTTGCGATCAAAAGCTACGAGGCCGACCGCCAGCTCAGCCATAAACCGGCGCATATCGGCTTCTTTCTGGTTTTCGGCAATGATTCCGGCCTGATCGCAGAACGCGTCCGTCGCATTCTGCGTCTTTGCGTCGATGACATAAGCGACCCGTTTCAGCTTGTCCGGCTCGATGGCGACGATGTCGCCGCCGATCCGCTTCGGTTGGCGGACGAAGCCAACACCATGCCGATGTTCGGCGGGCGCCGCGCGATCTGGCTGGAAGCTGGTCAGAAAAACATCTTGCCGGCGCTCGATCTGTTATTCGCGACGCCGCCCGTCGATTGCGCCATAGTTGTCGAGGCTGGGTCGCTCAAAAAAGGCGCCCCGCTGCGAGAGCGCTTCGAACGCGCAAAAAACGCCTATGCCGTTGAATGTTACCCGGATTCGCCGCAAGACCTCGAACGGCTCATCGACGCCGAGGCGAAGGCCATGCGCCTCTCGGTGGAGCCTGACGCCCGCAAGCTTCTTGTATCCTTGCTGGGCGAAGACCGGCTGACGACGCGGTCCGAACTGTCGAAACTGCTGCTCTTCGCCCATGGCGAAAAGCACGTGACTTACGAGCATGTGGAAGCCGTAGTCGCCGACGCATCCGTGCTTGCGCTCGACAACGCCATCAACGGCGCTTTCGGCGACAAATTGGCGTCTCTCGACGAGACGATCGAGCGCGTTTACGCAAGTGGCGGCGACCACAATATGCTCGTCGCTGGCGCCCTGCGTTACGCGACTGCGCTTCACCGCGCTCGCCTTGATATAGACGCAGGCGCGGCCATCGAGCAGGCGGCGATGAAAGTCGGCCGCGGCCCCAAGACGCGCATGGACGAAATCGCCCGGCAGCTTCGTTTATGGAGCGCCGGACAACTCACTGAAATTATTGTGGCTTTAGGTCGCACAGCGGCGCAGGCGCGCAGCTCGCCCCGCCTGGCGCGCGCCCTGACGACGCGCGCTCTATGGGAAGTCGCGCGTCGCGCCAGAGTGAGAAGAGCTTAAGCTTTCAATCTGTGACAGAGCGCATCAAGCTGATCCAAGCTCTGGTAGCGGATGCGCATTTCGCCGGAATCGCCGCGATGCGCGATTTTAACCGCGAGCCCGAGCGCTTCGGATAAAGCGCGTTCCAGCGCTCGCGTATCAGCGTCCTTGTCGTCCGTCTTGGTCGCTTTATGAGCCTTGGAGGTCGGCTTATCGTCTTCCTGAGCCAATCGCTCGACGTCGCGAACCGTCAAACCGCGATCGACGATACGTTGAGCGACGGCGTCGGGATCGGAGAATGACAGGAGCGCGCGGGCGTGCCCGGCGGAGATAACGCCCTCGGCGAGAAACTTCTTCGATCTCTCCGGAAGCTTCAACAGACGCAGCGTATTGGCGATATGGCTGCGGCTCTTGCCGATGATTTTCGCCAGATCGTTTTGACTGTAGCTGAACTCGGAAGCGAGCTGGTCGTAGCCCATTGCCTCTTCAAGCGCATTCAGATCGGCGCGCTGAACGTTCTCGACAATCGCCAGCTCCAGAGCCTCGCGATCCCCCACCTCGACCAGAATGATCGGAATGTCGTGCAGCCCGGCGCGCTGCGCAGCCCGCCAGCGCCGCTCGCCGGCGATGATCTCATAAGCGTCGGCCACACCCGGAATGGTTCGCGCAAGAATGGGCTGAATAACCCCCTTCTCCCGGATCGAATTGGCCAGATCTTCGAGATCGGTCTCCTCGAAAACTTTACGCGGATTACGCGGGTTGGGACGCAAAAACTCGATGGGCACGCGCTTTTGTCCGGCGCGCGGCCGCTCCGTTGTCGTCGACTCTTCGCCGGCGTCGCCGATCAATGCCGCCAGCCCACGTCCCAGACGGGGTCGATGTTCTTCAGCCATGATGTCCTCGTCGGAAAATGCCAGCGCAGCCCGGATCAAGCAGCAGCGAGACGGCGTTCACGCCGGATGATTTCCGACGCCAGCTTCAGATAAGCCTGGCTACCCGCGCATTTGAGATCATACAGCAAAACAGGCTTGCCATGCGACGGCGCTTCGGAAACACGCACGTTACGCGGAATAACGGTGTCGTATACTTTCTCACCCATGAAATGACGCACATCCGCAACAACCTGTGTTGCAAGGTTATTACGTGGATCAAACATGGTCAGAACGACGCCATGAATTGTCAATTCAGGATTCAAGGTCTTTTTAACCTGATCAACAGTCGATAGAAGCTGCGATAAACCTTCGAGAGCAAAAAACTCGCACTGCAACGGAACAAGCACGCTATCCGCAGCGCTAAGCGCATTGATCGTCAACAGATTGAGCGAGGGCGGACAATCGACGAGCACATAGGTAAAACGCTCGGCCTCCGGCCTCTGCGCCTGATCATGCTCGAAATCTCGCAAAGCCTTTCGCAGCCGAAACGCTCTGTCCTTCTCCGGCGCGATCTCCAGCTCGACGCCCAGAAGATCAAGAGTGGACGGCGCCACAGAAAGACGCGGCACCGCCGTTTCCTGCACGACATGGGCCAGCGAGGCCTCGGCCGTCATAACGTCATAGGTTGAATGCCGACGGTCTTTTCGATCAATGCCAAGACCCGTCGACGCGTTGCCTTGCGGATCGAGATCGACAATCAGAACGCGCTCGCCAATCGCCGCCAAGGCCGTGCCAAGATTGATGGCCGTTGTCGTTTTGCCGACGCCGCCCTTCTGGTTGGCCAGAACCAACACACGCATTTTGGAATCCATAGTCACGTCGCTTATCCCGCCGCTTCCGATAGCCCTGAAATCTTCCGCCTCAGGATGACGATCCGCCCTGAAACATCGGTTTCACTAGAGGCTAACTCGACAGAAATATTACTAGGGATAGCGGCTTGCGTCAATTCAGACGCTACATCTTGTCCCTTTGGAAACAACCCGATAGCGCCTGAATCGATATATTCCTGTGTATATCCAAAGAGATTTTTCATACTCGTCAACGCACGCGCGCTGACGATTTCAATGGGCGGGTTTTGCGAGATGGTCGCGGCTTCGATGCGGCAGTTATGAATTTTGGCGCCAATTCCTGTTTCACGTGAAACTTCCCGGAGAAATGCGCATTTTCTCTGGTCGCTTTCAATGAGCTGAACAGAGGCGCCGGCCTGCTCGCTGAGAAAAATAGCCGCGACCAACCCAGGGAATCCAGCGCCAGATCCCAAATCAAGCCAAGTCTTCCTGCCCATGGCGAGAGGAACGAGCTGCGCGGAATCCCAAAAATGCCGCATCCAAACCGAAGTAAGCGTGGTCGGCCCTACGAGATTTATCGATTTCTGCCATTTCAGGAGGAGATCTGCGTAAATATCCAACCGCTTCACGATATCCGCCCCCGCGTCAAAGCGCTCGATAAAGGCGTCCCGCTCTCCCTGTTTAAAGTTCATCGGGGCAATCTTTCGTATCCGAATCGAAGCTCTTCCTGGCATGGGCCGCCAGCAGCGTCATGGCCGCCGGCGTAATGCCCTCAATCCGCGAGGCCTGAGCCAAAGTGCGCGGCCTGATCTGCCCAAGCCGGCCACGCAATTCAGCTGACAGCCCGGCCATCGCGCCATATTGAACATCATCGGGAATATTGAGATTCTCGTCACGACGATAGGCGGCGATATCTCGCGCCTGACGATCCAGATAAACAGCATATTTCGCGTCAATTTCGATTTGCTGCGCAATATCACGGTTGACGCGATTCAATTCAGGCCAGATTTGCCCGATCTGTTCGAAGGAAATGTTCGGATAAGACAGCAGCTTAAACGCGCTCCGCGCAATACCATCCTTATTGAGTTTCAGGCCGAATTGTTCGGCCTGGGTGGGAGTCAGCGTCCTTTCGGCAAGCAAAGCCCGCGTTTCATCCAGCGCCTGCATCCGTCTATGATGAATTTCCGCGCGCGCCGCGCCGATACAACCCAACTTTACGCCACGATCCGTCAGCCTTTGATCAGCGTTGTCTGCCCGTAAAACAAGGCGATACTCTGCTCGCGAAGTGAACATTCGATAGGGCTCGCTGACGCCCAATGTCACCAGGTCGTCGATCATGACGCCAAGATACGCCTCGCCGCGATCGAATGTGATCGGCCTGCCGCCCGACGCGCACAGCGCGGCGTTCAGTCCCGCAACGACGCCTTGGGCCGCTGCCTCTTCATACCCGGTCGTGCCATTGATTTGGCCGGCAAGAAACAGGCGACCACAACGCTTCGTTTCGAGCGTGGCGTTCAACTCCCGCGGATCAACATAATCATACTCGATGGCATAGCCCGGCCGTTCGATGACGACACGCTCCAGACCGGGCATGGTCCTCACGAAAGCAAGCTGGACATGCTCCGGCAGGGATGTCGAAATCCCGTTCGGATAGATCGTATCAACATCCAACCCTTCCGGCTCGAGAAAGACCTGATGCGTCTCCCGATCCGAAAACCTGACGATCTTGTCCTCGATTGACGGGCAGTAACGTGGGCCCCGTCCTTCGATAGCGCCCGAATAAACAGCCGATAGCTGCAAATTATCCTGAATGATCCTGTGCCCGACGACCGTCGTCCGCGTGATGAAACAGGGCAATTGCGGATTTTTAATCCGGCTAGTCAGACGCGAGAATGGCTCCGGCTCAGCATCGCCCTCCTGCCTCGCCAACCCGTGCCAGTCGATTGTGGAGCCATCGAGCCGCGGCGGCGTGCCGGTTTTCAGACGCCGCAACTTCAGTCCGCACGTTTCCATGCTTTCCGCCAAGGAAATCGACGGTTCGTCACCGAATCGACCCGCGGAACGGCGCACATCTCCCAGATGGGTCAGGCCGCGCAAAAAAGTCCCTGTTGCAATAACAACGGCGCCGCAATGAACGACTCCGCCCTTCGAAAGCCGCACGCCAGTAACCATCCCATTCGCCACGATGAGATCAATGGCTTCGTCTTCCATAATCTCCAAATTCGCCTGCTCACGCAGCGCATTTTGCATCGCTTGGGCGTAGAGTTTTCTATCGGCCTGCGCCCGTGGGCCTCTCACGGCTGGGCCTTTGGAGCGATTGAGAACGCGGAATTGAATTCCTGCGGCATCAGCCACTCGCCCCATCAACCCGTCAAGCGCGTCAATCTCTCGGACAAGATGACCTTTTCCAAGCCCGCCGATGGCTGGATTACATGACATTGCCCCAATGGTTTCGAAGCGTTGCGTAACCAAACCTGTCTTAGCGCCCATGCGCGCCGATGCGGCTGCGGCTTCGCAGCCAGCATGCCCGCCGCCAATGACAATAACGTCGCATATATCCGTCATTGAGTCTTTCGCTCGCGAATCGAATGTTTCACGTGAAACATCACTTGCCGACGCAGAAGCGCCCGAATATCTCGTCCAGAACCGTCTCGGAATCTTGCGCTAAAGAAAGCGCATTCAGCGCACGCCGTGCAACACGAAGCTCCTCCGCTACAAGTTCAAGCGCGATCAGATCATCCATAAGGACGCGTTCTATCGCCGCCCGCCCTTGCCGAATAGCGATCAAGTGCCGGCGTCTGATATCAAATCCTTCGACGCTCACCATTTCGTTTGCGAATCGACTGACGCGTCGGCGCAATTCATCCAAGCCCGTGGCTTTCTTGGTGGATATCGTCAAATCATAGCGATCGGCGACATCGCTCTCACTGCGCAAATCCGCCTTCGTCCCCACACGCCAAACGACGGCGCTCCCAGCAGCATGCGGCGGCTCTGCCTGCGTCACGCCATCGTCCAGCCAAAGCACAAGATCTGCCTGGTCCATACGCATACGCGCGCGGCGAACGCCCTCTCTTTCAATCGGATCGGAGGTCTCACGCACACCCGCTGTATCAACCAGCACCACAAGATAACCGTCCAGCTCCAGCGCCAACTCAATCGAATCCCGAGTTGTTCCTGCAATCGGCGACGTAATCGCGTGGTCTCTGTCGGCAAGCGCGTTCATCAAAGACGACTTGCCAACATTAGGCGCCCCGGCCAGAACGATCGTCAAACCATCGCGCAAACGCCGGCCGTATTTCTCGAGCCGTTCTGCCTGCATCATTTCATGAGCCAGCTCTGCCAGTTTTTTTGTAAAGGCGCTTCGATCAAAATCCGAGACGTCCCCTTCATCGGAGAAGTCCAGCTCTGCCTCCACCATTGCGGAAGCTTCAAGAAGCTGTTGTCCCCAGCTGGACAGAACACGCCCAAAGCCATTATCGGCGGCACGAAACGAGGCGCGGCGTTGCTGTTCCGTTTCCGAATCGATGAGGTCCGCGAGGCCTTCCGCAGCTTCGAGGCTCATTTTGCCGTTTCTGACAGCCCGTCGCGCGAACTCCCCTGGTTCGGCCTGTCTAAATCCATCCAATCGTGCAAGACGCGACAGTAGCGCTCGGACAACAGCACGGCCGCCATGCGATTGAAACTCCGCACAATCCTCGCCGGTGAAACTATTCGGCGCAGGAAACCATAAGACCAGCGCGTCATCGATCACGCTTGAATCTTCATCGCGAAGCGACCGCAGCGCGGCGTAACGCGGCGCAGGAATTCGACCCGCAATCGTTTCGATCGCGACTCGAGCGCCGGGGCCCGAAATTCGAATGACAGCGACCGCCGCGCGACCCACTGCGGTCGCCAGCGCAAAAATCGTCTTGCCATCATGATGCCATTTCATCAGCTGCGCGTTACCCTGACTGAGGAGGACGATGATGTCGCGAAACGAATTACGGGATTCGGCGAGTCCCTATCTTTTGCAACACGCCCAAAATCCAGTTCACTGGCGGCTATGGGGCGCAGCGGCCCTTGCCGAGGCACAGGCGAACGATAAGCCCATTCTGTTATCGATCGGCTATGCGGCCTGCCATTGGTGCCATGTCATGGCGCATGAAAGTTTCGAGGACCCCGAAACAGCCGCACTCATGAACGAGCTCTTCGTCAATATCAAGGTCGATCGTGAGGAGAGACCCGATATCGATCATCTTTATATGTCCGCGTTGCATATGCTTGGAGAGCAGGGGGGCTGGCCGCTGACCATGTTCCTGACGCCGAAAGGCGAGGCGTTTTGGGGCGGCACGTATTTTCCTCCCGAACCTCGCTACGGTCGCCCGTCATTCCGAGAGATTTTGCGCTCGATCGCACGTATCTATCGAATCCAAGGGCAGGCTGTCGCGGAAAACGCCGCCGCTATTCGCCGTCGCCTTTCGGCGGCCCCGAGCGATCATATCGAACCACTTACGCTCGACTTTGCAGACTCGCTCGCGCGTCTCCTCAATGACGCGATCGATCCGTTGAATGGTGGCTTGCGCGGATCCCCGAAATTTCCAAACCCGTCCATTCTCGAAAATCTCTGGCGAAGCGCCGATCGTCTCGGAAACGAATCCATGCGCGCGTCGGTCGCCCTGACTCTGGAACGCATGTGTCGCGGCGGCATCTTCGACCATCTCGGCGGCGGTTTCGCGCGTTATTCCGTCGATGAGCGATGGCTTGTCCCCCATTTCGAAAAAATGCTCTACGACAACGCCCAAGTGCTCGATCTTCTTGCCGGGGCATGGATAAAGACGAACAACGATATTTTCCGTCAGGCCGCACTAAAAACTGTCGGTTGGCTCGAACGCGAAATGCGCGCGCCCAGCGGCGCTTTTTTCGCCAGCCTTGACGCCGATAGCGAAGGGGTTGAAGGCAAATTCTATGTTTGGTCCTACTCAGAAATTATCGATGCTCTCGGACCTGACGCGGGTCCGGCCTTCGCCAAAGCCTATGACATTTCTCCGATGGGAAACTGGCGTGACGAACATTCGGGTCTAGCCGTCAACATTCTCAATCGCCTTCATGAAAGCTCTGACGAAAGCGACTGGAGCTTGGCGCGATCAATCCTGTTCAGCCGCCGTGAAAAGCGTATTGCGCCCAGCCTCGATGACAAGATTCTCGCTGATTGGAATGGCCTCGCCATAGCGGCGTTGGCGCGAGCCTCGCTTGCTTTCAACATGCCCGCCTGGCGGGATCTCGCCAGCGTCGCTTATCGTTTCGTATACGACTCGATGATGGGGCCTCATCTAGAAGCGCCGGTCCACGCGATGCGCAACGACGTAGCATCAGCGCCGGCGATGGCGCTGGATTACGCCGCAATGGCTTCCGCTGCGCTTGCTATGGCGGAGGTCTTTACCGATTCAACAGCATTCATAAACGACGCAAAAATCTGGCTTGAGCGTCTCTGGCGCGACCATCGCAACGATCATGGTCTCCTCACTATGCCCAGCCGCGCAGCTGAAGACGTCCTGCTGCGATTGGCGCCCACACAGGATGACGCCATCCCCAATGCCCATGGACTTGCAGCGCAGGCCATGATTCGTCTCCACGTTTGGACGGGCGATATGCTTTGGCTCAATCGCGCCGACGCGCTGATTGCGGCTGCGACGCCAGCGATTCGATCATCGCCCGCCAATCATTGCGGACTATTGAACGCTTTTGAGTCCCGCATGCGCATGATCGATGTTGTCGTCATTGCGCCCCGCGATCATGAACTTGCACACATCGCGCGCGCGAACATGGGTCTCAATTGCATCGTTCGTATCGTCAACGATTCAAAAGAGCTGCCATCCGAACACCCACTTGCAGACCTTGGAAATATTGGGACGCCGACAGCCTTTGTATGCGGCTCTGACCGATGTTCGCCGCCGGCGACGACAGCGAACGATCTTGTGGCGCGTATCGCGGAATTCCATCGCACGCAGTCATGAAAAAGGGGCGGCTCGACGCCGCCCCTGATTCACGTGAAACATTCGGACCCGAATCGATCAGGTGTTCATCGACTCAAAGAAGCTCGCGTTGCCCTTCGGGGTCTCGCGCAGCTTGCCCTGCAGGAATTCAATCGCATCGACCGTTCCCATCGGATTGAGGATGCGACGCAGCACATACATCTTCTTGAGAATGTCGGCCGGCACGAGCAGCTCTTCCTTGCGCGTTCCCGAACGCGTGATGTCGATAGCGGGGAAGGTGCGCTTGTCGGCAACCTTGCGGTCGAGAATAATTTCCGAATTGCCCGTGCCTTTGAACTCTTCGAAGATCACTTCGTCCATACGCGAGCCCGTATCGATCAGCGCCGTCGCGATAATGGTCAGCGAGCCGCCTTCTTCGATATTGCGCGCGGCGCCGAAAAATCGCTTCGGCCGCTGCAACGCATTGGCGTCCACGCCGCCGGTCAACACCTTGCCGGAAGACGGAACGACGGTGTTGTAGGCGCGGCCAAGACGCGTGATCGAGTCGAGCAAGATGACCACGTCGCGGCCGTGTTCGACCAGCCGCTTGGCCTTCTCGATCACCATCTCGGCGACCTGAACGTGACGCACCGCCGGTTCGTCGAAGGTAGACGAAACCACCTCGCCCTTCACAGAGCGCTGCATGTCCGTCACTTCTTCGGGACGCTCATCGATCAGCAAAACGATCAGATAACATTCCGGGTGATTGGCCGTGACCGATTGGGCGATGTTTTGCAGAAGAACCGTCTTGCCGGTGCGCGGCGGCGCAACGATCAGGGCGCGCTGGCCTTTGCCGATCGGCGCGACAATATCGATCACGCGCGATGAGAAATCCTTCCGGGTCGGATCCTCGATCTCGAGCTTGAGCCGTTCGTCGGGATAGAGCGGCGTCAGATTGTCGAAATGGACTTTATGGCGAACCTTTTCCGGGTCCTCGAAATTGATCGAATTGACCTTTAGCAGCGCGAAATAACGCTCGCCCTCTTTCGGGCTGCGGATGAGGCCCTCGACCGTATCGCCGGTGCGCAGGCCGAACCGTCGAATCTGCGACGGCGAGACATAAATATCGTCCGGGCCGGCCAGATAATTGGCGTCCGGCGAACGCAGAAACCCGAAGCCGTCTTGCAGCACTTCAACGACGCCTTCGCCGATGATTTCCACATCGCGGCTGGCCAGCTGCTTGAGAATGGCGAACAGCAGCTCCTGCTTGCGCATGATCGAGGCGTTCTCGACCTCGTGCTCTTCCGCGAAAGCGAGCAATTCCGTCGGCGACTTGAGCTTCAGATCCTGAAGTTTGATTTCCCGCATCGGGATAGTCCTTGGGCTTTGGTGGCGCAGCCGCGCCGCAAACACATAAACTGAGAAAATAAGCTGGCCGCATTTGGCTGGCCTCGCATCCGTCACGCGACGATCACGCCATGACAATGCAGCTTATCGAGAGGAGAGAACCCACGCTTACGGCGAATCGTCAATTTTGACAAGGGCGCGCGGCGCCGTCCGTCCACCCTCAGAACGGTTTGACGATCACGAAAATGACAATTCCGATCATCAGCAAGGTCGGAACTTCATTCAGAACGCGAAAATAAACGCCGGATTTGTCGTTGCGATCTTCCGCGAAGGATTTGACCGCCATGGACAACCAGACATGGACGCTGGTCAACAGCGCCACGAGCGCCAGCTTGCCATGAAACCAGACATGGCTGAAAAATTGCTGTTGCCAGGCGATAGCTAGGCCGCTCGTCCAGGCGACGATCATTGCCGGCGTCATAATGGCGCGCAGCAAACGCCGCTCCATCACCTTGAACGTCTCCGATTGCTGCGACCCTTTCGGCGCGTCAACGTGATAGACGAACAGCCGCGGCAGATAGAGCAGGCCGGCCATCCATGAAACGATGGCGAGCACATGCAGAACCTTCAGCCACAGATAGGCCATCTCAGCCCTCCGCCCGAACCAGTTTCATCAACCGCTCGACATGGGCGACAGGCGTTTGCGGCAAAATGCCATGGCCGAGATTGAAAATATGCGGCCGCCCGCGCAGAGTTTCGAGAATATGCCGCACGCTGGCATCAAGCCCCTCGCCGCCGGAAATCAGCGCCAACGGATCGAGATTGCCCTGAACCGGAATCCGATCGTCGATTTCACCCCGAACAAAAGTAGGGGCAACGGAGGTGTCGAGCCCGATCATGTCGACGCCCGTCGCAGCCGCATAACCGCGAAGATGGCTGGTGGCGCTGCGCGGAAACCCGATGATCCGCGCATCCGGCCGGCGGCGACGCAAACCCTCGACAATCGCCGCGACGGGCTTGACGCACCAGCGATCAAACTCAAGCGCTGGCAACACCCCCGCCCATGAATCGAAGATTTGCACGGCTTCAACGCCAGCCTGCAACTGGCGCTCGAGATAATCGATCGAGGCTTCGACCAGCCGATCAATGATTTTCTGAAACAGCGCCGGGTTTTGATAGGCGAACAAGCGCGCTGGCGCCTGCTCGGGCGTGCCGCGCCCCGCGATCATATAGCTCGCGACCGTCCATGGCGCGCCGCAAAAGCCGAGAAAAGTCGTATCCGAAGGCAATGCCGACTTGACCCGATCAATCGTCTCGAACACCGGCCCAAGACGATTAAGATCGATCTTTTCGAAAAGCTGGGCGAAATCCGCTTCGGTTTCGATGGGCGAGAGCCGTGGTCCCTCGCCCGTCTCGAAAGAGACGCTCTGCCCGAGTGCGTCGGGAACGACCAGAATATCGCTGAACAGAATGGCCGCATCAAAGCCGAAACGACGGATGGGTTGCAACGTCGCTTCCGCAGCGAGCTTCGGCGCGTAGCAGAAATCCATGAAGGATGGCGCTGTCGCGCGAATTTCCCGATATTCCGGCAGATAGCGTCCCGCTTGCCGCATCAGCCAGATCGGTCGCCTGTCGAGCGCTTCGCCGCTCATCACCCGCAGGAAAGGCTTTTCGGAAGAGCTCGGCGCAAGCGGCACTGAAGAGAATCCTTGAATCTATGACTCTGTTTCTGAGTCTGTTTGGCTTGGGATTACCGTCATTCACGTCGTTCCACAATGCTTCTTGCGATGAGACACAGCGCCAGTCAGTGGCGTGACCCCCTCAATCCCCCCTGTGGATCATTAAGGTTTTATTAATAATTTCATGGATCCGTATGGTTAATGAAATGTGAATTGTGGAGTCGATAAGTCGCACTTCGTCCTGCCTGTCAAAATCGAATTTTGACCCATCCACAAAGGCCGGACTGTTGATTGCCGCCGCAAGAAAGACGAAACTGCCCACAGGGTTCGGCGCTTGCGCCGCAGCTGCGCAAATCTGTCCACAACGCGCCCGTTCGGCCGGGGACAAAATCCGCACGGGGCAAATTCCGCATGGGTCGCAATTACTTCCATCTTCACCTCGTGTCCGACGCAACGGGCGAAACGCTCATCGCGGTCAGTCGCGCCGCCGCCGCCCAATATCAGGGCGTGTCGTCGATCGAGCATATTTATCCGCTGGTGCGTTCGCGCACCCAGCTCGAAAAAGCCATCACCGAAATCGAGGCCTCGCCCGGCATCGTGCTCTTCACTCTGGTCGACGAGGAACTGATCGAACGGCTTGAGGAGGCCTGTCGCGAAACAGGGTCGCTGTGTCTGTCGGTTCTGCAACCGATCCTCAATTTGTTCCAATCCTATCTCGGCACGGCTGCAACGCCGCGCGCCGGCGCCCAGCATATGCTCAATTCGGATTATTTCCGCCGGATCGACGCGCTGAATTTCACCATGATGCACGACGATGGCCAGCTCCCGGAAAATCTGGAAGAAGCCGACGTCATTCTGCTTGGCGTCAGCCGAACGTCGAAAACCCCGACGGCCATCTATCTGGCCAATCGCGGCATCAAGACCGCCAATGTGCCGCTCGTGCCTGGCGTGCCGCTGCCCGAAACTTTGTCGCGCGTCAAACACCCCCTCGTCGTCGGACTGCTCGCGTCGCCCGATCGCATCGTCCAGATCAGACAGAACCGGCTGCTCGCCCTCAAGGCCGATACGGAATCCCCCTATGTCGACCGCATGTTCGTTGCGGAGGAAATGGCGCAGGCCCGCAAGCTTTTCTCGCAGAACAATTGGCCGACCATCGACGTCAGCCGTCGCTCGATCGAGGAAACTGCGGCCGCAATCATGGATCTCTACCGCATGCATCGGATGAAATTCATCGTTGAAGCCTGATCCGATGCGCTCGCTCTGGATCGCCGACAAGCCGCTCGTTCTGGCCTCGAAAAGCGAGAGCCGTCAGGCTTTGTTGCGCGCCGCCGGCATTCCTTTCGAAGCCGCGCCCGCCGAGATCGACGAGCGCGCCGTCGCGGGCCTGGTCGAGCCCCCGGACGGCGCAGCCATCGCCAGTTGTCTGGCTCAAACCAAAGCCCTTGCGATCGCCAGGCGATATCCGGGTCGGCTTGTTCTGGGTGCGGATCAGACGCTCGCGCTCGGCGGGGAAATCTTTTCCAAGCCGCCGACACTTCTCGCCGCGAAAGAACAATTGGGCCGGCTCTCCGGCCGCACGCATTCTCTGCATTCGGCGATTTGTCTGGCGCAGGATGACCGCATCCTGTTTAAGGCCGCCCCGCAGGCCAAATTGACCATGCGCCCGCTGGGGCAAGACTTTATCACGCTTTACGTTGAAGTCGCCGGCTTCGACATTCTCGCCAGCGTCGGCGCCTATCAGCTCGAAGGTCTTGGCGTCCATCTTTTCGATAAGGTCGAAGGCGACCATTCGACGATCCTCGGATTGCCGCTTATCGAGCTGCTGGCCTTTTTGCGCCGCCACGGGAGTCTCGCGTCATGACGCAGCCAGAACTTGTCCGTCGCGCCTGCGTCATCGGTTTTCCGGTCAAACATTCGCGGTCGCCGAAAATCCATGGCTATTGGCTGGATAAATACGGCCTGTCGGGCGCTTACGGCCTCGCCGAAATAGCGCCTGCGGTCATTGAGGATTTTCTCTCCCACCTCGCGGAACGCGGCTATGTCGGCGGCAACGTCACCGTGCCTTACAAGGAAACAGCCTTCCGCGCCTGCGCTCGCCGCACTCCCGTCGCGGAAGCGCTCGGCGCTGTGAACACTCTGTGGATCGAGAGTGGACAACTTCATGGCGACAACACCGATGTCGCTGGTTTTCTTGGAGCTCTGGACGCAGAGGCGCCTGACTGGCGCAACCGGTTGAAAACTGCGGTGGTGCTTGGGGCCGGCGGTGCGGCGCGCGCCATTCTGCATGGATTGAAAACAAGCGGCGCCGAGACGATCCGTCTCGTCAATCGCAGCCGCGGCCGCGCCGAGGAATTGGCCGCCCATTTCGGCAGCGTCGAGATCATCGATTGGAACGACCGCTCGCAAGCTCTCGATGGCGCCGATCTTCTCGTCAATACGACGTCGCTTGGCATGAAAGGTCAGCCGACGCTCGATATCGATCTGTCGCCGTTGCCCGCTCACGCCGTCGTCGACGATATCGTTTATGTTCCGCTGGAGACGCCATTGTTGACGCAGGCGCGCGCGCGCGGCTTGCGCGGCGTCGGCGGCCTTGGAATGTTGTTGCATCAGGCCGCGCCCGGCTTCGAGCGCTGGTTTGGCGTCAGACCGGGCGTCACCCCGGAACTTCGCGCCATGATCGAAGCGGATGTGAGGAGCGCGGCCTGATGTTCGTGCTGGGACTGACCGGATCGATCGGCATGGGAAAATCCGCGACGGCCGCCATGTTGCGATGCGCCGGCGCGCCGCTGCATGACGCCGACGCGGCGGTGCACGCCCTTTATCGTGGAGCAGCCGCGCGGCTTGTCGAACAAGCTTTTCCCGGAACGGTGCGTGACGGCGTCGTCGATCGCGATTTGTTGGGCAAACGTATTCTCGGCGACGCAGCCGCCCTGCGCCGACTTGAATCGATCATCCACCCACTGGTGCGCGACGCGCGCGACGCTTTTCTTGCCGATTGTCGTCGCAACGGCGCGCGCCTCTGCGTCCTCGATGTGCCGCTGCTCTTCGAAACGGGCGGCGAACGGTCCGTGGACGCTGTCCTTGTCGTTTCGGCCCCGGCCGATGTGCAGCGCGCGCGCGTCCTCGCGCGGCCGGGCATGACGGCCGAACGTTTCGAAGCGATCCTGTCCAAACAGATCCCGGACGCCGAAAAGCGCCGCCGCGCGCATTTCATCGTCGATTCCAGCCGGGGATTTGACGCAGCCGAGCGACAGGTTGCGGCAATCCTGCGAGCGCTGGCGGGCGTGACCGGACGGATGGGAAAAGACCTCTGATGCGCGAAATCGTCTTCGATACCGAAACCACCGGCCTCGATCCATACAAAGGCGACCGCATCGTCGAGATCGGGTGTGTCGAATTATATAATACGATTCCGACCGGCCAGACCTTTCACGTCTATCTTGATCCTGAGCGCGACATGCCCGAGGAGGCTTTCCGCGTCCACGGCCTTTCACGGGAGTTTTTGACCGGAAAGCCGCTGTTTGCGGCGATTGCCGACGATTTCCTCGCCTTTATCGGCGACGATTCGCGTCTGATCGCGCATAACGCCGAATTCGACATGCGCTTCATCAATGCCGAGCTGGAACGCCTCGGCCGCGGGCGCATTGCGGCTGAACGGATCGTCGATACGCTGGTTCTGGCGCGACGGAAACATCCGGGCGCGTCAAACTCTCTGGATGCGCTCTGCGCGCGCTACGGCGTCGATACGTCCCGCCGCACCAAACACGGCGCATTGCTCGATTCCGAATTGCTGGCGGATGTGTACGCCGAATTGATCGGCGGACGACAGGCGGCGCTCGGCCTGACAGAAAGCGTCGCTGCGACCAAGGACGAGGTCATCGTCGCAATTGGCGCGCGCCCCGAAGCGTTGCCATCAGCCATGACAACGCAGGAAAGCGAAGCGCACGCAGCCTTTGTCGCGAAAATGGGCGACAAGGCGATCTGGCTGAAATATCGCGTCTGACGTAGGTCTCCGAAGGGAGGGAATATAAAAGCAAACAGGCGCCCGAAGGTGCCTGCTGCTGAAATTATGACGCGAAACCTCAGGCCTGCGCCGCAGTTTCCGTCATACGCTGCTGATAGAGCGCATGAAAATCGATCGGATCGATATAGAGGGGCGGGAAACCGCCGTTGCGCACGGCGTCGGCGACGATCTGGCGCGCGAAGGGGAACAGAAGACGCGGGCATTCGATCATGACGACCGGATGTTTCTGATCTTCCGGAATATTGGTCAGACGGAACACGCCGGCATAGTCGAGTTCGAATTTGAACAGGGTGTTGGCGCCTTCGCCAGCCGATCCTTCCAGCATCAAGCCGACTTCGAAATCGTTCTCGGCGAGCTGACGCGCGTTGACATTCACCTGAATGGAAATGTTCGGCGCATTTTCCTGCGGACCGAGCGATTGCGGCGCATTCGGATTTTCGAAAGACAAATCCTTGGTGTACTGAACAAGCGCGTTAAGCGCCGGACCCTGCGCCGCCGCGCCGTTGCCGTTCGATTCGGCCATTCCATTTCTCCTCGGGGATCGAGCGGGACCGGACGTCGATCACGCGTTTGCAAAGATGGGGGCAGCCGGTAGCACTTTTGCGCGCGCCTCACAAGAACGCCGCGTCAATTGCGCCGCGCAAGCGAGCCTGCGTCGGACGGGGTGTCCTGGTCGATCCGGCGCCAATCCTGCGGCGCCAGTTCGATCACGCCATCGCGTTGCGAGCGCATCTTGTCGACCGTCTTGGAGAAGCGCCGCGTCAGAAGCTGACGTATGGACGGCGCCGCCAGCGCCAATCCGATCAAATCGGATAGGAAACCGGGAAGAATGAGCAAAACGGACCCAAGCGCCGCCAGCGTTCCGTCGAGCATGGCGCCTTCGGCGACATCATCGCCATTGAAAGCGCGCCGAAGTCCGCGCGCCGCGCCGATTCCCGTCTGGCGCATCAGAACAACGCCGGCGAGGCTGGTCAGCGCGCCGATCAGAATGGCGCCGCTCCAGCCGAAAAAATGAACGATAAACGCAAGCGCGGCTGTTTCGCCGAGCAGCCAGATTGCGATGGCTATCATGAACCACGACGGCTTGCGCATGATCTCGAAATCTCGACAAGGCGTTCGGAAACGCCGTGGGTCTTGGCGAATATTGCCCGCGAACACAGATAAGCTATATGAGAAGGGACAAGCCGTCGCGCAAGCGTCTCGTCGCGGCTGCGGCCCTGCCCGAACGAGATAAGGCCTATGGACGCCACAACCCTGATTTTTGCCGCGCTCGCGATTTTCGTCGTCTGGAAACTGCGTTCCGTTCTGGGAACCCGCACCGGCGCGGAAAAACCGCCATTCGACCCCGCCGCGCGCCGCACGCCGCAACCCGCGCAAGACGGCTCGAATGTCGTGCGCCTGCCCGGCGCCGCCAATGACCGTGGCGCGCCGCCGCCGGCCGAGCGCTGGAAGGGCGTGGCCGAGCCCGGATCGCCGCTCGCCAGAAATCTCGATTCGATCGCGGCGATCGATCCCAATTTCAATGGCCAGACGTTTCTGTCCGGAGCCAAGGCGGCTTATGAGCTGATCGTCGTCGCTTTCGCTGCGGGCGACCGGCAAACGTTGCGGCCACTGCTCGCCAAGGATGTGATGGAAAGTTTCGACGCGGCGATAGCCGCGCGCGAGAAGAGCGGCGAGAAAGTTGAAACAACATTCGTGTCGATCGACCGGTCATCTCTTGAAGACGCTCAGCTTCGGCCCGACGCGGTGCAGATCGCCGTGCGCTTTCATTCGAAATTGATCACCGCGACCCGCGATGCCGCTGGCAAGATTGTTGAAGGCGATCCGGAAAAAGTGGCGGATGTCATCGATATCTGGACTTTCGCGCGCGACCCCCGCTCGCGCGATCCCAACTGGAAACTCGTTGCGACCGAAACGGTGCACTAAACCCGGCGCATGGCTAGGAGGCCTTGTCTTGGCCGCAGTTGCGACCTTCGGCGCTCCCGCTGTCGCCGGGCATCGGCTTGAGGCGATTGGCTACGCGTCGATTGCGGGCTTCGCCGAAGACGATTTACGCACGGCTTTCGAGACGTTCAGAACGAGTTGCGCGGCGATGGCGTCGGGCGCGCCGGAATTACGGCGCGGCAAGCCAGCGAGCGCCGCGTTGCAGGATATTTGCCGGGCGGCGCTCGACGCGGATGTTTCGACAATCTCCGCTGCGCGCGCCTTTTTCGAAACGCATTTCCAGCCCTGGCGTATTCACCCCATGGATGCGGATGGCCGTGAACAGAGAGGTTTTCTGACCGGCTATTACGAACCTGTCGTCGCCGCCTCGAAAAAACGCACGCCGGATTTCACAACGCCGATTCTGTCGCGGCCGCCCGATCTCGTCACGCTCGATCCCGGCGAAGATATGGGCGCGCTGTCCGGCCTTGCGGCCGCCCGCCGCCGTCCGGACGGCGGCCTTGAGCCATACGCCGACCGCGCCGCCATCGAGACAGGCGCGATTGACGATCGCACAGAGGCGATCGCCTGGGTGCGCGATCCGATCGAGCGCTTCATCATACAGGTGCAAGGATCGGCGCGACTGCGCTGGCCTGATGGATCAGAAGCGCGCCTGACCTATTCCGGGCGCAATGGATTGCCTTACACCTCCATCGGCCGCGCCCTTGTCGAAGAAGGCAAAATGACAGCGGAGCGCATGTCGCTCGCGGCGTTGAAGCAATGGGTTCGCGATCACGGTCAAGACGAAGGCGCGGAAGGGCTCGCCTTGATGCGCCGCAACAGATCCTTCGTGTTTTTCGCGCTCGGTCCTGTGGATGGCGCCGGCAAAGGTCCGATCGGCGCGGCCGGCGTTCCGCTCGCGCCCTTACGCTCGATCGCCGTCGACCGCTCTTTGTGGTCTTATGGTTTGCCGTTCTGGATTTCCGCCGATTTGCCGTGGCGCGGCGCTGAGAAATCGGCCTTTCAGCGCCTGATGATCGCGCAGGACACGGGTTCGGCCATCCTCGGGCCAGCCCGCGCCGATCTATTTTTCGGCTCTGGCGACGAGGCCGGCGCGCGCGCCGGCGATATTCGCCATCCGGGCGAAATGATCGTCCTGCTGCCGCGCCATCAGAGCGCGCCATGAAGGAGTTTTTCCCCCCGCCGCGCCCCCATCGCCGTCGCGTCTTGTCCGACGAGGAAATCGCGCTCTGGCTTGAAGTGACGCGAGACGTGGCGCGCAAATCTGGCGTTGCGACGCTTCCCGCCCCGCCGCCGGCGCCTGAACAAAGACCTGCGAACCCGGCCGCGGCGGCGCCCGGTTTTTCGCCGATGCCCGTTCGCCCCTCGCCGCCGCCCCTGACGCGGCTTGAACGACGCCTCAAACAGAATCTGTTGCGTGGTCGGACGCAGGTCGATGGCGTGATTGACCTGCATGGCATGCGCCAGCATGAGGCGCATCGCGCGCTTGTGCGGTTTTTGCACGACGCTCAGGCGCGCCATGGTCGGGTTGTGCTGGTCGTCACCGGCAAAGGCGGTCGCCTGTCGCAATTCTCCGATGATCCAATGCGGGAGGCGGGCGTTCTGCGCCGGCTGACGCCGCAATGGCTGGGCGCGCCGGAACTGCGCGCGACGGTGGCGGGCTTTGAGGAAGCGGCTCAGCCGCATGGCGGCTCGGGCGCGCTTTACGTGCGGTTGCGGCGGTCCCGTCTGGAGGGCGCCCGATGACGCCGTTCGGCCAGAAATTACGCGATTTGCGCACGCGGCGCGGCGTCAGCCTGAAAACCATGGCGGCGGCGATCGATGTGTCGCCGGCTTATCTGTCGGCGCTGGAGCACGGCAAACGCGGCGTGCCGACCTGGTTTCTGGTCCAGCGCATTATCGTCTACTTCAACGTCATCTGGGACGACGCGCATGAATTGGAGCGCCTTGCCCAGATTTCAAATCCGCGCGTGACGATCGACACGGCCGGCCTTCATCCGAAAGCGACCGAACTCGCCAATCGATTGGCCCGTGACGTCGCCGATCTGGCGCCGGAAGATCTCGACGATCTCTTGCGCCGCCTCGAAACCGCCCGCGTCGGCAAGATGAGCCGGAGCCGCGCTTGACGGCGCAAGCCGCCCGGTGCGATGTGCCGGCAAATCCGCAACAGGAAGCTTTCATGACCCGCCGCCACGATATCCTCGCCCTCGGCAACGCCATCGTCGATCTCATCGCCGTCACCGACGATGATTTTCTCGCCAAGCATAAGCTGCATAAAGGCGCGATGGCGCTGATCGACGAGGCGCAGGCCGAAAAGCTCTATGCCGCCATGGGCCCCGTCACCATCGTCTCCGGCGGTTCGGCCGCCAACACGATCGTCGGCGCGGCGGCGCTTGGCGCGAGGACCGCATTCATCGGCAAGGTCAAGGACGACGAAATCGGGCGCGGCTTCGCCCACGACATCCGCGCCATGGGCGCGCATTTCGACACGGCGCCGGCCAAGGACGGCCCTGCGACGGCGCGGTGTTTCGTTCTGGTGACGCCGGACGGCCAGCGCACCATGAACACTTATCTTGGCGCCTGTCAGGCTCTGAGCGAAGCCGACGTCGACGAAGCGACGGTGAAAGCCTCAAATCTCGTCTATCTCGAAGGTTATCTCTGGGATCCGCCGGAGGCGAAAAAGGCCTTCCGCAAGGCCGCCAACATCGCCCATGCCGCCGGTCGCCGCGTCGCGCTGACCTTGTCGGATTCCTTCTGCGTCGATCGCTATCGCGACGAATTTCTTGAACTCATCCGCAGCAAGACGGTGGACATCGTTTTCGCCAATGAGAGCGAATTGCACGCGCTCTACCAGACTGCCGACTTCGATACGGCGATCAATCTTCTGCGCGAGGAAGCGACGCTGGCGGCGGTGACGCGCTCGGAGAAGGGCTCTTTGATCGTCAGCCGGGAAGCGACGCATTCCGTGCCGGCTTTCCCGGTCGAGCGCGTCGTCGACACGACCGGCGCCGGCGATCTCTTCGCCGCAGGCTTCCTCGCGGGTCTGGCCAAGGACGCGCCGCTCGAACATTGCGCCCGGCTCGGCGCGATGGCGGCCGCTGAAATCATCCAGCACATCGGCGCACGGCCGGAGGCCAATCTTGCGGCTTTGGCTGCCGAAAACGGCTTGAGTCTCTGATCAGAGCTTGCGCAGAGCCACTTCCTCGATGCGGTGGCTCGCGCCCTTGGTTAGCACCAAACTGGCGCGCGCCCGCGTCGGCAGCACGTTCTCGTGCAGGTTGGCGAGATTGATGCGCGTCCAGATGCCTTTGGCCGTCGCGATCGCCTGCTCCTCGCTGAGTTCCGCATATTTGCGGAAATAGGATCGCGGATCGCGGAAGGCCGTCTCGCGCAGCCGCATGAAACGCGCAATATACCACTTTTCAAGCAACGCCTCCTCGGCGTGCAGATAGACGGAGAAGTCGAAATAGTCGGAAACAACCGGCACGGCCTCGCCGTCTTTTGGACGGCGACCCGGATTGAGCACGTTGAGCCCTTCGACGATCAGGATGTCTGGCCTGTCGACAATCACATGATCGTCCGCCACGACATCATAAACGAGATGCGAATAAACCGGCGCGCGCACATTGCGCTTGCCGGCCTTGATATCTGAAAGAAAGCGCAACAAGGCGGGGCCGTCATAACTCTCAGGAAAGCCCTTCTTCTCCATCAGCCCGTCGCGTTGTAAAACGGCGTTGGGATAGAGAAAGCCGTCTGTCGTCACGAGCTCGACTTTTGGCGTGTTAGGCCAGCGCGACAAGAGCGCCTTGAGCACGCGCGCGGTGGTCGATTTGCCGACGGCGACCGATCCCGCCACGCCGATAATATAGGGCACCTTGCCGTCGGCGGCGCCGAGAAAGCGCTGCGTCGCCTTGAACAACCCCTGCGTCGCCGCAACATAGAGAGCCAGAAGGCGCGACAGCGGCAGATAGATCGCAACGACCTCTTCGACCGAAATCGGATCGTTGATCGATTGCAGCCGCGTCAGATCGTCGATGGTCAATGTCAACGGCGTATCGGCGCGCAAAGCCGCCCATTCAGCTCGACTGAAATGCCGATAGGGAGAAATATCTTCCATTTCGGACTGCACGCGCTCGTCCATCGATTTTCCCCCGTCCGCGGCGACCTGTTAATTCGTCCGCGACGCTTTCTCCTCAAGCCCCGAGCGGCTTGTGCGCCGTTCGAGCTCGTCCATCACATCCTGCAACGAAACGCCGCCGGCCTGAAGCAGGACCAACAGGTGATAGAGAACGTCGGCCGCCTCGTTGCGCAACTCGGTCTTGTCGGCCTTCATACCGGCGATGACGGCCTCGACCGCCTCTTCGCCGAATTTCTTGGCGACGCGCCCCATGCCGGCTTCGAGCAGCGATTTCGTATAGGATTTATCGGCGCTGGCGCCGCTGCGCGCAGCGATGATCGTGGCCAGATCGTCAAGCGTGAAGCCGCTCATGCCGTGGCCCTCCGCGTCGTCGCGCCGTAACCGTCCATCCGCATCGCCAATCCGCAGGCCTGCATGTGCTCTTTCGCCTGGCGGATCGTATATTCGCCGAAATGGAAGATCGAGGCGGCGAGCACCGCCGTCGCATGCCCCTCGCGCACGCCGGCGACGAGATGATCGAGAGTGCCGACGCCGCCAGAGGCGATCACCGGCACGCGCACTGCATCGGCGATGGCGCGGGTCAGACCGATGTCGAAGCCGGATTTCGTGCCGTCGCGGTCCATCGAGGTGAGCAGGATTTCGCCGGCGCCGAGGCTGACGACCTCGCGCGCATAATCAACGGCGTCGAGGCCGGTCGGCTTACGCCCGCCATGGGTGAAGATTTCCCATCTGCCGGGGCCGGTCGCTTTCGCGTCGATAGCGACGACGATGCACTGACTGCCGAATTTCTCCGCCGCCTCGCGCACGAAAAGCCGATCATGCACGGCGGCCGTGTTGATCGACGCTTTGTCGGCGCCGGCGAGCAGCAGCTTACGAATGTCGTCCACCGTGCGGATGCCGCCGCCGACGGTCAACGGCATGAAGCAGGCTTCGGCCGTGCGTTGGACAACGTCGAGAATGATGCCGCGGTTTTCGTGGCTCGCCGTGATGTCGAGAAAACAAAGCTCGTCGGCGCCGGCGGCGTCATAGGCGATAGCGCTCTCAACCGGATCGCCCGCGTCGCGCAGCCCGACGAAATTGACGCCCTTGACGACACGCCCGTCCTTGACGTCGAGGCAGGGGATGACGCGCGACTTAAGCACGGCGCGCCTCGTGGATCAGTTTCAGCGCCGCCGCCGGATCAAGCCGTCCATCATAGAGCGCGCGCCCGGTGATGGCGCCGGCGAGTTTGGCGCAATCGGGCTGCAACAGACGCGTCACATCGTCGAGCGAGGCGAGGCCGCCGGAGGCGATGACCGGAATCCGCAAGGCGTCGGCCAAAGCCAGCGTCGCCTCGATGTTGAGGCCTTTGAGCACGCCGTCGCGCGAAATATCGGTGTAGATGATGGCGGCGACGCCGGCGTCCTCGAAGCGCTTGCCGAGTTCGACGGCCGACAATTGCGCCGTGCGCGCCCAGCCTTCGACGGCGACAAGCCCATCGCGCGCATCAATGCCGACAGCGACGCGGCCAGGATGCGCACGCGCCGCTTCCCGCACAAGCTCGGGGTCTTTCACCGCTGCCGTGCCGATGATGACGCGGGCGACGCCCTTGCCGAGCCAACCTTCGATCGTGCGCATGTCACGAATGCCGCCGCCAAGCTGCACGGGCATTTTCACGTCGCGCAGAATGCCCTCGACGGCCTGCGCGTTCATCGGCTTGCCGGCGAAAGCGCCGTCGAGATCGACGACGTGCAGATATTCGAACCCTTGCGACTCGAACGCCCGCGCCTGCGCGGCGGGATCCTTGTTGAAAACGGTCGCCTGCGCCATGTCGCCGTGAATGAGGCGGACGCATTCGCCCTCCTTCAGATCGATCGCGGGAAACAGGATCACGGACGCCACCTCAGAAAATTGGCGATGAAGGCGAGACCGAAAATCTGGCTCTTCTCGGGATGGAATTGCGTGCCGGCCATGTTGTCACGGCCGACGATGGCGGCGATTTCACCGCCGTAATCCGTATTGGCGAGCGCCAGCTCCGGCCGCGCCGCGGCAAACCGGTAGGAATGCACGAAATAGGCGTGCAGACCGTTCGCGCCCGTGGGAACGCCCGCCAGCAACGCGTGATCGCCATGGGGCTGGATAGTGTTCCAGCCCATATGCGGCACTTTCAGCGACGGATCGTCCGGTTCGATGGCGATCACGTCGCCGGCGATCCAGCCGAGACCTTGCGTCGTTTCGTGTTCGAGGCCGCGCGTCGCCATGAGCTGCATGCCGACGCAAATGCCGAGAAACGGTTTGCCGCGCGCGTGCACGGCTTCGGTCATCGCCTCAAGCATGCCTGGAGCGTTCTCAAGCCCGCGCTTGCAATCGGCGAAGGCGCCGACGCCCGGCAGGACGACGCGGTCGGCGCGCCGCACCTTTTCAGGATCGCTCGTCACCTCGACCTCAAGCGAGAGGCCAGCTTCGCGCGCCCCGCGTTCGAAGGCTTTCCAGGCCGAATGCAGATTGCCCGAGCCGTAATCGATGATGGCGACGCTCACCAGCGCTCTCCCATAGTGGGGAAAAGTCCAAGCACAGCTTGATCGTCGTTGGGCTTGCGCAGCGAAGGAGGAGCAGTTTCGCTGGCGGTCGCTGGCTGCGACGATCGGCGGGCCTTGCCGAAAAACCGCGCTTCAACATCTTCAATGGCGCGGCCGACGACGACATCGAGCAAAGGCAGGCCGCGCCGCGCGAGTTTGTCGCGCAACAAGGCCCCTGCTTCGAGGCCGAGAAAAACCTGCCCCAGCAAATGGGCGATCAGAACCGAATTCGGCCCCAGTTTCAGCGCTGTAGCGGCGGCGCCGAGCGCAACGATCCAGACGAGCCACAGACCGAAAGCCAGCCAAAGCCTGTTCCAGAGAAGCCAGAGCGGCCCGAACGAAAACGCCGACCACGAAAATCCTTCGCGCACGAAGACTGTCGCGTCCGCATTGGCCGCGCCCGCAGGGGCATGCACGGTGAAGACGGCCATTGTCTCAACCCTTCAGGGAGCCTTTGGTCGATGGCACGACGCCCGCCTGACGCGGATCGATAGCGAAGGCGGTCTTCAACGCGCGCGCCAGACCCTTGAACGAGGATTCCGCAATGTGATGCGCGTTGACGCCATAGAGCGTCTCGACATGCAGCGTCACGCCGGCGTTCATGGCGAAAGCCTGAAAGAACTCGCGCACCAGATCAGTGTCGAAATCGCCGATCGTCGGCCGGGCGAATTCCGTGCGGAAGACGAGAAACGGTCGGCCCGACACGTCGACGGCGACGCGGGTCAAGGTCTCGTCCATCGGCAGATGCACGTCGGCGTAGCGCGTGATGCCCTTGAGATCGCCGAGCGCCTGACGCACGGCTTGCCCGAGAACGATGCCGACATCCTCCACCGTGTGGTGCATGTCGATATGCAGATCGCCCTTGGCGGAAATGTCGAGATCGATCAGCCCGTGCCGGGCGATCTGCTCAAGCATATGGTCGTAAAAGCCGATTCCCGTTGAAATCGTTGATTTTCCCGTTCCGTCGAGATCGACGGAGACAGAAATTTCCGTTTCCTTGGTGCGGCGGGTGACCGTTGCGCGGCGCATGGGCTTTGAGCTCACAGGTTGGATGACGCAGGCTTCTAGCAAGTCGCATGGCCCTTGGCCAGCGCCGCCCTTGGCTTGCGGCCTCTTGGGCTTCGCCTCTTGCAAGAGCTGGACCAGCCTCATAGATGGATCAGACCGTAAAAAGCGGCCGGCACGCAGGCCCGCGAGGATTTCATGGCGCAGCATCCCCCCGAAGGTCCAGCCTCCTGGCACGCCACCACCATTGTCATGGTCTGCAAGGGCGGGCGGACAGTGATCGCCGGCGATGGTCAGGTTTCCATCGGCCAGACCATCGTCAAGGGGAATGCCCGCAAGGTCCGTCGTCTCGCCAAGGGCGACGTCGTGGCGGGCTTCGCCGGAGCCACGGCCGACGCCTTCACCTTGTTCGAGCGCCTTGAAGCCAAGCTGGAGCAATATCCGGGGCAATTGCTGCGCGCCTGCGTCGAACTGGCCAAGGATTGGCGCACCGACCGCTATTTGCGTCGGCTGGAAGCCATGATGCTGGTCGCCGACAAGAAAGTCGGCCTCGTGCTCACCGGCAACGGCGATGTGCTGGAGCCGGAGCAAACGGACGACGGTTCTGTCATGGCCATCGGCTCGGGCGGCAATTATGCGCTCGCCGCCGGGCGCGCCCTGCTGCCGATGGGATTGGACGCCGAAACGATCGCGCGCCGCAGTCTCGAAATCGCCGCCGACATCTGCGTCTACACCAATCACAACGTGGTGGTCGAACAGATCGCCGCCGAATAAGCGCTGTCAGGATCAAGCATGACCGAATTGTCGCCGCGCGAGATCGTTTCCGAACTCGACCGTTTCATTGTCGGCCAGAACGCCGCCAAACGCGCCGTCGCCGTCGCTTTGCGCAATCGTTGGCGCCGATTGCAGCTGCAAGGCGCGATGCGCGAGGAGGTTTTGCCGAAAAACATCCTGATGATCGGCCCGACCGGCTGCGGCAAGACCGAGATTTCACGTCGCCTGGCCAAGCTCGCCAACGCGCCGTTCCTGAAGGTCGAGGCGACGAAATTCACCGAAGTCGGCTATGTCGGCCGCGATGTCGAGCAAATCGTCCGCGATCTTCTCGAAGTCGGCATTTCGCTGGTCAAGGAAACGAAACGCAAGGCCTTGCAGGCCAAGGCGCATCTGGCCGCCGAAGAGCGCGTGCTCGACGCCCTTGTCGGCGCCGCCTCCTCGCAGGCGACGCGCGACGCTTTCCGCAAAAAGCTGCGCGCCGGCGAACTCGACGACAAGGAGATCGAAATCGAGCTGACGCAGGCCGCTTCGGGCATGCCGATGTTCGAATTGCCCAACATGCCGGGCGCCTCCGTCGGCGCTATCAACCTTGGCGACATTTTCGGCAAAGGCTTCGGCAATCGCGCCAAGACGCGCCGCACAACGGTCAAGGAGGCGCATGAGCCGCTGGTGATCGAAGAGAGCGACAAGCTCATGGATCAGGAACAGATCGTTCAGGAAGCTATCCGCGAGGTCGAGAACAACGGCATCGTTTTCCTCGACGAGATCGACAAGATCTGCGCCCGCGAAACCCGCGGCGGCGCCGACGTGTCGCGCGAAGGCGTGCAGCGCGATCTGTTGCCCCTGATCGAGGGCACGACGGTTTCGACCAAGCACGGCGCGGTCAAGACCGATCACATTCTTTTCATAGCCTCGGGCGCCTTTCACGTCGCCAAGCCTTCAGATCTGCTGCCGGAACTGCAGGGTCGCCTGCCGATCCGCGTTGAACTCTCTCCGCTCAACGAAGACGATTTCCGCCGCATCCTGACGGAAACGGAAGCAAGCCTCGTCAAACAATATGAGGCGTTGATGCAGACGGAGGGGCTGACGCTCGCTTTCACGCCTGGCGCCATCGACGCGCTCGCCCGCGTCGCCGTTCAGGTCAATTCGAGCGTCGAAAACATCGGCGCCCGCCGCCTGCAAACCGTGATGGAGCGTGTGCTCGACGAGGTGAGCTTCACTGCGCCCGACCGAGCGGGCCAGACGGTGACGGTCGACGCCGACTTCGTCGACAGAAACATCGGCGATCTGGCCAAGAACGCAGATTTGAGCCGGTTTATTCTCTGAAGCGCCGAGGCTGGACAGCCGGGACGGGGATTGCCATAACGCGCGCCAATTCCCTTCCCGAAAGTCGCGATCCCATGGCCAAATTTTCCGAGCGCGTGTTCTCCGGCGTGCAGCCGACCGGCAATCTGCATCTCGGCAATTATCTCGGCGCCATCGTCAAATTCGTCGAATTGCAGAAGACGCACGAATGCGTCTATTGCGTCGTCGATCTGCACGCGATCACCGTGGCTCAGAAACGCGACGAACTCGTCAATTCCATCCGCGAAGTGACCGCGGCCTTCATCGCCAGCGGCATCGATCCGAAGAAGCATATCGTCTTCAATCAGAGCCAGGTCGCCGAACACGCCGAGCTCGCCTGGGTGTTCAATTGCGTCGCGCGTCTGGGCTGGCTCAACCGCATGACCCAGTTCAAGGAAAAGGCCGGCAAGGATCGCGAGAATGCGTCCATCGGACTCTATGCCTATCCAACCCTGATGGCCGCCGACATTCTGCTCTACCGCGCCACCCATGTGCCGGTCGGCGAAGACCAGAAGCAGCATCTTGAGCTGACCCGCGACATCGCTCAGAAATTCAATAACGACAATGCCGAAGCTATCGCCGCGCTTGGCTTTGAAGACGGCTTTTTCCCGCTGCCCGAGCCGCTGATTCAGGGCCCCGCGACCCGCGTCATGAGCCTGCGCGACGGCACGAAGAAAATGTCGAAATCGGACCCGTCCGATTATTCGCGCATCAATCTTTCCGACGATGCCGACGCGGTCGCTCAGAAAGTCCGCAAAGCCAAGACCGATCCCGAGCCGTTGCCCTCCGAACTCGAAGGGCTCAAAGGCCGTCCGGAGGCGGATAATCTTGTCGGCATCTACGCCGCGCTCGCCGGCGAAACCGCTGAAAAAGTGCTGGCGCAATATGGCGGCGGCAATTTCTCCTCCTTCAAATCGTCATTGGTTGATCTTGCCGTGGAGAAACTCGGCCCCATCGGCACGGAAATGAAAAAACTGCACGCCGATACCGCTTATATCGACGCGGTGCTCAAGGACGGCTCCGATCGCGCCCGCGTCATCGCGCGCCAGAATATGGATTCCGTGAAAGATATTCTCGGCCTGCTGCGTTGAATCGTATTTGGCGGATGTCGTGCGGCGAGTAGCCGCATCTTTCCATGCCTCAAGGGCGCCAGTTGCTCCGCGCCGCTGCTGCTGGCAGCATGCGTCGGCAGGCGGAGCGAAGCGATGGCGGGCAAGAAAAGACGATCTTTCGAGGCGGGTCACCGCCCGAAGTTTTTGGTGATCGCTGACGCTAGTGAGGAATGCGGCCGTGCGTTGCGTTTCGCCACGCGCCGCGCTCGCCACACCAACGCCGGCCTCGTGCTGCTCCACATCATCGATTCGAGCGACTTCCAGCAATGGCTCGGCGTTGGCGATCTGATGCGCGCCGAAGCCCAGCAGCAGGCCGAGGCTTTGCTGGACGCCTTCTGCGCGGAGGCGCGTCGCCTCGACGGCGTCGATCCCGAACGCATCATCCGCACCGGTGGGAAAACGGCGGAAATCGTCGGGTTGATCGAGGAAGACGAAGACATTTCGTTTCTCGTCCTCGCCGCTGGAACCGGCAAGGATGGCCCCGGTCCTCTCGTTTCTATGCTGGCCGGCAAAGCCAGCGCCGCTTTCGCCATTCCTGTGGTCGTGGTGCCGGGCGGCCTGACGGACGAGGAAATCGACGCGCTCGCCTGATGCTCGGATGGCGCTTGGCGCGCCAGCGTCTTATCTGATAATCGGAATATGCGTTCCCGCTTCCGGCCTTGAACCGGAGGAATGGAGAAAATCATGTTCATTCAGACCGAATCGACCCCCAATCCCGCCACCTTGAAGTTCCTGCCCGGCCGCCCGGTGATGAGCGAAGGCGCGCTCGATCTGCGCGACGCCCGCGCTGCGGAAATTTCGCCTTTGGGCCGCGCCCTTTTCGCCATCGATGGCGTGCGCGGCGTTCTATTTGGCGCGGATTTCGTCGCCGTCACCAAGGATGAGGGCGCCGACTGGAACCACCTGAAGCCCGCCATCCTTGGCGCGATCATGGAGCATTTCATGACCGGCGCGCCGCTTGTCGAAGGCGAAATGGCGGCGACGCAGAAGAGCGACGAGTTCTACGCGCCGGAGGACGCCGACACGGTGGCCGCCATCAAGGATCTGCTTGAAACGCGCGTGCGCCCGGCGGTCGCCGGCGATGGCGGCGACATCGTCTTCCGCGGGTTCGAGAAGGGAATCGTCTATCTTCAGATGAAGGGCGCGTGCTCCGGCTGTCCGTCTTCGACAGCGACGCTGAAACACGGCATCCAGAATCTTCTGCGACATTTTCTGCCGGACGTTGAAGCGGTCGAGCAGATTTAATGCCGGTTCTCGATGGCGAGAACCGGTAAGGAGCGAATGCGACGCCGAGCTGATGCGAGGAATTCGCGGATCGCGACCCGTCGCGATCCGTGGGACATCGTATAAGGCGGCCGCGTTGATCGAAGCCGCCGGAATGATCAGATTGCGACCATGAAGATTCTTGCGATCGACACAGCGCTGCCGGCGGCGTCCGCCTGCGTTTTCGAAGCGGGCGCGGCCGAGCCGATCGCGGCCGAAACCATCGCCATGGAACGCGGCCATGCCGAAGCCTTGCCACCGTTGATCGATCGCGTCGTGTCTCGGGTCGAAGGCGGATTTTCGGCGCTGGGCCGTGTCGCGGTCACGGTCGGGCCGGGCTCTTTCACGGGCATCAGGGTCGGCGTCGCCGCCGCGCGCGGCGTCGCGCTCGCCTGTAATATTCCGGTTGTCGGCGTTTCCACTCTGGCGGCGCTCGCCGCGCCGCTGATTCTCGAATCCGCAGGCGGCGTCATTGCCGCGGCGGTCGACGCCCGCCATGGCAATGTCTTCTTCGCCGCTTTCGTCTCGGGGGGACGTGTGCTGGTGCAGCCGCGCATCGCGCCGGTTCGTGAGGCGGTGCGCATGCTGGGGGCGGGGCCGATCCGCGCCGCCGGATCCGGTGCGCCAATGCTGGCCATCGAAGCCTGGAGCATGGGCATGTCGATCGACGTCGTCGGTGACATCGCCGCCCCGGATATCGCCTATGTGGCGCGGCTCGGCCTGCTCGCCGATCCCGAGACGGCGCCTGCGCGCCCGTTGTATATCAAGCCGCCGGACGCGAAGCCGCAAACCGCCGGCGGTGTGCCGCGCGCGCCTGAAATGCAGGTCTAAAGCCATGTTTGGCTGGCTTGGCCGCGCCAGCGCGCCGGCGTTGCGATCCATTGGCGCCGATCAGGCCGCCGCCTGCGCTGCCATACACGCGCCGTCTTTCGCCCATCCATGGAGCGCAGTGGAATTTGAAAGGTTGCTGACGGCGTCGGAGATCGTCGCCGACGGCGTTTTCGACGCGCGCGGCGCGCGATTGCAAGGCTTCGTGTTGTCGCGCCGCGCCGTCGACGAAGCTGAAATCCTGACCATCGCAATTGCCGAAAGCCAGCGCCGCTCAGGTCTTGGCGCAAAATTGCTCGCTGTTCATCTCGCCCAGCTCGCCGCGCGCGGCGTCAAGGCGCTGTTCCTCGAGGTGGATGAAGCCAATGTCGCGGCGCGCGCCCTCTACGCGCGGTTCGGCTTTATCGAGGTGGGCCGGCGGCCGGCATATTACCGCACGGCCGATGGCGGGCGATCGACGGCGCTTGTCTTGCGGCGCGCTCTGACGTGATCATAGGTCACGCGGCTGTCATGTCGCGGCGTTAAGGCGAAGGCCATGGCTTATATCCGCGCGGCGCTTCTGGCTCTCGTTCTCGCTGTCGTTCTGATTCTCGTCGTTCCGTTTCAGGCGCTTGCGCGAAAATTCGACTGGCCGATTCATCGCGTGATTCCCCGCCTTGTCTGTCGCGTTCTATGCGCCGCCTTGCGCATGCGCGTTCGCGCTTATGGCGCGTCTGAGGGTGATGGCCCACGTCTGATCGTCGCCAACCACGTTTCCTGGACCGACATTCTGGCGCTCGCGTCGCTGCAACCGATCTGTTTCGTAGCCAAAGCGGAAGTGGCCGGCTGGCCGGCGCTTGGCGCGCTGGCCCGGGTGCAGGATACGATTTTCCTTGATCGGACGGCGCGCTTCGCCTTGCCCGCCATCAACGCGCGCATGGCCGAAAAAATGATGGGCGGCGAAGATGTTATGCTGTTCCCGGAAGCGACGACGGGGGACGGCAACCGGCTGAAACATTTTCACGCCGTGCATTTCGCCGCCGCCCGCGATCTCCTGAAACGCAATACAAGCGTGGCGCAGGTTTCCATTCTGCCCGTCGCAGTCGCATACACGCGCCGCGACGGCCTGCCACTCGGCTGGTTCGGCAGGAAATCCGTCGCCTGGTATGGCGATAGCGACTTCCTGCCGCATATATGGGGCCTGCTCAGGGACGGTTCCGTCGATTGCGAGGTGCGTTTCGGCGCGCCGCTCGCTTTCGATCGGAACGACGACCGGAAAATCATCGCGCAGGCCGCGCGCGTTCGCGTCCGCGACTTGGCCAATCGGGCGATTCTCGGCCGAGACGGTTCTCATACGGCGCGTAAAGCGATAAAGAAGAGGAACGACGAGCCGCCGCGCGGCCTACCCAAGCAGGATCGATGAGTCTGACTTCGAATCTGGACGCTGAGAAAACGACCGCAGACGCCGCGACTGAATCGCAAGTCGCCAAACCGGCGCGCAAAGTTTTCATCAAATCCTTTGGCTGCCAGATGAATGTCTACGACGCGGCGCGCATGGCGGACGCGTTGGCGCCCGAGGGCTTCGACGAAACGACAGCCGTTGAAGACGCCGATCTCGTCATTCTCAACACCTGCCACATCCGCGAACGCGCGGCGGAAAAGGTCTTTTCCGAGCTCGGCAAATTGCGCGAGTTGAAGCAGGAGCGCGCCGCCGCCGGACATGAAACGAAGATTGCCGTCGCCGGCTGTGTCGCCCAGGCCGAAGGGGCGGAAATCCTGCGTCGCCAAAAGAGCGTCGATTTCGTTGTCGGCCCGCAGAATTACCATCGTCTGCCGGACCTTCTTCGCCGCTCCGGCGAAGGCGGAAGCGTCGTCGACACCGATTTTCCGATCGAGGACAAATTCGATCATATCGCCGCCGCTCGGCCGGAAAAGACAAGGGCGCGCGGCGTCTCCGCCTTTCTGACCATTCAGGAAGGCTGCGACAAGTTCTGCACCTTCTGCGTCGTGCCCTATACGCGCGGCGCCGAAATGTCGCGATCCGCGGCAAAGATCGTTCACGAAGCGCAAGAGCTTGCCCGCGCCGGCGTGCGCGAGCTCACGCTGCTGGGGCAAAACGTCAACGCCTGGGCTGGCGAGGGTGAGAACGGCGGCGCTTGGACGCTGGCGCGACTTGCGCGGCGTCTGGCGGAAATTCCCGGCCTTGCCCGCATTCGTTACACGACGAGCCATCCCAACGACATGGGCGAGGATCTCATCGCCGCGCATGGCGCCGATCCGGCCTTGATGCCTTTCCTGCATCTGCCCGTTCAATCGGGTTCCGACAAGGTGCTGGCCGAGATGAACCGCAAGCATGATGCGGCGGCCTATCTCGAACTCGTCGCGCGCATTCGCGCCGCCCGGCCCGACATTGCTTTATCCTCCGATTTCATCGTCGGATTCCCCGGCGAAACGGATCAGGATTTCGAGGACACGCTGGCGCTCATCCGCGCGGTTGGCTTCGCCAGCGTCTTCTCGTTCAAATATTCGCCGCGCCCCGGCACGCCGGGCGCAGAACGGGCGGATCAGATTGCGGAAAACGTCAAGGCCGAGCGTCTTGCCCGTCTTCAGGCTCTGGTTGAAGACCAGCGTCAGGCTTTCAACCGCGCTGCTGTCGGCAAAACGCTCGACGTCCTGTTTGAGAAAAAAGGCCGTCACGCCGGCCAAATCGCCGGCAAGTCGCCCTATCTGCAGGCTGTGCAAGTCGATGCGCCGGAGACGCTTATCGGCGAGATTCGCCGCGTCGAAATCACCGCGACCGGACCGAACTCACTGTTCGGCCGCCTTGCCGAGGACCAACCGGAGACGCGCCTGTGAGTCAATCCGATCGCGCCGGTCTTGTCGAAATGGCCGAAATCACGCTGGCTTTCGACGATAATCGATACGCCTCGCTGGTTTTCGGCGAATTCGATCAGCATCTCGCCAAGATCGAACGCAGGTTGCGCGTCATCGCCAACGCCAACGGCAATCACGTGACGATCAAGGGGCCGCCGGAGGCGGCCGAACACGCTCGCCGCGTCCTCGAAAACCTCTATGCGCGCGTCAAGCAGGGCCAAAGCGTCGCTTTGGGGGACGTCGACGGCGCCATTCAGGAAGGCGCCGTTCAGGGCAATCTGTTTCCAAGAGACGCCGAATTCGGCGGCAATGTTTTCGAGCAGCTGGGCACGCGCAAACGCGGGGCCGTGCGGGCGCGCACGGTCAATCAGGACGTCTATCTGCGCGCGCTGAAGCGTCATGAACTGGTTTTCGCCGAAGGGCCCGCAGGCACCGGCAAGACGTGGCTCGCCGTCGGCCATGCCGTGTCATTGCTGGAGCAGGGCGTCGTCGAGCGGCTCATCCTGTCGCGCCCGGCGGTCGAGGCCGGCGAGCGCCTTGGCTTCCTGCCTGGCGACATGCGCGACAAAGTCGACCCCTATCTGAGGCCGATCTACGACGCCTTGCACGATTTCATGGAAGGACGCATCGTCGAGCGCGGCATGCAGACCGGCATGATCGAGGTTGCGCCGCTTGCTTTCATGCGCGGCCGCACGCTCTCCAACGCCTGCATTCTTCTCGATGAGGCGCAGAACGCCACCTCGATGCAGATGAAAATGTTCCTGACGCGTCTGGGCGAAGGCTCGCGCATGATCGTGACGGGCGATCCGAGCCAGACCGACCTGCCGCCGGGCCAGACCTCCGGTCTCAGCGAGGCGATCCGTCTGCTTGGTGGTCTCGAAGGCGTTGGCCATGTCGTCTTCAAGGAGGCGGATGTCGTGCGCCACGATCTGGTGCGGCGCATCGTCGGCGCCTATGAAGCCGCGCAGGCCCGCCGCAACGAAGGGCGCGGCGTATGAGCTTGCGCGTCGAGATGAATGTCGAGACGGACGATTGGGCGACGATCCCGGATCTGTCCGGTTTGGCCGAACGCGTCGTTGCGGCCTGTCAACGCATCAGCGAGGTGGAGCTGCGCGATGGCGCGGAGGTGAGCCTCTTGTTCGCCGACGATGCGGCGATCCGCGTCTTGAACGCGCGCTGGCGCCAGATCGACAAACCCACCAACGTTCTGTCCTTTCCCGGCGTCGGCGAGGCTGAAACCGCGATGGTTCTCGGCGACATCGCTCTGGCTTTCGAAACGACGCAGCGCGAGGCGCAGGCGGAGGGCAAGACGCTCGCCGACCATACCGCCCATCTCATCGTCCATGGCTTCCTGCATCTGCTCGGCTTCGACCATGAAACGGACGAAGAAGCGGAAGACATGGAGGCCATGGAGCGCGATATATTGAAATCCCTTGGCGTGCCGGACCCCTATGCGGGAACCACGCCTGTCAATGAGGCTGCCATCCGATGAGCGAGCGCGAAACCGCAACCGATAGCGAGCCTTCCAGTTCACGCCCGAGTGTTTTCGAGAAGTTGCGCAATCTTCTCGGCTTCAGCGCGGCCTCCATCCGCGACGATATCGAAGACGCGCTTGAAGACGCCGGCACAACCACGGATTTCTCGCCGCAAGAACGGGCGATGCTCAAGAACGTGCTCAATTTGCACGATCTGCGCGTGGCCGACGTCATGGTGCCGCGCGCCGACATCATCGCCGTTTCGATTGACGCCAGCCTTGCCGAAGTTCTGAGCGTGTTTCGCACCGCCGGGCATTCGCGCTTGCCTGTTCACGCCGGTTCGCTCGACGATCCGCGCGGCATGGTTCACATCCGGGATTTCGTCAATCACATCGCCGAACTGGCCGAAAGCGCCGCGCCGCGCCGGCGCCGGCCGCCCCAAGCCGGCAGCGAGACGCCGGCGGACGCCGAGGGCGTCGATCCCGCGCGGAAAACGGCTGCGAATGGCATAGACCTGTCCCAGCCACTGGCCGGCGCCCAGATTTTGCGGCCGGTTCTCTACGCGCCGCCCTCCATGCCCGCGCTCGATCTCCTCGTTAAAATGCAGGCGACGCGAACCCATATGGCGTTGATCATCGACGAATATGGCGGCACGGACGGCCTCGCCTCGATTGAGGATATTGTCGAGATGATCGTCGGCGACATCGAGGACGAGCACGACGAGGAAGTCGCGCCGGAAATCGTCACCCAGCCTGACGGCGATTTCGTCATCGACGCCCGCGCCAGTCTTGAGGACGTGCGCAAAGCGCTCGACGACGATCTTGTCGAGATGGGCGAGGCGGAAGACGTCGATACGCTTGGCGGTCTCGTCGCCGCTTTCCTGGGCCGGGTGCCGACGCGCGGCGAAATCGTTACCGCCAACGAGCGTTTCGAAATCGAGGTGATCGACGCCGATCCGCGTCGCATCAAGAAATTGCGCATTCATCGCAAGCCCGCGCAGGACGACAGGGCTCTCGCCAAGCCGGACGAGAAGGGCGATAAAAGCGAGGCCTGAGTCGCGCGTCTGATGGCGTCTTGGGGAAAGCCGCCTTGCCTTGTCGCCGTTTGGTGAGACCTGCCCGATCATGGTGTCAATAGCTGAACGCGTGATACTCGCCAGCGGTTGGCGCAAACGACTCATCGCTCTGATCGCGGGGGCGGTCGGCGCGCTGGCCATGGCGCCTTTCGATCTGTTTCCGACCCTGATCGCGCCAATGACAATTGGCGTCTGGCTGCTGGACGGAGCCTCCGAAACATCGGCGTCAAAAGCGGGTCGCATCTCATTCGCAGCCTTGCGCGGCGCGTTCTCGGTCGGCTGGTGGATTGGCTTCGGCTATTTTCTTGCAGGCCTTTGGTGGCTCGGCGCCGCCTTTCTTGTCGAAGCTGACAAATTCGCCTGGGCGCTGCCGTTGGGCGTCATCGGCCTGCCGATCATTCTGGCGATTTTCACGGGCGTCGGTTTTGTGTTGGCGCGCCTTCTGTGGCGGTCCGGCCCCGGCCGCATCCTGATTTTCGCCTCGGCGCTCGGCGCGTCGGAGCTCATGCGCGGACTGCTGTTCACCGGCTTCCCGTGGAACGTGTTCGGCATGGCGCTTGGCGGCAATCTCGTGCTGGCGCAGGCGGCCTCGATCTTCGGCCTCTATGGCCTGACCTTTCTGGCGATTGCTGTTTTCGCCGCGCCGGCCACGTTGGCGGACCCCGCGCCTTCGGGCGTCGCGCGTCGCTGGACGCGTAGTCTGACATTCGCCGTTGCGACGCTTCTCGTGTTGGGGGGCTTCGGCGCCGTGCGCCTCTTCACAACAAATCCGGAGATGATGAAAGGCGTCAAGCTGCGGATCATGCAGCCCAATCTTCCGCAGGATGCGAAATTCAGGCCGGAGAACAAGGCGGATATTCTTCGCCGCTATCTGACCTTGTCGGACAAGGCGACGTCGCCGCGCGCCACGGGCCTTGCCGACGTCACCCACCTCATCTGGCCGGAATCGGCGTTCCCCTTCATTCTTGCGCGCGACGCGCAGGCGTTGACGCAGATTGGCGCCGCGCTGCCGCCGGGCGTCACGCTTGTCACCGGCGCGGTTCGCGTCGAGGAATCCGCCGATCTCCAGCGCGGGCCCGGCGATCGTAATATGCGTTATTTCAATGCGATTCAGGTCGTCGCCAGTGGCGGAACGATTCTCGAAAGCGCGGATAAGGTTCATCTGGTGCCGTTCGGCGAATATCTCCCGTTCGGCAAATGGCTCGATCGCATCGGTCTAAGGCAATTCGTCCATATTCCCGGCGGGTTTGACGCGGCGTCGCGCCGCAAGGCCTTGCGCGTGCCGGGATTGCCGATGGCCGCCCCGCTTGTTTGCTATGAGGCGATTTTTCCGGGCGAAGTGACGCCCGATGCGCCCGGCGAACGCCCGGGCCTGATGCTGAACGTGACTAACGACGGCTGGTTTGGCCAGACGTCAGGGCCGTATCAGCATCTTGCGCAGGCGCGGTTGCGCAGCATCGAGGAAGGCTTGCCGCTCGTGCGCGCCGCCAATACCGGCGTTTCCGCCGTCATCGATCCTTACGGCCGTTTCGTCGCGAAATTGCCGCTTGGCGTCGACGCCGTTCTGGACAGCCCCCTGCCGCAAAAGATTTCACCGACCTTGTTCTCCCAATGGCCTTGGGCGGGCGCCGTTTTTTTCGGAATCGCCATGTTGTTCAGCGGCTTGATCCTCGGCCGCCGCCGCATGCCTTGACCTGCGCCATTACCTTAGATTTATGAGGTGGCGCATCGCCGTGTGGACAATATATCCTGCACGTGAAAATTGCGCGCCCGCCGCTGGAGACCAAGGTGGAGAAGAAGCCAAATCCCATCGACAAACATGTCGGCGCGCGCGTGCGTATGCGGCGCATCATGATGGACCTGAGTCAGGAGAAGCTTGGCGAGGCGTTGGGCGTCACCTTCCAGCAGGTCCAGAAATACGAAAAGGGCTCGAACCGCATCAGCGCCAGCCGCCTTCAGCAGATTTCTGAAACGCTCGGCGTGGCTCCGGCCTTCTTTTTTGAAGGCGCGCCGACCGGCGACGGCGAGCCCGCAGTTGGATTTTCGGAAGAAAGCGCGACCTATGTCGCCAACTTCCTGTCGACTTCGGAAGGTTTGCAGCTCAACAAGGCTTTTTCGCGTATCCGCGACGCCAAAGTCCGCCGCCGCATTGTCGATCTCGTGGCCGCGCTCGCCGATGATGACGCGCACGCGCATTAGCCCGTCGCCTCGTTCGATTTAAAGAACGAAATAGCGTTCTTTGGCTTGACCAAACGAACGCGCCCTGCCAAAAGACCGCGCAACTCGCCTGGGCTTGGGACCCGGGACGCCTTGTTATTCTTGGAGGCCTGTGGTGGCGCGTCAAAACTATCTCTTCACCAGCGAATCCGTTTCCGAAGGCCATCCCGATAAGGTCTGCGATCGTATCTCCGATGAGATCGTCGATCTGTTTTTCCGAGAGGGCGCGAAGGCCGGCCTCGATCCTTACGCCATTCGCGTCGCCGCCGAGACACTCGCCACCACCAACCGTGTGGTCATCGCCGGCGAAGTGCGCGGACCGCATCTCGACCATAAAGTGATCGAGGACGCCGCCCGCCGCGCCATCAAGGACATCGGCTACGAGCAGGACGGCTTCCATTGGGAAAACTGCAAGATCGAAGTGCTGCTGCATGAGCAGTCCGTCGACATTGCGCAGGGCGTCGACGCCGCTGGCAACAAGGACGAAGGCGCAGGCGATCAGGGCATCATGTTCGGCTATGCGTGCCGCGAGACGCCCGAGCTGATGCCGGCCCCGATCTATTACGCCCATAAAATTCTCGAAGTTCTCGCCGCCGCCCGCAAGGCTGGCGATGGCGCAGCCGCCAAGCTTGGCCCCGACGCCAAGAGCCAGGTGACCGTGAAATACGAGAACGGCAAGCCGGTCGGCGTCACGCAGATCGTTCTGTCGACCCAGCATCTCGACGAGTCGCTGTCCTCGGCCGATGTGCGCGCCATCGTCGAGCCCTATATCCGCAAGACCCTTCCTGCGGGCTGGATCAGCGACGCGACGGTGTGGCACGTCAATCCGACCGGCAAGTTCGTCATCGGCGGTCCTGACGGCGACTGCGGCCTCACGGGCCGCAAGATCATCGTCGACACCTACGGCGGCGCGGCCCCGCATGGCGGCGGCGCTTTCTCGGGCAAGGATCCCACCAAGGTCGACCGTTCGGCCGCCTATGCCGCGCGCTATCTCGCCAAGAACGTCGTCGCGGCCGGCCTTGCCGATCGTTGCACCATCCAGCTTTCCTACGCCATCGGCGTCGCCGAGCCGCTGTCGATCTACGTTGACACGCATGGCACGGGCAATGTGGCGGAAGACAAGCTTGAAGCGGCGCTGATGCAGGCGATGCGGCTGTCGCCGCGCGGCATCCGCGAGCATCTCCAGCTCAACCGACCGATTTATGCGCGCACGGCTGCTTACGGCCATTTCGGCCGCGCGCCGGACGCCGAAGGCGGTTTCGCCTGGGAGCGCACCGACCTCGCCGACAAGATCAAGGCCCTCGTCGCCTGAAAGTTGGCATGACGAGCGAAACCGAAAACACGAAAAACGCGCCGCCTCCGACCCGGAAGCGGCGCGTTCGCGCGTCTGGCGGCTCTGAAAAAGGCAAGGCGATCCCGTTCTTCGGACGGCGCAAAGGCAAAAAACTCCGATCATTTCAATCGAACCTGATGGAAGAGCTGCTTCCGCTCGTTCGTCTTGATCTTTCGGGCCCGCTCGATTTGAAAGCCGCATTCGGCGCGGATTATCGCGAGGTCTGGCTGGAGATCGGTTTTGGCGGCGGTGAACATCTCATCGATGAAGCCGCGCGCTTCCCGCAAACCGGGTTCATTGGCTGCGAGCCTTTCGTCAACGGCTTGGCCAAAGCGCTGGCCGGGATAGCCGCCGGCGATGTCGGCAACGTCCGGGTGCATGGCGGCGAAGCGCAGGCCGTGATCGCGGCGCTGCCGCCCGAGAGTCTCGCAGGCGTTTATCTGCTCTATCCCGATCCATGGCCGAAACGCCGCCATCGCAAACGCCGCTTCGTGTCGGACGAAACGCTCGACGCGCTGGCGCGCGTCATGCGCAAAGGCGCGGAATTACGCTTCGCCACCGACATCGACGACTACGCCGGCTGGACGCTGGCGCGAATTCTGCGCAATTCGCATTTCGAATGGCGTGCGGAATGCGCGAATGATTGGCGCAAGCCATGGGACGGCTGGTCGAGCACCCGCTACGAGGAAAAAGCCAAACGCGAAGGCCGCGTTTCCGCCTATATGACCTTTGTGAGGGTTTAGGCCCGGCTTCGCGCCGCCACCCGATGCAGGCTGGCGCCATGCGCTTTCAGCCACGCCTCGGCCCGGTCGACGTCGGGTGACAGGCGATGCGCGACAGCCCAGAAACGCGGCGAATGATCGAGGTGCGCGAGATGCGCCACCTCATGCGCCGCGAGATAATCGAGCACGAAGGGCGGCGCCATGATCAGGCGCCAGCAGAAATTCAGCGCGCCGGAAGCTGAACACGATCCCCATCGGCTCGTCGTATCGCGCAAGCCGATGGTTCGGACAGCCATGCCGAGCGTCGCCGTATGACGCGCGACAGCCGCTGACAGATCGAGCTTCGCCTGCTTTTTCAGAAAATCCCGCACGCGCCGATCGAGATGCGCCGCATCGCCGGCGACGCAGAGTAAGAGTTCGCCTGTCGGGCTTGTTTCCGTCCAGGCCGCCCCACGGCGATGCGGACAATGAACGATGCGATGCTCGACGCCGCGAAGAGGCACGAAGGCTTCGGCCGCAAGGCCGACGGGATGCGGCAAGCGCGCCAGCCGCGCGCCGATCCACGCGGCGTGTCGCGTCGCAAATTCGCGGGCGGCGACCAGCGAGCCGCGCGGCGGCAGGGTCAGCACAACGTCGCGCGTCGCGGCCCGCACGCGCAAGGTGAAGCGTCGCGCGGTCGCAACGCGCTTCAAGGCGACGCGATAGGTCTCGCCGCCATGGCTGATGTCGAAATGTTTTGTCGGAACACGCGGCGCGCGCGCGCGAAACAGGCCAAACATGGCCGCAAGATTAAGCGAGGGGCGACGTGAGTCGCCACCTCGGATTTGCAAGACGCGATCAGCCCGCCTTGACGAGCTTGGGCTTGGCCGAGTCGGAGCGTTCGATCATGGCGTGGAAGTCGCACATGCGCGGCGCGATTTCCTGACGGAAGCGCGAACCGTTGAAGACGCCGTAATGGCCGACGTCGAGCTGCATGTAATAAATCTTCTTCGACTCCGGCACGTTGACGCAAAGCTCGCCGGCCGCGCGCGTCTGGCCGATGCCGGAAATATCGTCCTTCTCGCCCTCGACCATCATGATTCCGCAATTGCGGACCGCCTTGAGGTCGACAAGCTCGCCGCGATGCATCATTTCGCCCTTCGGCAGCGCATGGCGAACGAAAACGGTCTCGACCGTCTGCAGATAGAACTCGGCGGTGAGATCCATGACCGCGAGATACTCGTCGTAGAAGTCGCGATGTTTCTCGGCGGAATCGCCGTCGCCTTCGACGAGATGATCGAACATCTGCAAATGCGCGTCGACATGGCGGTCGAAATTCATCGCCATGAAGCCGGAAAGCTGCAGGAAGCCCGGATAAACCCGACGCATGACGCCCGGATAGGGGAACGGCACGGTATGGATGCAATTGCGGCGGAACCATTCCGGACCGCGCTCTTCGGCGAGCTTGTTCACGGCCGTCGGGCTCTGGCGCGTGTCGATCGGGCCGCCCATCAGGGTCATCGAGGCCGGAGCGTTGCGATCGCCGCGCTTTTCCATAATCGCGACGGCGGCCAGCAGCGGCACGGAGGGCTGGCAGACGCCAAGCGTATGCAGCGGGCGACCGTCAACGTCCTTGCTCAGAACGGCGCACATTTCGATGATGTAGTCGACATAATCGTCGAGGTCGAAATGACCGGCCGACAGCGGCACGATGCGCGCGTCGGTCCAGTCGGTGATGTAAACGTCATGGGTCTTGACGAAAGTCTCGACGGTGCCGCGCAGCAGCGTGGCGTAATGGCCCGACATCGGCGCCACGATCAGCATCTTGGGCAGAACGCGCTTGATCTTCGTGGGCTCGTGCCGGAAATGCAAAAGCTTGCAGAACGGCTTCTCCCAGATCACCTGCTCTTCGATTTCGACCTCGACGCCGTCAACGAAGGTCGAGTCGATGCCGAACACCGGCTTGCCATAGCGGCGCGTCATGCGCTCGAACAGCTCGGCGGCCGCAGCGATGTTCTTGCCGACAGCCGTATGGGCCATCGGATTCATCGAATTCTTGAAGAAATGAAGAGCAGCGTCCGACACCGCGCGGGCCGGCGCCAGAGCGAGATGGGCCATTTCATAAAGCTGATATGAATAATGATTCATCGCGCTTCACTCTCGTCGACAAGAAGGGAACCCATGACGGCCTGATATCGACAGGACGCCCAAAACGTCGCAAGCCGCATTATGCTGCGATGCAAACTCGGCAACGCTACAGGTCGTTTGTTTATGAATCAATCTCGTAAATAGATTAATTTGTTTGCAGTCGCGTTTTTGCGCCGCCAGCGGCAAATCGCCAATTCCGACAGAAAACCATAGCCTTCCCGACCATATCGGACTACGCAGGCCGCAGATGTTCGCAATGCGCCACTCTCCTGAACATGTCGGGCTTCAGACGCTGAGGCTGAATACGCTCGTGGGCCTGCGCTGGCTCGCCGTGATTGGCCAGACGGCGGCGGTTCTGAGCGTCGCTTATGGTCTGGGGTTCAGTCTGCCGCTTGCGCCAAGCCTTGGCGTCATTGCGGCGTCCGCTCTGATGAATGTCGCGCTGCGACTTCGTTACAGCCACGCCACGCGGCTGTCGCCCAGCGCTGCGGCCGCCATGCTGACCTATGACGTCGCGCAATTGTCGGCGCTGCTTTATCTGACGGGCGGCCTGCAAAACCCGTTCGCGCCGCTGTTCCTGGCCCCGGTGATGATTTCGGCCGTTTCGCTGAAGCCGCGCATGACGGCGCTGATCGGCGCGTTCGTTGTCGCCTGCGCCAGCGCCCTGGCCTTTCATCACCTGCCATTGCCCTGGCGGCCGGGCGAAACTCTGGAATTGCCGGCGCTCTATAATGTCGGCGTCTGGGCTGCGCTCGTCGTCAGCGCGGCATTCATCGGCGTCTACGCCTGGCGCGTCGCCGACGAGTCGCGCGCCTTGTCGAACGCTCTGGCGGCGACGGAGCTGATCTTGGAGCGTGAACAATTCCTGACGCGGCTCGACGGGCTCGCCGCCGCCGCCGCCCATGAACTGGGAACGCCGCTCGCCACGATTACGCTCATCGCGCGCGAACTCGCGACGCAGGCCCCCGCCGCCAGCGCCGAGCGCGAGGAAATTGACGCTCTGCTGGAAGAGGTTGGCCGATGCCGCGTCATTCTCGGCAAATTGAATTCGCTTGGCCACGATTCCGAGCCCGGCGCGCTTTACGGACGCATGAGCCTCACGCAATTGCTGGAGGAAGTGGCGGCTCCGCTGCATAATTTCGGCGTCGAAATTGTCGTGGACGCCTGCGGCGAAGGCGTCGAACCCTCCGCGCCGCGCAATCCGGGCGTTCTCTACGGCTTGGGCAATTTCGTTGAAAACGCCGTTGATTTTGCGCGCAATCGCGTTCGCCTCGAAGCCCGATGGAGCAAGAACGACATCGTTCTCCTGATCGAGGACGACGGACCCGGTTTTTCCCCGGAGGTGCTTCGCCGCATCGGCGAGCCCTATGTAACCACCCGCGCCAGCCGCAAGGCGAAATCCGAGGAAGGTTCGGGCCTCGGCCTTGGCCTGTTCATCGCCAAGACGTTGCTTGAGCGCTCCGGCGCGAACGTCACGTTCGCCAATGCCGCAAAAACGGGCGGCGGCGCGCGCGTTCGGCTGCAATGGCCGAAAGCTGCGTTCGATCCCCCGATTGAACCAATCGCAGAGAGTAGGAAAACTTGAAAGCGGCCTGTAAGATGGTGAAAGTTACGCGAAGAAGACGATGAGGAAGCGCAATGCAGGGCATGTCGGAAGCCGACCGAGGCCAGACGGCTCAGGGCGCGGATAGAGGTCCGGCTGAGAGGATCCCGGAAGACCGTTCGCTTTTGATCGTCGATGACGACAAACCGTTTCTGACGCGCCTCGCGCGCGCCATGGAAAATCGCGGTTTTCAGGTCCGCGCCGCCGCCTCGGTCGCCGAAGGCTTGGCCTTGATTGGCGATTTCGCGCCCGCCTTCGCCGTCATCGACATGCGGCTGACGGATGGCAGCGGCCTCGACGTCATTTCGGAGCTGAAAGCGACGCGTCCGGATGCGCGCGGCATCATTCTGACCGGCTATGGCAATATCGTCACCGCCGTCACCGCCGTGAAGCTTGGCGCATTCGACTATCTCGCCAAACCTGCCGATGCTGATGAAATCTTCGCAGCCCTGATGGCGACGGAACGAGATCAGGCCGAATTGCCGGAAAATCCGATGTCGGCCGATCGGGTGCGCTGGGAGCACATTCAGCGCGTCTACGAACTTTGCGGACGCAACGTGTCGGAGACGGCGCGCCGTCTCAACATGCATCGCCGCACCTTGCAGCGCATCCTGGCCAAGCGTGCGCCGCGCTGACCTCAGAGCCCGCGCGGCATATCCGGATCGCTGAGCCCATGCAGGCGATCGGCGGCGCATTGCGCGAAACGAAGCAACATCTGCCGCCGCGTCGCGCCGGCGAGCTTGTGCTCGGGCGCTTCGCGCAAGATTGCTGCGCCATAGGCGTCTGCGAGAATAAGGCCGGCGTCTTGCGGCATGATTTCGGCCGGCACGCTTTCAGGGATAGCGAAATAAAGCCTGTCGCAATGCGATCTGTATTCTGGCCATTTGGCGTCGACGCGGAAGTCTGCGACGGATGATTTGATTTCGACGATCAGAAGTGTCCCGTCGCTTGCAAGCGCGACAAGATCGGCGCGTCGACCGCTCGGCAAAGGCAGTTCCGTCACCGTTGAAAATCCGGCTGCTCGCAACAGACGCCGCGCGCCGCGCGCGATGAACAGCGCAGTTTCGGATTGTCGCCCATCGATCGGCGCTTGCGAAACGACAATACGAACCAAGTCAGGCTCTCGCGTCTTCGAGGATCATGCGCGCGGCTTTTTCCGCAATCATCATCGTCGGCGAATTGGTGTTGCCGGAGGTGATGCGCGGCATGACGGAAGCGTCGGCCACGCGCAGCCCCAGCAATCCGCGCACGCGCAGCCGCGCGTCAAGAACGGCGGATGGATCGCTGTCGACGCCCATTTTCGCCGTGCCGACCGGATGAAAGATCGTGGCGCCGATATCGCCCGCAGCCTTCACCAACTCGTCGTCGCTTTGCAAATGCGCGCCGGGGCGAAACTCCTCGGGGTTGAAGCGCGCCAAGGCCTTGGCGGCGCAGAGCCGGCGCGCAAGCCGGATTGAATCCGCCGCCACGCGTCGATCTTCCTGTTCGCTGAGATAATTCGGCCGGATCGCCGGCGCGACGCGATAATCGCCGCTTTCGATATGAATATGGCCTCGGCTGGCGGGCCTGAGATTGCAGACGCTGACCGTGATCGCTCCGAAGGAATGCATCGGCTCGCCGAATTTGTCGAGCGACAGCGGCTGCAAGTGGAACTCGACGTTCGGCGTCGCGTAATCCGCGCTCGATCGGGCGAAAATGCCGAGCTGCGACGGCGCCATGGCGAGCGGCCCGCGCCGGCGGAAGGCGTAATCGACGCCCATCATCACGCGCTTCCACAAGGATTGATAATCGACGTTGAGCGTCCGCGTGTTCGAGACTTTGAAAATCGGCCGCAATTGCAGATGGTCCTGCAAATTCTCGCCGACGCCCGGCAATTCACGCAGCACATCGACGCCGTTGCGGGTCAGGACCTCGCCGCGCCCCACGCCCGACAATTCAAGAATCTGCGGCGAACCGATCGCGCCGGAAGCGAGAATGACTTCGCCACGCGCTTTTGCCTCGATGCTCTGCCCCTCGCGTGCGTAACGCAAGCCGACCGCGCGCTTGCCCTCGAACAGAATACGCTCGACCTGTGCGCCGGTGACCACCGCCAAATTGGCGCGATTGAGCACGGGCTTCAGAAATCCCCGCGCCGCGCTCCAGCGTCGGCCCGTCCTCTGGTTCACCTGAAAATAGGCGGCGCCGAAATTGTCGCCGGTGTTGAAGTCGCCAACTCTCGGGATGCCGATTTCCGCAGCCGCGTCCAGAACGGCGTCGAGAATCTCCCAGCGCGATCGCGGCTCTTCGACGCGCCACTCGCCGCCGGCGCCATGAAAGGCGTTCGCGCCGGCGTAATGATCTTCCATGCCCTTGAACAGGGGCAAGACATCGTCCCAGCCCCAGCCTTCGAGGCCAAGCTGACGCCAACCGTCATAATCCTGCGCCTGTCCGCGCAAATAAAGCATGGCGTTGATGGCGGATGATCCGCCGATGACGCGGCCGCGCGGATAATTCAACGCCCGGCCGTTGAGGCCCGCTTCGTCTTTCGTTTTGTAAAGCCAGTCGGCGCGCGCATTGCCGATGGCGAAGAGATAGCCGGCGGGAATGTGAAACCAGATCCAGTTGTCGCGCCCGCCCGCTTCGAGCAGCAACACGCGGTTGCGTGGATCGGCCGACAAACGGTTGGCGAGAACGCAACCGGCCGAGCCAGCGCCGGCGATGATGTAATCGAATTCCACGGCCTTCCCCCAACCAGCTTGAGGGACGATCATCGCAAATCACGCCGCAGCGCTCAATGCGGACGGTCCATGCTGCGCCCAAGCGCCTCGACAATGTCGTCGACGCCCTGCAGATGCGGATTGATGCGCAACGCCATCTGAAAAGATGCGCGCGCCTCTTCCAGATATCCTCGCCGCAGGCAGATTTGCGCGAAGCCTGACACGGCGCCGAAATGCCGCGGCTCAAGGCGCAAGGTCTCCGCCAGATCCTCGACGCTTTGGTCGTCGCGCTTGTCGAGAAAGGCGACGGTGGCGCGCTTGTTCCAGGCCTCGGCCCAGTCGGGATGGTCTTCAATGAGCCTGTCGAGGATGGGCCGCGCCAGATCTCGCTCTCCCGCCATCATCGCCTGCGTCGCCGCCGCCATGGACGCGGAGGCGCGCGCATTCGCATGGTCGATCCAGATCGCCCAGATCAGATCTTCGATATCGTCCGGCTCGCGGCTCGGCTGTCTTTGGCCGAGGTCGTCAAACAGCGCGTCCAGCCGTTTGGATAGTTGAGGCGAAGGCTGTCGCCGCGGCAAATCCATCACCTGTGCGAAGACAAAGTCGATGCGACGGCGATCTGGGCTGCGGCGCGCCATGGATCAATGCTCGATAATGCCCCGCTCGATGAGTTGGGCGATGACCTCGTCCGCCGATTTTTCGGCAGATTCGCCATTTCGCGCAAGCACGATTTCGGCCGCCTCGGGCCGCTCGTAGGCTTGATCGACGCCGGTGAAATTCTTGATTTCTCCGGCCAGCGCCCGTTTGTAGAGCCCTTTCGGGTCGCGCGCGATGCAATCCTCAAGCGGCGTGTCGACGAAAACCTCGATGAATTCGCCCTCGCCGAGCAATTCGCGCACCATGCGGCGCTCCGCGCGGAACGGCGAGATGAACGAACAGAGAGCGATCAGCCCGGCTTCGGTCATCAGCTTGGCGACTTCGCCGACGCGGCGGATGTTCTCGACGCGGTCGGCGTCGGTGAAGCCGAGGTCGCGATTGAGGCCATGGCGCACATTGTCGCCGTCGAGCAGGATCGTATGAGCGCCGCGCGCATTGAGCCGCGCCTCGACGATATTGGCGACGGTCGATTTGCCGGCGCCCGAAAGGCCGGTGAACCATAGCACGGCGGGCTTCTGATGTTTCAGCCGCGCGCGTTGCGCCTTGTCGACGGCCAGCTCCTGCAAATGCACGTTGGTGGCGCGCCGCAGACCGAAGGAGATCATGCCCGCCGCCGCCGTGGAATTGGTGAAGCGATCGATGAGGATGAACGCGCCCGTATCGTGATTTTCGGCGTAGGGATCGAAAGCGATGGGCGCGCCGGCGTTGAGATTGCAAAAGCCGACTTCGTTGAGCGCCAAAGTCTTCGCCGCGTGTTTGTCGAGCGTGTTGACGTCGACGCGGTGCTTGAGCTCGGTGATGCTCGCAGGCACGAGCCGCGCGCCGATCTTCATGAGATAGGAGCGGCCGGGCAGCATCTTTTCATCCGCCATCCAGATCAGATGCGCGGCGAATTGGTCGGCCACCTGCGGGCGATCCTGCGGCGCGGCGAGAAGATCGCCGCGCGCGATATCCACTTCGTCGGCCAGCGTCAGCGTCACCGCGTCGCCGGCCTGCGCGCGGTCGAGATCGCCGCCGGCGGTGACGATGCGCGTCACGCGGCTCTTGCGGCCGGAGGCGGCGACGACGATTTCATCGCCGGGCTTGATCGAACCGCTCGAAATCGTGCCGGCGAAGCCGCGGAAATCGAGATGCGGCCGGTTGACCCATTGCACCGCCATACGGAACGGCCGCCCGGCGCGGTCCTCCTCGACGTCGATCGCTTCGAGATGGGCGAGCAGATGCTGGCCTTTGAACCATGGCGTGCGCGCGGAGGGGTTCGAAATATTGTCGCCATGACGCGCCGACATCGGAATCGGCGTGATCGAACGGAAACCAAGCGATTCCGCGAAATCCGCGAAATCCGCGACGATCTTGTCGAAGACCGTCTCGTCATAATCGACAAGATCGATCTTGTTCACCGCCAGCACGACATGGCGGATGCCGATCAGCGACACGATGGTGGCGTGACGGAAGGTCTGCGTCAGCAGACCCTTGCGCGCGTCGACCAGAATGATGGCGAGGTCGGCGTTGGAGGCGCCTGTCGCCATATTGCGCGTATATTGCTCATGGCCGGGCGTGTCGGCGACGATGAAGGCGCGCTTGTCCGTTGAGAAATAGCGATAGGCGACATCGATGGTGATGCCCTGCTCGCGCTCGGCTTCGAGGCCGTCGACAAGCAAGGCGAAATCGATATCGTCGCCGACCGTGCCGTGCTTCTTGGAATCGCGTTCGAGCGCGGCGAGCTGATCGTCGAAAATCAGCTTCTGTTCGAACAGCAGACGGCCGATCAGCGTCGATTTGCCGTCATCGACCGAGCCGCAGGTGAGAAAGCGCAAGGTCGGCAGAACGCCGCGCTGGGCGAGTTTTTCGGCGGCGCTCATCAGAAATAGCCCTCGCGCTTCTTCTTTTCCATCGAGCCGGATTCATCGTGATCGATCAGGCGGCCTTGCCGCTCGGAGGTCGTCGAGGCGCGCATTTCGGCGATGATCTCGTCAAGATTCGCAGCGTCGGAATGAATGGCGCCAGTGAGCGGATAACAGCCGAGCGTGCGGAAGCGCACTTTCTCCATGCGCGGCGTCTCGCCCTGCAAAAGCGGCAGACGCGCGTCATCCACCATGATCAGCGCGCCGTCGCGCTCGACCACCGGCCGCTCCTTGGCGAAATAGAGCGGCACGACGGGAATGTCTTCTTCCGCGATATAGTCCCAGACGTCGAGTTCGGTCCAGTTCGACAGTGGGAACACACGCATGGATTCGCCCGCCTTGATGCGCGTGTTGAACAACCGCCAGAGTTCCGGCCGCTGATTGCGCGGGTCCCAGCCATGCTGGGCGGAGCGATGCGAGAAAATGCGCTCCTTGGCGCGGCTCTTTTCCTCATCGCGCCGCGCGCCGCCGAAAGCCGCGTCGAATCCCCATTTGTCGAGCGCCTGCCGCAGGCCCTCGGTCTTCATCACCTGCGTATGGACGGAGGAGCCGGAGGCGACGGGAGACACGCCGCGCGCAACGCCTTCGTCATTGACGTGAATGAGCAGGTCGAGCCCGAGGCGCGCCGCCGTTTCGTCGCGAAACGAGATCATCTCGCGAAACTTCCACGTCGTATCGACATGGAGCAGTGGAAAAGGCGGCTTGGCGGGGAAAAACGCCTTCATCGCAATATGCAGCATGACGCTCGAATCCTTGCCGATCGAATAGAGCATCACGGGATTGCGGAATTCAGCGACGACTTCCCGCATGATGGCGATGGCCTCCGCCTCAAGGCGGCGGAGATGCGCGGATCGATATTTCACAGAAAAATCCGTATGAAGATATATTTCACATTCGTATAGCATATTATAGCGTCGCGCGCGCAAATACAATGCGTGCAATCGCCGCTGAGAGGAGATCAGCCTTGCGTTGAAATCAGTGTGACGCCAGCAACTTCGGCGTGAATGAAGCGGACGCCGTAGAGCCGCGCCAGCGCGCCGTCGCGCAAAATCTCGGCGGGACGCGCATCGGCGACGATCCGCCCGCGATCAAGCGCAACGACGCGATGCGCGTGATTCAGCGCCAGCCCGAGATCATGCAGGACAGCGACGATTGCGTGGCCTTTGCAAGCCTCGGCCTTAAGCAGGCTCATGACGGAGAGTTGTTGCGCTGGATCGAGCGAAGCCGCCGGCTCATCGACAAGCAGGAGCGGCGCTTCGACCGCCAGCGCGCGGGCGAACAAGGCGCGCGCTTTTTCGCCGCCCGACAATTCGTCGGCGCGTCGATCCGCGATTGAATCGAGCCCGCATTCCGCGATGACGCGCGCAACAACGTCGGCGTCTCGGGCCGAAAACGCGCCGCCGCCATGGGGCAAGCGACCCAGCGCGACGATCTCACGCACGCTCAGGCCCCAGTGGATGGAGCCGCCTTGCGCCAGATAGGCGACGCGGCGGGCGCGTTCGCGCGCGCCCAGAGCGCGCAAGGGCAAGCCACTGAACGCAATGTCGCCCTCGCATGGCGTGAGCCCCGCCGCAGCGCGCAGCAGCGTCGATTTTCCAGCGCCGTTCGGCCCGATCAGCGCGACGACCTCGCCCGCGTTGAGACGCAATGAGACGCCATCGAGAATGACCCGATCGGGGACGGCGACGCGGATAGCCTCAAGCGCGGCGACGACGCCCATCACGCATCTCCCGCAAGCGCGCCGCGCCGCGTCAGAATCAGCCACAGAAAAAGCGGCGCGCCGATCAGCGCCGTCACCACGCCGACCTTGATTTCGGTGACGGACGGCGCAAGCCGCACGCCTATGTCGGCGGCGGTCAGCAAAGCGGCGCCGATCAACGTCGAAGGTAAGAGAATGCGCTGCGGATCGGGTCCGACCAAGGGCCGCGCCAGATGCGGCGCGACCAGCCCGACGAATCCGATGGCGCCGGAAACCGCGACGCCGCCGCCGACGCCGAGCGCGACGCCGACGACCGTCAGGCGCCGCAGGCGCGCCACATCGACGCCGAGGCTCCGCGCCGTCTCTTCTCCCAGCGTCAGCGCGCGATAGCCCGCGCCGCAGGCGAAGAGCATGGCGATGGAAGCGATAATGAACGGCGCCGCCAGCGCCACATGCCGCATCGAGCGATCTTCGAACGACCCCATCAGCCAGAAGACGATTTCCGTCACCGCGAAAGGATTCGGCGACAGATTGATGGCGAGCGACGTGGCTGCGCCGGCAAGGCTTGAGACGGCCAGACCCGCGAGAATCAGCGTCACCAGCCCCACGCCGCGCCGCGCGACGACAAGAATCGCAGCGACGGAGACAAGCGCTCCGGCGATGGCCGCCGCCGGCAAGGCGAAGGAAAGCGCGCTGGAAAAGCCCGAATAAAGCGCGAGAACCGCGCCGAAGGCGGCGGCCTGCGGCGCGCCGAAAATCGCCGGCTCGGCCAGCGGATTGCGCAACAGCCCCTGCATGGCGCCGCCGGCGAGGCCGAGACTCGCGCCGACCGACAGCGACAGGATGAGCCGCGGCAGGCGAATGTCGCGCACGATCAGGCCATCGACGCCGGCGCCCGAAACGAGTCCGCGCCAGACCTCGCCGGGGCTAAGCCCGGCCGGGCCGACGCAAAGCGAGCCAAGCGCGAGGGCGGCGATGAGACAGATCAGCGCCGCCCGCATCGGGCCGTCACCAGACGGTCTTGAGGCCGAGATAGAAGGAGCGCCCGGGCGTCGCGTAATCACGGATTTCCTCGTAGCGCGCATTGGCGATGTTTTCCACCCGCGCGAACACGCTCACCATATCGCTGATCTTGTAATCCGCCCGCATGTCGAATTTGGCGTAGGACGGCATGCGCGCCCGCGTGTATGTGGCGTTGTCGATGTCAATGCGCGAACCGACGAATGTGGCGCGACCCTCGATTTCGAGCTTGTCGATCCCGGTATAAACCAGCGACGCCGAACCCTTGTTGCGCGGCCGGCGCAGAAGCGACAGATGCGTCTTTTCGTCTTCGGTGTGCTGATAGGTGTAGCTCGCCCGCGCCTTCCATTCGCCCGGGACGAGAATGGCGTCGGCGGCGAGTTCGACGCCGCTCGTCGTCGCCCGGCCGACATTGTAATAGCAGCCGTTCGGCTGGCCGGGGCAGCCGGCGTATTTGAAGTCGATCAGGTTGCTGTAGCGGTTGGCGAAGACCGTCGCCGACAGCTTCACGCTGCCGCCGATGCTCTGGTCGACGCCCGCATCGACGCCGACATTGCGCTCGGCTTGCAGGCCCGGCGCGCCCCATTGGCTGTAACGCTGGAACAGTGACGGCGCCTTGGCGCCGGTGCCGATCGAAGCGCGCAGCTTCGTTCCCGTCTCGTGCAGATCATAGGCCGCCGTTGCGCGCCAGGTCGGGAAGGTCTGGCCGCCGATGACGGAATCGACGCGGCCGCCCAAAGAGACATGCAACCGTTCGCCGAGCGAGGCCTGATGCAGCGCGAAAACGGAATTTGTCGTTTGCGTCTTGTCGATGCGCGGATGCGCCATCGGCGTTGTGGCGAACCAGTCTTCCGAGGTCTTGGCGCCCTCCTGTTCGCTGCGCGCGCCGAAAATCAGCAGGCCATAGGCGCCGAGCTTCAGATCGCCCTGATATTCCGCGCCAACGCGTGAACCGCGATAATTGAAGCGGCAATCGTAGCTCGCCCAGAAGGCGTCATAGCAATTCTGCAGCTGGCTCGTTTTCCGATCCGTCAGACCGCCGAACGCCGTCAGGCTGTGCTTGTACTGGCCGGCGAAAAGCTCCTGCGTCGCTTTGACATGGCCTTCAAGCGTCGTTTGTTGCGAGCGGTCAAAACGATTGTCCTTGCCGGCGAAGCCCCACCAGGCGCCGGGATTGTCGAGCCGAGACCGCGCCCAATAGGCGGCGACGCCGGCTTCCAGCGTCACGCCTTCGCCGGCGTTCCAGACAAGGCGGCCGCTTGCGCCGTATTTGTCCGCCGGATCGCGCTCAAGTTTGCGCGGCGCGACCGACGTGATCCGGCGGATGCGGTCGCCATAGGCCGAATAACCGTCCGTGTGTAGCGAGCCGAAGCCGAAAGCATAGGACAGAGTGTCGGTGGAGCCGGTCGCCGTGAGGCGCGAGGAAATCGTGCCGTAGCTGCCGGCTTCCGTCGTCGACGTGACTTTCAGGCCGCCCTTGCCCTTCTTGGTGATGATGTTGACGACGCCGCCCATCGCGTCAGAGCCGTAAAGCGCCGATTGCGGGCCGCGAAGAACCTCGATGCGCTCGATATCCGTGGCGAGAATGGCGCCGAAATCGAATTCGCCGGCGATGCCGCTCGGATCGCCAACCCGCACGCCGTCGATCATCACCAGCACTTGCGACGGCTTCGAGCCGCGCAGCGACGCGTTGCTGAGGCCCGCAGGGCCGCCCTGCTGCTGGATGTCGAGCCCCGGAACGTCGCGCAGCGCGTCGGTCAGCGTGCGCGAGCCGGTCCGGGCGATGTCTTCGGCCTTGATGATCGTGACGGCGCTGCCCGCCTTCTGGATCGATTGTTCGACGCGATTGGCCGTCACGACCACGTCGAGCGGCCGTGGATTGGCCTCTTGAGCGATGGCCGTGGAAACGAGAGCAAACAGCGAAACGCCGGCCATGAGGCCGGGAGCGCGCGCGAGGCGCACGGATGACGTGAGCATGGGAGACCTTTCCACCGTCCCGCCGACGGTTTGAGGGGGTTGCGACAAACGTGGCCGGTCTCCTGGCTCGCGGGTCAGGGCCAAACTCCCGCCTTCCCAAAGCCCGAAAGCTTCAGTGGCGTGGTGGGAGATGACTCGCCGCTTACAGTTGCGGGGGCAGCCGCGGCATTGGGATTTCTCCCGCACCGCATTCCCGTTTCACCCCGGATCGCTCCGGGGAACCAACGTCGGCCGGACTCTTAAGGATTGGTTGACGGCCGGGCAATCGGCTATTGGGAGGAACCCTCGCTTTGCCGGACCCTGTTGCAGATGCGCCATATCCTGATGCTGTTGGCTTTTCTGGCGGGCGCGCCGCCGGCGCTGAGCGATGCGCCGAAACGCGTCGTTTCCGCCAATCTCTGCGCCGATCAATTGTTGCTCGCGCTCGCCGACGCCGATCAGATCGTCTCGTTGAGCCCGTTGGCGCGCGACATCGGCATTTCGTTCCTTCACCAGCAGGCTGAGGCCTTTCCCGCCAATCGCGGCCATGCCGAGGATATCGCGCGGCTGGCGGCCGATCTCGTTCTCGTCAGCCCTTTCGACAGCGGCCATATGCGCGCGCTGCTCGCGGCGAGCGGCGTCGATTTCTTTCCCGTCGCGCCCTGGACGAGCCTTGAGGATGGGCGCCTCCAGATCCGGGCGCTGGCGACGCGCCTCGGGCGTCCGGAGCGCGGCGAAAAGCTGATTGGCGAGATCGACGCCGCTTTGGCGCGTGGGCGCGAGGCCGCGCCGCCCGCCCGCACGGCTCTGGCGCTGGAGCGGCGCGGCTATCTGCCGGGCGCGAAAAGCCTCGTCGCCGACGTGGCCCGAGCCCTCGGCCTTGTCGAATTGTCGGGCGAGGCGACCAAAGGCGGGGAAGGGTTTATCGGCCTCGAAAAACTCATCCTTCTGCGGCCCGATTATCTGATCGTGTCCGATATCGCCGGCGGCGTCGAAGACCAGGGGCAGGCCTTCCTCGTTCATCCGGCGCTCGCGCCTTACTATCCTCTTGAAAAGCGTCTCGACGCCCCCAGCCGCCTCACGCTCTGCGGCGGCCCGTCGACGCCAGCGTTGATAGACGCGCTGGCCGCCGAAATTCGCGCCAAGGTGAAATGATCAGAACCGGATGTCGAGCGTGGGCGCCGGCTTGAGAAGACGCGGCAGACCTGCCGTCACCGCGACGACCGTTTCGCAGACGCTGGCCAGCCGCTGATTGGCGCGGCCTTGGATGTCGCGAAATTCGCGTCCGAGCGCATGATCCGGCACGATTCCGAGCCCGACTTCGTTGGAGACGAAAACAACCGGGCCGGAAAGCTCGGGCAAGACGCGCGCAAGCGTCTCGATGTCCGCTTCCGCGTCGCGTCCCGCGAACATCAGATTGGCGAGCCAGAAGGTGAGACAATCGACGAGAACGACGCGGTTCGCGGCGCAGGTCGAACGCAATGCCGGCGTCAGTTCAAGCGGCGCCTCGACGAGGCGCCAGCGTGGTCCGCGCTCCTTTGCGTGGCGGGCGATGCGCGCCGCCATCTCGTCGTCCTTGGCCTCCGCCGTCGCGATCAGCCAGGGCTGGCGCGCGGAGGCCTCCGCCAGCGCCTGCGCATAGCGGCTCTTGCCGGAACGTGCGCCGCCGAGAACGAGCAGCGAGCGAGGTTCGATCTTCATCGCGTCTCAGTGCCAGTGGATGCTTTGCCGCGCAAGCGCCCCTTCAAGCGCGCGCCGCGGCATGCTAGGGACGACAAGCCCTGCAAAGCCGGCCGGAGCAATGCCGATGAACCCGATTTTCGCCGATCTGCCGACCACGATTTTCGAGGTCATGTCGTCGCTTGCGCGCGATCTCAACGCGATCAATCTCGGGCAGGGTTTCCCGGACGATCCAGGCCCGCAGGACGTGCGCGCCAAGGCCGCTGACGCCGTGCTCAACGGCTACAACCAATATCCCTCGATGATGGGCATTCCCGAACTGCGTCACGCCATCGCCGCGCATTACGGGCGCTTTCAGGGCCTCAATCTCGATCCCGACAGGGAGGTGCTTGTCACGTCCGGCGCGACGGAAGCGATCGCCGCCTCGATTTTCGCCGTGGTGCGGCCGGGCGACGAAGTCGTGCTGTTGCAGCCGATGTATGACGCCTATCTGCCGCTCGTGCGTCAGGCCGGCGGCGTGCCGAAATTCGTGACCCTGAAGCCGCCGCACTGGACTTTCAGCGAGCAAGACCTCGCCGCCGCTTTCTCGCCGAAGACGCGCGCGGTGATCCTCAACAATCCGCTCAATCCGACGGGTGTCGTCTACGATCGCGCCCAGCTCGAATTACTGGCGAAATTCTGCGTCAAATACGATGCTATCGCCATCTGCGACGAAGTCTGGGAGCATGTCGTCTTCGACGGTCGCCGTCATGTCTCCATGATGGAATTGCCGGACATGCGCGAGCGTACGGTCAAGATCGGCTCGGCCGGCAAGATTTTCTGCCTCACCGGATGGAAGGTCGGTCTTGTCGCCGCGGCCCCGCCGATCCTGCGCGTGCTGGCGAAGTCGCATCAGTTCCTGACCTTCACCACGCCGCCCAATCTGCAACATGCGGTCGCTTATGGTCTGGGCAAGGACGACGCCTATTTCGCGCAGATGCGCGGCGATCTGCAAAAGAGCCGCGATCATTTCTGCAAGGGTCTGGCCGAATGCGGCTTCCCCATCCTGCCGAGTCAGGGCACCTATTTCGTCAATGTCGATCTGGCGGGCGTGGGCGTCACGGACGACGCGGCCTTCTGCATGAATCTGGTGAAAGAGCACGGCGTCGCCGCGATTCCCGTTTCGGCCTTCTACGCCGAAAATGCGGTGAAGAGCGTCGTGCGCTTCTGTTTCGCCAAGAAGAACGAAACGCTCGACGCCGCGCTCGAACGCTTGCACAAAGTTCTACGCCGCGCCGCCTGAAGCGAGAATCGCCATGAAGAAACTGTTGCTGGCTTCCCTCGTTTCGCTCTCTGCGGTCTTCAGCGCGCAGGCGCAGGAGAAAGTCGTCAACGTCTACAATTGGTCGGATTATATCGACCCCAAGGCGCTCGACGAATTCACCCGCGAAACCGGGATCAGGGTCGTCTACGACACCTACGATTCCAACGAGATTCTCGAAACCAAACTACTCGCCGGCAAGACCGGTTACGACGTTGTGGCGCCCTCTGCGAGTTTCCTCCAGCGCCAGATTCAAGCCGGCGTCTTCCAGAAGCTCGACTTCGCGCAACTGCCCAACGCCAAGGGCTTGTGGCCGGAAATCACGGCGCGTCTCGCGATCTACGATCCCGGCAATCAATATGCGGTGAACTACATGTGGTTCACCACGGGCGTCGCCTACAATGTGAAGAAGGCGCGGGAGCGGATCGGGGACGCGCCGCTCGATACATGGGACATTGTCTTCAAGCCGGAAAACCTGCGCAAATTCGCCGATTGCGGCGTCTATGTGCTCGATAGCCCGGAAGACCTGTTCACCACAGCGCTCAACTGGCTGAAGCTGAAGGCCGACAGCAAGAGCCCCGACGATCTCAGGCGCGCCGCCGACGTGCTTGCGGCGATGAAGCGCAACGTCAGGAAATTCCACTCCTCGGAATATATCAACGCGCTCGCCAACGGCGACATTTGCCTGGCGGTCGGCTGGGCGGGCGATTCGTTTCAGGCGCGTGATCGGGCGCATGAGGCCAACAATGGCGTCGACGTCAATTACGCCATTCCGCGCGAAGGCACGCTGATCTCGCTTGATTCCTTCGCCATTCCGAAGGATGCGCCGCATGTCGCCGAGGCGCATAAATTCATCGACTTCATGCTGCGGCCCGAGATCGCCGCGCGCAACACGCGCGTGACGAAATTCGCCAATAGTGTGCTGGCTGCGAAGCCTTTCGTCGACAAGGACATTCTCGCCAACAAGGCGATCTATCCCGACGACGCGATGATCGCAAAACTCTTCACCGCGACGAGCAACGATCCGGCGACGCAGAAAATCATCACGCGCGAATGGACGCGCATCAAGACCGGGCGCTGAGTCTCAACCGAAGCGGAAAGGCACGTAATCGCGCCGGTCCGGTTCGACGACAAGCGGCCGGTCGATGGGCGGCGCGGCGCGTTGCGGACAATTCATCCGTTCGCAGATGCGGCAGCTGACGCCGATCTGCGCGATGGCGCTGGTCTTGGCGTCGATGCCGTCGGCGTAGACGACGTCCGCCGCGTAGGAAATTTCGCAGCCGAAGCCGAGCGCGAAATGGCGGGCCGGCGCGAGATGGCTGCCCCCCGATTTGGTCGAGGCGCGGGCGACGCAAAGATAGCGCGCGCCGTCCGGCATTTCAGCAATCTGCACCAGCGTGCGGTCGGCCGCCTCGAAGGCTTCGTGCACATTCCACAAAGGACAGGTGCCGCCAAAGCGCGCGAACTGAAACCGCGTCGCCGAATGACGCTTGAGAATGTTCCCGGCCCGGTCGACGCGCACGAAATAGAACGGAATGCCGCGCGCGCCCGGCCGCTGTAGCGTCGACAAGCGATGTGCGACCTGTTCGAAACTCGCGCCGAAAAGATGGCAAAGCCGTTCGACGTCGTAACGCGTCGCGCGCGCTGCGGCGAGAAAGCGGCCATAGGGCATGATCAATGCGCCGGCGAAATAATTGCCGAGCGCCATGCGGGTGATCGCCGTCGCCGCGCCGGACCGAAAGCCTGCTTCGAGAATGACGGCCTCGATCTCGCGTTGCTGTTCGATCAGGCCAATCTGATGTGCGATTTGAAACTGCCGGGAGGCGGGATCGAGGCCGTCGCGCAATTGCAACGCGCGGCCTGCGCGGTCGTAGCGCCGCATGAATTGCGATTCCGGCGGCATGCGCTGATCCTCGACGCGCACGCCATGTTGTTCGAACAGATAATCGGCAAGGCCGCGCGCCCGTGGCCGGTCCTGCGCGCTCAGCCGCTCGGCCAGACTTTCGGCGGCGCGGTCGAGCGCGTCGAGATAATTATTGCGGTAATGGAAGAAGTCGCGCACTTCCTCATAGGGCAGCAGGGCGTCGCGGTCGCGCCCGGCGCCGACATGGCTTGTGGCGAAGGCTTCATCGAGCACTTGCATCCGCTCATTGGCCCGGCGGAAGGCGAGGTGCAGATTGAGCATCGCATGCGCGATCCACGGCATGTTCGCCGCGACCGTCTTGAGATCCTGCGCGTTCGGCGTCAGCCCGGCGAAAACCGGATCGGCCAGCGTCTCGCGCAGATCGCTCATCAGCCGTTCGGTGTCTTCCTCGGCGAATTCGGAAAGATTGGCGGCGAAATTCTGCGCCAAAGCCAGCAGAACCGCCGCCGTCATCGGCCGTTGATTGTTCTCCATCTGGTTGAGATAGGAGGCGGACAAGCCGATGCGCTCGGCGAAAGCCGTTTGCGTGAGGCCTTGTTGCTCGCGCAACCGGCGGATTTTAGAACCGGCGAAGAGTTTTCGGCGCATGGTCAAACTGCAAAATTGCGAAGACGTTTTGCAAAAGATTTGCAAATCAACCATTTTTCCGAAGATTCGTCATGCGTTTTTCGCTAATCCATCCGTCGAACGGCAGAGAACGGGTGACGTTTAGATGACCAATGCGCGCTTTCCGACGTCGATTTCCTCATCGACCCCGATCCAGCTTGACCGCGCTATGCGCGTCGAGGCGACAAGCGCTTTGCTCGTCATTCACGCGACGCCATTGATGCGTCTTGGCGTCGAGGCGGCGATTGAGGACGCGGGCCAGGCGCGCCGCGTCGAAGGTTGCGCCACTCTCGCCGAAGCCGCCGAGCCGCTGTCCAAAATGCGCTCCGGCGATGTGGTCCTGCTTGAGGCGAGCCTTTGGCCGACGCACGGGCCGCTCGATCCGACGCTGGCGGACGCTGCTGGCCGCGGCGTCGCGCTGGCCTTGATCGCCGGCGCGGATTTCCCTGCGGCGCGCATGCAGGGCGTGCGCGGCCTCGCCGGCGTTCTGTCTTGCGCCATCGCGCCCGACGCGCTCGCTCAGGCGGTTGTGGAGCTTGCCGCCGGACGCGAGGTTTTCCCCAAATCCAAAACGGTTGGCGCCGCCTCGCGTCTGGCGCGCCTGTCCAACCGACAGTTCGAAATTCTAGAATTGATGACGCGCGGCCTGCTCAACAAGCAGATCGCCTGGGAGCTGGGCCTCACCGAAGGCACGGTGAAAAGCCATGTCTCGGCCATTCTGGAAAAGCTCGGCTGTGATCGACGCACGCAAGCCATCGCCGCCTTCATGCAGAGCTTCGGCGTCGTCAGCCGGTCGATGACGGCCTGACGGAGCCGCTAGAGCGCGTTCAGCAAAAGTGTGTGCGGTTTTGCGTCCGAACGCGCGGCGATACAAGGAACCAGAGCGAATGAGGCGAATGGGAATTCGCCGAATTTGCTCCAGGCTGACGGATCAATCCGTCAGCATCCGCTTCAGCAATTCGATTTCCTCGGACAAGCCGTTGTCGGAGACAGTCATGCCTTCGATCTTGCGCACGGCGTGCAACACGGTCGTGTGATCGCGTCCGCCGAAACGCCGGCCGATCTCAGGCAGAGAGCGTAGCGTCAGCACCTTCGACAGATACATCGCGATCTGACGCGGGCGCACGACATTCGCGGTGCGGCGCGAGGAAAGAATATCGGCGCGGCTAACGCTGTAATGCGTCGCCACCAGCTTCTGAATGTCCTCAATGCGCACTTTCTTCGGCTCGCGCGTGCGGATCAGGTCGCGGATCGCCGTTTCGGCCGCCTCGACCGTCAGCGGCTCGCCCGAAAGGGTCGAGTGGGCCAGAAGCCGGTTCACGGCGCCGTCGAGGTCGCGGCCGTTGGTCTGGATGGAGCGCGCCACATAGCTGACGACCGGCGCGGAAACCGAGAAGTCCGGCTGCACGGAACGCGCCGCCGCAATGCGCGCCTCCAGAATCTTGACGCGCAAAGCCTCGTCCAGCGCCGCCATATCGACGCAAAGACCGCCGGCGAGACGCGACCGCACGCGCTCGTCCAGACTTTCGAGATCGCCCGGCGTCCGGTCGGCGGCGATCACAACCTGCCGCCCCGCGTCGATCAGCGCGTTGATCGTGTGGCCGAACTCATGCTGGATCGACTTGCCCTGCAGGAATTGCACGTCGTCGATGACCAGCATGTCGATGGCGCGCAGCTTTTCCTTGAACGCAATGGCGTTCTGCGCCTTCAGCGCGGCGACGAAGCCGTACATGAATTTTTCGGCGGTGAGATAGATCACGCGCCGCCCGGCTTCGCTCGCCGCATGGGCGATCGCCTGCACCAGATGCGTCTTGCCAAGTCCGACAGAGGCGTGGAGGTAAAGCGGATTATAGAGCAGAGGCTCGCCGGGTTTGGCGGTCGCCACGCGCATGGCCGCAGCATGGGCGAGTTGGTTGGAGCGTCCGACAAGAAAATTGGCGAAAGTCATCCGCCGATCGAGCGGCGATCCGCCGAGCGCTTCGCTCAAAGGCTCGCGCGCCGCCTCGCGCGGCGCAATCGGCCGGGACGAAATAATTTCAGCGATAACATTCACTTCGGCTGGGGCCGTCGTCGTCAAGGCGCCGGCGTCGGTCTCAGCCACACGCAGCATCGGCCGCGGCGCGATCGGCCGCGCGGAGCTGCGCACAGCGATGGTCACGCCGGACAGCGGGCCGAGTTCGTCAGTCAGAATCTGCCGCAGCTTGTCGGTGTAATGCGCCTGTATCCAGCTTTTAAGAAACTTCGTCGGCACGGACAGCTGGGCAAACCCGTTATCGACGCCGTCGAGTTCAAGACGCCCGAACCAGGAGGTAAAGACATCTTCGCCAAGCTCGGCGCGCAAACGCCGGCAGACACGCGGCCAGCATTCGGAAAACGACGGGGAAAGATCGGAAACGGGAGAAAGAGTCGCGGATTCGCGCCGAGCAGTCAGCATGGCATTGTCTTTTTGATTGCGGAGGCAAAACAACCCATCGTTCAAGCCAAGGCTCAAACGCTGGTCACCAAACATCGATCTGGAAGATCAGATGAAACGCTTGGGTCGAGGACTCAAACGACGCCATGATGCGGATCGGCCCGATCCGCGCTCGAAGAAGAATTTCAGAAACATGCCACACCTTTCCGCGAAACAAGAGTTTCGCGGCCCCCGCAAGCATTCAAATGTTCATCAAAGCCGAACGCGCTCAAACATGCCGTCCTCGTTGCGTTATGCAACAAGAACCCTATGGCGATCACTTTGTCTCAGACGTCTCAATACACGCTCAATGTGAGGTGAAAGTGGAATGTCGGGCAAAAGCGACGCTGTTTATTGATCTCATGCTGGAGCGGTCATCGACCATAGGGCGAACCTACATAGCGTTTTCCGCCCCCGCAACCAACTCACAGGCTTAGACTGGCCTCGGATGGCGCGCGTTTTTTTGCCGATTTCCATCTTGACCTGCGTAAGCGTCTGATTCCGTGACGCCTGCCGGGTCCGATTTTCACGATGGTCGAAACCTTTTCCGGCGCGACTCGCGCCGTTGCGAGGCTGCTTTCGACGAGTCAAGCCCCAAGATTCCATGGGCCACAGGAGCTTTATCCACAAGCCGTTGAATCCGATTACCTTTAGATGAGCGATCCAAAACAGGACTCAAAAAACCGGATGGTGTTGCTTGCGCGGCCAGCGGCGCGGATTGCAGAATGACGCATAAGCATTTGGGAGCAGGCGACAAAAAACCCGGCGCGAAGGCCGGGTTTTTTGTCTGTCGATGTCGATTGCGCCGCGTTCAGCCGGCGGCGAGCGCCTTCACGCGAATGGTCAGGCGCGACACGGTGCGCGACGCGGTGTTCTTGTGCACGATGCCCTTCTGGGCGGCGCGCATGACCATCGGTTCGGCCGACTTCAGGGCCGTCTGGGCGGCGGCGGCGTCGCCGGAGGCGATCGCCTCTTCGACCTTGCGCAGATAGGTGCGCATCTGGCTGCGGCGCGAGCGGTTCACGGCCGTGCGGCGCGCGATCTTGCGGACGGCCTTTTTGGCCGAAGCGGTGTTAGCCATCGAATTCGATCCCCGAGGGAAGGCGGCGTCGTCGAACGAGGCGTCGAACGGAGCCGCAATAAAACCGTAGGCCGACGTGAACGCCGGCCGTTGCCGGGCTTATACGCGCGCCCATGCGCGCCCGTCAACCGCCAACAGCGGCTTTAGCCCCAAAAATGCTTCAGCCATTCGGCGAGCGGCTGGCCCGGCGTCACGGCGAGCTTGATCGCCAGCGCCAGGCACATGACGATCAGCAATGGCCGCACCAGGGCCGCGCCGCTGCGGATCGCCGCCCGTGCGCCAAGCCGGGAGCCGATGAATTGCGCGACGCCCATCGCCAGCCCGACGGACCAGACGATATGGCCGCCGAGCGTATAGAAGAACAGCGCGACGACATTCGAGGCGAAATTGGCGAGCTTTGTCTGGGCCGTGGCGCGGATGATCCCGTAGCCGGCAAGCCCGACGAAACCCATCATGAAAAAGGAGCCCGTGCCCGGCCCGAAGATCGCATCGTAAAAGCCGACCGCAGGCAAAAGGGTGAGATTGAAGACGAGCGGACTCATGCGCCGGTGCGCGTCGGCGTCGCTCATGCGTGGCGAAAAGACGAAATAAAGCGCGATGGAGATCAACGCGACAGGAAGCGCCGCCGCGATCACCTCGCGCGGGACAAGCGGCAGGGCGAGCGCGCCGATCAGCGCCCCACCGCCGGAATAGACCGCCACTGGCCAGATCCGACGCAGATCGAGCAATCCGGCGCGAAAGAACGACCACGTCGCCGCGAAAGAGCCGAACGTGCCGTTGAGCTTGTTGGTGGCGAGCACGGCGAGCGGATCGAGCCCGCCGAGCGCCAGAGCCGGCACGGTGATAAGCCCGCCGCCGCCGGCGATCGCGTCGATGAAGCCGGCGATGAAAGCCGCCCCCATCAACGCGCCAAGCGTTGTCAGATCAAGCGTCGCCGGATCGAGGGCGAAACTCACCGGTGTTTGAACGCCGGCGGACGCTTGTCGATGAAGGCCTGCATGCCCTCTTTCTGGTCTTCCGTGCCGAAGACCGAATGGAACACGCGGCGCTCGAAACGCACGCCCTCGGTCAGGGTCGTCTCGAAGGCGCGATTGACGCAATCCTTGGCGAGCATCACGACGGGCATCGACAGCGCGGCGATCTTTTTCGCCGTCTTCATCGCTTCGTCGATCAGATCGGCCGCCGGAACGACGCGCGAGACAAGGCCGGAACGCTCGGCCTCGGCCGCATCCATCATGCGGCCGGTGAGGCACAATTCCATCGCCTTGGACTTGCCGACATAGCGGGTCAGACGCTGCGTGCCGCCGGCGCCGGGCACCACGCCGAGCGTGATTTCGGGCTGCCCGAATTTGGCGTTATCGGCCGCAAGAATGAAGTCGCACATCATGGCGAGTTCGCAGCCGCCGCCGAGCGCGTAGCCGGCGACCGCCGCGATGATCGGCTTGCGGCGATTGCCGACGCCTTCCCAGCTCGTGATGAAGTCTTCGATATAGGCGCTCATATAGGTTTTGGGCTGCATCTCCTTGATGTCGGCGCCGGCGGCGAAGGCCTTTTCCGAGCCGGTGAGCACGATGCAGCCGATATTGGGATCCTTGTCGAAACCGAGAAGCGCGGCGTTGAGTTCGTCCATCAGCGGCGTACAGAGGGCGTTGAGCGCCTTGGGCCGGTTGAGCCGGACGAGCGCGACGCGATCGTGAATTTCGACGAGAATGTTTTCGTAGGTCATGGACGGGCTCCCTCAATGCGTCTCATCGCTAGCGGAGCGCCGCGCGATTGAAAAGCCCGGTCTTCGACAAGCGGCCAACTTGGAAAGCGGCGCGCGAGCCCTTAAAACCGAGCCACCCTTTTCAAAGAGCCAAAGGCGCGTGACCATGTCCGTCCCCTATTCGCCGATTTTCCCCCTCGCCAAGGATACGACGCCCTACCGCAAGATTTCCGATCAGGGCGCGCGCGTCGAAAAGCTCGGCGACCGCGAGGTTCTCGTCGTGCCGCGCGAGGCGATGCGCCTGCTCGCCGAACAGGCGATGATCGATACGAACCATCTGCTGCGCCCCGGCCATCTCGCTCAACTCGCCAAAATCCTCGACGATCCGGAAGCGACGGCCAACGATAAATTCGTCGCCTTCGATCTGTTGAAAAACGCCAATATCGCCGCCGGAGGCGTTCTGCCCATGTGTCAGGACACCGGCACCGCCATCGTCATGGGCAAGAAGGGCGTCAACGTCCTCACCGACGGCTCCGACGAAGAGGCGCTCGCCGAGGGAATCCGCGACGCTTACGAGAAGAAGAATCTGCGCTATTCGCAGCTCGCGCCGCTGACGATGTTCGAGGAGAAGAACACCCGCAACAATCTTCCCGCCCAGATCGAAATCTATTCGGAGGGCGAGGACGCCTATAAATTCCTGTTCGTGGTCAAGGGCGGCGGCTCCGCCAACAAGACCTATCTCGTTCAGGGCACGCCCTCGATGCTGACGCACGACCGCATGATGGCCGTGCTCAAGGACAAGATCCTGTCGCTCGGCACGGCCGCTTGCCCGCCCTATCACCTCGCCATCGTCATCGGCGGCACCTCGGCCGAACTCAATCTCAAGACCGTCAAGCTCGCCTCGACGCGCTATCTCGACGGCCTGCCGACGCAAGGTTCGGAAAGCGGCCACGCCTTCCGCGACCTGAAGATGGAGGAAGAAGTCCACAAGCTGACGCAGAGCCTCGGCGTCGGCGCGCAATTCGGCGGCAAATATTTCTGTCATGACGTGCGCGTCATCCGCCTGCCGCGCCACGGCGCCTCGCTGCCGATCGGCATCGGCGTGTCCTGCTCGGCCGACCGTCAGGCGCTCGGCAAGATCACCAAGGACGGCGTGTTCCTGGAGGAGCTGGAGCACGATCCGGCGAAATATCTGCCGCAGGTCGAGAGCGCCGCGCTCGGCGGCGACGTCGTGAAGATCGACCTCAACAAGCCCATGAAGGAAATTCTGGCGACGCTGAGCAAATATCCGATCAAGACGCGCCTGTCGCTCACCGGCCCGATGATCGTGGCGCGCGATCTCGCCCACGCCAAGATCCGCGAGCGGCTCGAAAAGGGCGAGCCGATGCCGGACTATTTCAAGAACCACCCGGTTTATTACGCCGGCCCCGCCAAGACGCCCGCCGGCATGGCCTCGGGCTCCTTCGGCCCGACGACGGCGGGACGTATGGACTCTTACGTCGACCAGTTCCAGGCGGCCGGAGGCTCCATGGTGATGCTGGCCAAGGGCAACCGCGCCAAGGAAGTGCGCGACGCCTGCGGCAAGCATCACGGCTTCTATCTCGGCTCGATTGGCGGCCCCGCCGCGCGTCTGGCGCAGGACTGCATCAAGAAGGTCGAAGTGCTCGAATATCCCGAGCTTGGCATGGAAGCGATCTGGAAGATCGAGGTCGAGGATTTCCCGGCCTTCATCGTCATTGACGACAAGGGCAACGACTTCTTCCACGAGCTGAATCTGGGCTGAAGCTTCGCCCGCGATCGGTCAGCGGCCCGGCCTTTGCGCCGGGCCGTTTGCTTTTCAGACCGCCTGATCGGGAAACCGCGCGCAAAGTCCGTCATTCTCCGTCTCGATCTGCAACGTGACGTGATGGATGCGGAAATCATGCTCAAGCTTGTCCGCCGCCTCATGCAGAAAGGCGTCGCCCGGATGGCCGGCGGGCATGACGAGATGCGCGGTCAGCGCGGTCTGCGTCGTGCTCATCGGCCAGACGTGCAGATCATGCGCGTTGACGACGCCGGGCAGGCCTTCGAAATAACGCCGCAAGGCGGCGACATCGACATGCGCCGGCGCGCCGCCAAGCGACAACGCGACCGACTCGCGCAACAGCCCCCATGTGCTCCAGAAGATGACGACGGCGACGACAAGGCTCAGCGCCGGGTCGATCCACAACGCGCCCGTTTTCCAGATCAGCAGACCCGCCAGCACGACGCCGAGCGACACGGCCGCGTCCGCCGCCATGTGAATGAACGCGCCGCGCAGATTGAGATCGTCCTTGCTGCCCGATGCGAAGAGCCAGGCCGTCGCGCCATTGATCAGAATGCCGAGCGCCGCGACCGCCATCATCACGCCCGTCGCGACGGGCTCTGGATGCAGGAAGCGCTGGATCGCCTCCCAGACAATCGCGCCGATGGCGACGAGCAGCATCAGCGCATTCATCATCGCGGCGAGAATCGACGATCCGCCGAGCCCGTAAGTGAAACGGTCGTTCGGCGGCCTCTTGCCAAGCGCGCTCGCCGCCCAGGCGACGATCAGGCCAAGCACGTCGGAGAGATTATGTCCGGCGTCGGCGAGCAGGGCGACGGAATTGCCGAGATAGCCATAAACCGCTTCGGCGATGACGAAACCGGTGTTGAGAACGATGCCGATCAGAAAGGCGCGGCCGAAATCCTTCGGCGCATGGTCGTGCCCATGCCCATGCTCATGTGCGCCGTGATCATGATGATGGTCGTGATCATGATCATGCGCCATGGCTCAGCGCCGTCCGCGCGGATTGACGGTGAATTCCATGCGCGCCCGCCCGCCGCTGGGGCGGATGACGCTGCGCACGCGCGCCGGCTGCTTGGTGTAGCCGCTGCGTCGCCGGATCGCACGCGGCGCTTCGGCGCCCGGAGCCATCGGCGCGACGCGCGAGCCGCGGAACGCCGGACCGTGGGAGGCGAGGCAGCGATTATAAGCGTCGGCGTCTTTGATCTTCTCGCAATCGTCGATGCCGGCCGCCCGTGCGCCGGCGACGCCCGCCGCGAGGGCGACCACGATCATCAGCGACGCCAGCCAGCGCGTGCGCATCAGCGCAGGCTCGCGCCGGTTTTCTTGGCCACTTCGGCGACGATTTTCTGCGCCGTCGCCTCGATCTCGGCGTCGGTCAGCGTCTTCTCGCGCGGTTGCAGCCGCACCGAGACGGCGACCGATTTCTTGCCCTCCGGCACGCCCGGCCCTTCATAGATGTCGAAGACCGACACGCGGTCGATCAGCGTCCGTTCGGCGCCTTGCGCGGCCTTGACGAGGTCGCCGGCCTTGACGGCGCGGTCGACGACGAAGGCGAAATCGCGATCGAGCGGCTGGAAGTCGGAAAGCTCCAGCTTCGCTTTGATCTTGGTGGGCTTGGCCTTTGGCGCCGGGATGTCGTCGAGAACGATCTCGAAGACGACGAGCGGCCCCTCGGCGCCCATGGCCTCCAGCACGCGCGGGTGGAGTTCGCCGAACGCGCCGACGATGTTTTTCGGCCCGAATTGCAAGGTCGCGCTGCGGCCGGGGTGCAGCCAGGCCGGACCGCCCGGGACGATCTGCAAGCCGCCGGTCGGCACGCCCATCGCCGCCATCAGCGCCATGGCGTCGGCCTTGGCGTCGAAGGCGTCGACGGCGCTCGCCTTCTCGCCCCATTGCCGGCCGGCGCCACGGGGTTTCGCAGTTCCACGCCGCAAGGCGGCCGCCGCCATGCGTTGATCGCCTTCGCCGTCGCCCTTGAAGATCTGGCCGACCTCGAACAGGCCGACGTCGCCGGTGCCGCGGTCGGCGTTGCGCTGCGCAGCGGCGATCAGGCCGGGAAGCAGGCTCGGGCGCATGTCTGAGAGATCGGCGGCGATCGGATTGGCGAGCGCCAGTTCCGGCGCGCCGCCGCCGAACGCCTCGGCGAGCTTCTTCGAGATGAACGACCAGGTGACCGCCTCGACCAGACCGGCCGCGGCCAGCGCCCGGCGCGCCATGCGCGTGCGCTTCTGCAACAGCGTCAGCACCGGCGTCGCCACCTTGGCCTCCTCGCGCGACAACGGCGTCGAGGCGACCTTGTCGAGCCCGGCGATGCGCACGATCTCCTCGACGAGATCGGCTTTCCCCTCGATATCCGGGCGCCAGCTCGGCGCGCGCACGAACACGCGCGAGGAATTGTTCGCCTGACGCAGCACGTCGAAGCCGAGACGCTCGAGGATCGCCGCCATCTCCTGTTCCGGCAGATGCAGGCCGGTCAGCCGCTCGACCTCGCTATAGGGGAAATCGACGCGATGGTCGGGCGCGGGCGCATGGCCGGCGACGATCAACTGCGACGGCTCGCCGCCGCACAAGTCCATCACCAGATGCGTCGCCAGTTCGACGCCGGGAACGCAGAAAGCCGGATCGACGCCGCGCTCGAAGCGATAGCGCGCATCGGTGACGATGCCGAGCTTGCGGCCGGTCTGCGCGATATTGGCCGCGTCCCAGAGCGCCGATTCGATCAGCACGTCGGCGGTGTTGTCGTCGCAACCGGAATGTTCGCCGCCCATGATGCCGGCGATCGACTCCACGCCGTTATCGTCGGCAATGACCACCATCGAGCTGTCCGGCTTGTAGGTCTTGCCGTCGAGCGCCAGCACTTCGTCGCCGTCGCGTCCGCGCCGCACGATCAGGTCGCCCTTCACCTTCTTCGCATCGAAGACGTGCAGCGGCCGGCCGCGGTCGAAGGTGACGTAATTGGTGATGTCGACCAGCGCGTTGATCGGGCGCAGGCCGATGGCCTTGAGCCGCTTCTGCATCCATTCGGGCGACGGGCCGTTTTTCACGCCGCGCACCAGACGCAGGGCGAAAGCGGGCGCAAGATGCGCGTCGTCGCGGCTGAAATCGAGCTTCACGTCGACAGGGCAGGGGAAGGCGCCGCCTGCCGGTTTGATCGCGCGCTCTTTCAGCCGGCCAAGGCCGGCGGCGGCCAGATCGCGCGCGATGCCGTGCACGCCGGCGGCGTCGGGGCGGTTCGGCGTCAGATTGATCTCGATGACGGCGTCGTCGATCCCCGCCCATTTGGCGTAAGGCGCGCCGACCGGCGCGTCATCCGCCAGTTCGAGAATGCCGCCGGGGTCTTCGGAAATTTCCAGCTCCGCGCCCGAGCACAGCATGCCGAGCGACTCGACGCCGCGAATGACGCCCTTGCCGAGCGTGATCTTCTTGCCCGGAATATAGGTTCCCGGCGCGGAAAACACGCTCTTCATGCCGGTGCGGGCGTTGGGCGCGCCGCAGACGACTTGCACGGGCGCGGGGCCGCCGGCGTCGACCATGCAGACGCGCAGACGGTCGGCGTTGGGATGAGGCTTGGCCTCGATCACATGGGCGATGACGAAATCCTTCAGCGCCTTGGCCGGGTCTTCGACGCGCTCGACCTCAAGACCGATGCGCGTCAGCGTCTCGACGATCTCGTCGAGCGAGGCGTCGGTGTCGAGATGGTCCTTGAGCCAGGAGAGGGTGAATTTCATCGTGTTTCTCGTTCATTCCGTCAGATCGGCGATCCGGCGGGAATTTTGACCCGGCTCCAAATGCGGGAGCCCTTGTGAATATGCGCCGTAGTGCTCATTGCTCATACATTTTGAGCAATGTTTTCAACGCCCGCGTTTCGATCCAGCCCGACTTGCAAGGCCCAGTGTAGGGCGCTTTCGTCGCGCCTTTCGTAGCGTCGTCGAGCCCCAGCCCGCAGGCGTCGTCCGGGGTGATGCTCGTCGCGCCGGACGACGCATAGACGATGCCGCTCCATCCGTCGCTTTCTTCGATCCGATAGACAAAATAGCCGACCGACAGGCGCTCTTTCTCGGCGAATTGCGCGCCCGGCCCCGAGCGCACGGCAAAATCCTTTGCGCCCAGACCCAATTGCGATTTCACGTCTTGCGGAATGACTTTCGCCGCCCAGACGTCAAAAAAAGCTAGATTGTCGCTGAGGGACTGACGCGTCAACGCTGGCGTCCGCTCGCTTTGCGCGAAAGCCGACGAGAGAAAGACTGCAATGACGCTTATGGCCGCCAGCGCGCGCCTCACGACGACAGCCCCCCCGCCAGCGTCGGGAAATCGAGTGGGCGGAAACCGTAATGCGACAGCCAGCGCACGTCAGCCTCGAAGAAGGGGCGCAGGTCCGGCATGCCGTATTTCAGCATGGCGATGCGGTCGATGCCCATGCCCCAGGCGAAGCCCTGATATTCGTCCGGGTCGAGCCCGACATTGCGCAGCACGTTGGGATGCACCATGCCGCAACCGAGGATTTCCAGCCAATCCTCGCCCTCGCCGAAGCGGATTTCCCCGCCCTGCCGCTTGCACTGGATGTCGACTTCCATCGACGGCTCCGTGAACGGGAAGAACGACGGGCGGAAACGCATCTTGACGTTCGGCACTTCGAAGAACGCCTTGCAGAATTCCTCCAGAATCCATTTCAGATGGCCGAGATGGGCGGACTTGTCGATGACGAGCCCCTCGACCTGATGGAATTGCGGCGTATGCGTCTGGTCGCTGTCACAGCGATAGGTGCGACCCGGGCAGATGACGCGGATCGGCGGCTTCTGCGCGAGCATGGTGCGCACCTGCACCGGGCTCGTATGCGTGCGCAACAGCTTCCGCGTTCCGTCCGCGGCCGGATTGAAGAAGAACGTGTCGTGCATCTCGCGCGCCGGATGGCCGGGCGGGAAGTTGAGCCGGGTGAAATTGTAGTCGTCGTTCTCGACGTCCGGCCCCTCGGCGATCGAAAAGCCCATATCTGAGAAAATCGCCGCGAGTTCGTCCATCACCTGCGAAATCGGATGGATGCGGCCGGTTTCGAACGGCGCGTCGCGAACCGGCAGGGTCACGTCGAGAGTCTCGGCCTTGAGCCGGGTTTCGAGCGCGGCTTCCTTCAGCACCGACTTGCGCGCGGCGAGCGCGTCGGAAACCTTGTCCTTGAGGCTGTTGATCGCCGCGCCGGCGCTCTTGCGCTCGTCCGGGGACATCTTGCCCAGCGTCGCCAGAAGCGCCGAGATCGAGCCCTTCTTGCCGAGCGCGCCGACGCGCACGGATTCAAGCGCGGCTTCGTCGCAGGCGGCGGCGATGGCCGCAAGGGTCGTGGATTCGAGATCGGTGAGTTCGGACATGAGCTGCGCTGTCTGTGGACTGGAATGTGCGCGGCTTGTGCCACGCGGAAAGCGGCTTGTCGAGAACGAGGCCGCGTCGAGCCGCCAATACAAAAAAGCCCGCCGATGAGGGCGGGCTTTTTTCAGGACGAAGCTGAAGGCCGATCAGGCCGGCAGCGCGGCCTTGGCCTTCTCGACGATGGCCTTGAAGGCCGCCGGTTCGGCGATGGCCATTTCGGAGAGCACCTTGCGGTCGATCTCGACGCCGGCCAGCGACAGGCCCGAGATGAAGCGCGAATAGGTCAGGCCGAGTTCACGCACGGCGGCGTTGAGGCGCTGGATCCAGAGGGCGCGGAAGACGCGCTTCTTGGCCTTGCGGTCGCGCGTCGCATATTGCATCGAGCGGTCGACGGCGGCCTTGGCGGCGCGGATGGTGTTCTTGCGGCGGCCATAGAAGCCCTTGGCGGCCTTGAAGGTTTTTTTGTGCTTGGCGTGCGAGGTGACGCCGCGTTTGACGCGAGCCATGACTGATCTCCTGTGTCAGGAAAAAACGGGAAAAAAGATCGGAACGAGGTCTTCAGCCGTTCGGCAGGAAGAACTTCTTGACGTTGTCGCCGTCGGTCTTGAACAGCACGTTGGTGCCGCGCAGGTTCCGGATCTGCTTGTTGGTCCGCTTGATCATGCCGTGGCGCTTGCCAGACTGAGCATAGACCACCTTGCCGGTGCCAGTGATCTTGAAGCGCTTTTTGGCGCCCGATTTCGTCTTCAGCTTGGGCATTTTGCTCTCTCTTCTGGGTGGCGGAAAACCGCCGAATGTTGCGGCGTCCGGGCAAGGCCCCTACGCCTTCGTCTCTGTCGAGCGAAACGGCCCGCCACGGCAGCCCTTACTGGCCGGGCGGGTCGAAGCGCGGCTTATAAAGCGAAAGCCCTTGCCGGGGCAAGGGCTTTGCGAAGAAAAACCGGCGCGTGAGGATCAGCGCGGCGCCAGCACCATGATCATCTGGCGGCCTTCCATCGACGGCTCGGCCTCGACCTTGGCGATCGGCCCCGTTTCTTCCTTCACCCGCTGCAGCAGGCGATAGCCGATGTCCTGATGCGCCATTTCGCGGCCGCGGAAGCGCAGGGTGACCTTCACCTTGTCGCCTTCCTCGAAGAAGCGGCGCATGGCCTTCATCTTCACCTCGTAATCGTGGTCGTCGATGCCCGGGCGCAGCTTGATTTCCTTGATCTCGACGATCTTCTGTTTCTTGCGCGCCTCAGCCGCCTTTTTCTGCTCCGTGAAGCGGAACTTGCCGTAATCCAGCACTTTACAGACCGGCGGATTGGCGTTGGGCACGATCTCGACCAGATCGACGCCGGCTTCCTCGGCGACGGCGAGCGCTTCGGCGAGCGTCACGACGCCGCGGTTCTGGCCTTCGGCGTCGATCAATTGGACTTCGCGAGCGCGGATTTCCCGGTTGGTGCGCGGACCCTCCTTCTGCGGGGTCGGCGGGGCTTTCATCGGACGGCGAATGGCTGTCTCTCCTCAAGGACGGGCGCATCATTGTCCTGTGCCGATGAAGGCTACCGATGAAGGCGCGCGCCGCGTAATAACGATTCGTCCGCGCGGCGGGAGCCACGCGGCGAAACGCGCGCACAATGAACGAGCGCCCGCCAAAGTCAATATTTCTCGTTGCCGCGCTGTGAAATCAGCCCGTGCGGCCGCCCAACAGGCGTTCGTAGACGTCGAGCGTCTCGCCGCACATCTTTTCCAGCGAGAAATTGCGCCGCACATGCGCCCGCGCCCTGAGCGCCATGGCGTCGCGCGCGGTCGCCCCCATGGTCAGGGCCTCGGCGATCGCCTTGGCCAGCGCCACGGGATCGCCGGCGGCGACGCGCCATCCCGTCGCCTCGGAAAGCGGGGCGTCCGGCGGCGCCAGCACCGTCTCGGGCACCGCGCCGAGATCGGACACGACGACGGGAACGCCCACCGCCTGCGCCTCCACCGCCACGCGGCCGAAAGCCTCGGGCTCGGTCGAGGGCACAACGACGCAGGCCGCCGCCATATAGGCGGCCGGCATGTCGGCGCAATGCGGCAGGATGCGCGCGACGCCTTCGAGTTTCGCCGCCGCAATCTGCGCCTCAAGCTCCTTCACATAGGCAGCGCGCCCCTGCGGATCGCCGACCAGCGCGAACAGCGCCCCCGTCAGGCCGCGGTCGCGCATCAGCCGCGCCGCTTCGATGAGCACGCGCTGGCCTTTCCAGCCGGTGAGGCGGCCGGGCAGGAGCACGATGCGCTCGTCGGGCGCCGCGCCCCAGCTCTGGCGCAATTTGCGCACGCGCTCGGGCTCGACGGCCTCGGGCGTGAAGCGACGGAAATCCGTGCCGCGATGGATGACGCGGATGCGCGCGTCGGCCTGCGGATAAAGCCCGCGGATCAACCCGGCCGTATAATTGGAATTGGCGATCACCGCGTCGCCGCGCGCCATCACCGAATTGTAGCGCAGCTTGAAGCTCGACTTGCCGGCATAGGCGCCGTGATAGGTTGTCGCGAAGGGAACGCCAAGCCGCCGCGCCGCGCCCAAGGCGACCCAGGCCGGCGCGCGCGAGCGGGCGTGAACGAGATCGACGCCCTCGGCCTGCATCAGCGCGGCAAGACGCCGCACGTTCATGACCATCGAAAAAGGATTCTTGGTCGCGGCCGGGAAGGGCAGCCAGAGGCCGCCTTTCGCCTGCAATTCCGGCACGAGGCGCCCGCCCTCGCTGGCGACGAGCGCGCGCGCGCCGGCGTCGACCAGCGCAGCGGCGACGTCGATCGTCGTGCGCTCGGCGCCGCCGGCGTCGAGTTGCGGAATGATCTGCAAAACCGTGCGGCCGGCGAGCCGGCTGTGGTCGGTCTGGTGAAAAGGCGTCGCGCCCGCTTGCCGCATCACGCCGGCTCGCATTTGATGCGGCGACGCGAATCCGCGCGACGCAGGAAGAACCCTCGAATCATGACCGAGACAATAAAGGCGGCCGCCGAAGAACCGCAAATCTCGCCCCCGAACTGGCTCGATCGCGGCGCCGGCCGCCCGCGCCTCGCCTATCGTTTCCGGCCCGCCCGCGCGGCGGGACATCCGACGATCGTGTGGCTCGGCGGCTTCAAATCCGACATGCTGGCGACGAAAGCGACCTTCCTCGACCAATGGGCGAAGGACAATGGCCAGGCCTTCCTGCGCTTCGATTATTCCGGCCATGGCGAATCCGAAGGCCGGTTCGAGGAGGGAACCATCGGAGCATGGTTCGAAGACGCGCTGGCCGCCATCCGCGCGCTGGCGCCGGGCGATCTCGCGCTTGTCGGCTCGTCCATGGGCGGCTGGATCGCGCTGCTGGTCGCCCGCGCCTTGGCCGAGGCCGGCGAGGCGGACAGGCTGAAGAAAATGGTCCTCATCGCCCCGGCCGTCGATTTCACCGAGAGACTGATGTGGCCGGCGCTGCCGGAGGAAGCCCGCCGCGACATCACGGAAAAAGGCGTCTGGATGCGCCCCTCGCAATACGCGCCCGAACCTTATCCGATCACGCGCGCGCTGTTCGAGGACGGCCGCAACCATCTGCTCTTCGACAAGCCGCTGCGCAGCTGGTGCCCCGTCCACATCCTGCAAGGCATGCAGGACGCCGACGTGCCGTGGAAACACGCCCTGACATTGGTCGAACATCTGGCCGAGGATTCGGTGATCCTGACCCTGATCAAGGACGGCGACCACCGCCTCTCGACGCCGGCGGATCTGGAGAGGCTGGCAGGGGCAGCAGTCCAGCTTTAGTCACGATGATGTCGGCAGCTTTTCTAGATCCCTCAATTGTCAAGTGGTTGTCATCTCTATAGAAAAGGGTTCCAAATTCCTGCATAAAACAATAATCATCAGAGCAAAATTTATCGCTAATATTAATAAAATTAGAGTTTTTTATGGAACTAACTACAGAATCAAGAATAACAAATGCCCGATATCGTAGATCAAAGAAATATCTTGACGGCATTGAGCATGCATCATGCAGGCTTGCGGCTCTGCGGGCCTTGCATCTTGTTGGCTGGAAGGGAAAGTTAGGTATATCATCAATAAGATATACAATTTTTCCAGAATTGGTGATTGTCCGCAAGGACTGCGAAAGTTTTTCTTGGAGCAAAAATGGGCCATTTGATTGTAAAATGCGATAAGACCAGTAACCAGCAATAAATACATATTTAATGTTGCGATCATGAGTTAATTTATCAAAAAAAACAATAAAATTATTGTCATTAGGCGACGGGATGCCGGCGCCAATAAAATAGGCTACGTTTCTATCAGACAATTTATCCGCGAGACCCGGGAAAAGATGCTCAGCGTGGCTGTCGCCAAATACAACTGCATCAATTTGATCAACATTTTTCGACTGAAAGCATCGCGGACGACCATCGAAAATAGGTGCGGATTTTAATATTTCCTGATCACGGCAGGGAAAAAAACGACGCTCTAGATCGAGAAAAAAGGGACGGTGGCCTAGCTCGCCGGCCAAGATGCCACCCTTGGAGTTAATCGGGCGGGCCGGAAATCCATCAAAATAAAATGTAGCATAGCCCGCACAGCCCAAAACCGCCATGGCGGCGACGAGGCCATATGTTTTGAGCAGGGGGCGCCCCCCGAATCTCAGCGGACGCTCGATAAAGCGATATGTCAGCAAAGCCAGAATAAAAGATATAAAAATTGCAAGCAGCCGCGACAGAGCCGAGGCCGTCTCTCCATCATATATATTATATAAAGCAATAATAGGCCAATGCCATATGTATAAAGGATAACTAAGCAAACCAATCCATACAAGAAAGCGATTGGACAACAAAAACTTATTTACAACAGCGTCCTGTCCAGAAAATATAATTAACACGGCTCCCGCAACAGGGAGCAAAGCAAAATACCCCGGAAAGAATAATTTTTTCGAAAAGAAAACAAAAGAAAATAAAATAAAAATAAATCCAACAATAGAAATTGTATTAAAAAAAACAACCTTATACCGGAAGCGCTCGGTGTGTAGTTTGTTTAAAATTGATTTTTTATCAAATAAAACTAAAGCAAGCAAAGATCCGGCTAATAATTCCCAAAATCGCGAAATAGGAGAATAAAAATCAGCGATTCTGTCGATTTTATAAATTATAATATTGTAAAAAAATGAACCTGAAAGCAATATAATTAATATTATCGGCAAAAATCGACGAATACGTAACGTAATAAAAATAATAAATGGCCATACAATATAAAATTGCTCTTCAATGCTTAGGCTCCAAAGATGAAGTAATGGTTTAAGCTCAGAAGACTGGTCAAAATAACCATTTTCACTCCAGAACATAAAATTAGATATAAATGCAGAGCCACTAAAAATATGAATTCCAAGCAAAACTAGCTCTTCTGATAGTAGAAAAAACACTCCAACAATAAAAACAAATATTAAAACAACAATAAGAGACGGAAAAATACGGCGTATACGATGGGAGTAAAATTCAAAAAAACTAAAAATACCATTAGAAAAGTTCGTATATATTATTGTTGTAATTAAATATCCAGATATAACAAAAAACACATCTACTCCAGCATATCCGCCTTTAAGGAGCTTTGGAAAAGCATGAAACAATACAACGCCCAATACGGATATGGCGCGAAGACCATCTATATCTGATCTGTATTTTAGGGAAATCATTGTTTTCGCTGGGTATTTGGTTATTCGCGCACGTGCGGCAAGGCATATGACTTATCGCGTGTGGGAAGTATGTCAACGTGCTGTCCAGGCAGAAGTGCTTCCATCTCTAGGACCGCGCATTGACCTACCCGCTCTGTCGTGGCGTGATTAAAGCCGCCTAACGCTAGGAGGGCGAGGCAAGCGTGGTTGCCCCTAGTCCTGCAGATTTTAGCCTGTCCAACCCCCGTACATAAAATTCCTAGCAGTCTTATGCGTCAAGAGGATTGTCGAGGCCCGGCTTCATGCCGCCGATTTAGGTGGCCATCCGCCTCCCCTTGCCCCCACCCCCACTCATCCTGTATAAGGGCCTCAGTTCAGTTTCTCATATGGACCATGAAAATGGTCATGTTTGGGAGTGGGGCCCGACCGGGACCCGCTCTTTTTTGTTACCCGAAGGGCCGATGACCGAGACCAGCAACGCCAAAACCGACAATGGCGCCCGCGCCGCCGCGCTGGCGACGCTCGACGAGCCGCGCCTGTCCCATGAGACGGGCGTCGCCGCGCGCGTCGCGCATGTGGCGGAAAAAGTTTTGGCCGATCTCAACCTGCGCCTCGTGCGGGTGAAGATTTCGGCGCAGGACGGCTGCACCTTGCAGATCATGATCGAGCGGCCGGACGGCTTCGTCACGGTGGACGAATGCGAGCTGGCCTCGCAGGCGCTCTCGCCCGTGCTCGACGTGGAAGACCTGATCAAGCAGGCCTATCGGCTTGAGATTTCCTCGCCCGGCATCGACCGTCCGTTGGTGCGCGTCTCCGATATCCTGCGCGCCATCGGCCACGAGGCCCGCGTCGAGCTGGCGAACCCGCTCAACGGCCGCAAGCGCTTCCGGGGCATGCTGAAAGGCCTCGAAGGCGAGGCCGTGCGGCTCGTGCGCGCCGACGCGCGGCCGGATGAGGAATCCGAGCCGCTTCTGCCGTTGAAGGACATTGCGGAAGCCCGCCTCGTCCTCACCGAAGCCCTGATCCGCGAGGCCCTGCGCGCCGCCAAGGCCGCCGCCAACGCGGCAGGCGCGGATGAAGACGAAGCCGGCGAGCAGGCGCCCGAGCCTGAAGCGCCGGAGGCGCCGCGTCGCGGGCCAGGACGTTTCGCCAAGGCGGCCCAGAAGCCCAAGCGTCTCATGCCCGCCGGCGTCCACGCCGCATTCAAGAAATCGCCGGAGCGCAAGCCCGGCAAGAAATCCACCTAGGAGGACCATCCATGGCCGTCAGCGCCAACAGGCTCGAACTCTTGCAGATCGCCGACGCCGTCGCGCGCGAGAAATCCATCGACCGGCAGATCGTGCTGTCGTCGATGGAGGACGCTTACGCCAAGGCCGCGCGCTCGCGCTACGGCGCCGAGACCAACGTTCAGGCCGAGATCGACCCGCGCACCGGCGAATTGCGTCTGTGGCGCCATCTGCAGGTGGTTGAGCTGGTCGAGAATCCGGCGACGGAAATCTCCATTGAGGACGCGCGCCGCTCCAATCCGGCCGCGCAGGTCGGCGACGCCATCGCCGACAAGCTGCCGCCCTTCGATCTCGGCCGCATCGCCGCGCAATCGGCCAAGCAGGTCATCGTGCAGAAGGTGCGCGAGGCCGAACGCGACCGCCAGTATGAGGAATACAAGGATCGCATCGGCGACATCGTCAACGGCGTCGTCAAGCGCGTCGAATACGGCAACGTCATCATGGATCTAGGCCGCGGCGAGGCGATCATCCGTCGCGACGAGATGATCCCGCGCGAAATGTTCCGCCCCGGCGATCGCGTCCGCGCCTATGTCTACGACGTGCGCCGCGAACAGCGCGGCCCGCAGATTTTCCTGTCGCGCACCCATCCGCAATTCATGGCCAAGCTCTTCCAACAGGAAGTGCCGGAAATCTACGACGGCATCATCGAGGTGAAGTCGGTGGCGCGCGATCCCGGCTCCCGCGCCAAGATCGCGGTGATCTCGCGCGATTCCTCCATCGATCCGGTCGGCGCCTGCGTCGGCATGCGCGGCTCGCGCGTGCAGGCCGTCGTCAATGAATTGCAGGGCGAGAAAATCGACATCATTCCGTGGTCGATGGACGCCGCCACCTTCATCGTCAACGCGCTGCAGCCGGCCGAAGTCGTGAAAGTGGTGCTCGACGAGGATTCCTCACGCATCGAAGTCGTGGTGCCGGACGATCAGCTCTCGCTCGCCATCGGCCGTCGCGGCCAGAACGTGCGCCTCGCCAGCCAGTTGACCGGCTGGGACATCGACATTCTGACCGAGGCGGAGGAATCCGAGCGCCGTCAGAAGGAATTCGTCGAGCGCACCAACGCCTTCATGGCGGCGCTGGACGTCGATGAGACGCTGGCGCAATTGCTCGCCTCGGAAGGCTTCCGCTCGGTTGAGGAACTCGCCTATGTCGAGACGGCGGAACTCGCCAATATCGAAGGCTTCGACGAGGACACCGCGACCGAAATCCAGAACCGCGCCCGCGATCACCTCGCTCGCGTCGAGGCCGAATTCGACGCGCGCCGCAAGGAATTGGGCGTCGCCGACGAATTGAAGGACGTCGAGGGCGTCACCACCGAGATGCTCGTCAAATTCGGCGAGAACGACGTGAAGACGGTCGAAGACCTCGCCGGCTGCGCCACCGACGATCTCGTCGGCTGGAGCGAGCGCAAGGACGGCGAGACGGTGAAATATCCGGGCTTCCTCGACGGGATTGAATTGTCGCGCGAAGAGGCCGAGGCCATGATCATGGCCGCCCGCGTCAAGGCCGGCTGGATCGAGGCGCCTGCGCAAGCGGCCGCCGAAGACAGCGCCGAAGCGTGATGCGGAGGTCCGGACCTTGCCCAAACCCGCGCGCGAGCATGAGACGGAGCGCACCTGCGTCGTCACGCGCCGGGCGGGCGATCCGGACGATCTGATCCGCTTCGTCCTCGCCCCTGACGGGACGGTGACGCCGGATTTGAAGCGCAAGCTTCCCGGCCGCGGCGTCTGGGTGACGGCGCGGGCCAGGGAAGTGGCGGAAGCCGTGAAGAAGCGGGCGTTTTCCCGCGGCTTCAAGGCCGAGACGAAAGTTGCGCCTGATCTGCCGGCGCTGGTCGACGCGTTGATCGAGCGCGATTGCCTGCAGGCCCTGTCGCTCGCCAACAAGGCCGGCGCGGTCGTCGCAGGCTTCGCCAAGGTTGAGGCGGCGATCGCCAAGGGTCAGGTCGCGGGGCTCCTTCACGCCCGCGACGGCGGCGCGGACGGCGTGCGCAAGCTCGGTCAGGTTTTGCGCCGGGCGGGGCAGGACGCAACGCCGCAGATCATTCTGTTCGATTCAGGCCAATTGGATTTGGCATTGGGGCGGACAAATGTGATACATGCTGCGCTCGTGAAGGGCCCGGCAAGCGCGGCCCTCCTCGCGCGTTGCGCGAAATTGCGGTTTTACCGCTCCGACGCCGATGCGCCGGGGCAGGATTTTGCGGCCGACGACGGCCGTTCAGAGACGAAGGCGGAGGCCGATTCCGCCGGGCTGGATACGACGAACGGGCGCGCGCGCCCCGGGGATGCAAAGACTGATGACTGAATCGAAAAACTCCGGCGACAAGACTTTGACCGTCGCTCCGACCAAGACGCTCACGCTCAAGCGTCCGGTCGAACAGGGCGTCGTGCGTCAGAGCTTTTCCCATGGCCGCAGCAAGGCGGTCGTGGTTGAAAAGGTGAAGCGTCGGGCGATCGGTCCGGGCGAAAGCCATGCGCCGCATCCGCCGGCCGCGCCCGTCGCGCCGCCGCCGCCGCCTCCCGCCGCGCCCGCCACGCCGAAAGTCGAGCTGAAGCCCAAGGCGCCGGCTGCGCCGCGTCCGCAAACGGGCGTCGTGTTGCGCACGCTGACTGACGAAGAGCGCGAGGCCCGCGCCCGCGCGCTTGTCGATGCGCGTTCGCGCGAGGAAGAAGACCGCAAGCGTCAGGAAGCCGAGGCCCGCGCCCGCGCCGAACGCGAAGCGCGCGAGAAGGCCGAGCGCGAAGCCGCCGAAGCGCGCAAGCGTGAGGAAGACGCGCGCCGCCATCAGGAAGTCGAAACCAAGCGCAAGGCCGAGGAAGAAGCCAAGCGGCGCCTCGCCGGCGGCGAGCCTGCGCCCGCGCCGACGCAGCCCGTCGTGCGCCGCCCGGCGGCCAGCGCGCCTGCCGCGTCGACGCCTGCGCCTGCAGCGCGTCCGCCCGCGGGCGGAGATGACGCGCGCGGCCCCGTCCGCCGTCCGCTGACCCCGGTCAAGGCCCCGCCGATGCCGACGCGTCCTTCGCCCAAGGGCGCGGACCAGCGCAATCGCGGCCGTCTCACCGTCGCCTCCGCCACCGGAGACGAGGAGGAGCGGACGCGTTCGGTCGCGGCCTTCCGTCGCCGCGTCCAGCGTCTCAAGGGCTTCGGCCAGCGCGAGCAGAAGGAAAAGCTGTCGCGCGAGGTCGTGCTGCCCGAGACGATCACCATTCAGGAACTCGCCAACCGCATGTCGGAGCGCGCGGTTGACGTCATCAAGTTCCTGATGAAACAGGGCCAGATGGCGAAGATCACCGACACGATCGACGCCGACACCGCCCAGCTCATCGCCGAGGATCTTGGCCACACCGTCAAGCGCGTCGCCGAATCCGACGTCGAGGAAGGCCTGTTCGACGCGCCGGACACGGACGAGCAATTGCTGCCGCGCCCGCCTGTCGTCACCATCATGGGCCACGTCGACCACGGCAAGACGTCGTTGCTCGACGCGATCCGTCACGCCAATGTCGTCGCCGGCGAAGCGGGCGGCATCACCCAGCATATCGGCGCCTATCAGATCACGGCGCCGAACGGGGCGCCGATCACCTTCATCGACACGCCCGGCCACGCCGCCTTCACGGCGATGCGCGCGCGCGGCGCCAAGGTGACGGACATCGTCATCCTGGTGGTCGCCGCCGACGACGGCGTCATGCCGCAGACGATCGAGGCCATCAATCACGCCCGCGCCGCCGGCGTGCCGATGATCGTCGCCATCAACAAGATCGACAAGCCGGACGCCAAGCCCGAGCGCGTGCGTCAGGAGCTGCTGCAATACGAAGTGCAGGTCGAAACCTTCGGCGGCGAGACGCTCGAAATCGAAGTCTCGGCCAAGCAGAAGACCAATCTCGACAAGCTGCTCGACATGATCGCGCTGCAGTCCGAAGTGCTCGACCTCAAGGCCAATCCCGACCGCGCCGCTGAAGGCACGGTCATCGAGGCGCGCCTCGACAAGGGCCGTGGCCCGGTCGCGACCGTTCTCGTGCAGCGTGGAACGCTCAAGCAGGGCGACATCATCGTCGCCGGCGCGCAATGGGGCCGCGTGCGCGCTCTGCTCGACGACAAGGGCCGCAACGTCTCTGACGCTGGCCCGTCCTTCCCCGTCGAGGTGCTCGGTTTCGGCGGCGCGCCGGAAGCCGGCGATCGCGTCGCCGTCGTCGAGACGGAAGCGCGCGCCCGCGAAATCACCGCCTATCGCGAGCGCCAGAAGCGCGAGAAGGCCGCCGTGCGCGGCGCGGGCCAGCGCGGCTCGCTCGCCGACATGATGAGCCAGCTCAAGACGGCGGGCCGCAAGGAATTCCCGCTTGTCGTCAAGGGCGACGTGCAGGGTTCGGTCGAGGCGATCATCGCCACGCTCGAAAAGCTCAACACCGACGAGGTGGCGGCGCGGGTCGTTCATTCCGGCGTCGGCGGCATCACCGAATCCGACATCACGCTGGCGGAGGCCTCCGGCGCCGCCGTCATCGGCTTCAACGTGCGCGCCCACAAGGAAGCGCGTGAGGCGGCCGAGCGCGCCGGCATCGAAATCCGCTACTACAACATCATCTACAACCTCGTGGACGACGTGAAGGACGCGATGAGCGGCCTGCTCGCGCCGACAATGCGCGAAACGATGATGGGCAACGCCGAAATTCTGGAAGTGTTCAACATTTCCAAGGTCGGCAAGGTTGCGGGCTGCCGCGTCACCGACGGCAAGGTCGAGCGTGGTCTTGGCGTGCGCCTCATCCGCGACAACGTCGTCGTGCACGAGGGCAAGCTCTCGACGCTCAAGCGCTTCAAGGACGAAGTCAAGGAAGTGCTCGCCGGTCAGGAATGCGGCATGGCCTTCGAGAATTATCAGGACATGCGCGCCGGCGACGTCATCGAGTGCTATCGCGTCGAAGAGATCAAGCGTTCGCTCTAAGCCGCTCGCAGGCGACTTCGGACGGAACGCGCCATGTCGGACCAAATCTCCGCGCCGAGCTGGACCTACCGGTTCCAGCTCGGCCGCGACGATATCGCGGCTTTCGAAAACCTGCCGGCGGAAGCGCGCGGCTGGCGCAAGTTCGTCATGTTCGCCTTCGCGATTCTGGCGGGCGGGCTCTGGGCCTTCGTTGAGGAATTTGTCTTCGGCGACGACCCGACGGCTTTTCAGCACGTGGCCGCGTTGCTCGCCGCCATCGCGATCGGCTGGGGGTTGGCCGCGCTTGTTCTCAAGCTCGACAAACATCGCGTGATCGGCAGGCGGCCCCTGCCACAGAGCCAGACGCGCGTGGATATCCACGCCGACCGTATCGACGTGACGGAAGACGGCCAGACAAGGGTCTATCTCTTCGAGCAGATGCAATGGCCGATCGTCACGGCGAGCCATGTGTTCTTACAGATCGGGCAGATCGACAAAATCATCCTGCCGTTGCGGGCCTTTGAGAGCGAGGCGGCGATGCGCGCCTTCGCCGATTGGCTCGACGCGCGGATGACGGAAATCGACGCCCTTCAGGAGACCAATGATGTCCAGAAGTCATCATAGCAACAGCGGCGAGCCGTCGCAGCGCATGTTGCGCGTCGCCGAATTGATCCGCCACGCCGCCGCGCAGCTTCTGTCGCGCGGCGAGGTGGTCGATCCGGTGCTCGACGGCCATGTCGTCACCGTGCCGAAGGTCAAGATGAGTCCGGACCTGAAGCTCGCGACGATCTACGTCATGCCGCTCGGCGGCAAGGATGGCGATGAGGTGATCGCCGCGCTCGAGCGCAACAAGAAATATATGCGCGGCGAGATCGCTCATCGCATCAATCTGAAATTCGCGCCGGAACTGCGTTTCCGCATCGACGACAGTTTCGACAACGCGGCCAGGATCGACGCCCTGCTGCATTCCCCGAAAGTCGCGCAGGACCTGAAACAGGCCGACGCGCCGGAGGATGAGGAGCAATGAGCGCCCCCCGCTCCACCCGCGTTCCCGTCGACGGCTGGCTTATTCTCGACAAGCCCGTCGGCATGACCTCGACGCATGCCGTCTCGCGGCTGAAGCGCGTCTTCAACGCCAAGAAAGCCGGCCACGCCGGCACGCTCGATCCGCTCGCCTCGGGCATTCTGCCCGTCGCTTTCGGCGAGGCGACCAAGACCGTGCCCTTCGTGCAGGACGGCGAGAAAGCCTATCGCTTCACGGTCAAATGGGGCGTCGAGACCAATACCGACGACACCGAAGGCCACCCCGTGCGCGAAAGCGCGGCGCGCCCGACGCGTGAGGCCGTCATGGCCGCGCTGCCGAAATTCACCGGCGAAATCATGCAGGTTCCCCCGGCTTTTTCGGCGATCAAGGTCGATGGCGAACGCGCCTACGATCTCGCCCGCGACGGCGAGAAAGTGGAGCTTGCCGCCCGTCGCATCGAAATTCACGCTCTTGATCTGGTCTCGTTCAGCGCGGAAGAGGCCGTTCTCGAAGCGCGCTGCGGCAAGGGAACTTACGTGCGCGCTATCGCCCGCGATCTCGGCCGTGAATTGGGGTGCCTTGGCCATGTGACGGCCTTGCGCCGCACCCGCGTCGGGCCTTTCCATGAAGCCGACGCCGTCCCGCTGCAAGCGCTGCTCGACGCGCCGGAACGCGCCTTCGACGCGCTGCTCAGCGTCGAGGCCGGCCTTGCCGAACTCGATTGCGTCGTCGTCGACCGCAACGCCGCCGCGCGCCTGCGTCGCGGCCAGTCGATCATCTTGCGCGGCCGGGACGCGCCGGCCGAGGGCGTGGAGGCCTATGCGGCTTGCGGCGGCGTGCCCGTCGCGTTCGGGACCGTTCAGGGCGGCGAACTCGTGCCGAGTCGCGTCTTCAATCTCGAAGTCTGAAAATGAGGCCGGCGGCCTTTCGGGCCGCCGGCGCAGGATCAGAGCATGCTCGGCAGCACGCGGTCCGGCGGCCGGTGGCCGTCCATGAAGGTCTTGACGTTGACGATGACCTTTTCGCCCATGTCGATGCGGCCTTCGATCGTCGCCGACGACATGTGCGGCAGCAGCGTCACCTTGCCGGCTTTGGCCAGTTTCACGAGCTTGGGCGAAACCGCCGGCTCGTGCTCGAACACGTCGAGGCCCGCGCCGCCGAGCTCATCGGCCTCCAGCATGCGGATCAGCGCGTTTTCGTCGATGATCTCGCCGCGCGAGGTGTTGACCACGATGGCGTTGGGCTTCATCGCCTTCAGGCGGCGCGCCGAAAGCAGGTGGTAGGTCGCCGGCGTATGCGGGCAATTGACGGAAACGATATCCATCCGCGCCAGCATCTGGTCGAGCGAATCCCAATAGGTCGCCTCAAGCGGCTGCTCGACCGAGGAATGAACGCGCCGACGGTTGTGATAGTGGATTTCGAGGCCGAAAGCCTTGGCGCGGCGCGCCAGCGCCTGACCGATGCGGCCCATGCCGATGATGCCAAGTCGCTTGCCGGTGATTCGGTGCCCGAGCATCCAGGTCGGCGACCAGCCGGACCATTCGCCGCCCGGAATGACCTGCGCGCCCTCTGCGATGCGCCGCGCGACGGCGAGAATAAGGGCCATGGTCATGTCGGCGGTGTCGTCGGTGAGCACGCCCGGCGTATTGGTGACGGTGATGCCGCGGCGCAGCGCCGAGGTCACGTCGATATTGTCGACGCCATTGCCGAAATTGGCGATGAGCCGCATCTGTTGTCCCGCCTGCGCGACGAGATGCGCGTCGATGCGGTCGGTGACGGTCGGCACCAGCACGTCGGCAACGCGCATCGCTTCCGCCAGCTCATGCTGCGTCATCGGCTTGTCGGTGAGATTGAGGCGGGCGTCGAACAATTCGCGCATGCGCGCTTCGACCACGTCCGGCAATTTACGCGTCACGATGACGATCGGCTTTTTCGCGCCCATTCTGGCCTTGCGCTCCCTCATCGGCGGTCAGGAATGCTTCGCGAAGATCAAACTCCGCGAAGACGGCCCCGTTCTCGCCGTCTTTCACCCGTCGTTAACCTTGGACGGAGGAAAAGAAAGAGACCATGCGCCTCATTCTTTCATCCGCCTCTGGCCTCTCTAGCAGATGGCGGAGCAAAGACAAGATTGACGGCGCCGGCGCGCCGCGCGCATAGGCGTTGGGATATGCCCCCGCCGCCTCACGCGATGCGCGCGAAACTCGGGAGACGCTCGCTTTGGTGCGGAAGCTTGGCCTTATAGGCGCGATGAATCGCTTGGCGCGGCTCTGTGTCGCGGTCCCCGCGGCCTGTGTGGCTTTCGTCGCGGTTGCGCAGGCCCAGCAGGTCGGCAGCGCCACGGGCCTGCGCGTGCCGCGCTACGTCAGCCTGAAATTCGACCGCGTGAATCTGCGCGAAGGCCCGTCGATGGACCATCGCACCCTGTGGATTTTCCAGCGCGTCGGCCTGCCCGTGGAGATCACCGCCGAGTTTGAAATCTGGCGGCGCATCCGTGATTCCGAAGGATCGGAAGGCTGGGTGCGCCATTCGATCCTGTCGGGTCGGCGCACGGCGCTCGTCTCGCCCTGGAAGAAGGGCGGGACTTTCGATCTGCGCGCCGAGGCCAGCGACGGCGCGCGCGTGACCGCGCGGTTGCAATCAGGCGTCATCGCCAATGTAAAAACCTGCGACGGCCGCTGGTGCCGCGTCTTCGGCGACGATTACGACGGCTTCATCGCCCAGCAGAATCTCTGGGGCGTCTATCCAGACGAAAAACTGCCCTGACTTCACGCTGTTGTCACGGCGCGAAAATATCGCTCCAATGACGCAGCAAAGGCCGCTTTCATCGGCTTTCAGGCGCCGAACGGCTGTGTTAGAAGCGCGCAGGAGCAACCTTGCAGGGATCGGTCGCGATCCGCTGCGGCAACCTGAATCGGAAGCGCAAGACATGGGCGAGAGGCGTTCGAGCTTTTCCTACGAAGACCTTCTCGCCTGCGGGCGCGGCGAATTGTTCGGCCAGGGCAATGCGCAATTGCCGTTGCCGCCGATGCTGATGTTCGATCGCATCGCGCTGATTTCCGAAGAAGGCGGCGCCCATGGCAAGGGTCAGATTCGCGCCGAATTCGACATCAAACCCGACCTCTGGTTCTTTGGCTGCCATTTCCAGGGAGATCCCGTGATGCCGGGCTGCCTCGGTCTTGACGCCCTCTGGCAATTGACCGGCTTCTATCTCGGGTGGCTCGGTCTTCCCGGCCGCGGCCGCGCGCTTGGCGTCGGCGAGGTGAAATTCGTGGATCAGGTGTTGCCGACCGTCAGGAAAGTCGTCTACGGCGTCGACATCAAGCGCGTCTTCAAGGGCAAGCTGGTGCTCGGCATCGCCGACGGCTGGCTCGAAGCCGACGGCAAGAAGATTTACGAAGTCAAGGATATGCGCGTCGGCCTGTTCCAGCCGGGCGCCTGACGCTTTTTCGCCCCATCCGGGGTTCACCCTGTTTCGGCCGCGCTGATCGCAGCGCGCAGGAGAAGAAATGATGAGACGCGTCGTCGTCACCGGCATGGGCATCGTGTCCTCCATCGGCAACAACAGCCAGGAGGTTCTGGCCTCGCTGCGCGAAGCCAAATCAGGCATCGTGCGCGCCGAGAAATATGCGGAGCTCGGCTTCCGCAGCCAGGTGCACGGGGCCCCGACTCTCAACCCGGAAGAAGTCGTCGATCGCCGCGCCATGCGCTTCCATGCGCAAGGCACCGCCTGGAACCATGTCGCCATGGATCAGGCGATCCTCGATTCGGGGTTGTCGCCGGAAGACATTTCCAATCCGCGCACGGGCATCGTCATGGGCTCGGGCGGCCCCTCGGCGCGCACGATTGTCGAATCGGCCGAAATCGCTCGCACGAAAGGCCCCAAGCGCGTCGGCCCCTTCGCGGTGCCGAAGGCCATGTCCTCGACGGCTTCGGCGACGCTCGCCACCTGGTTCAAGATCAAGGGCGTCAACTATTCCATCTCGTCGGCCTGCGCGACGTCGAATCACTGCATCGGCAACGCCTATGAGATGATTCAGTACGGCAAGCAGGACGTGATGTTCGCCGGCGGCTGCGAGGAGCTGGACTGGTCGCTGTCCGTCCTGTTCGACGCGATGGGCGCCATGTCTTCGTCCTACAACGATCGGCCCGCGGTCGCTTCGCGCGCGTACGACAAGAACCGCGACGGCTTTGTCATCGCCGGCGGCGCCGGCGTGCTGGTGCTGGAGGAATACGAGCGCGCCAAGGCGCGCGGCGCCAAGATTTACGCCGAAATCGTCGGCTATGGCGCGACCTCGGACGGCTACGACATGGTGGCGCCGTCGGGCGAAGGCGCCGTGCGCTGCATGCAGATGGCGCTCGCCAATGTGAAATCGCCGATCGACTACATCAATCCGCACGCCACCTCCACTCCGGTCGGCGACGTCAAGGAAATCGAGGCGATTCGCCAGGTCTTCGGCGCCGGCGACAAATGCCCGCCGATTGCGGCGACAAAATCGCTTACCGGCCATTCGCTCGGCGCGACCGGCGTGCAGGAGGCGATCTACTCGCTCCTGATGATGAGCAACGGCTTCATCTGCGAAAGCGCCAACATCGAGGAAATCGACCCGGCTTTCGCGGATATGCCAATCGTGCGCAAGCGCATCGACAACGCAAAACTGCGTACGGTTCTGTCGAATTCCTTCGGCTTCGGCGGCACCAACGCGACCATCGTCTTCCGGCATCCAGACGCCTGAAGCGCAAGGACTGAAATCTTCGGCAACGAATTGTGATTTTGCCTTGAGCGGCAAATCGGCGATGACGGCTGCAAGCCGGTTTTCGTGAGGGATATCGACGTGTTGATGCAAGGCAAGCGCGGCCTGATTATGGGCGTCGCCAACAAGAACTCGATCGCTTGGGGCATCGCCGAGACCTTGGCCCGCCACGGCGCCGAACTCGCGTTCACCTATCAGGGTGAGGCGCTCGGCAAGCGCGTGACGCCGCTGGCCGAATCGCTCGGATCGGCGATGGTGCTGCCCTGCGACGTCGAGGATGAATCTTCCGTCGATTCGGTTTTCGCCGCGCTCAAGGACAAATGGGGCAAGCTCGACTTCCTCGTTCACGCCATCGGCTTCTCCGACAAGAACGAGCTCAAGGGCCGCTACGCCGACACGACGCGCGATAATTTCTCGCGCACCATGGTCATCTCCTGCTTCTCCTTCACCGAGGTCGCCAAGCGCGCCGCCGGGATGATGGGGCCGGGCGGCTCGATGATCACGTTGACCTACGGCGGTTCGACGCGCGTTATGCCGAACTACAATGTCATGGGCGTCGCCAAGGCCGCGCTGGAAGCCTCGGTGCGTTATCTCGCCGCCGATTTCGGTCCTGCCGGAATCCGCGTCAACGCCCTCTCGCCCGGGCCGGTGCGCACGCTCGCCGGCGCCGGCATCGCCGACGCCCGCGCCATGTATTCCTTCATGCAGACCAATTCGCCGCTGCGTAAATCGGTCTCGCTCGAAGAAATCGGCGGCTCGGCGCTCTACTTCCTGTCGGATTTGTCCGGCGGCGTCACCGGCGAGGTGCATCACATCGACGCCGGCTACAACATCATTTCGATGCCGCGTCCCGACGCTCTGAAGGGCGAAGGCGAATGACGAGGCTTGCGCGCGCCCTCGTCTGCGTCGCGGCCCTGATCGCCGCGCCCGTTCAGGCGCAGGAAGTCGTGCGCGCGCCGTCCGAACTCGCCAACGCCGCGATGCGTTTCCCGCGCGCCATGACGATGGGCAATCCGCAGGGCGACGTCACGATCGTCAAGTTCTTCGACTACAATTGCCCTTATTGCCGTCAAGCCGACGCGGACGTGCGCAAACTCGTAGCCGCCGACAAGGGCGTGAAGGTCCAGCTCGTCCAATATGCGGTGCTGGGGCCAAGCTCGATCGAAGCCGCCCGCGTCGCGCTCGCCGTCGCCAGATTGAAGCCGGAGGCGTTCCCGGCTTTCCATGAGCGCCTCTTCACCCGCAAGGGCCGCATCGACGGGGCGGCCGCGCTCGCCGCCGCCGCCCCGACGGGTCTTGATCGCTCCGCCGTGGTCAAGGAAGCAGACAGCCCGGAGACGACCGCCGCCCTGAAAGACGCCGCGCGATTGGGATCGAGCCTCGGGCTCAACGCCACGCCGTCCTATATCGTCCTGACCGATGCGATTCTCGGTCATCCGGGCCTGGAAAAGCTTAAGGCGATCACGGCTGCCGTCCGTCGGTGCGAAAAAACGACCTGCCCGTAAAACCTCGTTCAAAAGCCTGAATTCAATAGGTTTTTACGCTTATTTGCCGGACCGCGCGACCCGCCGCGTTCACCAAATGGAAACCCCTCGTTAACCGCTTTATGGTGAATGTAGCCCCTGAAGTCGCATCAGGGGCGGTCATGCAGAAAATCATTGAGACGCTGGTCATCGGCGCCGGCCCGGCCGGTCTGACGACGGCCTACAGCCTGGCCAAGAGCGGGCGCGATGTGGTCGTTCTCGAACAGGACCCGCGCTATGTCGGCGGCATCAGCCGCACGGTCGATTACAAGGGCTTTCTTTTCGACATCGGCGGTCACCGCTTCTTTTCGAAATCGAAGGAAGTGGTCGATCTCTGGAACGAGATTCTGCCCGACGATTTCATCGAACGGCCGCGCCTGTCGCGCATCTTCTATCAGAACAAATTCTACGCCTATCCGCTCAAGGCTTTCGAGGCTTTGCGCAACCTCGGCCTGATCGAGAGCGCGCTGTGCATGGCCTCTTTCGCCTGGGCCAAGGCTTTCCCGGTGCGCAATCCGAAGACTTTCCACCAATGGGTGCGCAATCAGTTCGGCGAGCGGCTGTTCTCGATCTTCTTCAAGACCTACACCGAGAAGGTGTGGGGCATGGGCTGCGACGAGATTTCGGCCGATTGGGCCGCCCAGCGCATCAAGGGTCTCAGCCTCGGCGCCGCGGTGATCGATGGCCTCAAACGCTCCTTCCGCCGCAGCGCTCCGAAAAGCGCGGACGGCGCCGTCGCCAAGTCGCTGATTGAATCCTTCCGTTATCCGCGCCGCGGCCCCGGCATGATGTGGGACGCCTGCGCCGACAAGATCAAGGGTTTCGGCGGTTCGGTGCTGATGGATCGCAAGGTCGCCGGCCTCGATTTCGACGAGAAGTCCAAACTCTGGACGGTCCGCGCGACGCGCGGCGACGGCGTCGCCGAAACCTATATCGCGCGCAATGTCGTGTCCTCGGCGCCGATTCGCGAGCTGATGTCGGCCATCACGCCGACGCCCCTCAGCCTTCTGCATGCGCGCGAACTGAAATACCGCGACTTCCTGACTGTGGTGCTTATCGGCAAATCCTCGGTCGAATTGCCCGATAATTGGGTCTACATCCACGATCCGACCGTTCAGGTCGGGCGCGTCCAGAATTTCCGTTCCTGGTCGCCGGAAATGATCCCCGACGGCGTTTCCACCTGCCTCGGTCTTGAATATTTCTGCTTCGAGGGCGACGGGCTATGGGCGTCGGACGACAAGGAGCTCGCCGAACTCGCCAAGGCCGAGATCGACAAGATCGGTCTGATGAAAGCCTCTGACGTCGTCGACACATGCGTCGTGCGTCAGCCCAAGGCCTATCCGGTTTACGACGACGCCTACGCCCAGCAGGTGGCGACGATCCGGTTCGAGATCGAAAGCCGCTTCCCCAGCTTGCATCTTGTCGGCCGCAACGGCATGCACAAATACAACAATCAGGACCACGCGATGATGACGGGCATGCTCACCGCCCTCAACATCATCGCGGGCGAGCGCCGCTTCGACACCTGGCAGGTGAACGAAGACGCCGAATATGGCGAAGAGGGCGTCTCGGGCGCGCGTGAAGCCCTGGCGAGCGAACGTCTCGTGCCGCGGAAGGCGGCATGAGCGCGGCGCCAGCCTCCGTTCCGCCGGCAGCGACCGCAGTCGCGCCGGGGTGGGGCGCACGGCTGCAATTGATGGCGTTTGATCTGGTGCGTTACGGTCTGGCGAGCGCGGCCGCGCTCGCTGTCGATTACGGCCTGCTTTTGCTTCTGTCGAAAGGCTTCGGCGTTTCCTATCTGACGGCCGCCGGCGCAGGCTTTCTTGCCGGCATGGCGGTCGCCTATGGGCTCAGCATCGCCGTCGTTTTCAAGGGCAGACGCAGCGTCCGCCCGTCGCTGGAGCTTGCGAGCTTCGTCGCCATCGGCGTCGCCGGGCTCGCTCTGAACCAGTTTCTGATCTGGCTGTTCGTCAGCCATTTCAATCTGGACGTCGCCATCGCCAAGGCGCCGACGGCGGGCTTTGTTTTCCTGTTCAATTTTCTGGCGCGGCGGGCGCTGCTTTTCGCCCCCAAGATTGTCGCCTGAGGCCGCGCCCGTGCGCGCGAATGACGCCAGCGAAACAACGCCGTCGAGACTGACGCGTTTTCTTGCCGTCGCCTCTATCGGCGCGGTGTGGCTTTTGTCGCGTCCTTATCGCGGCGCGACGGGCGACGCGATCATCTATCTCGGCCGCGCGTTCGCCGATCTCGCGCCTGAAACGATCGGCGCCGACATCATGTTCGCCCGCGACGGCCAATCGCGCTTCAGCCTGTTCACGCCGCTCTATGGGCGGCTTGTCGGCGCGCTCGGGCCCGATGCGGCGTCTTTTCTGACGGCCGCTCTCGCGCTGGCGCTCTGGCTGGCGGCGATGGCCATGCTGGGCCGACGCCTGACGCAAGGCCGAACGTTGTGGGCGGCGTTGATCTGCGTCGCGGCCATGCCGCATTTCTACGGGCCGATCTTCGCGCTGCATTTCGGCGAACCATTGGCCGTTCCGCGACCTTTCGCCGAAGCTTTCACATTGATTGGATTGGCCTGGGCGCTCGACCGCAGATGGATCGCGGCGCTTGCCGCGCTGGCGTTCGCCGCGCTGTTTCATCCGATCATGGCCGCTGCCGGCTTCGGCGTTCTTTACGTCATGGCGGTCGCCGACGACCGGCGCTGGCTGTGGTTGGCGCCCCTCGGCATCGTCGCGCTCGCCGCTGCCGCCGTCTTGCGCCTGCCGCTCGCCGAAAGGCTGCTTGTCGTGATCGATGCTGAATGGCTCGCATTGCTGCGCAGCCGGAACGCTTATCTCTTTCCGAGCCAATGGCCGCTGGACGCCCTCGTCGTCGGAGCGGCGCAGGCGGCGACCCTGGCGATTGCCGCCAGCCTCGCGCAGGGCGCGCGGCGCGTCTTCTACGGGGCGGTTCTGGGGGTAGGTCTGGCGGGCGTCGCCGGAGCGGCGCTTTTCGCCGATCGCTGGCCGCTGCTGCTTGTCGCGCAGGCGCAAATCTGGCGGGCGGCCTGGCTCGCCGCGGCGCTCGCCGCGCTCGCCGTCGCGATTGTCGGCGTTGCGCTGTGGAGGCGCGGCGGCGCTTTTCGTCTATCGCTGGCCGCTTTGATGCTCGGCTGGGCCCCTGTCGAACCTGCGTTGGCGCTGATCGGTTCGACGCTAGCTTTAACGCTCCATTTCGGCGCGGCGCGGTTGGGAGCTGTTTCCCCGCGCGTGATCGGCGTTGCTTTCGCCGGCGTTTTCGCGTTGATCGTCGCAGGCCTGATCGCCGGTGGCGTCGAACTGGCCGGCGTGATCGCAGCGAAAGGTGAGGGCTTGCCTTACGCGCGTCTCGTCAAGATGCACCTTCACGCCGTTCCGGTCGCGGCGCTCGCCGTCGCTTGGGCGGCGCGCGACGACTGGCGCCCGCCGCAAGCCGCGCTTGTCGCCCTGACGGCGCTGCTGGTCTTGGCCGCGGCGATGATGTGGAATCGGATCGACGCGCCGGGCGAACGGGTCGAATCCATCGCCGCGCCGCGCGAATGGCGCCGCGACATCGCCACCAAGCCGGGCTCCGTGCTCTGGCTTGATTCGACCGGGCAGAATGTTTGGCTATGGCTTGGCCGCGCCAACTGGCTCGCCGACGCGCAGGGCGCAGGCGCCGTGTTCTCGCGCGATCAGGCGTTGATCTGGCGCGATCGGGCGCAGGCCGCTCTGGACGCAGGTCTGGCGCGCGATTCGATCCTCCGGCCGGGCGCGGCCGAAACGGCGCGCCGGCCGACTCTCACCGCTGACGGCGTCGCTCGGCTGTGCGGCGCGTCCGATCGGCCTGACTGGATCGTTGCGCCCTTGCTGCCGGGCGCGACTCCGCCCGCCGGTCTTGCCGCTGCCGTCTGGACGTCGCCTGTCGCGGAAAATCCGCCGCGTCGCCTCGCGGTTGTGTCCTGCGCCGCGATCCGACAGGCCCGCCCATGAGTCTGATTGCAACCGCCTCCTCCCCAGCATGCGCGCGACGTAGCGCGGCGTTGCCGCCGCTGGCCATCCTCGCCGCGCTTGTCGTCGCCGCGCTTGTCTCGTGGCCGCGCGCCAGCGCCGTATGGACGAGCGGCGCCTTTTTCGATTCCGACGACGCCATGCGCATGGTGCAGGTGCGCGATCTTCTGGCCGGGCAGGACTGGTTCGACATGACGGCGCGCCGGCTCGATCCGGGAAATGGCGGCGTTTTCATGCACTGGTCGCGCGTGGTCGACGCCCCGCTCGCTGCGCTCGTGAAGGCCTTTGGATTCTTACTCGCGCCGGAGCAGGCCGAGCGCGCGGCGCGGCTCGTTTTTCCGCTGGCGTTGCAAGGCCTGCTTTATCTGGCCGCCGGCGGCGCGGCGCGCGCGCTTCTCGGCGCGAAGGCGGTTGCTCCGGCGATTGGCATGGTCTTTCTCGGCGGAGTGATGTTCGGCCAGTTCCAGCCCGGCCGCATCGATCATCATGCGCCGCAGATCGTGCTGCTGATGGCGGCGGCCGGCGCGATGCTCGCTGCGATGGACGTAAACCGCGTCCGTTGGGCCATCGCTGCCGGCGCGCTGCTGGCGCTCTCCATGGCGATCAGCCTCGAAAATCTGCATTTCATCGCGGTTTTCTGCGCGGCGCCGGCGCTGATTTTCGTGTGGCGCGGCGCCGCGGCGCGGCTGTTGCTTCTGTCATTCGCGGCGGGCCTCGGGCTTGGCGCGATGGCGTTCTACGCCGCGACCGTCGCGCCGTCGCGCTGGGGCGACGCCTATTGCGACGCGCTGTCGGCGCCGCAGATGACGCTGATCGCCGGCGTGACGGCCGCATTGGCCATGCTCGCGGGGGTCTCGCAAAGATTGCCGACTGCGCTGTCGCGCTTCATCGTGGCGGCGCTTGCAGGGGCGGCGGCGCTCGGCGTCTACATCGCGTCCTATCCCGCCTGTCTGGGCGATCCGTTGGGCGCGACCGACCCTCTCGTGCGCGAATTGTGGCTGTCGCGCGTGCATGAGGCCATGTCGCTGCGCAGGCTCGCCGCGCGCGATCTGGGCGAAGCGGCGATGCTCGCCATCCCGACGCTGTTTGGACTGGCGGCTGCCGTGGTTCTGGCTTGGCGCGGCGATGGCCTGGCGCGTGCGCGATGGCTGTTTCTCGCGGCGCTCGTCGCGGCCGGCTTCGCAGTCGGCGCATGGCAGATCCGCGCTTTTTCCTCGGTTCTGCCGCTCGCCGGCCTCGCCTGGGTCGGCGGCGCGCTGGCTTTGACCCAACGCGGCCGCGCGCGCCACGCATTACTGGGCGGGCCGCTGGCTCTGGCCGTGCTGCTGCTGTTCGCCTCGCCCTTCGCCTGGGCGCTTGCCGCCCCGGAGAGTGAAGCTTCGTCCGGCGGCGCGTCCGGCCCCAGCAAGGCGGCCTGTCTCGCGTCGGACAAGATAGCCGCCCTCGGCGCCTTGCCGCCGGGGCTGGCTTTGACCGCGATCGATCTTGGCCCCTATCTGCTTGAGCGCACGCGCCATTCGACGTTGGCGGGTCCGTATCACCGCGACAATCGCGGCAATCGCGCCGCGCTCGAAACCTGGGCCGGTCCGGCGGAAGGCGCTGCGCAAAGCCTGCGCAAGCTCAGGGTTCGCTACGTGTTTTTCTGCCCCGGCCTGATCGACGACGCGCGCGACGCGCCGTCAGGCAGTCTCGCCGCCGCCTTGCGGGATAATGCGGTCCCCGCGGGATTGCGCCCGCAGCCGCTCGCGGCGGGCCCGTTTACGGCCTACGTCATTGCCGCGGAATGACGCCAAGATTGCCAAAGCTTAATTTGACCGAAGCCATGCGGGCTCCGATGATTTGGGCATAGAGGCAATGATCTTGGGAGCCTTCCTCATGACTTCGAAATTCTCGTTCGCCGCTTTGGCTTTTGTCGCGGGGCTGGCCGTCGCGCCGGTTCTCGCCCAGCAGCCGGGCTCCCCTCCCGGTGTCGGCGGCTGGACCCCGCCGCCCCCTGGCGTGGGTCCGCAGATGCAGGCGCCGCCGCAAGGCATGGGCGGTCCGATGATGGGCATGGGTCCCGGCATGGGCGGACGCCAGATGCAGATGGGCATGGGGCAAGGCCCGCGCGGGCGCTGGGCCGATGTGACGCCCGAACAGCGTCAGGCGATGATCAACATGCGCATCGCCAACATCAAAGCGGCGCTCAAGCTGACGCCGGATCAGGAAAAACTCTTCGCGCCGGTGGAGGCCACGATCCGCGACAGCGCCGGCGCCATGGCCGACCGCGCCAAAATGCGCGAAACGCAGGGACGCCCGGCCGATCCGATCGCGGCCCTGCGCATGCGCGCCGAAGGCATGTCGACGCGCGCCGCGATGATGACCCGCCTCGCCGACGCCGCCCAGCCGCTCTACGCCAGCCTCAGCGATGAGCAGAAGGCGCAGTTGCCCCGCGTTCTTCGCGGCATGCACAAGGGCGGCGGCAAGGCCATGCGCATGATGCGCGAAGGCTGGGAAGGCAATCGGATGAACCCTGGCGAATGGGGCATGAATCATCATCGCCGCTGGTGGGGCCAGAACTGATCCGACACTGGATTTGAGAGACCCGGAATTCCCAATGTGCGGCCCCGAAAGGGGCCGCTTTTTTGCAGCGCCTAAAGCCGAAAAGAAAACGGCCGGATCGCTCCGGCCGTTTGCAGATATCGAGCTGGCGGGACGGCTTATTCGCCGCCCTGCTGCTGCTGGGCTTCGGCCGCGGCCTTGGCTTCGGCTTTTTCCTTGGCTTCGATGTCCTCGCCGGTCTGCTGATCGACGACGCGCATCGACAGGCGAACCTTGCCGCGATCGTCGAAGCCGAGCAGCTTCACCTTGACCTTGTCGCCTTCCTTGACGACGTCGGTCGTCTTGGCGACGCGGGCCTTGGCCAGCTGCGAGATGTGGACGAGGCCGTCCTTGGCGCCGAAGAAATTGACGAAGGCGCCGAAGTCGGTCGTCTTCACCACGGTGCCGTCATAGATCATGCCGACTTCCGGATCGGAGGCGATGGACTTGATCCAGGCGATGGCCGCCTTGATCGAATTGCCGTCCGAGGAGGCGACCTTGACGGTGCCGTCGTCCTCGATGTTGACCTTGGCGCCGGTCTTTTCGACGATTTCGCGGATGACCTTGCCGCCGGTGCCGATCACTTCGCGGATCTTGTCGGTCGGGATCTTCAGCGTCTCGATGCGCGGCGCGAACTCGCCCAGTTCGGCGCGGGCGCCGGTCAAAGCCTTCGACATCTCGCCGAGGATGTGCAGACGGCCGCCCTTCGCCTGGGCGAGCGCGACCTTCATGATCTCCTCGGTGATGCCGGCGATCTTGATGTCCATCTGCAGCGAGGTGACGCCGTATTCGGTGCCCGCCACCTTGAAGTCCATGTCGCCGAGGTGATCCTCGTCGCCGAGAATGTCGGAGAGCACGGCGAAGCGATCGCCTTCGAGGATGAGACCCATGGCGATGCCGGCCGTCGGACGCTTCAGCGGCACGCCGGCGTCCATCAGCGCCAGCGACGAGCCGCAGACGGTCGCCATCGACGAGGAGCCGTTCGATTCGGTGATCTCCGAGACGAGACGGATCGTGTAGGGGAATTCCGCCTGCGTCGGCAGCATCGGACGGATGGCGCGCCAGGCGAGCTTGCCATGGCCGATTTCGCGGCGCTTGGGCGAACCCACGCGGCCCGTCTCGCCGACGCTATAGGGCGGGAAGTTGTAGTGGAGCAGGAAGCGCTCCTTGTAGGTGCCCTCGAGCGCGTCGACGAACTGCTCGTCCTCGCCCGTGCCGAGCGTGGCGACGACCAGACCCTGCGTCTCGCCGCGGGTGAACAGCGCCGAACCATGGGTGCGCGGCAGAATGCCGACCTGCGCCAGAATCGGGCGCACCGTCTTCACGTCGCGGCCGTCGATGCGCACGCCCGTGTCGAGAATGTTCCAGCGCACGACCTTGGCCTGAAGGTCGTGGAAGACCTCGCCGACAAGCTGCTTGTCGAACTTGGCGGCTTCGCCCTCGGTCAGCGCGGCGGCGACCTTCGCCTTGACGGCGTCGACAGCCTTGTAGCGTTCGGCCTTGGCCGTGATCTTGTAGGCTTCGCGCAGATCGGCCTCGGCGACTGCGGCGACGGCCTTCTCGACTTCCGACTTGTCGACGGAGACGAGATCGCGGGGCTCCTTCGCCGCTTTTTCGGCGAGCCGGATGATCGCGTCGATCACCGGCTGGAAGCCGCGATGGCCGGTCATGACGGCGTCGAGCATCGTCTCTTCCGAAAGCTCCTTGGCTTCGGATTCGACCATCAGCACCGCATCGCCCGTGCCGGCGACGACGAGATCCAGCTCGGAAGTCTTCATTTCCTCGATCGTCGGGTTCAGCTTGAGCTGACCGTTGATCATGCCGACGCGCGCCGCGCCGACCGGGCCCATGAACGGCACGCCCGACAGCGTCAGCGCGGCCGAGGTGGCGACGATGGCGAGAATGTCGGGATCGTTCTCGAGGTCATGGCTGAGAACGGTGACGATGACCTGCGTGTCGTTGCGATAGCCATCAGGGAAGAGCGGACGGATCGGACGGTCGATCAGGCGGGAGACCAGCGTCTCGCGCTCGGAAGGACGTCCTTCGCGCTTGAAATAGCCGCCCGGAATGCGGCCGGCCGCGAAAGCCTTTTCCTGATAATCGACGGTCAGCGGGAAGAAATCGACGCCCGGACGCGGCGTCTTGGCCGAAACGACGGTGGCGAGAACGGTGGTTTCGCCCCAGGAGGCGAAAACGGCGCCATCGGCCTGACGGGCGATGCGGCCGGTTTCGAGCGTCAGCTTGCGCCCGGCCCAATCGAGATGTTCGCGATGGATTTCAAACATGGAGTCTTCTTTCTGAGAACCGGCGGCGGGCGGCGCTTCCAGAGCAAGACGGCGGGAGGCTGCGAACAGCCGCCGGCAATCCTGCCCTCGGGCGAGCGGCCGCGCGCGGGGCCGGATGAACGGCGCGGGCCCCATGCCGCGCGCCGGTTCGGGCCAGAGGCCCAAAAATGCGGAAGCCGGACCCGAGGGCCCGGCTTGGCCTTTTAGCGGCGGATGCCGAGACGCTCGATCAGCGACTTGTAGCGCGGCTCGTCGTTGCGCTTGACGTAGTCGAGCAGCTGACGGCGCTGCGAGACCAGCTTGAGCAGGCCGCGGCGGGAATGGTTGTCCTTGACGTGGCTCTTGAAGTGCCCGGTCAGGTTGGCGATGCGTTCGGTGAGGATCGCGACCTGCACTTCCGGCGAGCCGGTGTCGCCGGCCTTGGTGGCGTAATCCTTGATGAGCTGAGCCTTGCGCTCGGCGGTGATCGACATCGGGCTATCCTTTTTGTTCGATTGTTGCGGAAGGACCGTTCGGGTCCGCCGCCTGTTCGGGCCGGGCCGGGATGTCGTCCAGCGCGGTCGAAACAAACGGTTCGCCCGCGAGACATCGCGGGCGTTGGCGCGCTATATACACGAATTGAACGGAAAAGCCAGCGCCATGGGTTTATAGGCGTCGGCGCGTAAAATTTCCCGCGCGCCGGACGCGCCATTTGATTACCTTAATTGCGGCATTCATCTGCGCCGTTTCGTCGAGGAGACGCCGTTTCGTCGTGTTGGTCCGTTCCGCCCGCATTGTTGTGATCGTCGCGGCCGTTTTTGCGGCGAGCGCGGGCGCCGCCTATTGGATTGCGACGCAGGACTGGTTTGAACCCGAAAGGCGGAGCGAGGTCAGGCAGGAGCCGGCCCCGTCGCAACAGCAAGCGGCGCCAGCGCCCGAGCGCCCGGACGGGCCGTCGCCCTTCGGCGGTCTGCGCGAGGCGCTGAATCCCAACTGGCTGGAAGCGCGCGCGCCTTTCGCGCCGCGGGAAGCGCCGGCCGCCGAGCCGCCTCCCTTGCCGTCGGACCCGCCGGCGCCGCTCGATTTCGATGCGCCGACGCCGATGCCGCGCCCGCCCAATCTCGTGCGGGAGGAAACGATTCCCCTGCCGCCGATCCGGCCGCGCGATCTGCCGGCCGTCGTCGCCGCGCTGACGCCGCCGAACGCGCCCGAGCCCGCCACGCCGCAGCCCGCCGCCTATGCGCCCAGCAATGTCGTCCCCCCGGACGATAAGCCGCCATTGACGCCCTTGCCCGAGCCTTCCGGCGATTTCCGCCGCGGCGCGCAGGTCTTCGTGCGCATCTACAAGAAAGAGAGCCAGCTCGAACTCTGGATGCGCAAGGGCTCGCGTTACGCGCTCTACAAGACGTTTCCCATCTGCGCCTTCTCCGGCAAGCTCGGGCCGAAGATCAAGCAGGGCGACCGCCAGGCGCCGGAGGGCTTTTACAATGTCTCGGCCCGACAGCTGAACCCGAAGTCCGCCTATCATCTCGCTTTCAACGTCGGCTTCCCCAACGCGCTTGAACGGCAGAAGCGCTGGTCGGGCTCGGCGCTCATGGTGCATGGCGATTGCAAATCGGTCGGCTGCTACGCCATGACCAACAAGGGCATCGAGGAGATTTACGGCTTCGTCGACGCCGCCATCCGCAGCGGCCAGCGCGAAGTGCCGGTCCACATCTTCCCCTTCAAGATGACGCAGTCGAATATCGAGAGCGAGACGAAGGGCGGCTTTTTCTCGCGCGGCGATTACGGCCAATGGGCTGATTTCTGGCAGAACCTGAAAGAAGGCCACGATATTTTCGAGCAGACGCGCGAACCGCCGCAAGCTTACGCCTGCGCCGGCCGCTACGCCTTCAACGGCGCCGGCCGCGCCTGCTCGCGCATCGCCGGCTGGTGAGCGCGGCCGGGCGCACTTGAAACCGAGCGGCGCGGCCGCCATATCTCGTTCACGGCGAAAGCTGCGGAAAGCGCCATAAAGGGCTTTTCATTCCACCGAGGCGCCTGAGGGGCTTCGCATGACGCGTATGACAACTCTGAATTCGCCGTTTCTGCTCGGCTTCGACGATATCGAACGCGCGCTTGACCGCGTGACGCGCGCCGGCTCCGACGGCTATCCGCCTTACAACATCGAACGCATCGCCCGCTGCGGCGACGCTCCGGAACGGCTGCGCATCACGCTCGCCGTCGCGGGCTTCACGCGCGAGCAGCTCGAAGTGACGCTGGAGGAAAACCAGCTCGTCATCCGCGGTCGCCAGCAAGACGACAAGGAGCGCCAGTATCTGCATCGCGGCATCGCCGCCCGGCAGTTCCAGCGCGCTTTTTTGCTGGCGGAAGGCATGCGCGTGCTTGGCGCCGACCTGTCCAACGGTTTGCTCTCCGTCGATCTCGTCCGGCCGGAGCCGGAACGGATCGTGCGGAAGATCGATATCGCCGCGCGGGACTAACAACCTGTTCACCAATAGCGATCAGGATTGACCCATCTGACGCTGGGTGAGGAGGCGTGTCCGCGTGGACGATGAGCGGGGCCTACGGCCCGCAACACAGGAGAAAGTCATGGTTGAGTCGAAAGTGACCCCCTTGACCTCTGAGCAGTTCGCCCATCTGGGGGACGGCGCGATTGCTTACGTCAAACCCATCATGTCGGAGGACGTGAAGGCGCTCTTCCCGCAAGCCCCGGAAATCGCTCCGGGCCTGAAACTTTTCGCGCTCTACTCGGCGCATGGCGCGCCGATGGCCGTCACGCAATCGCGCGACGCGGCGCTCGCCAACGCTATGGAAAACGAGTTGCACACCGTCAGCCTGCACTGACGGCCGGCGCAAGTTTTTCGAGACAATGACCCGGCGCGCTGGCGACGGCGCGCCATTTTCAATCGCCGAACAATCTCTCAAAGAAATTCTTCGACGGCGGCTCGATCGATCCCACCGGTTCGCGCGACACGCGCCCGCCCGGATTGGGGATCGGCGCAGGCGGCAGCAGATCGTCGATTTCGCGCGGCGGCCGCCGCGATTGCGCGGGCGGGACGGATTGCGCGGCGCGTTCGGCGGCGCGGTTGATCGTCATCGGCTGGCCGACCGGCGCAGGCGGAAGCGGTCGCGCGGCGAGCGTCGGTTCACGCTCCATCAATTGGCCGGAGGCCGGGTCGCGCATTGGCGGCGGCGGGGCCTCGGCGATGCTCGGGCCTGCGCTGCGCCAGGCGCCGGACGGCAAGGCGGCGACCGGCACGCCCTGATGCGCCGCCTTCATGAAGCGGCTCCAGATCTCGACCGGCAGATTGCCGCCGGAGACTTTCTTGGTCGGCGAGTTGTCGTCATTGCCGAGCCAGACGCCGGCGACGAGATGGCTCGTGTAGCCGACGAACCAGGCGTCGCGGAAATCCTGGCTGGTGCCGGTCTTGCCGGCGGCCTGCCAGCCCGGCAGTTCGGCCTTGCGCGCCGTGCCGGTAGAGAGCGTCTCCGTCATCATCGCGTTCATCATCGCCACATATTGCGGCTCGACGATGCGGCCGTGGCTCGACCCCTTGCGGGCGTAGAGCTGCTTGCCGTCGGCGGTGCGCACGCGGGTGATGATGTGCGGCTGCACGCCGATGCCGCCATTGGCGAAGGGCGCATAGGCGGTGACAAGCTCAAGCGGCGTGACTTCCGACGTGCCGAGCGCGATCGACGGATTGATCTGCAGGTTCGAGGCGACGCCAAGTCGATGCGCCGTCTTCGCCACGGCCTTGGCGCCGACCTCAAGGCCGAGCCGCACGGCGACGGTGTTGAGCGAATAGGCCAGGGCGCGGGTCAGCGAGACGGGGCCGAAATATTCGCGGCTGTAGTTTTCCGGTTGCCAGCCGCGAATGTTGAGCGGCCCGTCCTCGCGGATTGTGTCGGGCGTCAACCCCTTCTGTTCCAGCGCCGTCAGATAGACGAAGGGCTTGAAGGCCGAGCCCGGCTGACGCCGCGCCGCGATGGCGCGGTTGAACTGGCTGTCGGAATAATTGCGCCCGCCGACGAGCGCCTTGATCGCGCCGTTCGGGTCGAGGGCGACCAGCGCGCCCTGACTGACGCCGAATTTCGCGCCTTTGGCGTTGAGTTCGTCGGTCAGCGCCTTTTCCGCCGCCGCCTGCGCATTGGCGCTGAGCGTGGTGGTGACGACGATGTCCTCGTCGATGGCGCCGACGGTTTCGTCGAGCACATCCATCACATGGTCGGCCGCGTAATTGATCGAGCCCGCGCCCACTTCGTTGCGCGCTTCGGCTGGCCGCGCCAGCGCCAGCTTCGCCATCGCCTCGGTGATATGGCCTTCCTGCGCCATGGCGGTGATGACCTGCGCGGCGCGTTCGCTGGCGGCCTCCGGGTTGCGGTTGGGCGCGAGCTTGGTCGGGGCCTTCATCAGGCCGGCGAGAACGGCGGCTTCGGGCAGGGTGACGGCGCGCGCGCCGTGGCCGAAATATTTCTGCGCGGCCGCCTCGATGCCATAGGCGCCCGAGCCGAAATAGACGCGGTTGAGATAAAGCTCGAGAATCTGGTCCTTCGAATAGCGATGTTCGAGCCAGAGCGCGAGAATCGCCTCCTGCACCTTGCGCGACATCGTCCGTTCCTGCGTCAGGAACAGGTTCTTGGCGAGCTGCTGCGTCAGCGTCGAGCCGCCCTGCACGCTCTTGCCCATCAGATTGCGCGACAAGGCGCGGGCGACGCCGATCGGATCGACGCCGAAATGCGAATGGAAACGCCGATCCTCGATGGCGATGAAAGCCTTCGGCACATAGGGCGGCAGTTCGGCGAGATGGATTGCGGCGCCGCCCGTGTCGCCGCGATTGGCGAGAAGCGCGCCGTCCTCGCCGAGGATGGCGATGTTGGGCGGACGCTTGGGAATGGCGAGCTTGTCGATCGGCGGCAATTGCGAGACGTGATAGGCGACGAGCCCCGCGCCGCCGATGATCGCCCAGACCCCGGCCACCGCGCCCCAATAGCCGAGCGCGCCGATGAGCGAGCGCCGTCGCCGCGACCGGCGCGGCGTCTCCTCTTCGCCCTTTCTGCCCTTGCCCTTGCGCGCCATGACGGCCGGCTCCTGATCTTGCGTCTCCGGCTCGGGCGCGCGGCGCTTGCCCTTGCCGCGTTTCGGCGGCGCAGGTCGATCCTCGGGCAAGGCGTGGAGATCGTCGTCGCGACGCGTCGACCCGAAGGTCGGCTCGCGGCGATGGCTTCTCCAGTCGTCTTTCATGGGAGCGGCGACAAATCCCGGACGTGGATGCGCCGCGCCCGGATGAGGCGGCGACGCTTCTCGTTCAACCCTAAAACCGGCGGATTAAGGGCCGGTTAAGGTTGAGAAATGGGCGCGCTGCGTCATGTCGGCTCGTCGCCGTCAGGGATGGATGACGCGGGCGCGCTCCACGATCTTGCCGGCCTGCGCTTGCGTGACGCCGGGCCCCAGGGTGCCGAACATGACGCCCCAGACGGCGGGGCCGCCGCCGAGACGGGTTTTCATGAACACGTCGACGACCTCGGATGTGGAATGGCGCAGCAATTCCGCGCCCTGCAGCGCGCGCGCCAGCGCTTCGGTTGCCGGCCGCGCCAGAAACTCGTCCCCCAACATCGCTTCGAGCAGGGGCTGCAGGGCCTCGACGTAACGATCGAACCGGGCGTCCAGACCGCGCGCATCGGCGATCTCGGCGAACAGCGCGTCGCGGCAATGCGGGTCTTTGACCATGGCGCGGCGAACGTCCATGCACATCATGTTCGCGGCGCCTTCCCAGACGCTGTTCAGCGGCGCCTCGCGGTAGAGGCGCGCCATCGGGCCATCCTCGACGAAGCCGTTGCCGCCATGGCATTGTAGCGCCTCGTTGGCGACGGCGACGACGCGCGAACAATTGAAATATTTCGCCATCGGCGTCGCGACGCGGGCGAACGCCGCCTCCTGCGCGTTCGCGTCGATGTGATCGGTCGCCCGTGCGATGCGCAGCGCCATGAGCGTCGCGGCTTCGACCTCCACCGCCATATCGGCAAGCACATTGGCCATCATTGGCCGCTCGGCCAGGCTGGAGCCGAAGCCCTTGCGCGTCGTCGTGTGATTGAGCGCCAGCGTCAGGGCCTGTCGCATCAGACCGGCCGAGCCGACGGCGAAGTCGAGACGCGTCAGATGGGAATGCGAAATGATTTCGCGAATGCCCGCGCCTTCCGCGCCGACGCGAATGGCAAGCGTGCCGCTGAATTCGACTTCGCTGCCGGCATTGGAGCGGTTGCCGGCTTTGTCCTTCAGACGCTGGATGAAGAAGCGGTTGTAGCTTCCGTCGGGAAGCGTGCGCGGCAGGAAGAAACAGGTCACGCCGCCGTTCACTTTGGCGAGCGTGAAGAAGCCGTCGGATTGCGGGACCGAGCAGAACCATTTGTGGCCGGTGAGTTCGTACCAATGCGCGGTTTGGCCGTGATAATCGGCCGAATGTGAAAAGCGCGCCGTCGTCTGGGTTTCGCGCAGATCGGAGCCGCCCTGTTTCTCGGTCATGGCGTAGCCGACGACGACGGACGGCTTGTCGACGACTTCCCGGCGGCTCGACTCGTAATCCGTTCCCTTGACCTTTTCCGCCCAGACGGCGAGCGCCGGTTCGGCGACGAAGCCGGCATAGGCCGCATAAGCCATGCCGGTCGGGCAGCCCGTGCCCTGTTCCACTTGATTCCAGAGATAGGACAAGGCGGCGCGGGCGAAATGGCCGTTTTTCTGATTGGTGCGCCAAGCCAGATTGGGAACTTCATGCTTCCACGCCAGCGCCATCAGCTGATGCCAGCTCGGGTGGAAATCGACCCAATCGATGCGATTGCCATAGCGATCATGCGTTTTCAGTTCGGGCAGATGTCGGTTGGCGAGGCGCGCCAGCTCCTGAATATCTTCATCGCCCGCGACGGCGCCGAGAGCTTCGCAACGATCGGTCGCCCAGGGAGCGTCGCGCGCCACAGCGGCGCGCAGCACCGCGTCTCCCGTGAACGCGTTGAAGCCTGCGGCAGGCTGCGCCTGATTGAGCACCGCGTGCGTGGCGTAGCGATCATTTGCGGCCTGAGGAGAAGTCGCTTTCTGCATGCAAGCCTCCCGTAAAGTGCGATTTCTGGAGCCGAGGAGTCTATGAATATGAAGATGAATTCATATTCAAACTATCGATGCGTATATAGATTTTGACGCAAAATCTTGACTCGCTATAGGCGCGCAATCAATATGAAAATGAATACGTATTCATTTTCAATATCGCCCAAATCGCTTTGGGCTCGCGCGTGATCGCCATGAGAGCTCGAACGTCCGACAAGAAGACGCAAATCCTGCGGGCCGCCCGCTCCGTCGTCATGGACGGCGGCTTTCAGGACTTGCAGATGAACGCCGTGGCGGCGGCGGCGGGCGTCGCGGTCGGCACCATCTACAGATATTTTCCTTCCCGCGCCGACCTGTGCGCCGCCATTGTCAGCACGACCTCCCAGCGCGAGGTCGATGTGCTGTCCGGCATTGCTGTCGCCGAGGGGGCCGCCTCGCACAAGATGCGCGACGCGGTGCGCACCTTCGCCGCCCGCGCCATGCGCGGTCGGCGTCTCGCTTATGGCCTGATTTTCGAGCCGATCGACCCGGAAGTCGAAAGCACCCGCCTGAAATACCGTCGCGCCATCGCGCGGGTTTTCGAAACGATCCTGCGCGAGGGCGTCGGCGCGGGGGAGTTCCGGGATGTCGACATCGAGATCGCCGCCGCTTGCCTCGTCGGGGCGTTCATGGAGGGCCTCATCGGCTCGCTCGCGCCGGATGTCGGCGCCGATGGCGCGCGCGCCGGAGAGATCGCCGAAGCCATTGCGGATATCTGCCTCGCCGCAGTGGCGAAGCAAGACAAGCAAGCTCTGGCCGGCTGACCATGCGCTCGAAGCCCTGACGCGGATCGTCGCGGCGTCCCCTTTGGAAAACTCCGGGCTTGCCGCGTCCGATCCGCATCAGGGGACTTGCGCGCGCCTGTCGACCGCGCCAAAGTCTTCGCCCCGTCCGCGCGGCTCGCGCGGGCGCATGTTGGTTGAGCGGGATCGGTCAGGTATGAAAGTCACTCTCGAACGCGCGGCCCTGTTGAAGTCGCTGGGCCATGTGCATCGCGTCGTCGAACGCCGCAACACGATCCCGATTCTGTCGAACGTCCTGCTCAAGGCCGAAGGTCGCAGCCTGCGCCTCAAGGCGACCGATCTCGATCTCGAGATCACCGAGACGGTGACGGCGGACGTGGGCATGGCCGGCTCGACGACGCTGCCGGCCCATACGCTTTACGACATCGTGCGCAAATTGCCGGACGGCGCGCAGGTTTCGCTTGAGACGACCGGCGACGGTTCGCAATTGCTGCTGCGCTCGGGCCGCTCGCGCTTCAACCTGCAATGCCTGCCGGAAAGCGATTTTCCCGATCTCGCCGCCGGCGATCTCGGCCATCGCTTCACGCTCGCGGCCGGCGATCTCAAGAAGCTGATCGAGAAGACGCAATTCGCCATCTCCAACGAGGAGACGCGCTATTATCTCAACGGCATCTTCGTGCACACGGTCGATGTGGACGGCCATGCGATGCTGCGCGCGGTGGCGACCGACGGCCATCGCCTCGCCCGCGTCGAAATCCCGGCGCCGGCCGGCGCCGCCGGCATGCCGGGCGTCATCATTCCGCGCAAGGCCGTTTCGGAAGTCCAGAAGCTGATCGAGGACGCCTCCGCCGACGTGGCCGTCGAAATGTCGACGACCAAGGCGCGCTTCACCTTTGGCGACGTGATTCTGACGTCGAAGCTCATCGACGGCGCCTTCCCCGATTACGCCCGCGTCATTCCGACCGGCAACGACAAGCGTCTCACCGTCGAGCGCGCCCAGTTCGCCGAGGCGGTGGATCGCGTCTCGACCATTTCCTCGGAGCGCGGCCGCGCCGTGAAGCTGGCGCTCGCCGACGGCAAGCTCGTGCTCTCGGTGACAAACCCGGATTCGGGCTCGGCGACGGAAGAGCTCGAAGTCGATTACGATTCCGCCCCGCTCGATATCGGCTTCAACGCGCGTTATCTCCTCGACATCACCGCCCAGCTCGACAGCGACACGGCGCTGTTCAAGCTCGCCGATCCGGGTTCGCCGACGCTGGTTCAGGACCGCGACGGCGCGGCGGCGCTCTACGTGCTGATGCCGATGCGGGTGTGACGCGCGCGGTTTTGCGTCGCTCGCAAATTGCTGGCATGAAACGCCGGCATGAGCGCGCTGCCCGCCGGAAGCATTTTCGAGCGAAGTGGACGCCGGTTCGCGTGAAGAAAATGCGGCAAGACAAAAACCCGGATCATTTTCACGGTTCCGGGAACCATGAAAATGATCTGGACGATTCGCCCGATCCGGCCTTTCGCCGGGTACGACGCGTCGTGCTCGGCGATTTCCGCTCCTACGCCGCGCTCGATCTGCGGGTTGATGCGCAGATGGCGGCGCTGACCGGCGACAACGGCGCCGGCAAGACCAATCTCATCGAGGCCCTGTCCTTGTTTTCGCCCGGTCGCGGCCTGCGTCGCGCCGAGCTCGGCGATATGGCCCGCAACGGCGGCCGCGGCGGTTTCGCCGTTTCCCTCGAAATCGAGAGCGCCGACGGCCTCGCCCAGCTGGGCACGGGGTTGGAACCCGGTGACGGCTATGCGCCGGCGGCTCGCAAGTGCCGCATCGACCGCGCGCCGATTGGCTCGCCGCGCGCCTTCGCCGATCATCTGCGCCTCGTCTGGCTGACGCCGGCGATGGACGGGTTGTTCGCGGGTTCCGCCGGCGAGCGTCGCCGCTTTCTCGACCGCGTGGTGCTTTCCGTCGACGCCGATCATGGCGCGCGCGTCTCCAGCCTTGAGCGCGCCCTGCGCAATCGCAATCGCCTGCTCGAAGAGCGCTGGTCGGACGCAGCCTGGCTTGACGCCGCCGAGCGCGAGGTCGCCGAGCTTGGCGTCGCCGTCGCCGCCGCGCGCAGCGAAACCGTGGCGCGGCTTGCGGCGCTCATCGCCGCCGGCCGTGATGCGGCCTCGCCCTTCCCCTTCGCCGAAGTCGAGCTTCTCGGCGACGTCGAGCGCCTTGTCGTCGATCGCCCGGCGCTCGACGCCGAGGAGGCGTTTCGCGGCTGGCTGCGCGACAATCGCGCCCGCGACGCCGCCGCCGGCCGCGCCCTCATCGGCCCGCAGACCGCCGATCTGCATGTGCGCCATGGACCCAAACAGGTTGAGGCCGCGCTGTGCTCGACGGGCGAGCAGAAGGCGTTGCTTGTCGGTCTCGTGCTGGCGCAGGCCCGTCTCGTCGCGGCCATGAGCGGCGTCGCGCCGCTGGTGCTGCTCGACGAAATCGCCGCGCATTTCGATCCGTCCCGCCGCGCCGCGCTTTTCGCCGCTTTGACCGAGCTTGGCGGGCAAGTGTGGATGACGGGCGCCGATCCGTCCGCCTTTTCCGCGATGCCGTCCGAAGCGCAGGTGTTCGAAGTGGCTGGCGCCGGCGTTCGCCCCTTGGCCCGCAAGGGCTGAATTCCCATATTTTTCATGGCCGAACGCGCGAAGCCGCGCGAGGCGAAAGCTGCGTTAGCCGCGGTTTTTCGATAGACTTGCGCAACACGCGAATCAGCGCCGCCGCGACGCCGCGCCAACGCCAGAAAGCTGAAAGAAAACATGGCTGAAGAAACGGGCGCTCCCGAGAACGGCGCAAGCGAGTCCTACGGCGCGGATTCGATCAAGGTGTTGCGCGGCCTCGACGCCGTGCGCAAACGCCCGGGCATGTATATCGGCGACACCGACGACGGCTCCGGTCTTCACCACATGATCTACGAGGTGGTGGACAACGCCATCGACGAGGCGCTGGCCGGGCATGCGACGCGCGTCACCGTCACGCTCAACGCCGATGGCTCCTGCACCGTCACCGACAACGGCCGCGGCATTCCGACCGACATCCATCCCGAGGAAGGCGTGTCCGCGGCCGAGGTCATCATGACCCAGCTGCACGCCGGCGGAAAATTCGACCAGAATTCCTACAAGGTTTCCGGCGGCCTGCATGGGGTCGGCGTCTCGGTTGTCAACGCGCTGTCGACTTCGCTGAAATTGCGCATCTGGCGCGACGGCAAGGAGCATTTCATCGAATTCGCTCACGGCGACGCTGTCTCGCCGCTGGTCGTCGTCGGACCCGGCGGCGAGGAGGACGGGCGTCCCAAGCGCGGCACGGAAGTCACCTTTCTCGCCTCGCCTGAAACCTTCACGATGACGGAGTTCGATTACGCCACGATCGAACATCGCCTGCGCGAACTCGCCTTCCTCAACTCGGGCGTGCGCATCATCCTCACCGACGCGCGCCGCGCCGAGGTCAAGCGCGAGGAATTGTTCTACGAGGGCGGGCTTGAGGCGTTTGTGCGCTATCTCGACCGCGCCAAGACGCAATTGCTGCCCACGCCCGTGATGATGCGCGGCGAGCGCGAGGGCATCACGGTCGAGGTCGCGCTGTGGTGGAACGACAGCTATCATGAGAATGTGCTGGCCTTCACCAACAACATTCCCCAGCGCGACGGCGGCACGCATCTCGCCGGCCTGCGCGGCGCGTTGACGCGGCAGGTGACGGGCTACGCCAATACGTCCGGCCTGTCGAAGAAAGAGAAGGTCGATCTGACCGGCGAGGATTGCCGTGAAGGTCTGACCTGCGTTCTGTCGGTTAAAGTGCCCGACCCGAAATTCTCCTCCCAGACGAAAGACAAGCTCGTCTCTTCGGAAGTGCGCCCCGTCGTCGAGGGAATCGTCAACGAAGCGCTGAACCAATGGTTCGAGGAACATCCGCAGGAGGCGCGCACCGTCGTCGGCAAGGTCATTCAGGCCGCCGCCGCCCGCGAGGCCGCCCGCAAGGCGCGTGAGGCGACGCGCAAGGACCCTCTCAGCGTCTCGTCCTTGCCCGGCAAGCTCGCCGATTGTCAGGAGCGCGATCCGGCCAAGGCCGAACTCTTCATCGTCGAGGGCGATTCGGCCGGCGGCTCGGCCAAGCAGGGCCGCAACCGCGAATATCAGGCCATTCTGCCGTTGCGCGGCAAGATCCTGAACGTCGAGCGCGCCCGCATGGACAAGATGCTGTCGAGCCAGGAGATCGGCACGCTGATCACCGCGCTCGGCGCCGGCATCGGCCATGACGGAACGCACGCTTTCAACGCCGACAAGCTGCGCTACCACAAGATTATCATCATGACCGACGCGGACGTGGACGGCTCCCACATCCGCACTTTGCTGCTGACCTTCTTCTTCCGGCAGATGCGCGAGCTGATCGAGCGCGGCCATCTCTATATCGCCCAGCCGCCGCTCTATAAGGTCAAGCGCGGCTCCTCCGAGCAATATCTGAAGGACGAGCGCGCCCGCGAGGATTACCTCATCGCCAACGGCCTCGAAAGCGCGGTGCTGCGCCTCGCCACCGGCGAGGAGCGCGCCGGAACCGATCTGCGCGCCGTCGTCGACGAAGCGCGCCTCGTGCGCCACGCTCTGTCGAGTCTGCATTCGCGCTATGACCGCACGGCGGTCGAACAGGCCGCCATCGCCGGCGCGCTGCGCCCGATTCGCCCGGAGGAGGAGAACAGCGTTCAGGCGCTCGCCGACGACGTCGCGCGCCGCCTCGACGCGCTGTCCGACGAGACGGAGCGCGGCTGGCGGGCGCAGGTCGAGAACGGCGGCTACATCTTCGCCCGTGAAGTGCGCGGCGTGCGGCAGGCGAGCCTGCTCGACGCAGGCCTTCTCGCCTCGGCCGAGGCGCGTCGCCTCAACGATCACGCAGCCTCCCTGCGCGACGTCTATGCCGCGCCCGCGACCTTCGTGCGCCGCGGCGACGAGAAACAGGCGGCCGGGCCGGGGGAACTGCTCGACGTGGTGATGGCGGCGGGCCAGAAGGGCGTCAGCCAGTTCCAGCGCTATAAAGGCCTCGGCGAAATGAACCCCGAGCAATTGTGGGAGACGACGCTCGACCGCAACGCCCGCTCGCTCCTGCAGGTGAAGATCAAGGAAGGCGACGAGGCCGACGACATTTTCGTCAAGCTGATGGGCGATGTGGTGGAGCCGCGCCGCGAGTTCATTCAGGACAACGCGCTCAACGTGTCGAATCTCGACGTGTGAACGACGCTTGCGGCGGGGCGCTCAGCGCCCCACCAGTCCGCGCGCGACGATGAGGCGCATGATCTCGTTGGTGCCTTCGAGAATTTGGTGCACGCGCAGGTCGCGCACGATTTTCTCCATACCGTAATCGGCGAGATAGCCGTAGCCGCCGAGCATCTGCAAAGCCTGATTGGCGACGTCGAAACCCGTATCCGTCACGAAGCGCTTGGCCATGGCGCAAAGCGTCGTCGCCTCCGGCGTCTTGGCGTCGAGATTGGCGGCGGCGCGCCACAGGAACGTGCGGGCCGCCTCCAGCTCGATCGCCATGTCGGCGAGCCGGAATTGCAGCGCCTGAAACTCGTCGAGCCTTTTGCCGAAGGCCTTGCGCTCGGCCATATAGGCGAGCGCCTTATCGAGCGCGCCCTGCGCGCCGCCGAGCGAGCAGGCCGCGATATTGAGGCGACCGCCGTCAAGCCCCGCCATGGCGATCTTGAAGCCGATGCCTTCCGGTCCGAGGCGATTGGCTGCCGGCACGCGGCAGTTTTCGAAAATCACCGTGCGCGTCGGTTGGGCGTTCCAGCCCATCTTCTTTTCATTGGCGCCGAAGGACAGGCCGGGCGCGTCTTTCGGCACGACGATGGTCGAGACGCCCTTTGCGCCGTCTTCGCCGGTGCGGGCCATGACGACATAGACATCGGAGGTTCCCGCGCCCGAGATGAACTGCTTGGCGCCATTCAGCACATAGTCGTCGCCGTCGCGCGCGGCGCGCGTCTTCAGCGCCGCCGCGTCCGAGCCGGCGCCCGGCTCCGTCAGGCAATAGCTCGCCAGGTGCTCCATCGTGCAGAGTTTCGGCAGATAGGCGCGGCGCTGCGCATCCGAGCCGTAATTGTCGATCATCCAGCAGCACATGTTGTGGATGGAGATATAGGCTGCGACGGAAGGGCAGGCGGTCGACAACGCCTCGAAGATCAGGGCCGCGTCGAAACGCGTCAGCCCCGAGCCGCCGACGTCGTCACGGATATAGATGCCGCCCATGCCAAGCGCCGCCGCCTCGCGCAGCACGTCGACGGGGAAATGCTTCTTCTCGTCCCATTCGAGCGCCTTGGGCGCGATTTTCTCGGCGGCGAAATCGCGCGCCATGTCGCGAATGGCGGTCTGATCTTCGTTGAGCGCGAAAAGCATGGAGAATGATCCCGATTGCAGGCGCTCCGGCGCCTCCCGCCATCATGCCTAGCAAATGCGCGGGCGCGGCGAAACGCGCCAAAAGACGGGAACCGTTGTGCGAAAATACGCAAACAAAAACCCGGCCAGGTCGCCCCGGCCGGGTTTCGTCAACTCATGCAAGCAGAACGCTTATTCCGCGGCGATCTGCACCTTCGGCGCGGCGTCCTTCACCTTGGCGTCGACATGCGGCTCGAAGGTGACGAAATTGTCCTGGAACAGCTTGACCAGCTTCTTGGCGGTTTCGGCGAATTCGCTCTTCGAGGCCCAGGTCTTGATCGGGTCCAGAATATGCGGCTCGATGCCCGGCACGGCGGTCGGAACCTGAATGCCGAAATAGGGATCGGTGCGGAACTTCACCTTCGAGAGCGAGCCGTCGAGCGCGGCCGTCAGCAGCGCGCGGGTGACGCGGATCGGCATGCGGCGGCCGACGCCGAACTTGCCGCCGGTCCAGCCGGTGTTGACGAGCCAGCAATCGACATTGTGCTTGGCGATGAGGTCGCGCAGCAGGTTGCCGTATTCCGACGGATGACGCGGCATGAACGGCGCGCCGAAGCAGGTCGAGAAGGTCGCGGTCGGATCGACGACGCCCTTTTCGGTGCCCGCCACCTTGGCGGTGTAGCCCGACAGGAAATGATACATCGCCTGCGAGCCGTTGAGCTTGGCGATCGGCGGCAGCACGCCGAACGCATCGGCCGTCAGGAAGACGATGTTCTTCGGATGGCCGGCGCGGCCGGTCTCCGAGGCGTTCGGGATATAGTGCAGCGGATAGGCGATGCGGGTGTTTTCGGTCTTCGAGCCGTCGTCGAAATCGGGCAGACGGGTCTCGGGATCGAGAACGACGTTCTCCATCACCGTGCCGAAGCGCTCGGTCGTCGAGTAGATTTCAGGCTCGGCTTCGCGCGACAGCTTGATCGCCTTGGCGTAGCAACCGCCTTCGAAGTTGAACACGCCTTCCTGCGACCAGCCGTGCTCGTCGTCGCCGATGAGCGTGCGCGAGGCGTCGGCCGACAGCGTGGTCTTGCCGGTGCCCGACAGGCCGAAGAACACGGCCGCATCGCCGCCGGGGCCGACGTTGGCCGAGCAATGCATCGGCATCACGCCCTTCGCGGGCAGGATGTAGTTGAGGTAGGTGAAGACCGACTTCTTCATTTCGCCGGCGTAGGACGTGCCGCCGATGAGGATGATCTTCTTGGCGAAATTGACCGCAATCAGCGTCTCGCTGCGGCCGCCGTGGCGCTTCGGATCGGCGCGGAAGGACGGCAGGTCCATGATCGTCAGATCGGCGACGAAGCTCGCGAGATCGGCTTCGGACGGACGGATCAGCAGGTTGCGGATGAACAGCGAGTGCCAGGCGTATTCGGTGATGACGCGGGTCTTGACGCGGTTGGCCGGGTCGGCGCCGCCGTAAAGGTCCTGCACGAACAGGTCTTTGCCCTTCGCTGCTTCCATGAAGTCGGCGTAGAGGTTGTCGAACTGCTCCGACGTCATCGCGCCGTTGTTCTCCCACCACACGGTGTTTTCCGTGGTGGCGTCGCGCACGACGAACTTGTCCTTCGGCGAGCGGCCGGTGTGCACGCCCGTCTCGGCGACGATGGCGCCGCCGGCGGCCAGCACCGCCTCGCTGCGACGCAGCGACTCTTCATAGAGCTTGGGCGCCTGAAGGTTGTAGGAGACGTGCTTCAGGCCGCTGAGGCCGAATTTCTCGACGCCGAACGCAGGATTGAAAACGCCAGTCTGCTTCATGGCTTTCTCCCGTAAAAGGCAGCGGCCCCTCAGGCGCGCGTCACGATCCCCAGATCGGCCCTGTGGAAATAATGGGGGCGAGGTTTAGTCCGCGCGCTGATGTGAAGCAAGTCCCACAATCGGCAATCCGCAATCTTCTTGAACGAGAGATTACTCGTTTGCGGCGGATTGCGCGCGAGCCAGGCGCGCCAGCTCCGCCAGCGACGCCCGCAGCTCGCCGGGGCCGGTGATTCGGCGCGGAAAAGCGATTCGGGCCGAATGGTCGCCGCGCGCCAGATCGAGCCCCTCGGGGTCGAGGCCGACCGCCTTCCACGGACCGTCGGGCTCGCCGGCGAGCTGCGTGGCGTAAAGCCGCAGCGCTTCGGCATGATCCGCGTTGAGATGGGCGAGCGCCCCGTCTTCGGCCTCCAGCAGGGCGTCCGCGCCGGTCAGGTCGGTTGCTATGGCGCTGGCCTCGAAATCCGCCGCGCGGGCGAAGCCGCCGTTGAGATGCGCGCCGAGAAATTCGAGCCGCCAGAAGGAAAAGTCCGGAAAATCCGCATAAAGCGCCGATTTCGGGTGGCGGGCGAGAAAGCGCCGCCGCAGCCGGTCGCGCGTCTCGCCTTCCGTTCTGAGCGCGCGGCCGATGACGGTGAGGCGCGGGTGGGCGAGCGGATCGCCCTTGCCGCCTTGCGACAGCAGGATCGAGGCGCGCGGGTCGGCGTCGAGATAGCGGGTGTGCAGGGCGAGCTGCGACAAGAGCAGGATCGGCGCGCCGTCGTGGTCCGTCGCGACATTGACGAGGCTGACGAACGGGTGGCCGACCGGCCCCAGCGTCGCCAGAGAGCCTGCCCGCGTCGCGCGCAGGAGCCGTTTCGCCTCGCCGACTGCGTCGTAATTGGGATCGATCGGTCGCGGGCCGGTGGGGCGGACGGTCTCGTTGGTCATGGCGCTTTCCGTAAATTGCGCGCCCTTGGCGGGACGCGGGTCGATTTTTCGGGGCTTTGCGCCTATATTACGGCGGCTGAATCTTTGCTGCGAGGTCTGTCCTGCGGCTAAAGCGTCACATTTCGGCCCACAAGGCCGCAGAAGGTCGCGCCGGCCCGATACGGGCCTGCACTCCCCGCGCGGGGCCGATCGCGGGCCGCCGCCGCAGCGTTTGAGGTTTGGATTTCATGCCGACCATCGCCCTCGTCGACGACGATCGCAATATTCTGACATCCGTCTCCATCGTCCTCGAGGGCGAAGGCTATCGCGTCCAGACCTATACGGACGGAGCGTCCGCGCTCGACGGGCTGAAGACCAATCCGCCCGACCTCGCCATTTTCGACATCAAGATGCCGCGCATGGACGGCATGGAGTTGTTGCGGCGCCTGCGCCAGAAATCCGATCTGCCGGTGATCTTCCTCACCTCCAAGGACGAGGAGATCGACGAATTGTTCGGCCTCAAGATGGGCGCCGACGATTTCATCCGCAAACCCTTCTCGCAGCGCCTGCTGGTCGAGCGCGTCAAGGCCATCCTGCGCCGCGCCAATCCGAAGGAAGCCGCGGCGCAAAAGGAATCGGCCGCCCGCGTGCTCGAGCGCGGCGCGTTGAAGATGGACCCCGAGCGTCACACCTGCACCTGGAACAACGAGCCGGTGACCTTGACCGTCACCGAATTCCTCATTCTTCAGGCGCTGGCGACGCGTCCCGGCGTCGTCAAAAGCCGCAACGCGCTGATGGACGCCGCCTATGACGATCAGGTCTATGTCGACGACCGCACCATCGACAGCCACATCAAGCGCCTGCGCAAGAAGTTCAAAGTGGTCGACGACGATTTCGAGATGATCGAAACGCTTTACGGCGTCGGCTACCGCTTCAAGGAAGCCTGAAGCCGCGCCGGAAAGGACGAAACGCGCCGGCATGAGCGTCGAAGCAGAAAGAGAGCCTCCCTCGGGCGCCATGGGCGAGGCGGACAGGCGGCGCGGCCTCAGCACGCGCCGCGCCGTGGCGTTGCGCGCGCGCCGGCTGTGGCGCGGCCTGACGGCGCGCGTCTCCTCATCGCTGACGCGCCGCATCGTCACGCTTAATCTGGGCGGCCTCGTCGTTCTGGCGCTCGCCTTTCTCTATCTCAACCAGTTCCGCGAAGGTCTGATCGACGCCCGCGTCCAGAGTCTGAAGACGCAAGGCGAAATCATTGCGGCGGCCGTTGCGGCTTCCGCCACGGTCGAGACCGACGTCATCACCATCGATCCCGAAAAGCTGCTGAAGCTCGCGCCGGGACAGAGTTCGGGCGAGGATTCGGCTTCGCTCGAATTCTCGATCAATCCCGAGCGCGTCGGCCCCGTTCTGCGCCGTCTCGTCCTGCCGACGCGCACCCGCGCCCGCATCTACGACCGCGACGGCTATCTCGTCATCGATTCGCAGGCGCTGACGAGCCGCGCCAATATCCTGCGTTTCGATCTGCCGCCCGCCGGACAGGAGGAATCCGCGCCGCTGATCGAGCGCACCTGGAACGCCGTGCGCGGCCGGTTTGGCGGCCGCGCCGATCTGCCCGTTTATGAGGACATCGGCGCCGGCAACGGCAAGCAATATCCCGAGGTGGCGCGCGCCCTGAACGGCGCCGCGCAGTCGATCGTGCGCGTCAATCGCAAGGGCGAGACGATCGTCTCCGTCGCCGTGCCGATTCAGCGGTATCGCGCCGTGCGCGGCGCGCTGATGATCTCGACGCAAGGCGGCGACATCGACGCCTCCATCGCCTCCGAACGCTGGCAAATCATCCGCATTTTCGGCGTGTCGGCCGGCGTCATGCTGGTGCTGTCGATGTTTCTCGCCGGCGCCATCGCCGAGCCGATGCGCAAATTGGCCGAGGCTGCCGAACGCGTGCGGCGCGGCGTCAAGTCGCGACAGGAAATCCCCGATTTCACCGACCGTTCCGACGAGATCGGCCATCTCTCGGGCGCGCTGCGCGACATGACCCGCGCGCTCTACAGCCGCATCGAGGCGATCGAGAGCTTCGCCGCCGATGTCGCGCATGAACTGAAAAATCCGCTGACTTCCCTGCGCAGCGCCGTCGAGACCCTGCCCATCGCCAAAACCGAGGAATCGCGCGGCCGGCTGCTTGAGGTCATCAAGCACGACGTGCGTCGCCTCGACCGGCTCATCAGCGACATTTCCGACGCCTCGCGCCTCGACGCCGAACTGGCGCGCGCCGACATGGAGCCGCTCGATCTCGCCGCCGTCCTGCGCGCCGTCGTCGACATCGCCAGCCAGATGCGCAGCGCTGGTCAGGTGTCCGTCAGCCTCGACGTCGCGCCGGGGACGGAGCCCGTTCTGGTGGTGGGACATGATTCGCGTCTGGGTCAGGTCTTCACCAATCTCATCGACAACGCCCGCTCCTTCTCGCCGGAAGGCGGCAATGTCCGCGTCGCGTTGCGACCGGCCGAGGGCCGCAACAAGAAGGACGAGCCGGCCCCTGGATATGAGGTCATCGTCGATGACGACGGCCCCGGCATTCCCGCCCATGCGTTCGAGCGGATTTTCGAGCGCTTCTATACGGATCGGCCCAATCAGGGATTCGGCCAGAATTCCGGTCTCGGCCTGTCGATCTCCCGCCAGATCGTCGAGGCGCATGGCGGCTCGATCCGCGCCGTCAACCGCCTCGCGCCCGACAATGCGACGACAAGCGCGGACGGCGACGACGTGCTCGGCGCCCGTTTCATCGTCTGGCTGCCGCGCGCGTCATGAGCGCCCCCTCCATTCATGCGACGGCAGTCGTCGTCGGCGAAGCCGGCGTTCTGATCCGCGGCCGTTCCGGCGCGGGCAAAAGCGCGCTGGCCCTGGACTTGATCGAGACGGGCGCGCGCCATGGGCTGTTTTGTCGCCTCGTGGGCGACGATCGTGTCAAGCTCACCGTGCGCAACAAGCGCCTGATTGCGCGCGGCCACCCCCATGTCGCGGGCCGCATCGAGCGCCGCGGGCAGGGGCTGGCGGAGATCGAATATGAGCCGGCGGCGGTCATCCGCCTCGTCGTCGATCTCGATGAATCGACGCAAAATCCTCGTTTTCCATCCGAAAACGAGCTGCGAACAGCGCTGTCCGGCGTGGAAATCGCCCGAATGTCGCTGAATATCGGTCAGGCGCCGCGCGTTCAAGTCGGAGCCGTCTTTGCTCGTCTGCGCCTGATCGCACGATAAATCCGTCGGATATCCGCTCATTTCGCTTGCCAACTCGGTCGTGACGCACAAAATTGGCGCCCTTGGGTCAAGCGGGACGGACGCGCCTTTGCGGCTTGCGAATTCATTCACATTTTGTTGGCAGTCTCGGCCCCTGCGATGGGCCGAAAGATGCGCGCGCCGCGATTTGCGGACGCATGCGCGCGGAGTGTTTTTCAAATGATCGGCATGGTTCTGGTGACGCATGGCGGCCTGGCGACGGAGTTTCGCTCAGCGCTCGAACATGTCGTCGGACCGCAGAAACAATTGGCGACGATCACCATCGGCCCCGAAGACGACATGGAGCAGCGCCGCTCCGACATTCTTCAGGCCGTCCATTCCGTCGACAGCGGCGACGGCGTCGTCCTGCTGACCGATATGTTCGGCGGCACGCCCTCCAATCTGGCGATTTCCGTGATGAATGGCGGCGGCGTCGAAGTCGTGGCCGGCATCAATCTGCCGATGCTGATCAAGCTCGCCTCGGTGCGCGATTGCGTCAGCCTTGAGCAGGCTGTCGCCCAGGCGCAGGACGCCGGGCGCAAATATATCTACGTCGCCTCGAAATTTCTGAACGCAAAATGAGCAATTCCGTGGACGATTGTGACTGCCCGCCCAATCCGGCCCCGCCCGCCGGCGCGATGACGCGTGATATGCCGATCGTCAACCGCAAGGGTCTGCATGCCCGCGCCACGGCGAAATTCGTGCAATGCGTCGAGAATTTCGAGTCTGAAATCACCGTGTCGCGCTGCGGCGAAACCGTCGGCGGCACGTCGATCATGGGCATTTTGACGCTCGGCGCCGGCAAAGGCACGACGATCACGGTGAGCGCCGTCGGCGCCGACGCCGAAGCCGCGCTCGACGCCATCGGCGCGCTGGTCGCCAATCGCTTCGGCGAGGACGAATAATCAGCCTTTTTGGAGCGCCCGCCGCGCCGCGATCAACCCGGCGGTGGAGCCGTCGAGCCCGTCGGTCGCAGCCTTGCCGTCCGCAACGATGGGAGCGAGCCGGTTGCACAGCTCCTTGCCGAGTTCGACGCCCCATTGGTCGAAGGGATTGATGTCCCACACGGCTGATTGCACGAACACCTTGTGTTCGTAGAGCGCCACGAGCCGGCCGAGATTGCGCGGGGTGAGGCTGCGGTAAAGCAAGGTCGAGGACGGACGGTCGCCCGCGAAAACCTTGTGCGGCGCCAGCGCGGCGATCTCGTCCTGCGTCAACCCTTGCCTGGCGAGAATCTCTTCGACTTCGGCGCGCGTGCGCCCGCGCATCAGGGCTTCGCTCTGCGCCAGACAATTGGCGACGAGCAGGTCGTGATGATGCGCGTCGGCGCCGGTCGGCTCGGCCGCGACGATGAAGTCGATGGGGACGATTTCCGTGCCCTGATGCAGTAGCTGGAAGAAGGCGTGCTGGCCGTTGGTGCCGGGCTCGCCGAAAATCACCGGCCCTGTCGCATGCTCGACCGGCCGCCCGTCGAAATGCGCGGACTTGCCGTTCGATTCCATGTCGAGCTGTTGCAAATAAGCGGGAAAGCGCGCCAGCCGCTGATCGTAGGGAATGACCGCATGGGCGCAGAAGCCCCAGATATTGCGGTGCCAGATTCCGATGAGGCCCATCAGAACGGGAATGTTCCGCTCGAGCGGCGCGTCGCGGAAATGGGCGTCGACGTCATGTCCGCCGGCGAGAAATTCGTCGAAACGGGCGGGGCCGACGCCGATCATCAGGGCAAGTCCGATGGCCGACCACATCGAATAGCGCCCGCCGACCCAGTCCCAGAAACCGAACACGCGGTCGGGCTTGACGCCGAAGGCCGCGACCTTGTCGAGCTTGGTCGAGACGGCGGCGAAATGGTCGCCGACAGCGGCTTCGCCCAGCGCCTTGGCGACCATCGCGCGCGCCGAGGCGGCGTTGGCCATCGTCTCCTGCGTCGTGAAGGTCTTCGACGAGACGATGAAGAGCGTCGTCGCCGGATCGAGATGTTTCATCGTGTCGGCGAGATCGGCGCCGTCGACATTGGAGACGAAATGCAGCCGCAGGCCCGCTTGCATGAAAGGCGACAAGGCGCGCGCCGCCATCGCCGGTCCGAGATCTGAGCCGCCGATGCCGATATTGACCACGTCGCTGAACGGCTTGCCCGTCGCCCCGCGCAATGCGCCGGAGCGGACTTTCTCGGCGAAGGCCGCGCATTTCGCCCGCTCGGCGGCAACGTCGCCCGACACGTCGCGGCCGTCGACGATGACGGGCTGACCGGCCGGCGCGCGCAGCGCCATATGCATCGCCGGGCGCGCCTCGGTCGTGTTGTAACGCGCGCCGGAGAAAAGCCTGTCGCGCTTGGCGGCGAGATTCGTCGCCGCGGCGAGATCGAGAAGATGGGCGATCGTCGCGCTTGTCAGCCGGTTTTTCGAATAATCGTAGAGCAGATCGTCGAGCCGCACGTGAAACCGCGCGAAACGCTGCGGGTCGTCGGCGAAAAGCTCGATCGTGCGGCGGCCGGAGATGGCGAGGCGATGCGTTTCAAGCGCGGCGTAGGCGGCGGACGCGGTCAGACGGGACATGGGGCGCGACCTCTTGGCGAAAGCAATGATTCGCAGTCAGTCTAAGCCCGCCTCTCGACGAAATCAGCCGCAGCGCGTCATTCGCAGGTCATTCGGCCGCCCGAGACGCGGCAACTTTGCCCGTTAGGGAAAACAATGCGTTCATCGACCTCTCGCTTCACGCCGCCATCGGGCAGGCGGGTGGCGCTTTCACGCCGCTCCGTGCGCGAGCCGTCGGGATTGATCTGCTGACTTTGCGACCATTGCGTCGCGCCCGGCGCGGGACCCGGCTCTCCCCAGGTTTGAAACCCCGACATGCCCGACATTGCCGGCGGGGGCGCGATGGGCGGCGCGTTGAAGGTCATGAATCCGTTGCTGCACATCATCATGTTGTTCATGACCATGCATTGCTGCGCTTCGGCCGCGCCCGGCAAGGCGAGGGCCATGACGAGGATGGAAGCGAGGCGCATCGGGAACACTCCTTAAAGTCTAGGCGAAGGCTGCGCCGGCTTTGCGGCCTGCGCGTGACGGCAAGCGCCCGTGCGGCGCCATGTCGCGGTCCGCACATTCCGGCTTTTGCGCTTTGGCGGAGGAGAGCTTACAAGGGCGGCCCGTCGCAACGCGCGCAAGGCTCATGGCTCCCCCGCTTCTCGCCCTTCAGAACATTCGTCTCACGCTTGGCGGCAAGCCGCTGCTCGAAGGCGCCGATCTGTCGGTCGCGCCGGGCGAGCGGCTGTGCCTCGTCGGCCGCAACGGCTCGGGCAAGTCGACGCTGCTGAAAATCGCGGCGGGCGAAATCGAATCCGATTCCGGCGAGCGTTTCTTCCAGCCTGACGCCTCCGTGCGATATTTGCCGCAGGAGCCGGATTTTTCAGGCTTCGCGACGGTCGCCGCCTATTGCGAGGCGGGCCTTGCGCATGAAGGCGACGCGCATCGCGTCCGCTCGCTGCTTGGCGCGCTCGGCCTCACCGGCGATGAGGACCCCATGCGTCTGTCGGGCGGCGAGGCCCGGCGCGCCGCGCTGGTGCGCGTGCTCGCGCCCGAGCCCGACGTGCTGCTGCTCGACGAGCCGACCAACCACCTCGACCTGCCGGCCATCGAATGGCTGGAGGCGGAGCTGTCCTCGCTGCGCTCGGCGCTCGTCCTCATCAGCCACGACCGGCGCTTTCTGCAGAATCTGTCGCGCGCCACGGTCTGGCTCGATCGCGGCGCGACGCGGCGGCTGGAGCGCGGTTTCGGCGAATTCGAAGCCTGGCGCGACAAGACGCTGGAGGAGGAGGAGGCCGAGCGCCATAAGCTCGACCGCAAGATCGTCGCCGAGGAGCATTGGGTGCGCTACGGCGTCACGGCGCGGCGCAAACGCAATGTCCGGCGCATGGCCGAGCTTGCCGATTTGCGCAAACAGAAGCGCGAGGCCCGCCGCGTCGTCGGCGACGTCAAGCTCGTCGCCTCCGAGGGCAAGGTTTCCGGCAAGCTCGTCGTCGAGGCCGACAGGATCGCCAAGACTTACGGCGAACGCCCGATCGTCAGGGATTTTTCGATCCGCATGCTGCGCGGCGACCGCGTCGGAATCGTCGGCGCAAATGGCGCCGGCAAGACGACGCTCGTTCGCCTGCTGACCGGCGATCTTCAGCCGGATTCCGGCTCGGTTCAGCTGGGCGCCAATCTGCAGATGGCCTCGCTCGACCAGCGCCGCGCCAGCCTCCATTCCGACACGACGTTGAAAGACGCGCTCACCGGCGGCGGCTCCGATTATGTCGAGATCAACGGCGAGAAGAAGCACGTCATCGGCTATATGAAGGACTTCCTGTTCGGCCCCGAACAGGCGCGCACGCCTGTCGGCAAATTGTCCGGCGGCGAGCGCGGCCGCCTCATGCTGGCCCGCGCGCTGGCGCTGCCGTCGAATTTCCTCGTCCTCGACGAGCCGACCAACGATCTCGATCTCGAAACGCTCGATCTCCTGCAGGAAATGCTGGCCGATTACCCCGGCACCGTGCTCGTCGTCAGTCATGACCGCGATTTTCTCGACCGCGTCGCCTCCTCCGTTCTGATGAGCGAAGGCGCCGGCAAATGGCTCGAATACGCCGGCGGCTATTCCGACATGCTGTCGCAGCGCGGCGCGGGCGTCAGCGGCGCGCCGGTCAAGGCCGCTGAAAAGCCGAAAGCGCGTCCGACAGTCGCCGAGACGCCCGCGCCTGCGGCCAAACGCCGCCTGAGTTTCAAGGAGAAGCACGCGCTGGACACATTGCCGGGCCGTATCGCCGAGTTGCGAAGCCTCCGGGAGAAAGCGCAGGCGCTTCTCGACGATCCGGGCCTCTACGCGCGCGATCCGGCGCGGTTCAATCAGGCGACGCAGGCCTTCGCGCGCCTTGAGGCCGAACTCGCCAAGGCCGAGGACGAATGGCTGGAGCTTGAGATCCTGCGCGAAGAGTTGGGCGCATGAGCGGCCCCGCACACTTGAACCAAGCCGCCCGGAGCTTTAGCAGAGAGATATGAACGCTCCCAAAGCGCCGGGCCTTCCCGGCGGCACGATCTCGATGTTGCGGCGGCTTTTCCGCGAGCATGGCCGCAAGCATATCCCCTTTTATCTTCTGGCTTTCGCCATGATGGCGGTGGGGTCGGCCGCGACGGCGACATCGGCTTATCTGCTGAAGCCGGTGCTGAATCATATGGTCGATGCGGACGGCTTCAAGGCCCTGCGCATCCTGTCGTGGCAGATCTTCGGACTGTTCCTGCTGCGCGGCGTCAGCTCCTACCTCTACGCCGTCATTCTCGCGCGCGTCGGCAACCGGATCATCGCGGGCCTTCAATCGCGCCTGTTCGATCATATCCTGCGCATGGACATGCGCTATTTCCAGGATCGTCACTCGAGCGAATTCATGACGCGCATCGCCATGTCCGCAGGCGCGGTGCGCGACACGCTGCAATTGCTCGTCACCAGCTTCGGCCGCGACGTGCTGACCCTGATCGGCCTCGTCGCGGTGATGATCATCCAGGATCCGAAATTGTCGCTCATCGCTTTGTCGGTGATGCCGGTCGGCGGCTATTTCCTTTCGAAACTGATCAAGCGCGTGCGCAAATTCGCGCATCGCTCCTACGGCTCCTCGGCGCGCATTCTGCAGACGTTGCAGGAAACGGTGCAGGGCATCCGCATCGTCAAGAGCTTCAATCTCGAACCGATCATGGCCAAGCGGATGAACGATTCCGTCCGCGAGGTGGAGAAGAATTCCAATCGCATGACGCGCGGCATGGCGGTCTCAAGCCCGCTCGCCGACGTCTTCGGCGGCTTCGCCATCGCGGCGGTGATTTTCTACGGGTCATGGCGCGTCACGATCGCCGACGGCGACGCCGGCTCTTTCTTCTCCTTCATCGCCGCCGTTCTGATGGCCTATGAGCCGGCCAAGAAACTGGCGCGCCTCAATCTCGAACTGCAGAACGGTCTCGTCGGCGCGCGGATGATCTACGAAGTCCTCGACACGCCGGCCGGCGAAGCCCAGTCCGACGGCAAGCCGAAGCTGGAGGTCAAGGAAGGCCGGATCGTCTTTGACGACGTGCATTTTTCCTATCGACCCGGCGAGCCGGTTCTCGAAGGGCTCAGTTTCAGCGGCGAGCCCAATGCGACGACAGCGCTCGTCGGTCCCTCAGGCAGCGGCAAGTCGACGATCGTCAGCCTGATTCAGCGGTTTTACCGGCCGGAATCGGGCGTCGTGCGAATCGACGGGCAGGACATCGCAGGCGTCGATCTCGCCTCCCTGCGCGAGAAGATCGCGTTCGTCAGTCAGGATGTGTTTCTTTTCCGCGGCACGATCCGCGAGAATATCGCGCTTGGACGCCCCGGCGCGACGCAGGCGGAAATCGAGGCGGCGGCCCGCCACGCCAACGCTCACGACTTCATCATGGGCTTCGCGCAAGGCTACGATACGCCGACAGGCGAACAGGGGACGCAATTGTCGGGCGGCCAGCGCCAGCGCATCGCCATCGCGCGCGCCATTCTGAAAAATGCGCCGATCATTCTACTCGATGAACCGACCGCAGCGCTCGATTCCGAATCCGAACGCGAGGTGCAGAAAGCCCTCGACGATCTCCGTCATGGCCGCACAACGATCATCGTCGCTCATCGCCTGCAAACGATCGTCAACGCCGATCGCATCTGCGTGATCGAGGCTGGCCGTCTGGTCGAGGCCGGCGCGCATGCCGAGCTGCTGGCGAAACAGGGGCATTATCACGCCTTCTTCTCCGCCCAGTTCGGCGAGAAGGCGGCGGCCTCGGCCTCAGCTTGAAACCGCAGCGGCGATAGGACCGGAAAAGATCAGCGCCGCAGCGCGCCGGACGGCGGATCGTTTTCGTTGAACCGCACATGCGGCCGGTGCGTGCGATATTGACCGCGCGCCGCGACGGCGAAACCCAAGGCCGCGCCGCCCAGCGTCGTCAGCCACCATAATTGCGTGGTGCTGAGACCCAGAAAGGTGACGCTCAGGCCCGCCGCCATTCCGGCGATGAGAAACGGAGCGATCGCGGCGCCCGTGCGCCCGGCCGCCTTGAACGCGAACCACGCCGTTGCGGCCGAAGCCAGAGCGCCGAGCGCGCCGAGTTCGTACCAGGTTTCAAACAGCAGGCTGCGCGGCGCGAGCGGAGCTGCGCCCGCAAAAGCGAGGCGCGCGGCCGTGCCCAGCCCGTGCCCTGTGACGACGCGCGGCGCTTCCTGCGTCACGAGTTGCCCCCAGGCGACGGCCGAGGCGGCGAAGCCGTCGGGCGAGAACAGGAGGCGCGCCAGCACCGCGAGGACGGGCGCCAACAAGAACAGCGCGACTGTCAGGCCCCCCAAAGCTTTGGCCGCGCGCTTTGGTCCTCCGACGGCGGCGGCGAAGGTCAAGGCGCCGACGATCAGCGCGACAAGGGCGAGAGGCGTCCAGATGGCGATGGCCGCCGCCGCGCAGGCGGTGGCGAGCGCCGCAGCCATGCTCCATCGCTCGCGCACCGCGAGCGCGGCCAACGCCGGCCAAACAAGGACAACCTGACTGATGACGGCGCGATCGAGCGTCGAGTTTTCGACATTCGGACCGCGCAGGCTGTCGGGGCCGACGACGCTCGCGACGAGCGTGAGCAAGGCGGCCGCGCCGATGCCGATCGGCAGCAGATAAAGATTCGAGGTCTTGGCTCGCTCAGGCAGATAGCTCGCCGTCAGCGCCACCAGCAGCGCCGTGCCGAGAGATTTGAAAAAACGCTCGCTCGTCTCGCCGGGGAACGGCGTCCAGATCATCGACAAGGCCGCCCAGAAGGCCAGAAACATCGCCGCGAGAGCCGTATCGGACATGAAAACCGCACGCAGGCCGTCGCGCTGATAGGTCGTGCGCTGCGGCGCGATCATCGCGGCGATCAGGAGCAAGGCCGCGCCGACCGGCATCAGAATGAAGATGAGGCGGCGCGTCATCACCGCGCCGACCGGCGCCGCGATCATGAGGATCGCAAGGCCGAGACGGCTGAGCAATTGGGCGGCTTCGAGGGCGGGCTCGTCGAAGCGTCTGGTCGCGGATGATGGCATCGTGTTCGGAAAACGCTCTCGAAAATAATTCTGCTCGGAGTAAGACTATACCCTATTCTCAGGATGTGCTGTGCGTCTGCGGCGACACAGAGCGCCGAAAAGATCGGGTCAGGGCTGAAAAAATCCCTTTTGATCAATAATGTTCTTTATATGTTCTTGTCATGAAGCTGATTTTGGCGCAATCTGAGTCATCTTCCGATGGGGGCGAAGATGGTTGTCAGGGTTTCGACAGTCGCGTTCGAGGGCGTTGAGGCGCGGCAGATCGACGTTCAGGTGCAGATTTCAAGCGGCAATGTCGTTTTCAACGTCGTCGGCCTCGCGGACAAGGCGGTCGCCGAGTCGCGTGAACGGGTGCGCGCCGCGTTGACGGCCTCGGGGCTGGCGCTGCCGGCCAAGCGCATCACCGTCAACCTCGCGCCCGCCGATCTGCCGAAAGAGGGAAGTCATTACGATCTGCCGATCGCGCTTGGCGTGATGGCCGCCGTCGGGGCCATTCCGCCCGATGTCTTGCAGGGCTTCACAGTGCTGGGCGAACTCGGGCTCGACGGCGCCATCGCGCCGGTCGCCGGCGTTTTGCCAGCGGCCGTCGCCGCCAACGCGCGCGGCCATGGGCTGATCTGCCCGCATGAATGCGGGCCGGAAGCGGCCTGGGCCTCAAGCGAGATCGAGATTCTTGCGCCGCGATCGCTGATCCAGCTCGCCAACCATTTCAAGGGAACGCAAGTCATGGCCCGGCCGGCGCCGGCCATGCGCGCCTCCGGTCCCGGACTGCCCGATCTGGCCGATATCAAGGGGCAGGAAACAGCCAAGCGCGCGCTCGAGATCGCCGCCGCGGGCGGTCACAATCTGTTGATGAACGGACCGCCCGGCGCCGGAAAATCCATGCTCGCGGCGCGTTTGCCGTCGCTTTTGCCGCCGCTCAGCCCCCGCGAATTGCTTGAAGTTTCGATGATCCATTCCATCGCCGGCGCGCTTGCCGGCGGCGAATTGACGGATCGTCGTCCATTCCGGGCGCCGCATCACTCGGCCTCGATGGCCGCGCTTGTCGGCGGCGGCGCGCACGCGCGGCCGGGCGAAATCTCGCTGGCCCATCATGGCGTCCTGTT